>Ga0209633_10000009_pt1 | contig 246008 bp, 194 predicted proteins | sample Cruoilmetagenom1_FD_187290 | JGI IMG/M metagenome (GOLD analysis project Ga0209633, IMG submission 187290) | Oil polluted marine microbial communities from Coal Oil Point, Santa Barbara, California, USA - Sample 1 (SPAdes) (version 2) | ecosystem: Environmental > Aquatic > Marine > Oil seeps ... | reverse complement strand
TGCAAGGCTCAAGCATTTTCGTAGTATCGCTACTCGCTATGAAAAGTTAGCTCGTAATTTTAAGTCAATGCTTTATCTGGCATGTACTATCGTTCATTGTAAGATGAATTGAAGACACGCTCTAATACTTTAGTTTCTTAAAGCATAGTCATAGGGTTTATAAAGAGACTGAAAAGGTTTCACCCATATCTTCGGCAGTTTTGCCATCTTGTACCGCTGCGGCTGCCATCTTAAACATATTCACCACAGTGCTGCCGCTAAGCCAGCATTCTGCACCATGAGGCACGATTTTAATCAATTGTACGTTTTCATCTTCTTTACCATGCTCAAAGAAGGCATTATAAACCGGTGACCAGAGCTCATCCAATTTAGCTTTGTCTGTCGGCAATTCAGCGTTAGCACTAATAGAAACGAAGTTCTTTTCATCTTGGGTGGCATAAGTCAGACCGATTCTTGCATCATCCTGAATATCTTTGACGACGTCTGAGGATTTATCGCCGATAAACCAAATTTCTTTCTTATCGAGATTGACCTCATTAGTAGTCATCGGCCAAGCATGGATATCGCCTTTTTTATTGGTGGTACTCATCATGGCGAACTTTACATCTTTAATAACGTCTTGAATTTTAGCGATATGCTCTTGGTTACTCATGGTGATTATCCTTTTTCATTATAGTGATTGATTTTTCGTTAATGGATTATTGTTATTGATTACGTTTTTGTTTCATTGAATCTTTAGTTTAAACGGTCAAGCTTTAGCTAAATAAGCAAATAGATAAGCGCTTAACTCGCCAGCAACTGCCATCTAGGATAACGATTACCCGTAGGAGATTTATATAGGCTGCCAGTAATGCGATGTGAGTGTTTGTAAGGACTATAAGGATTGGGTAAAAATTGTGACGCTGGACTTCATTCATTAAGGCTTTCTGTTGAGAAAAATTATTTGTAAAAGCTGTAGGTTAATAGGGAAGTTTAAAAGGGCAGTTAATAAAGCAATTGAAAAGGCTGTTTAAAAATAACTCAGAACAGTTATCTGCTAAGCGCTATTTTATAACGGTTTATGGCTTAGTAACTGACTTACTCACTGAGCTTTTCAGCAATTTATCTCGGTTTTGACCTGCTTATTACGGGGCTTCTTGTTATAATACGCAGACCATTTACTTTGCATGGCAGAGATGCCTTGATCTTACGGATTATGCCTTTATGATGACCATCGCCGGACAACCGTTTCTTACCGATTTTCAGACGCAGCAACTCATCAGTCAGTTTCAGCAAAAAACCGAGCTAAATGTCAGCCACATCCATACTCAGCAAGTTTATGTGCTATCACGGACACTTGAAGGTGATGAGCAGAAAAAAGCGCTGGATCTATTTGGGGTTAAGGCAGACACCCAACTCGCCGCTCCACAAAACAACCAATTACAAGTCATCGTAGGCCCGCGTTTTGGTACGATTTCGCCGTGGGCAAGTAAAGCGACCGATATTTTTAATAACTGTGATATTGAGATTAACCGTGTTGAGCGCGTCATTGTTTATACGCTAACCATTGATGGAAAAGCAGACGGCGAAATGGGTGCAACGCTACCTAAAGCCGCTGAGCAATTATTGTTTGACCGCATGACCCAAAGCTTGGTGTATGATTTAAATGATGTGAATAAATTGTTTGACGATGAAAAGCCGGCATCGCTTAATCATATCGATGTGATTGGACAAGGTCAGTCGGCGCTTGAAGCAGCCAATACAGAATTTGGCTTTGCGCTATCGAGCGAAGATATTGATTACTTGATGAATGCGTATGTCAATGAGCTAAAGCGCAATCCAACCGACGTTGAGCTCATGATGTTTGCCCAAGCAAACTCAGAGCATTGCCGTCATAAAATCTTTAACGCCGAATGGACAGTCGATGGCGCGGTACAGCCAAAATCCCTGTTCCAAATGATTAAGAATACTTATAAAGCCAATCCTCAAGGCATTTTGTCTGCTTATAAAGACAATGCTGCGGTAATGGCAGGTTCTGAAGGCTTACGTTTTTACCCAGTACCTACTGATGCAATGGATGCCAATTCAGCGCATCCTTACGATTTCCATCAAGAAGAAATCGACATCTTAATGAAAGTCGAAACCCATAACCATCCAACGGCGATTGCTCCTTATGCCGGTGCAGCGACGGGCGCGGGCGGTGAGATTCGTGATGAAGGCGCAACCGGTCGTGGCGGTAAACCAAAAGCCGGTTTAACGGGCTTTCATGTGTCACATTTACATATCCCAGAGCTTGCGGAAAAATGGGAGCAGTCAGGTCAACTAAGTACACAGGATTATGGTACGCCAGATCGTATGGCAACCAGTCTTGAAATTATGACCGAAGCGCCATTAGGCTCAGCCAATTTCTCAAATGAGTTTGGTCGTCCAAACCTATGCGGTTATTTTCGTAGCTTCCAATTGGATACGTCAGCGGCAAAAGACGGCAGCCAAATGCGCGGCTATCATAAGCCAATCATGCTGGCAGGTGGTTACGGTAATATCAAACGCAATCTGATTGAAAAAAATGCCATTCAACAAGGTGATTTATTAATCGTCCTTGGTGGTCCTGCGATGCAAATCGGTCTTGGTGGCGGTGCAGCATCTTCGGTCGATAGTGGTTCACTCGATGAAGGCCTGGACTTTGCTTCTGTACAGCGTGATAACGCTGAGATGGAGCGTCGCTGTCAGGAAGTTATCGATCGCTGCTGGGCCTTAGCTGGCAACGATATTGACGCAAGCAATAACAGCAAAGATGGCAACCCAATCGTCTCGCTACATGATGTTGGAGCAGGCGGATTATCGAATGCCATGCCAGAATTGGTCAATGACCATGAAATGGGCGCGGTGCTCAATCTACGGAAAATTCCATCGTTAGAAGCGGGCATGTCACCGATGGCTATCTGGTCAAACGAAGCACAAGAGCGTTATGTCCTTGCGATTCGCCCAGAGAGCAAAGATCAATTTGATGCCATCTGTGCCCGTGAGCGCTGCCCGTATGCCATCTTGGGTGAAGCCACGGAAATCCGTCAGCTGGTCGTTAATGATGAATTGCTATCTGAGCAGCCAGTCGATATGCCAATGCAAGTATTGCTTGGTGGTACACCGCAAATGCAGCGTAGCTTTAGCCGTCAAGAAACTACTTTGCCAGCATTAGAGCTTGGCGAAGTCAATCTAGCTGAATCAATAAAAGACGTGCTACGTCATCCAACCGTTGCCAGCAAGTCGTTCTTAATTAGCATTGGTGACCGCTCTATCACGGGTATGGTCGTACGCGATCAGTATGTCGGTCGCTATCAAGTGCCCGTATCAGATTGCGCTGTTACGGCTTCAGGCCTGATTGCGTTAGATGGTCAGCCAATGAGTGGTGAGGCGATGAGTGTTGGCGAACGTACGCCTGTTGCGTTGATTAATCCAAAAGCCTCTGCACGATTGGCGGTTGGTGAGGCGATTACCAATATCGCAGGCGCACGTATTACTCAGCTATCTGATATCACTATGTCAGCGAACTGGATGGCAGCTTGTGGCGAAGACGTAGAAGACGCTGCACTATTTGACGCCGTCTATACGGTTGGTGAAGAACTATGTCCAGCACTCGGTATCGCTATTCCAGTCGGTAAAGACTCGCTATCGATGCGCGCTAACTGGACAGATGAAGATGATAACGGCAGCACAGATAAATCAGTCGTTTCGCCAATGAGCTTAGTTATTACTGCTTTTGCGCCTGTTATTGACGTGGCAAAAACCCTAACGCCTGAGCTTATCAATGGTGATAGCGCCTTCTACCGTATCGACTTATCAAAAGGTCAATTGCGTCTAGGCGGTTCAATCCTTGCGCAAACACTTAGCCAATTAGGTAACGACTGCCCAGATTTAGCACAGCCAAGCGACTTGATCGACTTCTTTAACTTTATCCAAGCGGGTAATGCGCAAGGCGTCATTAGTGCTTATCACGATATCGGTGATGGTGGTTTGCTTGCGACCATCGCAGAGATGCAGTTCACCAGCCGCCAAGGTATCAAGCTGTCATTGACTGATGATAACTTGCTCGGTCAGCTGTTCAGTGAAGAGCTAGGCGCAGTGATTCAAGTCTTACCAGAAAACGTTGCCGCTTTAATGCAATTGGCAGAAGAGTTTAACGTCAGTGATATGCTCAGCCTCGTCGGTCAAAGCTCGGAAGAAGACAGCTTAATCATCCAAACACCAACGCTCATGGGTGACGACACCTTACGATTTAAGCGTTCTGAGCTGCAACAAGAATGGAGTCAGGTCAGCTATCAAATCGCGCGTCGCCGTGACAACCCAGCTTGCGTCCAGCAAGAGTATGACTTGATTAGCGATGCTAGCCATCAAGGTCTTATCGCCGCGCCAAACTTTGACCTCAATCAAAAGGTTGAAGAACCATACTTAAACAGCCGTGACACTAAGCCAAGAGTTGCAATCCTGCGTGAGCAAGGCGTCAATGGTCAGTCAGAAATGGCAGCAGGCTTTACCCAAGCTGGCTTTGAAGCGGTCGATGTCCACATGAGCGACCTGCTAGAAGGTCGCATCAATCTACGTGACTTCGACGGTTTAGTCGCTTGTGGTGGCTTTAGCTACGGTGATGTACTGGGCGCAGGCTCTGGCTGGGCAAACTCTATCTTGTTCCATGATGAGTTGCGCATGCAGTTTGTGCGTTTCTTTGCCCGCCCTGATACCTTCTCACTCGGTGTCTGTAACGGTTGTCAGATGATGGCTCAATTGAAAGACCTCATCCCAGGTGCGGAAAACTTCCCACGCTTTATCGCCAATAAGTCAGCCCGCTTTGAAGCGCGTACGGTCAACGTCAAAGTCGAGCGTACCAAGTCTATCTTGTTTAAAGGCATGCAAGACAGTATCTTACCAATCGCTGTCGCGCACGGTGAAGGCTATGCCACGCTGGACAACACCGAGATCGACGGTATGGCAAAACACGGTCAGCTCGCCATGCGCTTCGTCGATAGCCAAGGTCATCCAACCGAGACTTATCCGCTTAATCCAAACGGTTCGCTCGGCGGTGTCACAGGTCTGTGTAGCACCGACGGTCGCGTCACTATCATGATGCCGCACCCTGAGCGTACGCTACGTGCCTACAATCATAGCTGGAAGCCAGAAGAGTGGGACGAGGACGGCGCGTGGATGCGTATGTTCCGTAACGCCCGTGCTTGGTTGCGTTAAGATAGTTTGAGTTAACTTTAGACATAAAAAAAGGTGGGCTTCGGCTCACCTTTTTTGTGTTTGGGATTTGAGTTTTAAGAAGTAGGGGAGCTAATCCCGCCTTCCGCTTGTATCTGCCAGTCTGTACTAGCGGTGATATCCGTTATATTGCTAGACTCAATATCTATAACTAAATTTTAGAAAAATAAAAAGGGAGTTGTATGAGTAATCCAAACGAGCACATTGAAGAGTTTTTAAAATATTACTTTAAGTTATCCAGCCCACCGCAGTATGCTGTTTTGTTAAAGGGTAAGTGGGGTGTTGGTAAAACTTGGTTCTTAAAAGAAACAATGACAAGTTTGCATAATCCTGATTATCGAGTCAAAACACATTTATATGTGAGTTTATATGGTGTTGCCAGTTTCGAAGAAATAGAAAATGAGTTTTTTAGACAGCTTCATCCTGTTTTATCTTCTAAAGGTATGGCTTTAGCAGGAAAAATTGGAAAAGGACTTCTTAAAACTGCATTGAAGATTGATCTGAACGGTGATGGTAAAAGTGATGCTAGTGTATCGTCTCAAGTACCAGATATCAATTTGCCAGATTATTTATCTAATACAGAAGGTTTAATATTAGTATTCGATGATTTAGAGAGAGCTTCAATGGATCTAGAGAACCTATTAGGCTATATAAACTATTTCGTTGAGCATCAAGGTTATAAGGTGGTGATTATAGCCAATGAAGATGAGCTAGGTAGTAAAGAGGAAAAAGCTGAAGTTAGTTATAAACGTATAAAAGAAAAACTTATTGGTAAAACCTTCGAGATTCAGCCTCGCCTTGAATTAGCAATTAGTAATTTCATTAAGGAAGTAGAGAGTGGCTCTACGCAAGATTTATTCAATAGGAATATAGAGTTAATTAAAGATTATTATCGACGCTCTGCTTATTTAAACTTAAGGCACCTAAGACAAGCATTGATGGATTTTTCCAGATTAATAGAGTTCTTATCTGATGAAATTAAAGATAAAGAAGGCATTATTGAACAATTATTATCTATATATTTAGTACTTTCTTTTGAAATAAAAAGTGGAGAGATGTTGCCTGATGATATTAATAACTTTAATCAGTCATATTTAACTGAGTTAATGAACAGAAGTAGTAATAACGGAATGAAAGAAGGAGTAATTGATAGCCCTTACAGAAAGGTTAAAGAAAAATATCCTGCTTTCGATCCTTTTGATATGTTGTTGGAAAAAGCTGTATGGATTGATATGTTTGATAAGGGGTTGATCGATAAAGCTAAGATAGAAGAATCCTTGAAAAGCTCACGTTATTTTCATAGTGACAATCAGTCAGATTGGATGAAGTTGTGGCATTTTATGTATATTGCAGATAATGATTTTGATAGTCTATTAACTATAGTGCAGGAACGTTTCCATAATAAGCAGTATGAAGAGTTAGGTGAGATAAAGCACGTGACTGGCTTGTTTTTAGAGCTTGTAGAGCTAGGTCTTCTAGACATGACCAAAGAAGAAATTTTCGAAATAGCTAAAAACAATATAGATAATTTAATTACAGAAGGAAAAGAAATACCGCATTTTGATTATGTGGATATTTATGATGATACTCAGACATTTGGTTTAGAATTTCGTAATAGCAAGGATGCTTACTTCATCAAGTTATTAGAACACATAACTGAAGTATCTAAGAAACAGGTTTTAAATAACTTACCGGAAATTGGAAAGGAATTACTAGAAGATATAAAAAATGATGCGGATAGTTTCCATAAAAAAATATATTATACTGGCTCAGTAACTATTTACCAAAAAGAACCAATTTTAAAGTATATAAAACCAAATAATTTTGTAAGAGCTTTTATTGAAACCGAACCCTATGCGAGAAGAAATATTGCATTAGTAATTTCATCTAGATACAAGAAAACGCCAAGCATTGAGGTTTTTTTACCAGAATTAGGTTGGTTAAGAGAAGTAGTGAGTTTATTAGAGAATGAAGTCGAATCTAGAAAAGGTAAAGTTAGTGAGGCACAAATTAGATATCTTATTAATGCGTACTTTAATCCTGCTATTACAGCTTTAGATGAGACTAATAATAGTGATGCGGATTAAAAGTAGCGTAATTTGTATCAAGCTATAAAAGCCGCCGCATATATAGATGGTGGGTTGATTTTCCTAACATTCCTTACGGAAATTTAGAAAATAACCCACCCCACATGCTTACTCATTTTCTGAACTTTTTTTATGCTTCTTCTGAGCATCAGCTATTAAATCATGAATCTTCGCACTCTCTTTTAGTACACAAGCCTCATACGCAGAGAGAGGCTCAGCTTCCTGCTCTTTTTCTTGCGCTTGTTTGGCTTTTTCTTCTAGATATTTCTGAAGCTCGTCTTGCTCATTTTGCTCGTTGTATTGTGAGTTACTCATGGCTTATGTCTCCTAATATTTTTTATCCATTAATAAAAGTCATCACGACCAGCATACTTCTTATTGAGTGCCTTTAAAATAGCATAAGTTTCTAAATCCAGCTCGCCCGTTGGCTGCTGCGGTCTGAAATGCAATTGAAAGGCATACACGACATTGCGACTGGCTTTATCCCACGCGTCTGTGTCATTGATTTGATAACCGTAATCGCGAAATGCTTGCTTAATCTCGGGTATCGTTGCCGCTGCAAACGCGTCTTGATTCATAAAGAATTGCTTATCAAAGTCATCATACCAAGCGCCAATGCCGTAATCGAAATACAGTCGCTGCCAAGGAAATTTTGCACCGGGGTCGATTTTACGCGACGGTGCCATATCGGCATGACCGATGATATTCTTTGCTGGGATATTATATCTTTTTGCCAAGTCTTGCACCAGCTGCGCCACTTTTTTAATCTGCAATTCATCAAAGTCGACATAGTGCTCATAAGGATGATAGTCGAGCGCGCCGTTTTTTAAGGCATCTCGATATTCAGGCTTAATGCCTGCATTGACAATCTCGATGCCGATAGAGGTATCGTTGAGTATCGTTCTACCGGCAAAACCGCCCGCGCCAGCATGCCAAGCGCGTTCGCCCTCGGGCACTAAGTTATAAATTTTGTTGTCATCATGGTCTAAAATCAGATAGTGGGCGCTGACGTTACCGGTGGTCAAAAGCTTAATAGCGCGGGCATTATTGCTCACCGTATAATGCAAAATAATGGTTTTAATACGCTCACTTTTACCAGTGGCTTGGTAAGTCTCGCTATCAATAACGAAAGGCTCGCTGGTCGCTATTTGGGTGTTATTAGTCGTAGCGCAGCCAATTAGGGGTAGCGTTAAGGCACATGCTAATGCTAAAAAGATATTTTTTGCCATGAAATGCTCTGTATGAATAAGGATAGGCGATGATGCTTACCTTTATTTTATATTGGTAGTAGGTAGATAAGATTGAGATATTTTTAAAGCTTTTTAATCCTTGCGCATTTTCTTCGCTAAAACCGTTTTCCAACTGTCCTCCAAACATTCAATCGCAAGCCACGGCTCGATAACCTCGGCGTCAAATTTCTCTTTTGAATTAGCCAGTCGCCACAGTTTCTCAAGTGTCGCAAAAGGATAGGGACGCTCAATTAAATAAACCGGCAAATCAGAGCTAATCATACCGTCACGTACGACCTCAAAATACCAGCCAGCGATACCTTGCTTAGTCACCCAAAAGGCGATATTGGGCACTTTACTAAACTGTCCGATTTGGTCATTGATTTTGTAGCAGGGGCGGCGCGGTTGCACGATACGTAATTGCACGCTGTCGCCACCATTCCTATCAATGATTTCATCTTGACCATACTGAAAAACGTCACCAATACAAACCGTGGCTTCCGTCATTTCTAGCAGACCAGTGACCGCTTCGGTCGTTAAGTTCTCACCTAATGTGCCAACGCGTACCTTTAAAACAAACTCAGCGTTAATCTTATCGTAAGTCGCCACCGCTAGTTGATGCACGGCTTTTAGCGGGCCGCCATGATGGCGTCGGTCGGCTTGTTCATCGGTGGTGAGACCCATAAAATTGACCGCAACAGGCGCTTTGATGGGTGCTTTATCAATCGCGCTCATCTGTTCACGGGCGAATGGCATGGCTTTGCCAGCACGGACGCAGATTAGATTGGCGATATGTAGCGGTAAGGGTTGATTGAAATCAGCGCTATTTTTTTGGCTAGAAGATGCTATTTGCTCTATGCTCATGGATTATCCTAATCGATAGGGATTTATTAGGCGAGTGGCTAACTCATTAGTGATTTTAATGATGTTAATGATGCGTATTATCTTAGCCTAATCAGGCGGCTGATTATACGGTTGCAGCATTTTAAAGTTTATCAGCAGCTTAAGATGTATGAGTACTAATTTTTAAACAAAAAAAGACCAGAGTATTCATCTGGTCTTTTTGCTTGTGCTTTTTCAGTATTAAAAAATTATCGCAGTGGATAATCTTATTTGTTTTTATTGCGGCGACCAACGGTTTTCTTTTCACGTGGCACAGCGACCAGCTCAGCCAATTGCTCAGGCGACGACCATAGGCCTTCTAGGTCATAGAAATCACGGGCTTGTGGCGTCATCATATGTACGACAACGGCACCCAAATCGATTAGGGTCCAGTCAGAATCAATACCGCCTTCACGGCCAAGTGGCATAAAACCCGCTTGCTTAGCTTCAGCGCCGACACTGTCAGCCATGGCGCGTACATGGCGCTTAGAGGTACCGTCAGCGATGACGATACGCTCCATCACGTCAGTTAAACTTTCTACATTCATTACGGTGATGTTTTTCGCTTTCATATCTTCTAGAGCGCTTTGGACAAGGGTTAAGCACTCTTGTAAGCGTTCGTCAGTCATGGTGTTAGTCATAAATTGTAATCTCTTGAATCGTCAATATTAAAAATAAAATGGTAAATCGTCACAATGCCTTCTCTAACGTGCCCCTCAACATATAGGTAGATAGGCAGACGTTTTTTGAGACAAAATGGACAAAGTGGGCAAAATTAAAAGTATAAGGCGATTTTAACGGAATTGGGCAGCAGAATATAGCTGATGGGTAATAATATATTGATAAACAGCAGGATTTAGCCATTTAGCGAATGAATTGGGTGCAGTCTCGCTAATGATAGCATTTATTGGCTGTAAAGATGCGATTTGCGTTTCGGCAGCATGTTTTATATTTAGCGATTGAGGCGCTTGCGGCAGTGGTTGGTAAAGTTGTTGCTGCAATTGCCGCCTTACTTGCGTGCTCGATATCGCTGCCACAGGGCGTGGGTCTATATAAATGCGACCTTGGTAAGTGTTTTTCAATACACTGCTACCCGTTAAAGGTTGAATATTATGTATTAATAATTCAGTGATTGAATCGACGGTTAAAGGTTGCAGCGGCATAGGAAGTTGCGACTTTAAGGGAGTTTGCCAATCAGTCTCAAGGAGTTTTTTATTCAACTCAGGGTTTTCCTCACGATTAAACACCCATAGATTGACATAATCAGTCAGTGCTAAACCATGTTTCCATTTATCCAAACTGCGCGCGCTGTCCATCCCCATGATAAATATCAAACTGTCATTAGGGTAGCGCGCACGTAAGGTCTGTACGCTATCGATGGTATAAACGGGCGGCGCTTGCCAGAGCTCAAGCTCGTTAATTTGTAGCGGCGACTCTTGCGTTGCCAGCTTTAACATCGCCAATCGGTGCTCAGGGTTGGTGCTGTCTTCTTTAAAGGGCGAGCGCGCATTGGGTAATAATGACACCTGTAGCTCGCGCTGTTGCTGCTTAGCTATTGGCAGTAAACTTTGATAAACGTACATCGCCAGTTGTAGATGCCCGTTATGCACAGGATCAAATGAGCCACCCAAATAAGCGCGAATGGCTGGGGCAGTATTGGTTATAGGGAGATGCTTAACAGTATTTGGCATAAATAAGTGAGTGAAAAAGTAAATAAAAAGGTAGTTAAGGTTAATTTATTTTAGATGGACTATAGCATGTGGCTAATCACTTATCGCACTTATCGATTTTATTATGCTTAACTATAGCGTTGAACAGCCATAAAAAAACCGACCATCATAATGATAATCGGTTAAATATAGAGTGATTACTGATAACTGATTACTGATAATTTTTAAGACAATTAAATCGCATCGCTATGTGCTTGGATAGCAGTCAGGGCGATGGTATAAATAATATCATCGACTAATGCCCCGCGCGATAAGTCATTAACGGGCTTATTTAAGCCTTGCAACATCGGTCCAACACTGACCACATTGGCACTACGTTGTACCGCTTTATACGTGGTGTTACCGGTATTTAGGTCAGGGAAGATAAAGACGTTTGCTTGTCCAGCGACGGGTGAGTCAGGCGCTTTTTGCTTGCCAACGCTCATGACAGAGGCAGCATCATACTGCAAAGGTCCATCGACAGCGAGGTGCGGCGCACGCTGGCGGACGATTTCAGTCGCACGGATGACTTTTTCGACATCAGCGCCGGTACCTGAAGAGCCCGTTGAGTAACTAATCATGGCGACTTTTGGATTGATACCAAAGGCAGCGGCAGACTGCGCCGATTGAATAGCAATTTCGGCCAACTCTTCGGCATTCGGGTCAGGATTGATAGCACAGTCACCATAAACGACCACTTGCTCAGGTAACAGCATAAAGAATACTGACGACACGAGTGAGTATTCCGGTGCCGTTTTAATCAACTGAAACGCTGGGCGCACGGTATTTGCCGTGGTATGTATTGCTCCAGAAACCAAGCCATCAACTTCATCCATCTGTAGCATGGTCGTACCCAAATACACCGTATCTTTTAGGTATTCAGCAGCGACTTCGGCATTGGTTTTACCTTTACGGCGCTCGACCACGGCAGCGATATATTTATCCATATCAAGGCTATCAGGATCGATAATCTCAAGCCCTTCTGGCAAGACTAAGTCACGGTTTTTAGCGACTTGTTCGACGTCGCTACGCTTCGCAAGCAATACACAATTGGCAATACCGCGGCTTTGGCAAATACAAGCAGCTTCGACCGTACGTGGTTCCGAGCCTTCTGGTAGCACGATGCGTTTTTTGGCATTTTGCGCTTTTTTAACCACTTGATGACGGAAAGCTGATGGTGACAGGCGTGGCTCATGGTTTTGGCTAAAGTAGGCTTTAATCCAGCTCAAGTCCAAATGCGCGGCAACATAACGTGCGACTTCTTCAGCGCGCTCCGTATCATCGCTTGGAATCTCAGCGCTCATGTGTAATAGACTTTGTACCGTCTCAAAGCTGTCATCTTCGACACTCATCACAGGGATACCAGTTTTGAGCGCTGATTGCCATAGCTCAGCGACCGTTGGACTTGGTACCACGCCACCGGTTAATACCAAGCCTGCCAGTGGAATGCCGTTGATGCAGGCCAATCCCGCTGCCAATAATACATCATCACGGTCACCGGGCACGACAATAAGCGTGCCACGTTTAAATACTTCATCGACACGCGCAACCGAGCGCGCGGTCAAGCTGATACGGTTAATACGGCGTGATTTTGCTTCACCAACATTGAGCCAAGTGGCGTCGAGCTCAGCGGCGATATCCCACGTCCGCGGTACAGATAATGAGTCGCTAAATGGTACGACTCCTATTAAACGGAATTCCTCGGTATTAAAGTGTGGTGATAGGCGTTGGACTTCTTGCATAAAGCCTTCATCCAAGCTTACAACCGCTTCACCCGGTGCGACTATTTGATTTTCCATGGTGCTTTGTACGTTTGGCAAATCATGCATACGCATCAAGATACAGCCAAGCGTACGGTCGCTTGCCATACCGCCAAATTCGCGGGCATGGACATCGAGCTTATCGGCCAAATAGGCGGGCTTACTGGTATCAGCGGTGCTGACAAAAATAATCTTGGCATCGAGCGCATGGGCAATCGCACGGTTTATTTGGGCGGCATAAGAGGTTTCAGTGGTCGAGACCAGTCCTTCACAAATGACCACATCATAGTCATCGCCAAGGGTATGGTAGTTGACGACCACTTCTTCCATCAAGTCATCAAGATTGTCGTCACCTATCATGCGCTCAACCCGTTGACGGCTGATAGATGCTGGCGGCGTAAGCCCAAAAGCGTGCATGGCCAAAGCGCTTGAGCTGTCCAAGCTGTTTTGCTTATCGAGGGTGTCATCTTGCAAAAACGGCTTCATAAAGCCCGCTTTAATGCCGTTATAATCAAAAGCACGAATCAAGCCTAACGCCGCTGACGTCACACCGATACCGCGGCTGATGGGCACAAGTAAAATAGTTTGCATAATATATCCTACTGTTTATTATATTTTTAACGAGGTGGTACTACTCTTTATACGTTGCTACCAATCTTACTGTAAACCCAAGGCTTGACGCGTTTCTTGAGCGATACGGCATTCTTCATCGGTCGGTACTACCCACAGCTCAATGCTGCTATCGTCGGCTTGGAAACTGCCTTCGCGACCACCGACCAAGCTGGCGTTTTTAGCGGCATCTATTTTGATACCAAAATGCGGCATCATCTCTAAGATACGCGTACGCGTGGTGACCGAGTTTTCGCCAATACCACCGGTAAAGACAATACCCGTAAAGTTAGGTAGGGCACAGCTTAAGCTAGCAAGGTATTTGGCGACACGGTAGCAGAACATCTCAATAGCAAGCTTAGCGTCTTGATGACCTTCGTTGGCGGCTTGCTCAATAGTACGCAAGTCATTTGATAAGCCTGAGATACCGAGCAGACCACTTTCGTTATTAAGTACTTTATCAATTTCTTCTAAGCTCATACCGAGTTGGCGTTTAAGATGAATATGTAAGCTTGGATCCACATCACCGCTGCGCGTGCCCATCATTAGCCCTTCAAGCGGGGTCAGACCCATACTGGTATCAAGACTTTTGCCATCGTAAACAGCCGTTGCCGAGCAGCCATTGCCTAAATGCGCCGTTAACCAACCGTGCGGGCCTTTGGCGCTAGTAATTTCGCTGGCACGCTCTGATACATAGGCGTGCGAGGTACCATGGAAGCCATAACGGCGGATTTTATGTTCGTCATAAAAGGCTTTTGGTAGTGGATAACGGAAGGCAACAGGAGGCATGGTTTGATGGAAAGCAGTATCAAAGACCACCACTTGTGGAATCTCAGGATAAATGGCCTGTACCGCTTCGATACCCAAAGCATTAGCAGGGTTATGTAAGGGTGCCAACACCTTTAGACGTTTCACTTCTTCTAGCACATGCTGATTAACGCGCACCGCTTCTGAATATTCACGACCGCCGTGTACCACGCGATGACCGACCGCGATAAAGTGATACTGCTCTAAGAGCTCAAGGATTCTTTTTAAGGCAAGTTCGTGACGACCACCAGCAATGGCGATTTCTAGTTTTTCACCATTTAACGTCGTGTGTTTGATACGGGCGGTGTCGAGGCCTAAGTTCTCAGCCAAACCTGTGATGCGAGTAGAATTGTCTTCGCTGATTAGTGCGTATTTGATAGAAGAGGAACCGCAGTTGAGGACTAAGGTGGGGTTGGTCAGGTTTGATGTTTCAGTATTTTTGTCATCAAAAGTCGTGGTTAGGCTGGCACTCATACTCTATCCTTAGATTATATTTTGTAAGTGGTGAATCGTCATCGATTATCACCGGTTGTATAAACAAAAACCAGCCATATCCTTGCTGGCGTACGCCGAACAGCTGACATACGTAAACAATGACATCGCTGATTTTTATTGTTCTTGGGCTGGGACTGCTTTAAAGGACGTTAAAGGTTTGCATCTATCTGTTTTTAGAAGCCAGTTTTTAGAAATCTGGTCTTGCAAAACTTAGGTTTTCGTACTTTTAAAGGTTAATAGGACGCATGCTAGCGCCTCGTCACAGCCACAAGGGTTAAGTATAATGTACCATATTTTTGCGCGTATACCACGATAACTATAAGGCTTTAATCAGCAATCTCATAAGTGCTTGATACAAGTGTACACCGAAGGCCGCGAGTGTTTATCAGCTATAATGAGACAAAAATACACTCTATAAAAATTGTAAGTAAATTTTTCTGGGTTAATAGATTGATGCTTTATTAATGCTGTATTACCTCTCTATCAAAGCCATATATTCATACGTTCATCATTTATTTGCATAAATTTGTGGCTCAAACAGAGGTGGTAGGCGCACAGCTTTAACGAATAATGCTATGATTAAAAAATTGTCCTATTTCCCTATTGCAGCCTTGGTTGTTTTTTATGGATAGTTATTTTCATTCTTATTCTATCCAAACCAAACTGTTGCAAGATTACAGGTTAGCCATTCTATGTTTACTATACGCCGCACCTCTAAGATTAAAAGCGCTGATGCAAGCGCTTTTTCAAAAAATGTTCCAAGTGTTAGCGCCAGTCGCCCTGCTACTTATAAGCTTATCGCAGCTACTCTGGTGATAGGTTCTACAGTATTGACAGGCTGCGGGCAAAAAGGCGATTTGTATCTAGTAGAATCTAGCACCCAAACAGTTGAGACTAATAGTCCGGTGCTTGATAGCAGCAGTCATCCGCAAGATGCCGCCTTTGCTAAAATTGACGACAATCAAAATAACCAGCAAAACGCAGACAGTTTCCAACTGCCTAAACCAAGCACCGATCCCAACGATTATTAATCATTGATTATTGCTTATTACAATGCAAACGCTCAAACGATTTTTAGCGTATTCGGCAAGCTATTCACCTTTATGCCTTAATGCCTTAAAATCTTAATACATTGATTATATTAGAGATATTTATATGAGTCAGTCAGTCACTACCCAAACCGAGCAGGGATTGTATGTGCATCCTGAAGCCCTAACCGCCCATTTGCCTGCGCTCGATTATCGAGGCGGTGCCTTGTATATGGAGCAGGTTAATATTGATGAATTAGTTAAAAACTATGGCACGCCGTGCTATGTATACTCAAAACAAGCCATTTTAAATGTTTATCAAGCTTATACGACCAGCTTTGCCAGTCTACCGCATCAGATTTGTTATGCGGTAAAGGCCAACTCCAATTTGGCGGTATTGGGTATCTTAGCGCAAGCAGGAGCAGGGTTTGATATCGTTTCACGTGGTGAGCTCATGCGCGTATTGGCGGCAGGCGGCGAGGCTGCGCGCGTGGTATTCTCAGGCGTTGGCAAAACCTATAGCGATATCGAATATGCACTGACCCAAGGCATTGGCTGCTTTAACGTCGAGTCGATTAGCGAGCTGACTTTAATCAATGACGTCGCAAAGCAGTTGGATAAATCGGCACCAATCTCGCTACGGGTCAATCCAAATGTCGATGCCAAGACCCATCCGTATATTTCAACAGGGTTAAAAGACAATAAGTTTGGTATTGACCATGAAAATGCCGTCGCTGTCTATGAGCAAGCGGCGCAATTATCGCATATCGATATCGTCGGTATCGATTGTCATATTGGCTCGCAATTGACGGAAGTTGCGCCATTTGTAGCAGCTTTAGATAAAGTCATTGAGCTGATACATAGCCTGCGTGATAAAGGTATTGCGCTGCGTCATATTGATTTGGGCGGCGGTCTAGGCGTGCGTTATATCGATGAGACGCCCGTATCTATCGATGAATTTGCCCAAGCGTTATTACCAAAACTTAGTGAGCTTGGTTTAACGGTATTCTTTGAGCCGGGTCGTAGTATCGTGGCCAATGCTGGCGTGCTCTTAACTAAGGTTGATGTGTTAAAACCAACTGAGCATAAGAACTTTGCTATTGTCGATGCGGCAATGAATGATTTAATTCGCCCTGCTTTATATCAAGCTGAAATGGCGGTGATTCCAAGTGTTCTGCCCAACAAAGGCATCGATACTGATGGCACACAACCGTGGGATATTGTTGGTGCGATTTGTGAAACCGGTGACTTTTTAGCAAAAGACCGTTTGTTGTCATTAGCAACAGGCGATATCTTAGCGATAACGGGTGCTGGCGCGTACGGCTTTACCATGAGTAGCAATTACAACTCGCGCGGTCGTGCCAGCGAGGTGATGGTAGCCGATGATAATCATCAATTGATTCGGAAGCGTGAAACGCTTGAAGCGTTATATGCTGATGAAATGTTGTGGCAAGATAAGTAGCCTATTAAAAACGCCGCGATGTTTAATAATTAAAGTTTTATGATTAAAGCTTAATGATTAAAGCTTAATGATTAAAGCTTAATGGTTAAAGCTTAATAATTAAAAATGACCCATTGTTATAACGACAATGGGTTTTTTATGGCCTGCTTTAATTCAAAGTCTAATTAAAAATATTTGTTCGGTTGTAGAGCACTAACTTAGCGTTTGATAGCGGTGATAATTATGATTGTATCTGACAGCGTGCTAATATAAGGCATACATAAAAATAGGATAGGATAACAAGGATATGCTAATAGAATTTACAAAGATGCATGGGCTGGGTAATGACTTTATGGTCATCGATTTGGTGACCCAGCGCTTAGAGTTAACCAAGGATTTGGTGCAACTGTTGGGCGATCGTCATTTGGGCATTGGCTTTGATCAATTGCTCGTTGTTGAGCCGCCGATGCGTCCTGACGTTGATTTTAGTTATCGCATTTTTAATACCGATGGCACAGAGGTCGAGCAGTGTGGTAATGGCGCGCGCTGTTTTGCCCGTTTTGTGCAAGCGCGTAAGCTGTCATTTAAACAGCGCCTGCGGGTTGAGACGGCAAGCGGCATTATTTCGCTGACGACAGACCGTTATGGCTGGGTTGAAGTCGATATGGGTAAACCAAAGTTTGAGCCAAGCGAGATTCCCTTTACCCCAAGAGCGACGACCAAAATCCAAAACGCCTATCATTTAGACGTCAATGGCACGCCAGTGCAGCTGTATGTTGCCAATATGGGCAACCCACATGCGGTTATCAAAGTTGATGACGTGCTCGATGCCGACGTTGCAACCTTGGGCAAAGCTATCGAATCACATCCTGCCTTTCCAGAGCGCGTCAATGTCGGCTTCATGCAAGTGATGAACCAGCGCCATATTCGCTTGCGTGTCTATGAGCGCGGTGTTGGTGAGACGCAAGCTTGTGGTACGGGCGCCTGTGCCGCAGTGGCGGTCGGTATCCGTGAAGGCTGGCTCGATGAAGGCGAAGACGTACGCGCCCAGCTTTATGGCGGCAGCATGATTATCAAATGGCAGCCGGGTTATTCAGTGATGATGACCGGCCCAACGGCGTTCGTCTACGAAGGCGTCTTTAGCCCAGATGGTCTGATGGCACAAGCCGGCATCAAACCTACTCCAGAAGGTTAATGGATAATAGGTTAATGAACAATGACAAGCGGTGTAGGTTTGCTGCTAGGTAAATGTTATGGTCATCTCTAAGAAGGCTATGTTCAATAAAAACCGTCAGACGACAGAGCCTAGCTCAGATTCTGAGTCGAAAGCGTGGCTATCAGTTGAGCATGCTGCTGCTATAGAGTCGGATGCCGCGCTACGTGAACTGTTAGCACCGGTACATCGTTGGCTCAATACGCTGTCAGTGCGTAACCATTCAGAACATACGCTGGTGGCTTATTTTGCGGGCTTAAACCAGTTGGCGCTATTTTTACGCGGCAAACGTCTGACGTGGACGCGCTGTGATAAGCGCCAATTAGCCCAGCATATCAGCCAGCGCCTAGATGAAGACAAGCTGGCACTTGCCAGCGTCCAGCAAGAGCTATCGGCTATCCGTCATTTTTATGGCTGGCTGATAGAAGAAGATTTAGCACGTATTAACCCAACCACTGGCTATCAGCTTAAGCGCAGTCCTAGACCGCTGCCGTCTATTGCCGATGTGGATTTATTAACGCAATTGCTTGACCAAGAGATACCTGATACGCCCGAACAAGCACGCTTGTGGTTGCGTGATAAGGCGATGTTTGAACTGCTTTATAGCAGCGGTCTGCGTGTCGGTGAATTGGTGGCGCTCGATATGGCAGATATCGACTTGGCTGACCTGCGTGTGCGCGTGACGGGTAAAGGCAATAAAACGCGCTTGGTGCCCTTAGGTATCAAAGCTGCCGAGGCGATTAAACGTTATCTGCCGCACCGAAATCTGTGGGTAGAGCAGATGGATAGCGCCTTGTTTATCAGTGAGAAATTAGGCACACGATTGTCTACACGGGCAGTACAGCAACGTCTCAAGGTTGCGGCTACACGTGCGGGCATTGCGCAAAATATGTATCCTCATTTATTACGCCACTGCTTTGCGTCGCATATGTTATCTGGTAGTGGCGATTTGCGCGCGGTACAAGAAATGCTTGGTCATAGTGATATCAGCACCACGCAAATTTATACTCATGTTGATTTTGCTAAACTCACCCAAGTCTATGACCGCGCCCATCCGCGCGCCACTCATGCGCAAAATAACAGTGACAGCGATATTACTTAAGTTGAAGCTACTTAATTTGCAGTTACAGATCTAGTGCCAGTTTCATTTTTAATCATTTAAACCTACATCTATGCCAAACGATGGCAGTCAAAGATAGGCATCTTTTGTCGTCCTTGGATTTGTAATTTTTTATCTAAGTTTGCTAATACCAAAGCATAATTTTTATTAGCAGGGTCTTTCAAGTCACTATCCTCATAGCTGTTGATAATCGTGCCATCATAAGCGGTAATCGTGCTATGTCCCCATGTCTGACGGCTACTGCCATCCTTATAAGCATGCTCGCCGCCTTGTGCTGCGCCAATCACCATACACTGACTGTCTAACGCCCGCGCGCGTAGTAACAGCGACCAGTGCGCCTGCCCCGTCAAATAAGTAAAGGCTGATGGCGCGCTTAGCAAATCCGCGCCCGCTTGCCGTAGCCGCTGCGCCAATGCTGGAAAGCGTAAATCAAAGCAAACCATCATACCGAGCTGATAAATACCATCATTTGCTTCGAGTGTCGTAACGACTGTTTGGGTGCCGGGCTCAAAGGTCGCCGCTTCATTATAGCTGCCTTGCTTATCGGCGACAGTCGCAGTAAACAGGTGAATCTTATCGTAGCGCGCTACTCGCGTACCATCGGGGGCAAACAGCTGACTGACTTGGCGCAATCTACCATCGGGTACAATGACGCCATCAGGGCGGTAAGGGCAGGGCAGTGAGCCTGCAAGTACATAGATGCCATAAGTACGCGCATAGTCAGCTATCGTGTCGGATAGCTCATCAAAACGCTCAGCAGTGGCAAACTGTCGACCCATGCTACAGCAGTTTTCTGGTAGCACTACCAACTGAGTGCCTTGTGCATGTGCATCGATAATGGCGGCTTTTATATCTGCTAAATTGTCTTCGATATTTTGCTGGCTGTTGATCTGCACAGCAGCAACGGTTAGTTGTCCGTTATTTCTTATCTCATTCATAGTATTCTTCCCGATTTTAAGCTGTATTGAGTTTCCCTTTTATCTGCTCTTTTATCCTATTGTTACTCACGACTTTTATGCATAGGTTTTGCATGGGTCTTACATGATTAAGCGCTTAGCAGCCCTACAAAGCTATTGATGTTTTTATAGTTTGAGCAAGTGCTGAACAATAGCTTATCTGGACAGGGTATAAATTATCATAGCAACATTGTAGCAAAAAATGCTATCGTCATGACCTGACCGCTTAAAGCCCTTTTTTAATCGGTATAAGCGTTAATAATCGCAAGCTTTAACCAGCATAACATATAGAATCTTACCCTAATCGGAGTGTAATAAGTCACCCATGAGTATGTCGTTTGGATTGGCGACCACGCTGAGCACCTCACAAAAACTGACCCCGCAAATGCAACAAGCTATTAAATTGCTGCAGCTCTCTAGTCTTGAGCTCGCGCAGGAGGTACAGGCGAAGCTCGATAGCAATCCATTGCTTGAACGTATCGAAGATGACGATGATGATAATGATGAGTACGACAAGAGTGATGATGAGGCGCTCAATGAGTTTGGCGAGCCATTAACGCTAGATAGTTGGAATCAACACGCTAGCGTTGATACGTTTTCTACCTCTACTCATTTATCAGATGATGGTTTTGACTATGCTGACAATAGCAGCGATGACAATAGCAGCGATGACACTATCACTGATGAATATAGCAGCGACAGCTTAGATAAGTTACAGCAGGCCAGTTTTGATGATGAAGCGATAGACAATTATGCGCTAGATGGCGAGGACTATAGTGGTTTTGAAAGCAGTAATTATGCCTCTGCTGCGCCAAGCGCTGGCAGTCTGTCCAATCATTCAGGTCGCGGAGGCGATGAAGACTTTGATAGCTATCAGGGCAGCACCAGCGCGACCATTCAAGACCATGTGCGCTGGCAGCTAAATTTTAAACATCTCTCCGAGACAGATACGCTCATCGCCGAATACTTGATGGACTCTATGGATGATATGGGCTTTGTGCGCCTTGATATTGATGAGTTGTTACAGAGCTTTGATACCATGGCAAGCTTTTACCAATGGGATGAGCGCGTTGAGCATGATGAGATCATGGCGGTACTGCGCATTATTCAATCGTGTGACCCGCTTGGTGTTGGCGCGCGCAATCTCAACGAATGCTTAGCGCTGCAATTGTCCAAGCTTGATACGAATACAAAGTATCTTAAAGAAGCCCAAGCACTTCTCTCAGCCAGTGAGCATTTAGTTAGTAATAATATCAAAGCCTTGACTGAGCTGACGGGACTCGCGCCTGAATATATCACACCCGCTCTTACTCTATTACGCACTTTGAATCCTTCACCCGGTTTGTTATTCCAAAGCAGTCAGCCTGATTATATGCAGCCATCAGCAAGCTATGATATTCCTGATGTGTTGGTTACGCCTATTCGCCGCCACAATAGCAATAATAGCAATAATAGCAACAGAGGTGATATTACTGCCCAAGTAGATGGCTGGCAGGTGCGTCTTAATCCTGAAACCTTGCCCAAGCTGCGGGTCAATCAAGAATATGCCAGTTTAGTCAAACGCGGTGATGATAGCCCTGACAATCAGTATCTGCGTGAAAACCTCACCGATGCGCGCTTGTTTATTCGTAGTATCGAGGAGCGCAATCAAAACTTGTTAAAAGTAGCGACCAGTATCGTGCGCTACCAGCAAGAGTTTTTGCAACATGGTGCAACCGCCATGCAGCCGCTTATTTTAAAAGCCATTGCCGAAGAAGTGGATTTGCATGAATCGACCGTCTCGCGCCTGACTACCAGTAAGACCATCTTGACGCCACAAGGGTTATTTTCCCTTAAGCACTTCTTCTCATCTCACGTTAGCAGCAGTGACGGTGATATCTCTTCAACCGCCATCAGTGCCATGATTAAGCAGCTTATCGCAGATGAAGACCCTAAAAAGCCCTTATCTGACAGTCGCATAAAAGATTTTTTATTAGCAGAAGGTATCGATATCGCCAGACGAACAGTAGCTAAATATCGTGAAGCGATGAATATCGGCTCCTCTACCCAGCGCAAACAAAAGTATTAAATGTTGTGATTCAATGGCTTATCAATGCAGTACTGCTCTTATCAATATTTTTTTTCGTAAATATAAAAAATAAAATTTTTTGATTATATAGAAACATGCAGGAAACATCAGTTTTTATTACATTTAGTTACAGTTTAGTGTCTTGCTACTATTCGCTTTTCATGACAAATTAGAGTCATACCAACAACGAAAACCAAGTATCGATTTGGCTTATTTGTATAAATCATCAATCTAAAATATGATAAAAATGCGTTTATATTTTACTAAAGGAGTAGAGGGATAAAGACGTTAATGATTAAAAAGCTAAGCGCTAAATCTTATTAAATATGTTTATTAAACATGCTTATTAAATATAAAAAGATACTAGGTCGGTTATTGGTAAGGCAGGGTGATAAAAGCATAAGTGCTGGCTCATCTGTTGATTATAAGTAACAATATAAGCAATAATAAAAGGACAATAATATGAATGTTTCTATCAGTGGTCACCATATCAGTATTACCGATGCCATGGACAAAGCGGTTCGCGAAAAACTTGAAAAAGTAGAGCGTCACTTCGATCAGATTCAAAGTATTAAAGTGATATTATCGCTAGACAACAGCGGCGCAAGTGATGGCGGTAAAAAGACTCATAAAGCCGAAGCAATTATGCGAGTCGCAGGTCAAGAGATGTTTGTCCAAGCCCTTGAAGACGATATGTATAAAGCTATTAACGACATGGCAGACAAACTTGATAGACAAGTGCGTAAATATAAAACCCGTCAAGACCGTAAGAAAACTCAGGGTCCAGGGCGCGATGAACGCTATGAAGATTTAACCGATGTAGAGGCAGCGCCTGCAGTTTAGCTTTAAATGCCACACGGTTTAATAGCAATGTTTAGCTGTCATGTTAGGCGGATCTTCTATCATATAAGCTTTATTGTCGTAACCATTGATAATTCTTAGCTCATAAATAAATAGTATAAATAGCAGGATTGTCAATGATAGACGATTAATAGTGTTAATGATTGAAATGAAACAAACGATAAGCTAAGCAAAAAAAGGACCTCCAACGTATTATCGTTGAGGTCTTTTTTAAACGGTGTGGCTTATAAATCTTAGCCGCCGCCAACCGCTTGTACAACTTCGATATTCATACCTTCAACGATACGCAGTTTATCAAGCTCGCTTTTTGGTATCAGCTCGCCATCGACTTCAACGGCGTAGCGTCCAGTACTAAGCCCAAGTTCATTGACGACCAATTGTACCGTTTGATGGGTGGTCTGCAGTGTCTTACCGTTTACATTAATATTACTCATAGTATGTGCTCCCTAATGACTTGAGATTCCTTTTTATCAAATTATCTTTAATCTATGTTTATCTGTAACTGAAATTTTATCGATGACGGTTAGCTGTGTTATTCATTTTAAACGACCGATTGTGCGTTTTAATTATTGAAACCAAGTAGCTATTAAATACCGGCGTGATTTAAACGAGACGTCGTTACTGCAAGCCATAACCAACCTGCGATCATCAATACACCGCCAATAGGAGTAATCGCCCCAAACCAGCGCGGCGCACCAAGCGTCATCGCATATAAACTGCCGGCAAAGATAATCACCCCGACCTGCAATAACCACGCCGTGGTTTGAGTCGCATAATTTAGCCGAATAAGAATGCCCACCAGCAATAACCCAAGCCCATGTATAAACCAGTATAAGGTTGCTGTTTGCCACCATTCAAGCTGCTGAGTACTGACGATAGCTTTAAGACCATGGGCACCAAAGGCACCCAAAGCCACGGCGATAGCCATATTAAGCGCCGCAATACTTATCCAATTTAGCATGGTCAAACTCGTATTATAAATAGGGCTTTGATAATGGTTCTTTTCATCTAATAAGAAGCTTCAACTGACAAGCTGCTTACTGAATATCATCAGGTAATATCACACTATCGATGGTCATGGCTTCACGGATTTTATCCATGGCATTTTTCTCGATTTGGCGCACACGTTCTGCTGAGATAGAGTAGACCGCTGCCAATTCATGCAAGGTTGATTTTTGCTCAGAAAGCCAGCGCTGCTCAACGATATCGCGCGAACGATCATCCAAGGTATCCATCGCCGCCAGTAGTGCAGAAGAGTTATTTTCTTCCCAGTCAGATTCTTCAACCATCTCGGCAGGGTCAATACCGTCCTCTAAGAACAGCTGCGGCGCATAGCGTCCATCGTCATCATCGCTTGACTGCGCTTCAAATGATGCATCATACGACGTCAAACGTGATTCCATTTCAAGCACTTGCTTGCGCGTCACATTTAAATCATTGGCAATCGCATCAGCTTCTTCAAGGGTTAGCTGGTTGTTGGTCTTTTTAAGGCTACGTAAGTTAAAGAATAGTTTACGATGCGCTTTGGTGGTGGCAACTTTGACAATGCGCCAGTTACGAATGACAAATTCGTGAATTTCAGCCTTAATCCAATGCACGGCAAAGGATACCAAACGTACGCCTTTATTCGGGTCAAAGCGTTTTACCGCTTTCATTAGCCCTAAATTGCCTTCTTGGATTAAATCGGCTTGTGGCAGACCGTAGCCTGAGTAGCTACGCGCGATATGAATAACAAAACGCAGGTGCGACATAACAAGTAAACGCGCCGCTTCAACGTCGCCTTCATCGTAATAGCGATGGGCAAGCTCTTGCTCTTGGGTCGGTGTCAAAATTGGTATTTGATGCACGGTATTGATATATGCACCCAAGTTTACCCCAGGCGCAGATAAATGCGTTGGCATCGCAGGGACCAAATCGCGAGTACTGGTATCACCAAGCGCGCTGGCGTCATAAGGCGGACGCGCCGCTGCAGCTTTTAGCGCCGCATCGCGTGCTTCGTTTTTTTCGGGCGCTGCGCTGTCTTTTTTACGGGAATTTGCAGCGTTAGTAGAAGTATTAGCCATATTCTTGACCTTGGTTAAATAGATAAGCAATGAGTCAGATAAAAATCTTTATAGTTGTAATTGTAAAGGATAGCGCCGCTTAGTTGCTATCAGTTTTGGTAATGATGAAGTGATATATTGTATCAACAGAATATTTAGATTTTGTTACTGTAGTCTCTTCGCTATTTGCTGCTGTTGCCTGATTGATAAGCAATAATAATGGGTTTACGGTATCTGTTTTTTGGCTCTGCTCACAAAACGCAGTGATATCGGCTTGCGAGTTTGGGTCGGTTGCAACCACATATAACGATTCGCCTGCGGCTACATGACGTAGCGCCACTTTGGTTTTGAGCAGTGGCATCGGGCAGGCAAGTCCGCGGCCGTCTACCATATCTTTAATAGTAATCGTCGCTTGCGCCAGACCTGCGCTATCATTTAGTTTACCGTTATCGGTTACACTAAAGGTATCTGCTGGCAATAATCCTAACAGCTGTCTTATTGCTTGCTGCTTTGCTTCAGGCAAGGTATCTGATAAAGCTTCTGACAGATGCACAGCATGCGAGCCTTGTACAATGATGGATTGGTTATCAGCAGACATAAAATTAACCTTTAAGATATCAATGTTTAAGGTAGCAGTATTCAAGACAGTACGGCTGATTAAGAGAGCTTAGCTTTGTATAGTACTGCCCAGAAGCCTTTATCATGGCCTACCATTATAGCAAATTGCCACTATGTAATTGCAGTTGAATATAGTCATCATAACGTTTGGTCAATCAGAACACCTTATTAGGGCGTGTCCTCAATTCAATCGATGGACATCTAAATGGGCTAAAAATGGCTAAATTTTGCCAAACCTCGTCAAATAGCTGGGTAATATCCCGATATTAACTGCACTATTTTCCTCGTTTGGCTACAATTTATCTCACTTTTATCACCATTTTTAAAGTGAGGATACGCCCTAGCATTAAGCAATAGATTTATGTTTTAAACCTTAAGTTCGGACTATAAATTTACACCGTCTAGATTTACACAACCATGTTGCACAATCGTGACGCACGGCAGCGTGATTGGTAGCCAGAAGCAGACGACAATTGACCTTGGATAAACAAGCTCGTATAGTCAAAAAGACGTTATGATTACTCGTATAGGATACGCACTTGTATTATTCTCATAGACCATCGCTGCTTAAAAAAACAGTAAAGACATTAGCAGAAGGCACATTTGCGCTAAAGTTAAGTATGTCTGCTACCTTACTGATGCTGGCAACCACGGCCAACGCTATCAGCACACAAGCTGCGCCTTTTGCTTATGATTCATGGCAGTCTAGCAATGCAGACGAGTTAGATTTGCCAAATTTACGCGGGCAGGGTTTAAGTTTTGCTGAGCAATATCAAAATAAACTGCTTGGCGAATGGTCGTTAAGAAACATCAATGGTCGCACTAAGATGGAGCATGACCCTTGGATACACGAAACGGTCAAAGACATCACATGGCGATTAAATGCTCAAGCACGCCAGCAAGCGCCACTCGGCTTGGTCATTATTGATAATCCCAGTATCAATGCTTTTGCCGCGCCAGGTGGGGTTATCGGGCTGAATACCGGGACGATAATGGCGGCAAGCAGTATGGATGAGCTTGCCAGCGTCATCGCGCATGAAGTAGCACATATTAGCCAAAACCATTATGAGAGCGGGGCGGATGAGCGCAAAAAAGCCTTGCTGATGCAAATAGGCGGTATGCTTGCGGCGATTGCGGCGTCAGCGGTCGATGGTGACGCAGCCGCTGCCGTCATGATGGGCAGCCAAACGGCGACGATGAATAGCAGTATGGCTTTTAGCCGTAATAATGAGCGTGAAGCTGACCGCGTTGGGATGCAAATCATGAACCAAGCTGGTTATGATCCACGGGCGATGCCGCGATTTTTTGCAACGATGAATCAACAAAGCCAATTAAACCAAACCGCCAATCAATTCTTACCCAGTTTTGTGCGCTCGCATCCTTTAAGTAATGAGCGCTTAAGTGAGTCGCAAAGCCGCGCTCAGCGTTATACCTCGTTGTCATTAAACCAGCAGCAGCGCCATCAAGCGTTGTTTGATTTGCTGTATTGGCGTGTACAAAGTACCGGCAAACACGTCTCTGAAACTGCATTGACGACCGCTGCTAAAAATAGCGTTGGCGCAAAATTGGCGCTGATGTATTGGTATGGCGAACAGCAGCGTTTTAAAGAGGCCAATGAGCTATATACTGAGCTATCAGCGTTGCCCGCAACGCAGCGCCAAGTATTAGAGCCTTTATTGTCTATTACCCAAAGCCAAATCCTTACTGAGCAAAATCAATGGCAACAAGCGGCTGAACTGCTAGAGAGTCAGCAGCGCCTCTATCCTGAGCGCCGTGACCTGCGTCTTTATTTGGCTGAAGCACTGACCAATAGCAATCAGCCAACCAAAGCGCAAGCACTGCTTAAGCCCTTGACTGAGCAGCAGCCAAGCGACCGTTATGCATGGCAAAGTTTGCAATTGGCCAATGAAAAAATTGCTAAAACCACCGATTCAGCGCCGCTGGCAAAAATTGCCACCATCAATGCGCTGCGTTATCGCAGTCATGACCAGTTATGGAGTGGCCGCTATGACCGCGCGCTGACCTCGTTGACGCAAGCCAAGCAATTGACTGAGCAAATGCAAAGAACCGCGCAAGCGAGCAGCGCTCGTCCGTTACTTGCTAATATTAATGCTGAAATCAAAGCCGTAAAAACCGCCAAAGACTTTAAGCCTTAGGCGGTTGTTTTTATCGCTTGGGTCGATACGTAGATTAAGAATATATAACTTTTCTTAACTTTAATTAACCCTGCAGCGCATCTTTCACCAATTTAGAGATGAGTGCAGGGTCAGCACGGCCCGCGGTTTTATTTTTTAACACACCCATCACACTGCCCATATCACGCATCGATGTAGCACCTTGCTCAGCGATTTCGGCATTGACCAAAGCGGCAAGCTCGGCATCATCCATTTGTTTTGGCATAAACTCGTTGATGATATCGATTTCAAACTGCTCTTTATTTGCCAAATCATCACGACCATTTTCGGTAAAGATCGTCAGTGACTCATGGCGTTGTTTTAGCTGCTTTTGTAGCACTTCCAATACTTGCGCATCATCAAGTTCGGTCTGGCGGTCAATCTCAATTTGTTTGACCACTGATTGGACGTTGCGCAATACTTTAACGCGCTCAAGCTCACGCGCTTTCATCGAAGTTTTGATGCTGTCAGACAAGCTCTGTTTAAGTTGGCTCATTGTTATTATTCCTTATGAGTATGGATAAAATAGTTTTTAGTAAAATAACTGTTGGTAAAATAATTGGGGTAAAGTGTTAAATAAAAATCTGCTGAGCATTTATCAGCATGAATAACAAAAATTGTAGCATAAAAAACGCCACTGTTATTCATCGATAACAGTGGCGTTAGTGTAGCGCTGGTATTTAGCTAATCGTATTAGTGATTAGTACATACGAGTGGTACGAATAGTTTCGCGTTGTAATTTCTTTTTATAACGCTTTACAGCAGCGGCTTTTTTGCGCTTGCGTACTTGCGTTGGTTTTTCATAAAATTCACGCTTACGTACGTCTGATAGAACGCCGGCTTTTTCACAAGCACGTTTAAAACGACGGATAGCGATGTCAACTGGTTCGTTTTCTTTAACCTTAACTGCAGGCATGAAAGCTCCTTTATTAGGATGAGATGTAAGGGCATTAGTTTGGCTGTGTATTAGTATTTAGCCGTAATATCTCAAGATTACCGGCATCAGCTCAAACTAGGATAGTCTTGCGCAATAGCACAAGGGCGCTTATTTTAATCAAAAATGGCAGTAAAGTCAAAGGCTTTTGCGCATTAATCCATAATTATCATTAAGTTGCACGCTATTATCAGCAATAACGGTCGTAACTCATTTAGACTCATGATTTGCTTGCCCTTAACATAGTGCTCTTTAAAAGTGTATGAATGGATAAATTTGCTGCATGGTACAAACAGAAATAAAAAACCCTACTGTCTATAACGGTTTAGGCAGAGTTTATGCTATGATAATTTGCATAATATCAATCGTTTTATGTGCACTTTATTAAGGATGTTGCAATGAAGAAATCAGTACTAAACACGGCGCTAAGCACAGCATTTATCGTCGCCCTTGGCTTTGGTATCAGTGCTTGCAGTGGGGATAAAGAAGGCGAGTCGCACGAAGTTTTAGCAAAAGACCGCGTCGATGAAGCAGCAGAGCTTGCGCGTAAAAACGCCCCTGAAGCAGAAGAGCTGAATTTCCCAGAAACAGCGCCAATGCCAGCGGCTGAAGCAGACGCCGCGGCAAGTACTGAATCTACCACAGCTAGCACAGAAGCAGGCGCTGTTGCTACATCAGAAGCGACTGCGACTGCAAGCGCGGATACCGAAGTGGCTAGCACTGAAACTGAAAGTACAGAGGCGCCAGCTACGGATTCAGCAACTACGGACGCAACAGCAGTAGCGAATTAGTAGCTTTTACGATAAAAGTACGTTGTGATGAAGGTAGGGACAGCCACTAGCCAGCTATTTTATTAACAAGCTATTTTATTAACAAGCTATTTTATTAACAAGCTGTTTTACTAACAAGCTATAGACGAGGGAATAACCATGAAACAAAATACCATGAAGAAAAAATCAGTTGTGAAATTGGTGCTGTCTGGCCTGAGTCTTAGTGCGTTATTAACACTCAGTGCTTGTAGTGGCGGCGACAATACGGCGGCTGAAGAGCCTGCTGCTGTCAATGAAACAGAGACAGTGGTTGTAGAGCCTGAAGCGCCAGTTGCAGAAACTGAAGTAGCCACTGAACCTGCCGTTGAAGCAGAAGCAACTGAAGTAGCCGAGGCTGAGCCTACAGCTGCTGCTGAGACAGAAGCGTTAGCCGCTGATGCTGGTGCAAAGCTGTATGAAAAACAGTGTAAAGTTTGCCATGAAAGCGGTTTGTTAGAAGCGCCGAAATTTGGTAATAAAGAAGATTGGGCACCGCACCTTGCTAAAGACATAGATACGCTACGTATGCATTCTGCCAAAGGATTTAACAAAATGCCGGCGCAGGCAAATGCGGAAGTAAGTGAAGCGCAAGTGCATGCCGCAGTTGATTATATGGTCGCTGCAGTCAGCTAATCTTGCTTGTTGAAATTTGCTCGACTGACCGCCATTGTAAGCTAACAGTGGCGGTTTTTTATTAATGCTACAAGGCAAATATAAAGGCATATAGATGAAAGTATTGGGTTTAGAGACCTCTTGCGATGAGACTGGTCTGGCGATTTTTGATAGCGAGCAGATAACGAGCGGCAATAAAGGTCTGCTAGGGCAGGTACTGTATTCACAAATAGAGCTGCACGCCCTTTATGGCGGTGTGGTGCCCGAGCTTGCCAGCCGCGACCATATTCGTAAGCTGGTGCCTTTATTTAACGAATTGCTGGAGCAGTGCAATATCACTAAAGATGAGATTGATGCTGTTGCTTATACCAAAGGTCCGGGGCTTATCGGTGCGCTGATGACGGGCGCATTATTTGGTCGCAGCTTGGCTTATGGGTTAGATATTCCAGCGATTGGTATTCACCATATGGAAGGGCATTTATTAGCGCCGCTCATGGGTGCGAATCCGCCAGCTTTTCCATTTGTCTCGTTGCTGGTTTCTGGTGGTCATACTTTGCTGATTGCCGCACACGGTATCGGACAATATGAAATCCTTGGTGAATCCATCGATGATGCGGCCGGTGAGTGTTTCGATAAAGCGGCAAAAATGCTCGGTTTGCCATATCCGGGTGGTCCAAACATCGCTAAATTAGCGGAAACAGGCAATCAAAATGCTTATGATTTACCACGTCCAATGCTCCATCGTGGTTTGGATTTTTCTTTTAGCGGTATGAAAACTGCGGTACATAATCTTATCAAAGACACCCCATGCTCAGGGGGCTCGGGCAATGGCTCTGCTAGTGATCCGCAAGTTCGCGCCGATATTGCCGCCAGTTTCCAGCATGCCGTGGTTGATACCTTGGTGAAAAAATGCGTTAAAGCGCTTAAACAAGTCGATATGAGCCGCTTGGTCATTGCCGGCGGCGTCAGTGCCAATAGCCATTTGCGTGAAACCTTAGAAAGCGAGCTTGCTAAAATAAATGCCACCGTTCATTACGCACCGCCAGCTCTATGTACCGATAATGGGGCGATGATTGCTTATGCAGGTTACGAGCGTTTGCAAGCGGGTCAAGCAGATGATTTGGCTGTCAGCTGCGTACCACGTTGGCCGATGACCGAGTTACCTGCGGTATAAGCGCTATAAAGTCGCTTATATCCAGTTTATTAAACTTTATCTCACTCAAGGATAACTTATGCAGTGGCTTGCAATTGGACTAGGTGCTGCCATTGGCGCTTGCCTGCGAGGGTGGCTGGCGCGTTTTAATCCGCTGCATCACTGGATACCCCTTGGGACGCTTGGCGCTAATGTCTTAGGTGGGCTATTGATAGGGCTAGCTCTGGTATGGTTTGAGCGAGTGGGCAGCGGCTTGTCTCCCAATATCAGGTTGTTTGTGATTACTGGTTTTTTGGGCGGACTGACGACTTTTAGCACCTTTAGCGTCGAAGTATTTACCTTTATCCATAATGGCAAACTGCTGGCAGGCTTGGGGCTGATTGGGCTACATGTGGGGCTGACGTTATTAGCAACCGCAATTGGCTTTTATTTCTTTAAGTTGGTTTTGTAATAATAAAAATGCAGCAATAAAAAAGAGCCATATTAATTTTTAATACGGCTCTTTTTTTAAACAACTTTTAAAAAAAAACCACTAGCTATACCGGTTTTACAATCCCTTCTAATAAACTCGCAAACCCTTGCATATAGGCAATCTCTTGGCTCGAGGTGCGCGTTGCCGCATAGAGCTGACAGTAGACGCCACTGCCTAATGGCCGCGAAACCACCCAGCCTTTTTTCTCATATTCAGCGACCACCCAATCAGGTAATGCCGCCACCCCGCGTTCACTAGCAACCAATTGAATTAGCATCGCAGTCAGCTCGGTGGTACGCATGCTTTTAAAGCTGACCTGTGCTGGCGTCATAAAATTAGCAATGATATCGAGGCGCTTAGCTTCCACCGGATAGGCAATCAAAGTTTCATCAACCAAGTCTTTGGCATGAATAAATTGTTGCTCAGCCAAGTCATGGGTAGGCGACAGCACCAAACGGCTTTCATACTCAAATAATGGCTGATAGCTGATACCTTCTATCGGTAAATTACTGGTGGTAATCAATAAATCGATATCACCTTCCATCAATAAATGATGCGGCTCAGGCTCAAAACCGGTAGCGAAATCCAATTCGACATCCGACCATTCGCGGCGATAATGATTAAGTATCGGCATCAACCAGTCAAAGCAGCTATGACATTCAGACGCTAAGCGCAATCTGCCCGCTTGACCATGGGCTAAGCGTTTTAAGTTTGCTTTGGTGCGCGTGACCTGCGGCATGATACTGTCTGCCAGTGCCAATACCGTTTTGCCCGCTGGCGTAAAAGTCAGCGGACGCGTGCGCCGATTGACCAAACTGATATCGTAGTAATTTTCCAGCTCTTTTAACTGATGGGAGACCGCAGAGGCGGTGACATGCAGCTCATCGGCAGCAGCGGCCAATGAGCCATGGGCTCGCAGCGCAGTTAGTGTATTAAGATGACGAAGCTCTAGCATAAAATGACCTAACCACTGACGTTAAAAAAATGAGAAATTGCGACTTATAAAGGCTTAAAAATAAAGGCTGAAAAAACGGTTAAAGCTTTTTATTTAATAATGTTAAAGCTGTTATGAAAGTAAAATTTAACATCAGCGCCGACGTAGGAGTAATTGCGAGATAACCACCAAAATTAACGAAGCGACGAGTAAAATGGTCCCAATGGCATTGACTTCAGGCTTAAGTCCCACGCGTACCATAGAATAAATACGCAACGGCAAAATCTCATAGCTAGGGCCGGTGACAAAGGTCGATACCACTACATCATCAAGCGATAAGGTAAAGGCAAGCAACCAACCTGCCATCACCGCAGGGAAAATTACTGGTATCAAGACCGTACGCACCATCATTGATTCGCTAGCACCCAAATCTCGCGCCGCTTCCATTAAACGTTCATCCAAACTACTTAAGCGCGCAAAGACAGTAATGACCACAAACGGCAGGCAAAAAGTAATATGCGCCAGTAGCAGCGAGACAAAACCGAGCTGCAGTCCGATTAATAAAAACAGCGCTAGTAGCGATATCGCCAAGACAATCTCAGGCGACATCATCAGCACAAATAGCAGCCCGTTTAGCAGCCCTTTACCGCGAAAGTCATAGCGATGCAGCGCCAGTGCAGTCAGAGTGCCGATAACGGTGGAAACCGTGGCGGCAACCAAGCCCAAGACAATAGAATGCCAAAAGGCATCAAGCATCGCCTGATTGTTAAAGAGCGACTCGTACCACTTTAAACTAAAGCCGCCCCAGTTATAGCCAATTTTTGACTTATTAAATGACATCACCACCAAGACGATGATGGGCAGATATAATAAAGTGTAAATCAGACCAAGATAGCCTTTGGCGGCGATACTGCCGATACTAGGTCGCTTGATAGAGCGTTTGGCTTTTATGGGTGAACTATTGATTGACGAGTTATTAGATGAATTACCAGACATTAAGCCACCTCGCTAAAATCAGTCTTGCCAATGCGGCGGCTACTGGCGCGATAAGCGAGTAATAATACCGCCATCGCAAGCGTTAATAGCACACTGGCGGCCGCGCCAAATGGCCAATCACGCGCATCTAAAAACTGGTTTTTGATAATATTACCAACGAGTAAATTACGCGAGCCGCCCAAAATATCGGCGACGTAAAACATCCCCATCGCTGGCAGTAGTACCAACAGCACCCCTGAGATAATCCCCGGTGTGGTCAAGGGTAGCACCACATGCCAAAAGGTTTGTCGTTTTGAGGCGCCCAAATCTTGCGAGGCAAGCAGCATATCATTGCGTAAGTCGCTAAATACCGCATATAAAGGCAGCACCATAAAAGGAAATAACAAATAAGTTAAACCCGCAATGACCGCCCCTTGGGTATATAAAATATCAATGGGCGCATCGATGATGCCGATTGCTAATAAGGATTTGTTAATCAAACCGTTACTGGCAAATAATAGTTTTAGCGCATAAGTTCGTACCAAAGAATTGGTCCAAAATGGCAATATTAGCATGAGCATCAACAGTGGCTGCCAGCGTTTACTAACTCGAGATACAAACCAAGCAAACGGGTAGCCGAGTAATAAGCAAATGACCGTTGTGATGCCCGCCATCCATAATGAATGCACAAAGACATCGAAATAAAGCGGGTCAATCATGCGCACATAGCTGTCAATAGTGACCGGCAAACTGATAAAAGCTGTGCTATCACGCGTCAAAAAGCTGACCGCAATCACCAGTATATTTGGCAATAAGGCAAAGATGAGTAGCCAACCCCAAATCAGCCATAGTGTTGCAGTACGAAAAGGGCTGTTGTTGCTTAAGTTAGGACGCGCCATTAGCTGATATCCTTTTGGACAGCTAATTTGCTAGTGCTATTATTCATCCCATTATCAATGCCGCTATCAAGCGTACCGTCTTGTTCTTCTGGCAATACCCATTCCCAGCCATCTACCCATGACACTTTAACGCCTTCGTTAAGCTTATAATCAAAACTTGGGTCATCTTCATCAAAGAATTCCGAGGCTTTAATAATATGACCGTTCGTTAGCTCAATAATCGAGTCTAAGGTGCTGCCTTTATAATTACTTTCAATTACCCGCCCAAGTAAGCCGCCATGCTCTTTATCATTGGGATCATAAATGCGCAAATCTTCCGGACGTAGCAATAAATTGACGATATCGCCAACTTGCACGTCATTGGCAAAGTCAGGACGGCGCAGATTACGTAAGGTCGTCGGACCCTCTTGCGCTTGTGCCTCGCAGACCTCGACTTCAATCCGCCCATTGGTCACACGCCCATCACGATCAGGTTGCTCAGGGTAGACTCCTTTGACTTCCGCTTTAAATAAATTGGTCTCACCGATAAATTTGGCGGTAAATAAATTGGCAGGGGTTTCATAAATCTCAATCGGCGTACCAATTTGCTGAAATCTGCCATCCTTCATTACCGCAATGCGGTCTGACATCGACAGCGCTTCTTCTTGATCGTGGGTGACAAAGACAAAAGTAATGCCAAGCTCCCGTTGCAGACGTTTAAGCTCAGATTGCATTTGCAGACGCAGCTTATGGTCGAGCGCCGATAAAGGCTCATCGAGCAATAATAGTTTAGGACGATTAATCACCGCGCGTGCAATCGCTACGCGCTGCTGCTGACCACCGGACAAATCTTGCGGTTTGCGATTGGCAAGATGCTCAAGTTGTACCATCGCTAGCATCTCACGCACCCGCGTTTGAATCTCATCTTTTGGCACTTTTTTTAATTTAAGCCCGTAAGCGACGTTTTGCGCGACTGTCATATGCGGAAATAGCGCATATTGCTGAAACACGGTATTGACCGGACGCTTATCAGCGGGCAAGCCTGCCATTTGGACGCCATCGAGATAAATCGCCCCAGCATTAGGCTGCTCAAAACCGGCAATCAACCGTAATAACGTCGTTTTACCGCAGCCTGATGGACCAAGCAAGGTGATAAATTCACCATGCTGAATATCAAGGTTAATGTCCTTTAATACTTCGGTTTGGTCATAGATTTTTTTTAGACCAGTCAGTTGCAGCAGCACCTTGTCAGTATGGGTTGAGGCAGACGTGGACTGCGTCTGTAAATTTGATTCGGTCATAAGGTTGATTCCTAAAATACCAAACGCTCAGTAGCGTTATGAATATTAGATACTGCCAGCAATGTCAGTAGCATAATGGCTTTTTGGTTTAACGAATTATTTAAGGTAGCTAATGGCTTATTGAGTCATTTGGTATCGCACGGTATTTAGCATGGCGATAAGCGATGGCTATATGCGGTCTGCTTGCTGCGTATTATAACAAACCCTTGCAGTAAATTAGTGCAAGTTCGTTATCCGTTGGTTGGTGGCGCTTGTTCATGTTTAGCATAGGGGCTGTATCTATGTGCCAAAGTTATCTTATGGTTGTTAATAAATCGGCAAGGTAACGAGTGATATTAAAATAAAGAATTTTTACCATTTTTTTGGCTTGCTTCCTATACAATCATTCTATGTATGCTAAATACAGTGATATTTGCCATAGCAACCGGCTGAGCTTGAAGATAAGTCAACGTCAAAAGCAGTACGCTAGCGCAACGTAGAATATTACCCACATTAATAATCAAGGATCCCTTTTTATGCCTAACGATACCCGCCCAAAAACTGGTCAAGAAGCATTAGCGCTGCTTAAAGAAGGCAATGCACGCTATGTCGATAGTTTGACCAGCACCGACCCCTGTACCCAAAAACGTCCAGAATTAATCAGTGATCAAGACCCGTTAGCGATTATTTTGGGCTGCTCGGACGCACGTGTACCGGTTGAGATTGTATTTGATCAGGGCTTGGGCGATTTGTTTGTCATACGCGTGGCGGGTAATGTGGTTGCGCCATCGCAAATTGGTTCGGTTGAGTTTGCCGCCGAAAAATTTGGCACCAAGTTGGTGGTGGTGCTTGGGCATTCGCATTGCGGCGCGGTGACCGCATGTGTTGAGGCGCTGATTAATCCTGAGCAAAACTATTCACCAAACTTACAATCAATCGTTGATCGTATCCGTCCTAGTGTCTATAACTTGCATGAACTTGCTACTGCCAATGGTCAAGATGTTGATGCAGATGAGCTGGTCGATCGCTCTATTCGTGCCAATGTAAGGATGTCGGTTAGCCAATTAAAACATGGTTCGCGCGCGCTAGAAGACCTCACCAATAGCGGTCAGCTGCTTGTTGTGGGTGCCGAGTATAATTTAGAGACAGGCAAGGTACGGTTTTTAGATGTTTAATAGACATTTAGCATGAAATGTCTATCATAGTTAGGATACGGCTGGCTGATACGCGATAACATCGACAGCGTATCCACTATTAACGATTAAAATACTGAAATATTGGGGAAATTATGACTGATTCAGAAAGCTTAAATAGCAATCAAGAAGCAGGTAACCAAGCAACTAATCATCAAAACGCTATAGCCCAACCTGCAAGCAGCGTAAAAACTGCTGGCGTTCAGCCGATTTCAGCTCAAACCACAGGCTATACCTTTAATCATACGATGCTGCGGGTAAAAGATCCTGCTAAGTCATTGGCGTTTTATACCGGCGTCTTAGGAATGACCTTATTGGCGGTGAAAAAATTCCCAGCGATGGGTTTTGATTTGTACTTTTTAGCCAAGCTGACTGAAAGCGAGCGTGAAAACTTGCCAGCTGGTGCTGATTTAGACATTTTTGCTTTCCGTCAACGCGGTATTTTAGAATTAACTCATAACTATGGCACCGAGACCCAAGCGGATTTTAGTTATCATGATGGCAATGCTGAACCGCAAGGTTTTGGCCATATCTGTTTTAGTGTGCCCAATTTGGATGAAGCAGTTGCTTGGTTCGATGAAAATAACGTTGAGTTTAAAAAACGCCCAGATGAGGGCAGTATGAAAAATATCGTCTTTATTAAAGATATTGACGGCTACTGGATTGAAATCGTGCAAGCGGATTTAATGGGCTAATTTTTTAAAAGTTTGATAAACCTATTAATAAGATGGATTATCTAAACAAGTTTGTAGGTTTGAGAAATCACCAATAAAAAAGCCGCTATCTTAACGATAGCGGCTTTTTTATTGGTGATAGCAAAGGCTCATTAGTCTTTTTTCACTTTAAAATCGGTATGGCATGATTTGCAGCTGTCACCGACTTGTCCAAGCGCAGGTAAAACTTGATCGACACTGGTTGCCGTTTGTGCCGCCGCATTCAAGTTAGCAGTGGCTTTTTGGAAGTCATCAGCTTCAGCGCGGAAACCGTCAACGTTGCTCCAAACTGCTTCAGTAGCATTACCTGTGGCCTCTTGGTTTTCAAAGTGGCTCCAAGGATTGGCAGAGTCTTTTGCTAAAAATGCCGCTTGTTCTTTAAAGACTTCGGCATCAAAGGTATCAGGCGCTTCAGCCATGTCGCCCATGATACCCATCGCATCGCCCCAGCTTTTCATGGTGTCTTGACGCGCTTTGACGTCAGGGTCAACTGGCGTACTACAAGCCGTTAGACCTAAGGCGGCTGCCATCAAAGTTACGCCGACGATAGACTTGAATGATTTATTATTAGAAACCTGTGCCATCTGTATTGCTCCTTTATACGTGGCTAATAAAAAGGTGCCGAAGCACTTGCATGCTCGCCACCTGTTATATTGCTACTATGAATTGAATATTATGTGGTTGTTCTAAATGTTAAAGACAGCTAAGTTGTGGTCTTTTACCATATAGCCTGTTAAAACAACATGGCTTTAAATCTATACCACTTTAAACCCATACTGCTGTTAATTAAACCTCAACAGGCTAAAATAAAGTAGGATAATAAAGTACCTTTTTGTAATGGCATCTTTGTAATGGTATTTTAATCAGCTATGAATTTTCGCCAAAGCGCGTTTTATAAGCTAAAAGTCAAAATGACCTATCTAACAATTTGGCTGCTCTTAGGCTGCTCTCAAATAAAAAATAGTAAATAATAAAGGTCAGCAGTAACGCTGACCTTGATAGTGTTTTTCTGAAGTTTTAAAGAGAGCAAATAGGGCTGTTTATACAAGAACCAAAACGCTGTCTGCGGCTTATTATGCCAATGAAGACTATAAAGTCAACCAATCACGAGGTTTTAGATAAAAATCGGTCAATTCAAACTCAGGCGCCCCTTCAGTAGGCTCAAAGCGATAATGCCAACTGGCAAGCGGTGGCATGCTGACTAAGATAGATTCGATGCGTCCATTACTCTGTAGCCCAAACAGGGTGCCGCGGTCATAAACAAGATTATATTCGACATAGCGTCCACGGCGATAGAGTTGAAATTCACGCTGGGCTTCGGTATATGGAGTATTTTTACGCTGCTCAAAGATGGGCAATATCCCTTCAAGGTAGCCATTGCCGACCGCTTGCATAAACTTAAAGCAGGTCTCGAAATCCCAACCACGACTCTCAAGATTGACGTCATCATAAAATAAACCACCGATACCGCGCTGCTCATTACGATGACGCAGATGGAAATATTCATCACACCATTGTTTAAAGTCAGGATAGACGCTATCGCCAAAGGGAGCGCAAAGGTCATGACAGACCTGATGCCAATGCACGCAGTCAGCCAACACCGGATAAAATGGCGTCAAATCAAAACCGCCGCCAAACCACCAAATGGGGTCTTCACCCTCTTTTTCTGCCACGAATAAACGCACGTTGGCATGGCTGGTTGGGACGTTAGGGTTTTTAGGATGCACAACCAAAGAGACGCCCATCGCTTGTGCTTTACGACCAGCGATATCAGGATGGCGCGCAGTTGCCGAGGCGGGCAAGTTCTGCACATGGATATGACTAAACATCACACCCGCTTTTTCAATGACGTCACCATCGGCTAAAACACACGAGCGACCGCCGCCGCCTTCAGGACGTTCCCAGTCGTCAGGCACGAAAGTAGCCGGTTTATCATAGCTACTGCCATCACGCTCTTGCGCTTCTAATGCTTGACAGATACGTGCTTGCAAATCGACCAGAAACTCACGCACACGCATGATGTCGTTATGGGTCGGTGTCGTTGTTGCATTTGACATAGAATCTGTTGTGAGAGGATTGGTATTACTCTCTATATTTGGCATACTCATAAAATATCTAATTATTTACTATTTATTAAGGTGTAAGGCAGTATTAAAGTCTTTATCTAGCAGATGCCCCATACGATCGCGTTTGGTTGCTAGATATTCAGCATTCATGTCGTTAACCCCAACCAATAATGGCACTCGTTCAACAACATTGATACCATGCTGGGTTAAATAAGCGACTTTATCGGGGTTATTGGTAATCAAGCGTACGCTATCAACACCGACATGAGCGAGCATCGGCCCGCACATATCATAAACGCGCGCATCAGCCGGTAAGCCTAACATGAGATTGGCATCTAAGGTATCATGACCTTGATCTTGCAAGGCGTAAGCGCGGATTTTATTGGTCAGACCAATCCCGCGACCTTCTTGGCGCAGGTATAATATCGCCCCGCAGCCAGTCTCTTGTATCGCTTGCATGGCAGTGTTTAGCTGTGGACCACAGTCGCATTTTAGCGAGCTAAAGGCATCACCCGTTAAACATTCCGAATGAATACGTATCAGCGGGATGAGGGGCTCTGTTAGCGACGCGCCTTGTTGGTTTAGCGCTGTATCAGCCTGATTTAAAGCATCAGCTTGATTGACCACAGGTAAACCCACGGTAAGCATGACATGCTCTTGACCGTCTTCATTTTCAAAGATATGAATATCAAACTCGCCGTGACGAGTAGGTAGTTTGGCAGTAGTAATAAATTGATATGACATTAATGTCCTGCATAAGCCGATCATCGTGGCGCTAGAGGTCTATTTAAGCTTTGTGGTATCTGTTAAAGCTTTATAATAATAGCTAAGGTATTGCCTAGGCGCTGCTGATTCAAATAGCAGGTGGCTGATATTTAGTGGAAAAACACACAAAGTTCACAGACGGCGCACGATGATTAAAGCGACAATTAAAAATAAATGCTATTATGCCATACTATTTTGACGGATACAGTGACAAGTCTTTGCCCTTACATTACTATGTCGTCACCAAGGTCCGATATGTATGCAAAATCATTAAGCATCATCATTAAACATTGCCATGATTTATAACAGCATTGATAACCGTCTTTATCACTGCCTTTAGCATTATAAGATTAAAAGCAACATAAGATTAAAAGCAACGCCTTATACTAATAGCGTATTTTTCGTTATTCACAGCTATATTAAAAGCTGTATCAATAATTATATAGCCTGTGGTATCAAGTATTTTATGATGCCGCGCTATTATTAACGCCACTTAGACAGTTGCTAGTAACAGTTGCTAGCCACTGTCTAAGGTAGCATCTTGTCAGCAGATTGGTAGGTATCGTACGTTCTATGCAGCAGTCAACTCATTCCCCACAGTCTAAGTCATTATCTGCGTCAGCCATTGATTCTGCTGCACCGCTATCAAACCTGCAGCAAACGTATGCAGCAATTCCACGTGAGCGTCCGCATACACCGCTACTTGATACGGTAGACGCACCGATTGATTTAAAAGCGTTTAGCGAGAGTCAGCTAATTACCTTAGCGGATGAGCTACGGCTTTTTTTGCTTTATTCAGCTGGTCAAAGTGGCGGTCATTTTGGTGCCAACTTAGGCGTGATTGAGTTGACCATTGCGCTGCATTATCTGCTAGATGCGCCGCAAGATCAGATTGTCTGGGATGTAGGTCATCAAGCTTATGCCCATAAAGTATTGACCGGTCGCCGTGATAAGCTTGGCACCATTCGCTCAAAAGACGGTTTGACCGCTTTTCCAGAACGCGCTGAGTCGGTCTATGATACTTTTGGGGTTGGACATTCATCGACGTCTATCTCAGCAGCTTTGGGTATGAGCTTAGCGCTTCGTTACCAAGGCCTTAAACAAACGGTTGCCTGTATTATTGGTGATGGGGCGATGACCGGTGGCATGGCTTTTGAAGCGATGAATGACGCCGTACAACAAGATGCTGATTTGCTAGTGATTTTAAATGACAATGATATGTCAATATCTTGCTCTATCGGTGGTTTCTCGCGGCATTTAGCGACGCTATGGGAGTCGGGTTATCAGGTTGATATCTCTGATGCAGGCGAGCCAGTACTGTGTCAGCGCCCTGATATGCAAGCCTTTGACCGCCGTAAGCGTCATAAAGAGCTGCGTGATGTCCCGCAATTAGAAGACAATTTATTTAAAGCAATTGGTTTTACCTATTTTGGTCCATTTGATGGGCATGATATTCCTGAGCTGCTGCGCGTACTATCGCTTGCCAAGCAGTTAAAAGGCCCTGTTTTAGTCCATATTTATACCACTAAAGGTAAAGGTTTTGCGCCTGCTGAATTAGACCCAGTCGGCTATCACGCTATCAGTAAATTACCTGCTGAAGATAGCCAGAAGGAAGCAGTAAAAGACAGTCCAAAAGAAAGCACACCGCTCTTAAAATACTCGCAAGTATTTGGCCAGTTTTTATGCGATAAAGCTACTACTGACGAGAAATTGCTTGCCATTACCCCAGCGATGGAAGAAGGCTCGGGAATGATTGAGTTTGCGCGTCAATTTCCTAAGCGCTTTTTTGATGTGGCGATTGCTGAGCAACATGCGGTAACTTTAGCAGGCGGCATGGCAACCCAAGGCGTCAAACCTATCGTCGCGATTTATTCAACCTTTTTGCAGCGTGGCTACGATCAACTTATCCATGATGTGGCTTTACAAAATCTTGACGTGATGTTTGCCATTGATCGCGCCGGTTTGGTCGGTGAAGATGGCGCAACCCATGCAGGGGTATTCGATTTTGCTTTTTTACGCTGCGTGCCTAATATGCTGATTGCCGCGCCAAAAGACGAAAACGAATGCTACCATCTGCTTAATACTTGCTATGAATATCAAGGTTGCACGGCTGTACGCTATCCGCGTGGCGTTGGTACAGGCGCAGTCATTACTCAGCCAGCACAAGTTTACCCCATTGGCAAAGCAGTGGTAGAGTCGGTATTAGGTCAAGACGACGCCCCTAATAAATTGGCGTTATTAGCCTTTGGTACGATGGTTGCGACGGCTCAGCAAGCGGCAGAAAGCCTAATTAACGATAGTATAAAATCACACTGTCAGGTACATGTGGTGAATATGCGCTGGGTAAAACCTTTAGATACCCATTTGCTTGAAACCTTAATCGAGCAAGGTGTTACTCATATTGCGACGCTGGAAGAGCATATGATTATGGGCGGCGCGGGCAGTGCAGTAAATGAGTATTTACTTAACGAATCGCCAGCCTTCAAAAATAGCCACCCAGTTATCTGTAATATCGGTATCTCTGATCGCTTTATCGCCCATGGTTCGCCAGCAGAACAAATGGCTGATTGTGGTCTAGATGTTGCAGGGGTCGTCAGTCAGCTCCAGCAATTGCTAAAATAAAACACTATCATTCATAAAAAATTGCTAAAATAGCGGATTGAAAAATAAAGCATGTCTGTTTCCTTGCTTAAACCTCGCCTACTTGCCGTAGGTGTGAATTATTTGACAACTTGGGCGGTACAACTGCGGGCAACCATATATTTGGTTTGCTAGGCGGCTATGGGTTTTTATTAATTATTACTATGCTTCAGCTTTGAAGCAGATTTTATTTTTCGTACATTTTATAAGTCACATCTCTTAAGTAGTATTCATTCATCAAGCAAATAGGTTATTTATGGAACCCATGGTCGTCATCGCAGCGCGTGCTGCTGAAAAAGTCGGTAAAGAGATTTTATATGCGCATCAAAACCGCCACAAAATCGAGCTAGATATCGAGTCAAAAGGACTTGATGGTTTGGTCACCCGTATTGATCGTTTCAGTGAAGAGCTGACGATTGAGACCCTAAAAGCCAGCTATCCAAATCATTCGTTCTTAGGTGAAGAGTTTGGTATGCAAGAAGGTCGCGGCGAAGATGCTGACTGGTGCTGGATTATTGATCCGCTAGATGGCACTAAAAACTTTGTACATGGTGTGCCGCAGTTTTGTGTATCTATCGCGGTGCAGCATAAAGGTGTGACCCAACACGGCGTCATCTATGATCCTGTTCGTGATGAGATGTTTTCTGCCAGCCGTGGTAAAGGCGCGCGTCTAAACCAACGCCGTATCAATGTTAGTGAGCGTAAAACGATTGATGGTGGTTTATTTACTACCGGTCATCCGCTTGAGCGTAAACGCAATGGTGAAGTCATCTCTTATGCCAAGCAGCATTTTGAGAGCTTACAGAAAATCTCTGAAGAAGGTGGTCAAGTTCGCCGTTTAGGTTCAGCTGCGCTTGATTTATGTTATGTAGCAGCGGGTCGTTTTGACGGTTATTTTGAGATGTCTATCAAGCCTTGGGATATTGCTGCCGGTGAGCTAATCGTGACCGAAGCACGTGGCGTGGTGGTTGACCATACAGGCGCGCACAACTCGATGACCTCAGGCTCTATTTTCGCTTGTAATATCAAGCTATTAAAACCATTGATGCAAGTGGTTGTCCCAACTTGGGGTGATGCGTTTTAAGCACCGCCTAAGCGTCAACTCTAAGCATCATCTAAGTATAGTTATTGAGACAACTTAATATTAAAAAGCTGGTTCCGTTATGGAGCCAGCTTTTTTGTTTTGCCATTTTTCTTGTCACTACTTTTATCTGTCACCGTAATGCCTTGAAATTCAAGCTCTTTACTGGTTCGCTCTAACAGCTGCAGCTCCTCTTCTATGAGGACGAGCATATCTTGTACATGCGGTAGAGCTTTGCTGCAAGCGGTGATGCCAAATTCAATCTTATCCAAATAGCTGGCGAGAGTGATATTCATCGCTTGTCCATTAAATACAATTGATGCCGGATACAAAGATTGCAGCCGCGCGCCGTTCCAATACAGCGGCTTTTCTGACCCAGGGACGTTGGAGATAATCAGGTTAAAGGCCTGTTTTTTCGGGAACAGCCCAGTTGCCAAATTGATGCCTTCCCACGCATAAGAAATCACACTGTAATTGATAACCTGCGCTTGATTCATACGGCGGAAGCGGCGTTTACCATTATTCATACTGCGATGAATCAGCTCGATTCTGCTTAATGGATCGTCTAAATGCGTGCCTAAATTGGCCAGTACAAAGGACAACTGATTGCCAGCAACGCTATTATCGGTGCGTAATGACATCGGTACAAAGGCAATCAAGGGCTTACTCGGTAGCGCGTCTATCGATAGTAAATAGCGACGAATAGCACCAGCACAAACAGCCAGCACCACATCATTTTTACTGATGTTTAAGCGCTCAGCAATATCATTAAAGCGCTGTATCTCATACGACTGGGCAGCAATGCGCCTTGATGCTGAAATGCGTTTATTGAGTACACTCATCGGCGCGGCAAAGGTGCTGACATAACTGTCGTCGCCATAATTTTTTAAATTGTCGAGCAATTCTGTAAATACTGGCTTAATGGTAGAAACTTGCTCTTTAATGATACCCAAAGCAGAGCGCTCTTTAGGCAGAATCGCATCGACTTGGTTGCGATGGCGTGCCATTAACGACCAGATTGGTAATGTAACCGGTTCGGTCGGTGATTGAGATAAGGATTTTTTGACCAGTCGCATCGCCGCAATGCCATCAACCAACGAATGGTGGATTTTAAAATATAAAGCAAAACGCTCAGGAGCGCCTTCGTTCTCTGGCTCAATACCTTCAATGACGTGACATTCCCATAGCGGCATCGCACGGTCTAAGAGACGGCCATGCTCTCTTGAAACGTACATCAAGAGCTCGCGTACACGGGCGGGCTTTGGTAGTGCCACATGATGCAAGTGATGCTCAACATCAAAGTGCTTGTCTTTTTTCCAGAATATTAAATGTTCGAGCACTTGGTTAAACGGAAAGGTTGGCGGCACCTCAGAGTGTTGCATTTGTTTAACCAATTGACAAACAAAACTGTTATCCGCATTTTCTGGCAATTCAAATAGGAATAGACCCCCAACATGCATGGGTTGTTTACGCGACTCAAGAAGTAAGAACAACTGGTCGACTGCTGTGAGAAGTCGCATAATAAATCCTTTTATGACGATGAATGAAAAATGGCAATAAAATAAATAGGTATTCAGTTAAACAAAGGTAAAGCATAACTAGGATAAAGCATTTAGCAAAAACGATTAAAAACCTAAAATAAAAGTAGTCACAAAAATATCTTAATATAAAAAGTATGGGTCACGGGACTTTTATTATTTAATTATGCCATAACCCATATTTTTAGCAGTTTAAGCTAAAAAACTACTGAAAAAAGTATCCGGTCTGCGGCGAGCTGGCAGCGGCCATTTTGCGCATCGGCATACGACCGGCCAAAAATGCCTGACGTCCTGCCCAAATAGCATGTTTCATAGCATTTGCCATCATCACTGGATTTTGCGCATTGGCAATGGCTGAGTTCATCAGCACGCCATCACAGCCAAGCTCCATGGCAATCGCGGCATCAGAAGCAGTACCGACGCCAGCATCAACCAATACGGGTACATTGGCATTCTCGATAATAAGACTTAGGGTATGGCGATTGAGCAAACCAAGGCCAGAGCCAATCAAGCTACCAAGCGGCATAATCGCCACGCAACCCATGCTTTCCAATTCTTGAGCGACAATAGGGTCGTCAGAGGTATAAACCATGACCTCAAAGCCATCATCGATTAATACCTTTGCCGCTTTTAAAGTTTCCATCACATTTGGATAAAGGGTTTTTTCATCGCCCAAAACTTCTAGCTTAACCAGATTATGCCCGCCTAATAGCTCACGAGCAAGTTTACAAGTACGAATCGCGGTTTCGGCATCAAAACAGCCTGCGGTATTGGGCAAGATGGTATATTTATCCGGTGAAATGACATCTAATAAATTTGGCTCATTGCTATTTTGACCAATATTGGTACGGCGAATAGCAACGGTGACAATCTCAGCTTCTGAGGCACCAATAGCCGCACCCGTTTCAGCCATGTCTTTATATTTACCGGTACCGACCAACAATCGAGAAGAAAATGTACGACTGCCGACAGTAAAAGTGTCTTTTGACAAGGTATCTTGTGAAAATGACTGAGCGTTGGTAGTAGAATTTGCGGCGTGTGACATAAGGATAATCCTAATAGCGGGCGAACAAAGGTGACTAATGACGTAGTGAACAAGGTGACAAAAAGTAATGAGCAAAAACTGGCATCAATACTAGCAATGATTAACGCAGAATTATTAAACACACAATAATTAAATATAGCTAGTCATCATAGTATAAATAGAGGCTTGTGCTGTCTTGAGCCTCATCATACTGATGCTTAAGCGACAAAGCGATAAATCACATGAAAGCCTTGCTACTTGTATAAAACAAAATGTTATTATAACAAACTCATGCGCGCTTACTGACAATCTTTACCCAGTTTAACGATTTAGGCAGGCGGCTTTAAACAGTCAAGTCAGTAGTATTTATTAGCATGTATTAGATTGTGTTTTCAAGGCTGTTTTCAAAGCCATTTTCAAAGTTATTTTATAAGCTGTTTTATAAGTCCTTTTTTAAATTAGCCACTCACTAGGTCGTCTTTATGCTGCAGCTGCCGTACAGTTTTGCAAAACGCCATCAAATTTTGGCCATTCTTGCTATTGATCCCGAGTTGCCGCCGACACTGGTGTTGACCAAAACCACGCCACTGTCCACCATTAATGAAGCGGTGCGGTTTTTACAGCAGCAAGGCGTGCGCGGTGTACCAAATTACGAAAGTATCAGCGCCGATGATTTTGAAAAACGCATGAATGCCGCTTATGCCGGTAATACGGGTGAGTCGCAGCATATCGCCGCTGGGCTTGAAGACCATCCTGATCTTGATAGCTTGGCAGATAGCGTCCCCGAAACGGAAGACTTGATGGACCAACAAGACGATGCGCCAATTATTCGTCTGATTAATGCGCTATTGTCGGAAGCGATACGTTTAAATGCCTCAGATATTCATATTGAAACTTTTGAGAAACGGCTAGTGGTACGCTTTCGTGTCGATGGAGAGCTTAAAGAAATCATCACGCCAAAACGCCAATTGGCGCCGTTACTGGTCTCGCGTATCAAGGTCATGGCTAAGCTAGATATCGCTGAAAAGCGTGTGCCACAAGACGGTCGTATCAGTTTAAGACTGGCAGGGCGTGAGGTCGATGTGCGGGTATCGACGCTGCCATCAAGTTTTGGTGAGCGGGTAGTGATGCGCCTGCTCGATAAGCAAGCGGGTCGTCTCAATATGACGTATCTTGGACTCTCTGATAATGACTATAGCGAGCTTAAGCGCTTAATCCATCGTCCGCATGGCATTATATTGGTCACTGGACCAACGGGTTCGGGGAAAACCACGACGCTATATTCGGCATTAACTGATTTGAACGACCAAACCCGTAATATTTTGACCGCTGAAGATCCGATTGAGTTTCAGCTCGATGGCATTGGGCAAACGCAAGTTAATAATAAAGTCGATATGACCTTTGCTAAGAGTTTACGCGCCATGTTGCGGCAAGATCCAGATGTGGTGATGGTTGGTGAGATTCGCGATTTAGAGACCGCGGAAATTGCCGTACAAGCGTCTTTGACAGGGCATTTGGTATTATCAACGCTGCATACCAATACCGCCATCGGTGCAGTCACACGTTTGCAGGATATGGGCGTTGAGCCTTTCTTATTATCGTCATCGCTGATTGGGGTCGTTGCTCAGCGCTTGGTACGGACGCTATGCACGCATTGTCATGGCTGGCAAGCTGCTGATAACGAGCAGGCCAAATTATTTACTGAAATTGGTATAGCGGCAAATGCTAAAAGTACAGGTACTGAAAAATTAGTAGAGAATATTATTAATTTACCGAAACCCGTTGGCTGTGATAAATGTAATAATTCAGGCTTTAAAGGGCGGACGGCAATTTATGAAGTGGTGCCGATTGACGATACCTTGCGCAGGATGATTCATAGTAATACTGCCGAGTATGAGCTAGAAGAATACGCCCGTCAGCAGACGCCATCGATACGAGCTGATGGACTACGCAAAGTCATAGAAGGTCGGACGACGTTAGAAGAGGTACTGCGGGTAACCAAAGAAAGCGCCCTGACTGATGATGCTATTATTGTATAAAAAAACGATTGTATAAAGAAAAACGATTGTATAAAGCAAAACGGTTATTGAGTCAAAAGTCAGTGCAATTGGCTCAATAACCGCGTAATCAAAAAGTTAGTTTGGCTTATTTTAAATAGCGCTGCTATTTTGCGGCGATACATTCAACTTCAACGCTTGCGCCCGCTGCCAGCTCTGAAACGCCAAAGGCTGAGCGTACAGGGTAAGGCTTAGCCAACTCTGCTTTATAGACTTTATTAAAGTCATCAAAATCATCCATATCGGTCAGCATCGCCATACATTTGACGATGTCTGATTTTTGATAGCCGTACTTTAATAAGGTTTCATGGATATTATCGAGCGCTTGTTTGGCTTCCGCTTTTACGCCGCCTTTGACCAATTTGCCGTCTTTAAAACCAATCTGTCCTGACATATATAACGTATCGCCAACACGTACCGCTTCTGAAAATGGATAGTTGCCACCATCACCGAGAAAGACTGGGCTAGATTTGGTGACGGTTGCATTATTAGTCGTTGGCGCTGCATTGGCAGTAACCGCAAAGCCCAAGCCTAATAAACAGGCGCTAACCAGCACCGCTTTAGATAATTGAGTAGTCAGTTTATCAATATATATAGACATGCTTGTCTCCTTATTATTGTGGTATTTCTTAAATCCATTTTTTGGTAGCTATTTGCTTCTTTAACAAATTGAAATTAATTGCTCTCTAGCTCTTGCGTCGAGTGCTCGCTGCTCTCTTCACTTTCAGATTGCTCTATTTCAGGTTGTTTGTCTTCAGATGGTTGGTTTTTAGACGGCTCATCTTCAGTTTTTTTATTGTCAACTTGCTTATTCTCTAGCGCTTTAGCGGCTTTACCTTGACGACGCGCTTCTAGCTCAGATTTGGGTATCCAAGCCCAAGTCATCTCAACGACGATAGGGTCACGGTCGCTATCCGACTCACGGTCATGAATCACGCAAGGAATTACCATTTCACCCTTTGGCGTATTTAAAATATCCAAGCGCTGCTCGTCTGATAATGACGCCACGGCAGCAATCTGACCTTTTTTAATCGGACGATAAAAATTCACCGAATAAGACTTAATCAATAATACGCGGTCAGACGGTAGGTTTAAACCCAAAATGAACCCAGTGGCGGTTTCCGCAAGCAAGGTAATGGCAACGGCATGGACTGAGCCAATATGGTTTTGCACCGCTTTGGTATTATTTAAGCTGACCACCACTTGATTGGGGTCGACAGTCTCATAATAGATACCCGTTGTGCCCACGTACGGCACCACTTTACCAAAGGCTTTCGATAAAATGCTGGCGCGCGCACCCGCCGGTAAATATTTGGTGACTGATAGCAGCTTGGTAAATTGGTTGCTGATAGGTTTTAAGGTGCTATTTGGTTTTTCGACTGGCAATCTTGTGTTGTCAGCTACTTTGGCTGCTCGTTTATTGGTCAGCTTGGTAGGGAGTTTTTTTAATAATCCTGACATACAACATTCCTCAATTTGGAGTGGTTGAATCATATTAATTAACCAAGCTAGTTCATTAGACTAGCCAACTGGGTTAATTAACGGGTGGTTAGAAAATAAGCGCTAAATGAGAAAAGTAACCAGCTTTATCCTAGCAGCTATTTTAACGCTGGCGCATTTCTAACTTAGTAAATTTCTAACTATGGTACATTAAGTGCCGTATCGCTACTATTATTAACATGAACTACTGCGCTTATAAAATATGACTAACGTAACGATACCTTAAATGTTCGCAATAAATATTAGCAATAACATCGCTAAAAGTAAGGTTGCTAAAAATGGTACGACTGAAAAACAGCATCACTGAATGTTAGGTCATTTAATGCAAAAGAGCTACGTTATAATAGCTAGACTTTCACGTGGCTGAAATGCTGAAGTATCGTTGCCGTGATTTTTTAATACTGGATAAGGCTATGCCGGATATGTCTCCTCAAAAACCGACCAATATCATTTATACCGGCGTCGCTGGTACGGGTAAAACCTATCGCTTGCTACAAATCGCGCGGCAATATACCGATTATCTGCCAAGGATAAATGACAAGGATTTATTGGGGCAATTGCTGCAAGAATTAAGCTGGCGTGATGTTGTTTGTTTGATATTTTTGGATTTTAAGTCTAAAAAACAGGACTTGGTTAAGGTGCCGGAAATTGTCAGTCATGAGTTTTTTGTTGGCAAAGCGGCGCAAAATGCGCGTGATAAAAACTTAAGCAATACCGCTTGGTCTGTGCTGCAAATGCATACGCCTGCTAGCTCACAAACGGTGAGTTATAAAAATCGAGCCAGCCAAGCCTATTTTGATAAAGATAATAGCGGCGCATGGTATCTGCTCCCAGAAAGCATGGATTTGTTAAGTAACTTAGCGCAGCAATTGGCCGAGTTTCAACAAGCACAGCGCGAGAATAATAGCCAAAACCAAGAGTTTCGCCAACAGCGCTTTAGTATGGTCAGCTTCCATCAAGCCTATGGTTATGAAGAATTCGTCGAAGGTATCCGCCCGGTGATGGCGGCGACCAGTCCTGCAACGAATAGTTCGTCGCAAATGAGTTACACCATTCAAGACGGCGCATTTTTAAAATTGTGCCAACGCGCTGCTAATGACCCTGATCAGCGTTATGCGATGCTGATTGATGAGATCAATCGGGCTAACGTGTCACGTGTCTTTGGCGAGCTGTTAAGTTTGATTGAATCAGACAAACGTGCTGGCATGACAAATGCGATGACGGTCAATTTGGCTTATTCAGGGCGAACCTTTAGCGTTCCTGCCAACGTTGATATTTATGCCACCATGAACAGCCAAGACCATTCATTAGCGCCGCTTGATATGGCATTACGAAGGCGTTTTCGCTTTATTGACTGCCCGCCGCAGCCTAAATTATTGCCTATTCTTTATCTTAATCTCAATCAAGACTCAGAAGCAGTTAATTCAGTAACGCTTAATACAAAAACAGCTAATCCAGCAGAAAACCGTTATCCAACAGAAACCATTGATTTAGCGAAACTCTTAACGGGTTTAAATAATCGCATCGCGCAAACGCTTGGGGCAGAGGCGCAATTAGGTCATGCGTTTTTATGGTCAGTAGACAGTCTTGAGCAATTGCAAACGGCACTGATTGAACAAATCATTCCGCAATTGGCGCAAGCCGCGGCTGGACAAGTCACGATTTTGCAATATATCTTCCAAGATGAGCAGCAGCCGATAAGTGCGCAGTTTATACAAGATAGCCAAGCGCTCATCAATAATGATGCAGATAATCTGGTTAATCCAAATAGTCCGAATCAGCTGTTTGCAGGACAGCAGTCCTTTCTCGGTCAGTCTATAAGCAGTGGCAGTTATAAAATTAATGCAGATTTATTAGATAACAGCGCTGAGTTTACAAAGCCGTTTGTCTATCAGCGTTTATATTAATAAGGTTGCTAGCTAGTGATGAGTAGAGTATTACAGTCTGAGGGTAAAGCAATAGGTAGCAGCGCTAATGGTGCTAATAGCACTAATAGCGTCAATGCAACTACGACTGATACTCATATTATTACGGTGTTTGAACACCAACGTTTAACAGCACGTGATTTCATGCACGTAGCGGATTTTCACTGGTTAATGGCGCAAGAATATGCCGTTTTTAGTATTAAACGCCAGCAAGGACAATGGCAGCTAAAGGTTGGCCATTATATTGGTATTATTTTATTGCCAAGTGGTATGACACTTGAGATATTGCCCAAGTTGATGGCAAAAATGTCTACTAAGCAAAATCAGCAGCAACCATATGATTCAGCTAAATCTAGCGCTATCAATCAGACGCGCCAATGGGTGCAGGATATGTTGGCTGATTTAACCAATAGTAGCCAATCTAAAAGCAAGCTCCCTAATACAAAAAACTTAGATCAATTTAGCAATCAGTTAGCCGCGCTACCACTCACAGCACTGCCATTATCAGACTGGCTGATTGCGCAGTTTTTACAGCGTTTAGCTTATTATCGACCGACCAAGCACTATCAGACGCAAGTTCATAACCAAGCAGCGCTACAAGGTCGCTTGCTTATCAAAGAGCAATTACGCCACAATAGTATGCAACCGCATAAGTTCGTCTGTGAGAGCAGTGTGCTAAGCCAAGAGATGCTCAGTAATCGTTTGATTAAAAGCGCGCTGGTTTTACTTGCACCGTTATTTTCAGTATCACCGCCATCATTACAGCAGTGGCAACAAGTAGCAGTATTAAGTCGCTATGAGCTGCAGCGGCTTGAGCTGTTATATCAGCAAGCAAAACGCCAGTTAGCGCTGCAGCCTTTATCTCGGCAGCAATTACAAGCGGCGCAGCAGTTATTAGATTTGGCTTATTGGCTCTTGCAACAATCTGACGCCCATACCGGTAATGGTATTGATCCGAATCCATCAGTCGCTCTCAATCCCTCTCAACCACGCTTATGTTTATTGATTGATATGAATCAAGCGTTTGAGCAATGGGCAAGCCTGCGTATAGCGACAATGTTTCAGCAAACCAATTCGGCTTATAAGCCCTTATTTCAAACACAAAGCGTCTGGCTAAACGATGCAGAAGGGCAGGCATGTCTGTCTATTCGTCCAGATTTATTGATATATAAAGCAGCTGCTGACAAAGGTGCTTATTTCAATTTAGGTCAGAAGAAAAATCAGGATGATATAGAAGTCAGTGAGAGCGAGAGCGCAAGTGATTGTAGCTTAGGTAGCTATAGCCACGTGATTGATATGAAGTGGAAGCACCTAGCTCACGCCGGTGCGATTAGCGCCAATGACGCCTATCAGTTGACCAGTTATGCGCAGGCTTACCACGCAGAGCAAGTATGGTTGGTTTATCCGGTGCAAGATGATATCAGGCAACCCGTCGAGCTTAGACAACAAGCTTATAATGAGAGTACAGACTGTCGTAAAACACCTGACCAGCAGTCAAATCCCGCCCGATTATGGCTGATACCTTTTAATGTTATTACGGGAAAGATAAATGGTGGCTTGCTTCCAGACGTAAATGTAGTATAATGAGCGCTGTCGAAAACGACAGTATGTATTATGGTTGATAGAATCGACATTGCGTCAGCGCTATTTGTATTAAGATTTAAGGTTTTTTAAAAGAGTTTAACGATTCTTTGAAAATAATCAAAAATAAGTGTTGACACAACCGGCTTTAACCCTTAATATGTGCACCTCGATAGCAAGTAACATTAACAAGTTAGCGGTATTACCGATAATAAGTTAAAAAGCAAACTATCGTGATAATAGAAAATTTCGGAGTGTGGCGCAGTTTGGTAGCGCATCTGGTTTGGGACCAGAGGGTCGTAGGTTCGAATCCTATCACTCCGACCATCTATTTAAAGAGCCTTACAGGCTTTTTTTTATGTATAATGGTTTAGTTTCTGCTATGCTAAACTTACCAAGATATATAAAAGTCTTCTAAGAGCGCCTGTAGCTCAGTTGGATAGAGCATCTCCCTTCTAAGGAGGTGGCCGCAGGTTCGAATCCTGCCAGGCGCACCATTTAGCCTGTCAATCTTGCCTTTTTGGCAACAGTTATGGCGGTTGTAGCTCAGTTGGTAGAGCCCCGGGTTGTGATCTCGGTTGTCGTGGGTTCGAGTCCCATCAGTCGCCCCATATTTTATTCTGCATTACCTTCCTCACTACATTCAAAAAATATTAAAATAACTCTATTTGCCATTATTGGCATTTTTTCGTGCCTGTCTGTTTAATATTCATGCGTGCTCTCTAAGTTATGATGCTATGCAAACTATTCTGCTGTTTCAATTCTTATCAGTTATAAACTTCCTAGGCATTTAATTATCTAAGCGCCTGCTAGCCTTTTTTCGCTTTTTTTCTTATGATAGATGTCTTTGCTGACTTGCTAGGATTGTCAAATAATTGTTTGACAATCCTTCTTAAATCCAGCTGCTAAATCAAATTATTTGCTTGATGTTTTTAGACGTTTTTTTACTTCGACTTTATCAAACATAAAACTTCTATCGTCAGTTCAAAATAAAATTGATACGTTAATAGTGATGGGCGATGCGACGGGTATAAATTTCCTTACTTGCTGCTATCACAGCGGCCACGCAACACGCAACATTCAGCCCAATCGCACTGTATCGGTTTTAAAGTGAATCCTTTATAGAAAATAAAAATTGCACCTTGAATACTTTAAGAGATTTTGCAGTGATAAGCGCTTTGTCTCTTTTTTTAAATGTGATGGCTATTACGTACATATTACTGAGGAAGTGATGGATGGACGCACTGAGTGTGTTGCTACAAAATGTGCATTTATTCGAAACGAAATATTATCGTTTAAATGGCGTGGGTAATTGGTCTTATTCAATCACAAGACAAGATACGATTTTATTTTATTTGGTGATGTCGGGTGGTTTTGCTATCGATGTCGGCAATGGCCCGCGAGAAGTGCATGCCGGTGATATGATTATGGTTCCAAGTGCGCATAAGCATGTCAGTTACGCGCTAAATCATCATGGTGATAATGCTGCATCGTTAGATGCGTCATTGGCAAATTGTCAAAAACATACATTGGATATTCAAAATGAGGCTGACGGTGAACCCAATTCATCGCTGATACTGATTGAATGTAAGTACGATAAGGCGATGATTCGGCCTTTATTGTCCGTCTTGCCAGCGATATTGCCTGAAATCAGCGAAGAAGCTGATGGTCGGTTTGAAGTCATTGATGTCGAGATTCGGCTGCTGACGTTAGAGACTGAACACGAGCGTATGGGCAAAGCTGCGGTCATCAATCATTGGGCAAGTATTATGATGATTGAGTGCCTGCGGGTATATATTGAAAGTCTACCTGAAGCGACTGATAATTGGCTTATCGCTATGAAAGACCCATTTTTGACCAAAGCGCTGGTAGCGATGCATGAGTCGCCAAGCAAAAATTGGACGATTCATAAGCTCGCTGAGGTGGCAGGAATGTCACGTTCAAGCTTTGCGCAGCGTTTTAAAGAAGTGGTCGGCATACCACCATTGACCTATTTGATGGATTATCGCCTGCGCTTAGCCGCCCGTTATTTGCGGTTGCAGCAAAATAGTATTAGCCGTATCAGTGAATTGGTCGGTTACGCCTCAGATTCGACCTTTAGCCAAGCCTTTAAGCGTGTTTATGGTGTCTCGCCAAAAGCCTATCGCCAGCAGTATCAGCAGCAAACGCTTGCTTAGTCAGCTCTTAACTGTCGTGCATCTTTAAAAAGCGGTACGGCTATTTATGTGCCTGAGCGCTTTTTTTATTCAATACTCATTATTGATTGGATGTTTTTACTGCTTAACAGACCCTTTATCACTGAGTTTGATGCCTAGTATTTTGGTGATGGACAGCTGACAATGTACTGAGGTTCAGGTACTATAGAATCATGAGTTGCCCAAGACTAGATGTACTGATGCGCGTTGATGCGTTGATTTTTTAGCAGGTTATATCTCAATCTCATGGTATGACAGCCATGCGATGGTGATAGCTAATAGGACTTGGGTAATGTTGATTTTTTGCAGCTGATGGTATTTTATGACTGAACCGACCGCTAAACCAACCGTAACCTTAAATGATTCTCAAGGCGCTACTATGCCTACTAATCATACAAACGACGTTAATAAAAAAAGCGTTAATCAAAAAGACGTTAAAAGTAAGGTAAAAAACAATCAGCGAACGGTAAAAAATAAGCAAAAAGGTCAAGTGACGGCTGCGCTTGATAAAGCGGCATTATTGGCATTATTTACTTTGCCAAATGCTGAGCATAACTCTGACGAATTATCAGTCGAAAATCTAGCAGCTGAAAAATTGGCAACTAAACAATTACCGCTTGAACAAGCTGGCGTGAATAGTGACAACGAAATATCTACTAGTCAAATATCTACTAACCAACTAGCTGCCCATCAAACCCTAAGCACTGCCAACACAGAGACCAATGTCGCCGCTCAGCGCGTGGCGCTTTATCGTGCGCAGCATGAGCGTACGCGCCAACTTTATATGGCGTCTGCTGCGACCCGTCCTACTTATTTGGTGCAAACGCTAAAAACACAGTTTGCAGAATATCAGCAATATTTACTGGCGCAGCAGCTGGATAAACGTGGTCTGATGGATACCGATGGGCTAGAGCGCCTATGGCAGCAGCTGCATGTGGTCGATGATATTATCGAAGATATTGTGCGTCATATGCCCGCGCAGCAGCCTGCCGGTTGGCAGTTAACGACGCAAGATGGGCACAATCCATTACGCTTTGCTACCATCGGTAAGCTCAAACATGGCAAGCCTATTTTAGATCAAGGCAGTTTAAACAGCTATGTCCTCGGGCACTTTGGGGTTAGCAGCTTTACTTATGACCGCGGTTATTATATTGGTCATGTGGTTGGTTACTTATTTAGCTGTTACTTCTGTGCCCATTTGTCTATCAGTTATGGGGTTACAACGCTAGGTCCGCAGGTTGTGAGCGACTATGAATATGCCAGTTTAGAGACGCCGCATATGGTGCGACTGCTGCAAGGCCTGGATGGTTATTGCAAAAAGCGTATTTATCAATTGGCGGTTATTTGTGCACGATTAAGCGTATTTGCCAGTGACAAGCGTATCGAGAGAATGCTGATTGCTGAGGTCAATGATTTTGATAAAAAGCTGCAGCAACAGCATTTAGATGTTTTATTATTGCAAGGCTTGATGCCGGATAGTAGTGATTCTACGCCGCTTTTCTAAGATATTAATTCTCTATCATTTACGTTAAAACGTCGATTTATCACCCTTTTTAACTGACCTCCTTAGGATATTCGCTGCTATGCCCGCTTATCATTATAAAGCGTTAGACGACCATGGCAGTGTCCAAAAAGGCTTACTTGAAGGCGATTCTGCGCGGCAAGTGCGCCAGCAGCTGCGTGATAAACAATGGACGCCCGTTGAAGTCACCGCTGTCAATGATAGACAAAGCCAAAGTAAAAACCGCTATAAAAAACCGTCTGCTTATGAGTTGGCATTGCTGACCCGTCAATTATCAGTCTTACTTGCCGCCGGTATTCCTTTAGAGGAAACGCTTGCTGCGGTTGCCAAACAATCGCCAAAAACTCACATCAAATCACTTATGCTTGCGGTGCGCTCGCATGTGCTAGAAGGTTTAAGCTTAGCGCGTGCGTTGCAACAAGCGGCCAGTTTTCCGCCGCTTTATATTGCCACCATTGCGGCAGGGGAAAAATCTGGCCACTTAGATTTAATTCTAAACCAATTAGCAGATTACACCGAAAACCGTTTTGCCCTACAAAAGAAAATCCAAGGGGCGATGGTCTATCCGATTGTGCTGATGGTGATGGCAGTCGGGGTGATTATGGGGCTGATGAGCTTTGTGGTGCCCAAAATTGTCAAAGTGTTTGAGCAATCCGAGCAAGCGCTACCGCTGATTACCCAAATTGTCCTGAGCTTATCAAATATCATTACCCAGTGGTGGTGGTTGATGCTTTTGGTATTGGCAGGAGCGGCGTTTTTGTTTTATCGCTTTGCCCAAACCCAAGCGGGTAAATTAGCGATAGACAGCATTGTGCTCAGACTACCGATATTAGCGCGCTTATCAAAAGGGCTTAATGCCGCACGCTTTGCCAGTACGCTTGCGATATTGGTGCGCTCAGGTGTGCCGCTGATTGAAGCTTTACATATTGGCGCGGCGGTCACCACCAACTTACACATTCAAAAAACCATTATCACCGCAGCTGATAGGGTGACAGAAGGCTCAAGCTTATCAAGTCAATTAGACAAGTCCAGCTACTTTCCACCAATGATGGTACAAATGATTAAAAGTGGTGAAAATTCAGGCGAGCTTGAAAACATGCTCAGCCGCGCGGCTAATATGCAAGAAGCGGAAGCGACCAACTTTATCAGCACCTTACTGTCGTTACTTGAGCCGTTGATGCTAGTGCTCATGGGCGTGGTGGTGATGATTATTGTGATGGCGGTGATGCTGCCGATTGTGAATATGAATGACTTGGCAGGCTAGTAAACACTGTTTCTTATATATCTAAATCGCTTGGACTTACTTGATTTACTTCTATCCGACTTAAACTTTCCTTTTATCTACCTTACTAAATCCTGCGCTAGCTTTCTTAAGCTTTGCTCACTGTTGTACATTGTTGAAGACGGGGGCTATATACTTCAGTCCGCTTAGGCAGTGGGTTATAGTAGCTAGCGTCAATCCGCTTTGACTTTCACTTTGTATTCTAAAGGTTTTATATTATTTATTATCTGCTCATATGAGATTTGCCGCTTTTGTCAGGTTTACATGGGCAAAATCAGTAACTGTGAGGATAATCTAATCGCAGCGCTGGATAAAAATAAAAGCATGGTCTATAGTGATAATCGATTCAATATTCATTAAGACCACGCTAATATTACCTGAGCGCTCCTGACCACTTATATAACTGTGACGATAAAAGCGATGATTATGACTAAAAAAAACCAAGTAAATATAATGCCGCAGACTGTTATTGATAACGCTCAAACACCTGACGCTATTATGAATGATGATAGCAAAACGACGATGCGCGGCCATCAGCCAATGCGTAATAGCCAGTCTGGATTTACCCTCATTGAGATTATGGTGGTGATTGTGATTTTGGCTATCCTTGCAGGTTTGGTGGTGCCAAAAGTGGTCGGGCAAAGTGATAAGGCTCGCGTCAAAACCACTGAAACGGCGCTTGCTACGGTATCCAATGCCCTTGATATGTACAAGGTTGATAATTCACGTTATCCAACCACTGCCCAAGGTCTAGAAGCACTGACCACGCCGCCCGCTGATGCGAAAAACTATCCTGATGGTGGTTATATAAAAGGTGGTTATCCGACCGATGGTTGGGAAAATGAGATGCAGTATGTGGCGCCGGGTAGTGAAGGTCGACCTTATGATCTATTTTCGTTGGGTGCAGATGGGCAGCAGGGCGGTGAAGGGCAGGATGCGGATATTTATGCTCAGTTATAAGGCTATCCTGAAGCATTATTAGAAAAAAACTCAGTTATTTGCTAATAATTGAGTTTTTATAGGTTAAGACCGTATTAATACTCTCTAAATATCAACCAATAAGGTCTTATTGGTTGATATTTTTTATTAAAACTAAAATAAGTGTCAGTACAGATTATAAGCAGCAATATCATTACTGTATGCTCTGATATTCATACTATCGCCAAAACAGTCAGGGTTTAATCAGCGCTTATTGCAAGCGGTTATAACAAGCGATCATTAAAGTCCGTCATCAGAGGTATTATTTATGTCTATAAAAACAGCAACTTTAACTGTTATTAATAAACGCGTTTCTCGAAAATCTCACCTATTAGCGCTTGCTCTTATGAGCAGCTCATTGCTGACAGGATTATCAATGACGTCGATGAGCGCGCAAGCAGCAGGACTAGGTGAGCTGTTTGGCAATAATAATGCAGCGCAATCGAAGTTTTTGCCGGTTGATAAAGCCTTTCAAGTGGGCAGTATAACCAAAGCGACCTCTAAAGGTACGCAGTTATCGATTACTTTTGATATCACGCCCGGGCATTACGTTTATAAAGACAAGCTTACTGTCAGTTTTCCTAAGGGCATCAGTGCCACGCCACTTAGCTTCAGTCAGTCGACAGTGTCTATTGATGATCCAACCTTTGGTAAGGTGCCTGTCTTTACGCAAAAAAATATGGTCGCAACCACCACGCTGACCACCAATAATGGCAAAGGCGCCAAAAATGTACCGGTGATCATTGGCTGGCAAGGCTGCTCTAAAGCGGGGCTATGCTATCCGCCAGAGAAAATCAAAACCACGGTAAATATTGCTACGGTACGTAAATAAATAATCCCGTCAGCAAATAATCACGTAAATAGATAGCGCTTCAATTCAAGCAAGCATAGGTAATACATAGCATATTAGTCATCAATAGGTAGCGTTTCATGTCCATTAAGACAGCAGAAAAAACTTCATCGCGAGCAACGATTCGTGCTTCCAAAAAGTCGTATCTCTTAGCATTTACTATCGCCAGTGGCTCGTTATTTACCGGTCTTTTACCGACGGGGCTGACTGCGCTAGTCGCTACTGGAGTGAGCGCGACCTCCATGTCTACGCAAGCGGCAGGACTGGGTGATTTATTCGGTAATAAAAGCGCTGCCCAACCGAAGTTTTTGTCAGTTGATCAGGCTTTTCAGGTCAGCACTAGTAGCAAACCTGCCAATAATGGCACCCGCTTAGCGATTAATTTTGACATCACGCCTGAGCATTATGTTTATAAAGACAAGATTAAACTGACCCTGCCAGCGGGCGTTACTGCTGCGCCTTTTACCTTTAGCCAAAAGCCAATTTCAATCGATGATCCAACTTTCGGGCGCGTACCGGTATTTGATCAAACCAATATGGTTGCCAGCACCATTTTGACCAATAGTAATGGCAAGAGCTTAGATAATGCTGCTGTAACGATTGGTTGGCAAGGCTGCGCCAAAGCAGGGCTGTGCTATCCACCTGAAAAAATCAACACCACGGTTAATATTGCTGCCGCGCCGCCAAATTCTGCAGCAAATAGCGCCAGTACTTCCGCTACAAATTCTACAACGAATGATAGCGTTGCAGACAGTGCTCAGTTATCTACAACTGCAACTGAGGCTAATAATGCTGCTGTAGAGCAAAACTCGTCAGATGATGAAGTGATTGATTATGCCTTGCTAGATGATGAAACTTTAGAGGCAGAGCTTGGTGCTAGCAATACCATTTCTGGTGCCGATGAACAGGTGGTAGGTGGCAATGTCACAAGTGAGGCTACAGACAATGGCGCTGCAATAAATAATGCTGCTGCAACAGACAAAAATACAGTAACTGGCAATAATGCGGTCGATAGCGATCCTTTTGGCTTGGCTTCTCATCCGTGGTTAGCATTAGTATTATTATTTTTGGCAGGGTTAGGCTTGGCATTGACACCATGCGTGTTGCCGATGCTACCGATTGTCGCCAATATCGTTGCTCGCGAAGATAACCCAACGGTGAAACGCGGTGTTATTTTGACCAGCAGTTATGCTATTGGTGTCGCAACGGCTTATGGTATTTTGGGTGCGGTCATCGCTGTGTTTGGCGAATCCTTAGGTATTATTGGTTGGCTGCAAAACCCTATTATCTTGATTAGCTTTGCCATTGTCTTTGTCCTACTGGCGTTATATATGCTAGGTGTGTTTAGCATTCGTCTGCCAAGTTTTATTAGCCGTAAAATGCAAGGCTTAAGCCAGGCAGGGGATAGTAAACTTGGTAGTACGGGCGGTAGTTTAATCGCCGGTTTTTTATCCGCTTTAGTGGTATCGCCGTGTGTTTCTGCGCCATTATTTGGTGCGCTACTTGCAGTATCGACGATTGGTAGTCCGCTACTTGGGTTTGCCGCCTTATTCATGCTGGGTTTTGGTTTATCAGCACCGCTTATCTTAATCGGTGCCACCCAAGGTAAAATCATGCCCAAAGCTGGCGAGTGGATGAATTGGGTTAAGCAAGGTTTTGCTTTATTGCTTTTTGCCGTTGCACTGTTATTGATTGAGCGCGTCTTTATCTCGCCTGTGATGCTGATGGTGTGGGCACTATGGTTTATGGTCGTGGCAATGTGGGCGTGGAGCTGGTTGGGTAAAGGTCGTATGCTGACCCAAGCACTAGGGCTGATTGCCGGTATTTGGGCGGCTTGTTTAATCATTGGTGCCGCATTGGGCAATGATGATAGCTTACATCCGCTGGCGTCATTGAGCGCCGCGCCGATGATGCAAACGACGTCAGGTCAGCCACTGGCCAATAATAACGCGACAGACGAACATATCACCACCCTTGCCGAGCTCTATACAATTATCGCCGCCAACCCCAAAGTTATTGTCGATTTGACCGCTGACTGGTGTGTTGAATGCCGGATTATGGATAAGAATTTATTTCATAATCGTCCAGCGCAGATGCAAGATTGGCAGTTGGTACGACTTGATATCACAGAAACCACAGCCGATTCTAAAGCAATCTTAGCGCGTTATAAATTATTTGGTCCGCCAGCATTGCTGTATTATCAAGATGGTCAATTGACCAATCAGCAAGTTGGTGAGATTGGTCGCTCAGAGTTTGAACAAACCTTAATGGCACTAAACCAATAACGCCATTTAGATAAGTCTTTCTTTATTCTTAATAGAAAAAAGCCAACGTCCTTTAATAATAGGGCGTTGGCTTTTTTACTTTTATTAAATAGCGTGTTTAGTTTATGCGCTAAAGTCTTGGTTTCGCGGCACTTATTCTTATTTAGCTTATTATTTATACTGGTATTATGCAGCGATAACGCTAGTATAGTACACATATTTTCATTACAATAAAGCAACATTGCCGAAGGAGCATTACCTTACGTAATGGCTGCCTTTTATGTCCCAATTTATTGATTTTCTTTTAGTTCTTATTCTATTTTAGCGTTAATGCTAATGGCTATATTAATTATCTCATATACTCTGCTGACGATGGTGTCAGTTAGATAAAGGACACTTATGCTTTTCCATATTACTCCGCAGCGCACCTCTTTGCCATTTATTAAAGCGCGAAAAAACACCAACTCTCAGATGCCTAAACGCTATTTAACGATAGCGGTTGGTATGGCGCTCACTTGTTTTACGCTGCAAGGCCATGCGGCAAATGGCGGTGAGATTTATGAGGATTTGCCTGTAGAGGATATCGCATTTGAGGCTGAATTGGATAAGTCCTCGAAAAGTGTCAATAAGCGCGTCGTAAATCCGAATGCTGCCACGCAAAGCGATAAAGTCATAAGCAAAGATTTCGTCGCTCAGCAAGCACGATTGTTTTATGAATGTACCCAAGTTCAGACCAGTGCTGCCCGTTTAGCCTGCTTTGATAAAGTGGCGGAAGAAGGCAAAAAGCCAAGCTATACCACCACTAAGCAGCCAGTAGATTTGGCAAAAACCTTTCAAAGCACGCTTGCCGGTAATCCACAAGTTGTCCTTGTAGAAGAAAATAGCACCGTCATGACGAATGGCAATGCGGTAGCCAATGGGGCGGCAGACAGTCAGCCTGCGGATACAGAAACCTTAGACACCGTTGGACTGACGCAAAGAGAAGCTGAGGTATTAGAAAGCGTGGGTGTCACACAAACGGACATCGAAAAATTCACCCCACTAAGTTTATCTTATGATTTGGATAAAAACAGTGAGCGCGGGAAGTGGACCGCTAGACCGTACCGACCGACCTATATACTACCAATATTTTATACCTTTGATCCCAATTTAGGCCCAAATACACCATCGCAACCTGCAGAGCCTTTGACGTCTAACGACACGCGTAACACTGAGTTAAAATTCCAGCTGTCTTTAAAGACCAAAGTAATGGAAGATTTGTTCGATACCAGTGCGGATTTGTGGTTTGGTTATACCCAAGAGTCGCATTGGCAAGTTTATAATGAAGACAACTCGCGACCATTTCGTGCGACCGACTATCAGCCTGAGATATTTTTGACTCAGCCAGTATCAGCCGACTTGCCTTTTGGTGGTCGTTTACGCATGTTGGGCGCGGGGGCAATTCACCACTCTAATGGGCAAGATGATCCCTTATCACGCTCGTGGAATCGTGCGTATCTCATGGCAGGGGCAGAGTGGGGCAAGCTATCGGTTATACCGCGTCTATGGGCTCGCGTTAATAACGAGAGCTCTAGCAGTGAAGACAATCCAGATATCGAGGATTACATGGGTTATGGTGATATCAAATTCTTATATGATTTGCCTGCGCAACAGAGTATCAGCGGTACCTTGCGCTATAACCCAAGCACCAATAAAGGCGCGGCGCAAGTCGATTATGTCTACCCATTAAGCAAAAACGTTAATGCCTATGTACAGCTATTCCAAGGTTATGGCGAGTCCATTATTGATTATAACCATGAAAATACTTCTATTGGTTTTGGGATCATGCTCAACGACTGGAAAGGTTTCTAATATAAGCGCGTCTATAGGCATCGTCCGATGCGCCATTTAGCGCCTTATCAAAGCGGACTATGGCTGGCAGAGTATGGAGACATACGCTGCCAGTTATGCCGTATTTATCGCAGTACGCCGCAATTATAACACCTACCAACTCATTCCTCATCAAGTCCGCTAAATAAATATTCATTCTTTACCAAACTGCGCCAGCAGGTTAATGACCGTTTTAATAGCGGCTTGCTCTGCTCATATTGTCATCACAGTATGGCATGGCTACCCAAACCCTTTGAGGTTGATATCGCTGTGGGCACTGTTCTCTCTATTCAAGCAGCGACCTATTACGATTATCCAATACGACAGGCGATTCGTGCTTTTAAGCATCATGAAGATATGACCAAGTTGCCGTTATTGCTACATGTATTGCGTCAATTGCCTAGGCCGCACGGCTGCCATCAGGATAATAGTGTCATTGTTGCGATGCCAACGACGGAACAACGTTTAGTTAAACGAGGTTTTGACCCGGTCAGTATTTTAGTCGCGCAATTGTCTAAGCATTGGCACATTCCACTTTGGCAAGGCGTAAAACGTATCGATGATACTATCAGTCAACAAGGGCTGACACGTGCCGAGCGCTTAACCAACTTAGAAAATGCCTTTGCTTTAAGCGAAAATCCTCCGGTTAAACGCTTATTATTATTTGATGATGTCGCCACTACAGGTGCTAGCCTACAAGCATTAGGTCATGCTTTAAGCGGTCAGTCTACCGGCTTATCGGTCATTAATTCTAAGAACTCTAATCAATATCACCTATCAGCCTATGCGTTAGCGCACGGCAGTCAATTGTAAAATCTGTTTCTATCAAAAAATTGTTTCTATTCATTTATAATAACTATTATGTTGCTAATATGTTGCCTTAACGTTATATTATTGACACATTTTACCTACATATTTCGATTTTTATCGTTTAAATAAAATGCCATGACTATGGTTCACGTTTTAAACGCTTAAATCAAAAAATACATTGAACAAAAGTATCGTTACTGTATGACGATTGTTTCTATTGGAACAAAAATTGCATATATTTTAATGGATATAGTTAAAAAAATAATAAGCTGAGAGTAGGCTTTAGAAGGGCTAGGTACGGTAATTATTACTATGACAGACCTAGGATTTATCAAAGATAGTGACAGCTATAGATAGGGATTTGATGTGAACGCATCTACAAATAAGGTAGCACAAAAATTACGAATGAGCAGCTCAGGATTTACCCTGATAGAGCTGATGGTAACGATTGCCGTGCTTGCTATTATTGTCGGTATCGCAGCCCCTAGTATCAGTACCCAGCTTGCCAATCAGCGCGTAAAGTCGACGACGGCTACATTGGCTAATGCGTTAAAAGAAGCGAAAGCTGAAAGCATTATTCGTCGACAGAACCTTACTTTAAGCTATAACAATACTAGTACACCTAAAATGATTACGATTACTGCTCCTGATGCAACCATTATTGCGAGTTATAGTTATAATGTTAAAAACACTATCAAGCCAGACACAGTCGTAACTATTGTCTTTGAGCCAAGTAAACGGGTTAACACGGCACGTACTTACACAATCTGTGATAGCAGTAATAATGCGACGCCGCGCCAGATTGAGGTTAATCGAGTCGCTAATATCATTAGTAAATTGGGAGGAACATGTCAATGAATAATCCAAACTCTCAAAGTGGTGTGGGATTAGTTGAGGTTATGGTCGCGTTACTGTTATTAATGGTAGCAGTATTAGGCTATAGTGCCTTACAAGGTCAGGCTATCAAAGTAACTAACGAGTCGCTTGAGCGTTCTCAATCATTAGTAATGATGCGCACAATAGCGGAAAAAATTCGTGCCAATCCTTCTGCTATTGTTACGTATGAAACCGCTCTTAATTCATCTACCTCTCCTACTGCCCCTGCTAGTTTGTGTGGTTTAGATGGAACTGCTGTTACTGCTTTATGTGAGCCAGAAGAGCTTGCCACGGCTGAGAGCTATAAAGTTAGAACTGAATTGCAGAATTATGACTTTCAGATACAGATGCATCCTTGTCCTAATACTGGCGGTACAGGAGCTGATGCAGCAACTAACATTATGTATTCATATTGCTTAATATCCGCATGGGGTAATACTACGCCCACTATTGGTACGAATAAGGACACAGATTGCTTGACTAAACGGGTGATTAAGGATGGAGCATTAGAAGAAGCGGGCGGTAGCTACCACCCTAAAGCCACTTGTATGATGATGGAAATCTGACATGCATTCAAAAAATCATAGACTCGAAGCGTTTCATATAAATTGCCTAATAGCACAACCAAGGCGGTTTTCTATATCTGAAAAAGATAAAGGTTTTACTCTGATTGAGCTTATGATTGCGTTAGTACTAGGGTTACTTATCTCTGCTGCGGCATTACAAATTTTTTATACTAGTTCAGTCAATAGTCGTCGTCAAGAAGCAAGCTCGCAAATACAAGATAATGCTATCTTTGGTTTTTCACAGATGCAAAAAAACTTAAGACGTACTAATTATGGTGCCAAATCCACAAGCGCTCATGATGAATACTTTATGAACCATTTGACCCCACAAGGTGGCGTTGTATTGACAGCGCCAGTTGAAGCCTCAGGTAAATGGTTAGAGGGTAATTTATCCGGTTTGGTTTTAGGTGGCGCAGCTATTTCAAGCGATTGGTTATCGAACAATGCCTCTATAAAAAGTGTAAGCAATTTAAATGGTATCGCAAATAGTGATCAACTGACTATACAATATCAGTCTGGTCAAGAGGAATCATATGATTGTGAGGGTGATCAAATACCAAAAGATTTCTATGTCATTGAACGCTATTTCGTTCGTATGGATAGCACCTCTAACCCAGCTACACCGGGATTAGCGTGTGCATCAGCGATATATGATTACAATGAGTCTGCTGCCGGCAGTGCCAGTGGTATTGATATAAAGCAGTATACTGTTCCCGCTAAGACCACACCACCTACTGCGCCTGCTACTGTAAAAGCTAATAACCTATTGGATGTAGGCACAATTATTATTCCTAACGTCGATTATTTTAGAGTGATGCTCGGAGTATCAAATAGTACTGGGTTTGCAACTTATCCGGATAGAACTCGTATTGCCTATATGCCCATACCTGTTAGTCGTACTCTTGCAGCAGATCAGCGTATCGTCAGTTTACAAATTGGTATATTGGCACGATCAGACAACCCAACGGCAACTCCACAAACGAATAGCAACTTATCTTTTACAGTGCTTGATAAAGCAAACGTTAAACTTAACACAGCAGCTATTGCGGGACCTACCTATTTACGCAATGTCTATGAGACCACCGTCCTATTACGTAATGCTAGGGGAGGCTTATAATGAAACAGCCGTCAGACAATCGTTCTAACTTACCTATTGTTAATAATCAATCAGGGGCGGTTTTAATCGTTGTCCTTTTTACTTTAATTCTGATTATGGTTGTGGGAGCGATAGCTATTAAACAAAGTACCACAGACTTAAAAGTTGCCACTGCAGATCAAGTTAATAAACTGCTTTTTCAAGCAAATGACGCCGCCTTAATGAAAGTAGAAAAAGAAGATCGTATTTTAAGTGATCGTAGAGAAAGTGTGGATACATTAAAAGGCTATATGTCGAGCTCACAGCGCGAAGGCCATGAGGTTAGCTTTTGCGTGAGACCACGCAGCAGCAAGCTTTTTAGTATACTTGAAATCAGCGAACTTAATAAAAGTAATGAGCTATTAACCAGTAGAAACAATGGCTATTGTAACCCTCAAGCTAGTGATGATTATGTCAGCGAAGGCCGAGTCATAACGCAAATGACCTTCGTTAGGCCTGTTACTGTAGATGATGAAGGAGTCTTTTATAAGGAAGTAGAAGGAACTTTATCAAACGACTTTGAAAAACCAGAAACCGGTGGTAACGTCACAATTGAATGTACAAGCTTCATAGGTTATGTAACATCAGTCATACCCGCATTATCTCAGGCCCCTTTAGGCAATTCATCAAACACAGGTACTACCACTATAGCAGGGTGTCTTAAGCAGCCACGTAGAGGTGCTAATAATGTTGATAAATGTTTGACAGACTTAGGCGTGCCATTCCAAACACAGCAACAGACGTATCTTAATCAGCCGGTCGGTGTTGAATGTATCTCTGGCAGCTAGAAAAAAGTATATCTCAAATGATTGGCCATCACAGACTGGATAAAGAATGTGATTTTTCTAAAAAATCAAAATTATATGGGTGGTTATTATGAAAATCTTAAATAGCAAAACAAAAAACGCACCCCATCCTTCTGCCAAAGGCTGGTCTTTAAAAGTATTATCGACGGTTATTTTAGGTTGTATGGTAAGCAGTGCAGGACATACTTCTGATTTAGAGATCTATCAAGGAGCAACCTATGGTAATGCTTCTATAATGATGATGCTTGATAACTCAGGTAGTATGAATTACAACAGTATTAGCGAGGACTATTCTAATATATCCTCTAGAGATAGCACTTCTTCTGATACTGAAAAAGAGTATATTTATAATGATAATGGCCTGAAGACAGATACATTTTATGAATATGAAGTCACTTATGTAAAAAAGGGTGGGACGAAATACTACGACCGTATGTCACGTTTAAAAATGGCTCTAATTCCACTGTTTGCTCATCCGAAAAGTACGGCTGCATTTGGTAAAGATGTTGATTTAGAGAAATATAGAATTGGTCTGGGAAATTTCCGTTATAAACAAGGTGGTTGGTTTTCTAATGAAGAAAATGGGGGCAAAATTGTATCGCCAATATTGGATCTAACTTTTGAAAATAGAAAGCTTCTCATAAAAGAAATTATCAAGATGAAGCCAGAGACTAACACGCCTATTGCTAATGCGTATACTGAAGCTGGTGCCTATATGCTTGGTAATAAAACTTCTCGTTCGACAAGTTCAGATAGTGGTTTTTCAGAATCAGCAGACACTACTAAAATTAGGGACAATAGTAAATACAAATCCCCTATCGGTGCTGTACAAAGTCAGTGTGATGGCTACGGTGTCTATTTTTTAACGGATGGTGTACCTAATAAAGCAACAAGCTCTACTAAAAACTTAATGAATGAGAGTCTATTGGGCGGTTCGTCACTAATAAATAGTTGCAGTAGTGGTAGTGGTTGGGACTGTATATTTGAGTATTCTAAGGCATTATATTCTAAAAATAATACTAAGAATACTCTTGTTGCTACAGCAACAGTAGGCTTTGGTAAAGACTTTAAAGAACTCGAGGCACAACCTAAGATTACAAAACCCTTTACTAGACCTAGCGGTGCTATTGAAAACGTGGAGGTATATGACTGTGAAAATAGTAACATTACCAGTCAGCATGCAAAGAATTTATGTAAGCTAGGTGAAAAAGGCGAAGGCTATGGTTCAGGAGGGTTTTATTATACTGAAACTTCACAGCAGATAGCTAAGAGCATTAAAAAATTTATTGAGGATGTGAGCAAGGCTGAAATTGATCCGATATCAGCTGGTACGATGTCAGTACCTTTAGATAGCTTAGGTGGATTGAAATCGCGTCAATTTGCTTATCTGCCGATATTAGAGCCTATACCTAAATCTCCGCTATTATGGAATGGCAACCTTAAAAAATACAAAGTAAAAAATGTGACGTTAGTAGGCGCTGATGATAAATTCGTGTTTGCTGATAATACAGGATTATTTGCAAAAGATACTCATGATCTTTGGAATACTTTCGATGGTACTCGTCCAGATAACCAACGACCTGACAGAGGTCAACCGCAAGTTGGCGGCGCATATCAAAAAATATTTGAAAACGCTGATGCACCTATCATTGGTGATAGGAACTTATTTGTCGATAATGGTAGCAATTTAACCAATTTAAAAGTAGTAGATAAAAAACCTATAAACTTTAATGCTTTGACGACTGCAAACGGATATGACAATCCTAAAAAAATAACCCTACTCAGCTTTATGGGCTATAGCGAACCAACAAGTACGACGGTAACAGATGGTAGAGCGTTAACGTCTACTCAAGATAAATGGTTGAAAAATATCGGTGGTGTTTTACATTCTATACCGCAGCTCATTACGCAAAAAGTCGAAGTAAAAGCCTCGGGAGAATTTGATAACAGTAGCCGAAAAGATTACGTTATCTATGGCTCTATGGATGGGGCGCTACATATGCTCGATGATAGCACTGGTAAAGAGACCTTTACCTTTATTCCCAAGCAGATTCTAGATTTACAACCAGATGCGATAATAGGGACTGGCACTGCTAAAGATGGTAGCTATCCTTACGGTGTAGATGCGCCATGGTTGACTTACGTCTCATATACCAGCAAATCCAAAACAACTGGCACCGGGGCAGCGGCAAAGACCACTAATACTTACGAATCCGATCAAAGCTTTGCTTTAGGTGGTCTACGTATGGGTGGTTCGATGTATTATGCTTTAGATGTCTCAGATGTCACTGCGCCTCAAATTATCTATGGTGTCGGTTCTAACTATGCTAATAGATTGAAAGGCGATACTGTTGCATTAGGTGGTACTATAAATAATGCTACAAGTACCGCAACGACAGGAAGTAACGAGCAAAAAGCCTTTGCAAAAATGGGGCAATCATGGGGTAAGCCAACGCTTGGTTATGTCAAGAGTGGTGGTAAAAAGGTCATGGTCAGCTTTTTACCGGGGGGTTACGATACCTGTTACGAAGATTCTAAGTTTAAGTTAAATACCAGTTATCCTACGGATGTACAATGTAATAATAAACCAGCAGCTCAAGGTAGCGCTGTATATATGGTACAAATGGGAGAAGTCGAAACCAAATCTAATAAAGAAGAGACGGTAAATACTGCTAAAAACAATGGTAAATTACTCTGGTGGGCTAATAATGAAGGTAGCTCAAAAGATAGCACTACACGTAGTAGCTCATTACAGTATTCTAGAGCAGCTGATTTAAAACATAGTGTGGTTACTCAAATCAGAGCGCTAGATCGTAACTATGATGGTTTTATTGATCATATATATTTTGCCGACTTAGGCGGTCAGGTATGGCGTGTGGATATTAACAATAATAAAGACACGGACAACTTCAAAGTAGATCGCGTTGTCAAAGTATTAGATGTTAGTGATCAGGTCGGTACTGGTGATGCACCACCGCGTTTTTATGAGCGTCCACTGATTACTTTTTATAATGGCAAGTTTGACTATAAAGATGCCAAAAATGTCGCAGGTAGCTCTTCTGGTGTTCAAGCAATGATTACAGTAGGTACTGGAGATCGTAGCAATCCTGTGACTGCATCGAGAAGCAAAGCTGATGCGCTTTATACAGTTGTAGATAAAGATGTGACGCGTAGTGACTTATTTAACTACGGAACGGGAATTGTTCCTGAGATAGTTTTACGTACACCAGTCATTAAAGTTCCTGGGGCGAATGACGATAGTAACAAACTCCAAGCGTTAACATTTTCTGCTACAGATATAGGTTCGAACGGTATTAAGAAGAGAATGCAAAGTAACGTTATTCAAGGTTGGTATATGCCATTTACTCATTGGTTAGGAGTAGAAGAAAAGGTAGATGGCAAGTACAAACTCAAAATGTTTAACGAGCCTGATGCTATTGCCAGTGTTTTGATATCTTCCTCATTTAACCCTGATAAAGGGCAAGAGATTAAAGCCTGTAGTGCAGGTGTCAGAGGATCAACCCAGCGCGAGCGAACGTGTTTGCCATACGGCGCTTGTCTCGATGCTACAGGTAATGATGTAACGACATTACGCTCAACCTTTAATGCAGGATCGGGCATTGTAGATAATATAATCAGTCAATTTAACGATACTTCTGTTTTTACCAGTCTAGTAAACCGCTGTGAAGGCGATGACTGTAAGCCTAAGTTAATCTGTCCTGATGGTAACTGTGGTAATGACAAGCCTCCTGTGTTCGAAGAGTGTGTTGGTCCGAGCTGTGGCGTTGACGGCGGTATCAATGCGGACAAACGTGTCAATCCATTAAGCTGGTTGGAATATTGATATGACAACTAAAGCGAATAGTTATCCGACTCTGCACAATGGTTTTACCTTAATAGAGCTGATGATCGTTGTCGTAATTATCGCTATCTTAGCTGCCATTGCTATTCCAAGCTATCGTGCTTATGTGATTCGCAATGCCGAGGCAGATGCACAACGAAAAATGCTCATGCTATCCAATGAGCTTGAGCAATGGCGCGCTAAGGCGTTGACTTATAAAGGTTTTGCGCCAAAGACAGATGCTATTGCTCCTACAACAGGCGCAATTAATTTACCTGCCAATAATCCACGCTATATTATTAGACTCGGTCATGTGGCTGGCAGTCCTCGCGTATTCAGTCCTCTAAATGAAGGTAGCGCGCGTGCGATGGGTTGGGTCATGATGGCGACACCCGTCGATATCACAGGAGCCGAAAGCTTTATGATGGACAGTCAAGGCATGCGCTGTGCAAATAATGTCAGCTTTGATATCACTGATCCCAATTGCGGAGCAGGAGAAACAACTTGGTGACACTATCGTTTAAACAACGTCCTGAAAAGCAGAGTTATCCATCACGCTTATATCCAAAACAATTAGGGTTTACCTTAATAGAGCTGATGATTGTGGTGGCCATCTTAGGTATATTAGCTGCTATTGCTTACCCCAGCTATCAAGGCTACGTCGAGCGAGCCAATCGTGCAGATATGATGAGCGAGATGCAACAAATTGCCAGTCGTATCGAGTCCAATAAATTAAACTATAAGCGCTATGACAGAATACCTTTAACTACTGTGTTAACAGGCAGAATAGCTGCGAATGGTAGTGTGAGTTTTCCCTCTGCTGGTACGGCACTATATAACGTGATAGTAGGTACAGGAACATGGGGAGAGGCAGACTGGACGACAAGTACTGGTACATTAGGAGGGGCTGACTGGATGATTAGAGCCACTCCAGTTGCAGGCCTGCGTATGGCGGGTGATGGTATCCTTACTTTAGACAGTCAAGGCGAAAAGTGCCGAATTGTAAACGCTATTGCAACATGCGGTATGGATAACGAGTGGCAATAAATGATGTATATTAATATTCATTGACAAAAAACGTCAGCTTAGCTTACTTTCTACTACTAAAGATGACATAAATTGACAGTAACTAGTAGGGTAAGCGTAATATTTAGCGTCGGTTAATACTTGACTGAAAGGCTTAAAAGCTTAACAAAGTGATAATAATTAAATAATCGGCTTAAACATATCCTATAAGTAATGATTTGGCACATTATGTGCAACATTTAAAACAAGAAAGAAATTCTATTTATAACTGACAGTGATACCATTAATCTACTGTCATATTATCCTAAAGGACAAGTCTATGAACGCTCAAAAAGGTTTTACCTTAATCGAACTAATGATTGTTGTTGCTATTATCGGTATTCTGGCAGCGGTCGCTGTTCCTCAATATCGTGAATACGTTTCAACTACGTATGGTGCAGCTGCTCAAACTGGTGTAAATAATTTTATGCCGAAAGTACAAGCTTGTGTACAAACAGGTATTGGCTGCGATACGTTAAAATCTGAATTAAATGCAGCGAATTCGGCGGGTAATACTAAAGTTGGTGCGGCTGCTACTGGCGCGGCCTTAGCAGAACAAACAGCCTTTACTATCAAAGCAGTCAATCCAGGTTGTATAATAACTGGAGCTCTTGATGCTAACGGCGCTTTAACATGGAAGTTTAAAGAAAATACAGCAGCTACTAAAGAACAGTGTGCTAAAGGCGCTAAGTTAGACGTGACAGCTGATTATGGTTCAACTTTAGATGCAACAGTAAATGCTATTTCTTAAATAAAAGCAGAATTATTTTTAGTTTTACCTATCCCTAGGATTATAATCAATAAAAAACCAAACAGCATGTTTGGTTTTTTATTGATTTGTAAGCTCTTAAATTTGTTAGATTGTACAAATACTGCATAATCAATGTTATTGCTATTACATAGAATGAAATAAGAAAAAATATTCGCAAGCAGGCTTTACACTTATTGAAATATTAATAGCTATTATTGGCATTTTAGTGGTAGTAGCTGTCCCTAATTATCAAGTATATAATAAAAAAGCTAAACAAGGTGCTTGTTTACAAAAAGCGAAAAACTATAGTAACAAGGTGTTTTATATACTTAATGACGAAAGTGATAATAGTGTAGTGCCTATAGCTCCAGTTATAACCGCTTGTCATTCTATTACTGATGCCACAGGTTGGACATTAAATACTCAACAAAAAATTGTTGCTATTGCAAAAGCTCCTTCTAATGCTCGTATAGAATGCGATATTCCTAACGGTACGCCTTGTGTAATATTGCCTTGATTTATATTTTATTCAACTACATAAAAAACCACCTAACAGCCCTTTTAAATTGATAGCCATTAGGTGGTTTTTTAATTATCTCGATACATTGAGTAGTTTTTAAGTCTTAGCTACTTCTCCAAATACTGAATCTTACCTTCTACACCATCCCACTTTTCAGCTTCTGGCAACTGTCCTTTCATCTCGGTGATGTTTGGCCACTTCTGTGCCAGTTCTTCATTTAGCTGCGTAAATATCTCTTGCCCTTTTGGCACTTCATCTTCTGAGAAGATGGCATTGGCGGGACACTCAGGCTCGCATAGCGCGCAGTCGATGCACTCATCAGGGTCGATGACAAGGAAGTTCGGTCCTTCATAAAAGCAGTCTACAGGACAGACTTCCACACAGTCGGTGTATTTGCAAAGAATGCAGTTCTCTGTAACGACAAAGGTCATAGTACTGTCTACCTGTTATTGGATTGGGCGAAATAGAATAGATTAAAAATAAGGCACATTTTAGCGCTTTTACCACTAATTGACAATTCCCTTTAATGACTAATGATTTCCTTTAGATGATAAAGTAAGTCATGCGCCTGCTTTGGCGTTAGGTTATCAGGATTAATCGCACTTAGCTCATCTTGCAGGCTAAATAATTGATTTTGTTGTGGATTATTAATCATTATTTGCGTTTGAGTATTCCCACTAACACTTGCTTTTTTTACCTTATTGTCATGATTTTGCTGCTGTTTATCGTTTAACGACTTAGCTAATTCATTTTTATCATCAGTGGTTTTCGTATTCTCATGTTTTAAATTGTCTATTAAATAACGCTGAGCATCATTTAATACCTGAGTAGGAATCCCCGCCATTTTTGCTACATGCAGTCCAAAGCTGGAGCTAGCGGCACCTTCACGTATTTGATGGAGTAATAATAATTGACCATCAACTTCACTAGCGGCGACATGGACGTTGCGAATATTGGCATTATTTCTTACATTGTTTTCTGTGTTATTCTCTGCCAATTTTGTCAACTCAAAGTAATGGGTGGCAAATAATGTCAGGCAGCCAAGCTCGACCAGTCGATTGACGCAAGCATGGGCGATTGCTAAACCATCAGTGGTTGCCGTTCCGCGTCCGACTTCATCCATAAGCACCAGCGATTTATTGGTCGCTTGATTGAGAATATTAGCCGTTTCAATCATTTCTACCATAAAAGTAGATTTACCACCTGCTAAGTCATCCGCTGAGCCAATACGAGTAAAGATGCGATCGATATCGCCAATATGAGCGCGCGCTGCTGGCACAAAGCTGCCACAATGGGCAAGTAAAACAATCAATGCTGTTTGGCGCATATAGGTCGATTTACCGCCCATATTAGGACCGGTAATCATTAACAGTCTTTCAGGATTGGTATGACTACCCAATGCACAATCATTGGCAACGAAATGGCTGCTATGTTTAGTAGTGCCGCTGTTATTAAAGTTATTGACCGTATTGCCGCCATTGATGGGATTTAATGCCGCTTCGACAACGACATGACGACCTTGTTTAATATTGATACTGGTTTGGCTGTTATTATTCAAACCATTTTTTGAATTATTACTTTCTAAGTCACTATCCTCTTTTGAGTCATTACTCATCACTGGTCGTTGCCAATTATAAATTATGGCAAGCTGCGCCCAATTACTAAGCACATCTATTTGCGCGATAGCCCCACTTAGCTGTTGCAGTTCGGCTAAATGACTGCCTAATAATGTCAATAGTTCATGATATAGCTGCTTTTCGCGAGTCAATGCTAGGCTTTGCGCACTGAGATATTCGGTTTCGACTTCTTTTAATTCATCAGTGATAAAACGCTCGCCACTTTTAAGCGTTTGCCGACGGATAAAATGCGCCGGTGCATTCTTTGCCTGCATTTTGGGCAATTCAAAATAAAAGCCGCTAACCTTATTAAAGCCTACTTTAAGACTGGGTAATTGACTCTCCTGACGCGCACGCTCTACCATTTCATCCAAAGTCACCTGGATATTGTCATGCAAATGGGTGAGGCGATCAAACTCTGCATCGTAGCCAGTAGCGAGCATACCACCATCACGGATATGAGCCGGTGGCTCTGCAATAATGGCACGCTCAATCAGCTCGGCGACGGACTGTACGGCAGGTAGCTGCGCAGGCAATTGCTGCATCAGCATGGGCAGCAATCCTGCCTGCTCATGGCTAATACCTGCATTTATCAGTAAAGTATTAAGCTGCGTGCTACTAGCAATACCATCAGCCAATTTACGCAAGTCACGCGGCTTGGCACTCATCAGCCCGATACGGCTACTGATACGTTCAATATCACCGATGGTATTTAAGGTTTCACGCAAACTGCTTACCAATGAATTATTTTCTAAGTTTTCATTAACCTGCTTATTTTCGCCAAAATTATTGTCTGTCTGCAAAAGGCTAGTGATTGCATCTAAACGCAAATTAATACGCGCATGCTGACGCAAGGGACGCTTCATTTGCTGCACAAGTAAGCGGCGACCCATTGGCGTTTGACAATGATTAAGCACCGATATTAATGATGTACCATTACTACTGACGGGGATAAACAGTTCAAGATTTTGCTGACTATTGGCATCAATGATTAAATAATCATCGCTATATTCAACGATAAGCTGGTTCACTTGTGGCACATGGCGCTGCTGGGTTTGCCGTGCATAATGAATAAGGGCGGCGCAGCTAGATTGGGCAAGTGGCGAGTCACTAATACCAAGTCCATCGAGACGTTGGACGTCAAACTGCTGGCAAAGGGTAGCGCTGGCATGCTCGCGGTGGAAGTCATTGGCGGCGACTTCGATGATAGGGCAGTCGAGGTTTTGCCGTAGCCACAGAAGCCAGTCTGTATCAGTACTGCCAATGTTATCACCAAGCGCTTCGCTAACGATACATTCGCTAGGGGCAAAGCGTGCCAACACGGTGAGCATCTGGGTTTGTAAGTTTTCGATGTCATCATGGCTGTTATTAGAGCTGGCATTGAGCGTTTGCGTCGTTAATGTTCCAGCAGCTAAATCCATTTGGCTAATAGCTGCTTGTAAAGGTTGTTTGCTATTCGATTTAGGAATTTCGATATCAATGGCAACGACAGTCGGGGTGTGGTTGGGCGCAATTAAGGCGTCATCAGTAATCGTACCAGCGGTCAGGGTTTTTACCACTTCACGGCGCATGATAGTGCCAGCTGCCGATTTACTTTTATCTTTCTTTTGCTTCTCGCCCATTGTCGGTGTCTTGGACGGGCTGCTAGTACCACTGGCTGACTCGTTAATTTGCTCACAAACAACCACTGTCTGCCCAGCCGCAATCAGCCGCGCCATATAGCTATCAGCAGCATGAAACGGCACACCTGCCATCGCAATGGTATTGCCGGCTTTATCGGTACCACGGCGAGTGAGCGTGATATCGAGTATCTGCGCCGCGCGCTTGGCATCATCAAAAAATAACTCATAAAAATCACCCATCCGGTACAGCAGCAGCGCTTGTGGATAGTTGGCTTTCATGGTTAGATATTGCACCATCATCGGCGTATGGTCTGCCAAGTGATAAACGGCATCGCCTATGACTAACGTTTCAGCTAAATCAGGATTTTGAGCGGACGGCTTAACGGTCATGCAGGGTCTCTTATGATGCTTAAATGGGTTTACGTGGGGCGAAATGCTGATTTTTATAAGAATAAATAACGGCTGAGGGTTAGTAAATTATCCTGTTAAAGGGAGTAGGTAAAAGCTTGAAAGATTAAGACTATAAGCGCTATTTTAACATTTTAGCGCAGAAGTCTCCCACCTCTTAGGTGGTGAGATGAATACGTATTTTATTGACTTTGATGTTTTACTTGCTTACGATCAGTGTAAATCAATTAAGTTTATGTATAGCAATGATATTAGACACTAATGCTCATTCAGTCTTTTTGCTAAACTACCATCTTATCATGGTAACTAAGTATCGCCGTGAGGTTTTTGATAATGAAATATCTAATGCCGCTAAAGCAATATTTGAACGAATCGGTATGAGCTATAAAATCGAGCTACTAGAATGGAATCATGACAAAGACCATGTTCATGTTTTATTCAAAGCCCATCCTAAAACCGAAATCAGTAAATTCATTAATGCGTATAAGTCAGCTAGCTCTCGCTTACTAAAAAAAGGTTACCCTAGAATTAAAGATAAGCTTTGGGAATCTAAGTTTTGGTCGCAATCGTTTTGCTTAATCACTACAGGCGGCGCGCCACTAGAAGTTATTAAGCAATATATTATCAATCAAGGAGAGTCATGACTAAGCAAATCCGTAAAGCCTACAGGGTAAGATTATACCCAAATGACGAGCAGCAGATATTCCTTGCTAAGTCGTTTGGTTGTACGCGCTTTATCTGGAATAAGATGCTTGCTGATAAAATAAGTCATTACCAAGAAACCAATACTGAGCTTAAAAATACACCTGCCCAATATAAAAAAGAGTTTGAGTGGCTAAAGGAAGTAGACAGCTTGGCACTAGCCAATGTCCAGCAAAACCTAATGGCTGCTTATAGTAAGTTCTTTAAAGGCGCGGGCTTTCCTAAATTTAAGAAAAAAGGTCAGCGTGATAGCTATATCACTAACAATCAAAAAGGTACAGTGGCGATCACAGATAGCACTGTTAAACTGCCTAAGATTGGTCATATCAGCGCTAAATTCCCTGACAAAATAAACGGCTTAATCAAGAGCGCTACGGTTAGTAAAAGCCCATCGGGTAAATACTATGTGACCCTCTTAGTCGAAACTATTGTCAGCGAGTTACCAAAAACAGGCTTAAGAATAGGTATTGATTTAGGATTGACAGACTTTATCGTCTTATCGGACGGGTGTAGCGTTGCTAATCCTAAGTTTTTATCAAGGCTGCAAGGTAAACTTACGCGAGAACAAAAGATTTTAGCCAGACGTAGAGAAGTTGCTCAAGCTCAGCAACGTAAGTTGTCAGACAGTCGCAACTATCAAAAACAAAAGGTTAAAGTCGCTAAAGTGTACGAGAAGATAACCAATAGCCGCAAAGATTTCCTACATAAGCTCTCATACAAAATCATCAAAAACCACGATGTTATTGCTATAGAGAATTTAAACGTCAAAGGTATGGTTAAGAATAAAAAGCTGTCTAAGGCCATCTCAGACAGCTCATGGTCACCCTTCACTACCATGCTTGCATACAAGGCAGAATGGTACGGTAAAACGCTTGTCAAGATAGACCGATGGTATCCATCCTCTAAAACTTGCTCAGGCTGTGGTCACTTACTGACTAAAGCTGAATTACCGTTGTCAGTGCGATCATGGGATTGCCCTAGTTGTTTGCAAAAAAATAATAGGGACATCAACGCCAGCATCAATATCTTAAATCAAGGATTGATGCTGGTTGAACAATCAAAAACCGTCGGTGCGGCGGGGTTAGCTTAGCCAATTTACCTAACCGCTGATACAAAATATCGTATCAAGTATGGGTATTACCTAAGAAACCCCTACCTCTTTAGGTAGTGGGTAGTTCATCACGTCCTACTAGGTTTTTACGTCGGCAAATATCTACTGATTGCCCTTGTATCCATCGACGTCATAACCATATATAATGACGTCACACTTAATTGGGCGATACTTCATTAGGCGATACTTCATTAGGCGACACGTCATTAGTCAGTACTTCATTAAGTGGTACGTTAGTCGGGTGATGACTATGATAGCTATGATGACAAGGCGGCAGCATATGAAGCCTTGGCTAATGCGCACTAATTATCGAATATTTCCATAGGTCAAAAAATTATGTTATCAAAGATTATAGGCAGTGTCGTTGGCACTAAAAATGACCGCGAATTAAAGCGCATGCGCAAAGTGGTCAGCAAAATCAACGCACATGAGGCTACGATACAAGCCCTGTCTGATGAGCAATTACAACAAAAAACCGAAGAGTTTAAAGCAAGACACCAAAAAGGTGAAAGCTTAGATGCATTATTACCAGAAGCGTTTGCGGTCTGCCGCGAGGCATCGCTACGTGTCAACGGCATGCGTCACTATGATGTGCAGCTAATCGGTGGTATCACCCTGCACGAAGGCAAAATTGCTGAGATGAAAACCGGTGAAGGTAAAACCCTAATGGGAACCTTGGCCATGTATCTCAACGCTATCAGTGGTAAAGGCGTCCATCTAGTGACGGTCAACGATTATTTGGCCGCACGTGATGCTGAGTTAAACCGTCCGCTATTTGGCTTTTTGGGTATGACGGTTGGGGTGATTTACTCACAGCAGCCGCCGCTAGAAAAAATTGACGCTTATCAAGCCGATATCACTTACGGTACCAACAATGAGTACGGCTTTGATTATCTACGCGATAACATGGTTTTTAGCTTAGCTGAGAAAAAACAGCGTCCGCTTAACTTCTGTATTATTGATGAAATTGACTCTATTTTAATCGATGAAGCGCGTACGCCATTGATTATCTCGGGTCAAGCCGAAGATTCATCACGTATGTACGCACTGATTAACACCATTATTCCGGTACTTATTCGTTCAAAAGACGAAGAAGCCAATAAGAATAACGAAGAAGAAGATTTCTGGATTGATGAGAAAAACCGTCAAATCGAGATTAGCGAAAAAGGCTATGAAAAAATTGAGCGCTTCTTAATTGAAGTGGGCGAGCTTGGTGAAAATGAAAGCTTATATAGCCCAAGCCGTTTGCCACTATTGGCGCACGTCCAAGCAGCGATTCGTGCCCATCATGTTTTCGTTAAAAACGTCCATTATATCGTCGATGATGGCGAAGTGGTTATCGTTGATGAAAACACTGGTCGTACTATGCCCGGTCGCCGTTGGTCAGAAGGTCTGCATCAAGCGGTAGAAGCCAAAGAAAATGTTGAAATTCAAGCAGAGAACCAAACGCTTGCAACCACGACATTCCAGAACTATTTCCGTCTCTATGACAAATTATCAGGTATGACGGGTACGGCTGATACCGAAGCGGCAGAATTTAAATCAACTTATGACTTAGATGTCATCGTGATTCCAACCCATGAGCCTATTGCGCGTATCGATATGGATGATCAGATTTTCTTAACCAAGTTAGGGAAATATAAAGGTATCATCCGCGAGATTAAAGAGATTCAAGCCAAAGGCGCCCCAGTATTGGTTGGTACGGCGACGATTGAAGCCAGTGAAGAGTTGTCCTACTTGCTTGACCAAGAAGGCGTCAAACATAACGTCCTAAACGCCAAGCAACATGAGCGTGAAGCAGAAATCATCGCGCAGGCTGGTAGTCCAAAGGCTGTAACGATTGCGACCAACATGGCTGGTCGTGGTACCGACATTATCCTTGGTGGTAACTGGCAGTCATTTATCGAAGATATTGATTCGGTTAGTCCAGAAGAGATGGCGCGCTTAAAAGCCCAATGGCAAGTTAAGCATGACCAAGTCGTTGCCGCTGGCGGTCTACATATTATCGGCTCTGAGCGTCATGAATCACGCCGTATTGATAACCAGCTGCGTGGTCGTGCCGGTCGTCAAGGTGACCCTGGGATGTCGCGCTTCTTCTTATCGCTTGAAGATGACTTGATGCGTATCTTTGCCGGTGATCGCGTTGTTAATATGATGCGCGCCATGGGTCTTAAAGAAGACGAAGCCATTGAACATAAAATGGTTTCTAAATCGATTGAAAACGCCCAAGGTAAAGTAGAAAGCCGCGATTTTGATGCCCGTAAAAACCTGTTGAAATACGATGACGTCGCCAATGAGCAGCGTAAAGTCATCTATAGTCAGCGTGATGATTTACTGGCAGAGCTAGATTTGTTAGAGGCCATCGAAGTCATGCATCACGAAGTCTATAATGCCATGATTAACCAGTTTATCCCGCCGGGCTCTATCGATGACCAGTGGAATATCGACGGTTTAGAGGACGAGCTTGAGGACGAATTCAAGATTGCCATGCCAATTAACGATTGGCTCGATGAAGATCGCCGCCTAGATGAAGAAGGCTTACGTGCCAAAATCATCCAAACGGCATTGGATCGTTATCATAGCCGCCGTGAGCAAATGGGCGAAAAAGATGCCGCCCAGCTTGAGCGTCATTTTATGCTGCAAAGCTTAGATAAGCATTGGAAAGAGCATTTAACGCAAATGGATCAGCTGCGTAAAGGTATTCATCTGCGCGGTTATGCACAAAAAAACCCTGAGCAAGAATATAAGCGTGAGTCGTTTGAGCTGTTTCAGATGATGCTTGGGGCAATTAAATCTGAGACGGTACAAGATTTATCACGCGTACATATCCCGACCAAAGAAGAGCTTGCAGCATTAGAAGCGCAGCAGCGTGAAAATGCGGCACAGATGCAAATGCAGTTTGAGCACAGCGATATTGACAATATGGACAGCGGAGCTGATAGAGCCGCTGCACAAAACCGTAATCTTGCTGGGGCGACCGCAGTAGGCGCTGTGGCGGGTAGTGGTGGTGCAAATGAGCCAGACCCATACGCTGGTATGAATATCAGCCGTAACGCCCCGTGTCCTTGTGGCTCAGGATTGAAGTATAAACAATGTCATGGTAAAATCTAAACATTGATAATCAACCATTGTTAAGTTATGATAAAAAGTCCCTATCTAAAATAGATAGGGACTTTTTTTATAGATATAGCCTTAGTACTTATATCGAATAATTGGTATGAGTATGAGACTTACGATTATAAAAGTATCAGTGTCTTTTTAGCGATGAATTACAAATTCAACATAGGCGTGAATTTACGGGCGCGCTATAGTGTTTAACATCTTTATTTGGGAGAGTGTGATGAATGTAGAATTATTAAAAAAATTGCGTACCTCTGTTGTCCTAACCGGTTTACTGGCGGGTGCCATGACGCTTAGCGCTTGTCAACAACAGCAAGAGACAGAGCCAAGTCTAGAAGACAGTATCAGTGAAGAGCAGTCTGTACCCATGTCTGCTGATCCTGCCGAGCCTAGTGATGTGGTGGTAGATGCGCCTGCCAGCGACGTAGAAGATGATACGATTGCTTCTGTTAATACCGGCGTCAATCAAATAAGTTATTCATGTTCACCTGCGCTCGCCGTTGAAGCAACGTATAAAGATACTGATAATCAGGTCATTCTTGCAACTGCCCAAGGAACAGCGACTTTAACGAAAACCAACGATGCGACTAACCCTGAAGTGTTTGAAGCAAAAACTGCCATCGATGGTGGTGAAGGCTTTATACAGTGGCGCGTGGCTCATAAAGAGCGCGAAACAGGTGTGATGCGTACGGCGGGTGCAGATGCAACCAACGTCAGCACGTATGAGTGTAAGAAAGCCGAAGATGCTGCAACTGTAGAAGATGCCGTATAAAATAGATTCATAACTTCAAAGTTTATCGGACTAAACTTAGATATAGCCCCATAAAAAAGCAACGCGGACGTTGCTTTTTTTGGGTCTAACTTTTGAAGCTCTTAGAATAAATGCTCGATTTTATATAACTTTATTCTTTATACGATGTACTATGTTCACGTTCATGGGCTAAAAACCCTTCTTCGGTAACCTCTAGCTCTTCATGCTTAACTTCTACTTGAATACTGTCGGTATGCGTATGGGTGGTTTTATTAATCTCTACTTCTTGAATCACATGAGTATCTTTGGTAATCGTCGCCACTTGACGCGATAAAATAATCTCAATTGGCTCAGCGCCCATCTCAATCTGTTTGCCATTGATCGTTATAACAGCTCTGCTATCTAACGATGGCTCCACGTGACGTAATATGTCTTTATCATCGTACTTACCTGATAATAAATCCTGACTTTCTGCATCATAATAATCAGTGCGTACAGTAATATATTCTTCTACCAATTCAATAGGTACGTCGATGGTTTTTGTGCGCGTATGCTTAGTGACCGTTACTTTGCCGACATCCAAGCGTTCTTTGTTAATGACAGGGCGTTCTTCTAATAGTTCTAGATAACCACCGTTTTTTGTGTCTTCTAGATTATTTGACAGATTATTTGCTGAATTATTGGATAAACCATCTTGCCCACTGCCCATTAGTGCTTGCTGCTGATTGGGCTTAAAAGTAGGGGAGGAAGTCGATAGGTCCGATGCAGCTACATCAGGTGCGGGTAATTTATTCTCGCCACTATGGTTGGCTATTCTATCTAAAGAAGAAGCATTCGTTGTTGCTAAGTGTGCATCTTGCTTAATTTGCTGCTGTTTCATGTCATTGTCGTCGGCGTTCATGGTCATATTCCTTATGGGCAGATATAATAATTAGGTATAAAAAAAGACCAGAGGCGAGCTCTGGTCTTATTGACTGAGCATAACACTCAGCTGCTAATTACGGTCACATAGTATGTATTCATCTTATGAAGAATTGCTTATCAAAGATGGTGGAACTATGCGAAAGAATCGCTTATTACATACCACGAGCGCGGCGTACATCTTCAGCAGTGATATCATCGCGGTCAAAAAGATTGCCATCGCGGTCAACCACGTTACCATCACCATCGATATCTAACTCTTCACGTTGAATGGTTTCAGCAATCGTTTCAGTATGACGCTCAGTTGTCTTACCGACATTTACTTCTTCAGACACATAAGTTTCTTTATTAACGCGGGCACGTTCCGCTTCTAGCTCAACTTCCACGGTTTGGTTGCCATCAATATCACCGATACGGCGGTCTGTTGGGCGGTCTACATTGGTACGCTGGATATTAGCGTGCTCTTCTTCTAGCTCGACGTCAATATTACGCTCTTCAGTCACCACATGCTTGCCGACTTTAACCAAACCCGCTACGATACGATCTTTATTGACTGTCAAGCGCTCTTCTAGAAGCTCTAGCGTATTTGGGGCATTGTAGGCATGGTCTGCAATTTCCATACGCTCGGCTTCTGGAATGCTATCAGCCACAAAGGATTGGCGATCTTTTTCATACTGCTCTTTATAGCTGTATTGATAGTCGTGATCGTATACTTCCATCGCTTCGACTTGCGCTTGCGTTAGGCTATCGAAAAATACGTCATCACCAACGATACGCGCTAGACCTGCTGGTACCAATACTTCTTTTGAGCTAAACCAACCGCCTGCATCAACGATTAGATAACGAATGCGACCCGTGGTATCTTCTACTAAAGCGCCTTCGATTTTACCGATTTTTTCTTCATTGACGCCATATGCCGTTTTGCCTGTTGGATCATAATAGTCATCACCGATAAGGTCGCGGTGAGTCGCTTGAATATCTCTTAAACGAATTAGTTGGCTCATTATTATCTTCCTTTTATATGAGTAAATTTTATTTAAATAAATTAGTAATTATTTTTTTAAAATAAAATGCGATAAACAATCGCATTACTGAGAAACTGGTAAGTTGTTGTCTTAAGCCAAGACGGCTCTAGTGGATAGCTAAATTGTTAATTTAATTAATAACTTTAGTAAATAGCCTTTCCATCAACTTGTTAATATCGTAACAGTGCAGTTTTCAATGAGATATATGAGCAAGGTAGCAAAGTGTGCACTTGAGGTAATTGCGTGTAATAGGCTGTAAAACTCACTATCACTATATAAATTTAAGTTAAGGCTTTCTTACAGCAATAAACAAATTTTCGTGATTTGTAAATTTCACGCATAAAAAAACCGCACAACCAAATGCCATGCGGTTTTTAAATACTAAGAAAATCAGTCAACGCTTAGAATTATTAACTTAATATTAAGGTCTTAAAATTTTTTAAGGCGCTAAAATTTAAGAAGTTAAAAGTTCAAATAGCCTAAAATTAAGCCAGTTCAATTGCTACAGCAACAGCTTCACCACCACCGATACATAAGGTTGCGACGCCTTTTTTGCCGCCCGTACGTTTTAGCGAGTTGATAAGCGTCACTAAGATACGCGCACCTGAACAGCCGACTGGATGGCCAAGGGCACAAGCGCCGCCTTCAACGTTGACTTTAGCGTGCTCGATGTTGAGCTCATCCATCGCAGCCATCGTTACCATCGCAAATGCTTCGTTGATTTCCCATAGGTCGACATCAGCAACTGACCAGCCTGCTTTGTCCAATACTTTTTCAATCGCGCCAACTGGAGCAATGGTAAATTCGCTTGGATGACGTGAATTAGAAGCAGCGGCTACGATGCGTGCTTGATAATCTAAGCCTTCAGCTTTTGCTTGTGACTCTTTCATCATTACGACAGCGGCCGCGCCGTCTGAGATTGAGCTGGCGTTTGCCGCGGTAATCGTACCGTCTTTAGCAAAGGCAGGGCGTAGGGTAGGGATACGCTCCGCATTGGCAAGGGCTGGCTGCTCATCAGTATCGACGCTTTGCTCGCCTTTACGAGTTTTGAAAGTAACTGGCGTAACTTCATCTTTAAAGTGACCATCTTTAATGGCTGTCAACGCACGGTTAAGCGACTCAATGGCAAAATTATCCATTTGCTCACGGGTATAGCCTTTTCCATTGGCCATTTCTTGGGCAAATTGACCCATCAGCTTACCAGTTTCAGCGTCTTCTAGACCGTCTAAGAACATATGGTCTTTGACTTCTTTATGTCCCATGCGATAGCCGCCGCGCGACCCTGGCATAATATAAGGAGCGTTGGTCATTGATTCCATGCCACCTGCAACTGCCACGTTAAAGCTGCCCGCTTTAATACCATCGTGCGCTTGCATGACCGCTTTTAGACCTGAACCACAAAGTTTATTAATGGTAACGGCGCCCGTTGCATCATTTAGACCTGCTTTACGCATGGCTTGACGAGCAGGGCCTTGACCAAGACCGGCGGTCAAGATACAGCCCATGATGACTTCATCAATATTATCAACGCTTACGCCTGAACGCTCAACAGCGGCTTTAATAGCAGCAGCGCCCAATTCTGTGGCGCTCATGTCTTTAAGTGCGCCTTGAAAGCCACCCATTGGAGTACGTGCGCCGTTTAAAATTACAATTGCATCATTTGACATTATTCTTCTTCCCTTTTAGGTTTTGAAACGAAAGTGCTGTTTTTCATCATTAAAATAAAACAGTTAAGCTAAAGCCATCCGCTTAGGTACTAATAGCGGTCTGGCTTAATGAGTCATACAGCTTAAGCGCTGGATAAATTACGCCAGCTCATCTAAGCGGATACGCACTACTTTATCAGTAATAGTATCGAGCTTTTCGATTTTTTCAATGGCAATATTCATCTGACTTTCAACCACAGGCAGCGTCAAGATAATTACCGGCACTTGACCAAGTTTATGGGCAGGTTTTTGTAAAATGGCATCGATATTGATACCCGCGTCGCTTAAGATGCGCGTGATATCAGCCAATACCCCAGGATTGTCATGCGCATGCACACGCAGATAATAACCGGTAATCATTTGCTCAGCGCGCAAGATAGGCGTGTCTGATAATTGCTCTGGGATAAAGGCTAGATGTGGCACATGGTGACCATTCGTGCTTTCATTGTTGCTATCTTTACTACCAAGAACACGAACCAAATCCATCACATCAGCCATCACCGCAGAAGCGGTTGCACCGGCACCTGCGCCATCGCCGCAATAGAGCGTTTGTCCAAGCGGGTGAGAATTGACCAGTACCGCATTTTTTACGCCATTAACGTTGGCAAGTAGGGCATTTTGTGGAATAAGCGTCGGGTGGACGCGCAGCTCAATACCAGCCGTACTATTGTCACCTGAGCCATCGCCTTCACGGCGTACAGCAAAGCCTAGATGCTTGATACGATAGCCAAGCTCTTCAGCGTAGTTGACGTCCTGTAAAGTAATAGCGGTAATCCCTTCACAGTAAACTTTATCAAACTGTAGTGGAATACCAAAGGCAATAGAAGCAAGTAACGCTAGTTTATGAGCAGCATCAATGCCTTCGACGTCGAAAGTTGGATCGGCTTCAGCATAGCCAAGCTCTTGCGCCTCGGTCAATACATCGGCAAACGGGCGACCTTTATCGCGCATTTCGGTCATGATAAAGTTGCCAGTACCGTTAATGATACCCGCTAACCACTCAATCTTATTGGCAGCAAGGCCTTCGCGCATGACTTTAATAATTGGGATACCGCCTGCCACAGCTGCTTCATAAGCAACATGGACATTGTGGGCTTCCGCAAAGGCAAAAATCTCATTGCCGTGTTCAGCGAGCAGCGCTTTATTGGCGGTGACCACATGTTTGCCGTTTTTGATGGCATGCATAATCACGTCTTTAGCCAGCGTCGTACCGCCAATCACTTCGATGACAATATCGACATTGTCACTGGCAGCGGCTGCCATCAAGTCACTGTTTTGAATAATGTTCGGGTCGATATCATCGCGCTGACGACGGGTACCGACTTCGGTAATCACAATATCGCGTCCGCTACGGCGTTTTAACTCATCTAAATTATCATTGATTAGGTTGATCACGCCCGTTCCGACGGTGCCGAGACCAAGTATCGCTAGTTTGATGGATTTGCTCACAGTATCCTCAAGAGATTATAGAGTTGGATAAGAATGCTTCTATACAGGCTCTTACATAAAAACGCTGATATAAAAGGGTTGATATAAAGAGTGCTGATATAAAGAGTGCTGATATAAGGAAGAACGGTATAAAAATATACGACTAATATCGCCAAGCGCTTTATCGTATCATACCGACAAGCGCTTGTGGCGTCTACCCAAACTCACTGTCGCCAAAGTCAATAATATCAGGGCAAACGACTAGCTGGCATCAATCGCTGTTTGTGCCAATTGTGCAGCCGGTAAATAACCACCGATTTGTTGTCCAGACTCGGTAAAGATAGCGGGTGTACCACGGACGCCCAGTGCCATACCAAGCTCGATTTGCGATTTTACCGGACTATTACAGCTAGGGGCTTGGACGTTAGCGCCCATTTTTGCCTGATTCATGGCGGCAATACGATCTTCGCTACACCAGATGGCTTCCATTTTTGGAATACTGCCTTCGCTGCGCGGCCATGCCAAATAACGCACTTCAATACCACGCGCATTGATGTCATCTATCTCTTCATGAAGCTTGGTGCAATAAGGACAATCGGCATCAGTAAAGGAATACACGACAGATTTGGTTTCGCCTTTAGCAGGATAAATAATCATGTCTTTTTTGTCGACTGCTTTTAGCGCTTCTTGCGCGGTTTTGGCAACCAAAGCGCCACTGATATCAACCGGCGCTTCTGCGCCAACGGCGATAATTTGCCCTTGGATAATATGTTTACCAGATTTATCAGTAAAGAAAGACGGTAAGCCCGATGCCGTTACCCAGTAAATATCTTTCATGTCCGTTGGTACGGCTGAAAGAATGTTTTCTTCAATGCCTGAAGCTTTTAAGTTTGCTTGTAAGGCTTTTACCACTGCTGAATCACTATCGGCTGCCACCTGCGCGGTACTGACTTTGGCTTCTGCACTATTGACGATGCCTGTATTACTGGTTGCATCAGCCGCATTATTAGAGCAGCCCGCCGCAACCACAACTAGCAACGCACCCATCGTCATACGAGATAAAGGCTTGCGAGAAAATGCATCACGAGTAACAGTGGTTTTAGAAAAAGAAGGTAAAAACATAGGGTGTTTCCTTTAGGCAGTCGTGCCTAAGCAAGATATAGATATAAAAAAGAGGGTAGTAAAGGGCAGTAAAAAGTATGTAAACGCTTGCCGCATATTCACTAGATTTTGTTATCAGGGCGATATATTGCAATGGTGATATACAATTTATTGATAATAAAAGGTAAGTGGCAATCACTGTCATATTAGCATATTTTTATAAATAACCACTAAAGGTGAGTTTTAGCATTGTCAAATCTACAATTTATAGATAAATGTTACAAGAGGAGAAATAAAATACATTTGCACTATTTCATCTCGGCTTATGTCTAGGTAGGCTACTATTTATAACCGTTTCTTATAAGCTATCTCTCAATTAAACTATGTCTCAATTATTTACTAAAACAATTTTTCTAATTTTCTAAGGAGCCCGTATGGCAGGTGCCAGTTTATTAACCCTACTTGATGATATCAGTGTGATATTAGATGACGTGTCGGTCATGACTAAGGTCGCCGCCAAAAAAACCGCGGGGGTGTTGGGTGATGATTTGGCATTGAATGCTGAGCAGGTCACCGGCGTCAAAGCAAATCGTGAACTGCCCGTCGTTTGGGCGGTCGCCAAAGGCTCATTTATTAATAAGCTTATCTTGGTGCCAGTGGCAATTCTTATCAGTGCCATTTATCCGCCTTTAATTACCTTTTTGCTTATGTGTGGTGGTCTATTTTTAGTTTATGAGGGTGCTGAAAAGGTTATTCACCGCTTTTGGCCGCATGCCATACCTGATGATGAAGAACAAAATGCCCGTCGACAAGCCAATGCTGATGAAACGGTCGATTTGGTTGCCTTTGAAAAAGAAAAAATCAAAGGGGCGGTACGTACCGACTTTATTTTATCGGCAGAAATTATCGTCATTGCGCTAGGCGCGACGGCAACGGCTACTTTATTACAGCGCAGCTTGGTGCTGTCTATTTTAGCCATTGGTATTACCGTTGGTATTTATGGTTTGGTCGCTGGTATCGTTAAAATCGATGACGTGGGCCTACATATGATGGAGAAAGACGGCAAGTTTACTCAAAAAGTCGGCAAGGTTTTATTCGCGGCAGCGCCTAAATTGATGAAGTTTTTATCGATCGCTGGTACTTTGGCGATGTTCTTAGTCGGTGGTGGTATCTTGGTACACGGTATTAATTTTTTACACCATGAAGTTGAAGATATCGCCCATTTAACGGGCATTTTTGAGAGCTTTACCACGGCGTTATTAAATGGTGTTATCGGCTTTATTATCGGTGCGGCTATCGTTGCTCTATTGACGGTAATTAATAAAATACGCAATAAAGATGCGACTTCTGCACATTAATCTTATTCTCAAAAACGCTGAGTCTTCAAGGTTTTGACTACTAAAGGGTCGTATTTATAATAAGCACTGTTGATAAAAACCGCTATTGATAAAAAACTACATTGAACAAGATATAAAAAGCCCCAAAGTTGCTAAGAACTTTGGGGCTTTTACATTTTATAAAAGACTATTTATAAAAGGCGATTAGCTTTCGCTATCAGTATCATCAGATTCTAATTTTTCCGCCTGCGTTGGCTTCTTATGCTCAGTCTTCGGCTTACGCGTGCGCGCCTTAGGTACTTTTGGCGTGGTTAAATTAAACATGCCTTTTTGTGGCAACAACTGCTCAGCCACATTTTCAATCATGTTTTTATAACTGGCGATGGTTGTTTTTGACTTCGCCGCCTGAATTTCTTCTTTTGTTGCTGGCTCTGATACTTGTTCAGTTGGCTCAGGCGCTTGCTCAGTTTCGCTTTGCTCGACATCAGAAACGCTGGTTTCAGTATCAGCATCTTTAACCTCAGCATCTTTAACCTCAGCATCTGCTGTTTTGACTTCTTCCGCCTTCACTGCTTCAATATCAGATTGCGCTGCGTTTCCTTCTTCTAGTGCTTGCTCAACCTTTAACAGCTGCTCACTATCGGCGCTGACATCGTCTGTCTGACCCTGATTTGCAAGCGCATTTGCTTCTACTTTATGGGCATCTACATGAGCATCTACATGAACATCGACGTCGCTGTCGGCAGCTAAAGCGTCATCTGCAGGCGCTTCAGAAGTGGTAACTACAGCTACTTCCCGATAGTCAGGATGCTGACCGCGTGGGTCGTTGCTTGCCCGTTTGCTAATAGCGCGTGGTTCAACGGCTGTTTTACCTTGTGCGGCGGCAAACTGACTGACCGCTTGCGTCATCTTCTCAAAGCGGGCGATATAATCTGCTGCTAAAGGCTGATAACCATAGTTGCTAAAGTTAAAGTCTTGATTGGCAGCTTCGCCAGTCACTACTTTAGGCTCATTACTGCTATCGACTTTAACCTTGTCCTCGTCAGTAGTAGCGGCTTGCGCTTGCTCAACATGCAAGGCAATGGCTGCATTAAAGCAGTTGATAACGCCCTCTGCTGCTAAGCGCGCTTGCGCCTCTGGTAGCGTCGCACGGATAAACTCACCAACCGTACCACGGATAGCTGGCATATTTACAGCAGTTGGCTTGTCTTGCTGATTTGCCTGAGGTATTTCAGCGACCGATGTTTTAGTTATCGGTGTTTGAGCCTGCTGACGACGTACCACACGTGGGTCATTGCTGGCTTGACCAAACTTATTGGCCGTCACATAGCGCTTAGCAAACAAGGCGTCATGGTTAAGCTCAAACGCTGGTTGCTTGCTATTGCTGGCATCGTCAGCATTAGCATCAGTGGCAACATCAGAAGCAGTTTCCTGAGCTTTCTCTGTAGCTGCTTCATTTTCAGCAGTAGCATCTACTGGCTTTTGACTTTCCGCTAGCTTTTGGCTATCAGCTGGACGGTCAGTCTGGGCATCACTGCTATTAGACGTTGCTTGCTCATCTGCACCTGCTTCTTTAGCAGCAACTTTTTTAGCGGCGACTTTACTGTCGTCTACAGAATTAGTATCAGACATTTGCACTTTAGCTTCAGTAGCGCTTGGTTGTGCTTGGTCTGCTTTTGGCTCTGCTATTTTTGCTTCTTCTAGATGAACTGCATCACTGTTAACAGCTTCAGCTATATCAACTTGCTTACTGTTTTTTTCACTGTTATCAACCGAGTCATTACTGCTTTTAGCAGCTTGACTGTCAGTCTTTTGCTCAACGGCTTCCTGCTTATCCGCATTTTTCGGAGTACTGTCTTCTTGACTTGCTTTCTGCTTATCAGCTTCATTGCTAGCTTTCTCAGCGCTTTGCTTTTCAGGCGCTTGGCGAGTAGCTGCTACAGATTTACTGTCATCTAAAGATAAATGTACCACTTCTGGCGACTTGAGTTCCGTGGCTGCTTCATTGACCTGTAATATAACTTCGTTAGGGTCTTGGTTGCGGCGTGAGCTAGCTTGGTTTTTACCATTGCCACTATTAGCCTCTTTAGTGCTTAGCTGAGCATTTTGTTGTGCATTATCAGCGCTTAACGTCTCACCGCGCTCAAGTTTGCCGCGTGAGTGACGTTGGCTATTTGATTTACGCTTAGCACGAGTTTGCTCATCTGCAGCATTGGTATTTTTGTCGTCAGCGTCGGTGCGCTCATGACGCTCATTGCCTTTGCTATTTTCGTTGCTCTCATTACCATTGCGAGCGCTGTCTTGACGATTATTACGATTACGGTCGTTAGGGCGTCTGTTATCCTGCTGACGTTTATCTTGGCTGTTCGATTCTTTGTTATCAGCGCTACTTATGCTGCTGTCTGTCGTATCGCTAGCGACGTTATCACTCGTTTCATCTGACGGCTCTTTTCTTTGGCGCGTCTTAGAAGGGCGTGATTTACGTGGCTTACGTCTTCTTCTTTCTTCAGCATCGTTATTGTCATCAGCTGTGTTGTTAGACGTCTGCTGACGATTGGCGTTTGACGGCTGATTACTGGCTTGTTGATTGCTCTCTTGCGGCGCAGCTGTCGCTTGATTGTTATCAGTAAGCACACTGTTATCAACTTGCCCAAACGAGCCTAAGCTTTGCGCGCCAGTATTGACCAGTGCTTCAATGGCTTCAGCGGCATCACGACTACTGACGCTATGAGTGGTCTGTGCCTGCGGCGCTTGTGCAAATAAATTGGACAACCAAGCAACGGCTTGCGGTTGGGCAGCAGCAACAGGAGTTGTTTGGGTTACTACTGGCGCAGCTGTAGCCGCAACAGCCGGTGCACTTTGTGTCGGCGCTTGTGTCTGCGGCGCCCGTACTGATGAAATATTGCTAGCATTGGCATTGCTACGATGATCATTGCTATGACTGGTCGTATTCTGCTGCTGGCTCGGCGCACTCTGTTGGGTATTGGCGCTCGTATTCGCTTGACTGTTATTACCGTTATTATTACTGCTGTTATCGGCTATTTGGCGTGGCTGGCGCGTCGGCTGCTGCTCAGGACGCTCTTTTTCAGCGGTTTGCCAGTCAACTTCATAACCCAAATCGCTATGTTCTTGGGCTGTATCCGTAATACGCTCATAGCTTGATGGGGCAAAGCCGTCACGGTTAAAGTGTAGCTTAAAGTTTGGCGATTCTAAATGCGCGTGCGGCAAGATAGTAATACGCGTACCACTGTCTTGTTCCAGGTAAACCAAGGCATCGCGCTTTTCATTTAATAAGAAAGCAGCGATATCCGTTGGTACTTCTGCCTGTACTTCGCCTTGACGTTCTTTTAGGGCGATTTGCTCAATTTGACGCATAATAGATAGTGACAGCGAACGCAAATCACGAATCATGCCATTACCATGACAGCGTGGGCAAATATAACCAGTCGATTCTTCTAGTGATGGACGCAGACGCTGACGGCTCATTTCCATCAAACCAAATTTAGAGATATCACCGAACTGTACGCGAGCACGGTCATATTTGGTCGCATCGACTAGACGTTTTTCAACTTCTTTTTGGTGCTTATTGTCATTCATATCGATGAAATCAATGACAATCAAGCCGCCCATATCACGCAAGCGCAATTGACGGGCAATTTCATCGGCGGCTTCTAAATTGGTATGATAAGCAGTTTCAGCAACGTCTGAGCCTTTGGTCGACTTGGCTGAGTTAATATCGATAGACACCAAGGCTTCAGTCTGGTCAATAACGATTGAGCCACCTGATGGCAAACGTACTTCACGTTGATAGGCCGTTTCGATCTGTTTTTCGATATTAAAGCGCGAAAACATTGGCTCATAATCGGTATATTTACGTAGCTTTTCAGCTTGTTTTGGCATCACCGCGTCGATAAAACCTGCCGCTTCGATATAAGCGTTTTCGTTATCGATCCAAATCTCAGCAATATCATCGCGCAGATAGTCACGCACGGCACGCGTCACGACGCCTGCTTCTTGATGTACCAAACGCGGTGAAGGATATTTTTGATTTTGTTCTTGAATAGCTTGCCAGATATTAAGCAAGTGATTTAAATCGTGTTGCAAGTCTTCTTGGGTTTTGCCAATACCGGCGGTACGGATGATAACGCTCATGCCTTTTGGCAAATCTAAACTACCAAGCATACGCTTCATATCTTCGCGCAATTTACCCGAGATTTGACGTGAGATACCGCCGCCACGAGGATTGTTAGGCATTAACACCAAATAACGACCTGCTAGTGACACATAAGTTGATAAAGCCGCGCCTTTATTACCGCGCTCTTCTTTTTCAACTTGGACGATGAGCTCATCGCCTTCTTTGATCAGTTTTTTGATGTTTTCATCGCGTGGATTGCCGCTTAAATATTCAGCAGAAATTTCACGAATCGGTAAGAAGCCTTGACGCTGTGAGCCATATTCGACAAATACCGCTTCAAGCGATGGCTCGACGCGGGTCACATGACCTTTATAAATGTTAGATTTTTTTTGTTCGCGGGTACGGTTTTCTAAATCGAAATCATAAAGATGATTGCCTTTACAAAGGGCCACACGGATTTCTTCGTTTTGAGTAGCGTTGATTAAAATGCGTTTCATATTGGTATCCTATGAGTACGCAGAACAACGACGAGACAGGCTTTAGGGCAGGGTAGCAAGTGTGGCTAATAATACAATTAGCCTGGGCAGACGTTAATGAGCGGTAGAACGTAAAGCATAAATGCAGTTAAGCGCGCGGGCTTTTCGCAATCGCTTTTTGACCTAAAATGTATTAGCGATAAGGTATGCTAATGTCGGTAACATTCATATAGATAAGATAGGGTGTAAGGCTACTATCTATAGAGTTATTATGAATAGGCTTGTTCTAATGATTAATGCAGGAGCAAGTCAGTGGTCTTTTATTAGCAGTCGTCTTATCCAGTTTGAGGGTCAGCGCACGTTGTAAGGGTGGCGGTGGATAATGACTGAGAGTCAAGAGGTCACAGGTACTAAAAAAGCATCGTGCTGTCACAGTAATCAATCAAGGTCTAGCAATAATATCGCTGTCATTAAGGACTATTATATAAGTGTTATCGTATAAAATAGTGCCGTGCAGCGGTTATCCTTTTAGGTGAAGCAATTGGTCATTCTTTATTTATCGTTCTTTTGGGTATAACGTCAATATATCTGGGGTATCTCAAAGCTAGGTGGCGCTGCTTTCGTCATCAGCGGGGCGTACTTGGCAAACAGAATAAATGACCGGCTTATCGGCACGGTGTCTCTTGTCTATTCTACTTATCGTCCTCTGTTTGACCACCAATACTCAGGCAGCTATCGACAATCAGTTAATGATACTCGATTCTGGCTCTAAACGACCCATACTTGCTCATCTGCGCGCCTAAAGGACTGGATGATAAATAATTATGTATGATCATAAATAGTTATCAAGGCAAGTCGTGGTTATGCGGTAGTGAGTAAATGTTATGTTGTTATCGTTTGATAAAATTGTTTTAAAAATCTATCAAAGCGATGTTGTCTAATGTCACAATATTCTGTAATGATAAACAATCTTATGCTGATAACTTATCTGGTACTAATACTGTTTTGTACTAATAAATGTCAGCGTTGTTCTTACAATTTATGGGGCATTATAGGGTATATCAAGGGATATAACACCCTTAAAATCAGATGAAACACACAAGCTTGGCAGATTTTATAGCAGGCAGCGCTTAACTAACCAGTACTGACCAGCAGTAAAAATGGCGCTACACTGTCTGTAACAACGATGAATTATTGTCGCAGCCTCTGCTTAATTGGCGCTCAACATGCTAAACTATAGCAAATCTTTATGTAAATACCTAACTAAAAATGACAAATGACAAAATGACAAACGACGAACCTATCCACGAAGCTCCGGCTATCTTTAATAGCAAAACGCGCCCGCAAAGTGCCGATGACGAAATTAGTAACTTTGAAAAGGTCAACTACCTTGAAGTCACTCGCCATCAGCATGATCAGCGCTTGGACAACTTTTTGCTCAATCGTCTAAAAGGCTTGCCTAAACCGCATATCTATAAAATGATTCGCTCTGATGAAGTGCGCGTTAATAATAAACGTTGTAAAGCGCATGACAGATTGCAGCGTGAAGACGTGGTGCGTATTGCGCCTGTTCAGCTAGCCACCCGCGATAAACCTATTATCAGTACCGAATTTGCCAAAAGCTTATTGGCACGTGTGGTCTACGAAGATGAAGGTTTAATCGTATTGAATAAACCATCGGGCATCGCCGTTCATGGCGGTAGTGGTTTAGATTTTGGCGTTATTGAAGCCATGCGCGAAGTGACGGGCAAAAAGTACTTAGAGCTGATTCATCGTATCGATAAAGATACCTCAGGTCTGCTGATGATTTCTAAGAAACGCTCAGCGCTAAAAGCCCTGCAGCAGCATCTGGTCGACAAGACCATCCAAAAGCACTATCTATGTATCGCCAAAGGTCAACCTGCACTGAACGAGCAGCGTATCGATGCGCCATTATTGCGCTATACATTGGCTAGTGGTGAGCGTCGCGTGAAAGTAGATGCACAAGATGCGCAAGCTAAAGAAAGCCAGACAGATATTATCGTTCATGGTCGTTTTATGCTGGCCAATCAGCCAGTCAGTTTGATTGAAGCTAAGCCACTGACCGGTCGTACTCATCAAATCCGTGTGCATTTGGCACATATTGGTCATGCTATCTTAGGTGATGATAAATACAACGTGCATGACAAGTCTGGCGTGCATCGTCTGTGCTTACATGCGTGGCGTTTGGACATTCCCGGCTATGAGAGCATTACTGCGCCATTACCAGATGAGATGGTAGCTTGGTTACCAGCAGACATTAAACTACCTGAATAAGCTTAAAGGACTGATATTCCATTCTCAGTTTTTATATTAATATTCAGTATGAAGCACAAACGTCACAGTGACTTATAAGGGCATGTTTTAGCCAAATAAGTGACCGTGACGTTTTCACATCCGCCATTTACGATGAATCGTTAAGGGTTAGTCCATGACAACAGCATCACTCGCTCATACATTAGCAACCGCTAATACTTCTAAATTAGCAGCCGAGCATCACTTAGCAGATAAAACGCTGATTATTTTTGATTGGGATGGCACTTTGATGGATTCGATTGGCTTAATCGTTGAGTCAATGCACGTAGCAGGCGAGGCGCATGGCTTTACCACCACCGATCAGGCCGTCAAAGACATCATCGGGCTGAGCTTGATGCATGGCATTGAGATTTTATACCCACAAGCAACCGCTGCGCAGAAGCTAGCGATTCAGCAAAGTTATGCTGATTATTATATTCCGAACAGCCACCGTACGCCGTTCTTTGCGCCTATCGAAACTATGCTGCAAAATTTACAACAGCAAGATAAGCAGCTGGCGGTCGCCACTGGTAAAAAAAGAAAGGGTTTAGATCGGGTATTAGATGGCTCTGACAGTCATCATTATTTTGCCATCACGCGCTGCGCTGATGAGTCAGGCTCAAAACCTGACCCGCAAATGCTGAGCGATATTTTAGACCATACCCAGCAGCCAATCTCGCAGGCGGTATTTATCGGCGACAGTATTTATGATATCCAAATGGCCAACCGTTTGGGCATGACCAGTATTGCGGTCAATTATGGTACGGCGTCGAGTAGCGAGCTTGCTGCCCAGCAGCCAACTTATCAAGTGGATACCCCGCAAGCATTAGCTGAGCTATTGTGTGCTTAAATAAGCATTCGTTTAAATGGTAAAAGATGGTGATAAAAATCAAAAAGGGTTTATCGTTATTAGCGATAAACCCTTTTTGGCTGAAACTGTAACTGGTTAAAAACTGTAACTGATTAAAAAGTAGGACTGGCGAAAACCATGAGGTTTACTCGCCGTCTTATTCAGTACTGCCCTTTTGAATATTATCTTGTTCAGCACTATCTTTTCCAGCACTATCTTTCCCAACATTGCCTGTTTGAGCAGCGTCCTTTGCAATCGCGTCTTCTAGCTCAGCGCCTTCTAGCAAAGCGAAAGAGGATTCAATAATTTTATTGGCATCAAGCTGATACTCATACCAGTTGCCCATGACGCCTGCCAATTCATCAAGCCCTTCTTTTCTTAACGCTGAAAATAGCTGAATGGTACAGTTTAAGCCCAATTGCTTCAGTCTCTTACGGGTATTCAGCAGCGCGTTTTTAGAAGCACCATATTTAAGCTTATCGGCTTTGGTTAGCAGGATATGCACTGGCAGATCGCCATCTTTTGCCCAATGCAGCATTTGCTCATCAAAAAATTTAAGGGGATGACGGATATCTGACATCAGCACCAAACCTGCAAGGCTTGAGCGCGATACGAGATATTCCTCTAACTCAACCTGCCATTCTTTTTTCATCTCAAGCGGTACGGCCGCATAACCGTAACCTGGTAAATCAACCAAACGTCTATCACTATCGCCAATACTAAAAAAGTTAATCATCTGCGTACGGCCAGGCGTCTTAGACGAGCGTGCCAATTGGCGCTGATTGGTCAGTGCATTAATAGCGGACGATTTACCAGCGTTTGAACGTCCAGCAAAGGCAATCTCTAGCCCAACATCAGGTGGACAAAGGCGAAAAGTTGGCGCAGACATTAGAAATTCAGTTTGCTGAATGCGTTGACGGGCTTTGGTATTAAAAGCCGCGTGTTCAGCGGCGACATCTTTGAACGGGGTACTCATAAGTGACTCATTAATCTTGAAAAATTGGATACGGTAATAAAAGTTTTTGAATTAAGCAGTGCTTACAGCAGCGTATGGAATAGGTGCGCTGGAAAAATAAGACTTCAATCATATAAGGGTTTTAGGATACTGCCTATTCTATACTATTACGGCGCTTAGTTATTGAAATAACGGCCATTACCCTTATATTAATTACAACCTATTGGCAGCATAGTCTTAAAATAGCTTTCAAGTAAATTGGCTCTTAGGGCAGTCTTCTGCTTCATCAGCAGCCGTTAACAAAGCTAAACTATATTTATATATATTAAAACGACATATATTGTTACAATCTTTAGTAAGACAGATTAAATGAAAGACGTTTAATAAAATTATTGATTAAGCGAATGAAGAAACGATGTGAGGTGTCCCATGTTCTCAATCACCACAACAGTTGCCAAAAGCTATCGCTTATTAGCCAGTACGGCAACCGCGCTCATAATTGGTACCGCGATGCTAAGTACTGCCAGTGCGGCTGATATTGCAACGTCCTATAATAACTCATGTGCCGCTTGTCACGATAGTGGCGCGCTCAATGCCATCAAAAAAGGCGACAGTGCCAAATGGCAACAGCTTATCAAACAAAAGGGCATGCCAGCGCTGATTAAATCGGTGAAAAGTGGCATGATTCAAATGCCCGCCGGTGGATTGTGTACAGATTGCAGCGATGATGATTACCGTAAACTTATCGAATATATGAGTAAATAGCGCTCAACTCGTGCCTAGGTCATGCCTAAGTTATAAAGCTATCCATCATTGTTTATAAAAATATATAAGGCGCAAGGTTGCTAAACCTGTTGCGCTTTTTTGTTTTTATGAAGCGGGTGATTAGGATATGAATAGAAAAAATCCCCAATGCTACGATTAAGTAGGCAAATAGTAAAAAGTCTTGCTATAATAATCCAAAATAAACCCTGATATTAGTAAGTGCTTTCGGGCTGCTTGTGATAAAGACCGCAGAATATATGGCTTAGCTGGCTAAATGATGGCTCTGTATATCTTTCGTCTTTAAATAATACAATCATGCTAGATAATGCTTACGCCGAGTTAGTAGGATTTGTATCAATGAAAAAGTTAATCGCTGCCGCCAGCTTATGTGTTGCAAGTTTCAGCGTACAAGCTGCTATCACTGTTCCTGAATATGATCTTAACGCTGGTAAACAAGTCGCCGAAACGGTCTGTGCTGCTTGTCACGGTGTTAATGGTGTGAGTCCTATACCAGCCCAGCCAAATCTTGGCGGTCAAAACGTGAAGTACTTATACAAACAATTGGTTGATTTTAAATCGGGCTATCGCAAAAACGGTATCATGCAATCACAAGTTGCCAATTTATCTCAGCAAGATTTGGCCAACGTGGCAGGATATTATGCGAGCCAAAAACCTTGGGGTGTAGCATTCGGTAATCCTGCAACCACACAAGAAGCGACTAAACTGTTTTTAGGCGGTGATAAGACACGCGGTGTCATTGGTTGTGCAGGTTGTCATGGTCCAGATGCAGCGGGTAACGCTTGGGCTGCATTTCCACGTTTAGGTGGACAGCATGCTGAATATATCGCTACTCAATTAAAGCTTTTCCGTGCGGCTGGTCGTGTAGATGATATCGACAGCGATGAGCAAAAACGTGTCAACGATGCGGCAAAAGAAGGTGAGATGGGCATGATGCAAACCGTTGCTTCAAAACTATCTGATCGCGATATTCGCATCTTGTCAGATTATGTGAGTGCTATCCACTAATTCGTTGCATGTTTAAATGAAATACTAACTTATGTACTTTCATGCAGCCGTTATGCTTTAGCTATTAAACCCCGATTTCGGGGTTTTTTTATAACTGTTAGTCCTTATATAATTTGCATAATCTTTTATAAAGCTTGTACAAGGTAAGTCGTCTGTATACACAGCTATATATAAAGCTAATAGAAACAATATCGGCGCTTATCAGGGCTTTATATCATTAAATGTTATTCACTTTGAATCGCTTGGATTTAAATTATGATGATTCGCTATGCTTCTTACTTTATCGCCGCGCTGCTGCCGCTATTACTGTTTCGTTGGTTTGCACCCGCATCTATAGGTGAGATCGATTTTTGGTTGCTTTGGCTGTTAGCCATGGTGCTGGTCTCATTACCGGTCGTGTATGCTGAGATTGCCTTGGCCTATCGTAGTGCCGAGGCGCCTTTAGCGGGTATGCAAAAGCTTACTCGCGAGGCAGATGCCAGCTCTTTATGGCGCGGTTTTGGTTGGCTCGCCGCATTGGTGTCCATTATTATTGCAGCGTTGGTCATATCTGGTGCAAGTACTGGTATTTTAGCCGCTCTAACCGAATTAAATAGCGCACCTGATGTGCCAAGCTTTGCTATTGCCGCAGGCTTAATGGTTATTGCTGTCTTATTAAGCTTACTGGGCGTCGCACCTTTACCGATTGGTTTGGGTTTAATGCTGATAGGCTTACTGCTAGGAGTGGCAAACGGTTTACCAAATGTTGCTTTTGCGATGACCGATGTCAGCTTAAGCGAGTGGGCACGTGCTGTTGCCTTGGCATTGGTCAGTGTGGGTGCAGGTACTGGCTTATATTGGTTTGGTCAGCATTTAGTCAGCAAGCAAGCCGTTACTGCGGTAGGGGTGGATAATCATAACGCCCAAAAACCTTCTCGTCATCATGCTACGCAAGAATATCGGGCAACCAAGCTTGTCCTACCGATTTGGATATTACAGCTGGTGGTTGGTGTTGTCGCATTATTTATCAGCGGTATGGCATTGCCACCGATTGGGCAGCTGCTATATTGGGTCGGCGTATTGTTTGTGGCCAGCTACTTAATACACTATAGTACGCAGCAATTGGCGCATAAATTTGGCTTGCTGGTCAGTGTGCTATTAACTTTTGTGCTAGCCCTGCTGCTAGTAGTTGCGATACCGACCAATTGGCTGGTTGGCATTTTGGTGATTATCAGTAGTATCGCCGTGTTATTACTGTCAGTTTTTGCCGGTTGGCAGATGAAAATCAGCCATTTGCGTAAGTCTTTAAACTTTGGCAATGAAGCTTTTTATAATTTATGGCGGGTAGCGATACGCTTGATTGTGCCTCTAGCGTTACTGTTAGCGTTAATCGGTTGGGTACTGCAGTGGTTAAGCTAATGAACGCTGCTAATAGCCATGCAGCTAATAATCATGCAGCTGATAACGGTGAAGCTAGCAACAGTGAAGCTAACATTAATATGTCTCAAGCTGAACAGCGCAATTTGATGACGGTATATCTGGCGTATGCCGAAGAAGCAGAGCGTCAGCATTACCTAACCGTTAAAGTCAGTCAAGGTATTAGTCTGTATGAGGCTTTGGCGCAAGTGGGTTGGCTGACACAGTTCGAAGAGCTGGCAAAATGGTGCGAACAAGTGGCTGATATGACGACGCCAACGGCTAAGCGTTGGCGTGTCGGGGTATATGCGCAAAAACAGCCACTAAATTATATATTGCAGCCTTTTGATCGGGTAGAGGTATATCGCAGCTTAAGCGCTGATCCTATGTCTCAGCGCAAAAATAAATCTCGGGGTTAACCGTCAGTCGCTATGATTTGCTAGCTAGTCGTTATGGTTTGCGAGCAGATTTACGATGCCGGTAAGGTGTCGATACCTTCGATACGAGTTACTATACCATTATCATCAAAATAGACAATTAAGTGCTGGCTGGCATTTTTAACATCGGCGATACCTTTGCGGCGACCTTCTGTCCCTGCTTTATAATCGTAGATATAATCCCAGCGCTTAGGCTCTAATGTATCTTTAATTGCCGGACTGCCAAGAATATAAAGTACCTGATTTTGATTCATACCCACTTGTAGTTTTTGTGCTTGGGTTTGGGTAATGGCGGTACCTTGTGGCAAATCAATCTTATACACACTTAGTAATGAGCAGCCAGACATAGCGACAGCGGCACTAAGCATACTGGTAATGGCAATCTTGCGTACTGCGCTTGCAGAGCTTAACGAACGAAAATTAAATGTCTTTATCATGGTAAGATGACTCATAAAGAATGGGTTAGGCGCAGCTAAGAACCGATAAGGCTGGTCTTGCAGGCAATCTTGGACAAATGATACGTCATTTACTTGCAATTGCCTACCACTTACGACATTATTTACCAAACGCTATCTGGCGGTATTTATTATTTATATTTTAAATTCATAGACTTGGCGTCAAATTTTTATAAAAAATTGCTCTAGAAATTCGCCTAAGAGTGGCTAGGTTTTTATGGCTGATATTTTTTTATCCGCTATTATTACTCATGATTAATGATTTTTAACTCGTGTTTTTTTGAATTTATTTGCTAAGACTTTCATAGTCAGAAGGGATATTATGGCTTCTTTTACCAATCAAGACTTACGTAAAGCGGGTTTGAAAGTAACGTTACCGCGTATCAAAATTTTAGAGCTGCTTGAAAGCGCAGAGCTGCATCATATGAGTGCAGAAGAGGTGTACAAGGCACTGATTGAGCAAGGTGAGGATGTGGGTCTCGCCACCGTTTATCGCGTGCTGACGCAGTTTGAGCAAGCGGGTATCGTTGAGCGTCATAACTTTGAAAACAATCTATCGGTATTTGAGATTACCCAAGAAGAGCATCACGACCATCTGGTTTGTGATGTCTGCGGTAAGATTATCGAATTCCATAATGAAATCATCGAAGAAGAGCAGACCAAAGTGGCGGCAGAGCATGGCTTTAAGCTATCGGGTCATTCTTTAGTGCTCTACGGTATTTGTGACAATCAGGCTTGTAAAGACAACGCAAAATAAGCGTTTCAAAAGAATAGCTGATACTGCTAATTTTAAAGCCATAAAAAAGCCCTCACATTCGATGAGGGCTTTTTTATGGAAAATACTGAATAAGTTAATAAGTAGGATCAAGCTAAGTAATATAAAACTAAGTAATATCTAGCGATAAACTATCAGCGCCTTCATCTAAATTGGCGGTGCCATTTTTATTGCTCAATTTGATTTTTAAGCGCAAATCATTAGGAGAGTCGGCGTGCAGAATGGCTTCTTTATAGGTGATTTCGCCCTGTTCATATAAGTCAAACAGCGCTTGGTCAAAGGTCTGCATACCACTCTCGCGTGAGCGCGTCATCACATCTTTGATTTCATGAACCTCGCCTTTACGGATATAGTCACTAATTAGCTGTGAGTTTAATAAAATCTCAATAGCAGCGCGGCGTCCTTTGCCATCAGGCGTTGGAATCAGTTGCTGGGCGATAATGGCTTGTAAGTTCAGCGATAAATCCATAAACAACTGATTATGGCGACTGGTTTCAAAGAAGTGAATAATACGGTCAATGGCTTGGTTGGCGTTATTGGCGTGTAAGGTAGCAAAGACCAAATGCCCGGTCTCAGCATATTGAATCGCGTAGCTCATGACCTCACGGTTACGAATCTCGCCAATCAAAATTACATCAGGCGCTTGGCGTAAGGTGTTTTTCAGGCCCGCTTCAAAAGAGTGGGTATCGATACCGACTTCACGCTGAGTAATGATACAACCGCGATGCTTATGGACAAACTCGATAGGATCTTCGATGGTAATAATATGGCCATGTGAGTTCTGGTTACGGTGCCCAATCATTGCCGCAAGGGTGGTCGATTTACCCGTCCCTGTTGCACCAACCAACAAGATAATACCGCGCTTTTTCATCGCCAGCTCTTTTAACGCTGGTGGCAGGCGCAGCTCTTCGACTGTTGGGATTTTATTCTCAATTTTCCGTAAAATCATTCCCGCCATGTCGCGCTGTATAAAGGCACTAACCCGAAAACGCGCTTGCTGAGCTTGGTCTGTAATCGCAAACTGACACTCATTGGTTTCGTCGAATTCTTTTTGTTGGCTTGGCGTCATCACGCCTTTAACCAATCTCATGGTTTGCTCAGCCGTTAACGGCGTTTTACCCACGGGCAGAATTTTGCCATTAATTTTCATGGATGGCGCAACGTCAGCGGTAATAAAAAGGTCAGAGCCGTTTTTATTGATCATTAACTGTAAAAGTTTATCAATGTCCATAACGTACCTACACTTGGAATATATAGATTAAAAGGTGCTTCAATAAACTTTTAAAGACTGCCAATAACGACCATTAAAAATGAATAAAGCCGATTAAAAATCTATGATTGTCAATTTGTAATGTTATTAAAACTTAGTGCTATAAAGGTTTAATACTTTGAAAAACAGTACTAAATAAACGCCTCAGGCTGCTTAGCATAAGGCCGTGCAACATCTTTGCTAATAGTACCTTTTGAGACAAGGTTCTTAAGTGTTTGGTCAAGGGTAATCATGCCATCACCAGCACCCGTCTGAATAGAGGAGTACATTTGGGCGATTTTATTTTCACGTATCAAGTTACGAATAGCAGGCGTGCCTAGCATAATCTCATGCGCGGCAATTCGTCCGCCGGTTTGACGACGCAAAAGAGTCTGTGAGATGACCGCTTGCAACGATTCTGAAAGCATCGCTCGAATCATGTCTTTTTCAGCAGCAGGGAAGACGTCAATCACACGGTCAATGGTTTTTGCCGCTGAGCTGGTGTGCAAAGTACCAAAGACCAAGTGTCCCGTTTCTGCGGCTGTCAAGGCTAAGCGAATAGTCTCAAGGTCACGTAGCTCACCAACAAGGATAACGTCTGGATCTTCACGTAGGGCAGAGCGCAACGCAGGCTCGAAACCTAAGGTATCGCGGTGGACTTCACGTTGGTTAATCAAGCTCTTTTTAGACTCGTGGACAAATTCAATCGGGTCTTCAATGGTTAAAATATGCTCTTTACGCGTTTCATTGATATAGTCAATCATGGCCGCCAGCGTGGTAGACTTCCCTGAACCCGTCGGACCTGTAACCAATACTACGCCGCGTTTAAAGTCAGACACACGTTTGAAAACCTCGCCCATACCCAAGTCTTCCATGGTAAGGACTTTAGAGGGAATGGTACGAAAGACCGCGCCTGCGCCGCGATTTTGGTTAAAAGCGTTAACCCGAAAGCGCGCTAAATTTGGAATCTCAAAAGAGAAATCGGTCTCAAAAAACTCCTCAAAGTCGGCGCGCTGCTTATCATTCATGATGTCATAAATCAGCTGATGCACGACCTGATGGCTCATCTCTGGCATATTGATACGGGTCATCTCACCATCGACACGAATCATCGCTGGCATACCGGCTGAAATATGTAAATCTGAGGCTTTATGCTTGACCGTAAAGCGCAGCAAGTCTTCGATGCTTAAATTATTCTTTTCAGCCATAATCGGATATTCCTATCAATAAATAAGGGTGAGCCAAAAAGCGTATAGAATGTATAACGGATACTTATTCTATAACGCCATCTAAGCCAATCATCTTAAAAATATGTTGATCTTCGCTGTATTTGTTACCATTACTACTGTCTTTAGTAGTAAATGTTAGACCATGTAACAATATCATAACAAGACTATGGCTATTTAACCATCTACTATATAAATAAAATGCAAAAATAGTTCAGTAATTCTTGGTTTTATGAATATTGATTTATTATTTCTCTATAAAAAGAGTATTTATCAAAAGTTAAAATGACCTATAAAAATAATGATCTAAGACAATAGTATCCTTTATCCCTGTGAGCCTTTTATGAACGATATCTCTAAGCAAACCCATAAAAATAATATTCCTACTGTTGTGACTGCATTTGATACGCAAACTGAGGAAGATAACATCGAGAATATAAATCTAATTGAAAGTTGGCAGCAGGTTAATAAGCAGGTGGCGCAGGCCTGTGCCCAAGCGCCAAGGCAGAATAATGAAGTCACTTTACTGGCGGTATCTAAAACCAAGCCTGCTGAGATGGTTGCGACATTAGCGCGGCAAGGGCAGCGTGATTTTGGTGAAAATTATCTGCAAGAAGCGCTTGAAAAAATAAAAGTTTTGCGAGAACAGCCAGAATGTGAACCTATCATTTGGCATTATATTGGTAGTATTCAGCGTAATAAGACGCGTGATATTGCCGAGCATTTTGATTGGGTGCAAACGCTGGAGCGCGAGATTATTGCTAAGCGTCTTAATGAGCAACGCCCAGCCGAGCTGCCGCCGCTTAATGTTCTGATACAAGTCAATATCGATAATGAAGACAGCAAGTCAGGATGTTTGCCAGCCGAATTGCCCGCATTGATATCTGCCATTAAACATTACGAGCGCTTGCAACTGCGTGGTTTGATGATTATTCCGGCAAAAGCCAACACCGATGCCTTTGCTCGAACTAAGCAGCTATTTGAAGATATCAAGCGTGAGCATCCAGAGTTACCGCAGTGGGATACGCTGAGCATGGGCATGAGTGGTGACATGGGTGAAGCTATTGCCAATGGCTCGACCATGGTGCGCGTCGGCACGGCAATATTTGGGGCGCGTGTCTGATTTTGAGCTTGTCATTAATTAACGGTTAAACCATTAAGCTCATGCTAAATCAAATTATAGAATACTAAATATGAGCCGCGCTTGTTACTTAACCGCTTCTTCAAGTTTGGTGACGAGTAGCTGGGTAATTTTAAGATTGTCGGTAGCGATAATCTCAAAACGATAATTGGCATATTCGATGGTATCGGTTTTTTTAGGAATTTTGCGCAGCATATACATCATAAAGCCGCTGATGGTTTCATAGTTCTGACTGCGCGGTAAATTGACAATATCTAGCGCCCGAATGACGTCTTCAATCGGCGTCATACCATCAATAAGCCAAGAATTATCCGTACGCTGCACGATAGGTTGCTCTTCAACGGTCACCAGCTCACCCATCACAATACTCATCACATCGCGTAAGGTAATGACGCCAACCACCAAGCCATATTCATTGACGATAACCGCAAAGTCAGCACCAGTCGATTTAAACATCTCTAAGACTTCAAACAAAGACAAGGTATCGGGTACAAATAATGCCGGTTTTAATAGCGCTTTGTCAGTTAGGCTAACCTCTTGCTGGTTAAGTACCAAGGCTAAAAAACTGCGCGACTCTACATAACCGATGATTTGTTCTAAATCATCTTCCTCACAGACCAAAAACTTATTATGCGGCTGCGCAATCATCACCTCGACCACTTCCTCTGTACTGGTCTTGCTATCAAAATAGACGATATGCTCACGCGGATTCATCACTGAGGTCACGGTACGCTCTTGCATCTCAAAGATGTTTTCGATCAAATGATGCTCTTGTTTTTTGAGCACACCAGCTTCAGCGCCAGCGTCCATTACCGCATAGATATCTTCTGGAGTAATGTCGTCTTGGCGAATGGTTGATATATCAAAAAGCTCAAAGATAAGGTTTGCGGCGCCATCAAAGACCCAAATAACCGGCTTAAAGATAAAAGTCAGTGCCATCATAGGGCGTACCAGTCGCACAGCAAAGATTTCTGCATTAGACATCGCCAAGCGCCTAGGCATCAAATCAGCAAGTAGGGAAAATAAACTGGTAATAAGGACAAATGAGATGATAGATGCCGCCGCTTCATGCTTGATGAGCAGCTGCAAATAAGGGCTAATGGCGGACTCACCAACCGCACCGGCTGAAATGGCGACGGCGTTCAGCACAACTTGCACCACAGTAATAAATCCACCAGGATTTTCTTGCATATGCAGGACATCAAGGGCGCGGACTTCGCCTTCTTTTGCCATGATTTGGAGCTTAATCTTGCGACCAGCAGCGATGGCAATCTCGGCGGCAGAGACAAAGGCACTCAAGGTAAGTAATAAAAGAAGGAAGATAGTAGCGGTGATCAAACTCATGACGGACTCGGATAAAAATAGGTAGGGTAGTTAAATTAAAAACAGTAGTTGGAATAGGGTGAAGTAAGAGATTATGTATAAAAACTTGGGGCAAGTAGCAGATAATGAAAATTATTTATCAATAAAAACTAAAAAAGCTGGGTAAGCACCCAGCTAATTATAAAACACTTGAATAAAGTTATATAAAAACTTAAATCTATCCAACCTTTTAGTTTGTAATTTAAATAGAGGTTAATCTAAAAAATAACAGCATATCTAAAAGCTTGTAATGATAAATCAGTAGTTAAAGCTTAGCCTTTTATTGACCATTTATTCACCAGTGGGAAACGACGCTCGCGACCAAAGGCTTTATGGCTAATCTTAGTGCCAATCGGTGCTTGCGAGCGTTTATACTCGCTGTTATCAACCATTTTAATAACCTTGGCGACCAAATCAGCATCAAAGCCTTTATCGACAATATCTTGATAGCCCATATCTTCATCGATATACGACATTAAGATACCATCTAAAACATCATAGTCAGGCAGGCTGTCTTGGTCTTTTTGATCAGGACGCAGCTCAGCCGATGGCGGGCGCGTAATCACACGCTCAGGGATAACCGGCGTATCTTCTAAGCGGTTACGGTAGCTTGCAAGTTTATAAACTTGTGATTTATAAACGTCTTTGAGCACATCAAAGCCGCCAGCCATGTCACCGTATAACGTTGAATAACCAACCGCTAACTCTGATTTATTACCCGTAGTGATGACCAAATGACCAAATTTATTAGACAATGCCATTAACACCACACCGCGTGCGCGCGCTTGGATATTCTCTTCGGTAGTATCAGCAGGAGACTTATTAAATAGTGGCGCTAAGGTATGGCGGATACCTTCAACCGCATCAAAAATTGGGCAAACGGTATAAGAAACATTTAAGCGACGTGCTTGTGCTTGCGCATCTTCTAAGCTGATTTGTGAAGTGTATTCGTACGGCATCATCACCGCATAGACTTTATCAGCGCCCAGAGCGTCGACGGCAATACACAAGGTCAAGGCTGAATCGATACCGCCTGATAAGCCAACGATGATGCCAGTAAAGCCTGAAAGATTGACATAATCACGTAGACCAACGACCAGCGCTTGGTACATCTCTGACTCACGGCTCAATGATAAAGGCGCTTTTGCTTGCGTATCAAATTTTGCCGTCTTCACATTAAATGTCGCTAGCATAAGCTGATTCATAAAGCGTGAGGCTTCGTGAGCTACGCTGCCATCGGCTTGGATGGCCATAGAGCCGCCGTCAAAGACCAAGTCATCTTGACCACCAACCGCGTTTAGATAAACGATAGGCAAATTGTTTTCGCGACTACGTTTGGCCAGCATAGTTTTACGGTTGTCTTGTTTTTCAATCTCAAACGGTGAGGCGTTTAGGCTCACAATCAGGTCAGCGCCTTGTTTTTTAAGCTCGGCAATTGGACCTTTTTCCCATAAATCTTCACAGATAAGCAGACCGATGGTAATGCCTTTATAGTCAAACAAGACTTGGTTGCGACCTTTATCAAAATAACGGCGCTCATCAAATACGCCATAATTTGGCAAGATTTGTTTATGATAAAAGCCTTTTTGATGACCATTATGCAAAATCGCAGCCGAGTTAAAGGTGCCATGATGGTCGACATGCGGATAGCCCACAATCATCACGATATCATCGATATCACTTAAAGACGACAGCGCGCTTTTGATACGACCTGAAAGACTAGGACGTAGCAATAAATCTTGTGGTGGGTAGCCCAATAATGCTAACTCTGGGAAGATAATAACATCAGCGCCTTGCTCACGGGCTTGTAGTGCAAGCGTGCGCATTTTTTCAGCGTTAGCAGTGATATCACCAACCAAAAAATGCGATTGGGCTAGCGCAAAAGTCACGCTGTCTTGCGGTTTAGATGCCGTATTGGCGTCATTTGAGGCAGTAGAATTGGGGTTGTCAGTATCTTTTGCAGTGTCTTTTGACATTGTTATTGTTCCTATCAATAGGTTGTGTAAATGTGTTGAATCCGTCTTGGTTTCAAATAAAACCAAATCAAAGTAATTTATAAAAGTAACGCAAAATATAAGTGTTTAATCAGGCACTCAAAACACGACGCTTAAATAGTGAGTCGAAATAATGAGCGCCAAGCTTGGATAGGCATCAATATAATGCTTATCGACAATACCAAAATATGCAGCGCCGCTCTAAATACCAGTGATTAAGACAGTCTAGAGTAGGGTGGCAGATGAGGATTGCAAGAAGTAATTTTCAAAACGCCAAGGCTGATAATGCTAAAAACCTATAAGGTCATACTAACTTAACAGCATTCGAGCGTTCAGATTAATCCCTTTAGTATAACATCAATTGTCCGTACTAATAGAACTGAGCAGTGATTTAGCTGGCAAGATATCACAGCAGAAGTCACTAAAAAGGCGATAGATAGCCGTTATTCTACAAGGATAAATCTGCTTGGGAATTTTTGCGTGCAAGCACCGATATTCACTGATAATGCGTACGGATAAATGTAAGTAAAGATTACAACATAGTCTTATTTATTGGGTTTATTTTATTGCATAATAAACCGTTACTGTCGGCGGGTTACCTCATTTAAGCGCAGGTAAATATCAAATTGACGCTATTTTAATCAGCCAAAAATATTTTTATAAATTAATGCTGTTTTGACAGTCAAATATGATGTTTATAAAGGTGCTGTATGGTACGGTAGCTGTATTGCGCGCTGTATTGTCAGCAATTTTTCTACACCGCAGTTATGATGAAACTTATTACCCAATATTCATTATTACCTAACACTGACCACTTAACATACTCGCTAAGGGATACCAATAATGGACATGGTCTGTAACGCACATGCTCTGTAATTTTTATCCACCTATTTATAAACGTTACAGCAAAGCCGGATTGGCTTTTTGCTGCCTGCTCTTGGTTTATACGCTATGATTGAAAACTGGACAAAAGAATTTCTTATTCAGCGCTTATTGGCCATTACCTTATTGGTGGTGCTGTTCGTATTATGTTTCCAGGTCGTACAGTTCTTTATTGTACCAGCGCTATGGGCAGCGATTTTAGCCTACGTGACTTTTCCTATTTATAATTTTTTTCACCAAAGAGTTCGATTCAGCTCAAACTTTAGCGCCGCTATTATGACGGTGAGCATCACGCTTATGATTGGTGTGCCGCTCGTCGTTGGTATCTTTATTTTGCAGCAAGAAGCGTTAAGCCTTATTAGTAATTTAGTCTATCGCATCAAAGTGGGCTATTTGGATGTGCCTGATTCTGTCAAGGATTTGCCCATCATCGGTCAGCAAGTTAAAGATGTGCTATGGAGAATCAATAAAAACCCTGAGGGGACGCTAGAGGCTTTTCGTCTTTGGGTTCAGTCGCATCTTTATTATGGCAAAGTTGCTTTCGATGTCGTCTTCAGTGGTTTGGCCAAACTTGGTATGGCGTTGATGACGTTGTTTTTCTTTTATCGCGATGGCACCAGTTTGGTACGTCAAATCCGTCAAGCGCTGCGTAATATCATTGGCAATCGTATCGATGGTTATATTGATTCGGTCGGTACGACCACGCGCGCGGTCGTCTATGGTATCGGCTTGACCGCATTGGCGCAGGCATTACTCGCGGGTATTGGTTACTATTTCGCTGGCGCCCCAAGTCCTATCTTACTCACCATTGTGACTTTTATCATTGCCTTAATTCCCTTTGGTACGCCATTTGTTTGGGGCGCGGTATCGATTTGGTTATTGAGCCAAGGACATACCGTAGAAGGGATTGGCTTAGCGCTTTGGGGTATACTGGTTATCAGTTGGGTTGATAACCTTATCCGTCCTATCGTCATTAGCGGCGCGACCAAAATTCCTTTTATCATTATTTTTATCGGGGTATTGGGCGGTTTAACTGCGTTTGGTTTTGTTGGCTTGTTTATTGGCCCTGTGGTATTGGCAATCGGCCTTGCCGTATGGCGTGAATGGATATCGCAGCATAAGAATGAATTATTTGCCCAGCAAGAAGGGATGTTGGTTGACGGTCCACTGCAACCTAAAATGACTGAGCAAAAAGCTACTGAGCAAAATAAAGACGAAAATACCGTTTCTACTGACCAAACATAAGGTTAAAAAGAGAAGCGCATAGAGTTTGATAATAAAAAACACACTGTCCTAATGATGCGATGGTTGATAAGAAACCTTTATAAATAGGGATATTTAAAGATGCCTAATGCCAGCACTACGAATAACGATAATATGCGTCCTCTGACCATTGTTTCTGATAGCAATATCGCTAGCCTTAATGAGTTTTTTAATGCATCAACGCTTGGGCAAGAGACGAAGCGTATGGTGAAGATTTTTGCCGTCGCTGGACGTGATATCAATGCCCAGTTGCTAGCCGAGTGTCAACCTGATGTACTATTGATACGTTCGGTGACGCCAGTAGGCGCGTCGCTATTGGCAGATAATAACAGTGTGAAGTTTGTTGGTTCGGCGACCATCGGTACCGATCATGTCGATCAAGATTATTTGGCAGCGCGTAATATAACATTTGCCAACGCCGCTGGCTGTAGTAAGCATTCGGTTGCGCAGTATGTATTAACCGCTGTCTTAACCTTACGCCCGCAGTATTGGCAGCCATCGATGCCGCCCGTAACCTTAGGTATTATCGGACTGGGCAATATTGGCAGCACCCTTGCGCAATATGCTCATGATTTAGGTTGGCAGGTATTGGGTTACGATCCGCTGCTGCCTGCATCGAATATTAATAATGCCAGCTTTGGGCAGGTAATTAGCCAAAGTGATGTTATCAGCTTGCATGTGCCGTTAACCGATAAAAAAGATAATGCTAATCCTAATGGCAGCGACTATCCAACCCGGCATTTAATCGATAAAAATGCCTTAGATGTGATGCCAGCAGATACTTTGTTAATCAATAGCGCGCGCGGACCGGTTATTAATGCGCATGACTTAGTAGCTGATATTGAACGTACGGGTCGCCAAGTGGTGCTCGATGTTTTTGAGCATGAGCCAGAAATTGCTGAGAGTTTATTGTCTAAACTTGCGATTGCCACAGCGCATATCGCAGGCTACACGGTCGAAGGTAAGCTACGAGGTACGCAAATTATTTATGATGCGCTCTGTGAAAAATTGGCGGTCACACCAGCACAATCTATGCACACGCTATTGCCGCTCAATATGTTTTTATGGTCTGAGCTCAAGGCGCATCCGGAGAGACTGATTAAGTTTTATAATATCATGCAAGATGATGCTGCATTACGAAGTAAGTTAGCTGATGGTCAAGTAAAGGGTGCCGACTTTGATCAATTGCGCCGAGATTATCATTTACGCCGTGAATGGCAGGCGTAAAATTCAGGTGTTTTTAAAAGTTAGCTGGTTTTAAAAGTCAGGCAGCCTTAAAACTTAAAACATCATTTTAAAATCTATTTTCTATCCTTAAATTGCAGTAAATAATAATGACTCAAGCAAGTAATTCCTTTTCTAAATCTAGCTATGCGCCGACCATGACCGTATCAATGGCACAAAAGCGTGCGCAATTCATGAGTGCTATTCGGCAGTTTTTTGCCACGCGTCACGTGCTCGAAGTGCAGACGCCCTTGTTATCGCAAGCAGGCAATACCGATACCTTTTTGCAATCAGTAGCGGCGCAGGTCACTTATCAAGATAAGCCTTGTACCTATTATCTGCATACGTCGCCTGAGTTCGCCATGAAGCGGCTACTTGCCAGCTGGCAGATGCCCATTTATCAGATTTGTCCGGTATTTCGTGATAATGAGATAGGCGTCCGTCATAATATTGAATTCACCATGCTCGAGTGGTATCAGCCGAACTACAGCTTAGATGATATGGCTGCTGAATTGGGCGAGCTATTAGAAGCGCTTTATGGTTATCCGATTGTGCTGAGTCATTACCGTTACGTCGATGCCTTTATGGATTTCGTTGGTATCCATCCGTTAACGGCCAGTATTGCGGCGCTACAAGCAGTGGCCGAAGATAAGGGTTTAACAGGGTTTGATTTTAATAGTGCAGAAAATGGCGCTACCAATAGTGAAGAAGATATTCGTCAAAGCTGGTTAGATTTACTATTTAGTCATGCCGTCGAGCCAAATTTGGGTCATGATTTGCCGACGCTGATTATAGAATATCCCCCTGCAACTGCGGCATTGGCAAAAACGGCTAAGGATAAAGACGGTAATACAGTTGCTAAGCGCTTTGAGCTTTATATTAATGGTATTGAGATTGCCAATGCTTACGATGAGCTGGCAGATGGGCAGGCGTTAAGAGCGCGCTTTGAGCGCGACAATCAATTGCGTCAGCGTCATAACTTGCCACAAATGCCAATTGATGAGCATTTATTAGCAGCGTCTGATGATTTAATACCTTGCAGCGGTATCGCAGTCGGTATTGATAGATTGCTGATGGTTATTACAGGCGCTAGCAGATTAGAGGACGTGATTCCTTTTCCCAGTGGCTTGGCTTAATTGCTTGCTAGTAGATTTTGACATAGCCGCCAATGATTAAAAAAAACCATAATAGAAAAGCGCGTAAACCGGAAGGCTTACGTGCTTTTCTATTCTTGTACTGTTTTTTATAATGCTGCAAAGCTGCATATTGTTTCTTACAGTTTAGCAAGCGCTGCATCAATTGCAGTTTCACCATTATGCATGCTAAAGACTTTCTTATTGGTATTATCAGCATTGAGTACAGCTGCCAACGTCGTAGCCACATCTGCAATTGAGTTTTCACCCGCATTGTCATCATTAATAGTGATTTTACCCGTTGCTGCACGCTCTTTTAACGCACCTGCTTGCACGATAGTGTAATCAAGGCTGCTATTATTAACCAACCACTGATCGGCGTAATGCTTACAGATATAGTATTCTTTTAAATCGGCAATACCAGGCTGATTCCATTTGCTGGTATCTAATGAAAATACTGTACTAAGCATGATATAGCGTTTGATACCTTTATCTTCTGTTGCCTGCATGGTTTTAACCGCGCCATGTAAATCAACTTCTAAGACATCTTTACCACCTGAACCGGCGACAAAATAAACGGCATCGATATCTTGCTCGATTTGCTGTTGAATAGCATCTTTTTCTGCGGTGATATCCAAATCTAATTGGCTGTAATTGTCGTCATTAAAGAGTTTTTCTTCCTGACGGGTGGTGCCAATCACTTGATGGTTATCTGCTAATAACTGCTTAACCAAATCTGTACCCACTCGACCACTGGCGCCAATCACTAAAATTTTCATATTCATTCCTATTTTTATATACGTTTTATATACGTTATCGTTATTTTAAAATTTATCGTTTAAAAACCATTTGTTTAAAAACCGATTGTTTTGAAAGCTGCATATAGCGTAACAAGAATGATGAGCACACTTCGTTATGAAGCGTGCCGTTTGCATAGTGTTTAGTTATGGAGTGTATACGGTTTGCAAGCCTGTTATTTATAAAAGCTGCTATTCATAAGAATAAGAAAGTTAGAACAAAGGTTAGAAAGGGTAGTTGCCAAATAATGCATAAGAAAATTAACGCACCAATTAACGTACTAAGCGATTAAGACCATCGGCAAAGGCTTTTTTATCGCGGTCGCCATAAGGTTTCTGGCCACTCATTTCTTGCAGCTCGAGCACGCCCGTGCCGCGCATGGTATCCATAAAATCGCGCATATTAAGCTTTTGCTTGATGTTATTTTTATCATACACCATACCGCGGGTGGTTAAAACCATACCGCCTTTATCTAAAATATCATTGGCCAAGGGAATGTCGCTAGTGATGGCTAAATCGCCTGGCTGTATTTGCTCAACGATATAATCATCGGCTTTATCAAACCCTGATGGCACCACTGTCATCACGAGCAGCGGTGATTTGCGCAGTTTGATTGGCTGATTGGCGACAAATATCGCCATGGTTTGGGTACGTTCAGCCGTTTTGATAATCAAATCTTTGGCAATCAGAGGCACCGAATCAGCATCTACCCAAATCTGCATTATTTCTGAGCCTTATCTGTATTTGAAAGCTGGTCGTTTGATAGCTGGTCTATATCTCCTAAACCCTCTGGTTGGCTCTCTTTAACATTGATAGCAGCATCTTCTACAGCTTGGTCAGTTTCCGTGCTGGCTGTTTGCTCTGGTGTTTTTGCTTGGTTCTCGGTAACCGTAGGCGCTAACTTTTTATCAAGACCAACTTTATTAGGCAACACAGCAACCAGCTTAGCGAGGGCAATATCTAAGTCAGCAACGTCATTTGGCATCAAGGTAATATGCGCAATTTTACGATCCTCGCGCTCAGCCTTATGGTAGCTATGATAATGGGCACCATCGATATTGAGCACCGCGCTGATATCAGGATATTGACCCAAAACATTCAACATAATCGCTGGGTGGACGTTGTCAGTATCGCCTAAGGGCAGATTGACCACCGCGCGAATATGGTTCTCAAACTGACTGGTAATCGCGCCTTCGATACTCCAATGTCCAGAGTTATGGACGCGTGGGGCAATCTCGTTGGCCAGCAGATAGTCGTTACCACGAGTATCTTTGCTCACAAACAGCTCAAGCGCCATCACACCGACATAACCTAAATGATTCATCACCGTGGTAATCGCATCGGTTGCTTGTTGGAACAAATGGCTGGTACCAACGGCAGGCGCGCGCGTTTTGGCCAATATGCCGTTATGATGATGGTTTTCGACCAAATCATAGCAGCGTACTTGACCGTTTTGGGCGCGTGCAGCAATGATAGATACTTCACGGCTAAAGTTAATAAAGCCTTCTGCAATGAGGGGAGCAGGCGTTGGCGTTAGTGCGCCTTTACCACTAACCGCATCCTTAAGCTCATGCCAAGCAACGGTAATATCACTTTCTTCTTTGATGACAAACTGACCTTTGCCATCATAACCACCGCGGCTGGTCTTTAGGACGATAGGCAATCCTAGCTCGTCGCAAGCTTGCTTTAATTCTGCTTCAGAATTAACCACCATAAATGGTACGGTGGCGATATCAAGCTCATTGAACATGCCTTTTTCTTTTAAGCGATCTTGGGCGATATCAAGGGCAATCGGTGGCGGAAACATGCCTTGCTTGCTGCCAGATTTTGACAGGCTGGCCAATTGCTCAACGGTATCAGTAGGCGTATTTTCAAACTCTAAGGTAAAGACGTCAGCTGCGGCAATAAATGCTTCTAATTGCTCGCTATGAAAAACTTTTCCGTATAGGCTGGCCGGACAGTCGGCATTGTCTTCTAAAAATACGCACTGATAACCGAGCGGCATGGCGGCTTCGGCGAGCATCATACCAAGCTGACCACCGCCTAAAATACCGATGGTACGAATGGTTTGGGTTACAGGATAAGCGTTCGCTGTAGTCATGGCAGGCTCTTTACATTAAAAATGAATAAGGGATTTTGAATACTAATATCTAAAACTTACGGGATAAAACTTATGCGATTAAAATAGGAAAAGGTGCACTTTATGCACCTTGTATTTAGTAAAACGCATCTGAGTAAAAATATCAAGTTTAGAACATTGCTCGTTAATTTGGTATTCAGGTTTGATATTGAGAGTTAAAAACCAGATGATTGCGCTTAATATTTCTTGGTTAATATTGCATTTCTGCTAATGGTACTTTTTGTCAAAACTTAACGCCATCTGGCTGAGTTTACTTACTTTACTGATTGATAATACCGGGTGTTGGGCTGGCAAGAATGGTATCGGTTTGCGCTTGGCGCATACTATCAAGCTTCGTCGCAATTGTTTCATCATGCAATGCTAACACCTGAATAGAAAGAAGGGCAGCGTTATAGGCGCCAGCTGCACCAATCGCTAAGGTTCCAACAGCTACGCCTTTTGGCATTTGTACGATAGAAAGCAGGCTATCCCAACCACTGAGCATTGATGATTTAACAGGGACACCAAAGACAGGTAGCGGCGTTTGACTGGCACACATACCGGGCAGATGCGCGGCACCACCAGCCCCAGCGATAATCACCTGCAAGCCGTTGCCTTTGGCGATTTTGGCATAATCAAACAATCTATCAGGGGTACGATGCGCTGACACCACTTCACATTCAAAGGCGATATCAAAGTCGGCAAGTAGTTGCGCCGCTGCACTCATGGTTGCCCAATCAGACTGCGAGCCCATGATAATACCTACTTTTGGCTGACCAGCAGGAGAGGTAATTGGGCTGCTTTGCTCAACAGGGGTAACGGTAGCCGATGGGGTGCTCATGCTTTGATATCCTCAAAAGGACCATCATACAAAAGTTTTGCTGCCTTCGTAAAGCCAAGTTTGCTGTTTAATGGCAAAGCTGGCTAAATAACGCTGATTTTATGCATTTATCTTTTTTATGCCTTTACCTTTGGGTCTTCATCATGGCGATATTGTACGAAGTTATGGGCTTTAAGCGGTAATGGCTGCTCGGTATCAAGCTGATAACAGGTTAAATAACCGCTATCAATCGCTGCCGAATAATCGGTACAAGCAACCTGCGGGCTAAGGGGTTGCGGCGCGCCTGTTAGCCAATAATGACCGACGAATACCGGTTTATGAGTTTTAAGGGCAAATTCGATATTTTCCGCTAAGGCATCGCTTGGAATTTGTGCCAGTCCTGAGCTTGGCGCACGGGCAATTTCATGAATAGTGCGTTTATTAAGCTCATCAAGCCACCAACGCACGCGTACTTGCGAGCGCGCTGCCCCATCTTTGTCGACCATGACTAAACCATCAGGTAACGCCGTTTCTACGCCTTTTAGCACGCGCTCAAGCGCTTCATAAGCAGGGCTATGCTTTTGCGCCGTGGCGACAACGGCGTCAGGCGTCAAGCAATTATCGGCAGTCAATAGCGGCTTTAATACCGCCATGCTATCGACATCCCAGCAAGCGTGTACAAAGCAAGCATAGTCAGTTTCAAGCCACAATGGAATCTCATAAAAGCGCTGCAACCAATATTGATGCGCTTCTGAGCCAAACGGTACTTCGGCTAAAAAGGTTTCATGCTGGCGCACATGAACATCACTATGCGAGCGTAAATAGCGCTCAGGTTGCTTTGGGTCAAGCATGGCAAAGGTGAGCGCATTGTATTCATGATTGCCCATCACTGCGTCGGCAACGCCTGCATCTAGCATAGCAAAGACTATCTCTAGCGAGGCTACTTGCTGTGGCCCACGGTCAATGAAATCACCAATAAATAGCGCCCGATGACCAGCTGGCGGTACAAAATAGGTGCCATTATGAACATAGCCTAACTGCTTTAGGAGTCCGACCAACTTGTCAGCATAACCGTGAATATCACCAATAACATCTATAATCATAATAATTATCAAATTCTTAAATGTTTTATTAAATATAAGTTTGCGCAAGATACTAAGCAATACCAAGCGATCTAAATAGCGATATAAATGAAGCATTACTTGGCTATTTAAACTGCGTTAATGAACTAAGCTTCGATTTCAGTTTTTTTACTAAAATTGAATACTGAGCTTTATGACTGGGTTTTGATAGCACCTCTAAAACCCAGGAGATAAGAGCGCATTTAAAAAGTGCGGTAGTACCTGAGGTTCTAAAATAATTGTCGCAATTACCCCAAACGCGCCGCCCCACATATGTGCCATATGATTGATATTAGAGCCACCGCGTTTGTCCGCATAAATACTATAAGCGACGTAAGCGACCGCAAATAATATCGCTGGGATAGGGACAACAGCAAATAGATAAATCTTTTCCCATGGTGCCAGCAGAATAAAAGCAAATAAGACCCCCGATACACCGCCTGACGCCCCGAGGCTTAGGTAGCTGGCACTATCTTTATGTTTAATATAGCTTGGAACCATCGCGACAACGATAGCCAATACATAAAAAACCACGAAACCATAACCGAATAAAAACGACTGATATAAGCGTTCGATAGCACGACCAAAAAAGTATAGGGTAAACATATTAAACAGCAAATGCATCCCATCAGCATGAATAAAACCATGCGTCACAAAGCGATCCCATTGACCATTTTTCACCGCTGGCGGATAGAAAATAAATCGATTAAACACGGCTTTGTTTTGCCATGCCAATAAACTGACAATAACGGTGATAATAATAATAAGCGTCGTATGGTTAAACAAAGGGGAATCCTTAGGCCGAGCCTGATAGATGGCAATGATATAAATCGTAACGCTTAAAGCCCAAGTGTCTTGGCTCAATAACAACTACTATTAATGATAATAACGCTAAAACGGTAAATAGCTACTATAAACAACTAAATATGAGTAATGATAAAGCATTCAGGCATGATATTAGCAATAATAACAGCGATGCTCAGGCAAAAAACCAATACACGACAAAATTATGCTTTAATAATCGTTTATATTAAATAATATAACAGCGTAGCAGGCGGAATGAGTAATGCTTCGTATACTGACCGTAACGATTCACGACAGCATAAAGACCAAACATAATAGTTAATAATAGACCTGAAAATTAATAATAAAGGTCTGGCAGTCGTTTAGGTTTATGGCATTAAGCGTTGTCAAACTCATTGTTATTTAATTTATAGTCATTTAAAAAGTAATGAAAGTTATAAATGATAGGCAATTTATATACCAATATTGCTTGTTACGCGTTCAGCTTCCTACAATTTTTAGAATATAAAGTTAAATTAAAAAATACATCTCCGTTATATCCCCTAAATCAACGCCGACAGAGGCAATAACTTATGAATATTATCGACCAATTAGAACAAACGGTGACCTCAGCGGTGTTGGGTGGCTATAGTAATGACGACCATACTAATCAGGCTGATAATGGTAATGTGTCCCAAGTCAGCTTATTAGAGCAGTTTTATGCCATTTTAGCGGCGCGTTTGGCGTTACCACAAGTTTACTCGCAGTTACTGCGTGATGATCAGCCGATTGCTAATGATAATATGATAGAGACGCCGTTATTTGAGCAGTTATGGCAAGCACCGAACGCGCGCCAAGTTATTATTCAAGAGCTTGCGGCTACCCATCATATTGATGAGCTCACCACCACACAGCTTATTATGAATGCTGCACCGCTGGTTTATCGTGAGCTCAAAATAATGGCAAATGGGCAGTTCTTGCCGGCATTTTTGCAAAGCCAGCAACCCACATTTCGCCATTATCTGCCGATATGGGCGGCACCAGTGATTACCGCGGCGCAACATGCTGAGGATGAATTGTTTAATGCTCAAAGCACGCTAGCTGAGATAGCTGCTACGCCTGTTTTATTAAATAAGCATGATGCCACTGAAGCAAGTAGGATAAATCCTTCTGCGAACTTGATAACAGAACCAAATACGGCAGCAGAACTTGCTAATGAAAGTTTTGATAACAGTCTAAGTACAGCGGCTATCGATACGGGTGCTATCCATGCCAATCCAGCGGCCCATCATCTAGAAGAAAACAGCAGCCTAAAACGAGAAAAAGTACGTACCCGCAACCAACGCAATGATTTATTGATTCGGGTGTTTTTATTATTGGCGGCAGTGGCAGCGATTGGGCTGGTATGGGCATTGTTAATTAGGCCTAATAACGCACCGCCTGTAGAACCAGTGGTGACAGCGCCCACAGTCATACCGCCTGTGGCTGAGCCGCCAGCGCAAGTATCAACGCCCGTTGCGCTCATCGTTGGCGTCGATAATGGCGGCAATCTATATACTTGTAGCGCCTCTGTCGGTGACGCCGCGCTCCAAAGTACGCTGCAACAAGCGCTTAATAGTAGCTTTGGTGAGCAGGCGGCTAAGTGTCAATTTACGGTGCAAGAAGGCGTGGCCAATAATATTGCCAATATGCCTATCGAGGCGCTACCCAATATTTTGACCTTATTAAGAGCGACTCCATTTGCTCGTTTACAGCTGCAAAATGACCGCATGACTTTGGAGGCACCAGATAGTATGCAGCTGCAAAAATTGGCCACCGATATCCGTACTTTGGTACCGGCGATGATGGTTGATAGCACCGCGCCGCTACCATTACCTAATAATGATGGCAGTATGGGAGCAGCTGATATGGCGGCCATGAATGGTGCCAATAATCAGTACGATGCGAATAACAATATTAATGATAATGTTAACGGTAATAATGATTACCAAGCCGCGGACGACGATACGGGGGATAGCGTGATGCCAGCGCCTAGCCGTAATAATGACTTTAATAATCCGCCGATGTATGACCAACCTAGCAATAACGCTGCTATGAATAACGACCGCCCAGCATCAAAGCAACCACCGGGACCTTTTTCAGTATCGGAAGTCGATGATATGGCAAACAGTGTTATCGTGGCTGAGCCTGCCCAAGTTAGAAATAGATAGAATATTTATAACAAACGCGTAGAAAATAAAAAGCTAAAAGGAGTGTAGTATCAATGATTGACGGCACTCCTTTTTTATTTGCCGCTAAATAAAGAGCATAAGAATAAAAAAATATTATAGTGAATTAACTTTAAAAACAGATCTGGAAAAACAGATACAGTGCGACTGGGATGAATTTTTCGTAGCCTCTGTGATAGCAGCAAGCAAGGAAAATTTATACCAGTCGCCCATAACTATTAACGCATCGTTTTTATTTTGAACTGACTATACCTGAAACAGTTAATGCAAATTTCTATTTAACTTACCAACCACATTGAAAATTAAGCGATTAGCTGTTCATATGTTAGTAATTTATACTTTCTAAGCATTGCAGTTACGAGTAACAACCGAAACATTACTTATCGTAGCAATTGCACAACAGCCTGTCGATTGTGAACACATACTTAATACTTTTATAATAACAAAAGTTGAATCTAGTTATGGCTGCTATCTAATACTATTAACTTAGTATTAATCGCATGAGCTTATATTAAATAGCCGCCATAAAATATCAATATCAACGCTCTACTTTTTGAGAATGCATGCTATATAAAACAAGCCATTTAAAATAACAATTCATTGAGGAATGACATTATGGATATTATCAGTCACTTAACGCGGACGGTTAGTCCAGCAGTGCTAGGAGATGACCGCACTCCTGCTAAGAAAAATTTACTTGAGCAGTTTTATGCTATTTTTGCCGCGCGCCTAGCCGATAACGATACCTATAATCGTTTTGCTAATGAAAATATCGCCCGTGATGATCAAGGATTTTATGATCGGGTATGGACAGATGGCGCGCACCGTGACCAAATCGCTCGTGAGCTTGCTGTTAAACATAATGTTGACGCTACTGCTGCGCGCGGTTTAATTGCGATGGCCGCGCCACTGGCCTATCACGAAATCAAAAGCTTGGCAGGAACGACGCCTGTACCGCAGTTTTTAAATGACAATCTTGCCAGTTATCAGCATCATATCCCAGTATGGGCAAGTACTGTTCTGCCTGCTGGTATGATTGCGGCTGCACCCGCTGGTGCTCGCGTTTCTGATACGGTCAGCACTGACCCTATCCGCCGCGAAGAGGAAGAAAAAGGCAGCTTTATGAAAGCGCTGCTACCGATTATTGGACTAATTATCTTGGGTGCGTTAGCGTGGGCGCTACTAAGAGGTTGCCAAGACAATCCTGAGCCAGTCGGCAAGCCTGTTGCTACCGAGCAGCAAGCCGTTAACGATGATGGGCAATCAGTGGTTGCTGCGGATATCGAACCTGCGTCATTGCGTATTGCGACTGGTGAAAACAGTGAGCTATACGCTTGCCGTATGAACGTTGGTAATGAGACGCTACAGGGCAATGTTATGGACGCTCTGACCGCCACATTTGGCGATGAAGCCAATAATTGCCGTGCGGATGTCGATGATAACTTCTCAATTGATATGCCTGCTGCCGCTCAGCTTGCATCTATATTACCTATCGTCAAAAACGTACCGAATGCGAGTATGTTAATCAAAGGCGATACGATTACCGTTAATGCGCCTGACGCTGCGGCATTAGATAAATTGGTTGCAGATTTACAAGCGGCTGCGCCAGCGATGACCGTCAAGCCAGAAGCGCCATTAGATGCCCAAGCTGAGATTGATAATAGCCTAACAGCTTCTCAAGCAGCGATGGATAACCTTGGCCAAAATCCTGACCCTCAGGATGTGGCTCGTGCGCTCAGCCTACAAGTGGTGAACTTTGAAGTAGATAAAGCCGTTATTCCTGATGCCAATAAAGCGCTATTAGATCGCGCTGTAAAACTGATGGAACAAGTGCCAGATATGAAGCTGATGATTATTGGTCATACTGATAAAACTGCTGATGCTGCTTACAATATGAAGCTGTCAGAAGAGCGTGCCGAATCTATGAAAGATTATTTGGTCGCGCAAGGCGTTGATCCAACTAAGCTGATGACTAAAGGTATGGGTGAGACCGATCCTATTGCTGAAAACGCCACTGAGCAAGGTCGTTTCCGTAACCGCCGTATTGAGTTTGTGGTCTATGATGAGACAGCAAATGCAAACGATGGCATGGCGATTAGTAACAGTGCCCTTGACCCAGACTTAAATCCATTAGACAGTGATAATGATGATCTAATGCCTGATGCTGATGATGCCAGTCGTGGTACGGCATTAGACCCACAAGCAAGTACCAGTAATTAGTATCATTTTAGACGCGCTTATGGACAACCAGTAAGCTTTAAGTGGAATTTGAATAGCAAAAAAACCGCATCTTGATAAGGTGCGGTTTTTTATGTTGTTAAATCAGCTTTGTTTTGTTAGCTGCATTATTTATAAGCAGTAGGGTCTTTTAAAACCGCTTGCGCTTCTGTTTGAACCGGAAAGAAAGTCTGTAAAACGTTATCTTTTGCTTGTTGCCAATAATCAAACTGCTGGCATGTTGACTCAAGGTCACCTTGCCAAACAGGTATCTGTCCACACATGGTCTTGATGCGTTTTTGGTCAGGATAGGGCAGCTCTTGTGCTGCTGCCGCAGCTTCGTGAGCAGCAACGCGGTCATTACAGACCAAGGCAATATCGCAGCCTGCTTCAATCGCCGCTTTGACACGGGCGCTAACATCGCCTGCTGCTTGTGCGCCTGCCATCGATAAATCATCAGAAAATAACACCCCATCAAAATTAAGCTGATCACGAATGATGTCTTTGAGCCAAATTTTTGAAAATCCTGCGGGTTTATTATCGACTTGGGAAAAAATCACATGCGCTGGCATTAAGGCATCAAGCCAAGGCAACGTCTGCGCAAAAGGCTGCATATCACTATTCATAATCTCATCTAAGCTACGCGTATCTATTGCTTCTGCCACATGTGAATCAGGGGCGATGGCACCATGACCGGGAAAGTGCTTACCGGTGGTCGCCATACCGGCGTCTTTCATGCCGCGCATAAACTGGCTGGCCAGTGCAATAATCGCTTGCGGCTCATGATGAAAGCTACGGTCGCCGATGACTTGGCTGATACCGTCTCTATCGAGCACCGGCGCAAAACTTAAATCAATGCCGACTGCCAATACTTCGGCCGCCATCAAATAACCGCAGTCGTAAGCAAGGCTAAGGGCGCGGCTAGGGTTTTCATTAAATAACTCACCAAGTCTGCCCATCGCGGGCAATGGCGTAAAACCGTGACGTAATCTAGCAACGCGCCCACCTTCTTGGTCAACGCCAATCAATATATCGGCATTGTGATAGCGTATATCGTCACATAAGGCGCGCACTTGCGCCGCGTCTGCCACATTACGGGCAAATAATATTACCCCGCCCACTTGTGCTTGTTTGATTAAACTGACATCTTCAGCAGTCAGTGCGGTACTATCGATATCAATCATTAAGACGCCGTACATTGCGTGATCCTTATTAGGCTATACCTTGTTATATTATCGTTTATGGTCAAAAAAACATTTAAGCTCAAAAAAGCGCTAAGCCATGAGCTGCATTATTTATCGTCATTATTCGCTATCGCTGTTTAGTGCCATGTTGGTTATATTATGACAGTTATTATAAGATGAGCATAATGTCGCGGCTTAATTGATTTAAAACAGCTATGTTGATGAGCTATCTGGTATTTATTTAGTTAGAGCAATAAATAGGTGTGATAGAAAGTTCGTTCGTTGGCTCATAAGACACAGCGTCATGGCGGGTAAGATTATTTATACAGTTTGAGACAGCAGCGTATTTATAGCCATGCTAGTATTGATTGATTTTTTAACGATAAAACTAAAATAACTATCATGTGTTTGCACGCTTTTAATGCTAGCGTATCGCATGGTTTAATGGTAAATATAATACAGTTAAAAACAGTCAGATTTGTGGATAGCCGTTTATTAGATAACTTTTAATATGAATAACAACTAAGCATATTTTGCATACTTTTCACTTAAAATAATTAGGTATATATGATGAAAAAACAACCAGCACAGTGGTTACTCAGTGCAGCGTCAGTGGGTATCGCTGGTCTTATTCTCACCCAAAGCTATGGCACCGCAGTGGCTGATAGCAATACTGAAGGCTTTAAGGCCACCCCTGAGCAACAGGTCACCACCCGTCAGGTAGCGGCATTGCTGGATCGTAGCCATTATCTCAATCAGCCGCTCGATAGCGCAACGGGTAGCGAGATTCTATCCATGTATATCGATAGCCTTGATCCAAACCATACCTTGTTTTTGCAATCTGATGTCGATGAATTTAAGAAAAAATATGCCGATGAATTTGGTGCCCGCTTAAAACGCGGCGACTTATCTGCTGGCGTAGAAGTTTTTGAGCGCTATCGTAAACGCTCTAATGAATACTTCGCGATGGCAAAGAAGCTGCTAAACACAAATCTTGATTTAACCAGTAAAGATAGCATTGTACTTGACCGCGAAAAGCTCAGTCATTTTAAAACCAAAAAAGAGCAGCGTGATTATTGGACGCGTCAGTTAAAGTTTCAGCTGATGAGTATTACTTTGGGTCAAGAAGATGAGAAGGCGAAAGAAAAAGTCTTTTTAGACAATCCTGATATCACGCGCGGACAAGATTTGGTGCGTAATGATGAGCGCACGCCAAGTGAGATTTTGCTCAATCGTTTATCACGCCAGCAAGAGCAGTTTACCCGTCTAAAAAACGACGAAATCATGGAAACCATCTTGAACACGGCGATGCTGACTTATGATCCGCACAGTAATTATTATGCGCCGATTCAAGCCAATGAGCTGCAAATTCAGTCCAGTTTACAATTAGAAGGTATAGGGGTTTCTATTCGCCCTGACCGTAAAAACCCAGACTATACTCGCATTGTGACCTTGGTTGACGGTGGTCCAGCGGCAAAGTCTGGTCAGATTAAACCTAATGATTTGATTATCGGTATCGCTAAAGACGGCGAAACCATGACCGATGTGGTCGGCTGGTCAACGCGTGAAATTGTCGGCTTGATTCGTGGTAAGCGCGGCACTTCGGTGACTATTAAAGTACGTCAACCAAATACCCCAGACGCTAGCGCCCGTAACGTAACCGTAGTTCGCGATATTATTCAACAAGAAGAATCTGGCGTCACCCAGCGCGTCGTTGAAGTTCAGCGCCCTAATATCGATAAAACGCCCAAACGTATCGGCGTCCTTGAGATACCAAGTTTTTATCTCAACTATCGCGCCCGTCGTAACGGCGAAGAGTACCGTAGCGTCAGTGTTGATACTGAAAAAGCTCTTAAAGAGTTGAATAAAAAAAATATCGACGGTCTAGTGGTTGATTTACGTAACAATCCAGGCGGCTCGCTCGATGAAGTTGCCAAGATGCTTGGCTTCTTTATCAAGAGCGGTCCGCTAGTGCAAATTCGCGACAATCGCGGCAATATCCAAGTCTATCGTGATGACGATGGCGGCGAGCAGTTATATGATGGCAAGATGGTCGTTATTACTAACTTAGCATCGGCATCTGCCAGTGAGATCTTTGCTGCAGCGATTCAGGATTATGGTCGTGGCTTAGTCGTCGGCAGTACAACGACGGGTAAAGGCTCGGCGCAGATTCAGCTTGATAGCTTAGCATTGGGCTCAGCAACTTTAACGCAGCGTAAATTCTATCGTATCACCGGCGGTAGTACGCAGAATAAAGGCGTGGTACCTGATGTTGAATTGGTTAATATCTATGATGATGCAACCTTTGGCGAGCGCGCACAGAAAAAAGCCTTGCCGTGGGATACCATTAAAACCGCGCCTTATAAGCCTGAAGGTAAATTTTCTGCCAATACGTTAGCGACGCTAAACCAGCAATCAAAAATCCGTCAGCAGAAAAACCCGCAGTTTGTTTATCTATCAACGCTAAACGATATTCGTAATATGGAAGATGAGAAAAAACCAATTCCGCTTGATATCAATAGCCGCCGTGCCAAGATGCAGCTGATAGAGAAGCGTTCATTGGAAGCTGAAAATAAGCGTCTTATTGCAACAGGTGAGCGTCCTTATGCCAATTGGAATACTTATCAAGCAGCGATGGATGCAAAATTTGAAGAGCGTAGTCAGATGAAAGAAAGTGAACGTCCTGAGCTACCTGAAGACGAAGCCTTTATTAATGAAGCCGCTTATATCATGCTCAGCGCTGATGCAAAAGTACTCGCTAGCCCAGAAGAAAAGCTATAGCAAATAGTATCTTTTAGGCTATCTCTGTTGTCACTAAAAATACGTGTAAGCATATGCTTACACGCATTGACGTTTAGACCTCTTACTAACCTTGGGTCAATCTGCGATTATAACTGTACGGCACGATTGAACGAAAAGGTTCATAGGTACTAGGGATTGGTATCTTAAAGGTCGCATCAGGGATAGGTGGTTTGCTGATTAGGGATGATAAGGCTGGAAGCCTGAATGTTATAAGATGCTCCGGGATTAAGTATCTAATAACATTAACATGGATGGTTAGTGATAAAAGCCGCATAATGCTTGTTGTTATGCGGCTTTGTTACGTCTGCAATCTCGATAATGCTTGTGAGAATAGTCTTTTCAGAAAACTTGTATGACAAAAATTTGTTAAAATCAGCTTACAAAAAAGGTCAGTAGATTGCTCTACTGAGCTTTTTTAGTTAGACGACAACACTATCGTTCATAACTAAGTATTCGCCTAACTATATTAAGCATACTAACGATGGTACGCTAAACTCAAAAAGAGATTAGTGCTCAACGCCACCAGCGCCATGGATATGGCCATGGTTTAATTCGTCTTCAGTTGCTGCACGTACTTCTTGGATTTCAACGTCAAACGTTAAACGCTTACCAGCCAATGGATGGTTTGCATCAACAGTCACTTCTTTGTCATTTACATCAGTAACGGTCACTAGCATAACTTGACCGCCAGCTTCTGACTGAAATTGCATACCAGGCTGGATATCTTCAACGCCTTGGAAGTTTTCACGTGGTACATGCTGTACCGCTTGTTCTTGGTATTCACCGTAACCATCAGCAGGCTCTACAACGGCATTGACTCTTTCGCCAGCAGATTTGCCTTCTAGTTGTTGCTCAAGACCTGGGATGATGTTGCTATGGCCATGCAAATAAGCAAGCGGTTGACCTTCTGGAGACTGGTCAAGGATGTTACCTTCGTCGTCTTTTAGAGTGTAGTTGAACTTGACGGCAGTGTCTTTTGCGATAGTAGTCATAAATTATCCTAAATATGTCGATATTAAAATTTAAATACGGTTGGAATAAACCTAAAAAAGCCAATCAGCCAGCCAAATAGCCACGTCATTAGTCAATTATCATCAGTTTATTAGGGTAACTTTAGCAGTTAGCATCTTTAATTGCGATGCCTCCTATCGGTTTCAAGGTTAAAAGCATAAAAAATGCCAATTAATCGGCGAATTAATGTAAATAAATATGATTTTTACGCTCTTTAGCGATTTCTTCTCTCTTTAATATAAGTAGCGTAAGGTTTGCCAGTTGCGTTTTTGCATAATGACTCCTACCATAGAGACGATCATAACAATAATAATAGTAACGAATAAATAGTAATGACTAATAATAGTAATGACTAATAATAGTGACGATTATAAGGATAAGAAACAATTATGACTGCATCTTCTCAAGCTTTACCTGCTAGTACTTTGAACAGCACTTTAAATCAGCAAACCGCTCCTATCTCTTACCAATTCGACTTTGCACGCTTTTTTGAGCATTTGGTCGATGTAGCGCTGACCTTTACCGCTGATACTGACGCGCCAAGTTTGTGGTTGCCAGCATGGATACCGGGTAGCTATTTAATGCGCGAATTTGCCCGTAATATCACCGCGGTGCACTATGAAATTTTAGATAGCCAAACTCTAAACAATCAAACATTAGATGGTCAACTCACGGACAATAATCAAAAAACAAACACGTATCGCGCGCAGAAAACAGATAAAAATACTTGGCAGCTGCCACAAGTGCGAGCAGGGCAGAGCATACATGTCCATTATGAAGTGTATTGTTATGATTTATCGGTACGTACTGCGTATGTCGACCAGCAGCGTTTATATGGCAATTTTACCTCGCTTGCTTTAGCGATTGAAGGACAAGAGCAAAAAGCGGTAGAGGTTGATTTAATCGTGCCAGCGGTATTTTTAGTCGACAAAGATGCCAGTCATGTGCGCTTGGCCTGTGGACTTGAGGCAGTACAATCACAAGGTGATAAGCTGCGAATATATAATCTACAAGCAGACAGCTATCACGAGCTTATCGATTATCCGTTTGAGATTGCTGAACAAGATAGCTTTGATTTTATTATTCAAGATGATAAGCACCAGACGATTGGCCATCATTTTTATCTTGCCGGTAAGCATAGCGCCAATATGGGACGCTTGCAGCAAGACGTCACGCAAATCTGTCAAACTTATCTAGATTGGCTCGGCGATGCGCCATTTAATGATTACACCTTTATGACCTTTGCTAGTGGTCAGGATTACGGTGGTCTGGAGCATATCAACTCGACCAGTTTGATTACCCCGCGGCGCGATTTGCCCAATGCTGATGAGCCAAAAGTGCCAAGTGCCGATTATCAACGCTTTTTGGGCTTATGCAGCCATGAATACTTCCATGCGTGGTGGGTAAAAACTGTCCGTCCAAATGTGATGTTGGATGTGGATTTACGCCGCGAAGCCTTTACGCCATTGCTATGGGTGTTTGAAGGTTTTACCTCTTACATCGATGATTTTATGTTGCAAGCTTCAGGCGTCATCGATAAGGCAAGCTATCTTAAATTACTCGCCGAACAAATCAATCGCTATTACCAAACCCCTGGGCGCGCGCATCAAAGCGTTGCTGAATCGAGCTTTGACGCTTGGATTAAGCTCTATCGCAACGATGAAAACACTGGCAATGCAGGTATCAGTTACTATAATAAAGGCGCATTGGTGGCGTTATGCTTAGATTTAACCTTACTTGCAAAAAGCGCAGGTCGTTATCGTTTGTTTGATGTCGTCAAAGCCTTTTATAGTCAAGCAAAGCAAAAGGATAATAAGCGTATCGGTATCAGTAGTGCCGATATGGGGGCAGTTATCGGGCAGTTTATGCCATTAGCGGATTGGGAAGAGTTTGAGCGCCGTTATGTTAATGGCGTTGAGGAGCTGCCCCTAGAAGCGCTGCTCACAGCAAATGGTATTAAAATTTACCCTAATACCAAAGAGACGGCGGATAAACATGTGCCATGGGGCATGCGCTGTAGTGAGACGCCACTGGGTCTTAAGGTTAATCGCGTAACACGTGATAGTATCGCTGCTAAGGCTGGCATTTCAGCCCATGATGTCGTCGTCGCAATCGATGGTATCAAAGCGGATACTAAGCAATTAGCAACGCTTAGTAAGGCCACACGCGCTGTGGAATGCCATTTATTCCGCCGTGATGAGCTGATGACGGTGAAAGTATTATCTAAATCTGATTTCGCTGATAAAGACGCGCATGACGATAATGAAAAAGCATTTCCACATAGCGTCAGCTTACGTCTAGCAAGGGCTAGTACCGATTGCGAAGGTGATGGTGAATATGCAGACTATGCAAATACTGAAAACGCTTGGCTTAATGCGATAGCGCGCTATAAAAATTAATAGCTAGAGTAGCTAGGCAGGTTAAAAGCGATTAGACATTTAGATATTAAAAAACCCTTGCTAAGTGACGCAGCTTAGCAAGGGTTTTATATTTTTAAGGCTTAAAGCGTTATCAGCAAAAATTAGGCAGAAATGCTACTACCCTAAATATTTACTCTTAAGACTTAGCGTTCTCTTTAATCTCTTTTTCATCTCCAATAACGGCTTCAGCATTATCATTAACCGTCGCTTTATTGGCTTTATGAGCCGTAATCCAATTTTGCATCAGCGCAATCTCAGGCTGCTGGGCATCGATGATGTCTTCGGCTAGCTTACGCATCTCTTCATCCGTACCGTACTGAAGCTGTACTTTAGCCATATCTACTGCGCCAATATGATGCGGCAGCATACCGCGCGCAAAGGCCATATCAGCCTCAGGTTCGGCAATACCAAGCATCATATCACTATGCATGGTATTCATCCCTTTAGCGTAAGCCGCTTGCATGGCCTCGGTATTGGGTTTGGGTTTGGGCGCATCAGGGTGGCTAGCCAGCCATTTATTCATGATATCGATTTCAATTTGCTGTGAGTCGATAATGTCTTGGGCAAGTTTGCGCATGGTCTCATCGGTCCCATACTTCAGCTCAATCTTTGCCATATCGACCGCGCCGCGATGATGACCGAGCATCCCTTTGGCAAAGGCGGTATCGGGATCGTTATAACCCATACCAACCATCATCTCATTATGCATACTGGTCATCGACTTTGTATAGTCTTTTAGCATATCCGTCATTTGTGCTTCGTCTACTACATCGCCACTCGCAGACATATCATGGCCAGCATGGGCGTCCATATCGTCAGCCGCTTCAGACGGCTCAGTCGTGGTTGTTATTGCTTCTTCTGCCGGCATTACCTCGGTATCCTCTGTTACGGGCTGGCAAGCACTCAGCAGCAACGCCGCAGAGATACTAGTGGCAAACAAGGTAAAACGACGAGAAGCAATCATGATATATCCTTACTATCAATAAAAAATAACAAACCAGACAAACAATAAGCAAGCTGCAGGCGATATCCGCCATATTAAATACAGATATCGCCCAAAGATAATATGGTTTTGTAGCTTAGCAGATAAACCTTGCTCATTCGAGACGCTATGTTTAACAAGTCGTAATATCTTTAACAAGCTCAATAGCAAAATTGATTAATAGGTACTTGAAGTGAGTAGGCATTAACAAGCTATAAGGTTAAACATCTAATTAATAACGTCTAATCTATAACGCCTAATTGCTGACAACGCTCACGACTTAAATGAATACGCACAAATTCGCCAACGCCAAGCGACCCAAGCTCGAATCCAGCCACTGACCAACGAATAAGACGCAAGCAAGGTAAGCCTACATGCGCGGTCATACGCCTAACTTGGCGATTTTTACCTTCATAGATGGTCAGCATAAGCCATGAAGTCGGCACACTTTTGCGCTCACGAATAGGTGGATCGCGTTGCCATAGCGCAATCGGTAAATCCGCTTCATCAACCAGTAGCGCCGTTGCCGGTAAGGTTTTGCCATCTTTTAACTGGACTCCAGCAGCCAATTGCTTTAGTTGGTCAGCACTTACCAGACCTTCTACTTGTACCAAATAAGTCTTACCTTGTTTTTGCTTATTTTGCGCAAAATTCTTGGCAGCAGGCGGCTGGGTAATGGCTTTATTAACCCGTCCGTCACTGGTCAAAATCAACAAGCCTTCTGAGGTGGCATCCAGTCGACCGGCGACGCGAAGAGATTTATCGGTGAAATACTCCGATAGGGTACTGTGATCATTATTGCTATCATCACGAAATTGACTTTGTACTCCGTAAGGCTTGTTGAATAGAATCAGGCTGGAGGTCGACATAAAATAGCGTTTCCCAAAGATAAAAACTGAATGTAGGGTAAATAGAATTAATATTAAAAGAGTAAGCTTCTGATACAACATGAGCATAATGTAAGGCTATTCTTATAATTATCTATAACCATGTTATGATTGTGGTATTTATCATAATGATAACTAAAAATGGCTCATGCAAAACAAAAATTATCAAGCACGCTTTATCTTAGTACAATGGCTAAGACAGCTTGCGGTTTTTTGTATGACTTAATTCGCAAAATCTGAAAAATTTCATGCATTTTTTTTGTCATTTTACTTATTGTAATAACATCTGATTTTTTCGATAAATGACCAAGCAATTTTTGCAGTAGCTTTAGTTTTTACATAATTATTAAAATAAGTATTAATCATATCATCAACAATATCTTTAAGTATTACTCTTAAAACTATTATACATCACCTAGCCAAGCATGTCGGCTTAGCTATATTCTGCTCAGTACGCTCTGCTCAATATGTTCTGCTCAAATAATTAGCGTTTAACTCGCTATGCTGCTTAGCTAAAGTCAAAAGCAAAACATAAATAGCTAGCGAAGATAACAGAATGCCAATGATGCCATGATGCTTGCGCTATCTACTATAAAAATACAATTAAGGAGTTTGACCCATGCCATATGAAAAGGTAATCGTCCCAAGAGACGGCGAAAAAGTAACCGTTAATGCTGATTTAACCCTAAACGTACCCAATCATCCAATTATTCCCTTTATCGAAGGCGATGGTATCGGTGTGGATATCACACCGGTGATGATTAAAGTCGTCGATGCCGCGGTATCAAAAGCCTATCAAGGCAAAAAGTCCATCGTTTGGATGGAAGTATATTGCGGCGAAAAAGCCTCGAAAATTTATGATGGTGAATATCTACCGACCGAAACGCTTGAGGTTCTTCGCGAATATGTGGTGAGTATCAAAGGTCCATTGACCACGCCAGTTGGCGGCGGTATGCGTTCGCTAAACGTCGCGCTACGTCAAGAGCTTGACCTATACGTCTGTCAGCGTCCAGTACGTTGGTTTGAAGGCGTGCCAAGCCCTGTGCATAGCCCAGAATTAACAGACATGGTGATTTTCCGTGAAAACTCAGAAGATATCTATGCGGGTATCGAGTGGAAAGCGGGCAGTGATGATGCCAAAAAAGTCATCAAGTTTTTGAAAGAAGAGATGGGCGTGACCAAAATCCGTTTTTCCGATGACTGCGGTATCGGTATTAAACCTGTCTCAAAAGAAGGCTCGCAGCGTTTGGTGCGTAAAGCCATCCAACATGCTATCGATAATGACTTACCAAGTGTCACCCTCGTGCACAAAGGTAATATTATGAAATTTACAGAAGGCGCGTTTAAAGAATGGGGCTATGAGCTTGCCGCTGAGCGTTTCGGTGCTGAATTGCTCGATGGCGGTCCTTGGATGACGATAAAAAATCCAAAAACGGGTAATGAGATTGTCATTAAAGACGTCATTGCCGATGCTTTTTTACAGCAAATTCTCATGCGCCCTGCTGATTATTCGGTTATCGCAACGTTAAACTTAAACGGTGATTATATTTCTGATGCGCTGGCCGCAGAAGTGGGTGGTATCGGTATCGCACCGGGTGCCAATAAAGGTGGGTCAATCTCTGTCTATGAAGCAACTCACGGGACAGCGCCTAAATATGCTGGTCAAGATAAGGTCAATCCAGGTTCATTGATTTTATCTGCTGAAATGATGCTACGCGATATGGGTTGGACAGAAGCTGCCGACCTTGTGATTGATGGTATCAAAGGGGCGATTAAGAATAAAACCGTCACTTATGACTTTGAGCGTTTGATGCCAGATGCTGTTTTGCTCAGCAGCTCTGAGTTTGGTCAAGCCATTATTAAACATATGGATGCTTAATTGGCCAATAAGTTAAGAAACTTTGGTTAGCTGAGTTTTACCCAGTTATATTTTAAAAAGCCATCTACAACAATGCAGGTGGCTTTTTTTATGGTTATCTATTTATTTAGCCATAAAAAAACACCCCAAAAGTCTCAGACCTTTGGGGTGTTTGATTCATGCTGACTTAGCAACGTTTACTATGTCAGTTTAGAGCCAACTATTCAGTTTAGAGCCAATTACAACGAAGCAATAGTCTCGTTGAATAAGGCACTTGGACGCATGGCTTTTTCAGCTAAAGCTTCATCTGCCAAGTAGTAGCCTTTTAGATCCATAGGCTTGCCTTGAACCGCATTCATCTGTTCAATGATAGCAGCTTCATTGCTTTCAAGGTTTTGTGCCAATGGCGCAAATTGTGCTTTTAGCTCGCTATTTTCATCTTGTGCTGCCAGCTCTTGAGCCCAGTACATAGCCAGATAGAAATGGCTACCACGGTTATCCAATTCGCCCGTTTTACGTGAAGGCGACTTGTCATTTAACAGCAGCGTTTCAGTGGCTCTATCAAGGGTATCGGCCAATACTTTAGCTTTGGCATTGCCGTCGTTTTTAGCTAAATGCTCTAAAGACTCAGTCAAGGCTAAGAACTCACCGAGAGAATCCCAACGTAGATGGTTTTCTTCAAGCAATTGTTGCACGTGCTTCGGTGCTGAACCACCTGCGCCTGTTTCAAACAAACCGCCGCCCTTCATTAGTGGGACAACTGATAGCATTTTAGCACTGGTGCCTAATTCTAAAATTGGGAACAAGTCAGTTAAGTAATCACGTAAAATATTACCGGTAGCAGAAATGGTATCTAGACCGCGAGCAACGCGCTCTAAGGTATAACGCATCGCACGAACTTGAGACATGATTTCGATATGTAGACCGTCAGTGTCATGATCTTTTAAGTAGGTTTGTACTTTTTTGATCAGCTCGTTCTCATGTGGACGGTAAGGGTCTAACCAAAAGATAACTGGCGTATCTGATTCACGGGCACGGCGTACGGCAAGCTTCACCCAATCTTGGATCGGCTCGTCTTTAACCTGACACATGCGCCAGATGTCACCTTTCTCAACACGCTGCTCAAGCAATACTTCATTGGTTTCTTCGTCAACGATACGAGCTATGCCCGAATCACTTGCTTCGAAGGTTTTATCGTGCGAACCATATTCTTCTGCTTTTTGCGCCATCAAACCAACGTTAGGTACGGTACCCATCGTGGTTGGGTCAAAGTTGCCATGCCATTTACAGAAATTAATCATTTCTTGGTAAATACGTGCAAAAGTAGACTCAGGCATGACTGCTTTACAGTCATACATTTTGCCATCAGCGCCCCACATTTTACCGCCTGAACGGATCATAGCAGGCATAGAAGCATCGACAATCACATCACTTGGTGAATGGAAGTTGGTGATACCTTTTGATGAATCAACCATCGCTAGACGTGGACGATGTACTTGGCAAGCATGTAAATCGCGCTCAATCTCTTCACGTAAGCTGGCTGGTAATTCGGCAATTTTTTCGTACAAACTTGCCATGCCGTTATTGACGTTAATACCTAACTCGTCAAATAACGCGCCATGCTTATTAAAGGCATCTTTATAATAGGTTTTAACCGCGTGTCCAAAGACGATAGGATGCGAGACTTTCATCATGGTGGCTTTTACGTGTAGTGAAAATAAGATACCGGCTTCACGGCAATCTTCCATTTCACGCTCATAAAATTCAAGCAGCGCTTTTTTGCTCATAAACATCAAGTCGATGACTTCTTTATCGAGCAAAGCAATGCCTGATTTGAAAACATTAACCGTGCCATCTTCAGCCACGCGCTCCATACGTACGGTACGGGCTTTATCTAAGGTAATCGATTGCTCGCCGTCATAGAAGTCGCCACTGTGCATGTGTGAAACGTGCGTTTGTGACCATTGCTTCCACTCACCCATAGAATGCGGGTGCTTGCGGGCGTAGTTTTTCACTGCTTTTGGCGCACGGCGGTCTGAGTTACCCTCACGTATGACAGGGTTTACAGAGCTGCCTAGGCTTTTGCCGTAGCGACGACGGATTTCTTCTTCTTCTTCCGTTTGCGGCTCATCTGGAAAGTTAGGAATCGCGTAGCCTTTGCTTTGTATCTCTTTAATTGCCGCTTTTAATTGCCCCACAGAGGCACTAATATTTGGTAATTTGATGATATTGGCGTTTGGATCTTGGGTTAATTGACCAAGCGCAGCTAGGTTATTAGGAACGCGCTGCTCTTCCGTTAAGTATTCTGGAAATTCAGCCAACACACGCGCTGCAACAGAGATATCACTGGTTTCGACTTCGATGCCTGCTGTTTGGGTAAATGCTTTTACAATAGGCAAGAATGATAAGGTTGCAAGCGCTGGGGCTTCGTCAGTTTTTGTATAAATAATTTTTGACATGTTAGTAGAGTATTCCTTGTTGTCATTAATGAGGCCAATAAAGCTGAGGTATTATTTAACAGCTCTATACAGCCTGCATACAATAATGGGCTACGGGTTGGTTCAAATACATCAAGTGTCGTCGTTTATTGCCATTCTAGAGTGTCAAGACTGCTAGAAAAATCTTTCATAAGCAGTGACTGACCTTTCTTAGGTTGGCCTTTGTTAAAAAGTCGCTGTAGCAAGCACTTATTTTATTAAAGGTCATCTTGACCATTTACTTCAAAGCTCTCAGACTAAAATGGTCTGAGAATGTATGACTGACGCCACATTATAGTCGATCCACTATAAATTCGATATGATGTCAATCTTGTACATTGAACTAAGTATACTATTTTCGCTCATATCCTATGTATCTGAATTATATTAAGCTAGTAATAGCCTTATTCTACCAGTCATCAGCGTCGATATCATCTTTTGCAGACAATTTGCACGCTTTTAATACTATTTTCTGCACACATGAGCTTATTTCTGCAACAATGGACTTGTTATAGTGGTTATTCTCCAATAAAGCGGTTCTTTCAAATAGCCATTTTTTTAGCGTTTATTGCAGTCCAAACCAAATCTGTACTTAAGATTAGTTTTCAGCCATAAAAATAAAACAGTCATTAACAAATAAGCCATTTGGTCAGCTGCTTTGCTGACGATGGCTTTTTTTGTGCTGTTTTTTTTAAAACTTTTCGATAAAGGTGTTTCGACAAGGGTGTTTTAAGAGGACGTTTTAAATATAAACAAGTTCTCTTTTTTTGAGGATTAGATAGTGAGGATTGGATAAATTCATGAGTTTTTGCAAATTGTGACAGCAAAAGCATGGTAGTTTGATAGGATAAACGCTAAAGAAAAATGGTCTAAGAAATAGCAGGATGAGAGTGTGGGGATGATGAATTTGCAATATGCGTTACTCAGCGATAGCAGCTGGCAGCAATTGACTAACTGGCAGACACCAGATACGCCTTTTATGTCGTTTGAGTTTTGGCAGGCGCTGAGTGATACTGGCGCTATCGGCGAAAAAGCCGGCTGGTTGCCGATTTATATCTTAATTCATCGCCCAAACGATAGGGATAGTGATGCAACTCAGGAAGCGCTATCTTCGGCAAAGCTATCTGCATCAAAGCTATCTTCAGAACAAATAGGCCAACCGATTGCGGTCATGCCCGTTTTTATTAAAGGTCACCATCAAGGCGAGTTTGTCTTTGACCATGCGTGGGCACAAGCCTATGCGCAGTATGGTTTAGATTATTATCCGCGTTTGGTGACCAGCGCACCTTATACACCCATTACTGGACAACGTTTATGGCTAGCAGAGGGTGAGGTGCTAGATGCTGACATTTTAAAGGCAGCTATCGCAGGGGTTGACGATATCGCTCAGCAAGTGGAAGCGTCTGGCTGGCATGGCTTGTTTGTCACGCCTGAGATGGCGGCTATCGCTCACGCAGCGCTGCCGACTGATATTGATATAGAAATGGCGCTTAACAGTCAAGCAAATGGGGTAGCGGCAAAACCGATTGAGTTACCGATATTGGAGCGCCAAGGCTGCCAGTTTTTATGGCAAAATAAGCATTTAAGCCAAGACAGTAAGTTAAATAGGGACAGTCAGCTAAGTGAAGATGGTCAATTAAGCAAGGACAGTCAGCCATTTGCCGACTTTGAGGGGTTTTTGGCCACATTAAAAGCCAAAAAACGTAAAACCATTCGTGCGGAAAGGCGCAAAGTCGCCGAGCAAGGTATTATATGCGAGCGTAAATGCGGTGATGCTATCACTGAGGCAGATTGGCAGACGTTTTATCATTGTTATGTAATGACCTATGCCGTACGCGGGCAGCAGCCTTATCTCACACTAGACTTTTTTAAAAAACTGGCGGCAACCATGCCTGAGCATTTGATGCTCGCGCAAGCGCTTGATGCCAATGCTGATATTATCGCCAGCAGTTTATTTTTGTACGATAAGCCTGATAGTAAAAATGCAACGCTGTATGGTCGTTATTGGGGTGCGCTTGGTGAGTATGATAGCCTGCACTTTGAGCTGTGTTATTATCAAGGTATCGAGTTCGCTATCGAGCAAGGTTTGACCTATTTTGACCCAGGCACCCAAGGTGAGCATAAATTAATTCGTGGTTTTATTCCGACCAAGACTCATTCTTTGCATCGCATTTACGATGCGCGTTTTGTCCCAGCGATTAGCGATTTTTGTGCCAAAGACCGCATGCATATGGCGCAATATCGAGAGCAAGCCTTTGCAGCCTTGCCCTTTAATATTGATAATATGCCGACGTTTAATGACAGTGATTTTTGATAACACTAATTAATGCACAATAAATGTTCTTTGATAATCTCTACTTAATAACTTTCTATCTAATACTATCCTATCAGCCGTAAACTATGACCCCTAATCTTTGTTGTTCTGATCCGTTATCGCCTCCCAGTGAGCTATTAGATTTTCTCAATACTGAAGGTTCGCTCACTGCCATGCTCGAGGTAAAAGCAGGGCAGCCATTACGTGTCAAGCGTAGCTTTGAGGGTTATCGGTTATTATCCTTGGCGCAAAAAAAACAATTGGGTGTAAAAGGGGCGGCGCTGAGCCGTCCATTACTAGCGTGGTTACGCGAGGCACAGTTATATGGCAATAATGAGCAGCCATGGGTGCAAGCACAAAGTATTTTCCCTTTACCAAGTTTAAAAGGGCGCGCTCGCCGTTTGCAGCAGTTAAAAAGCACACCGATTGGCTATGTATTATTTAAGCGCAGTCGCACCTTGCCCAATCAACGTTCTATCGAAAAAACGGCAGAGGGCTGGCAACGGCAGACGCTGTATGATTGGTATGGGCGCAAAATACTGATTAGTGAGACTTTTTTAGCAGCGCTTTTGTCTAATAATTCTTAACTTCTATGATACTTAAGAAATTAAAAATTCGCTCAAAATGACAGCTTAGACTTTGATGAGGAAATAACAGTTGTTTATTAATTTATAATTATGCTATAAATACAATTTAGAAACATAATTATACTTATCTTAACATCAGGAACTTCCAATGACGTCATTAGCCACTGCTTTTTTATCGAAGTCTGTCATGGTTTTGACAGCTGCTACACTGGTTATGGGTTTTTCATTCAATGCCAATGCAGGGTTCTTGGATAGCATGTATGAGGTTCAAAATACGATTAGCTCAATTGGGCGTACGGCAGACACCATTAGAGGCAGCAAACAAGCTGTATCTAACTTAGGTGAAGAAGTTGGCTTTACCGAACAGTCGTACCAAAACACTCAAGGTAAATTGGTTTCTGGTTCGGTACTATCTGGCAAACTGCAAAATACTAAGCTGCATTCGCAATCAAATAAAGATTCAAATCCCGTTGCGATACTCTCTCAGCAAGATATTATGATTTATATGGGTACAGAAAAAAACGGCTACTATCATGTACAAACTGATAAAGGTGAAGGCTGGGTATCAAAACCATTGGTTAGCATACAATAATAAAACAGCTGATTAGATAGCGCTGTTAGAAGACAGCGGCGATTTATTAAATAAAACAGTCACTCTTAAGAATGGCTGTTTTTTTATGGGCGACAAATAATTATTTGACTAACGAATCAAGCAAGACCTAGAAATCAGAAATATAAAACAATGATTTTATTGCGCATTTATTTGCTTGATAACATCATTACGGCGTCATTTAAATCCTTCAGCTTTCCGTGAGGTTTTTTTGCGCTCACAGTACAATTTTTCATGTTACACTTAATCTTTAGCGATGATATCGATGCCTTTATCGTTCGATTTTATTGCCAATCTGGACAAGTTAATAACAGGTTAATTGCCTTTGCTTGCCCATTTTCACCTCCTTTTATTACTCGCCTCTTTTCAATGAGCACCACCATTAACGATAGCCACTACCTAGGACATCACTATGTTTAAAGATATTTCTATCAAAGAGTTTGATCCAGTACTTGCTGAAGCCATGGCTGCTGAAAGCGTTCGTCAAGAAAACCACATCGAGCTTATCGCTTCAGAAAACTACTGCTCACAAGCAGTGATGGAAGCACAAGGCACTGACCTCACCAATAAATACGCTGAAGGCTATCCTGGTAAGCGTTATTATGGTGGTTGTGAGCACGTCGATGTGGTTGAGCAATTGGCCATTGATCGTGCAAAAGAGTTGTTTGGTGCTGAGTACGTCAACGTCCAGCCACACTCAGGTAGCCAAGCGAACTCTGCTGTTTTCTTAGCATTATTAGACGCCAATGACACCGTACTAGGCATGAGCCTAGACGCAGGTGGTCACTTGACGCATGGCGCGCATATTAACTTCTCAGGTCTAAACTATAACGCCGTACAGTATGGTTTGGTTGAAGAAACTGGCCTTATCGATTATGACCAAGTTGATGCTCTTGCTCGTGAGCATAAGCCAAAGATGATTATTGCTGGTTTCTCAGCATATTCACAAGTCGTTGATTGGCAGCGTTTCCGTGACATCGCTGATGAAGTTGGCGCGTACTTGCTTGTTGATATGGCACACGTTGCTGGTTTGGTTGCTGGCGGTGTTTACCCAAGCCCAGTACCATTTGCTGATGTGGTCACGACTACAACGCACAAAACCCTACGTGGCCCACGCTCAGGTATGATTTTGGCTCGTGATGAGAAGCTTGCGAAAAAGTTAAACTCTGCGGTATTCCCAGGTAACCAAGGCGGTCCGTTGATGCACGTCATCGCGGCAAAAGCGGTTTGCTTTAAAGAAGCCTTAGAAGATAACTTCAAAACCTATCAGCAGCAAGTGGTTAAAAACGCCCAAGCGATGGCAAAAGTCATCCAAGATCGCGGTTATGAAATCATCTCTGGCGGTACTGAAAACCATCTCATGCTGATCAGCCTAGTCAAGCAAGACATGACCGGTAAAGAAGCAGATAAATGGTTGGGTGATGCGCATATCACTGTCAATAAAAATGCCGTACCAAACGATCCAAAATCTCCATTTGTGACTTCTGGTATCCGTATCGGTACGCCAGCGATTACTACTCGGGGCTTTAACGAAGCGCAAGCAAGTGATTTGGCAGGTTGGATTTGTGACGTATTAGATAGCCGTGGCGATGAAAAAGTCGCTGCTGAAGTACGCGGTAAAGTTGAAGCTATCTGTAAAGAGCTTCCTGTTTATGCTAAAAATCAGTAAGTTTTAATTAAAGCTTATTAGAAGTTAGAGATAAAAAAACCGCTTAGCTTTTGCTAGGCGGTTTTTTTGTTTTACAGCTATTTAAATCAGGGTTTAACTTTATCAAATCACATAAATGGCAATTTGGTAAATATCTGCAAGATGGTGGCGTTAACGATATCGACAAAGAACGCACCAACCATCGGCACAATCAAAAACGCCTTATGTGAGGGCAAGTAGCGATCGGTGACCGCCTGCATATTGGCAATCGCCGTCGGCGTTGCGCCCATACCAAAACCACAATGTCCCGCTGATAATACGGCAGCATCATAATCTTTACCCATAACCTTGAAGGTAATAAAGTAAGCATAACCAATCATCAGTAGCGTCTGCACCAGTAAGATAATTAATACCGGTCCTGCGAGGTCAGTCAACTGCCAAAGTTTCAATGACAATAGCGCCATTGCTAAGAACAAGCTTAAAGAGGCGTTACCAATGACGTCGATAGCACGGTCAAACATATCAAAATTGAATACCATGGTTAAGGTATTACGTAGAATCACACCGCCAGCCAGCGCCCATACGAAGGTAGGTAGCTCAAACCACGTATCTTGCGCCAACAAAGTCATGATGTCAGCGAAAGCCAATGCCGCGGCAAATAATGCCAAGGATTCAATGGTAGAGGAGGCGGTGATAAGACGAATGTTATCAGGCTTCTCAAACATCTCCTTATTAGCATGCACTTCCTCTTCGTTATGCTTGGTGCTATAGAGTGATTGCTCGCCGGCAAGTCGTTCAACCTCACTCGGATTTGGATTAGCCGCCGCTGGTTTTAAACCAAGTTTTTTAATCAAATGACGGGCAACCGGACCACCGATGACGCCACCTGCAACCAAACCATAAGTGGCGACCGCGATTCCAAGTGTCGTGGCACCAACCACACCATACTGCTCTTCTAGAGTAATGCCCCAAGCGCCTGCTGTACCGTGTCCACCTGTTAGGGCAATTGAACCTGTTACCAAGCCGAGGAGTGGGTCAAGTCCAAGCACACTTGCCATCGCCACGCCCACGACATCTTGTAAGATGATAAACACCGATACCACGATGGTGAAAATCAATAGTGGCGAGCCGCCTGCCTTTAGCCTACTAAAATCAGCGCTGAGTCCGATAGAGGCAAAAAACATCAGCATGGTTGCGGTTTGCAGCCCTTGATGGAAGTTAAAGCTATAACCCCAAAAGATATTAAGAATGTAAACGATAATCGCTGCAACCAAACCACCGGCCACTGGCTCTGGAATATTAAAGTCTTCTAGAAATTTAATCCGTTTGACTAAAAAGCGTCCAAGCAAGAGCACTAAGGTGGCCAATATCAAGGTGTAGTAGCCGTTGAGGGTGATTTCCATAGGTTAATCCTTTCTATAAATATAAATTAACCTAAATTCGGGATAAAGCTGGTTTTATCTCGAATTTAGGTTCTGGTCATCTCGCTATTCACATGCATCATCTGACGCCGCAACAATCCACAATTGCGGTTTACCAAAATCTTTATAGGCGTCCTCAATGAGACGCTTAAAGACATTAAAGTCCTCAGTGTTAATTTTCTCTACCCCATTTAAGTAAAGCGTGAGGTGAGTAATATCACTATCGGTCAAACAGTCCCAAGCGCTGTCCCAATTATGGGCAAAATAGTCGGGAAAATTGGCTACTTTCGCTAAGCTATTTAGTAGTGTTTCTTTATCCAAAACATCGCCAATGGGAATGTTAAGCGCTTGCTCAGGAATATTGTCAATGAGGGCAGAATCGCTTTGCTTGATGTTATTTTGCTTGATACTGTTTTGGTCAACGCCGTTTTGATTAATACAGTTTTGATTAATACAGTTTTGATTGATGCGGTTTTGATTAATGTTGTTTTGATTAATGTTGTTTTTATTAACATAGTAAATAGCTTGGCTCATATCAGTTCACCTGCAATTGTCGGAAGCTATCATAATGGTCGACGGTCAAATAATAAATGGTCGGTGGATGACCGCCGGTGACAATGCGCCGTGCACCGCGATGGGAAACCCCCGGCGTAGGCACGGTATATTCGCGGTAATAGCCTTGCGACTGGGCAGGTAGCTTGCCTTCGCGATTATAAAAGGTTGTGCCATCTTTATTAGGGTAAGGAAAAGGACCGCCTTGCTTAATAAGTGCCAGCGTTTGATCGATTTGCGCATCACCTGTGATAGCTGCGGAACCTGAACTGCTGGTTTTAGAGACCGTCTGCGATATAGAAGTTGCTGGCGTGCTATCTGTAAATAAACTGGATTTTAAATCCCCAAAAAAGTAAACCGCAACGGCAATAAGGGCGATGACACTGAATAGGGTAGAGAAGCCACTTTTCTTGTTTTGGCTGCCACGAGTATTTTTATGCCGCCTGTTTTTCTGCTGAGCGTTTCGATTGTTTTTCTGCTGCGCATTATCGAGGTTGCGATGCGCTGAATTTGATGTTGAATTCGATGCTGAATTTGATACTGATGTTTCTAAAATACTTAATTCATTAGAGGTGACTTCAGTTGCGCGCAATTGGTTTTTTTCATTACGCTGACTGTTAAAATAGACGCGCTGACCTTCGTTTATAGGTTGCGACAAGCGTACGGTGCTGATATGAAAGAAGACATCTTCACTTTGATTGTCTACCTCAATAAAGCCGTAGCCTTTATCAGCATTCCAGTGTTTAATCTTGCCACTTTGCATGGGCGCGCTATCCTATCGACGGTTTTTATTTAGCAAAATAATTTTTATGTGCCATATATAACATATTTATCAATAATAAAAAAACGCCAGCAATTAAGCTGACGTTTTTTATGGATTATACTTGAGGTAAGATGATAAATTGTAGTGAAGAAGTAATGCGCTAGGCGCGTGTTTCGCCGTGACCGTAAACAATCCATTTTTGCGAGGTTAAGCCTTCAAGTCCAACCGGTCCACGCGCATGGATTTTATCGGTTGAGATACCGATTTCCGCCCCAAGCCCGTATTCAAATCCATCGGCAAAACGGCTAGAGGCGTTAATCATGACGCTTGCCGAATCGACTTCACGGATAAAGCGTTGCGACTTGGTGTAATTGTCGGTAATGATAACGTCGGTATGCTGACTGCCATGGGTATTGATATGCTCAATTGCTTCATCGATACCCGATACCACTTTCACCGCTAATATAGGTGCAAGATACTCTGTATCCCAGTCTGCGCTAGTCGCCGCTGACAGATGACCTTGAAGGGTAGCATTGTCATTTAAAATAGCCTGTGCTTTGTCATCAAGGCGCAGTTGCATGGCATCATCAGCTTTTACGATGGCTTCAGCAATTTTTGGTAATAGCTCATTGGCAACTGATTCATCGACCAACAGCGTCTCCATAGTATTACAAGTACCATAGCGATGGGTTTTGGCATTGACGCTGACCTTGATGGCAATATCGGCATCGGCGTCGCTATCAATAAAGGTATGACAGTTACCATCTAAATGCTTAATCACAGGAACGCGGGCATCACGGCTGATACGCTCAATCAAACCTTTACCGCCGCGTGGCACGATAACATCGACATATTCTGTCATGGTAATCAGCTCGCCAACAGCAGCGCGGTCAGTGGTTTCTAACACTTGCACGCTATGCTCAGATAGACCAACCTTGTTTAAGCCTTTTAAAATACATTTCGCAATCGCTTGATTGGATTCAAAGGCTTCAGAGCCACCACGTAAGATAATGGCGTTACCGGATTTTAGCGCAAGCGAAGCCGCCTCCAAGGTAACGTTGGGACGCGACTCATAAATCATACCGACCACACCAAGTGGCACGCGCATTTTACCCAAATGAATACCTGATGGCTGATAGGTCATATCCGTGACTGCGCCGATAGGATCGGGCAGCGCGGAGACGTCTTTTAAACCTTGCAACATACCATCAAAGCGCGCGTCGTTTAGCTCTAAGCGATCTAGTAGAGCGGCGTCTAAGTTGTTTTTTGCACCCTTATCCATATCGACTTTATTGGCCGCTAAAATATCAGCCTTGGCACTTTTTAATTCGTCATAGATTGCCATCAAGGCGGAATTTTTATCGCCAGTATTGGCCGCCGCAAGTGCTCGTGACGCGGCACGTGCTTGCTGACCAACGCTTTGCATATAAGCGGTAACATCTGTGGTATTCGATTGACTCATAAATTAACTTCCTTATAGTTATCAATAGAGGGTTTGCAGATTAGTAATGATGAATCCTAAATAATGAATCCTAGATTTTATAAAACGCTCATATATAGGTTCAGGCATAAAGAAACGCAGCTAAAGCCGCCTAAAAGCAGTAAATCTGCTAATTATCATCACTAATCTACAAAAATATGTTTTTAGCACTTGTTTATTTTTTAGCGCCTGTCTGTTTTTTAGAAACTAATGGCTTTCTAGAAACTGATGGCTTTTTAGAAACTGATGGCTTTTTAGAAACTAAGGGCACTCTGCTATTTAACATAGAGGAGATGAGGACGATAGTAAAGTCGATTTTGTGAACAAAGACCATTTATCAAGCACTGCAGAGTTTTCTTTAACCTTGTTTTTAGGGTTATTTACTAAATGTTTGAACGGATGTTTTTACTCGTATTTAAATTTTATCCATAATAAATAGCATTTAGAAATAAAAAGATAAGCAGTTAAAAGTCAGGGCGCTGTTACGTGTTTTTAACAGAACTGCGCTGTAACTGCTAAGGTAGTACTTATAAATCGTGAGTATAGTGGGCGCTAATATGAAAAACACTTATGATGGAGAATAAAATGGCGATTGAAAATAAAACCTATAAAAACTGGTTAACGGTTGGTTTGGTGGCAGCGGCATTAAGTGTCAGTGCTTGTGGTAAAAAAGATGAAGCACCGATGGACGTCGAACCAACAGCCGATGCTCAGACAGCGGTAGAAGATGAAGCGACTGGCGTTGCTACGGCGGGCACTAATGATGATGTTGCGGTAGCTAGCGCAAACGACAGTGCTGCTGTCAACACTAACGAAAGTATGGTAGTCGGCGAAAATGATGATGTGGCAGTCGCAACGGCCGATGAGGCAGAGGTACTCGACGGTACTGAAAGCGAAGAGCATGTTTCGACTTACTAATGCCGCAGATAAAACAGCGCTAACGGCGTTAAGATGATAAAATGAGGCCCATAACTGACTGTGCGTTATGGGCCTCATTTTATAAAGGGTATTGCTTTTTCAAAAGCTCATAGGTAAAAGCGACAAGGTTTGCCTTTTTATTGCATTATGAGCGACAATATCGCGCCTTTATTGAACCCATCATAACGTTATCAAAATAATGCGACTAAAACAGCGCTACTAAAATACTGCTCGCTTTAGCTTTGTATTACTCATACTGATAAAGCAGCTATTAATAGAGTTATTTATTATAGAGCTGTTTGATAACGCATTTTTTATTCATGTTTTCACTCATATTTATTGGAAGTCTGCTAAACCATGCTTGATACTGCAAAGAATCCGACTCGGCCTATCGCCTTAGATTTACAAGACGTCCATAAAAGCTATGGCTCATTAGACGTGCTAAAAGGAGTGTCCCTCACCGCCTATGATGGCGACGTCATCTCTATTTTAGGCTCGTCTGGCTCCGGTAAGTCGACCTTGCTGCGCTGTATTAATCTGCTCGAAAAGCCCAATCAAGGTCGTATCATCATCGGTAACGATGAGCTGATACTCAAGCCTACTAAGTCGGGCGAATTGCAAGCGGCAGATATCAAGCAGCTAGAAAGCTTACGTGCGCGCGTGGGATTTGTCTTCCAGAACTTTAACTTGTGGCCGCACAAGACCATTTTGCAAAATATCATCGAAGGGCCAACGCAAGTCCTAAAAATCAAAAAAGACCAAGCGATTAGCGATGCTGAAAAGCTGCTCGATAAAGTCGGTTTGCTTGATAAAAAAGATGCGTATCCCGCAAACTTATCGGGCGGTCAACGTCAGCGTGTGGCGATTGCACGTGCGCTTGCGATGCAGCCGCAGGTGTTATTATTTGATGAACCAACCTCGGCACTCGACCCTGAACTGGTCAATGAAGTGCTCGCCGTCATGCGCGAGCTGGCCGAAGAAGGGCGTACAATGCTCATTGTCACCCATGAGATGCGCTTTGCTCGTGAAGTATCAAGCAAGGTGGTGTTCCTTCATCAAGGTGTGATTGAAGAGATTGGTACGCCTGAGCAAGTCTTTGATAACCCGAAATCTGAGCGTGTTAAAGACTTTATGGCCTCGCATCGCAAAAACTAACAGGGCGTTTTCATTTGTTTTAATTTTAGTCGTTTCAATTTTATCTACTTTAACTTTAACGGCTTTAGTTTTAACGGTTTTGATTTAGACGCTGCTTTAAGTTTTTAAATGTTTAAAGCGATTAAAACGCCAAAATTACTCATTGGTAATTTTCTTAGGGTGTTTATTACTCAATAATCACAGTCGGTATGCAAAACGTTTGTTTTTGATATTTGAGTCAGGTATTATCAAAAGGTTTACAGGCAGTTGCTCATGATGCCTGCCTGTGTCTTCTGTGCATTGAATTGCTTTTCTGGCAGGGACGTCAGAGAACAAAATATCAGAACCCTATATTAAAAAATCCATCAGAATTTAAGGAATGTATGATGTCGAATTCTCGCCTATTGTGGTCATCGATGACCGTTACCGCCGCGCTCATGCTTGGTGCTTGTAGTCAGCCTGCTAACGAAGCTGCTGATACCAATGCTGATGCCCCTGCCGCAGAAACGGCTGGCAAGACCATTCGTATCGCTACCGAGGGCGCTTACCCTCCTTTTAACTATACCAATGCCGATGGCAGCTTGGCGGGTTTCGATATCGATGTTGCCAATGCGTTATGTGCGCAAATGCAAGCCAAATGTGAAATCGTTGCCCAAGATTGGGACGGTATTATTCCAGGTTTATTGGCGCAGAAATATGACGCCGTCATCGCTGGGATGTCTATCACCGCTGAGCGTCAAGAAAAGGTCGATTTCAGTGAGCCGTACTTTGCCAATACCATGGTTTGGCTCACCGATACCAAAGGTGGTTTTGACCCTAAAGCAATTAAGAGCCTAACCCTTGGTGGCCAACGCTCAACGACACCGGGCGCGTACTTACAAGACAATTATGAAGGCAAAGACGGTAATACCGTTAAGCTTTATGATAATTATGACAATGCCTATTTAGACCTAAAGTCCGGTCGTAGTGATGCGGTCCTTGCTGAAAAAGTCTCTGCCAAATCATGGTTAGCGGACAACCCAGAAGGTTTCGGTATCGTGGGTGATGAGATTGATAACGACGATAATATTGCCATTGCTGTTCGTAAAGGGGATTCAATCAAAGACGACTTTAATAAAGCGCTGAGCGAAATCCGTAGTAACGGTGAGCTTGCTCGTCTTGAACAGGAAAACTTCGGTCAATGATTTGCCTTGCTACGCTTTGAGAAAAGTCTTCAATCAATAGATTGTTTTGAGAAGCGTTGATTAACGAATGACTGACCCATTGCGGATTAACAAACGGCTGGTCAATATATTAAGGAATAAACCCTATGATTACTTCAATGACATCATCAATAAGCAAAAAAGCCTTGTGGCTTGCCCCACTTAGTGCGGCGATGCTTATGCTTACGGCTTGTAATAACAGCTCAGCACCGACTGAAAGCACTGAGACAGATGCCGCTACTGATGCGCCTTTAAACATCAAAATCGCTACAGAATCCAGCTATAAGCCTTTTAGCTATACCGACGCTGATGGCAAATTAATCGGCTATGAGATTGAGCTGGTCGACGCTCTATGTGCGCAAATGAAAGCTGAATGTGAAGTTATCTCGCAAGATTGGGATGGCTTAATTCCGGGGCTCAATGCGCAGAAATTTGATGCGGCCATCGCTGGTATGTCAATCACGCCTGAGCGTAAAGAAGTCGTAGAGTTCAGCGACCCATACTTTCATACTGGCATTATCCTAATCGGTAAAAAAGGCGATGATATTAGCGTCGATGGTCTAAAAGGCCAGCCGATTGCCTCACAGCGCTCAACAGTTGCGTCACAGTATCTGCAAGAAAAACATGCCGACTCTGATATCAAACTTTATGATACTCAAGACAATGCTTATTTAGACCTAACCTCAGGTCGTGTCCGTGCCATGATGTCTGATAAAGTTACCGGTATTGATTGGCTAAAAACCGAAGCCGGTAAAGATTACGAAGTCAAAGGTCAAGAAATCAGCACCAGTGATGATGCGATGGGTATTGCCTTCCGTAAAGGCGATCCATTAGTCGCTAAATTTAATAAAGCATTGGCTGAGCTTAAAGACAACGGCACTTATGACCAAATCACCGGTAGCTATTTTGGTACCAGCTCAACAGCTGCGGCGCAAAAAGCAGTAGCGACTGAGGGCGTCAAAGAAGTGGTTGATGATGGTAATGTCGATGCCAATGCTGTGATTGCTAAAGAAGAACAAGCAGAAACGGCGACTAACTAATAGGACTTTTCATAAAGGCCTATGAGATAAGCGCTGGTTTTAATAAAGCACGTTTTAATTAAAGCGTGCTTTATGCCATTTATAATATTTTGCCAAGTGATAATGCTAAGTCTAATTAATAATACCCAGTAACAACATCAAGGATGATTATGAGCAACCATCTTCTCTCAGCCAGCATATTTAGTACGTCTGCTACTTCTTCATCCGCCAGTAAACCTTTCTTAAAGGCAAAGCCGATGCTAGCCCTAACGGCATTATTGGCGTTGGCGGGTTGCAGTAATGGTCAAAATGAGACTAACGAAAACGCTAGCTCAGAGGCAACTAAAACGACGGAAGCGACGGGAAATAACGCCGCTGCGGCAGATGATAATGTGCTGCGTATCGGTACCGAAGGCGCTTATGCACCCTTTAACTATACCAATGCTGATGGGACGCTTGGCGGCTTCGATGTTGAGATTGCCAATGCTATCTGCGACGATATGCAGATGACCTGTGAGATTATGGCGCAAGATTGGGATGGTATTATTCCTGGCCTTAAAGCGGGTAAATACGATGCCATCGTCGCGGCAATGTCGGTAACGCCTGAGCGTGCAAAGCAAGTTGCTTTTACCGATCCGTACTTTAGCAATGCGCTGGTGTTTTTAGCCAAAAAAGACAGCAGCTTTGATCCAGCTAATAGCAGCGATATCAATGCGCACTCTATTGCCGCGCAGCGCTCGACCATCTCTTCGCAGTGGTTAGAAAATACTTATCCAAAAGCCAATATGAAGCTTTATGATACCTTGAGTAATGCCTTTTTAGATCTGGGTTCCGGTCGTGTCGATGCCATGATATCTGATAAACTGCCAGCGTTAGAGTGGCTTGGCTCAGCGTCAGGTAGTGATTATGTGCTAAAAGGCGATGAGATTGATATTAATGATAATTTTGCGATTGCCGTGCGTCCTAATGATGAGGCCCTGCAAGCAAAAATCAATCAATCATTGGCCAATTTAAAGTCTAATGGTACTTATGATAAAATCAATCAAAAGTATTTTGCTGTACCAGTGAGTGCAACGCCAACACCCGTATCAACAGCAGCAACGCCAACAGCAGCATCAACAACGGTAGATAGCGCCGCACAATAGCGGTTTGATACTATATGGTTCGATACTATTAGTATCGTGAATGAATGCTGTATTAATAAGCATAAAGACATTTAAGCGAAAGACATTGCCATGATGGCGATGTCTTTTTTGCTTTTTATAGCAAATCATTGCGTTTTAAGTATGATTGACGGTCGGGTTTTATCAAATCCTACTGATTTATTTGATATTTATGCTGATAAGCACCTATTTAGACCGTGCTTTTACGCGTCAGTATTAACATAGCTGGCAGCGAATATGATAAAATCAGCGCTCATTTCTACTGTGTCAATTAACGCCGCAATAATCGTATTTATCTGACGTCACTCTATGACGCAAAAGGCCAAGGTCTATTTGATCTGGCAGACGATTATCAGCAGCGCTCAGCTATTGATGCTGATTCTTTTAACTCATATTTTGCAAATTGCTAATATAAAGAGACTGAGTGGATAATTGTGTTTGATTTACAAGGATTTGGCGCGCTATTACTAAGCGGCGCTACCGTCACCATAAAACTTGCCATGACCAGTCTGATCATCGGCATGTTCTTAGGCTTGCTCGGTGCCACAGCAAAGCTATCTAATATCTGGCTGCTGCGTAAGCTTGCGACGGTCTATACCGCCACGATGCGCGGGATTCCTGAGCTGCTATTGGTGCTGTTTATCTATTATGGTGGCTCTATCGTACTGATGAGCATCCTCAAAAAGTTCGGCTATAACGACTATGTCGAGATTAGCGCTTTTTGGGGCGGCGTCATGGCATTGTCTATTGCTTTTGGTGCTTATGCGACTGAAATTTTTCGCATGTCGATTCAAGAGATTCCAATAGGGCAACGCGAAGCAGCGCAAGCGATTGGGATGCGTCCTTTTCAGACCTTTTATCGTATTACCTTGCCGCAAGTATGGCAAATTGCGCTGCCGGGTTTGGGCAATTTGTTTTTGGTATTGCTTAAAGATACGGCCTTGGTCTCGGTTGTCGGTCTTAAAGACATCATGTATCAGTCCTCGCGTGCGGCGCAGTCGACACAGCAGCCGTTTACCTTTTATATGGCAGCAGCGATTATTTATTTGGGTCTGACCATGTTGATTACCGGCTTTATGATGTGGCTTGAATGGCGCGCCAATCCAGCGGCGCGTTATGCTAAAAAGCTTAGCCGTCAAACTAGCCCCCATCAAACCACTCAAAGTCAATCGACCATAGGGTAGAGGAGAGATACTATGGATTGGAATTGGCAGGTTATTTTTGATCATATCCCTGATTTACTTAATGGCGCGGTATTGACCGTACAGCTAGTCGTTTTCTCGGGTATTATCGGGCTATTCTTTGGTTTGATTTTGGCGTTATTACGGCTATCCAAAAACTGGCTAGTGCAAGTCTTACCGTTTTTATATATCTTCTTTTTCCGTGGCACGCCGCTACTGGTACAGATATTCCTAATTTATTACGGTCTTGGGCAGTTTGAAGCGGTACGTAACTCGTTTTTATGGGAGCCAGTACTTAGTCAAGCTTACTGGTGTGCGATTATTGCTTTTACCCTAAATACCAGTGCCTATTTGGCAGAAATTATTCGCGGTGCTATCCAAAATATTCCTGTGGGCGAGCTTGAAGCCGCCGATGCGATTGGCATGTCAAAATGGCAGAAGCTGACGCGCATTACTTTACCGCGTGCCTTTGGTATTGTGATTCCAGCCTACAGTAATGAAGTTATCTTTATGCTAAAAGGTAGTGCATTGGCATCAACCATCGCTTTAATGGATATCACGGGCGTTGCTCGTACGATTAGTGCGCGGACTTATACCTTGATGGAATTGTTCTTTGCCGCCGGTGTGGTTTACCTGTTGCTGTCGTGGGTTATCTTATTTAGCTTTAGATTGTTCGAAAAACGTATGAATCGTCACGCCAGCTACATACCACCCGATGTGGTTACCAATACGATTCCTTAGTAATAGTAAATATAAGATAAAAATCTACTCCTAAATGTTTATAAATTGCCGTGAGAATCTAATATGAGCCAATCACCACATATGTCTTTAGCCGATGCGATTGCTGCGGGCGTTAATGATGATAATAGTGTTAACGATGCCAATGAGCGTTTACGTGCGTCTATCGGTAAAGTGGTCTGCGTCGGTCGCAACTATGCGGCGCATGCTGAAGAATTAGGCAATGAAGTACCTAAAGCACCGATATTATTTATGAAGCCAGCATCTTCGGTGGTGTCCATCCGTCAAGGCGTTGTACGTCCAAATCCAGCGCTATATGGTGAAACGCATTACGAAGCGGAGCTGTGCGTGCAATTAGCCGCAGACTTATCAGCAGCAACGATTGAAGAAGCCAAGCAAGCGATTGGTGGCGTAACCTTGGGCTTAGATTTAACCTTGCGTGAGCTACAAGCTGAGCTGAAGGAAAAAGGTCATCCATGGGAGCGCGCCAAGTGCTTTGATGGCGCGTGCGTGCTTGGCGATTGGCTTGACCCGCAAGTATTTGGCGATTTCACAGATATTCATTATCAGCTGAATATTAATGATGCGCTCACGCAAGACGGTGATAGTGCCTTAATGTTATTTCCTGTTTATGAGTTATTGGTAAATATCAGTCACGCTTTTAGCTTGCAAGCAGGTGATGTGATTATGACTGGCACGCCAAGTGGTGTTGGCGCCTTACAAGCAGGCGACCAATTGAGCTTAAAACTGGGCGCTCATGAATGGCAGGCAGAAGTTAAATAAGCTATCAGTTAGCGGTTAATGATAAATTTATTAATGACCATGCTTTCAATGACAAATCTCTAAATGACAAAGCTCTTAATGCCAAAACTGCTAATCACTATTCACTATCAAAACCCCAAATACTATTTGGGGCTTTTTTATGTTAAAAATTGAGCATAATGATGATATATTTTTGCTTAGTAATAACCTAAAAAATGATAAATAAAATACAATAAATACCATCTATACTCATACGCTTGTAACCGCTATGACAATAAAGATACGGGATAGTTCAATCATTATCTTCTGTTTATGGCATTTACAGGCTAGTATGGCAAATCTCCTTAATTGCTTGATGTATCAAAACTATGCTCAAACCAAGACCTTTAGAAAGCATTCATGATTTATTTGCTACCACTCGGCGTCCCCCTGATGAATTGGATACTGACGAAGGTTTTCAAGGCGATGTCTATGAAGAGTTGGCGAAACTTGAATATATTTATGTCGATGAGCTAAGCGCAGAAACGGTCGATAACAGCTATAGCAAACCGCATCAGCCCATATCCTTGGTAGATTTCTTTGAAGGCTTGGCGCAGCTAGCTACGATGGGCGTGGTTGAAGTCACGGATATTGTAGAAGCTATCCACCGTGAGATATTATTGCGTCCTTTAGGGCGCTTTAATAAAGGCAATCTCGAGCACTGGCAGCGCGGTATCACCGGTCGCATTTATGGCACGGTACGTCAGGCGATGCAAATGGTCGGCAATAATATCGCCACAGGGATGCGGCTTTATAACACGGTTTTAAAGCCCAAAAAAATACAGCCGTTGCCGAAAAACTTACGCCGCGTGGTTAATATTTTAAACGGCGTCATGGGCGATCACCTTGTCACCCATCATAATCCATTGGCCGTGTCGATGGTGCTATATGATAAATACAATCGCGTGCAAAGCGATGCACTGTCAGGGCGGGTGATTGTTTTATGTCACGGGCTCTGTATGAGTCACTTGAGCTGGCAAGTAGCTGACGAGGGCAATCTGGCTGAAACGTTGAGTAGTAAGCTGCCAAACACGACGGTATTGTATTTGAATTACAATACCGGTCGACGTATCTCCAGTAACGGGCGTAGCTTTGCAAAAGTTTTGCAAGATTTGGTGGAGAATAATTCAGATATCACCCAGCTTGATTTAATCGGCCATAGCATGGGCGGTTTGCTGAGTCGTAGCGCGCTATTTTATGGTAAAGAACAAGGTTTTAGCTGGGTCGAACGCGTGGGCAATCTTATTACTTTAGGCTCGCCGCATCATGGCGCAAGCTTGGAGCAGATTGGTCATTTTGTTCAAGATAAAATCGCTAAATTGCCTTTCGCAGGCTCATTAGCCAAGTTAGGCGACTTACGCAGTGCAGGTATTATTGATTTACGTTACGGCAGTATTCGCGATGCGGACTGGAAATCAGCTGAAGGGCGCAGTGTGCTGCCGGCAGAATTTCGCCATCCGACGCGCTTGCCTTTGCATGTGAATACCTATCTGGTCGCGGCGGCTATGGTTGAGGTGCATTATAAATCTAAGACCACAAGCTTACTCGGTGATGGGCTGGTTTCGGTAGAATCGGCGCTTGGCGAGTATACCGAAGAGCATACGTTGAATGTGCCCGAGGGTCATAAGGCGATTTTTTATGGTGTCAACCATATGAACTTAATCTATAACGATAGGGTACATCAGCAAATCATTGCTTGGTTATTAGCTAACCGCCAAGGCGATGCGCATGAAGCGAAATATGCGCTTGAGGACCGTATTTACTCTTATCCAGAAATAGATGAAGTTGCGGATTAAGCATTTTTTAAATTTTTAATATCACCTTTAATAAGCCTAGAGCCGTAAATGTGGAATAGTAAAAAACAAAAACCCTCAAGCATGACACTTGAGGGTTTTTTTAATTAAGCAAAATCAAATACGCACAATCAAATAAATAGAACTAAAGACTACTCAGCGAAAATCGCCGCCACATCATCTTTATTAAATTTATAGACTTCACCGCAAAATCCGCAATCCATCTCAAAAGTACCGCCTTGCTCTGCAACGATATCTAAAACTTCAGTTTCGCCGATTTGCTCGATGGCCATTTCGCACTTCTCGCGTGAGCAGGTGCAGCCAAATGATAAAGACACAGGGTCAGGGGCAACGACTTTTTCTTCATTATATAAGCGATAAAGAATCTCGTTGGTATCAAGCGTGGTCAGCTCTTCTGCTTTCACCGTGCGCGTGAGCACACTTAAGCGCGTCCATAAATCATCATCGATACCGGCGTCTTGGTTTTGCTCGACTTCATAAGTTTCTTTAGCCGTACGAGGCAGCATTTGTACCAAGATACCGCCCGCTTGCAAACCATCAGAGGCTAAGTTAATCAGCGTTGGAATCTGCGCCGATTGCTTTTGGTAATGCGCCAAGCAGTCCGCCAAATTATCATGGCTACGCTCAACGATACCTTGATACGGCTCGCCGCCATCAGGTTGAATATTGATAAACAATACGCCTTGACCAGCAGCACCCAATTCCGCAAACGCTTCTTTGGCGTGCCGCATATTTTCCCATGCTTGCACTTGCTCGTCAGTGTCGCCTTTCCAACTGGCAAGGGCACGGATGATACCGTCTTGGTCACATTCTGCCATCGCCCAATTCAGCAAGCTGTCGCTGTCTGATGACTGCAACTGAATCGATAAGCGACCATTGATTTTAACGGTACTGATTAGCAAACTTGCTGCCGTTAGCATCTCACCCAATAAGCGCTTAATCGCTTCAGGGTAAGGCTTTTGCGCAATCGTCGTCGCATAACTGCGTGATAGGCGCACCACATCGCCGCGCACCGGTGAATCTTCGATAAAAAAGCGTTGGCGTACGTCGTTATCATGATGCTGAACAACCGCTTGGCTCTCAGTATTTGGGGCTTGAGTATCTTGTGTCATAGGTCATAGGTAGTATTAAGAAGTTGTTAGCTTTATGGGGATTGATCATGATTTATCAATCACAGCGCTTAGATTGCTTGCTGATTTTAAGTTATTTATTAAAAATAAAGGCTCGTATTCAGCGCTTAAATAGCCTGTAGTATTTTCTACGCTTATGGTGGTTTTATTGGCTATCTATTAAGATAGATAAGCTTAAGTATTTTGCAAGTCGCCCTTATTAAAAAAAGTTTACCCCCACCGCTCAAATTGTTGTACAGTAACATTAAGTTGCACAGTGATAAATAACAGCAACAGCATGGATGCATGGCGGAAAAGTTATTTAATGACCAACATAAAGTCGAGCAATGGCTTACACAACGCCAAAGTCCCCTCTTAATTTTGTGATAATGTGATAAAAGGATGTATCTCATGACCTACTTAATCTCTAAACCCTTAACTTTGGCTGCCTTTATGGCACTTGGTTTGGCGGGTTGTAATAATAGCAATCAAACCAACACTGAAGCGACGCCAGCAGATGGGGCGACTACGACAGAAGCGGCAGCAAATGCCAACGGCACGCTACAAAAAATCAAAGATTCAGGCACTATCGTGGTCGGTCACCGTGATTCTTCTATTCCGTTCTCTTACATCGCTGATGACCCAAATCAGCCGATTGGCTACGCCCATGATTTAGAGATGAAAGTGGTTGAAGCGGTAAAAGAAAAACTGAATATGCCTGATCTAAAAATTCGTTATAACCTGATCACCTCGCAAACTCGTATTCCTTTGGTACAAAACGGCACGGTCGACTTTGAATGTGGTTCAACGACCAATAACGAAGAGCGTCAAAAACAAGTGGCCTTCTCAAACGGCTTCTTTGAAATTGGCACGCGTTTATTGACCAAAAAAGACTCAGGCATCCAAGACTTTGAAGACCTAAAAGGTAAAACCTTGGTCACTACCGCCGGTACGACCTCAGAGCGTTACATCCGTCAGTACAATGATGATAAGAAAATGAATACCAATATCATCTCAGCAAAAGACCATGGCGAAGGCTTCTTGATGCTAGAGAATGGTCGCGCTGATGCCTTTATGATGGATGATGTCTTGCTTGCGGGCGAAAAAGCCAAAGCAAAAAATCCTGATGACTGGGTTATCGTTGGTACACCGCAATCATTTGAGATTTATGGTTGTATGATGCGTAAAGACGACCCTGAATTTAAAGCGGTGGTCGATGAAGCGCTCGCCAATGTCTTTAGCTCAGGCGAGATTAATAGCATTTATGACAAATGGTTCTTAAACCCAATCCCACCAAAAAATGTCAATCTAAACTTTGAGATGTCAGACAATCTAAAAGCCTTGATTGCCAATCCACATGATAGCGCTCAGCCAAAAGTCGCGACAGCACAGTAATTATTGTCCCTCAACATAGCTTGCTTACGCGCTCAGATTGACAGCAATGTCAATCGGGCGCGTTAGCTTTTCAATCGCTGCTTGGAGAGACAATCATGAATTATAGCTGGAACTGGGGTGTGCTCTTTGAGCAGACCGGTATCGGTAACGAGCTTTATATCCATTGGATGATTACGGGTCTTGGCTGGCTGTTATTGATTGGCAGTATTGCTTGGGCTATTGCCATGGTCGTTGGTACTATTTTTGGTATCATGCGCACCTTGCCGAATAAGGCTGCCCGTAGCATCGGTACCGCCTATGTGACGTTTTTTCGTAATATTCCACTTCTCGTACAATTATTCTTTTGGTTTTATATTGCCCCCGGTTGGCTGACGCCCGCGATACAGGACTGGTGGTATAAAGACTTATCTCCCAATACCTCAGCCATGCTGTCAGCAAGTATAGGTCTAGGTTTATTTACCGCGGCTCGTATCGTCGAGCAAGTGCGTACTGGTATTGAATCATTACCAGAAGGACAGGTCAATGCGGCTTATGCGCTTGGTTTTACGATTCCGCAGGCTTATAAAGAAGTGCTATTACCGCAAGCGTTTCGAATTATCCTACCACCGCTGAGCTCGGAGCTGACCAACTGCTTTAAAAATGCTTCAGTAGCATCCCTCGTTGGGGTAATGGAGCTGATTAGCCAAACCAAAACCATCAGTGAATATACCCAAAACAGCCTCGAGATTTATACTTATGCGACCATTATTTATCTGGTCTTCAATCTGTCCTTGATTGCTATTATGGGTTTGATAGAACGTAAATTACGTGTGCCCGGGCTGATTGCAGGAGGTCAAAAATGAACATGATGACCGAACTTGCAACGGCGTATCCCGGTTTGATGGGCGGCATGCTGACCACTTTAAAGGTATTGTTTCTCGCTATTTTAGGTGGCATCAGCTTAGGAACGGTACTGGCCTTGATGCGTCTATCGGGTATCAAAGCGCTAGAAATTCCTGCCAAACTATACGTTAACTACTTCCGCTCAGTACCGTTACTATTGGTGCTGCTATGGTTTTATTTTGCCGTACCGATGATTTATTTTTGGATAGCGGGTAAGTATCTGCAATTCGATACCGCGTTTACCTCGTGTGTCGTCGCCTTTATGATGTTTGAGGCCGCGTACTTCTCAGAGGTGGTGCGGGCTGGTATTCAATCGATTGGTAGCGGGCAGGTTAATGCGGCGAAAGCGCTTGGCATGACTTATGGGCAAACGATGCGTTTGGTTATCTTGCCGCAAGCCTTTCGTAAAATGCTACCGCTGATTTTGCAGCAATGTATTATTTTATTCCAAGATACGACGTTGGTATTTGCCATTGGCTTGACCGATTTCTTCCGTGCCGCTTACGTCCGTGGTGAGCTGATGGGGCTATTAACACCTTATATTTTGGGTGCAGGGGCTATTTATTTTATCATCAGCTTAAGTGCCTCTATCGGCGTGCAACAACTGCAAAAACGCCTCAGGTTTTAAGGTGAATTTAACGCAGTATTTTAAGATTAAGACTTTAATTTAATAAATATTATCGAAAGTAATGTGGTTAGGAGCCAGTGATGAATGAGCCAGTGATGAATGAGCCAGTGGTAAATAATGCTGACACGTATTTGAATAAATTTGGCGGACTGGTCACTGATAATGGGCATGCGAGCGATGAGATAGTCATTGAGATGTCTAATGTCAGTAAATGGTATGGTGACTTTCAGGTGCTTACTGACTGTAGCGCTCATGTGCATAAAGGTGATGTGGTGGTGGTTTGTGGCCCGTCGGGTAGTGGTAAATCTACTTTGATAAAAACCGTCAATGGGCTCGAGCCGTTTCAAAAAGGCAATATCATGGTCAATGGTATCTCGGTTGGCGCATCAAAGACCAATTTACCCAAATTGCGCAGCAGTGTCGGGATGGTATTCCAGCATTTTGAGTTATTTCCGCATTTGACCATTATTGATAATCTGATGGTGGCACAAATCAAAGTATTGGGCCGCAAAGAAGACGAAGCTAAGAAAAAAGCCATGGCGTATCTCGACCGCGTTGGGCTGACGGTACAAGCGGCAAAATATCCCGCTGAATTGTCCGGTGGTCAGCAGCAGCGTGTGGCTATTGCGCGTGCTTTGGCGATGGATCCAATAGCGATGCTGTTTGACGAGCCAACCTCCGCGCTTGACCCAGAGATGATTCAAGAAGTGCTTGACGTGATGGTTGAGCTGACCCGTGATGGCATGACCATGATGTGCGTGACCCATGAAATGGGCTTTGCCAGTCAGGTTGCCAATCGGATTATCTTTATGGATGAAGGTCATATCGTCGAAAACTGCAGTAAAGATGAGTTTTTTGAAGGCGCAAAAAGTGACCGCGCGCAGATGTTTTTATCTAAAATTCTCAATCATTAAAGATATTATTAAAAATATCATTCAGATTTATATCATCCAAAGCGTCTATTTATAGGCGCTTTTTTATGCCTGTAACATATCTTATATTGATATATTCGATGATGATGTTGATGCAAATGACTACATTAGCGGCTACCTAGCTACATACTGGAATAGGTGAGTGAATGGCTGTTTACTGATACAATAACGGTCAATATGTTAAAAATTAAAATAATTCATAAATAATATTGGAGCTAATATGAGTGCAGAAAATCCAACAGTAGCGGCAAGCAACGCCTCTAAAGGTATTGTGATTATTGGTGCAGGCTTGGCAGGATGGCACGTGATTGATGCTATTCGTGCAAAGGATAAAGACATTCCGATTACCTTAATCACCTCTGATAATGGCGATCGTTATCATAAACCTATGCTAACGATGGCAATTAGCCAACAGAAAAGCGCAGCCGATTTGGTGCGGGCAACGGGTAGCGATGCCGCAGAGGCGGCGAATATTACCTTACTTGCCAATACGCAAGTGACGGATATCGACGCTACTGCTCAAACCATACAGCTTATTTCGGCGCTGCGCTCAGACCCTGTTTATACCAATTACGCCACTATCAGCTATGAGAAATTGGTACTGGCGATGGGTGCGCATCCTATCTTTCCATCGAGCTTACCAGAGGATTTGGTTTGGCATGTCAACCATATCGAGCGCTTTGGACAATTACAAAAGAAGCTCGCAGCTGGCAGTCAGCATGTTGCCATCGTTGGTGCTGGTATGGTTGGAACGGAAATTGCCGAAGATTTATTAAAAGCCGGTCATAACGTTACTTTGATTGATTTAAATGACGCGCCGCTATCGCAAATGCTGCCGCCACAAGCGACAGCTCGTATTGCCAAAGCAGTGCAGTCGCAGGGCATTAACTTTTTAGGCGGTTATCAAGTATCTAATGTCACACGTGATAATGACGGTAAGCTGCAAGTCAGCTATGAGCCGGTCGCAGCAGCTACCGACAGTGATACGGCTCAGACTCTTGAACCACTAATCGTTGACCATGTGATTGCCAGTACGGGCTTGACCGTTGATGATAAATTGCCAGCAGCTGCTGGGGTTGAGTTCAATCGCCGCACCGGTATCGTAGTCGATGCGCCAACGCTGCGTACCAATACTGATAATATCTATGCGATTGGTGACTGCATGTCTATCAATGGCGTCGCCTGCCGTTATGTCGCGCCACTGCGCGCGCAGGCAGCAACGATTGCTGATGATATCTTGGGTCACGAGCACGGCGGCTATGAGCATAAGCCGCCGATGATTCGCTTAAAAAATAAAGCGATATCGGTGATGGCAACGGGCGTACCGCAAGCTGCTGGTAACTGGCAAGTAATCACTGAAACTGATGACGAGCTTATTATGGAATTGCTTGATGAGAATAATGCAGTCAGCGCGACGGTGACGATTAAAGCGCCGCCAATTGTTAAAGCCTAATCGTTAGCGGGCTAAATATTATCTAAATCTAGAATTTGTAGTCTAATTCTAATAATAGATTTAAAAATTAACTCTCATCAAAAAACCAGTTATGCAGCAAATGCATAACTGGCTTTTTTGGGTCAAATATTTGTCATGCTTTTATGCTATCTTTTACTGAGTAATTATTTTTCGTAACTAATTAAATGATACATATTGTATTACTATTATTGACAGCCTTCGATTTAAGGCGGTATAGTAGCTAACGCTCGTCAAGACCTGTTCAAGGAACAATGAATGGGTGACAGGCGACTCATTAGCACCATAAAAAGTAAAACGAAAGGACTCGTTATGACTCAAGTTTCTGACTTCGATACCATTCTAAATAATATCCCCAGTATCAATATGGGCGCGCGCTCAGCAAATGCGCCACTTACCCAAAGCTATGATAAAGGTCCTGATGTGCCGCTGATTGAGGCAACCATTGGTGATTTCTTTGATGCGATTGTATCCAAATATCCTGAGCGCGAAGCACTGGTTGTACGCCATCAAAATATCCGCTGGACGTATCGTGAGCTACAACAGCATGTCAATCAGCTGGCTAGTAGCATGATTGAGATGGGACTCGAGATTGGTGATCGCATCGGTATCTGGTCGCACAACAATGCTGAATGGCTTTTGATGCAACTAGCGACGGCGAAAGTCGGCGTTATCCTCGTCAATATCAATCCTGCCTATCGTACCTTTGAGCTGCAATATGCTTTAAATAAACTTGGCTGCTCGGCATTGGTATTGATGCGCCATTTCAAAAGCAGTGATTATGCCAGCTTAATTCGTGAGCTGTGTCCTGAGATTTATCATAAAGATTATACCCAGCTTGATTTGGTCGAGATTCCAACCATTGAACGCATCATTTGGATTGATGAGCCAGACTCTGATGAAGAGTTTGGTTTTATGCAGAAGTTCTCTGCTTGGATGGCGGAAGGCGATGCCAATGATCCACGTGTTACTGAGCGTCAAGCCCAGCTTAAAAACACCGATGCGATTAACGTCCAATTTACCAGTGGCACGACAGGGACGCCAAAAGGCGCAACCTTAAGCCATCGCAATATCCTCAATAACGGCTACTTTATCGGTGAGGCCATGAATCTCACTGAGGAAGACAGACTGTGTATTCCAGTACCGCTATACCATTGCTTCGGTATGGTGCTCGGCAACTTAGCGATTCTGACGCATGGCGGTTGTATCGTCTATCCGAACGATGGTTTTGAGCCATTGTCAGTCCTGCAAGCCGTCGAAGAAGAAAAATGTACTGGTCTGCATGGCGTGCCAACGATGTTTATCGCCGAGCTTGACCACCCTGAATTCGAAAACTTTGATTTATCGACCTTGCGTACTGGCATTATGGCCGGCTCTAGCTGTCCGATTGAAGTGATGCGCCGTGTCATTGATAAGATGCATATGAGTGAGGTCACCATTGCTTATGGTATGACCGAGACCAGTCCCGTTTCTTGCCAGACCAATGAGCATACGCCGCTTGAGAAGCAAGTATCGACCGTTGGTTTGGTGCAGCCTGCGCTTGAAGTCAAGGTCGTCGATACCGAAACGGGCGAGATTGTACCCTTAGGTGAAACTGGCGAGCTACTGACCCGTGGTTATTCAGTGATGAAAGGCTATTGGGGCAGCCGCTTTAAAACCCGCGAAGCCATTCAAGATGGCTGGATGCATACCGGTGATTTGGCCACCATGGATGAAGATGGTTATGTCAAAATCGTTGGTCGTAGTAAAGACATGGTGATTCGTGGCGGTGAAAATATTTATCCAGTTGAGATTGAAAACTATCTATATCGCCATCCAAAAATTCGTGATGTGCAAATCGTTGGTATCCCAGATAAGCGTTATGGTGAGGTGCTTGCGGCATGGATTATTCCTAAAGAGCCAGGTTGCCTGACTGAAGAAGAAGTGCGCCAGTTTTGTAGCGAGCATATCGCTCATTATAAAGTGCCGACCTACTATCGCTTCGTGACCGAATACCCGATGACCATCACTGGCAAAATTCAAAAATATAAAATTATCGAACAGATGAAAGAAGAGCTAGGCTTATAGTAAGCTTACTTGTCAGCTATGAAATAACCAGACCTGAAAATCACGGATTAATCATGTGAGTAACGCTTAAAATAAACAACAGTTAAAATAACTCGCATAACATAAAAAGCTACTCGCATTTACGTATAAAAGAAAAGGGATATCATGAGCGCTATCATAACCAGTAAACTGAGTCCAAACGCTGCTGAATTTCAGCAAAACAGTGCCGCCATGCAAGCGGTAGTCGATGACCTATATGTGCACTTGCGTAAAGTCGTTCAAGGCGGATCAGAGCGTGCGCGAGCTAAGCATCTAGCACGTGGTAAGCTACTGCCTCGTGAGCGTGTCGAGCGTTTGCTTGATGTCGGCACGCCATTTTTAGAAGTGGCTCCGATGGCGGCGCACGATATGTATGGCGAAGAGATTCCCGCGGCTGGCGTGATTGCGGGTATCGGCCGTATTAACGGCACTGAGTGTATGATTGTCTGTAATGATGCCACGGTAAAAGGCGGCACTTACTACCCAATGACGGTCAGAAAACACCTACGTGCACAAGAAATTGCGCAAGAAAACAACTTGCCTTGTGTATATTTGGTGGATTCAGGCGGCGCTAACTTACCCAACCAAGATGACGTGTTCCCAGATAAAGAGCACTTCGGGCGCATCTTTTTTAATCAAGCCAATATGAGTGCTGCAGGTATTCCACAGATTGCCGTAGTTATGGGCAGCTGTACGGCGGGCGGTGCTTATGTGCCAGCGATGAGTGATGAGTCGATTATCGTCAAAGACCAAGGAACCATCTTTTTAGGTGGCCCGCCACTCGTAAAGGCAGCAACCGGCGAAGAGGTCACCGCTGAAGATTTGGGCGGTGGCGATGTGCATACGCGTCTGTCAGGGGTGGTCGATCATTTGGCGCAAAACGATACTCACGCGTTATCGATTGCGCGTAATATCGTCAGTCATCTCAATCGTCCTGCCAAGCAAATTCCGAATCAAATCAAGCCGCTTCCACCACGCTATGATGCCAAAGAGCTATACGGCGTCATTCCAACCGATAAGCGCAAACCCTTTGATATCAAAGAAATCATCGCTCGTATCGTCGATGACAGTGCCTTTGATGAATTCAAAGCACGTTTTGGTACGACACTGGTTTGTGGTTTTGCTCATATCGAAGGTATGCCAGTTGGCATCATCGCCAACAACGGGATTCTTTTTAGTGAGTCGGCGCAAAAAGGCACGCATTTCATTGAGCTGTGTTGTAAGCGTAAAATCCCATTAATATTCCTGCAAAACATCACTGGCTTTATGGTCGGGCGTAAATATGAAAACGAAGGGATTGCCCGTCATGGCGCCAAGATGGTGATGGCAGTGGCCAACGCGAAAGTACCGAAGTTTACAGTCATTGTCGGTGGCTCATTCGGTGCTGGTAACTACGGCATGTGTGGCCGTGCTTATAGTCCACGTTTCTTATGGATGTGGCCAAATGCGCGCATCTCGGTGATGGGCGGTGAGCAAGCAGCTTCCGTACTCGCAACCGTCAAGCGTGACAACTTCGACCGTAAAGGCGAGGAATGGAGTGCGGAAGATGAGGCCGCATTTAAAGCGCCGATTCTTGATATGTACGAAGAGCAAGGTCATCCATATTATGCAACGGCGCGTCTCTGGGATGACGGGGTGATTGACCCTGCCGATACCCGTAATGTACTGGCATTAGCGCTTAGTGCGGCTCACAACGCACCGATTGAAGAAACAAGTTTTGGTGTATTTAGAATGTAAGGGTTTTAAGGTCTGCCCATAATAATTTACTACTGCGTCATCCTCATTTGAAGTACGATTTGTACATCTGCATTCGGTTTCCTTGTATTAATATTATTATGGATTGACTGAAAGTTTGATTAAATACCTATAGAAAGATACCTACATGAAAAATATAGAGAAAGTTATGAAAAAAGACAGTGATAAAAAGTCTGATAATTATAAAAGCCTATTGGTCGATATCGATCAGCACAAGGCTACAGTGACGTTAAATCGCCCTGAGATACGTAATGCTTTTAATGACGAAATGATTGCTGAGCTGACGGAAGTTTTCACCACGCTTGGTAATGATGAGCAAGTACGCGTTATCGTGCTAGCGGCTGCTGGTAAAGCGTTCTGTGCTGGCGCGGATCTTAACTGGATGCGCGCGATGGCAGATTATAGCTATGAAGAAAACCTAGCCGATGCGGATAAGCTCGCGCAAATGCTTAAGACCATTTATGAGTGTCCTAAGCCAACGGTTGCTGCTATTCAAGGCGATGTCTATGCAGGTGGCATGGGTTTGGTCGCTGTTTGTGATGTGGCTATCGCCGTTAAGATTGCCAATTTTTGCTTGAGTGAAGTCCGTTTAGGGTTAGCTCCTGCAACGATTAGTCCTTATGTGATAAAGGCATTGGGCGCACGAGCTTCGCAGCGCTATTTTTTAAGTGCGGAAGTATTCGATGCTAAAAAGGCGCGTCAGTTGGGCTTTATCCATGAACGCGTCAGCGAAGAATCGCTTGACGATGCCGTTGCTGCGTTTTGCGATAAAGTGGTCAAAAACAGCCCTGATGCGGTTAAGACCTGTAAACGATTATTACATGAAATAGCGGGCGCGCCCATTATTGATGATTTGATTGCCGATACGGTAAAAGGCATCGCTGATATTCGTTCATCAGAGCAAGGTAAGGAAGGGGTGCAAGCTTTTTTACAGAAGCGCAAGCCTGATTGGCTGACAACAGATTAATAATAGAAAAGATTTTCAGTCAATTGATGATAAATGAACAGCAGATGCCATTTTTTTTTAAACAGTCACACGTCAACATCAGCCTAGATTTTATTATTTATCATCATTTATTAATGTCACAAACGAATGCTAAAAACGATAAAAACGACAAGACACAGGGATAGTTATGTTTTCTAAAATTCTAATCGCCAACCGTGGTGAAATTGCCTGCCGTGTTGCAGCCACTGCCAAGCGTCTGGGTGTAAATACCGTCGCTGTTTATTCTGATGCTGACCGTGAAGCTAAGCATGTGGCTGTCTGTGATGAAGCGGTTTATTTGGGTGGTTCCGCGCCCAAAGACAGCTATCTTAAAGGCGATGCTATCATTGCGATTGCTAAAGAGACTGGTGCAGAAGCGATTCACCCAGGTTATGGTTTTTTAAGTGAAAACGCGGATTTTGCGCAAGCCTGTCAGGATGCTGGCCTGGTTTTTATTGGTCCATCAGCAGACGCTATTCGCGCGATGGGCGGCAAGTCTGAATCCAAGCGTTTGATGGAAGCCGCTGGCGTGCCACTGATACCGGGTTATCATGGTGACAATCAAGATGCCGAGTTTTTAAAGCAGCAAGCAGATAGCATTGGCTATCCTGTGCTGATTAAAGCCAGTGCGGGTGGCGGCGGTAAAGGCATGCGTATCGTTGAGCAGAGCAGCGATTTTATTGACCTACTAGACTCCTGTCGCCGCGAAGCCATTACCAGTTTTGGCAATGACCAAGTATTGATTGAAAAGTACGCGCTAAAACCACGCCATATCGAAATTCAAGTATTTGGTGATACGCATGGCAACTATGTGCATCTGTTTGAGCGTGATTGCTCGGTACAACGTCGCCATCAAAAAGTATTAGAGGAAGCGCCGGCTCCCGGTGTTGATGCCACCATGCGTGAGGCGATGGGGACAGCAGCTATTGAAGCGGCGCGTGCGGTCAATTATTTCGGTGCAGGCACGGTTGAATTTATCGTTGAGCAGCGCGAAGGCTCTATGGATTTTTATTTCATGGAGATGAATACCCGTCTGCAAGTTGAGCATCCGGTTAGTGAAGCCATTACGGGTGTCGATTTGGTCGAGTGGCAACTCTTGGTCGCCGCGGGTCAGCCATTACCTAAGAAGCAATATGAGCTGACGATCAATGGTCATGCGATTGAAGCGCGTATCTGTGCAGAAAACCCTGACAATGGCTTTTTGCCAGCGACAGGTACTTTATTTACTTATCAAAAGCCTGAGCATAGCACCTTTGTTATTAATAAAAGCGGTACCGATGTACGTATCGATGATGGGGTACGCGAGGGCGATGTGATTAGTCCGTTCTACGATTCTATGATTGCTAAGCTTATCGTTCATGCGCCCACTCGCGAGCAAGCATTGGCGAAACTTGATCGCGCATTGGGACAAACGCGTATCGTTGGCTTGCCGACTAACATAGCGTTTTTGCGCTACATTCTTAATACCGAGTCATTTAGTCAAGCCAATCTCGATACCGCATTGATAGAGCGTGAGGCGGACGAGCTGTTTAATCAGCATCCGCTGCAGTTATCGACGCTTGCTGTTACTGCTATCGCGCAGCAGCTTGCCAGTGAAGGGATTGCACAAGATACAGATGCAGATCCGTTTAGTAAGCCTACTGGTTTCCGTGCTTATAACGCTTATGTAAGATCGTTTAGCTTGGTTTATGATGAGCAAGCTTATAGCGCCCGTATTAGCAATTGGCATAATGCCCATTATTCTGATAGTAAAAAGGGTGCTGGAAATACCAGCAGCTTTACGTTGGTCATTGAAAAAGAAATCGCTACCACTCAGGATAATAGCAATATCAATGTAGCTGCTGAGTTGGAAACTGTTTATGAAGGTGAAGTCAGCTACGCTAGCAGTGACGCACACAATCATACTTTATGGTTAGATGGCGCACGTACTAACGCCCAGAGCTGGGTACATAATGAGACCGTTTATGTGTTCACAGATAGCGGTCGGGACGAGATTACGCTGATTGATATCATGGCGCATGTGGGAGAAGAGTCTGCAGCGGTCGGTAGTTTGAAGTCACCAATGCCAGGACAGGTCGTCGCCTTTAAAGTGGCTGTCGGCGATAGCGTGAAGAAAGGCGAGCCACTTGCCGTTATCGAAGCGATGAAAATTGAACATACCATTACCGCGCCGACTGATGGTGTGGTAGCAGAGTTATTATTTGCGGCGGGCGACTCGGTTGCTGATGGTGATGAGTTACTGCGTATTGACACAGTAGCTAGCGAAGCATAAGGACTGAAGTATAAGAACTGAAGTATAAGAACTGAAGCATAAGAACAATGAAAGGATAATAACCATGAGCCATTCGTATCCAGAGCACGTCACCATCGTTGATGTCAGTCCACGTGATGGCTTGCAAAATGAAGCAATGACGGTACCGACTGCGGTTAAACAAAGGCTGATCAACGATTTAATCGCAGCAGGCGTCAAAAAGCTTGAGGCGACCAGCTTTGTCTCGCCAAAGTGGGTGCCACAAATGGGCGACAATAGCGCACTGCTCGAAGCTTTAGAGCCCACACGCCATGCCGATGTTTGTTATTCGGTACTCGTGCCAAATATGCGCGGTTTTGAAAATGCCATCGTACACCGTCCTGATGAAATCGTAATTTTTGGCTCAGCCAGTGAAACCTTTAGTCAAAAAAACATCAATTGCAGTATCGATGAAAGTATTGAGCGTTTTGCACCCGTTGCCGCTGCTGCAAAAGAGCAGGGCATAAAGGTACGCGGCGTTATCTCTTGCACGGTCGGCTGTCCTTATGAAGGCGAGATTGATCCCAGCCAAGTGGCTTATGTCACTAAGCGTTTGGTTGAGATTGGTTCAGAGCAAATTGGTATTGCTGATACGATTGGTGTTGGTACGCCGCTGAAAGTGCAGCGCGCGCTACAAGCCGCACTGGAATACGCTGATATCAGCATGCTATCAGGACATTTTCATGATACCTATGGTCAAGCAGTCAGTAATACCTTGGCCGCCTTGCAGATGGGCGTCAGTGAATTTGATACTTCAGTGGCTGGGCTTGGCGGTTGCCCGTATGCCAAAGGCGCAACGGGTAATGTCGCAACTGAAGACGTAGTCTATATGCTGCACGGTATGGGTATTAGCACTGGTATTGACTTGGATAAACTGGTCGTCGCTGGCGAGCGTATTAGTGAATTCTTGGGTCGTCGTAATGGGTCAAGCGTGGCGCGTGCGTTGATTAATAAGCGTCAGTCCTAATTAAATGCGCTGAAAATATAATGGCTTTAAAAATAAATTAACATTTAATATTTAAAACATCAAAATACAAGGAATAGTTATGAGTTTACCTGGATTGAATTTTCAGCTTGGCGAAGATATCGACGCATTACGTGATGTGGTGCAGCAGTTTGCAGCGAAAGAAATTGCCCCGCGTGCGGCTGAGATTGACAGTAGCGATGAGTTCCCAATGGATTTGTGGCAAAAGATGGGTGATTTAGGTTTGCATGGCATTACTGTTCCTGAAGAGTACGGCGGCTCTAACATGGGCTATGTCGCTCATATGGTCGCAATGGAAGAGATTAGCCGTGCTTCTGCTTCCGTAGCGCTGAGCTATGGTGCGCACTCAAACCTATGTATCAACCAAATAAAACGTAATGGCTCAGAGGAACAAAAGCAAAAGTATCTGCCAAAACTCATTAGCGGTGAATTCATCGGTGCGCTGGCGATGAGTGAAACCGGCGCTGGCTCAGATGTGGTTAGTATGAAGCTAAAAGCCGAAGAAAAAGACGGTAGCTACATTCTAAACGGTAGCAAAATGTGGATTACCAATGGTCCTGATGCTGATGTAATGGTGGTTTATGCTAAAACCAATCCAGAGCTAGGTGCTAAAGGCATGACCGCTTTTATCGTTGAAAAAGGCATGGAAGGTTTTGGTACGGCACAAAAGCTAGACAAACTCGGCATGCGCGGTAGCCATACGGGCGAGATGACCTTTAATAACGTTGAAGTCCCTAAAGAGAATATCTTAGGCGGCCTCAACGAAGGCGTTAAGGTACTGATGAGCGGTCTTGATTATGAGCGCGCAGTATTAGCCGCTGGTCCTATCGGTATCATGCAAGCGGTAATGGACAATGTTGTTCCGTACATTCATGATCGCAAGCAGTTTGGTCAAGCGATTGGTGAGTTCCAACTCATCCAAGGTAAAGTTGCAGATATGTATACCATCCTGCAAGCGGGGCGCAGTTTCTTATATACCGTCGGCAAGAATTTGGATATGCTCGATCAACGCGGTGCTGGTCATAGTAGAGAAGTACGCAAAGATTGCGCCAGTGTGATTTTATGGTGTGCCGAAAAAGCCACTTGGATGGCAGGTGAAGGCATTCAAATATTTGGTGGTAATGGCTATACCAATGAGTATCCGCTAGGTCGTTTCTGGCGTGATGCTAAGCTCTATGAAATCGGCGCGGGTACCAGTGAGATTCGCCGTATGCTAGTTGGTCGTGAGCTGTTTAACGAGACTAAGTAAAAATTATTGAATGTTCGTTAGATATTAATTTCAGAATAAAATTGATACATTAATATCCTCGTGCTAATGGGCTAAATTTTTCTTGCTTGCTGTTCGCAGGCGTGACAGAGGCTGCGAAAAACTCAACCCATTAGCACTCTATATCGGTTTTGAATCAAATAAGCTAGAAATTAAAAAAGCAGTACGCTTAAAACGTACTGCTTTTTTAATTTCTAGCTTATAAAGATTTTTCAGTCATCATGCCTGTTTACTATGATCAAAATAACGTGCCAAACCATTTAATAATAAATCATCGCGCAGGCGCACTGAACGATTAATATGTTGCGCAATGATATGAGCATCACCACCAGTCATGATGAGCTCAAAGTTTGGATGCCGGTTACTGATTTCATTGATGGCACCAACGATAGATAATAATATCCCGCGATGTACCGCATCTTGCGTGGTGGTGCCCTGACTGACGCTATCAAAAGTACCGTTAGAGATGGTGATTTGCTTGGTGCCAGAGAATAGAGATTCACGTTGCAGATAGATGCTTGGGAAAATATAACCGCCTAAATGCTCCGCGTGATCAATCAAATCAATCGTCACCGCTGTACCGCAGCCAATCACACATTGACGCTTTTTCTTATCAACTGCGCCCAGCATTTGTAGCCAACGATCGCAGCCGAGCTGCTCGTCATTATAGGCGCTACGCATCAATGGGTGTTCAGCATCAACATGGACAAACTCAAACGGAATATCTAGACGACTCAAAGTCTCTGATACTTTTACGTTGAGCTCGTCACCCAGTACAGACGATATACCGATAAAGTCGGGCGCATAACGCTCAAAACGATCGGTCAGACCCATGAGTAATTCGGCAGGCGCTTGCAAGTGCTGCTTGGCATCGTGCGCGACTATCTGCCCGATATCATCGGTGAGCCAGTATTTAAGACGGGTATTGCCAAGATCTAACCAGAGCATAAAAATCCCTTTATATGGTGCTCGTTAAGTATGTGGTTTAAGACTCACGAATCACATCAATACGACCGGTAAAAAGCGCAGAAATCTTACCGTTATCTTCACGCAATTGCAAACAGCCGTTTGTATCAATACTGCAGGCGTCACCAGTGATTACATGCGAATTATCATCATGGTCTTGGCTGACCTGTAATCGTAGACCTACGAGTGCATCCATCGTCGCAAACTCTTGTAAAAAGCTGTCCAAATAGTAGGTATGCCCGGTTGGCTTCTCTAATCCTAAATACTCAAAGCGAGTCATCGCTGCTATTAAAGCTTCACTCATTTGCTGATAAAGCGTTTGTAAGGTTGGTAAATTGTGCGAGTTATCTGACGCCAGCATCCCGTAAATATCTTGTAAGCTAATCGCTTGATAGCTCATGCCTTCACAAGTTTGTGCGGTTAGCTTTGGCGTGGCTTGTACATTCAATCCAACACCCATGACCACACCAACCAATTTTCCTGCCTTCCAAACGGGTTCAATTAAAATACCAGCAAGCTTATTAAATTGAATAATTTGTGTGTCTGGTTCAGCTTTATCTGCTTCAGATGAATTTCGATAAAAGCCCAAGTCATTAGCCCATTTTACGCCAATAGGGACTAAACCTTGCGCGCGTAATTGTTCATTTAACCTTTGGATAATAGGCATTTTTGCCAACTCAACGCCGATAATCAGCGACAGTAAACCGCTAATCGGCATATGCACTGGATGATATAACGACAGATAGACATTGCCGCGCGGTGATTGCCATGAACGACCGCGCTGTCCACGTCCTGCGCTTTGGGTCTCAGCCGTTAATAGATGCAACTTAGTAGCGTCAAGCGTAGCATCTTGCACCGCTGTTATCAGCTCACTATTGGTAGAGGCGCTGCTGGCGAGGTGGCGATGATTGAGCTTAGGTAAATGCTCAAGCTCTAATGACTCGGAGGAGTAGGCAGACAAAGAGTCAGATGAATTAAGTAGCGGCATAATAAGTTTCGTCGATGGGGTTAATATGGCGTGGATAAACTTTGATATACTGAGCGATTGTTGCTAATTAACAGTACAAAGTAGACAGCATAAAGGTCGGATTATGATTTGGCAAATGCGATTGAGAGTGTGGTATTCCAGTAAATATAAAAATAAGCGCAATAAAAGGCCGATTCAATGATGTTATATGTGTGGTTTGTCATTGCAGGAGCGTTTGCTGGCGTCAGCGCAGGTTTGTTTGGCGTCGGCGGCGGCATGATTATCGTGCCAGCATTGGTATGGATTTTTACTGCGTATCATTTCCCCCCTGAAGTGGTGACTCATTTGGCGATTGGCACTTCCTTGGCGACTATTGTGGTGACTTCGATCAGCTCATTAACTGCGCATAATAAGCGCGGCGGTGTACGCTGGGAAGTATGGCGCAAAATGGCATTGGGCTTGGTTATCGGTAGTTTGGTTGGGGCAGGCATTGCCGATATGATTGACGGTAAAGTGCTGCAAGCCATCATCGGTATCGGCGCGTTATTGGTCGCGTTAAAGATGCTGTTCTTCTCTAACAAAGAGCAGTTAGGTAAGCCGTTACCGTCAGCTGGTGTGCAGTTTGGCGCGGGTACGGGTATTGGTATGGCATCGTCTATTTTTGGGATTGGTGGTGGCAGTTTGACGGTACCGTTTTTAAATTGGGCAGGGCTACCGATGAAACAATCGGTCGGTACGTCTGCCGCTTGTGGTTTGCCGATTGCGTTGGCTGGCGCGGCAGGCTTTGCATGGTTTGGTCAAGACGTGGTCAATCTCCCTGAGGGTACGATAGGCTTTGTACATATTACGGGTTTTCTATGTATTTCCGTCGTTAGTTTCGCGATGGCAAAAGTTGGTGCCAAGCTTGCTCATGTATTACCTGCGCTCACGCTTAAGCGTGCCTTTGGCATATTGTTATTGTTTGCCGGCGGGCAGCTGTTGTTAAGTGGAATTGGAGTGATTTAATACTCTCAAATTTAAATAAAAATTAGAACACTAATTTAGGAATACTATTGAATGAAAGCTGCAGAAAAGTATCGCCGTGTATTTGGCTCAATCAGCCATTTAAAAGATGAAATACCATGGACGACTGGTTTGTCCAATATGGTAGAGTTTCTAGTATGGCAACCACAGCGTGTTCTTGGTATTAGCAAAAAGCAATATGTTAACCAAATTATTGAATGGGCAACAGTTCCAGAGATGAAAGACAAGAGTCTGCAAGAAATCAAGCAAGCTGTGAGTAAAAAGTTGAATCAAAAAATGAGTGAGTCTGAGCAATTGGAAACTTATTCAATGCAAACGATAGGTATTTGCAATGCTAGGGAAGCGGTGCGCCGCGTAAAGTTCTTTTCTGAGGATTATCTAAATAAAGAGTTCGATATTTTTCTAAGTTTATGTAGTGACATTTATCTAAACCTATTTTATGGGCAATTCATTAAATTTGAACAATGTGGCTCATGGTCAACACACGGCAATAGCGGCATCTTTGAATTTAGTACTGAACTGAAAGCTATGTTCATGGATAATCTGTCTTACAATCATCAGGCGAATATATTGATCGCTAATGAATTGAAGCTTAATGGCAAGAAAAACGCTGACCAAATATTAAAGTACTGCTTAATGTACAAGTATTTATTAGAAATAGGCTTCATTGATAAAGGTGCAAAGTTTTTACTACTGTTTATCGGCGGCAGTATTATAAAAGAGGATAAGCAAAGCCTAATTAATCAAGAAATAGCTATGTGTCAAAGCAAGCCAGAAAAATACCAACACTTATTACAGCCTGATTTATTGGAAGTAGTTGCCCATTTAGAAGTTGCGAGTATCTCTTGGCAGTCACTGATTGAGTTTAATAATCATTATTTGAATGAAAATGAGGTTTGCCAAGTCGAGCAAAAACTACTCAAGGGTTTCAATCAAAGCCTTCAATCAAAATCGTTTATGCACTTATGACTTTAACTCTAAAGCTCATTACGACTTTAGATGAAATAGCTGCCTATTTCTTATCAATCGCATCTAGCCCTAAACGCATCCACTGTCGTGCCAGCTCGTCACGATCAGTGAGCATATTCCATAGCGCATCTTCACTAAAGATAGAGTGCTCTTTACCCGAGTGCTCAATCGGCAGATCCGCTTCACGATCTGCCATCCATTGCGGATTAAGATAGTAATCTTTCAGCTCGTTTAGCAAGGCTTCAGCTTGCAAAAACTGCTGCTGCGCCTCAAGCTGTTTACGATGTAGCTCACACCATTCTTCATATTTTTGTTGTAGTTCTTGCGGATTATAGTCAGTCATTTTAATTCTCTTAATTTTTAGTGTTTAAATTAATGATATTGATTTTAAGCCATATTATAGCATCTGTCACAAACCCTAAAAATTTAGCACAATTTGAGGTAGAATAGCCGCCTGTTTTTGCTAAGTTTATTGATCCTTCATGCGTCTAAAATCTCTAAAGCTGGCAGGCTTTAAATCCTTTGCCAATCCAACGACTTTTACTTTCCGCCATGGCATCACCGCCATCGTCGGGCCCAACGGCTGCGGCAAATCCAACGTCATCGATGCCATTCGCTGGGTGCTAGGCGAAACTTCCGCCAAGCAGCTACGCGGCGGGGCGATGAGTGATGTTATCTTTGCGGGTACGCAAGATAAAGCGGCCAAAAGTGTCGCCAGCGTCGAGCTAACCTTTGAGCATACGCAAGACGAGCAGACGGGTATTCGCCATGAGTTTAATCTCTATCAAGAGCTGTCTGTCCGCCGACAGGTAAATTTGGATGGTCGCTCAGACTATTTTATCAATGGCACGCGCTGTCGTCGCCGTGATGTGGTCGATGTATTCTTGGGTACAGGGCTTGGCGCGCGTAGTTATGCAGTCATCGAGCAGGGTATGATTGGGCGTATTGTTGAATCTAGCCCGTTGCAGCTGCGTGAATTTATCGAAGAGGCAGCTGGCGTTTCTCGTTATCAAGCGCGCCGTGAAGAGACGCAAAAAAAGCTTGAGAAGACGCAGGACAATTTAGCACGTCTGCACGATATGCAAAGCGAGCTGGTCAGCCAACAAAAACGCTTATCTAAGCAAGCTGCCAGTGCTGAGCGTTATGAAGAGTTAGCGTTAGCACTTGCTGATATTAAACAACAACTTGCCATTCAGCAGTTATATCAAGCTAAGCATAACCAGCAGCAGCAAAAAATCGCCCATGAGCGTAGCGCTAATGAGGTCGCCAAACTACAAGCCAGCTATGAGACGTTAAAAGCCAAACAAGATAAGCTTGCAGCGCATATCAATCAAGAGCAGTGGCTCAAAGACGATGCCCAAAGCAGCCATTATCAGCAGCAGCTAAGCTATCAACAAGCTGAGCATGAGCTTAGCGATGCCAAATCACAATTAAACGTTATCGCACAGCAATTTACCAGCTTAGAGCAGCAGCGTCAGCAAGCAGTCGATGAAATTGAGCGCTTAAAAACCGAGCAGGCTGAGCAGCATAATGTGCTAGAAGGCTTGCGCCCACAGCTTAGCGAGTTAACCAATAAACGCGATTCGCATAAACGCAACGAGCAACCATTACAGCGCGCCTACCATGATGCGCAAAATAAGCTGTCACGCCTGCAAGATAATGCGCGTACGCTTGAGCAGCAGCAAGCGATTAATAGCCAAGCGCAAAAACGGCATCAGCAAAACTATGATAAATGGCAGCGTCGCCAACAAAACTGGCAGAATCTATGGCAGCAACTACAACAGTCTCTATCACCAGTTGAGAGCGCTGGTTTACAAGGTAATACAGATGCGAAAAACTTGCAGCAGACGTTAGAGACACAAGTTGCTGAGCTAAATAAACAGTTGCAGCAGATTGAACGCCAGCAAGATAGCGTTGATGAACGCCTGTCTGAGCTACAACCACAAGCGCATGAGTTGCAGCAACGTTTGCACACGCAGCAGCGCGAGTTAAGCGAGGAAGAAAAACGTCATGCGGTCTTGGCAGGGGAATACTATACTCTGCATCAAATATTGCATCCTAAACCACTACCAAAATCGCAACAGTCTGCTAACGTAAAAACTGCTGATGCAAAAACTGATTTAGAAAGTAATTCAGTAAATAATTATAAAGACTTAACTATTACTACCTTACGTGAGCAGATTGAACTAAGCGCAAAAGGGCAACAGCATGCCGAGTTACTCGATAGCGTATTGGCGTTATGGCTCGATAGTCATGTGTTGGTTTCTAACCAAACCATGCAGCCAAGCATTGATAACGCGAGCGATGATTCTGAGAAACCGCATAGCTTATGGCAAGCGCTTGAGCATGATTTAACGGATTTGTTTACTTATCCGACTGCGCAAAATGCGCATAGTAGTACGAAAGAGAAGTCATCAATAGAAACTGGCCATAGCTTGTGGCTATCTGCTAAGCAAAGCGAGATTAAAGACCATTTATTTATTAGCGAATTACCAGATACTTTAATTGATAAAATACTGCCTTTATCAGAGCTGATTACTGCCCCTAACTTAGCGCTTTGGCAGCAATGTTATTTATATATTGTGCAATCTGAAATTAATAATCAGCAGACTCTTGATACGCTTGCCGATATTTTAAAAGCACTGCCATCATCAGCCATTTTACTAACCTCGGACGGTTGGCTTATCAGTCGTCAGGGTACGATTAATCTAAGCAAGTTTGCTGGGGCGCAAAATGGTCAAAACGATAGCAATAGCCAATTCTTAAGCCAGCGTTTACAGCAGCGTAACCGTCTGCAAGCGTTAGAAAATCTGCTTGATGAATTTGAGGTCAAAATCCAAAATCAGCAAAAGGCTATTGCTGATAATCAACGCAATTATGATGCATTAACAGTTAGCTTAGAAGAAACGCGCGCGCAAGCTGAGCAATTAACCCGCGATAAACATCAATATCAGCAACAGCTCACCACTAAGCGCGCCAACGTTGAACGTCTACAAGCGGACAGCCAGCGTCTAAATGCTGATAAAGTTGCTCTTGAGCAAGAACAACAAGAATTAGAGCAAGAGCAAAAAACGCTTAATCTTGAGCAGCAACATATTCAAAGCGAGATAGTAGCGCTGACGCCGCAAATAGCCGACGCTCGTGCATTAAGTCAGCAATTGCAGTCTGAGCGTAGTGAGCTAAATCGTGCGCTTCAAACGGATGATGATGCTTGGCAAGCATTGCAGCTTCGTATTCAACAAAGTGAGATGCGACTAGAACATAGCGTTAGTAGTCTTGCACGGGCAACTGCGCAACATGATAAATCGCTACAAAGCGAGCACAGTCTAAAGGCGCGTCATGAGCAGCAGCAAAGTAAACTGCCAGCACTACAAGCAGCATTGCAAACAGCACAGAAAGCACGTGATGAGCAGCAAGTAGTATTAACGACACGCGAGGCAGCATTAACGGTGCTTAAGCAAGAATATAGTCAGCAGCAGACTGAATTAGATACACTGCAAAACGCCTTGCAAACGCAGCAAAGTGAGCTTGCCCGTCACGCCACCGAGCTGGCCTTAAGCGCGGCGCGTTTAGACGATGCCAGTACTCATACGCAAGAAGCGCTAGATGCTTACCATAAAGCTAGCTATAAATATAAAGCGCAATCGAATATAGCGCCGCCGCAGCCGCAAGTGATGAGTGTCTCAAACTTATTGGCGGATTTTATTGCCCATGATCGCCGTGTACGTCCAGACAAAATCGCAGAATTAAATTCTGAGCGCGCAAAGCTTGAGCAGCAGCTGGGTAAAATTGGCGCGGTCAATCTCGCTGCAGTAGCAGAATTGGCAGAAGTTAATGAGCGTTTAGAGCCGCTCGCGCAGCAGACAGCAGACATTGCTGCTAGTATGGAGACGTTAACGGAGGCGATTGCCTCGATTGATGAAACCACCAAGACGCTATTTATGCAGACGCTTGAGGCGGTCAATACCGAGCTTGCCAATTTATTTGCCAAAGTTTTTGGTGGCGGGCAAGCAAGCTTAACGCTCAATACTGACGATATGCCTGCTAATGCGCCAAAATCAGAGCAGTGGCGGGCAGGGCTGACTTTAATGGCGCAACCAAAGGGCAAACGTAATAGTCGCCTTGCTGTGCTGTCAGGTGGTGAGAAAACCTTGACTGCGCTAAGTTTAATTTTTGCGATATTTAAGCAGCATCCGGCACCGTTTTGTGTGCTTGATGAAGTTGATGCGCCGCTTGATGATGCCAACGTTGCTCGCTTTACTAGCCTCATTCATGAGTTAGCAGACGACTTGCAGTTTATTTTTATCAGTCATAATAAGCTGACGATGCAGATTGCCGATGAGCTAAAAGGTGTTACCATGCCAAGCGCAGGTATTTCTGCCTTGGTCAGCGTCTCGCTCGATGAAGCCGCACGTTACCTTTCTGATTAAGAGCAGCCCAGTAATAAAATAATTGATAACTGGCAGCCATTGCTAGTGGTATAGTTAGGGCTAGAATATAAAGTCACGCAAATATTTCGGACTAATGATAAACGATGACTATATGGTGACGATATTAATCAGCCATGCTAGACTATTGCCATTTATTCACTCTTATATCTTCCCTTTTGTCATATATTAGGATGTATTTCTCATGACCGCTATCCAGTTTATATTAATCGCCATTGCCGCATTTATCGTGCTTGCAGGGCTATTTATGGTCATTCGCAGCTTTAAGCGTCGCAAAACTGCTGAGGCTGCCGCGGTCAATTATGATAAAAACGGTATCCCTATCATACCGCGCCACGAGCGCAATATCGTTGATCAGCCAGACTTAGACGATACCGTTGCAGGTGAAACCAGTATCGGTCCTGATCGCAGTTATTTGGATGCGGTCGTTGAAGAAGAACCTTTGACCCAGTCGCATACCCATGTCGATGCACAGCTAACGGCTGGTCGTGGTGAGATAAATGACGCTAATAATGATGTGGTAGATGACGCCGACTATGCGCGCTGGCAAGATGAGCAGCAGCATGCGGATGATAGCGAGTTTGTGTCTACTGCTGAGCAGATGAATATCGAGCAAGAGCCAGATGCGTTTTCAAGCTTGGTCTCTGCAACCGACAGCCTGATGCCAGTGATTGATACCGCAGACGAGCCAAGCTTTGATAATAATAGTCCGATACTCGATCAGCATCTCTCAGAGCCGGTTGATGAAGCGCAAAACGGTCCGTTAATCAACGCCAAAGACAACATCAATATTACTATCTTGCCGCACCAATACCGTGACCGCCCAGCCGCAATTATCCGTGGTCGCGATTTACTAGCGTTAATTGATAAATACGGTCTACGCTATGGCGCGATGAATATGTTCCATCGCTATGAGCAAAAAGACGGCACTGGCATGCTGTGGTTTAGTATGATGGGCATTACTGATAGTGGTATCGCACCTTTTGACCCGCATAGCGTCGCGACCAATACTTATAATGGCGTGGTGGTTTTCTTATCCTTGCCGCATCCACAAGCGCTGCGTAGCTTCGATAGTATGATGAGCATCGCGTATATGATGGCAAGTGATTTGGACGCCGTTATGCTCGATGAAGAGAACGAACCAATCACCCCTGAATACAAGCAGCAATTGCGTAACCAAGTTCGCGATTATGAAGGTTAAAGTCTAAACAGTTAAAATTACTTCTAAAGGCAAATAGCGATTGACGTTATTTGCCTTTTTTAGTTTTTGGTTTATAAGCGTTTCATTCGCCTGATTTTCTATAAACTTGGTTTTCAACAGAATTGGTTTCCAACAGAATTAGTTTTCTACAAAATCATATCCGAGCATCCTACAAAATTGCTATCATATCGGCATCTTGAATCGCAAAAAAAAGACGCCGACTATGACTGATCCTATCGCACCGCTTACCTCTAAAGACATGAATAACGAGATGAATAAAGACAGTAATACTGCACAATCTGCAAGCAATGATGCTGCTATCGTCACCCAAATGCGCACGCTTATTGATAATTTAAAGACGCATAATTATGCTTATTATGTGCTCGACAATCCGATTTTAGAAGACAGCGAATACGATCAGTTGCGTCGCTCTTTATTAGAGCTTGAAGAAGAGTATCCCGATTTAATACAGCCGGATAGCCCAATCAATCAAGTTGGCGATATGCCACTGTCAGCCTTTACCCAAGTTACCCATGATATTCCGATGTTGTCACTGGGCAACGTCTTTGATTATGACGAGCTGCATACCTTTATGCGCCGCGTCAATGATCGGCTTAATGACGCGCAGAAAAATCCTGAGTATGAGATGGAGCTAAAGCTTGATGGCTTGGCGGTGTCACTCAAATATGCTTATGGGCAATTTACCCAAGCGGTGACGCGCGGTGATGGGCAAACGGGCGAGGATATCACCCAAAACGCCAAAACCATTCGCAATCTGCCGCTTTGGCTTACTGCGGCAAGCGATATTCCGTTGTTAGAAGTGCGTGGTGAAGTGCTGATGCCAAAAGCCGGCTTTGAGCGTCTGAATCGCCTAGCGGAAGAAAAAGGCGATAAAACCTTTGCCAATCCACGTAATGCCGCCGCTGGTAGCTTACGTCAGCTTGACCCCGCTATTGCTGCTAGCCGTCCGCTGGCATTTTACTGCTATTCAGTCAATCAAGGTCTACCTGAGACTATCGATACCCAATCAGCCGCATTGGCTTGGCTTGGTGACATTGGTTTTAGCGTCAGCGCGGTGAGAGTGGTAAAAAACCCACGCGAAGCACAAGCCTATTATGAGTCGATGATTGAAACACGTACTAAACTGCCGTTTGAAATTGATGGCATGGTCATCAAGGTTAATAACCTGGCATTGCAGCAACAGCTTGGCTTTTTATCGCGTGAGCCGCGCTGGGCAACCGCCTATAAATTCCCTGCCGAAACGGTCATGACGCGTCTAAACGATATCGAATGGCAAGTTGGACGCACTGGCGCAATTACTCCTGTAGGTAAGCTTGAGCCAGTCAAAGTCGGCGGCGTTACCGTTAGCAATGTTACCTTGCATAACTTTGGTGAAATTCTGCGCTTGGATGTGCGCGCAGGCGATATGGTCAGCGTCCACCGTGCCGGCGATGTCATCCCCAAAGTCACCCGCGTTTGGACAGATCAGCGTCCAGCAGATTCAGAACCTGTTAAATTGCCATCGACTTGCCCTGTATGCGACTCCCCTGTGGTATTGCCTGAAGGTGAAGCGTTGGCACGTTGTACTGGTGGTTTATTCTGTCCTGCCCAGCAGCAAGAAGCGCTTATTCATTTTGTCTCGCGTCGGGCGATGGATATCGATGGCTTAGGCGCAAGTTGGCTGATTAGCTTTTTTGAGCACGGTTTGGTCAAGACCGTCGCCGATATCTATCAGTTGCATAAACATCAAGACGAGCTGATTACGCTTGAAAAACTAGGGGAAAAATCGGTAAAAAATATCCTCAGCGCCATTGAAACCAGTAAACAGACCACGCTGGCTCGCTTTATCTATGCGCTCGGTATTCGCGGCGTCGGTGAGACCACGGCGCAGAATTTGGCGCAGCAATTTGGCGACCTTGATAGCCTGATGGCAGCAGATATCGACAAGCTCCTACAAACGCCTGATGTTGGCGCAATCACCGCTGAGCTTGCTTATAAATTCTTCCGCGCGCCGCATAATATCGAAGTCATCACCGCATTACGTGAAGCGGGCGTGCACTGGGATAAGGTTGAGCAAGTGGTGTCAGAGGGATTGCCGCTCGATGGGCAAACGTGGGTCATTACGGGCGCGCTTGATAGCATGGCGCGTGATGAAGCCAAAGCCAAACTGCAAGCGCTCGGTGCCAAAGTCTCAGGCAGTATCTCGGCAAAAACCACCGCGCTATTGGCAGGTGACAAAGCTGGTTCGAAGCTCACCAAAGCGGAAAAATTGGGTGTAAAAGTGGTGAGTGAGGATGAGTTCTTGGCGTTGGTTGGAGAGTAGGGTATGAATATTGAAGACATGGAAGGTTTGGACGAAGAAACACGTAAAAAAATTGAAGAGTTGTTGGAGGTAGTTTGTAATGGGGATGCAAAGGAAAGTACTCGAGCAAAGCTTGATATAGGAATAGCATTGGCACAGAGTAATGATATTAAAAGTGCGCTATCTGTATGGAGTAGTATTAAACGGGCAGATGATCCAAATGTATATTCTTATGCGAAACTCAATATGGGTATAGCTTTAGTACAAAGTAACGATGCTAAAAGTGCATTATCTGAATGGAACAAAATTCAACGAACAGATAATTCAAGTGCATATGCTCAAGCACAGCTTAATATTGGTGCTGCTCTGGAGAGAGAGGGTGATAGTAAAGGAGCGTTACTAGCGTGGGATAGTATTAGCCATGCAGATGATTCTGAAATATATTCTCAAGCACAATTTAATATTGGAATTGAACTATATAAAAATGATACTAAAGAAAAAGGTTTATCAGTACTACAAGATATAAAGAATTTAGATAATTCTAAAGTATATGCGAAAGTACAGTATATTGTTGGATTAGAGTTGAAATCAGAAGGGCATTTTGAACGTGCACTAAGATCATTATGTAATATTGCATACTCTACTGATCCAAAAATATATGCGCAAGCTCAATATAGAATTGGACAATATTTGATTAATGACAGTATATCGAAGAAATATACTGAAGCTCAAAAAGCATTTTTAAATGCAAAAGAGGTTTACCCGTATGAAACATATAATTATAAAAAAGTATGCAAATTATTAAAAAACTCAGAAACTGAAACTATAGGTATGAAGGTTTTACAGTTATTGAGTAACACATTGGAAATTGTTAATGCCTTAAAGCTGGATTTTGGTAATTTGTCTAAAGAAGAAAAACCGCCTGAACGAAAGTTGGCACATTATACTAGTACTGAAGTAGCTAATATTTTGTTGAATGAAGAAAATAAGAAAAAACAAGCTGGTTATTTACGCTTAAACACTATTAGTAATATGAATGATCCGAGTGAAGGATTGTTACTTAGAAGTTTTCTAGATAAAAACAAAGCCTTAACCTATAATTCATCAGAATTTGATGAGAGATCTCACGCATTTTTTAGTTGCTTTACTTTTAATCACGATAGCTTAAATCAGTTTAGGCTTTATGGTAAGAAAAATTTCCAAGAAGCATCAGGTGTTAGCTTCGTTTTTAATAAAGAGTTTTTTCAGTCAGATAATTTACTTGGTGGATTAACATATTTATTTTTTTACGAGAGAACAGATAATATTTACGATGATGGTTCCAAAATTCAACAGAAAAATGCAGATTTAAAATCAATTGAGAGTAATAAAGATAAAAAAGTAATAAATAAACAGTCAGTTATGAGATGTATATATATTGATCCGGCATCAGACTATATACAGTTAGCACAACGTAATCGACTAACATTTCATCGGGAATTTAAAGTTTCAGAAAATCCTGAACAAAAGTGGCAAGAGTATAAAAAAGCTATAGATAAACTAACTACAAAAATAGCAGAACTACTAAATATTTTAAAGAAAGATTATCAGGATATAAGAGATGAATATAAAGAATTTTTTAAAGAAAATTTAGAGCTTATTGATAAGATTTTGCTGCCATTAAAATACTTGATTAAACATTCGGCTTTTCAAGAAGAGCAAGAGTGTCGTATGATTTATATAACTTCCTTATCTGACAAAAAAGTACAGATAGTATATGGGGATTTCCTTTACGTTGAATATGGATCCAACGTTAAGAATTATCTCAATAAAGTTTATATTGCGCCCGCTGCTACTCAATATCAACCGTACTTAGCTAAGCTACTTTGTGATACTGATGTCAAAATCGAACTTTCAAACAATCCTTACCGTCAAACTTAATATTTTTTAGTAGCGTGTGCCATATAAATCAAAACACACGCTATCAACTTCTACTCCGCCACCTCTCCATGCCCCTTCACATCACCTTTCTTACTATCCGGCTGAATCACGATAGGCAGCACCAATCCTTTCGCAAAGTCATCGGACAGTACATAATCATAGCTACTGGCAGCGACATCAGGCGTGGTATGGATGACAAGCTTCATGTCTTTACTATCAATGATTTCATGTGAGGTATAGCTATCGCTAAGCTGATCGAGCAGCTTTGACAGCGCTTCATTGCTTGCCATACTTATCGTCAGATTGTGCTGCGCGGTGGCATTATCCACATCGAAATATTCCGCATAATCGCGCACATTTTGGCTATCGAGCGCAAACGGATATTTATAATTGGCGGGGTCAACAGCTTTTTCGCCGCTTGCGACCAATGTCCAATCAATAGTATTAACTTTTGCCGCCTCAGATGTTGCTACTGTTACTGAGGTTTTATCAGAGCTATCAACGCTATCAGTGCCATTAGAATTGTCAGCGCTATTATCGCAGCCCGTTAGCGCCAACATGCCCACACTAGCTATTATCATCATACTTAATAAACGCTTTACCATTGAGTTATCCTCTTTATTTATGGGTCATAAGCTATTTTTATAGATGGGCTATTTTGACAGCTTTCAGCGTGCTTCTCTAGCTAAATGCTGCAAAAGGCTATTTCTTATTATTATCAAATGAAAGACAACTGGGATAAAGAAGAACGTATTGGCAAGGATGTTTTTAAGCTTACAGCCATAAAAAAACAGCCACCGTTTGATGACTGTTTAATAATTATTATGCTTTAGTTTTAATATCTATATCAGCTGCTTAGATTTGGCAGTTTACTTGGTATTCTTTACCGTCAGCCCATTTCATCGCAAAGATACCTTTATCGCCTTTCATGTGCCATGCATAGACGACTTCAGAGTTTGATTCGTTGACATAGCTTGCGGTATCACCTTGGACGCCACCATTTAGGATAATTGGCTGATTTGCCCAGTTCACTTTAGGCAACGTCGCGTCTAGCATGACTTGTTTTTTATTGATTGACTGTTTTGCCAAGATTTTGCTGCCATCGGTACAAGTATAAGGTGCTGGTGCCATACGGTCATAAGCGACATCGGTCACGCTTTCTGAAGCAGGGGTTTTATTTGGGGTAGTAGGCGCGGTAGTCGCACATGCGCTTAGTAGAGCAAGAGTAGGTAGGGCAACAGCGAATTTAGTTAGGGTGTTCATGGTTTTCTCCAAAATTATATAATTTATAATATATTTATTTTTAACTAGGCGTTTTACCTATACTTTTTTAAACTATGCTTTTTGAACAATGTATTTTTTCACTACGCGTTAAGCATATAGCGCATATGTTATCGAAAAGGCTTTCCGCATAATGTTAGAAATTGTTTGTTACGTGTTCACTAAGTTACTAAAACACTGACTAATGTAACGCTGCACTTAACAGCCTTTGTAAAATAGCTAAGCTTAAATTAGTGAAGCGGTAAATATATAGCTATGGAAATAGGCAAAGAAGTCAGCCGACTTTTATCAAAAATATAAGATATCAAGAATATAAAAAAGCGCCTATCGACTGCTGAGCCGATAGGCGCTTTGGTTTGAGCTTAACTGAAAATTTCTAACTTATTTAGCAGCAATCGCTAATAGCTATTTAACTCACAGTTATTTAATTTATTTGGTCTTACGCGGTGGCAGACCAGTATGCTGAGTTTGAAAGTTGCCTTTGCTGACTTTCTTGGTATTCTTACCAGAAGTGTTTTTGCCCGAGGTGTTTTTTGCAGCGCTAGGACTATTATTGCTGCGTTTCACTGAGTCATTACCCAAGCGGCTGTTCTTTTTACGCGCCGATTGATAGCTGTCTTGCGCCGCATCGCGACCTTCTAAACTGGCATTAAATGGCGGGATTAAGCAGCCACGGTTTTTACCAATCAAGTCACTGCGTCCCATATCTTGCAGCGCTTTACGCAATAGTACCCAATTTTTTGGGTCGTGATAGCGTAAGAAAGCTTTATGCAATTTACGTTGCTTGCCAGATTTGACGATATCCATGTCACCTTCGTCACGGCTGATTTTATGCAGCGGGTCTTTATGGGTATGATACATGGTGGTCGCGGTCGCCATCGGGCTTGGATAAAACGCCTGCACTTGGTCAGCGCGGTAGCCGTGACTTTTTAGCCAAAGCGCAAGGTTCATCATATCTTCATCTTTGGTGCCGGGATGGGCGGCGATAAAGTAAGGAATCAGATATTGCTCTTTGCCAGCCTCTTGGCTGTACTGCTCAAACATGGCTTTGAATTTATCGTAATTGCCCATGCCGGGCTTCATCATTTTTGATAAAACGTTTTCTTCTGAATGCTCAGGGGCAATCTTTAGATAACCACCGACGTGATGACTGACCAATTCTTTGACATATTCAGGGTCTTTAATCGCCAAGTCATAACGCAAACCTGAGGCGATAAGGATTTTCTTCACGCCTTTAATATCACGCGCCTTACGGTATAGCTGAGTCAAATTACTGTGATCGGTGATCAGGTTTTCGCAAACATCAGGATAGACGCAAGACGGCTTGCGGCAGTTTTTCTCAATGGTCTCATCTTTACAGTTGAGGCGATACATATTGGCGGTCGGACCACCAAGGTCAGATATCACACCGGTAAAGTTCGGCGCAGTATCACGAATGGCTTCGACTTCACGCAAGATAGATTCTTCTGAGCGGTTTTGAATAATACGACCTTCGTGCTCGGTAATTGAGCAAAAAGTACAACCACCAAAACAGCCGCGCATGATATTGACTGAAAATTTAATCATGTCATAAGCAGGGATGCGCGCATCGCCATAGCTTGGATGCGGTAGGCGTGCATACGGCAAATCAAAGACGTAATCCATCTCTTCGGTTGAAAGCGGAATCGGTGGCGGATTGAGCCAAACGTCAATTGAGGTATGTGAGTTACCGGCGCCGCTACTATGACGCTGCACCAAAGCACGCGCGTTACCCGGATTGGTCTCAAGGTGTAAGATACGGCTGGCATGAGCGTACAAAACAGGGTCAGATTTGACGTGTTCGTAATCAGGCAGACGAATAACGGTTTGCTCACGTGGAGGCATTTTAATTTTATGCTTACGCGCCGTCATCGGCTTATTAAAGCCGCGCATTTGTACCACTTGCGTCTCTTCGTCCACTTGCTCAGCATTCAATACTTTATTGGTCACAGGTTCTGCAACAAAGCCTTGATACTGTTTCGCATATTGGGCTGACATGCCGTTCATAGCTTGTCCGACCGGTGAATCAGATGGCTTTTCTTGTTCAATTTTGCAGCTATCAACGTCTTCGGTCATCACGTATGGATTGATAATTGGATCGACGCGACCGACGGTATCGACATCATTACTGGCAACTTCAGTCATGCCTGCTTGCCAATGGCGACGAGTCGGGGTCAATAAATATGCTGTACCGCGCAGTTTGCTCATTTGCTCAAACGTGTAGCCTTTTGAGAGACCATGTACCACATCGACGATGGCACGCTCAGCGTTACCATATAATAAGACATCGGCACGGGCGTCGATCAAAATACTGCGGCGGACTTTATCTGACCAATAGTCATAATGGGCGATACGGCGTAAGCTGCCCTCGATACCACCTAAGATAATTGGCACATCAGGATAAGCTTCACGGCAACGCTGGCTATAAACGATGGCCGCGCGGTCAGGGCGTTTGTCAGCCACGTTACCCGGCGAGTAAGCATCATCGCTACGGATTTTGCGGTCAGCGGTATAACGGTTAATCATGCTGTCCATGTTGCCGGCGGTCACACCATACGCGTAAACCGGTTTACCAAGCTCCATAAAGGCATCTTTGCTCTTCCAATCTGGCTGCGCAATGATACCGACGCGAAAGCCTTGTGCTTCTAATAAGCGGCCGATAATCGCCATGCCAAAGCTTGGATGGTCGACATAGGCATCGCCTGAAATGATAATGACATCACAGGCATCCCAGCCCAAATCGTCCATCTCTTTGCGGCTCATCGGCAAATAAGGCGCAGGCTCGTAGCAGCTCGCCCAATGTTTGTCGTAGTCGTAAAGTGGTTTGGTGCCTTGTTTAAAGGCGGTACGGGCGATGGTATCGGCAGACATGAGCGGACCTGTTAATTAGAAAAATGGCACTAAAAAATAGCCGTTATTGTTATTCATTAACAACGGCTCATTTAAAAGCGCTCATTTTAACATGAATTACGCTCAGGATGTGATAAACGATGATAAAGGATTAGCGATAAGTTATTGATAGCGTAAGATAATATACCAATAAAAGGATTCCTAGAAATTTAGAAACCCTCTTAATTTAGGCCATTGTTAGCATGAAAGATTTACTACTGTAATAATTGGAAGGGGAACGTCACCACATCAAAAGCAAGGGCAAAGGGCAGTAAGACCAGCTTTTGCGCTGTATTGGCACCACTACGAGACACTTGTTTTTGCTGACTTTGGGTATAAAAACTGACCATATAAGGCTTGGTTAGAGCGCGATAATTGGCTTGAATCAAGCTTAAATTACTCACTTGCGGATAGATAGCACCTTTGACAGGCACGCTAAAACAAAAACGCTGAGCATTGATACGTAGATCGCTGGCTGAGGTGCAATCACGGCCATTATTTTGCAAAAAGAACTGATAGTCTGAGCGCTGGAATTCATCTTTTAATTTGGCGTAAGAAAGCTTCATTTCACCCTGAAAATAGCCATCGTTATTGGGCACATAAAAACTCATGTCGTTATCGACGTGGATGTTCTTTGGCGTCAGATTGCTTAATAAGCCAATCATTTCTGTCCCGCCTTGGGTCAGCACATAGCTATTCTTTTCACCGACGATGACCATGGTAGCGTTTGGCGTTTTTGGTAATGCCTGCGCAGGACGACCAAAGGCCACAATCTGGTCTTCAGATAAGATTTGCTTGGTAGTGGTGGTGCTGACATGATTGTCACTTTCTAATAAAGAGCTGGTTGCGCAACCTGAGCTTACGAGTAATGCCGCAAGTGATGCACCTGTTAGCAGTGTTTTTAGATATAGTGTTTTTCGGTTCAATGGCTTTAATCTGAATAATTTTAGCGCTGCATTATTGTTTTTTTTATTGGTAGGAATGGTGTTGTTAGTCATGTGAGGCTTCCTTGTCTACGTTGACTATGATTGGATTTTGTTTTTAAGCGATATTTATATACTGATAATTTCTTAAACTTTAACTGCTATCGTACCTTGTATGATCACCGCTTAGCTACAGCTAATTAAAAAGCTAACCTTACTATTCATTTTTTAATCGCTATCAATCCAACAAAATCTTTGTCCCACTCTTCGTGAAATTCATCACAAACTGGCTTTTAAAGCTACGCACATTATTCTCGTAAGTCAGCAAATTACGCGTAAATTCATGATAGTCATTCATGTTTTTAGCATTAACCATCAACATAAAATCCGTATCGCCCGACACTTCATAACAGCTCATCACCCGTGGTTGGTCATGCATTAAGCGCTCAAATCGATGCTGCATCGAGGTATTGGAGCGCGACATCTCTATCATTACCACCGCCGTAAGCTCGTAACCTACCTTATTTGGGTCAACGATAGCGACTTGTTTGGTAATTATTCCGTTATCTATCAATGCCTGAATGCGGCGCTGAGCCGTAGCGATAGAGACATGCACGCGTTCTGCCACCGTTTTTAACGGTAAGCTCGCATCGTCCTGTAGCAAATTTAAAATGGCTTTATCAGTATTGTCTAAAATATGGCTCATAGCATTTAGCTCTAAAAAATCATAATTATTTAAAGTTTATTATAAATATTATCGTTATGAATTCTGAATATAAGAAAATAGTCATAATTTAATCATAAAATAGATAGTTTTACTCATAAATATGTCTATATAGAAATAATATCTCATTATACCGCCGTAAAATACACCGTACTCATCCAAGCTGGCAAGCAGAATAAAAAGCAGTTGGGTTATCTAACGTTTATTTATATTTACGGTGTTTATTATGTCTCACTCAACGCTATCTCATGTTTTTGCTAATATGCTAGAAAATACGGTTTCGCGTCTGCCATTGCCTGCGGTGTGGACAGCTGGCAGCAAACAACAGCGCACGCTAATTATGGGCGTGGCATTGGCGATATTATCAAATATGTTGTTTGGCTTGCTTTATGCCTATAGCAGTTTTTTAGCGCCGTTATCTGGCACCCAAGTTTTTATCTGGCGTATGCTGGCAATGTGGGCAGCGCTAATCGGCTATCTTGTGACTAGTGGGCGCTTGGGTCTGCATATTAATAAGTTAAAAACACTCCAAACCGTTAAGCAGTGGGCTTGGTTATTATTGCCAACGCCGATATTCCTCAGTCAGTTTTGGCTGTTTATGTGGGCACCAGTAAATGGCCAAGGCGTACAAACGGCAATGGGTTATTTTCTATTTCCACTGATGATGGTTATATTTGGCTGCGTCTTATTTGGCGAAAAATTAAGCCGTCTACAATGGTTGGCCGTTGCTTTTGCCGCTGTCGGCGTAGGCAGTGAGATTGTGCGCACCCAAAGCATATCGTGGGCGACGTTATGGGTTTGCGGCACTTATCCTATTTATTATATTTTACGCCGTTTGCAAGGTATTGGTGCGATTACTGGATTGTTGGTTGATTTGACCATCTTTGCGCCTTTTGCGCTAGCCTATTTGTTTTTCATTGCGCCTAGTAGTTTAGAAATAGTTGGCGGTTCGGGATTTTTTATCATGATGCTGGCAGGACTTGGCGTGCTTAGTGTGATTGCGATGAAAACCAATGTCGATGCCAGTCAAATGCTCCCCGTCAATGTCTACGGTATGATGAGTTATATAGAGCCCGCTTTATTATTTATCTTGGCCATTACGATATTGGGCAATCCCTTTGAATCAGCGATGATTTATAGCTATGGTCTGATTTGGTTGGGTATAGCTTGCTTAATTGTGCATGGTATCCGTCAATTACGCCGCGCTCATAAACAATCGAAAACGAGCAAAACGGTTCAAACAGCTTAGAGGTTAATGAACTAAATTGATTGATTTAACTTATTTGTCAAATAAAAAAGGACGATTCAACAGTATGCTGAATCGTCCTTTTTACATTAGATTAAAATCAATCGCTGACAGCTTCTTTTAATCTAAATGCTGTTTAAAGCCGCGTTGTTTATCACGTTCCCAGTCGCGGTCTTTAAGGGTTTTACGTTTATCATGCTGTTTTTTACCTAAGGCTAAGGCAATTTGGCATTTCACCAAAGAGTTTTTCCAGTAGCAAGATAACGGCACACAAGCATAGCCTTTTTGATTGACCGCGCCCATGAGTTTTTCGATTTCGCGGCGATTGAGCAGCAGCTTACGGGTACGAATGCTATCAGGGCTCACATGCGTTGAGCTTGAGAGCAGCGGCTGAATATGGGCACCAAACAAAAACGCCTCATTATTACGAAAGATAATATACGCTTCGGTAATAGTCATTTTACCCGCGCGAATGGCTTTAACTTCCCAACCTTGTAACGATAGACCTGCCTCAAACGTCTCTTCAATAAAATACTCATGACGAGCTTTTTTATTGGCGCAAATTTGATTGTCAGGTTTTTTTGATTTTTTTGACATAATTTCTCCATAAGGACGTCGATATATTGTTTTTGGATATCTGGTTTTCGTATCGCTTCAACATACAGTGTCCCAGTCTAACTATTCCTCATCCTAACCCTTTAATAGGGATTTTTTTGTCATGCTGGTTTGTCATATCGAGCATGGCAAATCAAGCGGAGCAAAAGGGATGAGTCGAACCGACTATTGTAGCAAAGCAGACAGCGAAAAGGTAAAGCGGCTGTTAGGACAAATGTAGCAGATAAGTATTAAGTTTGAGTAAAATTTGCTAGCATATGGGGCATTACCATTAACCATATTAGTCCTGTTATGAGCCTTTCTGCTACTTCATCAAAACTGCATACTAAGATTTTATACCCTGGTACCTTCGACCCGATTACCAATGGCCATGTAGACTTGGTTAAACGGGCGACGAAACTGTTCGACGAGGTGGTCATTGCGGTGGCCTCAGGACATCATAAAAAGCCATTATTCGACTTTGAGGAACGCGTTCATTTGGTCGAGACCGTATTTGCTGATTTACCGCAAGTGTCGGTGATTGGCTTTGAAGGTTTGCTGGTCGACTTTATGCGCGAAAAGAACGCCACGGCGGTATTGCGCGGCTTGCGAGCCATGTCAGACTTCGAATACGAGTTTCAGCTTGCCAATATGAACCGCGAACTTGATGAAAACTTTGAAGCGGTATTTTTAACGCCATCACAGAATTACTCGTTTATCTCATCGACGATGATTCGTGAGATTGCCAAGCTTGGCGGTGATGTGACCAAGTTTGTGCCACCATGTGTCTCAGAAGCCTTTATACAAAAACTCAGTAGTTAGTATTAAGCTGAATATTTACTAAGCTAAGTGCTTACTAAATTGAGCGTTTACTAAATTGAGTATTTATTAAGTGAGCGTTAAATATTGGCTGGATATAAAATATTGAGTTTAGTAGTAAACAACGAATGTACTCATTTATTATCAGCTGCTAGCAAATAAGGAGCAGTTTATGGCGTTATTAATTACCGATGAATGCATCAATTGTGATGTGTGCGAGCCTGCTTGCCCCAATGAAGCCATCTCAGAGGGCGATGATATCTATGTCATTGACCCTGATTTATGCACCGAATGCGTCGGCCACTTTGATGAGCCGCAATGCGTGGTCATCTGTCCGGTTGACTGCATTCCGCATGACCCAAACCATGTCGAAAATGAGAGTGATTTGCTCGCCAAATACAAACGCATTACCGGTCAGTAATGCGTTGCAGATTATGCTATCGATATACGAAAGTGCTAAAAACTAGGAATAATATGATGAATACGGATATCAAACTTGCCATACGCTTTTTTAAAAATAAATGCATGTCGTTTGAGAGCGTACTATGACTGTCAATACTGCTACCAGCGACTTCGACCAGCAACACCTTTGGCATCCTTATGCCAGCTTGCCACCCACCTATCCAAATATCGTTATTGACCATGCCGAAGGTATCTATATCGTCACTAAAGAGGGTACGCGCCTGATTGACGGTATGTCGTCATGGTGGGCGAGTGTGCATGGCTATAATCACCCCAAGTTAAATGCAGCGATGATTGAACAGTTGGGTAGGATGGCGCATGTGATGTTTGGCGGGTTAACCCATCAGCCAGCGATAGATTTGGGTAAAAAACTGCTTGCTATCGTTCCTGCTGGACTCGATGCGATATTTTATGCCGATAGCGGTAGCATTGCCGTCGAAGTGGCATTAAAAATGGCGTTGCAATATCAAATTGCCGCTAAGCAGCCGCAAAAGTGTCAGTTTGCTTCGACCCAGTCAGGCTATTATGGTGATACCTGGCATGCGATGAGTGTTTGTGACCCGCTTGCTGGCATGCATAGCCTGTATGGTAAGCAATTGCCTTTGCAGCATTTTGTGCCTGCACCGCACTTAGGGTTTGAGCGTGAGCTAACACAAAATGAATGTGATGAATTAACGGCGTTTTTTGCTAAACATAGCGATCAGCTTGCTGGTTTTATTATTGAGCCTATTATTCAAGGCGCAGGCGGGATGCGCTTTTATAGTCCGGAATATCTGCAACTATTGCGCCAGTTGTGTGATGAGCATAACGTGCTGCTCATTGCTGATGAAATCGCGACAGGCTTTGGGCGTAGTGGCAAGCTGTTTGCTTGCGAACATGCCAATATTAGCCCTGATGTTATGACCATTGGTAAAGCGCTTACAGGTGGCTATATGACTTTTGCGGCGACTTTATGCACACGTAAGGTCGCTGATACCATTCATGACAGCGCTTATCCTGCGCTCATGCATGGTCCGACTTTTATGGGTAACCCGCTGGCCTGTGCCGTTGCTTGTGCATCGATTGATTTAATTTTGTCCTATGATATCGAAGCGTGCACGGCAAATATGCAAGCCGTGATGAAACAACAGCTCGCCCCTGCAGAGACGTTAGATGGCGTTAAAGAAGTACGTTGTTTGGGCGCCGTTGCCGTGATTGAGCTAGAGACAGCCGTTGATATGCCAGTTTTCCAATCCTTATTGATTGACAATGGTATTTGGGTGCGACCGTTTGGTAAATTGGTCTATATTATGCCTCCCTTTGTCATTACTGATGATGAGCTGGCGACGTTATGCCAAGCGCTACTAACCGTCGTCACTTCGTACTTGAATCAAACTTCTACGACCAATAGAGCCTCGCTATGAGAGTGCTATTTATCTCCGGTATTGATACCGATATTGGTAAAACCTATGCCACAGGTATGATGGCAAAAGCCCTGATACAGCAAGGCATTAACGTCATCACTCAAAAGCTGGTACAAACAGGCGTTAGCGTCAATTGTGATACTGGTGAGATGAATATTGCCGATGATATTGTTACTCATCGTCAATTAATGGATATAGCGCTGCAGCCTTGTGATTTTGATTTTACAACGTGTCCGTATCGTTATGAGAAGCCGGCGTCGCCGCATTTGGCAGTAAAACTTGCCAAGTCCGTTTTAGACCCTGACGTCATCACTAAGTCTACGCAGCAATTGCAACAAAACTACGATGTGGTGCTATTAGAGGGCGCAGGCGGCTTGCTTGTGCCTATTACCGAGCAGCTATTAACCTTAGATTATATTGCCACTCAAGGTTATCCGGTGATTTTAGTCACATCAGGTCGGCTTGGTAGTATCAATCATACCTTGCTTAGTTTAGAGGCGATGAAAGCGTGTGGCTTAACGGTACATAGCGTCATTTATAACCATATTCATGACAGTGCTGCCCAGACGGATAAGCAAATAGCTAATAGCACGATTGATTATTTAAAAAACTACTTAGCGCAAAATTATCCAAATGCCCATTGGTTACAGCTGTCACGCCAAGATAAAAATAAGTTTGAAGAAGAAATAAATGGTGATTTAATATTACCGCAGCATTTTATTGAAGCCATTATTTAAATTATTTGGTATAAAATCAAAATAAGCACAAAAGACATTCCCACGCAGCCTTTAGGTTTGCTATACTAGCGCGCTTGGTAGACTAGACGATCGCCGCTGCACACTGGCAACAGATGCGCAGGGGAGGAAAGTCCGGGCTACATAGGGCAGCGTGCCAGCTAACGGCTGGGCAGGGTAACTTGACGACCAGTGCAGCAGAGAGTAGACCGCCTTTAGTGTCGCAAGACATTATCGGTAAGGGTGAAAGGGTGCGGTAAGAGCGCACCGCGTGGCTGGCAACAGTTCACGGCATGGTAAACTCCACGCGTAGCAAGACCAAATAGGCATCGGCATGGCGCGGCCCGCGTTCGATGCGGGTAGGTTGCTTGAGCGTATCAGCGATGATACGCCTAGAGGAATGATCGTCCACGACAGAACCCGGCTTATCGGTCTACCAACTTTTTTATTGTTCGTTTTTATCGTTAGTATTATGCATATTTGCCATTAATTTGAATTAAATTCCTATTTTTTGCAAAAAAACGATAATTAGGGGTTGACGATAGTCATCTCTATCGGTATTATACCGAGCCTTAAATGGCGATGTAGCTCAGCTGGTTAGAGCGCATGACTCATAATCGTGAGGTCAAGAGTTCAAGTCTCTTCATCGCCACCATTTATAGTAAGACTAGCAGTATTAAAAATGCCAATCATTCTGTGATTGGTTTTTTTTTGCTTGATTTTTGCCAAGTGGCGTCTAGTTCAGCGAGCTTTATATTACTTCTCAATGAGCAAGTATTTTTGTATTTTAATCATGCTCGATTGCCGTCATGTATCACGCAACATCTTGCTAATAAAATCGCCTTACTTTACAGTGGAAAACTGCTAGAATACCCTCACATGCCTGCGCGTATTAATCACTAACCAATTGAGTTAGTAAGTAGTAATAAGCGCCATGAGCTTTTACCTTAGCATCGATAATCTCTTTACTTATTACGACAGTATTGGCGTATTGGCTGATACGAAGTATGAGTAAGCATTGTATTGATTCTATCTGACAGCATTTATTTTCGTTATTCAATCCTCCATTATTTAGTAGGCGCTTTGTGACTGCATTAGCCAATATTCGTAACTTTTCTATTATTGCCCACATTGATCATGGCAAGTCGACCCTTGCCGATCGTTTTATTCAGATGTGCGGTGCCTTGCAAGACCGTGAAATGCAGGCGCAGGTCCTCGATTCTATGGACATTGAGCGTGAGCGCGGCATCACTATTAAAGCCCAGTCCGTGACCTTGTTTTATGACCATCCTAACGGTGAGCGTTATCAGCTGAACTTTATTGATACGCCCGGTCACGTCGATTTTTCATATGAAGTATCACGCTCATTAGCCGCTTGTGAAGGTGCGCTATTGGTCGTTGATGCTGCGCAAGGGGTAGAAGCGCAATCAGTGGCCAACTGCTATACCGCCGTTGACCAAGGCTTAGAGGTAATGGCGGTTCTTAATAAAATTGACCTGCCACAAGTTGAGCCCGAACGTGTTATTCAAGAAATTGAAGACATCATTGGCATTGACGCCGTTGATGCGCCGCGCGTATCAGCGAAATCTGGTCTTGGCGTCGATAAGCTGCTAGAAGCCTTGGTCGAGTTTATTCCTGCGCCAACCGGCGATCGTGAGGCGCCGCTCCAAGCATTGATTATCGATTCATGGTTTGACAGTTATTTAGGCGTGGTCTCACTCGTGCGTGTCCGTGAAGGAACGGTCAAAAAAGGCGATAAGATTTATATCTTATCGACCAAAGAAGCGCATTTGGTCAGCTCGATTGGTGTCTTTACGCCAAAACCTTTAGATACAGGGATTTTAGAAGCTGGTGAAGTTGGCTTTATCATTGCCGGTATTAAAGACATTGCAGGCGCTCCCGTGGGTGATACGATTACCCATTCCAAGACCCCTGATGTTGAGCGTATTCCTGGTTTTAAACAGATTACCCCGCAGGTTTATTCGGGTATGTTCCCAGTTGACTCTAGCGATTTTGAAAAATTCCGCGAAGCGCTGCAAAAACTACAAATTAATGATGCCTCATTATTTTTTGAACCTGATACCTCTGATGCACTCGGCTTTGGTTTCCGCTGTGGCTTCTTAGGTATGCTGCATATGGAGATTATCCAAGAGCGCTTAGAGCGCGAATATGACTTGGATTTAATCACTACGGCGCCATCGGTTATTTATGAGATTGAAAAGAAGAGCGGCGAAATAATCTATGTCGACAATCCATCAAGATTGCCTGAGCCAAATAATATCGAAGAGTTCCGTGAGCCAATTGCGCGCTGTCAGATTTTAGTACCGCAAGATTACTTGGGTAACGTCATGACGCTTTGTATCGAGCGCCGCGGTGTACAGGTGGATATGCGTTTTATGGGCCGTCAAGTACAGCTGATTTTTGATATTCCGATGGGCGAGGTGGTCATGGACTTCTTTGACCGTCTAAAGTCAGTATCGCGCGGTTTTGCGTCGCTTGATTACAACTTCGAACGTTATCAGGTGGATAAATTGGTCAAAGTTGACGTGCTGATTAATGGCGAGAAAGTCGATGCATTAGCGATGATTGTGCACCAAGACCAAGCGCGTTACCGTGGTAACGCATTGGTTGGCAAAATGAAAGAGCTGATTCCACGTCAGATGTTTGATGTAGCGATTCAGGCCGCGATTGGTAGCCAGATTATAGGCCGTAGTACGGTAAAAGCCATGCGTAAAGACGTGCTAGCCAAGTGTTATGGTGGCGACGTTTCGCGTAAGAAAAAGCTGCTCTCAAAACAGAAGGCTGGTAAAAAACGTATGAAGCAAGTGGGTAACGTGGAGATTCCACAAGAAGCCTTCTTAGCTGTTTTGCAAGTTGAATAAATCACCGATAAATGATCAAACGTCATCTGTCTTAATATCTTTTTTAATAGCTCATTTATTAATCATAAAGACTGGCAGATAAGTAGCTCGCTAATAGGCAAATAAGTATGGATTTTGATTTTAATTTGATTTTAGTACCTTTAACCATTGGTTTAGGTATTATTTGGCTATTAGACAAGCTGACGCTCAAACAACGTAAAACACGAGGCCGCGGTAAAGAAAGTTTGCTGGTGCGCTGGGCGTATGACTTTTTCCCTGTGTTAGCGGTAGTATTAATTGTGCGCTCATTCTTAATTGAGCCGTTTAATATTCCTTCATCATCTATGGTACCGACTTTATACACCGGTGACTTTATCGCCGTCAATAAATACGCTTACGGTGTGCGCCTGCCGCTCACTTATAATAAGGTGCTTGATACAGGCGCGCCTGAACATGGCGATGTGGCGGTGTTCCGCTATCCTGAAAATCCAAGTATTTATTATATCAAGCGCGTCATTGGTCTGCCGGGTGATACCGTCAGTTATAATCAAGGTACGCTAGCGATTAACGACACGCCAGTTCCTACCAAAGCGGTAAACTTCGATGCCGATGCTGAGCTGACCTCACAGTTATATCCAGCAGGACAAGTTGCACCAGGCCAAGTCTTGACGGAAGACAATGCTATACAAATGGGTCAACAAGAAGAAAACGCAGCGCAGTACTTTGAAGAGATTCAAGGGGATAACAAACACTTGGTGCGTTATTTACCTGATATGAATAGTGCACAATATGCGCCATTTTTACAGCAAGAATCGCCAGAAGTGGTCAGTTCTGAAGGGACAGAATGGCGTATCAACGTACCAGAAGGTCATTACTTTGTGATGGGTGATAACCGCGATCGTAGTGCTGATGGGCGTTTTTGGGGCTTTGTTCCTGATGACAATTTAGCCGGTAAAGCGGTCTATATTTGGATGCATAAGCCACCCGGTCTTAACTTACCTACCTTTAAACGTAATGGTAGTATTGATTGATATCATCGATGCGCTAAAGATTGATTTACCGATAATAGTTTGTGCTAATATTATGCCTATCTAATAAACTGCTAACTGACTTAGACATATCGATTTAGAAACCGTGTTATTAAGTAAGATTAAAATACAGTTTTTGAAAAGACAGCGGCTTATCTATAGCAACTTAAGTAATTTACCCTTTGAGAGGTATTATAGTGCATCAATTATCTGGTTTGTCTTCGCAGCGCGGTGCTAGTGTCACTAGTGTTGTTTTTATCATTATCGTTTTGGGTGTGGCTGCCAAATTGATTGTCGCTATCGTACCGGCGCAGATTGGTGATTATCAGCTGACTAAAACGTTAAGCGCGCAGCTTAAAGAATCCAACGCCAATAAAGAAACAGCCAAACAGTTTGTTGAACGTGTCAATAAACAGCTGTCTATTAATGCCAATTATGATACCAAAGCAGAAGAGGTTTTTACCTTTACAGATAAAAAAACAGGGCAGTTGGCTATTCATAAGCAGTATGAAGTCACCAATAAACTTTTTGGTAATGTCGATATCGTTAATCGCTTCGAAGGCGACATTGATGCAACCACAGCTGAATAATGACCATTCTACATCTTAGAAAAACAAAGGTTGTTAGCTGATATTTACTTTTTTAATAAATTTAATAGATTTTAATGCAGCACCAGTTCGTCATATTTCATATTCATTAATGCAACAAAAGGGATAATCACAAACCACGCATGAAACCAACTTCGCAGTATCCTCAGGCGGTTCCTAATCACCAAAAAAGTAGCATGTCTGATGACACGCTTATTATTAGCTCAGAATTTATTCAACGGTTAGCGATATTAACGCGCAAGTTGGGTTATGTGTTTAATGATTTGAGTCTGCCTAAGCTGGCGCTCACCCATCGCTCGTTTGATAGTAAGAAAAACTATGAGCGTTTAGAGTTTTTGGGCGATGCGCTACTAGGCATGATAGTCGGTGAAGCGTTATATCACCGTTATCCGACGCAAAACGAAGGTCGTCTGACCCGTATGCGCGCAACTTTAGTCAGGCAAGAATCGCTGGTTATTATTGCGCAAAACCTAGAGCTTTCTAATCAATTGATATTGGGAGTTGGTGAGCGTAAAGGTGGCGGGCGTAATCGTGCTTCTATCCTAGCGGATGCCGTCGAGTCATTGATTGGGGCGATTTATCTAGACAGCCAAGATATGGATATTACCCGTGACTGCGTGCTTTCTTGGTATGGCGACCTCATTGATAATGTTAATGATCAAAAAGCGCTCAAAGATGCCAAAAGCCGCTTACAAGAATGGTTGCAATCTAAGCAGTTTGATTTGCCGCATTATGAGCTGATGGAAACCCGTGGCAACGCCCCGCATCAAATTTTTGTGGTGCGCTGTCAGGTAAATATTAATAACTGTCCTGATATTACTGAATCGGGCGAAAGTCGCCGTATCGCTGAGCAAAAAGCGGCAGAGCTGATGATTAATCAATTGCATAAATTGCCAGGTCAGCCTAAAAAACGCTCATAGCTAATTTTTCAAACGTGTTTCAAACAAAATTTTTAAAGTCCATTTTCTAAATGTTCAGTTTTCTAAATACTAAGTTTCCTAAATACTAGATTTTCGCTTGTTTCAATAAATGATTATTCGAAATACCAAATATTCTCAACATGATCAGATTTATGCCGCTTTAATTCAAACCATTAATTAAGTGGCGTGACTGATGACAACCTCCATAGGATTAACCCATGAGCAATCACAACGACTTGCCATTAAATAATGAAGATAATGCCAAAAATATGACCGAAAACACCAATACCAGTTCAACCCAAAACCATGCTGAATCAAGTAACGCTAGATTAAATGATACTAAGCTAAATGTTGATAGCACAAAAGATGCTACGTTAGAGAATGACGCAATAGAAGACAACGCGCTAGAAAATGACACGGCTATTGAAGAGTTCTTTTCACCCAATAACAATGCCCATACGGTTGATGGTTTTAAAACTGGTTACGTGGCCATTGTTGGTCGCCCGAATGTGGGTAAATCAACCTTGATGAACCACTTGTTGGGTCAAAAACTGTCTATCACCTCGCGTAAACCACAAACGACCCGCCATCGTATTCACGGTATTTTGTCTAACGATGAGATGCAAGCAGTGTTTGTTGATACCCCAGGTATTCATCGCAATGAAGTGCGTGCTATCAATGAGCGCATGAATAAAGCCGCGGTGTCTGCGTTGGTTGATGTTGACTTGGTCTTATTTGTTGTTGATTCAGATCAATGGCGCGATGATGACTTATTAACACTACAAAAACTTGGCGATACCAATCTGACCGTGGTATTGGTGATTAACAAAGCCGATACTTTAAAAGATAAAGGCAGCGTGTTGCCACTGATCGAAACCTTTAGTGACAGTTTCGATTTTGCTGATATTGTCCCTGTTTCTGCTTTGAAAAATCAAAACTTAGATCGTTTGCAAGAAGTGATCGCCTCACATTTGCCAATCGCTGATCCTATTTATGATACTGAACAGATTACCGATCGCTCAGAGCGCTTTTTAGCCAGTGAAATTATCCGCGAAAAAATCATGCGTAGTGCGGGCGATGAAGTACCATACGATTTAACCGTACAGATTGATGGCTTTAAAGACGAAGCGGCGCATATAGACCCAAAAACTGGTCGTCCCCGTAAAGCTTGTACCTTTATCGATGCCACTATTTATGTTGAACGTAGCGGGCAAAAAGCGATTGTGATTGGTGACAAAGGTCAGCGTATCAAACAAGTCGGTATGGATGCGCGTAAAGATATGGAACAGCTGTTTGATAAGAAAATCATGTTAACACTGTGGGTAAAAGTGAAGCGTGGTTGGTCTGATGATGAGCGTGCTTTGACCAGTTTAGGATATTAATAGCGCTTTAACAGAAATGGCATGGTGTCATATATTTATGCCGCCATGCATTTATATCATCATTGCTGAGGTAATAATCCATGCGTAACGAAGCGTTAATCGGTTATTTATTACATCAGCGTCCTTACCAAGAAAAACGCGCCTTATACTATTTATTTTCTCAGCAACATGGGGTTATCCATGGGATTGGCAAAAAAGGCGCGCCGCTCTTTATGCCACTGCAACTTTTTGCAACTGGTAAACGCGATTTAAAAACATTCAGTCAGATTAATATTGCGCCATTAAGCTCAATTCAAGGTTCTGTAACACAAGATTCTTTAGCGCCAGAAGACAGTCAGGCAAACCTAGCAGAAGCGTTGCACCACGAGAGTATTAGTGGGCAACATCAGTACGCTGCCCTTTACTTGAATGAGATATTATGGCGGCTATTACCTACTGAAGATCCTATGCCAGTATTATGGCAACACTATCAAAACAGCCTATACCAGCTTAAGCAACCTTTAACTGCGGACGAGTTGCGTTTGTGTTTGCGCCAGTTTGAGACCTATTTGTTTAATGAGTTGGGCTTTGCCTTAACGTTAAAACATGACAGTCTAGATCAGCCTATTGAATCCAATGCCATGTATCGCTTCTTGCCTGATGTGGGCTTGGTAGCGATGGTTTATAATGATGATAACGATAACGATAACGCAATAGCACAAACTGTTTTTAAAGGTAGTGAGGTTCTAGTGATGGTAGAGCAGGGCATATCTGCTGTTACTCTCAATACTTGGTCGCGTTTACATCGACAACTGATTGATCATCTGCTTGACTACCAACCATTACAAAGTCGTTTGCTTTGGCAGCAGCAACAGCGCTATCAATCCTAGGGTTTATAAAGGTTTTATACCCCACTTTTTAGTAAATGATCTGGATATTATTGAAAGGATTTTTTATGACTAATATAACGGCAGTACAGGCAGCTAACTCAACACAAACCTTAGAGAGCAGCTTAAAAAAACCTCTATTAGGGGTCAATATTGACCATGTAGCGACTTTACGCCAAGCACGAGGTGTCAACTATCCAAGCCCATTGGTAGCCGCTCTGTTATGTGAGCAAGCAGGGGCAGATGGCATCACGATTCATTTGCGTGAAGACCGTCGTCATATTCAAGATACCGATGTGTACGAGATTGCCGAGCAGCTGACCACAAGAATGAACCTGGAGATGGCCGCAACGACTGAGATGCTTGAGATTGCTCGCAAGGTCAAGCCATTTTGGGTATGCTTAGTGCCAGAGAAGCGTGCTGAGTTGACTACTGAAGGCGGTCTTGATGTCGCAGGTCAGATGCCTTGGTTGACGGATTATATCGCCAAGTTACAAGCAGTCGGTATTAAAGTATCTTTGTTTATCGATCCAGAAGCTAAGCAAATTGCTGCAGCGGTAACCTGCGGTGCCGATGCGATTGAGCTACATACAGGTGCTTATGCTGAGGCAGGTCTAGCCGGTAACTTCGAGCGAATGAATACTGAACTTACGCGGATTAAAGAAGCCGTGCGGACTGCCCAAGATGCTAATAGCAATATGCTGATTAATGCAGGTCATGGTCTCACGCGCAATAATGTCTATGCGATTGCCCAAATTGACGGTATATATGAGCTAAATATTGGACATGCCCTTATTGCCGATGCCGTCTTTGTTGGATTAGAGCAGGCGGTGATTATGATGAAAAATGCTATGCATGAAAGTGCTTAATTATTTTAACCTTATCGTTTTTTACTTGCCGCAATCAGTAGGGTGGCTCGCATTAGGTTTATAAGTCACACGGCCACCTTGACTGAAGGAGATTTGATACATGGTATGATTATAGGTTGAAGTTGGACAGTATTTAAAATGTCCGAAGTGGCCGCGCGGCTTACCGCTATCGCCCCAGAATTTAGTGTAATGGCGCTTATCTCCCACACGTAAATATAATGTACTGTATTTAGGCTCTAAGGCTTGTTCTTCTAGCAAGTCGTCGACCCCTAAATCAAAATTTTTATTATTGTTTCTATCTAAGAATAATAATAACTGCTTATAACTGTCTCTATCGCAGATAGCACCGTTGTTAGACAGGCAAACCAGCAAGTCTTGTCTTCTGATATAACTTTCAGCTTTTGCTAATGTCAGCGTATTTCTGATTTGACTTTCAATACGTTTCGCTTCCATACGAGCTAATTGCTCTAGGATATAAGGCGTCGCAATCATTGTTAGGATAGCTAAAACCGCGATTGTGACGATCAGCTCTACTAAAGTAAAACCCTGCTCATTATTTGGCTGAAATTGCTTTTGTCTGGTGGGTAAGACTTTATATGATTTCATCATGATGAACTGCTACCTATATAAGAGGTATGGCAATATATGAGAGGTCATTGAGCAAGGATTTCTAGTATCAATATTTTTAATATCAATAATAACGTTCAGCTTATACTTAACTATTAACATTCAGCATCATGTGTAATCTAGATTATTGATGTATATAATATTTCATTAAGCTTCAAGTGCTTAGCTAAATAGTGAAAAAATGTTCATTGGTGCGAATATAAACTAAATATATGTCTACTGTCAAAAAATGTTTCAATTCGTGAATGAGCAGTTTTATCAATAGAGAAAACTAAGGTTTTGTATTAAAATGAAGCCAAACAATAGGTATGATTCGTTTCATCATCTATTGCGACCTAACATACAAAAGATAAAAAGTGTAAAGTGTGTTAGTTCTCAGTAAGTTAAGCTGGCTAATGTGTTTTAGTTATGACATTATCGTGTAATAATGTGTAGCTGGTTAACGAAAAAAGTTGTAAACTGAATTGATAATCGCTAAGCTACTTCTTAATTGGTTTTGCTTTGTAATTTCAAATTCGTAAATGATGTCTATTTTCAGCCATCTTGAGAAGCGGTTTTGCTTAACGCATTACTAAAATTATCCTTTGGAGGAAGTTTATGAAATTAAATAAAATTGCTTTGGCATTGTTTGCCATCACAGCGGCCCCACTAGCAGCAAACGCTGGTGTTACTATTAGCCCATTACTACTTGGTTATCATTACAGTGAAGGCGCTGATGATGAGCAACGTGAACTATTAAAAAACTATGATGGAAGCGGTGAAAACTTCTATAAAGAAAATGGTTTATATACTGGTGCAGCACTAGGTATTGAACTAACGCCTTCTACTCAGTTCCAAGTTGAGTATGGTGTCTCTAATACTGATGCTATCAGCAGCACTGGTACTGGTTCTTTCGATACAGAACAAGAAATGATTTCTGGTAACTTCTTAATTGGTTTTGAAGAGTTCAGTGGCTATACTGATAATGCCTTTAAACCATATGCATTAGTTGGTGCTGGTCAGTCTAAAATTGAAATCGAAGATTCGGCAGGTAATTTAGTTTCAGGAACTAAAGATACTATCGGTAACCTAGGTCTAGGTGCTATGTATCGTATCAACGATGCACTAAGCCTACGTGGTGAAGCTCGTGCGATTCATAACTTCGATAACAACTGGTGGGAAGGCATGGCCTTGGCCGGTCTAGAAGTCGTACTAGGTGGTCATTTAGCACCTACAGTAGCTGTTCCACCAATGGAAGAGCCTAACGTAGTAACTCCACCAATCGTTGTTGTTGAGTCTGATCTTGACTCTGACGGTGATGGCGTACCTGATAGCATCGATGCATGCCCAGGCACTCCAATGAACGTAGTGGTTGATGAGCGCGGTTGCCCAGTACCAGTAGATATTACTGATGAACTGAAAATGGAACTACGTGTATTCTTTGATAACGACAAATCAGCTATCAAAAACCAATACAAACCAGAAATCGCTAAAGTAGCAGAGAAGATGCGTGAGTATCCTAACTCTACAGCACGCGTAGAAGGTCATGCTTCTAAAACTGGTCCTTCAGCACGTTATAACCAACGTCTATCTGAAGCCCGTGCTGTTGCAGTGAAGTCTATGTTGACTAACGAATTTGGTATCGCACCAAACCGTCTATCAACAGTTGGTTATGGTTATGACCAACCAATCGCTGACAACAACACTGAAGAAGGTCGCGCTATGAACCGTCGTGTATATGCCATCATCACTGGTGACAAAACCATGACTGTTGAACAAACTAAAGATATGGTTGTTCAATAAGTAATAGCTACTAATTATGTTATAATGTAATTAGTTACAAAAAAAGTCACCCTTTGGGTGGCTTTTTTTTATTTATGTGTTGAGAAAAGTAAGTTATTGCATAAAATCATGATGCAATAATGTTATACTAACGACCCAAACACTTTGTAAATTGACAAAGTGTACATTAGCATAGCTATCTGTACGATGGATTTACCAGCATAGGTCTTTGATTTTAATAATATTAATCGATTGTGCCTATTGCGCAATCATTTAATCATAAAATAATCATGTCTATTTGGTTGGTGGTAACAGTTTATCCAGCGGTGCTAACTGCTACTGCATTTTTTTAAGACGAAACGAGCATTTTATATGGCGAACGATATCAAACACCTGCGTAACATTGCAATTATTGCCCACGTTGACCACGGTAAAACCACTTTGGTTGACAAGCTATTACATCAATCTGGTACTTTTGGCGATCGTGCAAACATTGCTGAACGTGCAATGGATTCAGGTGATATTGAGCAAGAGCGTGGTATTACCATCTTGGCAAAAAATACAGCCATCCGCTGGACAGATGATACTGATGGCACTGAATACCGTATTAACATTGTTGATACCCCAGGTCACGCCGATTTTGGTGGTGAAGTTGAACGTGTTATGTCAATGGTTGACTGCGTACTATTAGTCGTTGACGGCGTTGATGGCCCGATGCCACAGACGCGTTTTGTGACTCAAAAAGCATTCGAGCAAGGTCTAAAACCGATTGTTGTTATTAACAAGATTGACCGTCCAGGTTCACGCCCTGATTGGGTAATGGATCAGATTTTTGATTTGTTTGATAACCTAGGTGCGACGGATGAGCAATTAGATTTTCCAGTTGTTTATGCCTCAGCATTGAATGGTATTGCTGGCTTAGAAGCAGACAACTTAGCGGACGATATGACACCGCTGTTTAAAACCATCGTTGATGTGGTTCAGCCTCCTCAAGTTGATGCTGAAGCGCCATTCCGTATGCAAATCTCTAGCCTTGATTACAACAGCTTCGTTGGTGTTATCGGTATTGGCCGTATCCAGCGCGGTAAAGTAAAGACCAATACACCAGTAACTGTCATTGATAAAAATGGCGATACTCGTAATGGCCGTATTCTAAAAATTATGGGCTATCATGGTCTTGATCGCATTGATGTAGAAGATGCACAAGCGGGTGATATTGTTTGTATTACTGGTATTGATGCGCTTAATATTTCAGATACAATTTGTGATCCTAGCGCTGTTGAAGCGTTGCCAGCACTGACTGTCGATGAGCCAACCGTATCTATGAATTTCCAAGTAAACAATTCACCGTTTGCTGGTCGTGAAGGTAAGTTTGTGACCTCACGTAATATTCGTGAGCGTCTTGAGCGTGAACTGATTCACAACGTAGCATTGCGTGTTGAAGACACTGAATCTCCTGATAAGTTTAAAGTATCAGGTCGTGGTGAGCTTCATCTGTCTGTATTGATTGAAAACATGCGCCGTGAAGGTTTTGAGATGGGTGTTTCAGGCCCAGAAGTTATCGTTAAAGAAGTTGATGGTAAGCTACAAGAGCCGTATGAAAACGTTGTTTTTGATATCGAAGATGCGCATCAAGGTCCTATCATGGAGCAGGTTGGCTTGCGTAAAGGCGAGATGACCAATATGGAGCTTGATGGTAAAGGTCGTATGCGTATCGAAGCGACAATGCCAGCACGTGGTTTGATTGGTTTCCGTTCAGAGTTCCTAACCTTAACTTCAGGTACAGGTATCATGACCTCAAGCTTCTCACATTACGGCCCACAGAAAGTTGGTGATGTTGGTGCTCGCTCTAATGGTGTCTTGGTTTCTATGGCGAAGGGCGTTTGCCTAGGTTTTGCGCTATTTAACTTACAAAAACGCGGTAAGTTGTTCGCTGAGCCACAGCTAGAAGTATACGAAGGTATGATCGTTGGTTTGAACTCGCGTAATGACGACATGGCAGTTAACCCAACGACTGCTAAGCAGTTGACCAACGTCCGTGCCAGTGGTACTGATGAAGCGCTAACCCTAACGCCAGCGGTTAAGTTTACCCTTGAGCAAGCACTTGAATTTATTCAAGATGACGAGCTAGTAGAAGTAACACCGAAGGCCATTCGTCTTCGTAAGCGCTACTTGACTGAGAGTGAGCGTAAGCGTCACGGTCGTAAGAAAGGTGCTTAATTATTGACAAAAAATGATATTAATCATACATTTTGTTAAGCATTGAAAGAAGTATTTGATATTGGTAAAGATATCCTTTATTTATATTAAGTCAGAGTTATAATCAGCAGTATAGAGTGAGTCGAATATGGTTCACTTTATATTGCTTTTTTTATGTCTGTTTTTTATATATAATAATACGGCTAATCAATTGGATTGGTTTGTTTAGAATTTCTTACGTCATTTTTAATACGCTGCTCTTAAAACGTGATTTTTAAGAGGTGGTTTTTAAAAGACGGTCTCTAAATGAGATTAACTATTCGGCTGTTTATCTGACCATAGGTTTATCTGACATAGATAAGACTTTTGAGGAGTGATATTATGAGTATGGTATCTGAGTTTAAAGAATTTGCTGTAAAAGGTAATGTGATGGACCTAGCGGTCGGTGTCATCATTGGCGGCGCTTTTGCGACCATCACGACCTCTTTAGTTGAAGACATTATTATGCCTATCGTCGCTTTTATTGCTGGTGGCGAAATCAACTTTAAAAATATGTTTTTCATGTTAGGCGATGCACCTGCAGGCGTTGGCATGACTTACGATGCGCTTAAAGAGGCAGGTGTGCCAGTATTGGCCTATGGTAGTTTTATCACTGTATTGATTAACTTCCTGATTTTAGCGTTTATTATCTTTATGATGGTAAAAATGGTGAATAGATTACGCCGTGAAGACGAGGTAGAAGAAGCAATAGAAGAGCCGTCAGAAGAGGTGCAATTGCTTCGTGAGATTAGTGCTAAGCTGAGCAATACTCACATTACGAAATAAAATCATATCATTTATTTACGACAATAAAAAAGGCTAACGAGAAGTTAGCCTTTTTTATTGTCGATTGATAAGCTCGATGCTTATAACTTATGGCGTAACTACTACATAGTCGTTGGTATTAATTAGAATCTCTGAAGGACGATCGACAACAATACGCACGACATTATTATCAACGACTTGTGATTTATAGTAATTGTCTTCAGCAACCGTACAGCCTAAGCAGCGTCCCATTGCATCCCATGGCTCAACGAATAACTTTTGCTGTGCTTGATCTGCATTGCCTCCAATCAGCGAGAAGGGTAAGCTTACGATATAGGCGGCAGTTCCCGCTACCGCAGCTACCAATTGTAGTGGTTTACCGACAATCGTGTCTACTGCCATGGTCTCGTAAGAAGGGCCAAAATCAGTTTCGTCAATTTCTATCGCTGCTAAAGCGGGTTGCATGCTAGCAAAAATTAAGCTTACGCTTGCCATCATGGTCAGTAACTTATATTTAGCGGTGCGTTTCATGTTAGCTGGAGCACTCATAATAATATCCTAAAACTCATAAGTAGTATGATTAATAGCTGCTGCTATTTCCACACAGAGACAAATTCCCTATAGAAATAAGGCGACAACGATAGTTATTCTTAATATTACAGATAAATAAACGGTCTGCACTATTTATGTAAATATTAGCACTATTAAAGCAAGATGTAGGCTAATAAGCAACAAAAATGCGCAGGATATCTGTATTAGCAGAGCGTTTTTTATTATGAGTCATGCTAAATGAGTTTAGGTAGGACTATAAATAGGCATTTTAAAGTAACTGAGTAATGATATTGCTTTAAACCTGTATAGTCTTATTAAGCAGGGATTATTTACTATTGATTGGCTGACAGGCAGGGCAAAAAACACTGGCACGTCCATTAAGCTTAATGTTTTCTAATAGTGTGTCACAGTGTGGACAAGTTTCACCTTGTCTGCCGTAGACATTTAAAGTTTGCTGAAAATAACCCGTTTGGCCGCTAGCAACGGTAAAATCCCGTAAGGTGGAACCGCCAAGGGTTATCGCCTTTTTTAAAATTGCTTTGATATGGTCAACCAAAATAACTATTTGCTCATAGGAAACTTGATGAGCGGGCGTTGCAGGATGAATGCCTGATAAGTAAAGACTTTCAGTCGCATAAATATTGCCAACGCCGACAACGATTTGTTGTTCCATAATAACGGATTTAATAGCGCGTTTGATTGGTTGCTTGTTAGGTGTTTTATTGGCCGTCGCTTTTTTAGGGTTGCTTTGATTAGTGCTGCTTTGATTAACGATACTGTCATTAGGGGTTGGATTTGGATTATTTGAACGTTGAATTAAATGATATAAATAATCAGCGGTAAATTCTGCTGATAATGGCTCAGGACCCAAATGATCTAGTAGCTTAGGGCCATAATCATCAAACCATAACACCGAGCCAAAGCGCCTTGGATCATAATAATGTAGCTGTGTTTGGCTATCATCAGTGCCGCTAAAAGTCACCACCAAATGATCGTGTTTACGCTTATCAGTGCCATAGCTGTGTTGCTGTAAGCTACCTGACATACCCAAATGAATCAACAGTTGCCGCGGGGCTAATTGCTCAGGTTGGATAGAGGCGTTGGTATTCGCAGAAACGAGGGGTATAAAATTCAGAATTAAATACTTTGCTCGGCGCTCGACGCTATCCAAAGTGTAATCAACCAGTTGAGTCAAATCATCAGGCATCGACCAGCGTAGTTTTGGTTGGAAGACTTTGACATTGGTGACTTGCTGACCTAATAGCGGCGTAAGGCTGGTTTTGGTGGTTTCTACTTCGGGTAACTCAGGCATAGTATTTCTTATGAAAACTCTATTATGGATTAAAGGTGTTCTTGGAAAATTGTGCTAGCTTAACTGTCAGGCAACCGCGCGGCGCGCATGTAAGATACCATGCTGCTGCTCAAGTTTGGCCAGTAGTTTGGATAAATGGGCCAGCCCCGAAACTTCAATATGAAACTTTAAAAAGGCAATATTGTCATCATTACTTAACGTTTCAACTTGACGGATATTGACGTTTTCTTTATCAATAATTTGGGTCAAATCGCGCAGTAACCCGCGTCTGTCATAAGCTTCTACATGAATATCTACCGGTTGATAACGACCCGATTTAACCGTCCAAGCAGCATCAATTTCGCGTTCAGGGTCGCGCTCAATCAAGCGTAGATATTCAGGGCAGCCGCGATTATGAACGCTGACGCCGCGTGACAAAGTAATATAGCCTGCGATAGGTTCACCGTGGACGGGATGACAGCAGCCTGCTAGGTTAATCTCGATATTATCCAAACCATCGATATGAATTTTATAGGCATCGAGTTTCCCGGCATCTCTAGTGTCAATGCTAGGGGTAAAGTCGTCTTCCGGTCTTTCAGGCTCTAGATGGAGCTGACGAGAGATATGACTGGTCAGCTGGTTAAGACCAATATCACCGGTCACTAAACCGACGACAATGTCATCGGTATTATTGACATTAAAATGCTGCGTATAGTCATTTAAATCGATACTATTTGGATGGACCGATAAACGCTCAAGCTCTTTGCTAAGCATTTGACGACCTATCTCAATATTCTTATCGCGGTCTTGTTTGTTAAACCATTGACGCAGCTTTGAGCGCGCGCGATTGGTATGAATATAACCAAGCGAGGCGACCAGCCAATCGCGGTTCGGCTCACGAGAGGCTTTGGTGATAATCTCTACTTGCTCGCCAGTTTTTAACTGATAAGTTAGCGGCACATAACGCTGATTGACGCGCGCTGCTTGGGCACGGTTACCAACTTGGGTGTGTACATAATAGGCAAAATCCAGTACCGTCGCGCCTTTTGGCAGCTCAGTGATATCACCATCACGACTAAAGATATAAATACGCTCGAGCTCGTCAAAATCAACCAATTGCTCTTCTTCGTCAAACTCGATTTCTTCTAATTCTTCGCCGGTTAATAATGCTGAACGCGGCTGATTGCGCGTCTCATTATTGATAGAAAGCAGTTGCCGTAATGAGCTGATTCTTTGGTTAAGGTAATTATCCTTTTTGTTCTTCAGGCCTTCTTTGTAGTTGACGTGCGCGCACATGCCAAGCTCGGCTTCAAAGTGCATCTCATGCGTACGAATTTGCACTTCAAGCGATTTGTTTTCGGCAATGACCGCCGTATGTAGTGAGCGATAACCGTTAGATTTTGGATTGGTAATATAGTCGTCGAACTGCTCAGGGATATAGCGCCATAAGCCGTGTACCAATCCCAAAACGTGATAGCAATCTGAAGGGTTGGTGACCAAAACGCGCAGCGCGCGAATGTCATAAAGCTGATCAAAGGACAAGCCTTTGAGCTTCATTTTTCGGTAAATAGAATAGATGTGCTTAACGCGCCCTGAAACCTCGGCTTCGATACCGGCTTCTGCTAAGGCTGCATTGAGCTTATCTTGTACGCGCTGAATGTAAGACTCACGTTCGCTACGTTTTTCTGATAATAGCCGAGCAATCTCTTTATAGCGCTCAGGAGCAAGATAGCGGAACGCTAAATCTTCAAGTTCCCATTTTAGCTGAGCAATACCAAGCCTATGAGCCAATGGCGCATAAATAGTCATGACCTCGCGCGCGACACGGTGTTGCCGCTCTTCACTAGAAAAGGTCAATTCGCGCATGGCAAAGGTCCGCTCCGCCAATTTAATCAGCACGACGCGCACATCATTGGTAACAGAGATGAGCATGCTATAAATATTCGATAGCTGATCACGCTGATTATTAACAAAATGATCTTCTAAGCGCTTATTGCTTTCGATAATCTCGGACAGCTTACCCATCGCCAAGGTATCTTTGACCAAGGTTGAGATATCAGCGCCGAATTTTTTTTCAATTTCAGCTAAGCTGATAATCGATTTACGGGCGCTACGATAGAGCATCGCTGCGACGAGCGCATCTTCATCTTGATAAAGGTAAGTCAAAATATCGGTCATCGCAATACCCGTGACGTAAGCGCCTGAGCGCTCAGATTCACTGGTATTCATGTGACTGCGGATAAACTCGCAAGCAGCGGCAAGATTGGGCACGGACTCTTGACCGATACGCTTGGCGACATTATCAAGCCAAGTGGGGACGTCGATATTTATTTGATCTAAATCAATCGCTTCCAGCTCTTTTTCTGAAAGCGTAGAGCTGTCATCAAGAAGCTGATTTTCCAAATACTCATCTTTAAGATTCGGGTCATGGCTATGATAAGCATACTGAGCAGAGCGATCAAAAGTGGTGTGCAGCTTGTGAGTAGCAAGCTGATGTTTGATATCGAGTGGAATTTGGGCATAGCTATTAGCAGACTGGTGCGAGCGTTGGCTTGCGACCAGTTGTGCTGCCAATGTTGCGCTATCGGCTTGCGTGGTTTGTCCATCTACCAGCGGTAATCCTTCACGAATTTTTACCATAGCCCACTCCTCTTAGCTATTCAAAATTGATTAGCGCCTCATTTGCCACGCAGACTTAAATTTTGCGATAGGCAAATAACAGCGATAAATCAATTCAGCCGCTAAAAATCCTTTTCTAGCAGCTATAAAATGATAGAGATAAATAACATATAGAGCCATGAGTACCAAGACTCATGATATCTCGATTAAGAAGGCCTCAATATATTGGTTATTATTATCTCATTTTGCAATGACAAATCAAGCAAGGCTCTGTAATGATCATGTCGGTGTTGATAACATACAGCATTATTAACCTTATCGCTTAATCCGTTTTTGCATAAAGCGATGCGGTTAAAAATGAGCGTTATGTTTCTTAAAATGTCACACTTAAAAAGCCATGCTCGAAAAACCACGCTTAAAGAGCCATGCTCGAAAAGATTAGTCGCTTAAAGCAAGTGCTAAGCTGAAACTTTTTCAAAGCGCGCGATTGACTCGACGTGACCGGTATGACAGAACATATCCATCACGCCTGCATGCGTCAAACGATAGCCTTGCTCTAATAAGGCTTTGGTATCGCGGGCGAGGGTAGCAGGGTTACAAGAGACATAGACAATACGTTCGGCGTTAAATTTCGGCAGATACTGCATAATCTCCCAAGCGCCCGAACGCGGCGGGTCAATGAGTAATGCATCAAAGCCTTGATTGGCCCAAGGCTTGTCGGTGCAATCTTGGGTTAAATCTTGGCTATAAAACTCAGTATTATTAATGCCGTTGCGACGAGCATTGTCAGCAGCACGGGCAGTCATTGCTTCACTGCCTTCAACGCCGACCACCGAGCCTGTTTCGCCGACTAAACGCGCGAGCGGTAAGCTAAAGTTGCCCAAACCACTGAATAAATCTAGCACGCGTTCGCCCGCTTTTAAGTCTAAAAAATCACAAGCAAGCTTGGTCATCTGACGGTTTACCGACAGATTGACTTGGGTAAAGTCCGTTGGGATAAACTCAAACGTCAAATCATACTCTGGTAATTGATAATATAAGCGTCCAAACTGCTCACTCATATCGTCATTCTCCGTCAAGGCAATACGCTGAATGCTATCGGCGCCTTTTGACTGTAAATATAATTGCCAATTGCGCGCTGCAAAAAACGTTTTTAGCTTCTCGACATCAGCATCTGATAATGGCGCTAAATTACGCACGATAAGCGCAACCGGCTGATTGCCATCGGGCAGTTCTGGCATTGCTTCACCCATAGCCAGTTCAAGCTGGGCAATTTTGTCACGGCTCTCGAGCGTGCTAATAAGTGCTTTTAAGTTTTCAATCTCAAAACCAATCCGTGGGTCTAAGATATGACACTCATTTAACTCTGCTAAAAAGTTGCTTGAGCGCTCACGGAAACCAACCAAGGCGGTTTCTTTTTTTGCGACATAACGGACGCCCAATCGTGCTTTGGTACGGTAACCTAAGCGATCGCCAACTACTGGTGCGAGCCAATGCTCTGGTTCAACATTCGCTTGATGGATAAGCATTTCAGCAAGCACAGATTGCTTAAAGTTGATTTGACCTTCTGGCTGCCAATGCTGCAGATTACAGCCACCGCAGACGCCGAAATGCGGGCAGGGCGGTACGGCGCGCTCAGGGTTTGGATTGTCAGTAATGCTCACCGCATCACCTTCTTCAAAACTGGTACGGCTATTGGTAATTTTAACTAAAGCGCTTTCGCCCGGTAGCGCAAAGCTCACAAAAATCTTTTTGCCATGCTTGTCTTCGATATGACCATCAGCTTCACCAAAGCCATTGCCGTATACCGCAACGCCGCGACCATCGTGTGATAAGCCATCGATATTAAAAGGTAGTGGCTCAGCATCTTTTAAACGGCGCCGCGTTTTTGATGACGGCTTGGATTTTTTCTTACTTGGCGGAATAGTAATGGTCTGAGTCTCGTTAGGCTGTTGGCTGGTATCTAAGATGGTAGAGTTTTTTGAATCGGTGGGTTGCATAAACCTGCCTTAATAATAAGTAATAAATAACGATAAATGAGGGTGAGACGTTAGTTGTTAAAACGTCATCTTTATAAAGACGTTTCTATAAATACGTCCGTTATATAAAAATGTCTGCTATGGTGCAGGCGCAGATGACCAATCGGCAATAAACTCATGATGGCGTGGGCTGCCATCTGCTTGGGTATAATTTGCCAAATAATCACGGCTTTGCTGTTGCCAAGCATCAAAATCCGGTGAGGATAACTGACCGGTCAACCGTAACCAGCGCAAATATATCAGCCAGGTATTCATCACATCGGATTCGCAATATATTGACAACGTTTGCCAATCGCCATTGCTGACCAGATCGCCAACCATGCTGCCATCGACATCGGTTTTACCGGGTAAGCCATAAAGACTGGCAACGACATCCATGGCTTCACGGCGGCTGGCACCGTATTGGCTAAATCTGTCCATCAAATCAAGATGGCGAGTATGGAAACGATTAACATAGTTATCAAAACGCATATTTTTGATACGCTCGCCTTCTTCAAATAACCACGGCGCTGCCAAGTCATACTGCATGGCGCGATAAATAAGCACCGGAATATCAAAGCCTGAGCCGTTCCAACTAATCAGCTGCGGCAGCTTTTCAAGGTCACTAAATGCACGAAAAAATTTGCTCAGAATGTCTTTTTCGCTAAACCTATCTGCCGTCAAAGAAAACAGGGAAAATTGACCGTCTTTAATATAAAGGGCAGAAATACAGACAATACGCTGCAGCGGCAAACGCATAAAGTCATGTCCCGCTTCTTGAAGTCGCAGCGCCGTCAACGCGCTTAAGGCATCGGCATCGTTTAGCTCGGCCAATTGCGGGTAAATACGGCGGGCAGCCTCGGTATCGGCAACCGTCTCAATATCAAAGACCAAGATAGGTTTGGACGAAAGGGCGTTTGACATAAATAATCCTACCTAACTATTGGCTTTGGTTGATGATTGATAAAACTATCATTGCTGAGCTTATGATTTATTCGCTTATGCTGCTGCATTGTGCGTATTTTCTATTTCTGACTTTCTACTGCGTACTTTTTATTTTTCACTATCTACATTGTCTTTCACGTTACTGTCGTCAGTATCGTTGTCGATAACATTATATAAGCCGGTCGATAAATAACGATCGCCGCGATCACAAACGATAAAGGCAATAACCGCGTCTGGATTTTCTTTTGCGACTTCGACGGCTGCCCAAGCGGCCGCGCCTGAGGATACGCCAGCAAAAACGCCTTCGGTTTTGGCTAATTTGCGCATATAGACTTCGGCGATATGCTGATCGACATCCATGATGTCATCAATCAAGTCGGCTTCAAAAATACCCGGCATGTAAGCAGCAGGCCAGCGGCGAATACCGGCGATAGACGCTTCTTCATCAGGCTGCAAACCGATGATTTTAACATCAGGGTTTTGCTCTTTAAGATATTGCGCCACCCCAGTGATGGTGCCAGTGGTGCCCATAGAGCTGATAAAGTGAGTGATTTTGCCGTCCGTTTGCGCCCATAGCTCAGGACCGGTGGTCAGATAATGTGCTTGTTTATTATCAGGATTATTAAATTGGTCTAAGACGATACCTTTACCATCCGCTTGCATCTGCAGCGCCATATCGCGTGCCGCCTCCATACCTTCGTCGACTTCAATTAACGTCGCGCCGTAAGCGGTCATGGCATCTTTACGCTCTTGGGTCGAGTTGGTTGGCATTAATAAGGTCATCGGATAACCGCGCATCGCCGCAACCATGGCTAAAGCTATACCGGTATTGCCGCTGGTGGCTTCAATCAACATATCGCCCGGTTTAATATCACCGCGCAGCTCAGCCTGATAAATCATATTAAACGCTGGACGGTCTTTTACCGAACCGGCGGGGTTATTACCTTCAAGCTTTGCAAGTACCACGGCCCCATTGGCAATCTGCTCTTGCTCAGGCAGACGATGCAATTTAACCAATGGCGTCTGACCTACGCAATCGGCAAGGTCAGTGATTTGCGTAATAAAATTGGCGTTTGACTGGGCCGTAGCGGACATAAGGTATCCTTATTAATTATTAAGTTTTTAATAGGCGCTGTTTAAATGATAGGTACTAAGACATTAACAGGCCAGTACTTCATGACTATCAGGTATTGAGGGTGACGCAATAAAAAGTTGCGTCATTATATCATTTTGTTTTCAGCTGCGCTTAATGCATAAATTTTTATTGAGGATAGCTTATTTGTTTATAACCTTGTGTATTTACATTAATGTATAAGTTATTAAGCATAAATATTAGGCGCGGCTTGTTGAGCAATAACGCTTGCTTAATAAGCATTGGTTAATGAAGATGAGCCAACGAATGGCTAACCGCCTCTGATAGAATCCTGCTAAGATAATCTCAAGCTATAATTGCTGGCGTGCCGTTAGTGCTTAGCCAATTATTAACACATAATCGCATCGTACAATATTTATCACCAATAATATCTGTCACCAATATCAGTGGAGAGTAAACCCAGCATGGCTTACAAAAAACGTTTTGATACCAGTAGCGCTTATGGTCAGCTGATTATATTGGTATTTTTGCCGATTTGTTTATTGGCAGCGGTAGGTGGCATTTTGGTGTTTTATGAAACCATGCGCGCCAGTAATTCTGAACAGGAAGTATTGGCAGAGGCGGTGCTGATTCGCTATACGCCGGCGATTGCGGAGCTCGTCCCTGAACTGTTAGAGCAAGAAAAGCAGCAAGAAAAGCAGCAAGAAAGACAACAAGCAGAAACTGACGACAGTAAAAGCAAGACCGATACTAAGTCACAAGCAGCGATAGCGACGTTAGAAGGTATTCAAGATAGGCTCGGGCGCATGCAGTCGGAGCAGCATGTCCAACGTATTGCCATTATCAATCAAAACAATGAAGTATTGGCAAGCGTCGGCTATGGTATCGATGAGGCGTGGCCACTGATAGATGCATCAGAGCGCTTTTTATCGCAAAAGCCCACGCCTATTGGCACAGCTTACGGCAGTACTTTGGGTGAGTTTGACGGGCAGCAAGTGTGGCTGATGGTCGATATGGATAACGAGCCGCTTTATATCGCCCGTTATCGTATTGCCATGGCGCTGGCGATTACCGGCTTATTTACCATTTTAATTTTATTGTTAAGCTTAAATATCTATTCAAAACGTTGGATTGCGCCGATTTACGAGCTGCGTTTGCAATTACAACGTACCCATGTCGATAATCTTTATCAGCCTATTCCGGTTGAATCGAATGGTGAGTTGAATTTATTACAGCAAGATTTGGTCAAGACCTTACGCCGTCTACACGCCAGCTTCCAAGATTTAAAAGACCATGCCGAGCAAACCGAGGATGATTTGCGCTTGGCATTTGATGAGATGGAAATGCAAAACATCTCTATCCGTAATGCCCGTGATGCCGCAATCTCAACCAGCCAAGCAAAATCGGCATTTTTGGCCAATATCAGTCATGAATTGCGTACGCCCTTAAACAGTATCGATGGTTTTATTAATTTGCTGGCGCGGCACGGCGAGCTTAATCCTGAACAAGATTTGTACGTGCAAACCATCCGTAAATCGTCGGCGCATTTATTGGCGTTGGTCAATGATGTATTGGATTTTTCCAAGATTGAAGCGGGCAAGCTTGTACTTGACCGTCACGAGTTTGACCTTTATGACACCATTTATGATGTCGTCGATATGCTATCGCCGGTTTCGGCAGAAAAAGGGCTGCGCATGGCGGTGTTGTTCTATAACGACGTGCCGATGCGTATCAACGGCGATGCCTTGCGTCTTAAACAAGTCCTGACCAATATCGTCGGTAATGCCATTAAATTCACCGATAGCGGCGATGTGGTTGTACGTGTCAGCTTAGACGATCATCGTGACAATTACTTAATGATTAGCGTGCAAGATAGCGGTAAAGGGATTTCATTATCTGACCAAAAAATGCTCTTTCAAAGCTTTAGCCAAGGCGATCCATCAATTACGCGTCAATATGGAGGTACCGGCTTGGGTCTGGTCATCTCCAAGCAGTTAACGCGGCTGATGGGCGGCGATATTGGCTTTTATGACAATGTGCAAGAAAACATCTCTAACCAAGGGGCAACGTTTTGGTTTCGGATGCCAGCCCATGTCGATGTTCTAGAGGCGGCTACTGGGCAAACGATTGAGTTGCCCGTGCTCGCGCCGCTTGCCAGCGATACGGACGAGTTTAATGTGCTGGTTTGGATCAATCATACGGCATCGATACAGGTCCTTAAAGCCAGCTTACAACATTTACCGATTACCCTGACCCAAGCCAACTCTTTACCGGGCGTACTTGAGTCGCTCAAAGAGCGCGGCAACTATTGGGATTGGGTCATCGTGGATGATGACACCCAAGACGATATGATGGCGCTGCTCAAACAGATTCGCCTGCATTATCAGGGTAAGCTGGCAGTATTTGGCTATCAAGTTGCCGCTGACCAAGCACTGCTTAATCGTTATCATGCCAATATTTTGTATGAGCCATTAGATAAAAGGCAGCTCTATGCGATGCTTGATACGCAAAAGCGCAGCGCTCCGAGTGGGGTTCAAGAGCCGCGCTGGAAAGGCGTTACCGTCTTAGCCGTCGACGATCATCTGCCAAACTTACTGGTGCTTGATGCGCTATTAAGTGAGCTTGGTATCCATGTGATTACCGCCAGTAGTGGTTTTGATGCGATAGAAATCATCAGTAAACAGCAAACCAAGCATATCAAGAATGTTAAAAATGAAAAACAAAGTCTGTCGAAAAAGACCCAAATATCTAAAGCTGAGGCCCGCGATGATGTCAGTAAATCAGCGGTTAACTCATTACATCTTGACGATGCCACGATAGACGATAAAGGCAATGCGGCGCACAAAAACAGCATTGATTTGATATTTATGGATATTCAAATGCCGCGTATGTCGGGACATGAAGCAGCGCGGCAAATCCGTAATATCGAAACCCCTGATCATCATATTCCCATTATTGCTTTGACCGCCCATGGCTTAGCTGATGAGCGCGAGAAGCTGATTGCTAGTGGTATGAATGATTATGTCGGTAAGCCTATTAGTCAGCCACAATTATTACAAGTGCTACAAAAATGGCTTGGTCGTACCACTTCAGTGCCGCCAATAACCGCCCTTACTAATGATGATTTACACGCTGAAAATTCGCCCAGCTCGGATTTACCAAGTTCTAATTTCAACAATACATTAACGCAAGACTCTTTAACGGCGTATACAGGTCTGACAGCGCCGACTTATCCGATGGTTAAAGGCGATGATAGTCATCGCGATGCTGATTCTCATAGAGATGCTGACGCGATCAGTCCAGCAAAAATCCCCCGACCTTTATCGCTCAAAAAAATTCGCGATGACTACTTGCGTGACAGTCAGCCGCGTGAAGATTATAGACGCGAAACACCGCGCGAAACCCAACCACGCTATGAGAATTTGCGCTATCAAGGGCAGGGGCAAGCACCATTGGGTTATCCGCCTTATCAAATGACAGAGAATGCTAAAGATGAGCAAACTGTAGAGACAACCCAAGGGCAAAGTAATACGAACTTGGGGGCAAACGCCCTTGATACCTCGGAGATTTTAAATTGGCAAGATGCGTTGACGCGTTCAGCCAATAAACCCGATTTGGCTGCCAAGCTGATTATTATGATGCTCGATACCATTAATGATGAAAAGCAAGCATTGATGCAGGCATGGGAGAGTCGCAACCGCAGTGCGCTGGCGCAAATTGCCCATCGTATCTTAGGCGGCAGTCGCTACACGGGCGTGCCGCAGTTACGGCAAGCCAGCCAAGATTTAGAGGATAAATGCTTATTAAATATCCAACATACCACGCCCGCTCAATTTGCGATGCTCGAGCCTTATTATGAAGCACTATTGACCGCGTTAAATAACTTACAAACACTGGATTTATCGGCGTATCCGCAGCTTAATTATCACCGTCTAAGTGAAAATGATATGACGTGGAAAATGATTTAAGGCAGCTGGTTTTATAGGGCTGAGGCAAAACTGAGCTAGAGTTGAGACAGAACTTGGATGGTCTTGATGATAAACGATACCCTAGCAGTCAGTTATTGATAAGGAAGGGTTGAAGCAAGGCTGTTAATATTAATCTGAGCACCAACCATTATATTTGTTTTATTTATTATTAAGGATGATTATGCACGCTATTGCCACTTACCAGTATGAGACATTACAAGTCAGCGCCAATGACAATATATTAACGGTGACCATTAATCGACCGGAAAAAAAGAACGCCATGAGTTTTAAAGTGGTCGAAGAGTTAATAGCGGTCGCCGGTCGTATCAGTAAAGATAAAAGCATACGCGCAGTGATTCTTAACGGCGCTGAAGGCACGTTTTGTGCCGGTATCGATTTAGGCGATTTAAACCATCCCAAAAACCAAGCCTTTGCGCTATGGGAGCTTATTAAACCTTGGCAAAGCCTATTTCAACGCGTCTGCTTGGTTTGGCGTGATGTACCTGTGCCAGTGATTGCGGTTTTAGAAGGCTATTGTATTGGCGCAGGCTTACAACTGGCGCTGGCTTGTGATGTGCGTATTAGCCATCCTGATTGCAAATTGTCTATTATGGAAGCTAAGTGGGGGCTCGTACCTGACATGGGTTTGACGCAATCAGGATTTGGTGTCGTACGCGCTGATATCTTAAAGGAGCTGGCAATGACGGCTCGTACCGTGAATGCCGAGGAAGGCAAAGCGCTTGGTTTGGTCAGCCATTGTAGTGAGACGCCACTTGAGCAGGCACAAAAGCTTGCCGCTGAGTTTGCTGAGCGCTCACCTGATGCGGTGCTGGCAAGTAAGCGTGTTATCAATGCGATGTTCCAGCAGCCAGCCACGACATTATATAAAGAAAAAGTCTGGCAGTTAAAAATGATGTTTGGTCGCAACCGTAAACTGGCGCTTAGAAAAGCCAAACAAGCCAGTACCGCTTTTGGCAAACGTCAATTCCGTTAGAAAAATTTAGCCATGTATTGATAGATTGTTTTAGTTACACAGGTTTGTTTTATTCACATCAAGCGTCTATTGAATTACAAGCAGATAGTGCAATATAGCATTATCTGTTTTTCTAGACTGCTTGCGTCGCTGCCTGAATGTCTGCTTGCGTCGCTGCCTGTCAGTAGGCATGATTGTTTGTAGAAGTTATTTTTAACAAAGCTCGGTTTAAAATAAAAGCTTATTAAAATTACAAAACAAATCAGGCATCAATAATAAAATAATAATCAATCTATCCTATGGTCTAATTATGTCTGCTCCAAAATCCTCCCTGCCTAATAAACCGAATGCTACTGACCGAGTGCGCTCTGCCGATTTGCCTGTTGCATGGATTATGATGCTTGGGCTTATCGTTGCAGTCGGGCCATTATCGATTGATATGTATTTGCCTGCATTACCATCGATGGCAGAGGATTTTGGTGTCTCGACTGCGTTTATGGCCAATTCCGTTCCAGCTTATTTTGTCGGTCTGGTATTTGGCCAGCTGTTTTATGGCCCATTTAGTGATCGCGTTGGACGCGTCAAACCTTTATATATCGGCATGACTTTATATGTGATTGCTTCGATTATTTGTGCCACCACCGATAATGAATACGTATTGTTTGTTGGTCGTACGTTGCAAGCGCTTGGTGCTTGTGTTGGCGCGGTTGTTACTCGTGCCGCTATTCGTGATCGCCTGACTGCTAAGCAAACTGCGAAAGCGTTTTCTATCATGATATTGGTGATGGGTTTAGCGCCGATATTAGCACCGTCATTGGGTGCTATATTTTTACAATTCTTTAGCTGGCATTCTATCTTTTGGTTTTTGGCGGCCTTTGGCACGCTAAACTTGTTGCTCACCAAGTTTTTCTTTTTTGAAACGCTCACCGAAGAAAATCGTAATGTTCGTCCTGCCAAAGAAGTGCTGAGCCAATATTGGGATTTATTAAAGGATCCGACTTTTAATTATCCAGCGATTGGTGGCGGACTACTGATGGGAGCGATGTTTGTCTATATTAGCTCTGCTTCTGAATTAATCATGGATACCTACGGCATGTCAGCGACGCATTTCGGTTGGTTGTTTGGCATGAATGCGGCAGGGTTTGTGGGTTTAACCCAGCTTAATCAATGGCTGACCAATCGTTTCCGTATTTTGAGTATTCTGCGTTTTGGGGCGATGATGCAAGTCATCTCGGCTGGGGCACTGTTTGGGATAGGATTGGTTTTTGGTACTGATGCCTGGTTGCCGCTGGTTTTAGCCTGTATTTTCTTCTGTATTGCTGGTTTAGGTTTGACGCAGCCAAACGCATCGGCGATTGCGCTCGCTTTCCAAAAACGCCGCGCTGGTATGGCAAGTGCGCTACAAGGCTCGTTGATGTTCTCAGTAGGTATCTTCGGCGGCTTATTATTAAACTTATTCCCCGTCAATCCGGTATTAAAAATCGGTATAGCGATGTTTGCACTGATGAGTCTTGGTACTTATTTAATTTGGCAAATAGACCGTAATTTGAATTTGGATAATGCGGAATAATTAACCGATAAATTTCATTTAATTTTAACTTATACAAAAAAGTATTCAGTGCGTAGAAAATGCCTGAATACTTTTTTTATGTCTGCTTTTTATGCCATATTTCCTTTTTTATCTATCTATTGTATTAAAATATCCATTTTTAATGGATGTATGTCTATTAAACACTAAAGCAATAACTTCAATAATTAATAATATTTTTATATACGCTTATTGTCATATATAAAAATATGTACGCTATAGCTAAACAAAATTATTGCAATAGTAGACTTGCTCAATTATTATCTAAGGTAATTTTCTGTAATTAAGTGTTTTAATACCTTGCTTAAACTTACAGAATTGTTTTTATAACTGATTTTTTTTAGAACAAAATCGAGGCTTAAGGATAAGAGATGAAGCTATTATATCGAGTGTTACCAGTTATATTGAGTGTCGGCTTATTTGGATGTGGAAATTCTTCTACCCAAGATAATGCTAGTGCATCTGGTACAACAGTAACGGAACATAAAGACAATTTTGTAAGTAAACTTCCTGATACAGCACCAACATTAAAGGTGGCGATGACTGGTGATTTACCGCCTTTCTCATTTCAAGATGATTATGGCAACATGCAAGGCACTGATGTTGATTCGATTAGAGCCATTGGGGAAGAGCAAGGCTTTAAAGTCGAGTTCTATAAAGAAACGTGGCAGGACATGTTTGATAGCGTGGAATCGGGAAAACGTGATTTAGCTATTTCTGGTATTTCTTATAAAGATGATCGTGCAGTTAGATATGGTCTATCAACGCCTTACTTTTTTAATCCAGCTACTATTATGTACTTGGAAGGAAAGTTTGATATCAAAGATTTAAACGATATCAAAGGTCTAAAAACAGGTACGTTAGAAGGTTCTAAAGAAGAAGATACTCTAAAAGAGATGGGCAGTTCAGTTGAACTGGTTTCAAGATCTACAGCATTTTTGGCTTATCAGGACTTAGTTCAAGGTAATACTGATGTGTTCTTATATGACATGCCAGTTTTACAATACATTATAAAAGGTTATCCAGAACATAAAGTTAAGATTGTACCTTATGAAGCAGCAGATGCTCCTTCAGCACAGCAGGTCGTTTTAATGGCAAAAGAAAATACCAAGCTCATAAAGAGCGTAAACGAAGGTATTACCAAGCTAAAAGCAAAAGGCACATTTAAAGAAATTGAAGAAAAATGGCTAGGTGCGACTGAGCCTGCGACCAAAAGTACTTTAAATAATCAGCAAACGAATTAAGGAATACTGAAGATGGCAACCACCTATAATACTGAAAATAAACGCTATCGCAGTCTGATTATTTCAATTGCACTGTTTTTATCACTGATTGGCGCTTTGCTGGCATTTACGTTTTATACCTCTAGTCTACTAGAGCGCAATACGGTATTGATTGATCGAACCAACCAAGTTGCCAATAGCGCGCAAGCGGTAATTAAAGACTTATTTGACTTAGATAGTAGCTATGGTGAAGATACCAACTCGCCGCATATTCAGCGAGTGTTAGAGCGTTTGGAGCAAAATACAGCGCTTATTACTAGCTCTATCACTGCAATTGAACAAGGTGGTGAAATTACCGATGTCGATGGCAAAAGCTATAATTTACCGAAAATTAATAATAACTCTCAAACCAACGTTGCTGCGGCGAATGAGCAGTGGTTACTTTTAGAGCCTAAGATTCAAAATTATCTAAAAGACGCTGATAACATCATGGTCGATTCATCTGATGAATTGATTCAAGCGGTTGAACAGGCAAAAACCTCAAGCCTCCTGATAAACGATTCGTTAGACCAGCTTACCAACGAAGTGTTTATCAACGCAGAACGCCAAGCAAACACCATACGTCTGATTCAGATATTAGGGGTTGCGGCTATTTTTGCTTACTTCCTAATCTTCGTATTCTTCTTTGTACGCCGTTTGCGTGATACCGATGCTGAAGCATTGGCTGCTCGCCGCGAAACACAAGAAATCATGGAAACCGTCAATACGGGTCTATTCTTGTTAGATAAAGATTTGAATATTGGTCAGCAGCATTCTCGAGCCTTAAATGGCATTATTGGTGAAGAAAGCCTGGCAGGAGAAAACTTTGCCGATGTACTACGCGGTCGTATTTCAGACAAAGATTTGAAAACCACACGTCAGTTTATTGAGCAATTGTATAACCCACGCGTTAAAGAAAAATTGGTTGATTCTTTAAACCCATTGCATAAAGTCATGCTACACAATGCATCTGGCGAAGAGAGCACCACGAGCCGCTTCCTAGATTTTAAGTTTTCACGTGTTTATGAAGATAAAGACATTGCGCGCATTCTGGTCAACGTTAATGACGTCTCAGATGCCGTTTATCTAGAACAGCGCTTAGAAAAAGAGCGTTCACAAAATGACATGCAAATTGAGATGTTGACCACCATCTTAAACGTCAATCCAAAAATCATTAATGAGTTTATTAATAACACCAAAGTTCATATCGATAAAATGAACAATATTTTGAAAAACCCTGGTAGCTCGCAATTTGAGCTTGAGGGTAAGCTTAATGCGATTTATCGCGAAATGCACAGCTTAAAAGGTGAAGCGTCAGCACTAAAACTGCATAGCTTCACTAAAATTGCGTCAGATGCGGAAGACAAACTTGATGCATTGCAAAATCAGGGCAAGCTATCGGGCAATAACTTCTTGCCGCTAGCGGTCCATTTGGATGACTTACTCAGCCTCTCGAACACCATTGAGACGCTAGGTGAACGCATTAATCAGGCAGCGCCAAAAGCTCCTAGTAGTGCAAACCCTGTAGCGCCAATAAAGGCTGCGCCACAACCAAGCATTGTCCAAGCCCAAGTAGCAGATGTTGCTACCACTAGCATAAATTTCGATGGCGGTAATGAAGTTGATTTGAGCGATGAGTCAGATGACGAGTATTTATCTTATTATCAAGATTTTGCCAAAGATATCGCGGTAAGACAGGGCAAACAAGTACAGCTAAACGGCCATAATTTAGCACATATAAACATCCCTGAACGCCTCAAACAACCGATCAAAGAGATCAGTATTCAGTTGTTACGTAATGCGGTGGTACATGGTATCGAATCACCTGAAGCGCGTCAGTCAGCGGGCAAGTCTGCAATCGGTAGTATCGACTTAGAGATGCAGCGTGATAATCAAAACTTAATCATCGCCTTGCAAGATGACGGTCAAGGTATCGACTATGAAGGTATTCGTCATAAGCTGATTGCCGATGGTCGCTTTGGTGCAGAAGAGGCAAATCAGATGACTCATGGTGATCTGCTTAAAACCTTATTTGCTTCTGGTTTCTCAACCAAAGAACAAGCCGATGAAGATGGCGGTCGCGGTGTGGGCTTAGACGTCATCAAGGCGTTAGTCAAAGAGCACAACGGTAAGCTTAACGTTAATACTGAGCTTGGAAAAATGACCCGTTTTGTCATTACCTTGCCTGCTGCGTAATTAAGGACAATAAAGAAACTATGTACAAATTAATGATTGTGGATGATTCAAATATCATTCGAAACCGTATTCAGCGTGCTTATGATTCTGGTCAGTTTATGTTGGTTGCTACGGCAACCAGCGGTGTCCAAGCCGTCGAGAAATTCAATATCCATCGTCCTGATGTGGTGACCATGGACTTAACCATGCCACAAATGGATGGACTTGAATGTATTGCAAAAATCATTGCGATTGACCCTGAAGTACGGATTTTAGTGGTATCGGCGTTGTCTGATAAATCGACTGGCATTGAAGCATTATCATTGGGTGCGAGCGGTTTCTTATGCAAGCCTTTTTCAGAAGAAGAGCTGGTAGAGTCTTTGTATGAGCTTGTCCAAGACTAGCCGCTAGGACACGCCCTAATAAATTAAGTAAATATCTTATTAAAGAACACACATTATGAAAGAGCAAAAGTTACAAATTTTTGTGAGTATCATTACCAATTACTTTAATCAGTTTGGTACTGAAGAGCTGATTGTTGATACCCCTTATTTACTAGAAAATCAGCAGCCTAAAGTGCATGATTATACAGGTGTCATCGGTATCTCAGGGGTACAAAAAGGCGTGGTTTATTTTTCTGCCACCAGCGCATTATTGGCCAGTATCCTAGACAGTATGGGTGAAACCGATAAGAGCGAAGACAATTTGGTCGATTTGGCAGGAGAGGTCGCTAACACTGTATCTGGTAATGCCCGCAACGAGTTTGGCGCAGAGTTTCATATCTCTGTACCGTTGGTGTTTAAAGGCTCACCGCAAAGCATTATTTTGCCTAAAAATGGGCGTTCTTTTATCATTCCAGTCAGCTGGCGAGGTCAAATTGGGGAGATTGTGGTTTGTTTGCAAGACTAAATCCAACCCCCAATGATGATCGATATGGACGATAAACTATTATGGTTAATGTAGACAAGTTAGGCGTCTTTTTAAGCTCAATCAGTGCGTTTTTCGCGCAGATTGATGATGAGCCAGTGGTGATTGATACGCCGTATTTAAACAGTAATAAAAATGCCGTGGGTTATGATTATAGCGGTATGATTACAATCTCTGGACCGCTTGAAGGCTGCGTGTATGTCAGCGCCCCGAGCAATATTTTGCGGGAAATAATCAGAGTAATGGGTGAGCCTGACTCTTCTATTACAATGATGAAAGACTTATTGGGTGAGATGGCAAATACCATCTCAGGTAACGCCCGCACTGAGTTTGGTGCCGATTTTATTATTTCACCGCCCAAGATTATTGAAGGTATACCGAGCATTCCTTATCTGCCAAAAGACCGCCAAAGTTATGTCACACCCTTTACATGGCGCGGCTACAAGGCTGTTATCGGTATTTCTATCGCTTAGCTTAACGCTCAGCACTGATAGCTAATGATGCTATAAGTAAAATTAACAAGTAAAAACGACGTTTAGACGTCGTTTTTTTTATGGAATATCATCCCCTTAAACATCATAATAGCGCTAGCAGTCACTCTCACTTATATGATAAAATACAGCCCAGCTATTTTTTAGCATTTAGTATTATTCTTTACGTTCGAATCATAGCTCATTTTTTAAACCAACCCATCAACCAATGACACACACATCATGGCAAAAAATTGCTGGGTGTTTGGCGACTTGATTAATTTGCCCAAAGTTACTATTGGCTTAATGCGCTATTGATGAGCATTAACAAGGGCAGATGCGTGTCGCTAGATAGGCAGTTTTTGTGATGTGGAGGCATAACCCAACCAACAGGACATTTAACATGGCTACAAAAAATCCAACCAAAATCGAAATGCGCGACTTACTACAAGCCGGCGCTCACTTTGGTCACCAAACACGTTTTTGGAATCCAAAAATGGGTCCATATATTTTTGGTGCCCGTAACAAGATTCACATCATCAACTTAGAGCACACAGTAAAAGCGTTTAACGAAGCATTGACTTACGTAAACGGCCTAGCTGCTAAGAAAAACAAAGTATTGTTCGTGGGTACTAAACGCGCAGCAAGCGGTATCATCGCTGAGCAAGCAGCTCGCGCTGGCATGCCATACGTTGACCATCGCTGGTTAGGTGGTATGTTGACTAACTGGAAAACACTACGCCAGTCAATCAACCGTCTAAAAGAGCTAGAAAAACAAGCTGAAGACGGTACTTTCGCTAAGCTTACTAAGCGTGAAGCGTTAGAGCGTACTCGCGATATGGAAAAACTTGAGCGTTCACTAGGCGGTATTAAAGACATGGGCGGCCTACCTGACGCAATCTTCGTTGTAGACGTAGATCATGAAGCGATTGCTATCAAAGAAGCTAAAAACCTAGGTATCCCAGTTATCGGTATCGTTGATACTAACTCTAACCCAGATAACGTTGATTACATCATCCCAGCTAACGATGATGCTATCCGTGCCGTGACTTTGTATGTAACTTCTATGGCCGATGCGATTATCGCTGGTAAAGAATACGCACAAACTCAAGCTGGTGGCAAAGCTGACCAAGAAGCACCTGCTGCTGCTGAAGAAGCGCCAGTTGAAGCTAAAGCTGAAGAAGTTGCTGCAACTCCAGCAGAATAAATCGCTGACCGCTAAGGTTTAACTTTGTAACGGTGTCTTGATAGTTATCTTGTCAGCATTCATATAAGGTTATTAACAGCATATAAGCTCATAAAAGGCATGATGTAGTTTTACTCGTCATGCCTTGCTCTTAATGGTTTATGGTCAAAATTAATAAGCGTGTCATGATTGGGCGAGTATTATCGTCTATACGAGCCACATTGCTTTTTTGATGATATGAATAATCATTAAATATGAGTGGTTTTATTAAGGCTTAAGTCTAATATTAAGAGTAATGTTTACTTAATATTAATCAAGTTATCGAATAGATTTTAAGCATACCCCTACATAACAATATTCATGTATATAATAAAAGGTAACTCTTATGTCAGAAGTAAAAGTATCTGCCAAAATGGTAAAAGAATTGCGCGACCGTACTGGTCTTGGCATGATGGAATGTAAAAAAGCGTTAGAAGAGTCAAATGGTGATGTTGAAGTTGCCATTGATAACCTACGTAAATCAGGTCAAGCGAAAGCGGCTAAAAAAGCGGGTAACATCGCAGCTGACGGCGCTATCATTATCGCTCAAGGCGACAACAAAGCATTCTTGTTAGAAGTTAACTGCCAAACTGACTTCGTTGCAAAAGATGAAAACTTTACTGCCTTTGCAGAAAAAGTCGCAAACATCGCGCTAGAAAACAATGAGACTGACGTTGCAGCTATCTCTGCATTACCTTATGGCGGCGGTCAAACGGTTGAAGAAGCACGTGTATCTCTAGTACAAAAAATCGGTGAGAATATCCAAATCCGCCGTGTTGAAGTACTTGAAGGCGCAAACATTGCTGCATATCGCCACGGTCTACGTATCGGTGTGGTTGTATCTTATGAAGGCGGCAGTGCAGACACGGGCAAAAATCTTGCGATGCACATTGCAGCATTCAACCCTGTTGCAGTAGATGATGAAAGCGTAGATGCTGATGTACTAGCACGCGAAAAAGACATCATCGAAGCAAAAGCGAAAGAGTCTGGCAAGCCTGACAACATCGTTGAAAAAATGATCGAAGGTGGCTTACGTAAGTACCTAGACGAAGTAACGTTACTACGTCAACCATACGTGATGGACAATGAGAAAAAAGTTGGTGACGTATTAAAAGCTGAAGGCGTAAAAGTACTTGATTTCAAACGTCTAGAAGTTGGTGAAGGCATCGAGAAGAAGCAAGAAGACTTTGCTGCTGAAGTTGCTGCCGCTCAAGCTGCTAGCAAGTAAGCTTTAAGTAATATAGAACAAGCAGTATAAATCGTAAAAAAGCCCGTTATTGATATAACGGGCTTTTTTGTGTTTGTTTACTTCTGCAAGATTTAAAAGATAAGCTATTTATGCTGAGTGTAAATATTAATGATCAGTATTAACGTAGCGCTAAGTAAGCAGAGTTGGCGTAACTGGCACTGTTGGTATTACTACTGGTACCATAACTGACATTTTGCATACCACTGCCGTTAGTGGTGCTGCTAGCATTATTGGCATTCATGGCTTTGCCTGATAACGCTGAATCATTTTTATATAGGCTATGATAACGGCTCATCACACTTTTAACATAATTACGCGTCTCTTTAAACGGTGGAATGCCATTATATTTATCGACGTTACCTTCACCGGCATTATAGCCAGCCACGGCAAATTCAACGTTATTGTTAAAGCGGCGCATCAGCCAAGCGATATATTTCGCTGAGCCTTCGATATTATCGGCAGGATTCCATGGATTACTGACCTTAAAGCGACGGGCAGTTGCTGGCATCAGCTGCATCAAACCTTGGGCACCGACAGGTGAGCGAGCATTGGGATTAAACGCAGATTCAGTATGCATCATAGCTTTCATTAGCGCAGGATCTACGCCATGACGCTCGGCTGAAGCACGGATATAGTTGTCATAAGAGTTGCGGCCACTGCTACTACTTGCAGTGCTGCTACCGTAATCCGCACTAGTATTGCTACCAGCATTGTAAGCGTTAGAATCTTTATAATAGGTAGTTTTTACTTTTTTGTTAAATTTATCAAAATTACCGCTAGGATTGACGTTGGTAAGGAGTACTTGTCCGCCTTTGTCTTTGTAGATATACATATTGCCTGCTTGAGCGGCGATAGGGAGGCTAGAGAGGGCAATAGCTGTCAGTAAAACGGGAGACAAGCAGCGCGTCATTAAAGGTGCAATATTTATCATAGGGTTATCACTTTTTATCGAGTAATAGCAAATTGCTTTGCCTATAAGCGCGTCAGGTCGCGCGTCAAAGCGGTTATCGCGTCTGTAGGATTTTATAGTAACCAAAGATGGCGACTACCTACGAATCCACGTCTAACAAAACCACTTGCAATAGATACAAAAAATAATAGTTGTTTACTATAACACAAAATAAGTTTTTGCCACATCTGAATGCGTGCACGCGCAGTCAAAAGTTATTTTAATTTGTAAAAAAATTTGAATGAAATCAAGATGGTAATAGAAGGGATGCTGCTCAGCAGCTTATAATGGCGAAGTTTTTGCCTTTATATTTGCGGTAAAGGTAATTAAGAAATGGCGGTAAAAAAGTCCATAAAATATGAATAATTTAGCTAAAAATCAAAGCCCATCAAGGATGATGGGCTTTAAGGTGTTTACATTTAACTTAAATTATTTTAAGACGATAACGCACTAATAAAGATAGGTACCCAAATGGCGGTAACCAAACCATTAACGGCCAAGCCAAAGGCAGCATAACGTCCAGCAGTATGACTGATTTGCCACGCTTCTACGGTGCCAAAGGCATGCGCTGCTAAGCCAAGTGCTAAGCCTTTGGCGCGGTCATCGTCAATACCGCGAAATAAGAAGCGCGCTAGGGTACCACCAATAAGTCCTGAAACAATGATAATCAAGTTTGCCATCGCCAGTGGTGCTTTAATCAAATCTGCCACGCTGAGACCAATCGGTGTGGTCACTGAACGGGTGGCAAATGCTAAGATGGTCTCGTTACTAAGTGAAAATAGATAGGCCAGCGACATGGGTAGCAAGGCGCCAACCACGCTCGCCAGCGCCACAATCATGGTGAGCTTTTTAACCGGTAAGCCTTTAAAGTTCATCGCTGCCAATGGTACGGCCAGTAATACCGTTACATAACCTAATAAGTTGTCGAATACCGGTTTTGCCACGCTGTAATAATGGTTGTAATCCCATTGCAAAATAAACAAAAACAGTAGCACTAATACCAATGCGGTGATGACCATTGGCAACCATGACAGCTTGCGCGCGAGGACGCGGGCAATGACGTGCGCTGCCAAGGTTAATAATATCGCAGCAAGGGTTGCTGTAAACACACTATCAAAACTCATAACGTTGCCTTGTCCCTACAGCTTAATGCTGTCCCTTCTGCTTGTTGGTCGTATTCATATTGTCGTTAAGCGTATTATCTGTATCGCCGCTGTTATTAAGAGAGCGATTGGCAAGGATAGCCAGTCCCCAAAGCGGGATAAGTGTACTGATAATCATCGTTAGCATCACACCCCAAAATTCATCGCCTAATGCGAATAGCAGCAAGCCTGCACCGGCAGAAACGGGCAGAAAAGCAAAGCCACTATCAACCAATAAGGTGTTACTTGCTTGGGTTAGCCAACTGGGCAGCCCTTTTACCAGTCGCCAAACCATCAAAATAACAAACATCGTCAGCAGACCAACGATATTGGCGGCTTTTTCGATACCGGCCCATTGGCAAATAATGACGGCGGATTCACGAACCACCACAACCAGTATCAGCGTCAATATTAACGCCATCCATAAGGGTATGTTCGAAGAAGAGGAAGGCTTCATAAGCAATTTTGGCCAAATAAAATATAACGAGAGAAGGTATAAATGGGAGCTAATAAAAGTACATAGCATCTATAGTCAGTTCAAGACACAAGAGGTGTATTCAAAATAACGTTCTTCTAAGATATTTTTTTCAGATGCGTTTTAACATAGAGATTCTAACAGCTACTTTTTAAATGTAACATTTTAACGCAATCATAGAGCCTGATTATATAGAGAGTAGGCGCACTAATAAAGCCTAAGCGTAGATTGTAGCTATGATAAGGGTATGAAGCAGTTTTAAATCTCTCATACAACAGTAACTAAGCACAGGGCATATAAAAAGGACGCTATCAAATAATAGCGTCCTTTTCTTAAATATCATTTAGAGTAAATGGTTTGAGGCGAGACTGTTTAACTCTGCGAATCAGATTCTTGTGCCGCAGAATTTAACGCTTCAAACTCGGCAAAGGCATTTTCTTCCTCTGTCGTTAAAGATTCTTCTTCATCATGATTATCTTCTTCATCAATCTGTTCAAACTCTTCAAGTATCGGCATCAGCAATGTTGCCTGTGCCAACGGCAAGACATCTAACGGTTTTAAATTGGCTTGACCTAATAGCTGCTTAAGCCTGTCGCTTGGCAGACGAATGGTTAAGCATTCATGACCATTATCATCATAGCTTTCTTCTAAAATCACGCCAAGCTCATATAAGGTGTTTTTAAATTGACCCGCATTATAAGGTAGGGTCAAATCAAAGGTGGTCAAAGTGCCCATTAATAGCTGCTGCACAGCAAGGGATAGCTCTTCCATACCTAAGTTTTCGCGAGAAGAGACATAAACCCGATTTGGCTGACCTTCCTTAGCATAGCCAATGTGCGCAGGCTCATCAGTGATATCAATTTTATTGTAAACGTTGAGCACAGGCACATCGTTGTCGATTTCAGCAAGTACGTTCTTGACGGCTTGAATCTGCTCGTGCATATCTTCACTAGACGAATCGATAACATGCAGTAGTAAGTCGGCTTCTAACGTCTCTTCTAGTGTTGCATGGAACGACTCGACCAGTTCATGCGGCAGATGACGAACGAAACCAACGGTATCAACTAAAACCACGCGGCCAACGCCTTGCCAGTCTAAACGGCGTAAGGTCGGGTCAAGGGTGGCAAATAATTTGTCCGCTGCGTAAATATTTTCATCAACCAAGCGATTAAACAGGGTAGATTTACCCGCGTTGGTATAACCAACGAGTGAGATAGTCGGCACGTCTGATTTTTGCCGACGCGCTCGTCCTTGAGCACGAGTTTGGCGTACTTTTTCAAGTTTGGTTTTTAGCTGCGTTACACGTACTTGTAATAAGCGGCGATCCGTTTCAAGCTGGGTTTCACCCGGTCCACGTAGACCAATACCACCTTTTTGACGCTCCAAATGCGTCCAACCACGTACCAAACGTGTTGATAAATGATTCAACTGTGCAAGCTCAACCTGTAGCTTACCTTCGTAAGTACGGGCGCGCTGGGCAAAAATATCTAAAATTAAGCCCGTACGGTCAAGGACGCGGCATTGTACCAAAGCTTCAATATTACGCTCTTGTGATGGCGATAAATTGTGATTAAAAAGGACGATATCAGCGTCGTGTTCGCGTACCAATTCTGCTATTTCTTGTGCTTTACCGCTACCAACGAAGTATTTGGCATCAGGACGTGCACGTGAGCCTGTGACCAGTGCCAAACGATCGGCACCAGCCGAATCTGCAAGTAGCTCAAATTCATTTAGATCATCAGGATCTTGAATTTGGCGGATGTCTAAATGTACTATAATGGCGCGCTCGCCACCTTCATGTCTTTCAAAATAATCCAAAGAGTATCACCTATGTCATTAAGTAAATAGATGGCTAATATCGGTTTGTTAAGCGTCGCTATAGCCTTCGTATGACCCTCTATATGTGGTCTTATCACTTGATATTAAAGCGTATTAAGGCAATTAGCCATACTTTTATGTTACAGCGTTTATTATTAAATGTTTTAATAATGAAAGTATTAGGGTTTTCGGGAAGAGGCTATTAACGACAAGGTTGGCTTTTCTAAACGTGCTAATCTGTCGGGCGCTGGTAAAGTAAGAGTGAAAGGCGTAAAAATGAGCTGATAGCTAGCTATTGCAAAATATTAACAAAAGCTACTCATAACTCAGTGCACAAGTCGTCACTGAATGAATAAATTTTGTTATACTCATGACGCTTGTTTACGAGATATAATCATACGTTTTTTAAGCAATGAGCTTTTTAGCCATTAAGCTTTTTAATAAATAGGCTTTTTAATAAATAAGTTTTAACCCATAAGTTTTTAACCACGAGGGACACAGATGAGCCAATCTAAGTCAGGCTTTTCACTCAAACAGCAATTAGGTCGCGGCAAACAAATCGCTGGCATGACCACCACTATCGCTGGCGGACTACGCGCCGCTCAACGTATCGGTGCCTTTAAACAGCCACCACGCGAAAAACTGCCGCGCTATATTCAAGCGTTTTGCCGTAAAATGGCAGGCTCTTTTGGCGTACAGGTCGTTGCAGTCGAGCGCGTAGAGCAACACCATGGTCTATGGGTTTCTAACCATGTGTCATGGATGGATATTCCGGTAGTGGGTACGTTGAGTCCTGCTTTTTTCTTATCAAAAGCTGAGATTGGTGATTGGCCGATATTTGGTAAATTAGCGCATGCCGCAGGGACGGTATTTATCGAGCGTGGTTCCGGTGATGCTGGCACGGTCGCTGCCCAAATTGCCACCTTTTTAACCAAGGGCTTTTCGGTAATCTTTTTTCCAGAAGCCACTACCACCGATGGCAAAAAAATTAAGCGTATCCACGGCACCTTGCTACAAGCAGCGATAGATGCGGACGTGCCTGTACGCCCGCTAGTAATTGCTTATGTGAATAAGGACGGCACTTTGAGTGAAGCGTTACCTTATTACGGTAAGCTGACGATGAAGCAAAGTTTAAAAAAGGTGCTTGATAGTAAAGACGTGACGGCTTTTGTCTTACCGCTTGAGCCGATAGATCCTAAAGGCTTGAGCAAAAGTGAGCTGACTGATTTATTACAAGCGCATATGCAGGAAGGCTTGGCTGAATTACATTCACGCGTATTAACGAAAGCAGCTAAAGTATAAGCAAGCATCAAACGGTCTAAAATAGAAAAAGTAGTAGCAGAAAAGTAGTCATAAAAAAGGCGCAAATCTTAGTAGTCAATACTAACGATTTGCGCCTTTTTCTTTGCTATACCAATACCTGAACGTCAGGTTATTGAAAGTTGAACAATATCAATCTATGACCACATAAAATTATGGTGACGGATTAGGATGTTGGGTATGTACCGCTTCGATAGCGGCTAAGACGTCTGCGCTTAAAGTTAAGTTGATGCTATCAATATTGGATTGCAGCTGCTCAGTGGTGGTCGCCCCAATGATATTACTGGTGACAAACGAGCGCGAATTGACAAAGGCCAATGCCATTTTCGCCATATCCAAACCAGCATCAGCAGCAATTTTAGCGTATTGAGCAGTGGCGGCTTTTGCTTCCTCATTGGTATAACGAGCAAAGCGATCATACATCGTCAGGCGCGCGCCAGTAGGACGTTTACCGTCAAGGTATTTACCAGACAGTACCCCAAAGCCAAGCGGCGAGTAGGCAAGTAAACCGACATTTTCACGATGGGCAATCTCTGCCATGCCCACTTCATATACGCGATTGAGCAAACTATAAGGATTTTGCACCGTGATAGGCGCGATTAAACCATTTTTTTCCGCTTCCCATAGATAGCGCATCAGCCCCCAAGCGGTATCATTTGATAATCCATAAGCACGAATGCGCCCTTTTTTAATTTCATCATTTAGTGCTTGGATAGTCTCTAAAAAAGGCGTCAAGTCATCTAGCGACTGCGCTGCCATCTCTTCAGTATAACCGAGCTGGCTAAAATAATTGGTTTGACGTTCAGGCCAGTGTAGCTGGTAAATATCAATATAGTCTGTCTGCAGGCGCTCAAGATTGCTATCGATGGCGCTACTGATATGCGCGGCATTAAAGCGCGTCTGACCGTCACGTAAAAAATTCATCGGTGATATTTTACTGGCAAGAATGACCTTGTTACGCTGTTTGGTTTTGTTAAACCATGTGCCCATAAAGCGTTCGGTATCGCCTTGTTTGTCTTTATCAGGCGGCGACGGATACATCTCAGCGGTATCCCAAAAGTTCACGCCTGCATTAAGCGCCATGTCCATCTGTGCATGCGCATCGCTTTCGCTATTTTGCTGTCCCCACGTCATCGTTCCTAAGCAAATTTTTGAAACTTTTTCATTGAGTTGCGGCAGTGTTTGGTATTGCATGTATCTGTCCTTTTTAATTTTAATACAGAGCTATTTTTATACTACATCAGCTTGATACCTGTGACGCCCGGTGGGGTGACTTGGAATATTTTTACTTTAAAAAGTACCGATTGACCGGCAAGTGGATGGTTGAAATCGACTTCTACTTCGTCGTCATTGATGGCGCTAATGGTACCGGGCAGGGTGTTTTTGCCTTTGTCTTCAAACTCGACCAGCATACCGATTTCAGGATTGTCAGCGACCAAGGCAAATTGGGTGCGGCTAAAATGCTGGATGTTATCAGGATTCCATTCACCAAACGCTTGCTCAGGCTCAAGGTGGGCGCTACGTGTATCGCCAGCCCGTAGGTTCATCAGCACTTGCTCAAAGCCTGGCAATAAGCTCTCATCGCCAATCGTCAGCGTCACTGGCGCATCGCGGTTAAAGGTTGAATCAATCATCGTACCGTTTTCTAGCGATACTTCAAAATGCAGCTTCACAAGGCTGCCGTGGGTGATACGAATATCTTCATTAGGCGTGATAAATTGAGAATCGGTCATAGTAATGTGTCTTTTATAGAATAGGATTAAGAGGGTTAATTATAATAGAGAGTTTAGCATAGCCCATAGACTAAACCTCTTGATGTGACAGATATGTGTTAGGCCACTTTTATAAGCTGTTACCGATATTTTTACCAATCTATTTCATATGTCTTTTTAAAAAATTAATAAATACAATGCGTTAATAGCTCGACTAAAAATTATAAATAATTAAAGTTGTTCAAGAATGAAATTAAGTTGACATTATCTTTCTTAATGTATATAAATGTAAACTTAATTTAAGCAACGTAACTTATCTATTAATAATTGTAAGTTAAACAACTTCTGAGATGATTATGAAAAAAGCGGTTTTAGTAATTGGAATGTTCGCATTATTGGCTCAAGGGTGTGCTACGCCACATGTTGTACAAACTAAAAAGGTAAGTGATGTTAATTTATCTTGTCAGCAAATTCTTAATGAAATAGCTGAAGCTGATGACTTTGAGCAAAAAGCACGTGCTGAGCGTAAAGCGACTGGTAAGAATGTGGCTGCCGCAATTTTATTTTGGCCAGCTTTGATTGGTACCTATTCTAATACTGAAGAAGCTATCAATGCGGCAAAAGATCGTCGCAATAATTTGACCAACTTGTATGAGCAGAAAAAATGCCGTTAATATCTTAATGTCTTGTTAAGGTATTTTTATGGTCACTAAAAAGCTAAGAGTAAAGCTCTTAGCTTTTTTTATGAGTGCAGGAAAGTTATATACTAGGGCATGTCTTCAATTGGATAAGCGATAAATAATAGTTACAATACCGCATCTATTGAGACGATGCGAGAAATACAAGTTATGGCAAGAACAGCACTAACAGATACGCTTTGGGATCAATTGCA
>Ga0209633_10000008_pt1 | contig 247498 bp, 206 predicted proteins | sample Cruoilmetagenom1_FD_187290 | JGI IMG/M metagenome (GOLD analysis project Ga0209633, IMG submission 187290) | Oil polluted marine microbial communities from Coal Oil Point, Santa Barbara, California, USA - Sample 1 (SPAdes) (version 2) | ecosystem: Environmental > Aquatic > Marine > Oil seeps ... | reverse complement strand
GATATCAAGCGCCTGATTGACGGTATTGTTCAACTGGTGGGTGAAGGCAACGCCTTGTCGAGCAAGGGTTCCGGGTCCTTCGCCGAGATTCTCGAAGGCATGAATGAGGTGAGCCAACGCGTAGCAGATATGGCCTTTGCCATGGAGAGTCAGCGAACCACTACGGATCAAGTGGCTAGAGCCATGATGGAAGTTAATGTCCTGACCCAGGAAAACAGCGCCCTGGTTCAGGAGAACTCCATTGCCTTTGCTACCTTGGGTGATCAGGCCGATCACCTCAATGACAGGGTGAGTGCTTTCAAGCTGGATATTGAGAACGCCCCCTAGCTCCATGGCAAGCTATACAATTTGCTTTGACTATTTTATAGCCTGGGGCCAAAAAGAGCCCGGTTTGTGGATCCAGCTTTTGCTTGGCCAGCGCGTTAGATGCCAAGGACAGGACTGCACAAAAAATCACGAATTTTTTCATGACAACCCTATTCTATACGACTTTGACGGCGATTCGATGGCATGCATTATTGAGATAGCCTTTCGGATTCCACCCCGGCATGACCATAGGCTGCTTTGTCATCTCATTGTCTGTCGCTCGCGCCCAGACTTCATAATATCCCTTGCCGGGAAACTTCACTGATGAAGACCATTGCTGCCAAGCCAGGCGATTTGAAGGTTGTTTTAGCTGGCATCGTTTCCAGGTTGCGCCAAAATCAATAGAAACATCCATAGCGGAAACCACCAAATCCCCAGCCCAAGCATGTCCTCTGACCTGTAGCGCCTTTCCTGATTTAATAATAACACCGCTTTTTGGACAGGTAATCAAAGACTTAACAGGCATCGATTCGATAATGCACATATCACTTTCCGGAACCTTGGCTCCCGGAGCGACCGGGTTACAAGGCACTCGATAGGCATAACCGTTCATTTTTGGACCATCATGAACCTTATTCCTTATTACAATTTTCTCCAACCATTTTCCGCAGGTAGAAGCCGGCCAGCCACCGCAAACCAGCCGCAACGGATAGCCGTTCAACAACGGAATATCCTCTCCATTCATGGCCCAGGCAATAAGCGTTTCATCCTCAAGAGCTTTATTGATAGGTACTCCTCTTGAGATCGGCACTTTAGTTGGATCACCGCTGATATGTTTGTCGCGGCCATAAAAACCAATATAGACCGCATCATCCTTAATACCTACAGACTCAAGTACATCCCGCAAGCGAACTCCAGTCCATTGTGGACAACCAACAGCCCCCAAACTCCACTGATTTCCTGTGGCTGGTGGATTAAACGCACTTCTACCGTTACCGCCACACTCGATAGTAAGTTGATAGGTATAGTGTTTAAACTTCTTTTTTAGTTCACTAATGGTAAATTTGACCGATGATTTGGCTGATTCGCCCTCAATAGCCAGTGTCCATGTTTTCACGTCGATCTCTTGGGGAGGAATACCGTTATTCCGTATAAACAGTCGATCCGCTGGCGTAACCGGATCATCCAGAAGATGGGGCGGCGTTTCAACATTCATAGGCCGATCGTTTAGAACAATCAATCCAGGGTCTTTACCTGGAATTTTGAAGGGTTCTTCCGAAGCCGCCAGAGCCGCTGGAATGATGCCACCAGGCATATACCCGGCAAACGGTATTGCTAAACCCAGAGTGGAACTCATAGCGAGCAAACCACCCTTTTTCAAAAAACCTCGGCGCGAAACGGGATCAACTTCCCTGCCCCAAAGGGTCTTATCCGCTAAAGCCGGGTCTTCTGCATACAGCTCGTGTATACCTTTTTCGGTAAACTTTGTTCCCATGGTCACATCTCGTTTTAATGGGATGCTCGTTTATTGATTACTCTAGTATAGAATACAAAACTCTACAATTTGGAGACTCAGTGCTTCTACAGCACTGGGTATGCGGGTAGATGAAAAGAGGGATGAATGGTGGATAGCGCCGCGGTTTTTCTTTGGCGGAATAACGACTTTCATGCCTTGAGCTTCGGCTTGCTCAAGGATCGCATTACTGTCATAACCACGATCTGTCAACAAATACTCGGCCCTTATCCCCTCGATCAAGTGGTTAACCTGTGTGCAATCTGATCTGGGACCTTTGGTAATAACAATTCCAAGGAACCTCTGATCAAGTCTGGGCGGAGCTCAGGTGTAGTTCATTATATTCAGATTCGAGGCGACAATTGCGCGAGTTAGCAAGGGCTATTGCGGAGATTGTCAACAAAGAAGCTGGGTCAGTAGGGCCGCAAGATGCGAGTTCATGACTTGATCGGAAGCTCATTAGGGAGCGACTTATTAAGTCCAAGCGAAGGTGATTGTGGTTCCTTAGAGACCTTCGCACGCAAGCTATATTGTTCTCAGGCTGCATTAAACCTGTGCTCGATCGGTCATTTACTCCAGTAAACTCCCTCTTTAGCGCGCACTTTTGCCTTGTCTGAAAACCCTGTCACCTCTCGTGCAAAGGTCTCGATTAAAATGAATGGCGATTGGCGGATCGTTAAGAGAATCCTATGGAATTACATAAGGATCAGTGCCAGATTCCAAACCGATAACCCAAGCAACACCAGCCATGTCAGGCTAATGCCGAACGTGCGCCCCATGGAACTGCCACTGGAGTGTGAAAGCCCCCAGCCATGCAGAACACGCCCTGCGACCAGCCCGGCGCCGAACATATGTACCGCCCAGTTCTGCGAAGCGTTTAATTCAAATAACGCGAGCAAGATCAGACATATGGGGATATTTTCGACAGCATTGCCATGTGCCCGAATGGCCCTGAGCAACGGCTCATTGCCTGCATCGCCGAAATCGATTTTCTGTTTATGCCGTTGCATGGAAACCATGACGACCAAAACCATCACGATGATCCCACTCAAACCGGCATACAATCCGCTCAACGGTAATGTATTCATTATTCCACCCCCAAATGTGAGTCTCAAACCAAGTTAACAACGCGCAATTCACATGACAAGTTTAGTATAATTCCTTACTATCGTCAGGAAATTGGTCACAATACCACACCGCTATAAAAATTAAAGAGCGACCAAGAGTGTGTATGAAATTCGTATCGCCCGGAACCAAAATAGCAATCGCATTGCCGCAACGCCATTGCCAATTCCACGCCATGATAAAAGATTCCCGCCAGGCTGACACCATTTTCTCAGGCTGTAGCATGGATCGTGTCGTCTTCCGTGTCGTTCGGAAAGCGGGCAGCCATGAACAAACCTCGTTGCCATGGTGACAGAAATCCGGCATCGCATGCAGGCGCCTGCAACGAACACAGTCTACAGACCAAGCTACGCAGCCGCATTGAGCACGGGGATCGTGGAAGTTCTGGCGTTCTCACCTTTTGACCGTTCGCTTCTGGCGCTGCCGTGCTGGCTGGTACTGGCTCTTTTATGGCAATACCTGCCTCCGAAACGTGCCTTGCTGTGCGGTTTTTATTATGGATTGGGTAAATTCGGTTTTGGCATTTCCTGGGTATATGTAAGCATGCACGACGTAGGCGGACTGGGTTGGCCCATTGCAGGCATGATCACCCTCGCGCTGGTTCTGCTTCTAAGCCTGTTCCCATCATTGCTCGGCTACCTTTTAGCGCAATGGACCCCGCAAGCCAGTTGGCAACGTCCAATGATTGGCTTGCCGACGCTGTGGATTCTGACAGAATGGATGAGAAGCTGGCTTTTTTCAGGATTCGGTTGGCTGAATAGCGGCTATACCCAACTGGATCTGCCGCTGGAGGGATGGGCGCCTATAGTGGGTGTCCTGGGCGTAGGCGCTCTGCTGGTAGCCAGTTCCGGAGCCATGGCCGCAAGCCTGACCAGCCTGTGGCAACGAAACAGGCTCTCGGTCATCCTGGCACCTTTGCTATTGCCGACGTTTCTCTGGCTGACAGGCGAAGGCCTGCGACATATTTCGTGGAGCCACCCCGACGGTGAACCATTGCGCGTAGCGTTGATTCAGGGCAATGTCGAACAACATCTGAAATGGGACGAACAACAATTCCTTCAGACCCTGGTGGATTACCGGAACTTGACAGCGCAGCACTGGGACAAGGATCTGATCATCTGGCCGGAAGCCGCCATCCCGACCCTCTATGCCAACGTGGAACGACATTACATCCGCCCACTGATGGAGCAGGCCAAAGCCAGCCAGACGGCGCTGATCATCGGCGTTATAGACCAACCGCAGCCGGATGGACCGGTGTACAATGCCATGCTCCTTCTGAATGGCGAACAGACGTTTTATTACAAACATCACCTGACACCTTTCGGTGAAGCTTTTCCCGTTCCGCCCTTGATACGCCAGTATCTGCGCATGATGAACCTGCCCTATTCCGACCTGGGCCAAGGCTCATGGCAACAGCATGCCCTCATGCTGGATCAGTTTCGGATCGCACCGGCCATCTGCTATGAAATTCTGTTCGGCGCACAAGTGCTGCGTCATTTCCCGGAATCCAATCTGCTGGTGAACATCAGCAACGATGCCTGGTTTGGTGATTCACTGGCGCCGTGGCAACATTTCCAGATCGCCCGCATGCGTTCACTGGAAACTGCCCGGCCCATGATCCGTGCAACCAACACCGGCATCACTGCCCTGATCGACAGCCATGGTCGAGTCGCAAAACAGCTTCCGCCATTCCAGCAATCCGTATTAAGCGGCGCCGTTGAACCGCACACCGGCTCAACACCTTATATGTATTGGGGCGATAAATTCGCCGTAGGGTTCGCTATAGCCGGGTTGCTGTGGATGTTGTATCAGACTTTTGTCGTTTCCCGCGCAAAATCGTTACCGTGACAACGGTGGCAGACCGGGAGCGAGGAAATATGAAGCCACTGCGTTTCAGCTCCGCAGGACAGGCAGCGAAAGGTTCCGGGTGTGACGGTTTCGCCGGAATGATAAACCGGTTCATCTTCTCCTGCCTGCTGCCAGAAACCCAATTCAATGCGGCTGCGATCGGTTGCCTGTTCCAGCCACTGGAGCAAACCCTGTTCTATTAAGGCAACATCGAATTTCAGCCAGTCCGACAGACTGCCTCCGCCGTGTTCCCGATAAGCACCCGCATGCGCCAGATCACGGATCAACCAGTCTGCCACCTTATGCACTTCATGTTCCGTCCAGCGAGCGCCGTGAATGATTTTTTCCTCGGCGCGCTTCACGGCATTTTTTGGATGTTCCCCCCGGGAATCATGGGATACATGGTGGAGCAACGCATGATAAATTTCATGATCGGTTTTGCTCCTCTCTTCAGAAGGTTTCATGGGTTGATCAGACATGGCAAGACTCTACGGGATAATGAAGGTGAATGGGTCGTATATGACAGCTTGATGATAGAATATAGTTTAATCATTTATGCCTGACAGCGCCAGCCTGAAAAGGTCATATGCAGCGCTTGGCGACACGGGTTTTCGTGTTGAGACATGCACAAGCCGGATGGTTGGCCCTGATCAAAACGGGGGATGCGGAGCGACTCCCGGATCCGGCGCGAAGCGGCCAATCAAACCAATATTATAAAGCCATATAAGGAGCATTGATGGAGGCCACGTACCGCCCTTCAGAACTCGAACCACGTATTCAAATGCTTTGGCAGAAAGAGCATGTTTTCGATGCGGATCCAGGCGTGGAAAAGCCCAAATATTATTGTCTCTCGATGTTCCCCTACCCCAGCGGGCGATTGCATATGGGGCATGTGCGCAATTACACCATAGGCGATACGCTTGCCCGATACAAACGCATGAATGGATACAATGTTCTGCAACCCATGGGCTGGGATGCCTTTGGTCTTCCGGCTGAAAATGCTGCTCTGCAGAACAAACTGGCTCCTGCGCAATGGACACGCCATAACATTACAGAAATGCGCGCCCAACTGATGCGCATGGGTTTCGCTTATGACTGGCGCCGTGAAATCAGCACCTGTGATCCATCTTATTACCGGTGGGAACAATGGTTGTTTGTGCGCATGCTGGAAAGAGACCTGGTTTATCGTTCCAAATCCATGGTGAACTGGGATCCTGTCGATCAAACAGTACTGGCCAATGAACAGGTGATCGAGGGTCGTGGCTGGCGTTCCGGCGCGCTGGTGGAAAGACGCGAGATCGAGCAGTGGTTTTTCCGTATTACCACTTATGCCGAAGAATTATTGCGTGAACTCGATTCGCTCGAAGGATGGCCTGAACCAGTACGCCAGATGCAACGCAACTGGATCGGGCGCTCGGAAGGTGTGGAAATAGTTTTTGAGGTGGCCGAATTGCCTGAAAGTCTGTCGGTTTATACCACCCGCGTGGATACTTTGATGGGAGTTAGCTATCTGGCGGTAGCGCCGGAGCATCCACTAGCGCAACAGGCATCCGTCGGCAATGAGGAACTGGCTCACTTTATTGCCCAATGCCGATGTGGCGCTGCTTCAGAAGCGGCATTGGAAACCATGGAAAAACGCGGCATGCCTCTTGGTTATTCCGCCCGCCATCCCCTGACTGGTGAACTGCTGCCAATCTGGATCGCCAACTTCGTCCTCATGACTTATGGCAGTGGCGCAGTCATGTCGGTTCCCGCCCATGATGAACGAGATTATCAGTTCGCCCGGAAATACAACCTGCCCATTAAACCGGTGATCAGCGAACATGCCGATCGAGACCCGGATCTGTCGGAATCCGCCTATACCCAACCGGGTATTCTCATTCATTCAGGTGAATTTTCCCGCCTTCCGACTGATCAGGCTAAAAAAGCTATCGCAGATAAATTAGAACAGAAAGGCAAGGGCGAACGGAAAATCCACTTTCGGTTGCGTGACTGGGGTATATCACGACAACGCTACTGGGGGGTTCCAATTCCGGTCATCCATTGTCCGCGCTGTGGAACAGTTCCGGTTCCGGATGAACAACTCCCAGTGGTACTGCCCGAACATTACAAGCTTGAATCCCCTGGATCGCCACTGTCCGAGGATCCGGCTTTTTATGAAGTTCAATGTCCCCGCTGCGGTGATTCAGCGCGCAGAGAAACGAATACCTTTGATACCTTCGTGGAATCGTCCTGGTATTTTGCTCGATTCACCAGTCCGTGGCAGGATCAGGCACCGATTGATGACAAAGCCGATCATTGGTTGCCGGTGGATCAGTATGTTGGAGGCGTAGAACATGCCATCCTCCATCTGCTCTATGCCCGTTTTTTCCAGAAAGTCCTGCGTGATCTGGGTTTGAGCCGACATTCAGAACCTTTCACCCGCCTGTTGACCCAGGGCATGGTCTTGAAAGATGGAACCAAAATGTCCAAGTCGAAAGGCAATACGGTCGACCCCGAGCAAATGGTGCAGACCTATGGCGCCGATACGCTGCGCCTGTTCATGCTGTTTGCGGCGCCGCCAGACCAGAGCCTGGAATGGTCGGAAGAAGGCGCGGAAGGCTCAAATCGGTTTCTGCGCCGATTGTGGCGCCTGGTCACGCAACACTCTATTGAAACAGAAAGCGCTGAAAACCCCGGCGATAATCCATTGAATCAGGCGGAGAAGAATCTGCATCTGCGCATTCACGAAACCATCCGCAAAGTCAGTGATGATATGGAGCGCAGACAAACCTTTAATACCGCCATCGCCGCCATCATGGAACTGGTTAATGAACTCGGACGTTGCGCCCAACAGCAGGTATGCCGCTACTCATTGATGCAGAACGGGCTTGAAACCGTCATTTTATTATTGACGCCGATGGCGCCGCATATCTGTGAAGCTTTGTGGCAGCAGTTAGGTCACCAGACTCTTGCGGTTCAGCAACGGTGGCCTCAGACAAATCCCGAAGCCCTGAAGCGTGATGTGGTTACCTGGATTATCCAGATCAACGGCAAAGTTCGAGCCAGACTCGAGGCCCCACCGGATCTGGAACAAGAATCCATGGTTCAACGGGCCATGGAGGATGATAGCGTTCGTCGGCATTTAGGAGATGCAACGGTTTCCAGAATTATCATGGTTCCCGGCAAGCTCATCAATATGGTGTTGCGATGAAGCTGGCGTGGCGCTTAGCGTTCAGTGCTGGATTATGGATCGTTGTACTGACAGGCTGTGGTTTCCATTTGATTGGAACGCAATCGCTACCGCCAGAGCTATCTCCTTTGTATGTGGATGTCTCACCGCCCAATAGCAATTTCGTCTGGCAATTGAAGCATAAAATTGAACAACTCGGCGCGCAGATTGCGACCGATCCTGCCGCGGCGCACGCCATTCTGAAAGTAGAGTATCCCCAGGCACAACACGCATTGCTATCCATTGATGCGGCTGGTCAGGCGAGAGAGTTCAGCGTGCACCAGAAAATCATATTCCGCATTTATAGCTCAGATGGCAGTATTTTGCTCCCGGAAACCACGATCAGCGATCAGAGGGATTATGCCTTCCGACAGGATAATCTTCTGGGCAATGATACGGAGCGCCAGCGTCTAATGCATTATATGCAGCAGACCTTACTGCAACGGTTGATACACATCCTGATCTATATTCCCATGGAGCAGGAGCCTTATCAAACTTCCCGGAATCATAATCCCGAATCAAACGCGCCTGCATGAAACAGACCACCCAGGGACGGATACCCGAGCATTTCCCCGCAGCACCGCTGTTTGTATTGACAGGGGACGAAAGCCTGTTGGTATGGGAATTATGCCGCGCATTACGCACCCATTTATTCGGTCTCGGGTTTGAGGAGCGTCGCCTCTGGGTGGCGGAAAATGATACAGACTGGAATCAGATGCCCCAGGGAGAGCAATCAGGTTCTTTGTTTTCCGTCAAAAATCTGTCGCATGTTCTGGTACCGGGGGGTAAAGTCAGCGCGAAATGTGAGCGCTGGCTGAAGCAGTTCTTATCCCTGGGAGGTTTGTCATCAGCGCATCACGTTTTGATTATTGAAGCGCCCATGGAATTATCCTTGCGTGATCCACCCCGCTGGCTGATAGAAGCAGAGAAGAAGGGATGCTGGATTCATGTCAAAACTCCCCTGCCTCGTCAGTTCAAAGCCTGGCTGGATCAGCGCATCCAGCAAAACCATCTTGTCTTTGAACCCGATGCCTATGGCATTTTTTTTGCCGCAGTTGCCAACAATTTTCTGGTTGCTCACCAGCTTATTCAGCTTCTTTCCTTGTGGACGCTTGAAAGCAAAACGATCATTACTGCGGCCATGATCAAAACCCTTGTAACGACCCATGCACATTTTGATTGTTTTGCGCTTGCCGATGCCGCCATCGCCGCACAACCCGAACAGGCCTGGCAACGTCTTCATGCTCTGCGGGTGGAAGATACTCCAGAAGTTTTGATTCTATGGGCCCTGAGGCGAACTTTGCAACAGGTGGCCAGGTTATCAGAAGTGTTGGAAAAAGGACAGACGCTCCATCAAGCGATCAAGGAAGAAAAGGTATGGCAGCATCGAGCGCCTGCTATGGAAAGAGCATTAGGGCGCTATTCGTCAAACCAATGGCGCCTTTGGTGCCACAAAGCCTATCTGCTTGAACAACAGATCAAAAATGTCCGTGCCACGACCTGGCCGGGTGATCTTATGCTTGGTTTAACAATGAGCATCGCAGGGCTGGAAATGCCTCCGTGGCAACTCCATGACCATGATTGAAAGGGAGCAGGAGATGCCATTTCCCCCTGTTTTATCTATTGGGCTCGGCTGGCGATAACAGAGCTGCGCGCTTGTCTGCATTTAATGCCTTGAGCACCGACTGGACTACCGTCGCCAACGGAATGGAAAAGAACAGACCCCAGAACCCCCAGATACCACTAAAGAAAAGCACGGCGATGATAATCGCGACCGGATGCAGATTCATGGTTTCGGAAAACACAATGGGCACCAAAATATTACCATCAAGAATTTGAATAATGGTATAGATGCCGACAACGAGAATGAAATCCCAGCCAAAACCCCATTGCGACAACGCCACCAAAGCGACCGGAAGCGTGATAACAAAAGCGCCGACAAAAGGGATCAGTACCGACAAGCCCACCATGGCGGCCAGAAGCAAACTATAATTAAGATCAAGCAAGGCAAAAGCCATCAGACTGACTGATGCAACAATAATAATTTCCACCGCTTTGCCCCGGACATAATTGGCAACTTGAATATCAACTTCCTCCATCACCCGAATCGTCAGAGAATGATTGTCGGGCAGATAAACACGGCACCAGGCAATGATGTGTTTTTTATCTTTCAAAAGAAAAAACAACAGCACCGGAACCAGAAAAATATAAACTACCATGGTAAACAAGCCAACGCCCAGAGAAACGGAACGGCTGAGGACCTGTTGCCGAACCTGCAGAAGAGACGACGACATATCCTTCATCCACATTTCAATTTCCGATTGACTGATCAGCGTCGGATAGCGTTCCGGTAGTGCCATCATCCATTGCTGAATCTTGTTGATCATGGAAGGCAGTTGCTGTAGAAGTTGTATGGTTTGACCGTACAACAAGGGAATGAGGACAGCGATCAACAAAGCCACGAAAAGAATATAACCCAGCAGCATGATCCAGGCGCCAAATAATCGCGGTAACCCCATTTTTTCCAGGCGCGCAACGGGACCGTCAAGCACGTAAGCCAGGATCAATGCCGCGATTACCGGCATCAGTATGCTCCCTGCCAGTATAATAACCAGGGTGGCTGTTATCATGGTCACGAGCAGGAAAAGAATTTGAGGGTCAGAAATATAGCGACTCAACCATGACCGGATGGGTTCAAACATGTTACGAGTCTTCCTTACGGAGCAACGGTAAATTTATTGGCGATCAAGATGATGGCTTGCTCAAAATACAGTGATATTGCATATCCTCTTCAGCCTCTTCAAGAATAGGACATTCCGCCACTTTGGAGAAAGCCTGGAAATCCCGTTTGGCTGTTCCGCCTGATGCGATAATATACAGGGATTTTCCTGGAAGCATGGCGGTTATGGCACTCCTTGCCCGCAACAAATTTAATGGAGCGGCAATTTTGGTAAGATCTAGTTTCTGGTCGAATCGATGTTGCATCAGTTCGGTCTCCATGGATTGTAGTATTCAAGCCCCTAACTTTAATTATACCTATTTTGATGAATAGTCCTATCCTCTTTCTTAAATGCCGGATACATAAGGTTCTGGCTCTCATTCTGATCGGCGTCATCCCGGTTTCCGCCTTGGCTGATACCTATTCATTGCCGCAATTGGGTTCGAGGGAAAACGCGATATTGACACCTCGCGAAGAACATCGCATCGGTCGGGAAGTCTATCAGCGCATACAAAGATCCAATGCCATTTTTCGTGATCCAGAAATCAATGCCTATATTCAGCGCCTGGGGGAAAAATTGCTCCACAGCCAGATTCCAGATGAAGCCGGGATGGAGATGCTTTTTTTTCTGATCCGCTCAGCTGATGTCAATGCTTTTGCGCTTCCCGGCGGTTATGTGGGCGTTCATACCGCGCTGATTGATCAGGCGGATTCGGAAAGTGAACTGGCTGGAGTTCTGGCGCATGAAATCATCCACGTTACACAGCGCCATTTTATCCACCGAATCAACATGGGGCGCAACCAAAACATCGCCACGCTTATCGGAGTCATTGCCGCTCTCGTACTCAGTGGTGGCAATCCGGAAATCGCCAGCGCAGCAATATCCGCCGGCATGGCTGTATCTACAGAGAATTTTATCCATTATACCTATCTGAATGAACTTGAAGCAGACCGCATGGGGATGGAACTAATGGCGCAAGCCGGCTTTTCACCCGATGCCGTCGCAGATTTTTTTGAGAAAATACAGCGCATCGCACAATTACATCACCATGAATTTTCAGATTTTTTACGCGATCATCCCGTCAATAGCCAACGCATCGCTGAAGCACGCAACCGGGCTGCACAACAGAAATTATCCAGAGCGTCTGCAGCCGACAATAATGAATTTTCTTTCATCAAAACACGCCTTGATGTGTTGCTGATGAGTCCGATGCAATTGCAACGAGCAATCACACAACTAGCGATTAACAAGCACCAGCCGCTTTCCCTGTATCGTGCAGGATTATTGTTTCTGCGATCCGGGCAATCCTCACGGGCTGAAAGTTATTTAAGAACAGTGGTGCAGCATTCCGCTGATTGTTTATATTGCATGGCAGCGCTGGCGCGGACGCTTGAGAAGGATCATGTAGCGGAGTCATTGAAAATATATGAGAATATCCTCTACCTGTTCCCCCACAGAACTGAATACCGACTTCAGTATGCAGAAAGTTTATTGCACGCCGGTGACTATTACGAGGCTAAGAGCCAATTGAATCAACTGGATGACGATGGGTTATTTTCCCTGCAGAAAACATGGCTGCTGGCTCGATGCGCGGAAGGCATGGGACAGCAGGCAGGGATGCATGAATATCTGGCCCGGTATTATCTTCAGCTTGGATATAAAGGCAGAGCAATCGACCATCTTAATACAGCCCTGACATTTGAGGATATTACGACCTGGCACAAACAACGTTTGCGGGCACGCCTGACACAACTCGGTGTTGAAGGTGACACAACGAAAAGGAAGAACAGCCTTGCCGGAGAGAACACCTCAGAGGTTCCCTAAATCAATCGCCTGCGCTCGCTAGAATGCGGTATCGATAAGCCCTGGCGATATTTTGCGATGGTACGGCGAGCCACATGAATCCCTCTCTCTTCCAGAATTTCCGCCAGCTTCTGGTCGCTCAGGGGCTGCTTCGGATCCTCTGCCGCAACCAGTTTGCGCACCATGGCATAAATGGCAGTTGCAGAGCAGGTTTGACCATCGGCGGTTTGCAGTTGGCTGCTGAAAAAATATTTGAAGCTGAAAACACCTCTCGGAGTATGCATGTACTTTTGTGATACCACTCGGGATATGGTCGATTCATGCATCTCCACCACTTCGGCGATTTCCCTCAACACCATGGGACGCATGTACTCTTCGCCATACTCCATAAAACCCAACTGATTCAAGACAATGGCATCCGCCACCTTGAGCAGGGTTTCATTCCGACCCTTCAGGCTTTTTATAAACCAGCGCGCTTCCTGCAAATGCTGTTTTAAAAGCGTGGTTTCCTGCAGATTATTGCTTTGGCGTAAAATGCCTGTATACAAGGCATTGATACGTAGCCTCGGCTGAATATGCGCATTCAATTCCACCTGCCAGCGCCCCTGGTGATGGTATACATAAACATCAGGTACGATATATTCCGGTTCCTGCGCGGTCAGGCTCGCGCCAGGGCGCGGATCGAGTTGCTGGATCAAATGAACTCCGCCCCGGAATTCTTCCTCGGTGATACTCAGCGCGCGGCACAAACCGCTGTGTTCACGCGCTGGTAATTGATTCATATGTTCAGCCACCAGTCTGGTCGCCAAAGCCAGATGCGGTGTTGCCTCAGGCATGATAGACAATTGCAGCAAAAGCGTTTCGCGCAGATCGCGCGCCGCCACCCCGATCGGATCAAAGTGCTGCAACCTGCATAATACTGGTTCGATCTCATCAACCGTTGTTACTTCAAAACGACTCAGATCCGTTGCGATGGATTCCAGTGATTCATGGAGATAACCATCCTCGTCCAGAGCATCGATTAACGTCAATGCAATCATTGCATCCTTGGGCGTAAAAGAAGCCAGATTGAGTTGCCATAGCAGATGTTCACGCAGTGATACAGCCTGCTTTGCTGCCCATGGACCCTGTTCCCATGGTTCCGCGCCACTATTCAAGCCTGAGGACTGAGAAAAGGGTTCCGGCTCCCAGCTATTATCCCAGTTCGCGGAGTCCAGATCGTTATCCAAAGTCTGATCCCGGGTAAGCTCGTCTTCCGCTGAACTGGTGGATTGTACTTCACCTGCTTCTACGGTTGCCGAATTTTCTTCTTCTCCGACCTGTTCGAGCATGATATTGTTACGCAAGGCTTCTTCGATTTCCTGCTCGAGCTCAACCGATGAAAGCTGCAACATACGAATAGCTTGTTGCAACTGTGGCGTTAATGCCAATTGCTGGCTCATGCCAAGGAGCAGACCCTGTTTCATCATAGCCAATAACCCTCTCGATTCCTGCTGCCTGGAATACCTGCCTTGCCAATGCCGGATGATAGCGTCCGAAACACTCTACATTTGAAAACTCTCACCGAGATAGACCGTTCGCACCAGCGGATTGTCCAGCAATGCTTCGGGCTTGCCTTCAGCAATCACCCGACCCTCGTTGAGGATATAACTGCGAGAACATATGCCAAAAGTTTCCCGAACATTGTGATCGGTAATCAAGACCCCGATGTTCCTGGAACACAAATCCACAATAATGCGCTGGATATCCAGAATCGATATAGGGTCGATTCCAGCAAAAGGTTCATCAAGCAACATAAACGCAGGCTCCATCGCCAGAGCGCGGGCAATCTCAGCGCGGCGGCGTTCACCACCCGAAAGCGTGTAACCTTTGTTATGCGCGACATGAGAGATGTTTAAATCTTCCACCAATTTGTCTGCCATGGCAAGGCGTTGCTTTCTTGGTAATTTTCTGGTTTCGAGAACCGCCAGCAAATTTTCCAGCACGCTCAAGCCTCTGAAAACCGAAGCTTCCTGTGGAAGATATCCGATACCTATCCTTGCCCGCCGATGCATGGCGTAATCGGTAATGGGTTCATCATTGAAAAAGATTTGCCCCTCATCGCAACCGATCAATCCAACAATCATATAAAAAGTAGTGGTTTTCCCTGCTCCGTTAGGTCCAAGCAAGCCGACGACCTCGCCACTCCCAACCTTTAACTCAACGCCATTCACCACACAACGTTTATGATAATATTTCATCAAACCCTGGGCTCGCAACACACTCTGCCCTGAACTCGAATCCGCGTGTGAAGTTTTACTCACCTTTTTTGCCCGACTTTTCCGGAGTCTGAATGATCAGACGTATTTTTTCTCCCTTGCGCCCACGGGCATCAATGCGACCGCTTGAAATATCATAGCTGATAGATTCACCAAACAGCTTGTCCTGACCGCGCGAGAGAATGACATCTCCTGTCAGGCGAATGGTGCCAGTCTTGATATCGTATTCCATCTGATTCGCGCTGGCATCCATGTCCCCTTCAGAACTCTGTTCAACCATGTGTACCTGTTGTCCTGTCATGGTAATTTTTTCTGGCGCACCCGTAGGCAAATGCTGGATTTCAAGCCGATCACCTGAAATATGGCGGCCACCCTGGATAATACGCACATGGCCAGAATACAGGCTGATATTTTTCTCGCGATCGAAGCGCGCCTGTTCCGCCTCAATGGTCATAGATGTGAAGCTTTCCTGATCTGCCGCCATTGGATGATTCGGGTACAAGCAAAATAGCAGCGCAGCGAAACAGGCAGCCCATAAAACATGCTCGGCACGCAATAGTGTTGTCATAACCCGGTGTACCAACCGCGAACCTTTCGACGCAGTTCCACGTCCCCGCTCTGGATATCCGCAATCATTTCAATGGCAGTTAGCTGATAAGGACCTGTTTCGACATGGACGCCTTCAAGACAAGAAGCGATATGCCGATCCAGATCAACCAACACACTGGGCATCTGGATAACCAATGGCTGCTGATCTGCGATCCCGCTGCGATCAACTTGAACAGCTTCCCGCATTAAAATTTGAGACATGGCGTGATCAATCACACCATGATTCGCTTTTAGCTGCCATAACAGCGGAGATTCACCCAAATACTCGACTTGCGGCTTAGTGATATGAGTCCGATCTTCGCCCAGATAATGTTCAGCATACGGGAAAAATGCGGTATAGACTCTCCGACCATTTTCATCGAATTGAATAAGGCGCGCATCATGCAGAGTATAGTCCGGACCGGGTTCTGTTCCTTCATCCGAAGGTGCGGCTGATTTTTGCTCATGGAGGCTTTGCCATGTTAACTGGATAATGATTGCCATAACCACGGCAATGAGCGTCAGGCGTCTGATGATGGTGCGAGACATGAAGATTTAGCCCTCATGCCTGCGGGCATGCAGAATCAGATCGCACAGTTCCCGTACTGCGCCGTATCCGCCCGGAGTCTGACTGATCCAGTCCGCGCAGGCACGCACTTCTGGCGCAGCATCAGCAACGGCGCATGCCATGCCCACTTTTTTCAATGCTGGAATATCAGGGAGATCATCCCCCATATAAGCGCTGTATTGCGCTTCATGCCTGGTCGTAGTCAATATGTGTGCAAGCCCCGCGCCTTTATCCTGCCAGCCCTCAAGAATCACCGAAAAGTTCAGCTCTGCAAGCCGTTCGCGGACCGCCCTGGATTTGCGGCCGGAAACCGCCGCCACCTCCACCCCGGCATCCATGAGAAGCCTCAGTCCCAATCCGTCACGTACATGGAAGGATTTAAGTTCAGAGCCGTCGTCCATCAGCCACAATCGTCCATCAGTCAACACCCCATCGACATCAAGAATGAGAAGGTTCAGCGATCGTGCCTTGTCCTGCAATTGAGAGTGGTTCATAAAACCCCGGTCCGCAACAGGTCGTGCATGTTCAGCGCACCGCAAATCCGGTTCTGCTGATGTAAAATCGCTATGGCATTGATTTGATGATCTTCCATCATACGCAACGCTTCGGCAGCCAGCATATCAGGATCTGCGGTTTTGCAATCAACGGTCATCAGAGATCCAATAAGCGTTTGATGAATATCGACTCCCCGGTCAATGGCGCGCCTGAGATCGCCATCGGTAAACATGCCAAGCAAACGATCTGCATCATCCACCACCGTAGTCATGCCGAGACCTTTGCCGCTTATTTCGATCAGAGCTTCCGACAGTTTGGTGCCAATAGATACGCGTGGAATTGCTTCCCCGGTACGCATAATGTCTTCCAGACGCAGCAACAGTCGCCGACCCAGCGTACCGCCGGGATGAGACATGGCGAAATCATGCTGCGTAAAACCGCGGCAGCGCAACAACGCCACCGCCAGGGCATCACCCATGACCAACGCTGTCGTCGTGCTTGAGGTAGGCGCGAGTCCGAGCGGGCAGGCTTCTTTCTCAACGCTGATATTCAGGTGAACATTACTATGGTGCGCCATGGCAGATTCAGGGTGGCCGGTCATGGCGATGATAGGTACTCCGAGCCGTTTTAACAAAGGGAAAAGCATGGTAATCTCGCGCGTTTCCCCTGAATAGGAAACAGCCAGCACGACATCATTGCGGGTTATCATCCCCAAATCGCCATGGGAAGCTTCTGCCGGATGCACAAAAAACGCCGGAGTGCCAGTGCTGGCGAGCGTGGCTGCGATTTTCCCGCCGATATGCCCGGATTTCCCAATCCCGACGACTACGCATTTGCCTGTGCATTCAAGCAACAGGTGACAAGCGTCAGCAAAAGAGGAATCAATTGCCTTTCCAAGAGCCTTAATCGCCTGACTTTCGATTTCGATCACTTCCCGAGCAGATTCGATCAACTCCGAGGAATAATCATGACACCTGTCCGCGGCTTGTTCATTCATAATTTCGCCTTGCTGCCTTCCAATCTTTGTCGTAAGGGAAACAAGCACCTACAACTTGAAGTTTATCATAACTTAAACTGGTCTTAAGGTATAATTATTTTGTCAAAAAATTTGTCCGGGTCATGGCTATATTTATAGCATTCAGTGCTTTCGTTAAATGATCGGCAAAGACTGGTGACACTTCCAAACCAGGTTCGGGCAAAGGACTCTTGATAAAACGCATTGATCGCCTTGAGCAGTTTCAGACGCGCTTTGACAAGGAGGGCGATTCCAATTGGCATGGGTATAAACTTTGTTGCTGCCTGATCACATGGAACTCCGTCACCCTGGTTAGTGACTCTGCCAGTGATAGATAACCACAAGGTTTTTTAGTGAAACTGTCCCAAATGAATGATTTTCGTTATTGGATTGCGTTTGCATGCGCCAACCTTCAGACACCATCGAGACTGGAGGCAACCCGGGTAATCAATTGTTGCAATGACGGGCTCAATACGCCTTCATCTTTCCCTTCAAACACATCCAGAGCAGATTGCGCCATGGTTTTACCCAGTTCTACGCCCCATTGATCAAAAGGATTGATCTGCCACAGCACACTCTGCACGAAAACCTTGTGTTCATGCAGGGCGATCAGAGCGCCCATAGAAGCGGGGTCGAGCTGATCAAGCAGGATGATAGAACTGGGGCGATCACCGGGGAAAGTCTGGTGGGGCGCTAAACGATCGGCTTCCGCTTTTTCACCACCACTTTTGAGCAGAGATGCATGGGTTTGCTCATGGTTGCGTCCGCGCATCAGGGCTTCCGCCTGAGCGAAGCAATTTGCCAACAGGATTTTATGATGGTTGATCAAATGGTGATTGGGACGGATGCAAGCGATAAAATCTGCGGGTACGATGCTCTTGCCCTGATGGAGCCACTGGAAAAAGGAATGCTGACCATTGGTTCCAACTTCGCCCCACAACAAAGGCCCGGTATGCCACAAAGCTTCGCCACCCTCGCGCAGAGTACTTTTACCGTTGCTTTCCATATCAAGCTGTTGAAGGAAGGGACATAATAGTTTCAATCGATCATCATACGGGAGAACCGCGTGGGTCGTCCACGAAAAAAAGTTGATGTACCAAGCGCCGAGCATACCCATAAGCATCGGCATATTGCGCTCGATCGGTTCGGTACGAAAATGGCGATCCATTATCCGCGCGCCATCAAGCAATTCATTGAACCGATCCATGCCGATAGCGATAGCGATCGGCAACCCGATGGCGGACCAGAGAGAATAACGGCCTCCTACCCAATCCCACATAGGGAAAATATGTTCATCATCCATGCCATAAGCTCTGGCCTTGTCGGGTTTGGATGTCACCGCCACGAAATGCTTTCCCAGATGTTTTCCCGGCAGTCCAGCATCTAACAGCCAGGCGCGGGCACTGGCGGCATTGGTCATGGTTTCAAGGGTGGTAAAGCTCTTGGACGCAATAATAAACAAGGTGTTGGCAGGATCAAGGCAGCCAAGAATCCTGGTTATTTCAGCACCATCCACATTCGAGACAAACTGCACATTAATGGATGAATCGGCGTAGGGTTCGAGCGCCCGCACAATCATGCGCGGCCCAAGATCGGAACCGCCGATTCCCAGGTTGACCACATTCGTGATCGGTTGCCCGGTGGCCCCTCGCTTTTTCCCCTTGCGCAAAAGATGGCATAATTGAGACATCTTCTCCCTGACCGCCCGGATATCATCTTTAGCGCCAGACAATTCCGCGGAGACCGGGGGATCTTCCCCGCCGCGCAGCGCCACATGCCAGGCGGGACGATTTTCCGTTACATTGATCGGATCGCCCCGAAACAGTCGTTCGATCCATAAGTTCAATGCTGCCGATTCCGCCCATTTCTGGAACAGCGCCAGGGTTTCCCGGGTAATATAATGACGCGAATAATCCAGCCATAATCCGGCAACCTTGATATGAAACGGAGCGTCGGATTTTGCGTTTTCATCACTCAACCGAGAGAGAGGGTTTTGCACCAGACTATCGCGATGCTTGACCATCTGCCTGGTCAAGGTCTCGTCTTTACAGGGATAATTCATGAATCACTCCATTGTAAAATTTATCCCCCGCTATATTGACATGAGGGAAACGATATCATCACATAACTTATGTTAAGATCAAACCAGCAAAGTTTGTAGCGCTGGGCGTTCTGTCTCAGCAAGCTGGATCGTGTCGGATCTATCGCCACGATTCTTCTGCACAGATGTTTATTTAGCCTTTCCCCTTTAATTTTTATAATCGCCTGCCCTTATTGGTACAAGCCCAGGGCAGCAATCCGGGAGCAGCCATGCCTGTTGATATTCGTCCGATTCAGGACCTGCAAGATGATGATCTGCTGAGAAACCGCGTCAAAATGCTGGGTCAGTTGTTGGGTGAAGTCATCCAGGAAAACAGTGGCGAAAAAATCTTTGCCACCATTGAAGAACTGCGCAAAGGTTATATCAGTCGGCATAAACAGGAAGATACGGTATTACGTCTGCATCTATCAGAGTTAATCCGTGAATTGGATTCGACTGATCTGAGAAGCATCATCAATGGCTTTAATCTTTATTTCAGCCTCGTCAATCTGGCTGAAGAAGCATTTCTGCATATGCGCCGTCGTTCACAGGTACATCTGGACCGAGCGTTGTGGACTGGCTCCTTTGATGATACTTTCCGTCTGTTCAAACACCACGGTATGGCGCTCGATGATATCGAACAATTATTGTCTAATCTGCTTTATTTTCCGGTATTCACTGCGCACCCCACCCAGTCCAAACGTCGGGCAGTCCTCGATCAGCACAGCCGCCTTTATCACAGCATCGAGCCGTTGTTCGGTTCCGGGTTGAACGATGTGGAGAAAGATCGGGTGGCCGCTCGTATCAAGCGAATATTGCGCATTTTATGGCATACTGAAAATGTACGCACCCAGAAAATTACCGTTGAGGATGAAATCCGCAATGGTCTGCATTATTTTCCGGCATCGGTGTTCGAAGCCGTGGCGGTGACCTATCGCAAGATCGAGAATGCCTTGATCCGTCATTACGGACCTTTGCCACCCTCGCTGGAAAGGCAGTTGCGCCATAGTGGGTTAATCCATTTCGGCTCATGGGTTGGCGGAGACCGAGACGGTAATCCCAATGTCGTTCCAGAAACAACCCGCATTGCTTTGATTTCCCACCACCAGATGTTAATGCAGGAATATGAGCGCAGACTCACCGAACTGCGTTATCTGCTCACGCACTCGGATCGCCTCTGTAGCATCAGCGATGAACTGCGGGATCACATTAATGAAAGCGAGCAGCGCTTTAGTTCGTTGTTCGAGCAGCGGCCCGAGCGATATCGCCACGAGCCCTATCGGCGGATGGCTTATATCATGTGCGCCCGCATCAGTGCGCGCAACAACGACAGCATGGGCAGCGATTCTCGTCTGGCGTATGAAAACGTGCAAGACTTCAAACATGATCTGCGCTTGATCTACGATTCATTGGTTTACCATGCTGATCGGGATGTGGCTGACGCTGAATTGACGGACTTAATGCGCCTGGTTGAAACATTCGGTTTCCATCTGGTTCATCTGGATATTCGTCAGGAATCTTCCCGGCATACAGAAACCATTGCCGAAATAGCCGATCTTATGGGTCTGGGAAATTACTCCGCCATGGATGAAAAAGCGCGCTGTCATGTTTTGTGCGAGGCGATCAGCCAATCCCGTTCCGCGCCGCGCAATCTGGACTCCATTTCAGCGCCGGCTCGGGACTGTCTGGAAACTTTCCGCATGATAGCGCTGATGCGTGATCGCATGTCAGATCAAGCTTTTGGCAGTTATGTGATCTCCATGACCCATCATGCCAGCCATGTGCTGGAAGTACTTTACCTCGCTAGCCTTTATGGTCTCGCCGGCAAACGCGATGGCGCGCTTTTTTGCAATCTGCGCATAGCCCCTTTGTTTGAAACCATTGAAGACCTCCAGCATACGCAAAGCGTTCTTTCAGATCTTTTCCACATGGATATTTACCGGCAGATGCTTGCCGCCGGTGTTGGCGAGCAGGAAATAATGCTCGGATATTCGGATTCCTGCAAGGATGCGGCATTCTTTCCTCTAACTGGAGACTTTATCAAGCGCAACTGGCGATTGTTGAGTTGAGTCGCAGAACCGGCGTGCCATGCTATATGTTTCATGGTCGTGGCGGATCGATTGGCAGGGGGGGGGGGCCCACCCATGAAGCCATTCTCAGCAGACCACCAGGAACCATCCACGGAAAAATAAAATTCACTGAGCAAGGTGAAGTGATTTCCTACAAATATGCGCACAGCGAGACCGCCGTCTATGAACTATCCATGGGCTTAACGGCTTTAATGAAAGCCACTTATGGCGACTCGAGAGCGCAGGAAACTACTCCTGAGCATTTCCTCCACGCCATGGAAGAAATATGCGCCCTTGGCGAGCAAAGCTATCGCGATCTGACCGAGCGGCAGGAGGGCTTTATGGATTATTTTTATGAAGCCACAGCGGTGGAAGAACTGCAGCGAATGAACATCGGCTCCAGACCAGGACACAGACCCGGACATCGACGGGATAAAACGGGTATCCGGGCGATTTCCTGGGTCTTCGGTTGGTCGCAGTCCCGGCACAATCTGCCCGGCTGGTATGGCATCGGTACGGCGCTCAAGCAGTGGGTCGATGATCGACCCGATCGGTTAAAAACACTCCGGCACATGTATGCTGATTGGGGTTTTTTCTATACGTTGCTGGACAATACCCAGCTTGCGCTTGCGAAAGCCGATATGGTCATAGCCCGCCAATATGCTGAGCTATGTACGGACAATGAACACAGCAGCGTAATTTTTAATCGCATTAAAGCCGAGTACGATCTGACCACGTCCCAGATACTTGCCATTACCGACACCCGCAAGCTTCTGGATCGCACGCCCGTTCTGGCGCTGTCGCTGGCGCGCCGTGCGCCTTATATTGAGCCGATCAATCATGTACAGATCGCACTACTTCCACGAATAAGAGAATCCGCCAATCGGTTCGACAATCCATGGGTGGAATCCCTGCTCGATACCATGACCGCTATCGCCTCCGGCATACGCAATACCGGTTGATACCTGTATCATGATGCCCTCACCCTTCTCCGGGTTGCGTGGTCGAAGTAAATTCCTGGGGAACGAGTATTTCTCGTTAAGGCAGTCTGGAATACTCAAGGGAAATGCACAAGGCGCCTTTCGACTTTCTGAGCCTGCTTCGCTGCCGCAGCGCTTGTTCCCCCCAGGATCTAACTGCGCAACTGCAATGATTTTTTATTATTTGTTGGCGACTTGATGATTGTCTCATCGATAGCATAATATCGTTTGCAAACCAAAGGGAAGTGAACATGCATGTGCTGATCAATACCGGTGGCGGTGATGCTCCCGGACTTAACGCCGTAATTCGCGCCGCTACGCTTTCAGCTCTGAAAAATGGTTGGCGCATATCTGGCATACGCTTTGGATATGAAGGTCTTCTCGACCATGTTGAAAACGGGCTGATTGAACTGACTCCCGAGAAAGTGCGAGGCATCGCTCATCTGGGCGGCACTATTCTCGGCGCTATCAACAAAGGCAATCCCTTTAAATTTCCCGTTCAGGAAGGCGGTCAAACGGTCATTCACGATATTTCCGACGAAGTCGTACAAAGATTCCGGCAAGTTGGGGCGGATGCCCTGATTGCCGTGGGCGGAGATGGTTCTTTAAGCATCGCGCAGCGTCTTTTTGAAAAAGGCATTCCGCTGGTGGGGGTTCCTAAAACGATTGATAATGATCTGGATTGTACGGCCTTTACTTTCGGTTTCGATACGGCAGTTTCTGTTGCCACCGAAGCTATTGGAAGGCTGCATACCACTGCCGAATCTCACCAGCGCGTCATGGTCACTGAGGTTATGGGTCGCTATGCTGGCTGGATCGCTCTGCACTCCGGCATTGCCGGAGGCGCTGATGTCATTCTGATTCCAGAGATTGAATTCGACATGGATCGTGTTTGTGAAAAAATCATGGATCGAGAACACCACAAGCGGCATTTTTCGATTGTGGTAGTCGCCGAAGGCGCCAAACCCAAAGGCGGAACGATAGCGATCAAATCCAAGGAGCTTGGACGGGAAGCCCTGCTGGGTGGTATCGGGGAACAGGTTGCACGCCAGATTTCCGAGCGCACCGGCAAGGAAACCCGAACGATGGTGCTCGGTCATATCCAGCGCGGCGGTTCACCAACAGCGTTTGATCGCCTGATCGCGTTGCGCTTCGGAGCGCAGGCGATTCGGCTGATAAAACAGGGTCGCTTTGGGCGCATGGTCGCCTATCAGCCGCCGAACATGGTGGATGTTCCCATCGTTGAGGCGATAAAACGTATGCGCGGGGTACCGGTCGATAGCGATATCGTGATGACTGCGCGCGATATCGGCATCAGTTTCGGCGATTAAAAAGCGGCATATAAGCTGGATGTGCGCCTACGCTGTTATAATGCCGCAATCACAGGTGGCACCTGCCAGCCGCAGGAGGAGAACGAAGAACGATGTTTGCTACTATCGGGAAGCGTTTACTGGTCAAGTAATCGCTTCTGATCCCGCGCAATTTCTCCCGCACAATTTCGGTTATTGATTCCGTGGGGGGAGCAGGAGGCCAGGGTTGGTGAATTCCTGTTCAATGCCGGTGCTCTGCTGATACTCCACTTCTCTGTGCACTTCGCGCGCGGGCTCAATCAGGGCGTCGCGTCCCAGTTTATAGCTCTGTTCGCGCACGATCAGCCAGTAGGCTTTATTGAGTTCCAGTGCGCGTTCCGGTGTCGGGTAGAGCACAAAACCGACATCCCGATGTAACCGGGCTACAGCCTCGGCGTGTAATTGCCCATTCTCGTTAAAAAAACGCTGGATCAATTCCTGATTTTGGCGAAATTCATCACCGCCGCCATTTTGTTCCAGATAGGTAGAATAAGCGTAGCGACCATCCTTTCTGATCGGTTCAGGCGCGCCGGAAAAATCATACGCGCTGGCATGACCCCAGCCATGGCTAGGGGTAGAAAAAGGCAGTTTGCGGGGAAAGGCAAAGCTGCTGTCGCTCGTGGTGCCCAATCCCCCATGGCAACCGATACAAAAAGCGCTTTCTTCGAAACTCTGCGGGCGCAGTTTCCCTTCGGTATCCTCGATAAAGCCCTGATAAATCCAGCCACTCCCATTGCTGATACCATGCTCGGCATCACCAAAAATGGTTTTCAAGCGATCAGGGAAATCATGTTTTTCCTTGATCTCTTCCCCGGATGATTCAATCAGATCGGAATAACTCAGCCATAAATCCTTACGTGCGTAGCGCAATTCTTTCATGCGCGCCGCCATCATAACTCTGCCGTTATCACCTATATCGAGATAGCGAACACTATGAAGAAATTCGGTGCCTTCAGGATACAAACCAGCCGCGGCATGCAAACGTCCCTGTTGTTGCTTTAAAGCAGCCTTCCCGACAAAATGCATTGCAATCCCGGCCCGGGGATTCCAGGTATAGGCGATATGCTCAGCTATCCCAAGTTTGCCATCGTTGTTGAGGTCGGAATTCAATAATCGCTCATCAACGGGATGAATGGAAATGTCCTGCTCTCGCATCAGGGATTCAACAATCGCCAGATTGACCTTGTAGATCGCAGGATCATAATCTCCCTGCTGGTTTTGACGAAAAGCATCCGGCAGTCGAATCAGCGCATCGCCAAACGAACCATTGGCTGGCCAGAAGGTACCCGGGAACGGGTAATACTGGAAGGCACGCCAACCACTGGGTTCGCCATCGGGCGCATAATCAAAACCATCCGGGTCAAACTTGAAAAAAGCATCAGGAGTATAGCCATTCCAGATCCCGTTACCATCCCGATCCCACTGCGCTGCCTCTTGTTCCAGCCGCTGACGCAGCAGTAGAGTCTGTTCGCCCTGTTTGTAATTGTCGCGGCGAATATAAGCCAGGATTGTTTCATCACCGACTTTGCTTCGCTGCTCGCTTCGATCCTTGAACAGATTGCTCCAGCGGTTGATCAGAGCATAGTCCGGAAAGTCATAACCCAACTGCAAGTCGGCATCGTTGGTGAAATTGGGGCGCTGCGGTTGAGCGTGGCAAGTATAGCAAGGGTTGTGCACATCCCCGCGAGAATCGATAGTTTTGGTATAGCATTGTGGCGGGATATAGGCCGTTTCATTATCAAGATGCTCCTGCGACACAGCGGCGGCTCCTGATAGAGCCGCCACACCTGTCAACAGCGATAAATAAAAGCGCACAGCCTCAATCCATGGCGGGGAACGGACCAATATATCCGGTATACCCGCGCAACTCAGCTGGATCGTTCATTTTTTCCTTATCGGATTCGCCGAACGGATGTTGAACAACGCTCATAAGATAGGCCCAGCCGTTGATATTGGGGTAGAAATACGGCGATGTGGTTTCAGATCCGTAGGGTGTCGTCTGGATGCGCGTGAGCTTCTTGCTGGAAAGGTTATAAGCCCAGACCATGTCGTTTTGATGACCGCTGCCTGTGTCCTCGCCAATAATCAGCGTATTGTAACCCGGCATGAATGTGAGATTATCCGGGCTGGCGATACCATCGAGGCTGCATTTACTGGCGGAAAATGGCCCATCAGGGTCGTAGGCTGGGATCGGGCTGGAAGGATCGTAGGCTTGCGTCATCTTTCCTTCCACAATGCCACTGATACTTTGGGCGACATAGCGACTACCCAAGGAAAAACCTGGTTGAATCTTCATGCCGTAAACCGTACCGCAGGCATTGTAAGGCAAACGAATATGATTGGGTCCGCCAACATCGTATTTTGAATTGGGGCTGCCGTTGCGGCTGAAATCTTCCATACCTCTGGCGAGATCACTGACTGCAAAGTATAAAGTGGATGTACGGGGATCAAATGTAATACCCTCGCCTTTGCGCAATTCCGTGGTGGCACCCTGTAAGGCAGCATAGCGTCGGGTTTCCAGGCGCGATGCTATCGTATCCATGCCAGGTCGAACGCGCAGACACTCCTGCATGCCGTCGTCATGACCATGGTTGACCGAAGTAAGACCCGCCGGGCAGCGTCCCTGCTCATCAGGATCGGTCACATCGAACAGATCGGACAATGACAACCTGGCATCGACAAACCGTTTAATGACCTTGCTATCGGCATGACCGAGTGGAACCCAGCGGATGCGGGCCGAACCGCCATGCTCGGCGCTGATCTGTTGCCAGCGCATGGCGTAAAGATTTCCCGCGCTCAAATCACCGGCTCTATCCGCGATGAACATATAGAAACCGACATTGGTGCCATCATCGCTGATGTATACGGTGCGTTGATCCGGCATCACATAAGGCAGTTCAATGGCTAATCTGCCTATCGCGTAATGTTTGGTTACCGTAGCATTTTCAAAACTGCGCACCTTGACCTCAATCGGCCAGCCATAATCATAAGGATTGAGCTCCAGCAAATCGCCGGCGTAATAATCCGCCATCGGAGCGTAATAATCATCGATTTCACCCGTGACAGGATCACGTTGACGCATATCGGGCTCGTATTCTTCGCCGCCCAAATGCGTATTCCATGGTGTAACACTGCCGGCGCAATGCACCCATCCACCACGCACGCCGGAAAAGTTCAAAGGGCGAGTACTCACGGCGGAAAGCATGCCCGTTTGTGGGTTCTGATCGAGTTCGCTCAGATACATGGCGCCCGGGCGGCTTTCAAAATGAGACACCATAAAAAGCCCGGAGTCCAGATTCAGCAGTGAAGAAAAATCGTTGCTGTTTGAAATACGCTTTGATCCGTCTTCTGATATCAGCGAATTGCCAGCGGCATCGATCAACTGACCGAAGACGTGATCGCCCGCCTGCTCACCGCTGCGCAGAATCGTTTGATAGCCAATATTAATTTCCTCGCCATCGACCATTGCCGACGGCGAAACCAGAATTGAGCGTTTTTCCTCATCGGTTTCTGGCGCTTTTACTGGAGTAAAGTTAATTTCCCCACTGTAACCCAAAATTGTACAGCTCAACAAGGCTGTTAAGGTAGCCAGACCCCGAATAGGCTTGCCATATTTCATACCGCTTCATCACTCCAGATTATATGCAAGAATTTCAAGCTATTATGCCCCTATTGCATGACAGTACGATGAAAGGCATTCGCTAAGGAGCTTCTGAGCAAGCGTTCATGTGTGGTTTAGCCACTGAAATTAGCGAATCAACTCTGGGATACGCATATCCATATCCGTGGTCATTCTTGACGAGTCATCATCTATGGCGTTGAGCCGATGTTGAGAATGCGCGTCCATCCAGCGCCGTCATTATCGTTCATCACCCAGATATCTCCATGAAATACCGCCATGGCTTCGACTTTTTCCAAAAGATAGTGATTTTCCCTGACCAGATCCTTCACCAGCTTTTTGTTCACCACATTGCCGGAATAAACCTCTGATGCTTTCACTTGATAGACACGCTTGATTTCCGCCTCGGCGCCTGCGCCTTTATCACGCTCAAGCAGCAGCAAAGTCTCATCGTTGATGAGTGCTACGGCGGACAAACCTGTCCATAATTTATCGGGTCCACTGCTGTGGGTATCCAGGGGATAGAATGCCGCTTCAGCCTGCCGGGTCTCGGGCTGGTATTTGATAATGGCAGCTTGCTGATCTGTGGTGGAAAAACCGCGTTGCACAACGAGGTAGATGGTCTTGCCGTCACTGCTGACATCGACCCCTTCAAAACCCCATTTCCCAGGGTCGCCGAGTTTCGGTATCAACGATTCAAGCGGCCAATGGCGATGCTCAATCCATCCATCGGGGCGAACCAGCAACAACTGATTTTCAGCGCCTGTTTTTCCTTCAGATGCAACCCAGAAGCCCTGATGCGCTTCCGACCAGGCAATGCCTTCCGGATCGATTGAAATCGCGCCCTGAGCATCCCTCAGCGGGCTTGTCTGATCAATCAGCAACCGACCTTGATCCAGTTCAGCGGGATTGATGCGCAAAATGCGTGATGGCGTCATAGCGTTATCGGGTACGCTGTAAAAAAAGGCGCCATCTGAAGTCAAACCTGAAAGCGCCGACCACGGGATCATGGTATTGGAAGCCATCAGAACAGGCTCACCGCTGGAGGATGGCCAGCCCTGGGCCTTAAAGCCAAAAATATCAATGGTTCCATCATTTTCATTGGCTGCAACGAACAATCCCATATCCGCCCGTTCATCCATCGCTAACAGACCTTCGGGAGATTGGCCTGTCGGTAAAAACTGAATAAATTTGGGTGAAGCAGGTTTCGACACATCATGAACTTCGACGAATGAACCCCGTTCCGAGGCTGCGAACAAATAACGCCGTCCATCATAAACCCCGCTTGTGATCCCTTCCATTTCGATACCGCGTTTGCCTGATCGCGAATCCGGATAGTGACCATAAAGAACAGCCAGACGATCCGACGCACTGGCGGATTCAAATACCACCCTGCCCTTCAAGTCAAACAGGGTAAAACCACGTCCGCCGGAATATTCATTGCGTCCAAAAGTATTGTATCCAGTATCTCCCTCGTTAGCGGTGGCGAAATGTTTGGGTCCGACCCAGGTAATGGCGTCGGGTTCACGTCGTCCTTTCATACTATCCACCAGGGCGATTTCACCATCATTATGCACATCTGCGTCTTGAATCCGCTCCACCGTCCCGAGTGAAAATATCCGCGTCAATTCAGGGTGCGCCGGATCGCCAATATCGATCAGAGCTACGGCATTGTTCTCCTGCAAAGTTACCAGCGCCTGAGTTCCAGTCTGATGGATCGCGATATATTCAGGCTGGGGATCCGTGGGATACTGCGCATTTTTCAGATCTTCCGGCAGAAAATCCACGCGACGAACGCCACTGGATATACCCCCATATAAATCCTGTAAACCGATGATGTTTACATATCCCGGGCGTTTGCCCGGCAGATTGTCTTCATCTTCCTCATCCTCAATAGCGACAAGCGCCAGCAGATCCGAGCCCTCGCCGGCAAGATAAACAGAATCCGGACCAATACCCACAGTCTTGGTTTTCACCAGGCGCGGTTTTTCACGAATGTTTAGATCATAGACCCGCAATAATCCCGGATAGGGCTTGTGCGCGTCGTCTCCCATGCGTACTGCGACAACGGCATAGCGGCCATCGACTGTCAGTGCTGCCGATGTTGGCTCACCCACACCATTCTCCCTGACATCGACATGAGAAAGAATTACGGGATGATAAGGGTCGGAGATCTCAATGAGCCCAATCCTCCCCTTCTCGGCATCGGTATAGATCAACAGATCGCCATCAGGTGCAGCGCTAATGATCTCGGCCACACCGCTGACCGGAACCTGGGCAATCCGTGCAAAACCCGCTTCAGCAGATGCCTCGTGTTTCCATATAAAAGGACTAAAAAGTAGAAAGGCGAAAAAGCTGAACGTCAAAAAAGTTGCTTGCCTTGCCATGGATTCTCCTGTATCGAATAAAAAAACAGCTGCAATAGTCTGCCGGATAAGGGTGACAGCATCTTTGCCATGCCCTGCGGTTCTTGCCGAGACATGAACGCGCAGATGCGAATTCAATACCACCAAGGGATAAACACAAATAAATCTCTTTAAATAAAAACATATTCATGTGAAATTTTCATGATCATGCAGTATTTTATCGAACGCTCGAAAAGCTCTCTTCGTTCAGACTTGATCAGAGGTTCCTTAGTGGTACGTTATGGATTGGCAGCGGTAAAATGCCATGATGATCCCTGTTCGTATGATCGGACTATTAGCTGAACACGGATCAAGTTTGCTTCCGTCACCCCGTGGTGACAAGTTGCGCATGGAGCGCTCCAAATCGGCCCGGATTCTATACCAGGCACCCAGGCTGACCAGTCACCCAGGGAAGTGATTCAGGTTTTCTGTAATAACTGGCAATAGACATGAAAAAGGTTATATACTGGCGATAATAGCAGTCACCTTGAGCTGGATTAGGAGCAGGTATGGCGCAACCGATGCAAGGCAAGGATAGCGATCCTGAAGAAACCCGGGAATGGATTGAAGCGCTTGAGAGCGTCTTGGCCAATGAAGGGTCGGAACGGGCGCATTTTCTGCTTGAAAGCCTGATTGATCACAGTCGGCGTGTCGGGATAGATATCCCTTTTTCCGCCACTACCGCTTATGTCAACACAATTTCCACCGGGCAACAGGCGAAAAGTTCTGGCGATGCCGCCATGGAGTGGCGCTTGCGCTCGATCATCCGCTGGAATGCTACAGCCATGGTGATGCGCGCCAATCGTGAACATCATGGGATCGGCGGACATATTGCCAGCTTTGGTTCTTCAGCCACACTCTATGATGTAGGTTTCAATCATTTCTTTCATGCTCCGAGCGAGGGACATGGCGGTGATCTGTTGTATATTCAAGGTCATTCAGCGCCGGGAATTTATGCGCGCGCCTTTCTTGAAGGGCGCCTGGATGAAAACGATTTGATGCGCTACCGTCAGGAAGCCAACGCCCCCGGCCTCTCATCGTATCCCCATCCATGGCTGATGCCACAATTCTGGCAGTTTCCCACTGTTTCTATGGGATTACCACCCATCATGGGCATTTATCAGGCGCGCTTCATGCACTATTTGCACAATAGAGGCATCATTGACGCCTCGAAGCGCAAGGTCTGGGTATTTTTGGGCGATGGCGAAACCGATGAGCCTGAAACCCTGGGTGCTATCGGCATGGCGGCGCGGGAAAAACTTGATAATCTTATTTTTGTCATTAACTGCAATTTGCAGCGGCTTGATGGTCCGGTTCGCGGCAATGGCAAGATCATTCAGGAACTCGAAGGTACCTTTCGCGGCGCCGGCTGGAATGTGATCAAGCTTCTATGGGGTTCCTACTGGGATCCTCTACTGGCGCGCGACGACAAAGGGTTGTTGCGCCAGCGTATGGAAGAAGCGGTCGATGGTGAATATCAAACCTACAAGGCCAAAGGCGGCGCTTATACCCGGGAGCATTTTTTCGGGAAATATCCGGAACTAAAAGAAATGGTTGCACATATGTCTGATGAAGATGTATGGCGTCTGAACCGGGGCGGACACGACCCGCATAAAATCTACTCCGCCTATCACGCGGCTGCCAGCCACGAGGGACAACCCACCGTTATTCTGGCGAAAACGGTCAAGGGTTATGGCATGGGGGAATCGGGTGAAGGGCAGAATGCCACACATCAGCAAAAGGAAATCAGCGAACAGGCACTGCGTGCATTCCGTGATCGATTTCAGATTCCGATATCTGATGCGGAACTCACAACGATACCTTTTTATCGCCCCGCCGAGGACAGTCCGGAAATCACTTACATGAAAGAGCGCCGCAAGGAACTAGGCGGTTATCTGCCACAACGGCGTATGAAGGTTAAGGCGTCTCTGGATATCCCGGATCTTTCCTTATTCGAATCCGTGACCAAAGGCAGCGGTGAACGTCAGATTTCCACCACCATGGCGGCAGTGCGTCTCGTAACTTTGCTGTGCCGCCATAAAGAACTTGCGCCCAGAATCGTTCCCATCGTCCCCGATGAAGCGCGCACCTTTGGCATGGAAGGCATGTTTCGACAGTTGGGTATCTACGCCCCATCCGGTCAGCTTTACGAACCGGAGGATATGGGGGAAATTGCCCATTACAGGGAAGATGTTAAGGGTCAGATTCTAGAGGAAGGCATCACCGAAGCTGGCGCGCATTGCTCATGGCTGGCTGCAGCAACCGCCTACAGCAATCACGGCGTTCAGATGATTCCGTTTTACTTTTTTTATTCCATGTTCGGTTATCAGCGGGTCGGGGATCTGGTCTGGGCGAGCGGAGATAGTCGCGCTCGTGGATTTCTGCTTGGCGGAACCGCCGGGCGCACTACTCTGGCGGGCGAAGGTCTACAGCACCAGGATGGTCACAGCACCCTGATGTACAGTCAGGTGCCCAACTGTCTGGTTTATGACCCTTGTTTTTCCTACGAACTCGCCGTCCTCATGCATGATGGACTTGAACGCATGGTGCATCAGCAGGAAGATGTCTTCTATTACTTGACCATCATGAACGAAAATTATGAGCAGCCACCGATGCCTGATGGCGTCGAGGAAGATATTATTCGTGGCATGTATCATCTGTCAAGTCATGAGGCTGAAGGCGAACGCGTGCAATTGCTGGGCTCAGGCACTATTTTACGTGAAGTGATAGCGGCGGCGGAAATGTTGGCTCGGGACTTCAACATTGCCTCGGATATTTGGAGCGTCACCAGCTTTACCGAGCTGCGGCGCGACGCACAGCGCACATTTCATGACCGCTCCTATCATTCCGATCAGCCCGTCAGCCCCAGTTATCTCGAGCTGTGTCTTCAACGCATGACGGGCCCTATCATAGCCGCCAGCGATTATATGCAACTTTTTGCCCATCAGATTGCCCCTTATGTGAGCGGCACGTTCATCGCCCTTGGCACCGATGGTTTTGGTCGCAGCGATACACGGGAAGCTCTGCGTGACTTTTTCGGCGTGGATCGCAGGCATATCGTTCTGAGCGCGCTGCTCGGTTTGCTCGAAGAAGGCAAATGTCATGAAAATGCCGTCAGGCAAGCGATTGAGCGTTACGGTATCAACACCGATAGAGTCTGGCCACCGCTAAAGTAGCATAGCCGGAAATTGATATTACCAAAATTATCATAATGGGGAACCATGAGTAATTTACAGGAAATCAAGGTGCCGGATATCGGCACATCGGATGAAGTTGATGTAGTGGAAGTCCTGATTAAACCCGGTGATACCGTTGCGCCGGAAGATCCGCTGATCACCATTGAAAGTGAAAAATCTGCTATGGATATGCCTTCTCCGCTCGGTGGGGTAGTCCGTGAAATACATCTCGCACCTGGAGATAAAGTCTCGCAAGGGAGCCTTGTGCTCACCCTGGAAATCGCGGAGGAACCTTCTGAGAATTCCGCCGGTTCTGAAGCAGCGGCATCACAACAGGAAGCGAAGCCAGATAGGACCGACAGCCAACAGAAAACACCCGGATCTGGTGACGATGAATCCGCTCAGAGCGAATCTCCAGGTCAGAAACGCGAAGCATCGCCAGCTGATGATGTGCCCATCACTGTAACAAATCCTGAAGGTGCGGTCATTGATGCCGAATCCTTGCGCAAAGCACACGCCAGCCCATCAGTCAGGCAACTGGCGCGCGAACTTGGGATTAATCTTGCCCATATTCAAGGCAGCGGAGCCAAACAACGCATTCTGAGGGACGATGTTAAGAAATTTGTCAAACAACGCCTAAAGGAAACACCGCAGCAATCGCACGGTGGTATCCCGCCGATTCCGGTGGTGGATTTCTCCTGTTTTGGCCCAACGGAGACTGTAGCTCTGCACCGTATCCGGAAACTAACCGGAGAGACCCTGCACCGCAGTTGGCTTAATATTCCGCATGTCACGCAATTTGATGAAGCCGATATTACCGAGCTTGAAGCTTTTCGGCGCCAGGAAAAGGAAAACGCTGCCGCATCAGGTATACGCCTTACCACCTTGGCTTTTTTGCTGAAAGCATGCGCGCGTAATCTGTTGCAGCATCCGAATTTTAATGCATCGCTGCATCCCGACGGTGCACAATTGATTCTGAAAAAATATTGTCATATCGGCGTGGCTGTGGAAACCCCAAAAGGTCTGGTCGTACCAGTGGTGCGCGATGTCGCCCACAAAGGGGTATTTGAACTCGCCGGAGAACTGGAGGAAATTAGTCGTAAAGCCCGCGAGGGTCATATGCCTCCAGATGCGATGAAGGGGGGGTGTTTTACCATCTCCAGTCTGGGCGGGATCGGAGGTACGGCTTTCACACCTATTATCAATGCCCCGGAAGTTGCGATACTTGGCGTTTCACGTCATCAATATAAACCGGTATACCAGAATGGGGAATTTATCCCCCGGCTGATGCTGCCACTGAGCCTTTCTTACGATCACCGAGTCATTGATGGCGCGGATGCCGCGCGATTTATTGTCGAGTTGTCGAGATTACTCGCAGACATCAGACGCTTGATGCTCTAAGGAACCTCTGAACTGTTTTGAATCGTATTTTCTCCAATAACCGGGGAACCTCTTATGGCGAAAACCCTTGAAGTAACGGTGCCTGATATTGGCAATGTAGACCATGTCGATGTGGTGGAAGTTTTGGTGCAGGTCGGTGATACGGTTGCGCTGGAAGATCCGGTCATTACCCTGGAAAGTGAAAAGTCAGCCATGGATCTGCCATCACCCGCGGCAGGTGTAGTCCAGGATGTTTTTGTTAAATCCGGGGATCAGGTGGGACAAGGCAGCAGGGTATTATTGCTGGAATTAACAGAATCCGCCAATCAGGAACCGGCGCCATTCGCATCAGTTGCCCGTTCATCCTCTGATCCTGCCAGCGGGAAAAGCGAACGCGGCGATGCCGGGAAAAAGGACGAAAGTGGTGCCTTTGATATCGATGTCGTGGTGCTCGGCGGCGGCCCCGGCGGTTATACTTCCGCTTTCCGCGCGGCGGATCTGGGGCTGAAAGTGGCGCTGGTGGAAGAGCGCGAAACCTTGGGCGGTGTGTGTCTCAACGTAGGATGCATTCCATCCAAAGCGCTGTTACACTCGGCAAAAGTTATCGAAGACACTAAAGATATGGCAGCCCATGGTTTGCATTTCGGTGCCCCCGAAATCGATCTCGATGCCTTGCGCCAATGGAAAGAAAGCATTGTTCATCAACTGACATCCGGACTGTCTGCGCTGGCGAAAAAACGCGGAATTGAAGTCATTCGCGGCACAGGGAAACTGCTTGATCCGCACCATTTGCAAATTACAAGCAGCGGGAATGAACGATCCTTGCATTTCAAAAACATTATTCTCGCTACCGGTTCGAGTCCGATATGGCCCAAAATCTTTCCCGCTGATGATCGGCTCATGGATTCCACCGGCGCGCTGGATATCAAGGATATTCCCGGTAAATTTTTGATTGTTGGCGCCGGAATTATCGGCCTGGAAATGGCCACCATTTATCAGGCGCTCGGCAGTGAGATCACCATCGTTGAGATGGCAGAAACGTTACTGCCCATGGTCGATCGGGATATTGCCAAACCCTTGATTAAACGCCTGGAGAAAAACTGCACCATATTGCTCGATACGCAAGTCTTGGCAGTAGAAATCAAGGATGACCAATGGCTGGAGGTTGCATTCTCAAACGGTGAAAAACAATCATTCCATCGCATTCTGGTGGCAGCCGGGCGGCGAATCAATGTGGAACATCTCAACGTCGAGAAGCTCGGCATCCACCTGACCGATACAGGATTGATTGCTGTCGATGAATTCATGCGCACCAGTATCGAGAATATTTTTGCCATCGGCGATATTGTGCCCGGATCCATGCTTGCGCATAAGGCGACGCATCAGGGCAAAGTAGCAGCTGAAGTCGCTGCTGGGGAGAAATCCGCCTTTGATGCCCGGGTCGTCCCCTCGGTTGCTTATACTGATCCTGAAATCGCCTGGGTCGGGCTAAATGAGACGGAAGCTGCCGCTCAGGGCATCCGAGTGATTAAAGGCGTTTTCCCATGGGCGGCCAGCGGACGCGCCATCGGGCAGGCGCGCAGCGAAGGGCTCACCAAATTATTGTTCGACGCAAATACGCAAAGGATTATCGGCGGCGCCATCGTTGGCGTCTCCGCCGGAGAATTGATCAGTGAAGTAGCATTGGCCATTGAAATGGGCGCCGATGCTGAAGATATAGCGTTGACCATTCACCCGCATCCCACACTCTCGGAAACCGTTGCCATGGCAGCGGAAATGGCGACAGGCACCATTACGGATTTATTGCCACCAAGAAAACCACGGCAGCGTTAACTACCGGGCGCACCGCGTTTTTCATGGCATCCTGGCTTTTCTTCGGTTAAAGTTTCGCCTGTTGAATTGAATGCCAACGTCGCCAATAATCGGGAATTTGCGAAACGCAGCGTAGCACATTGTGCGAGTTCATTTCAAGACTACCGAGCGGAGTTCGGACTTTATACACCAAGATCCTCTGCCCATCGGTCTAAAATCATGTCCGCACAGGAAACAAAATACCACACTCTTCATCATGCTCTGCTTCCGAAAATAAAAACTGCCCCCGCGCGATGGCAACCTTCCTTCCGGGATCATGCCAGGCATCTGCTGTGATGCTAACCAGGCGCCGCCCTTTTCGCTGAACTTCGCACTGTGCGTACAGCGTGGCTTCTCGACCCGCACGCAGATAATCAATGGAAAAATCGATCATGCGTATCGGTAATGTTGCGCTATCGGCGGCGCATAGATGGTTCAAATGACACACCATGGCCTGTTGCAGAAATCCAGCGATAGCACCACCATGCAGGGCCGGCAAAAAGATATTGCCAATGTTTTTTTTGTTAAATGGCAGCACAAATGTTGGCAGACTAGATTGAACGGCTTTTGTTTCCAATAAATCCGTTGGGTCCTGGGATTTGGAATCCAGGAATTCGCCGGGTTGCATCCTTATGCCCAGCATTGAGGCATAAGGACTATCGGCAGAAATCGGTACCGTTGGTGGCGCAGATAAATCGTTCATAAAAATCATGGCCTGAGTGAGAAATGGAATAGAAGAATAAAAAACCTCAAATCAAAAAGCGGGGCTTTATTAATGATAATCCCAGTGACTATAGTCTAAAAAGCTTTACGGGCAAATAAATTATTGACATATAAAATACCTTGGGTGCGAAGAATTCGGGAATGATGCGCTCAAGTAAAATTTGAGGTATTGAGGATTGGCATGAAATTTCCCGGACAGCAGCGCTGCATAATAAACTGACAGCTTATGAAAAAGCCCAATTACATTCGACGTCAGGGAACCTCTGAACAAGTCATGAACCCGGTTTTTGCGTCCCTACTGGCCCAGCTTCATTGTGGTAAATCTTCGCCATAGCCCTGCTATATCGCGCAATTTATCCCGAGAATCTGAACATGGGGAATCACGCCTGAGCTTCGTCCAGACTTGTTCAGAGGTTCCTTGGGCGTTAAAGTTACAGTCCCAAACAAAGGAGACCATGGTAAAATGCGCACTTGGCAGCACCAGGTTGGATTTTTTTGAGCCTTGGATCGATTGCAACAACATGATATGAATATGAAATAGAAGAAATTTTCCATCAGCAATTGTATAGCACCGAAGGCGTGGTTAGTCAGCGTGCCCCGAGTTGTGAATACTATACCCGTTATCTAAAATAATTTCGGTCTGGAGACATAAATGTGAGTACCAACAAGCCCCTTATTAGTAAATTGAACTGCCAGACGCAGCATTGATCGATGAGTACTAAACCGGGGAATAAAGAACCTGTAGACATCGAAGCTTACCAACAGTTGTTTGCACCCTATGAAGATCAATTGCAACAGTTTACGGTGCGGGAAAATGAGTTTGGTGGTCGATTCGCCCTTTTGTTTCGCAAGGTGATCCGTTTATTGGTTATCCCCGGCGGTATCAACGAAGACATACCAAGGATGTTTATCGAAGTAGCGTGGCACTATCTCCAGAAGGATGCCGATATAATTCGGCACTTCAGCTATGAGGAGAACCGCCACTTCTTTCTCAGTGATCTGTATGATTGGTTAAGGGTGCAGGAGCTAAAAAAATGCCGGGTCAAGGAAAATCAAGATTAAGGCCACCTTGTTCAGATACCATCTCCCATGTATATCCACAAGCCCCTATGTGACACGTGGACAATACGCTTTTTGGTGTTTTAACACAGCGAAACAAATATGAACCAACTTCATCACAGCGCCAGGGGCAGACATTTTTGGCTTGCCTCTTTTCAATAGGTGCTGGTATAAATCACGCGCATCCGGGTTGTAGCGAATCGCAACAATAGCAGACATATAAAGCTTCGCTCTCACAATACCGCTTCCAGCCTTCGATAATTTCGCGCGACCTCGTACGCTACTACCCGATTCCCTCACCACCGGGACCAGCCCTGAACAGGTTGCACAGGCTTGTGCTTTATCAAACGAACGGCTGCGCAGCACGCTCAACAGGCAGCGTGATACAATCGGCCCTATTCCGGGAATACTTTTCAACAAATCCTCATCTCGCTTTAGTGTCGGATGCTGGTTGATGTGATCTTCGACTTCCTTTTCCACCCGATCCTTCTCCGGATTCAGGGCTTCCAACACAGTCTCGATCGAGTCCCTTACCACCGTTGAGACCTCGCTGATCTGTCTGTTTTTGACTCCGCGCATCCTGAAATAGGCCTTTCACCGCTCAAGAATTCCATTCTCACAGAGCTACATTGTTCAGCGAAATGGCTATGATGGCATATTCCGTCGTACCCTCAACTGTAGATAAACCCACAGGGGGCAGAAATTGTACTGTAGTCAATCCGACAACGCAGGCTATACATTGAAAAACCTCTTGAAATCCTGGTGTATAGCATATCATATGAGTCAGGCACGCTATTTGCATATAAATTTTTAGACTAAAGGCTTGCCCAGATTACAGTAGACAGGATAATGAGCAAACTTGTTTTTTATGAGAAACCACGCTGTATCAGCAATCAGCGGCAGAAGAAATATTTGCGCTCATTGGGGATCACCTTTGAGGTAAAGAATCTGTTGAGTGAGCCGTGGACAGTCGAGAACCTGCGGTCATTTTTTGGGGAAGAACCCATCCACCGATGGTTCAATTCCAGCGCGCCGATGGTCAAGTCGGGCGAGGTTGATATACACAGAATCGATGCACAGCATGCCCTCAAGTGGATGATTAACGAGCCATTATTGATTCGTAGACCACTTCTCGAGCTTGGAACAATCAAACAGTCGGGTTTTGAACCGGGTCCTGTTCTGAGCGCGTTGAAGATAACACTGGAGCCGCCAGAAGATTTACAGTCCTGCTCCAGGCCAAAGACAGAAATGGATTGCAAGGAGACAGGATGAAAGACGCCGTTGATGTATCCAGTCATCGGAATGCTGTCGAGTTTGCCGATGGCGTATATTGGATCGGCGCGCTTGACCCGACCCTGCGCACGTTTGACATCATTCTCAGTACCGCAAATGGCACCACCTACAATGCTTATATGGTGAAGGGCAGTGAAGGTATTGCGATCGTTGATACCGTAAAAGAAAACTTCAGCGATGAGTTTTTTGCCCGGCTGGAATCTGTGGCGGACTACGAAGACATAAAAGTTATCGTGCTCAATCACCTGGAGCCGGATCACAGCGGCGCCTTGCCGGAACTGATGCGCCGGGCGCCCCAAGCCAAGCTGTATATCTCCAGGAAGGCCACGCCGATGCTCAAGGCCTTACTCAAACCTGCAAAAGCGGCGCTTGAATATACGACCGTGACTACTGGCGATAGCGTGAGCCTGGGTGATCGTACCTTGCGTTTTTTGCACACGCCTTTCCTGCATTGGCCGGATACCCAGTGCACCTATCTGGAGGAGGAAGAGGTTCTTTTTTCCGGTGATGTTTTTGGCTGTCACTTCTGTGACAAGCGCCTGTTCAATGATCGGGTGGGTGATTTTCGATTCTCGTTTGAATACTATTACGCCCATATCATGCGCCCCTTCAAGTCTCATGTGCTGGATGCGTTGAAACTAATCGAGCCGTTAACGTTCCAGCAGATCGCCCCGACCCATGGTCCAATCTTGCGAGAGAAACCCAGGAGCTATGTGACACGCTATCGGGAACTGTCCACCCCCAGTCTTTCCCGTGAGATGGATTCGATAGTTCAAACCCTGATCATCTTTTACATGAGTTCTTACGGGAATACTGCACGCATGGCCGATGAGATCAGTGAAGGTGCGGGTGAGGTGGAAGGGGTGCGGGTATCGCTCTACGATCTGGAGGGCGGTGTGATCGATCCTTTTGTAGATCTGATCGAAGACGCCGACGCTTTGCTTTTCGGCTCGCCTACCATCAATGGCGATGCAGTCAAACCGGTCTGGGATCTGCTTTCCTCTCTGGCGGTGATCAATATCAAAGGTAAGCTGGGCGGGGCGTTTGGTTCTTACGGCTGGAGCGGTGAGGCAGTATCGATGATCGAGGATCGCATGGAGGGGCTCAAGATGCATATCCCGAAGGAAGGGATCAGGATTAAATTGATCCCTTCCGACGAAGAACTTGAGAAGTGCCGAACATTTGGACGGTGGATCGCTGATGAGTTGGTTGGCAACCATGAGGCTATAATGAACTAAGGAACCTCTGAACAAGTCATGAACCCGGTGCCTGCGGTGAGCGAAGTCGAACCCGCTTGCGTCCCTGCTGGCCCAGCTTCATGGTTGACAATTTTCGCAAGAGCCCTGCTAACCCGTGAATCTGAACATAATGAATTGCAATCACCTTCGTCCAGACTTGTTCAGAGGTTCTCTAAGTTACAAGCCACTCCTCAGAACCATAGGCGCAGCCCTGTCACAAAAGCGATCTTTTCGGGATCTTCCCCAGCGGCGCGTGTAAAATCAGCCGTCTCGCCCACATCGCGGGCAATGGAAACTCCGATATAAGGAGCAAACTCCCGCACGATTTCATAACGCAGGAGCATCGCAGCCTCCAGCGTACTCAACCCGGAGCCGATACCTAAGGCATCCACATCCTGTAGTGCAAAATTCAATTTCAGGCTCGGCTGCCATATCAAACGCTGAGTCAGACGCAGATCATATTCGGCTTCAAAGCGCATGGAAATGTCAGCTTCATCACTCATATAAGCCGATGCCCTGACTTCGATCCACTGAGGCGCCAAGCCCTGAACGCCCAGCATAGCGTAGGTGTTGACGGGATGCGGTTTGAAATCGTGGCGCACGCCGATCCTGAGATCAAAAAAATCGGTTAAATAGCGACTGTAACCTGCTTGAACCTGCACTTCATCGAAAGTATCTTCACCGGCAATGGTTTCACCTTCCGAGCTAAACCACAGCCGGTTTTTATCGCTTCCGTACCAACCACCACCATCCCAACCCAGCCCTTCCTGATCATCGGACAACTGATATTCGAGCCGATCCACCTCCAGCATGAATACCCGGCCACCACCCATGGATTTTTTCAGCTCTTGTCGCGACTGCTCCATTTCCTGTTCACCATAGCGTGCATTCGCCCCTGACTGCTGCGCTTCAACGAGCAAGCATGGAATCGTGCAGATGATTAACATCAAAACGATCCTGAGGCTGGTTATCATGATGATATGTCCTTTTCACGCACTGATACGCTGTGAAACATGCCGGCGTGCATATGATAAAGCAGATGACAATGAAACGCCCATTCACCCGGCGCATCGGCGGTGATATCCACCGACAGTCTTTCAGCCGGTTTAACCACGATGGTATGTTTGCGCGGTTGATAATGGTGATTACCCGTAACAATTTCGAAAAACATGCCATGCAGATGTATAGGATGGGCCATCATAGTATCGTTGATCATGGTCAGGCGCAGACGTTCATCCTTGTAAAACAAGATCGGCTGCTCAAGCTGAGAGAATCGGATACCATCAAAAGACCATAAATAACGTTCCATATTCCCGGTTAGATGGACCTCGATTTCCCGCTCCGGCGGTCTTGAATCAGGATTGGGATCCAGACTTTTAAGATCGGCATAGGTCAGCACTTTATGCGCCATCTGTTCCAGACCCGTTCCAGGGTCATGGAGCCGCCTTATACCACGCCTTCTGTGCTGATGGACTGAACCGACCTGCTTCTGTTCCTGGAGCGGTTTCATCATGCCATGCTGGTTTTCATCGGCAGACCTGTTACCGGATCGGTCATCCATGACATGCCCTCCACCAGAAAGCTGATTAATAGTTCTGTTTTTCTCATGCGCCATGCCCATATCCCGCATGGTTAACAGCGGACGCGGGCGCAGGGGCGGCACTTGTGCCTGCATGCCCACTCTCGGAGCCAGTGAGGCGCGTGCGTAACCGGAACGATCCATGGTTTCGCACATCACAGTATAAGCCTGGTCCTGCTCCGGTTGCACAATGACATCGCAGGTTTCCGCGATGCCAAGCTGAAATTCTTCCACATCGACAGGCTGGACATTCTGACCATCAGCCTGGACGACGCGCATCGACAGTCCCGGGACGCGCACATTGAAGAAAGTCATGGCGGATGCATTGATAAAACGCAACCGAACCCGCTCCCCGAGGCGAAACAATGCGGTCCAGTTATCCTTGGGCGCATGCCCATTGACCAGATAGGTATAGGTGGATCCGCTTACGTCGGCGATATCGGTCGCGCTCATACGCATGTTTCCCCACATCATCCGATCCTTGATGGTCGGGCTCAAACCCTGGGTTCCAATATCGGAAAAAAAATCGCTGAAGGTGCGTTTTTGAAAATTATAGCTGTCGCTGTTTTTCTTGAGTCTGGCGAAAACGCGTTTCGGGTCTTCGAATGTCCAATCCGATAAAATCATCACATAGTCGCGCTCATACGCGAATGGGTCATCTTGCTCTGGATCAATGATCAGCGGCCCATAATGCCCGATTTGTTCCTGCAGACCCGAATGGCTGTGATACCAGTAGGTGCCTGCCTGGTGCACTGGAAAACGATAGGAAAAGGTTTCACCGGATTTGATGCCTGGAAAAGAAATGCCGGGCACGCCATCCATCACAGAGGGCACAAGAATACCGTGCCAGTGGATTGAGGTGTCTTCATCGAGCAGGTTGGTCACCCGTATGGTCACCGCTTGACCTTCACGCCAGCGCAACAAGGGTCCTGGCAGATAATCATTGATGGTAATGGCGCGCCCGTATATGCCGTTGATTCGAACCGGCCTGTATGCTATTCGTAAATCAAACGCACGACCGCTCAACACATGCTTTCTGACCGGATCGGTTTTTAGCTCACCTTGTGCCCACGCCGGAATCAGGTTTTGCAGCCCCGCCAAAGCCAGTGAGGCGCCTGCCGTTGTCTGAAGGAATCCCCTGCGATCCAACATTTTCATTCTCTCCACGCCGGTAAAAAACAGATTCTATACTAAGGAACCTCTTACATTAAGTCATGAACTCGGTTCTTGCGTCCCTTATGTCCAGCTTCTTTGTTGATAATCTTCGCAATAACCCTGCTAACCCGCGTGATTGTCGTCTCGAATCTGAACATAATGAATCACAATCACCTTCGCCCAGACTTGATCAGAGGTTCCCTGACAATACTTTTGCTTTTCGTGACAAAGGGAAACCCACAAATTTTTTATACCTGAATTCGTATAAAAAACTATTGGCAGACGATCATGATGTCTATGACTATACTTTATTTCTAGCCAAACATATCGACTCGGCAATATAATATTATGATTCATTTTCTGTTAAGGAGTATCTCATGACCCGAACATTTTCAATGGCACTGACTGTGCTCATCATGGCTTTATTTTCATTCACCTTGCTCCCGCCCACCCATGCCGAAGGGATGGATGGGAAATGCCAGAGCGAAAAGGACAGTGGCAAAAAGTCTGCCGCTCAATCCGGACATCATGGACATCAGACGAAAACCACGTTAAAAAATGGTCAGAAAAAACCCAGAATCGATGGTTGTCTGGCTTTCCTCAAAGCCGAGTTACATATCAGGGAAGACCAGGAAACGACCTGGCTGGCTTACAGCGAAACTCTGCGCACTGTTCTGAAAAGCAAAAATGTTCAAGATGGCAAAGGTTCTGGCGACAAATGCCAGGGCGATGGTTTGGTCGACAAAGGTCACGGCAAAGCCTGGGGCAAGAAAGGTCAAGGCGAGGCTTCAGAGCATCAAGGTCATGGGGTGGCTGCGAATAGCAAAGGGCAGAGCGAAGATCACGGCAAAGCCTGGGGCAAGAAAGGTCAAGGCGAGGCTTCAGAGCATCAAGGTCATGGGCTAGCTGCGAATAGCAAAGGGCAGAGCGAAGATCACGGCAAAGCCTGGGGCAAGAAAGGTCAAAGCGAGGCTTCAGAGCATCAAGGTCATGGGGTGGCTGCGGATAGCAGAGGGCAAGGCGAAGGTCACGGCAAAGCCTGGGGCAAGAAAGGTCAAGGCGAGGCTTCAGAGCATCAAGGTCATGGGCTAGCTGCGGATAGCAGAGGGCAGGGCGAAGGTCACGGAAAAGCCTGGGGCAAGAAAGGTCAAGGCGAGGCTTCAGAGCATCAAGGTCATGGGGTGGCTGCGAATAGCAAAGGGCAGAGCGAAGATCACGGCAAAGCCTGGGGCAAGAAAGGTCAAGGCGAGGCTTCAGAGCATCAAGGTCATGCAGGCTCAGGCGGGAAGGCGCAAGACAAAGCTTCGGGCATGAAAGGCTGTGGTGGCAAGAAACACAAGAAACAAGAGAAGGCGCAGAATAAGACTGCTCCTGAAAAACTCCAACAACTAAGCCATAAACTGGAGCAAAAAATCGCCAAAATGCAACAAATGCAGACCCAAATGCAAAAACTGCAACAATCTACGGCAGCCCTTTATGAAACGCTTGATCCCGTGCAGAAAAAAGATGCCGATGAACTTTTGATCCGACCATGCAATAGTTTCTTTTGACCGAATGCGCTTAAACATATTACAAGACCTGGCGCCATGAAATAAACTCGTGGCGCTCATGGTCTAAGGAACCTCCGATCAAGTCATGAACCCGGTGCCTGCGGTGAGCGAAGTCGAACCCGCTTGCGTCCCTGCTGGCCCAGCTTCATTGTTGACAATCTGAATATAAGGAATCGCACCTGAGCTTCGTTCAGACTTGTTCAGAGGTTCCCTGATTTGGGGAGTGCAGCAGAATCTTCGTTTCATGCCTTCATTTCTCATTGAGCCTTGTAAACGAATGGCGGCGGAAAGGCATTCAAAATTTCTTCCACTCGCTCGGCTATGTCTGGAGCCTTTGGCGGCGTATCCCACCATGACCGGGAGGACCAGCCTCTGAAAATAAGCTGTTTGCTTGCGGCATCGGTAATGTCAATATAAAGGCCAACCTTATCCTGAGCTTGAGCGCCGCTCGTCACAAAGGCTCTTCCATCCGGGTAATAGCCGTAAAAACCACTTCCATACCAGAAAGTCTGGGTGACGCCCTGATAAACCGTACGAACAGCCAACCCGTGAGAGACAAGAAAATCCGCCTCTGATGGCTCTGTTCGCCTGTATCCGCGCTCCGATAAAGCAGCATCGAGTTCGCGATCCACACGGCGCCCGCTAATTTCGGTTGCCCAAACGGGAACGTTCTGACCCTCAGCAGGCTCCCCCGAACTGACAGGTGCAATAGCATAGGACTTAAGGCGGGAAAAATCATATTCCTGTTCATAGTCCATCCGCACCATGGGCGTCGCGCAAGCCCCGAGGAAAACCACAACCGCTGTTACGACTCCCATCCACAGGACTCTCATAATCATCAGTTCTCCTTGAGGATAAGGGGTGAACAGCGCCCTGAAACAGTCCATCCTGATCAAGCGTTTAATGAGGTTCCATCTATCATAACGCACTTCAGCGCGTCTATCGATTCAGCCTACGGCTTAAGAACCAACATGCCCCGAAATCCCTCACATCATCATGCGCCGCGACGTTTCTTTTCCTCAAAACCATATCGCCCCAAATATCGTTGGTCTATCCACCGAGTTGCCTTTCAACGGCGTCTGCCACCCGGGAAATTCGGCATTTGACCGGTGCCCAGATCACGCATCATTTTCTGCGCGCCTCCGCCTTTCATTTTCTTCATCATTTTCTGCATCTGGTCGAATTGCTTGATCAAGCGGTTGACATCCTTGACTTCCGTTCCTGAACCGCTGGCAATGCGGCGTTTGCGTGAGCCCCGGATAATATCGGGGTGGCTGCGCTCCTTTGGGGTCATGGAGTGAATGATGGCAATCATATGCTCCATCTGCTTATCCTGGGACTGAGCCATGCTGGCATCGGCTTTCCCAGCCATGCCGGGCAATTTGTCCATCATTGCTCCTATACCGCCCATTTTCTGCATCTGTTGCAGCTGGTCACGAAAATCCCCCATATCCAGTCCGCGTCCCTGGCGTAGTTTGCGTTCAATCTTCGCAGCTTTTTCCTGATCAGCCTGCTCCTGCGCCTGTTCGACCAGACCGACGATATCGCCCATACCGAGAATTCTGGATGCCAGGCGTTCCGGATAAAGGGGTTCCAACGCAGTGACTTTTTCCCCGGCACCGATAAACTTAATGGGTTTCCCGGTCACCTGGCGTACCGAAAGAGCGGCGCCGCCTCTGGCATCGCCATCAACCTTGGTCAGCACTACCCCCGTTATGGGCAAAGCCGAATTGAAGTGCTCTGCAGCCCGAACAGCATCCTGACCTATCATGCTATCCACCACGAACAATAACTCTGTTGGCTCAAGCAGCGCTTGAAGCTGCTGAATTTCCGCCATCATGGTTTCATCGATATGCAGCCGCCCGGCGGTATCGACGATCAGTACGTCATAATGATGGCGTTTGGCGTAATCAAGCGCCTGGCGGGCAATGGCAAGCGGATCACCAGGATTCTCGGGATCAATATAATGGGCGTCAACCTGCCCGGCAAGGACTTTCAATTGCTCCATAGCGGCAGGGCGATAGATATCACAACTGCTTAGCGCGACTTTTTTGTTGTGTTTCTCTTTAAGCCAGCGGGACAGCTTGGCAGTGCTCGTGGTTTTTCCTGAGCCTTGCAACCCTGCCATCATCACCACTATCGGTGGCTGGGCGCGCAGATTTAACGGGCTTTGTGTTTCCCCCAGTGCGCGGACCAGTTCGTCATGCACCAGCTTGATGAACATCTGCCCAGGGGAGATGCTATGAACCACATCCTGACCCACAGCTTTCAACCGCACCTGCTCAATGAAATCCTTGACGACTGGAAGCGCCACATCGGCCTCGAGCAACGCCAGCCGGACCTCTCTCAGAGCTTCCTGAATGTTTTGCTCTGTCAACCGCCCCTGCCCGCGCAGGTTGCCCGAAATTCGGCTCAATCGTTCAGTTAATCGTTCAAACACGATAAATACCTTTATAATAGAAATACAATCACAGATTTAAGGAAAATAGCATCGAACAGCAGTTGCTGATGTGCTGCGTTGGTCTGAGGGAACCGCAGGGTTTTTTCAAGAGCGAGTTCAGGCATTTTATTGGAAATGCAAAAAAGAGCGCTGGTTTCGCGAAAAGTCATTCCATTAACATCTTATTAAATATGCCTTTCCAGTGTATCATGTTAATTCGGCGATAATTATTCTGAATTATATATGACTTCACTGACAATATCATTGCTGGATTTGATCCCATAAATATCGATATGAGCAGTCCGGAAAAACTAATCTCCATTCTCTCCGTAGTCGCGTATCTGTGCGCCGCTCTGTTAATCATGCGAAGCGGAAAGCGTCCCCGTTTTGGCATGGTTTTTTTATTGGCGGGCATCCTGTTCCAGGGATTGGTGCTTCACTGGCGATTCACCTCGCCCGCCGGTATCCGCATAGATCTGCCCGGCGTAATTTCATTTATTGCCTGGCAAAGCATATGGTGCTTAGGTCTGATGATGTATTTCTGGCGCGTACAGACCATTCTTCTGCTGATTATCCCACTTTCTGCCCTTGCTTCCCTGGGGGCCGGCTGGTGGCCCATTGAAGTGCGGGTGCTTAAGAATGAAAGTCCCGAGTTGTGGCTGCATATGCTGGTGGCAGCACTGGCACTTGGCATGCTTGAACTGGCAATTGTGCAATCCTGGGTCATATTCTGGCAAAATCGCATGCTTCGAGGCCGTCAACTACAGTTCTGGTTGTGGCGTCTACCGCCGCTGGAGCGTATGGAAAACAGCCTCTGGTTCATCATGTGGCTGTTTTTTTTCCTTTTATCGCTGGTGCTGATCAGCAGCCTGTGGTTCTTGAGTTCCATTTCTGGCCAAATCGCTGTGGCTTTTTCCATCACCGCATGGTTGCTGGTGGGCCTTCTCATATGGGGGCACAATCGTTTCGGCTGGCGAGGCTCCCTGGCGGCCTTCTGGATGCTGGGCGGGGGACTGATGCTGGTGATGGCTTACTGGCTTGGGCACTACGGGCACACAGGCATCAAAGCCTGAATCCCTGATCCTGTCTGAATCCGATAAAATCTGTATAAAAGGGCGATCTTGAATCATCTTCCCTCATTATTTCTCGTGGTTCTTCTTGTCATTCTGCTGCTGCTTTCGGGATTGTTTTCCTCGTCGGAAACAGCATTGATGAGCCTGAACCGATATCGCCTCAAACATAAGGTCAGTCTCGGACAACGCAGCGCCTTACTGGTCCATCGAATGCTGGAGCGACCTGATCGTCTGATCGGTCTTATTCTACTGGGCAACAATTTTGTTAATGTCCTGGCATCCATGGTGGCCACGCTTCTGGCCTATCGCTTTCTCGGAGAGGCGGGTATCCCATTAGCTGCGGCTTTACTCACTATGGGCATTCTTATTTTTTCGGAAGTCACGCCCAAAACCATGGCAGCCATGGCTCCGGACCGACTGGCTTATCCAGTCGCCTACTTTCTATGGCCATTGATGTGGCTTTTATGGCCCGTAGTGTGGCTGGTGAACATAGTCGCACACTTCTTGTTGCGCCTCGCCGGTTTCCGCTACGAAGCCAACAAGGATGGGACGACCATGACCGCAGACGAACTGCGCGTGATCCTGAACGAATCCGAGGCGATTCTATCCAAACGTCACAGCAGGATGCTGTTGAGCATTCTTGATCTGGAACACGTTACCGTTGAAGACATTATGGTGCCGCGCAACGAGATCGTCGGTCTGGATCTGGCCCACACACTCGATGAAATCATGCAGCAGCTCAACCATGTCCAGCATACCCGTCTACTGCTTTATGAAAACAATTTCGATCAAATCATCGGGCTTGTGCATGTTCGGCATATCCTGAAGATAGTTTCTCAGGGCGTATTTAATAAATCAACCCTGCGCGAAATTGCCCAAGACAGTTATTACGTGCCGGAAGGCACCCCATTGAACGTCCAGATGCTCAATTTTCAGCGCCTCAGACGCAGGCTCGGTCTGGTGGTGGATGAATACGGAGATATTCAGGGACTCGTGACGCTGGAAGATATCCTTGAGGAAATAGTCGGTGAATTTACCACCGATCCCGCCTCTCATCAGAGAACTTTGCAACGCCAGCCTGATGGCTCCCTGCTGGTGGGAGGACGCATCAGTATCCGGGCGCTCAACCGGGCGCTAAACTGGAGCCTTCCCACCGAAGGCCCCCGAACACTCAATGGTCTGTTGATCGAGCATCTTGAGAATATCCCCGAACCAGGCATGAAGTTGAATTTTTATGGCTATGAAATAGAAATCCTCAAGGTAGAGGACAATATCATCAAGCAGGTGCGCTTATCCGCTCATGATGCATTGCAGCACGCCAATTTCGCAGGGTATCAATCCTGAGAGGGAAGGGCTTCAAAACTTTGAGTTTGTCTCAAGCCGATGGACGCATAAATGTTCACGCTCATCAAATAATCGTCGCGATGAAAAATACACCGCCAGTAATGATCCCAGCCCGGTTCCGGAACCGATCATAAACATAATCATGATCTGGTATTTAACGGCTGTTCCGGGTTGCGCGCCCGCAAGTATCTGTCCGGTCATCATACCTGGCAGGCTGACGATTCCGGAAACCGCCATAGTGTTGATGGTGGGAATCAGAGCGCTTTTTATGGCATCACGACGTATCTGTATGGTGGCTTCAGCAGCGGTTTCACCCAGCATTAAACGCTGCTCGATCAGCGCCCTGTTATGATAAGCGGTGTTTAATGTCCCATTCAATGCCAGCGCGATACCGTTCATGGTATTACCGAGCATCATGCCGAGCAGGGGAATAGCGTAACGCGGGTGATACCAGGGCTCGGGCTGAACGATCAAGGCCAGCGCGAAAATAGTCAGGCTGAATGCGGATAACAGCATGGATCCAAGGCTGATCCAGTATCCAGACAGGTCGCGAAAACGCACGCGCTGGCGTTGCTGCACCTCGTGGGCAGCAATGCTCATCATCACCAACGTCACGCCTATGACAGCAGTCAGGGAAATATAGGTCAGGAGCGCCTTTAGAACCAATCCGATCAGCCATAGTTGCAGACCGCAGCGCAATGCCGCCCACCAGAGAGCCCGGGTAATATCCAACTTTTGATAAAGCGCCAGCCCCCCCAGCGCCAATACCAGCAGGGCAGCGATAAATAAATCCATCCAGCTCAGAGCGATGGCGGCGGCAGTCATGGCGATTTGCTCATTTCGATATGCCTGTCTTTGATATGCCACTGTTCATGTGCAAGGCGTGCGAGTTGCTCCAGATTATGCGAAACCCAAACTACCGATGCCTGATGCGTTTTAATATAAAGGCGCACCAGTTCTTCAAGCCGCATTGTGTTTTTGTTGTCCAAATTAGACGTTGGCTCATCAAGCAGAAGCAGACGCGGCTGTCTACACAGCGATCGAATAAGCGCAAGCCTCTGACGCTCACCGCTAGACAAACGCTCAACCCCCCAGTTCCATATGTCTGCGTCAAATCCCAGCATGGCGCTCCATTGTTCGTTTTTTTCACTGAAGTGTTCACCCACCCGTTCATGCCACCACAACGCATTCGCCGGCACCAGTTGCACCATACGACGCCACTGCTCGGGGCGATAATCCAGCCATGAGCGCGAATCCATGTACAGGGAGCCTTCAAACGGCTCAATGTCGGACAGATTGCGCAGCAGCATAGTTTTACCGCAGCCTGAGGGACCTTCAAGTCCGATGATGGAATTTTCGGAGATATCGAAATCGAGCGGTCCCACGCATCGATTACGCAACGCACGCGCACAAAAAAACATTTCCTCGCTCATAGCTCCAAGGTTATGGATATGATAGCATTCACCCGCTGAATGCCTTGCGGAGCACAAGGGATTTACAGCGCCGTGACGGAATCTGACTTCGCTGCTTCAGTTGTCCAGGCATGCAGAAAATAGCGATTGAAATCGAAGCGTCGTTTGCAAAAACGACCGACAAGCACCATGCAAACCTTTATACAACCAATCTGCCCGGATCAGGCTTCATTCATCCGACTGGGATCATCTCATGCGAGCAAGCGGCAGTAAAACATCTTTAGATATTCCGTCTCGGCAACAGCCGGATCCACGGGATGATCACGGCCTTGACCCCTTGTTTCCAGAATTTGTAACCGCAAGTTCAGCGAAGAGGCGGTCACGCGCAATAAAGAAGCGAGCGTATCGCGGGGCATATGATAAGAACATGACCCTGTGATTAAAAATCCGCCGGGTTCAAGCAGACGCATAGCCAAATAATTCAGTCGGCGATAGGCTTCCTTACCGTGGGCGAAATCCCGTTTGCGGGAAATGAGTGCCGGCGGATCCAGCACGATCAAATCAAAACGGGCATTCTGATCGCGCAGATGGGCGAGAGCCTTGAAGGCATCTTCACACAAAATGGTCACAGGAGTTTCATTCAAATCGGCATTACGGCGAATATTGGCACACAATCGTGCCGAACCTTCGATGCAAGTCACACTTGCCGCACCCGCCTTGGCCGCCTGAATCCCCCAGCCGCCGAGATAGCTGAACACATCGAGCACGCGTCCGCCCTGAATATAGGGCACCAATGCGGCTCGATTATCGCTCTGATCAAAATACCAACCGGTTTTATGCCCAGTGGTGAGAGAACAGGTAAAACGACAGCCATGTTCGTTAAGCAGGATTTCATCAGGCACTTCGCCCTGCACCGTTACATGCTGATCCAGCCCCTCAAGTACGCGCGCCGAACTGTCATTACGCCAAACGATGGCGCAGGGCCCCAGCAAGACCTGCAAGGCATTCGCGACTTGTGCCTGCAAGGCTTCCATGCCTGCCGTATTGAGCTGAACCACCATCACCTCGCCGTATCGATCAATGATCAGCCCGGGAAGTCCATCGGATTCCCCAAAAATCAGCCGATACCATGGCTGGGCATACAGACCCGAACGCAAGGCATGTGCCTGTTTCATGCGCTTGAAAATAAAATCCGAACTGATCGCACTGCCGTCACTCCCAGGAAAAAGGCGGGCGCTGATCAGGGAATTGGGATTGACATAGACCGTACCGAGCAACCGGCCGGACGCACTGCAAACCTGCATTTGCGCACCCGGCTGGATCGTTTTCAATGGACTGCGCTGAATATCGACTTCATTGCTGAAAATCCACAAATGCCCGGCGCGCAGACGCCGATCTGCCTGTTTTCGCAGCCATAAAACGGGCAGTGTATCCGAAATAGTCATATCAATGGCGGCCTGTTTCGCCTGGCGCTGCGCCACAGGATCCAGAGTTCCCGCCACGGCGTATGCGTTGTGCGCGTCACCGCCATATCAAACTGCGCATGTTCAAGTCGCCCCAAGCTCATATAAGCCAGCCCCCCATACATGGCCGGGATCTTCAATGCTGCGCGACCGATCTGCCGCCCACGACCAGAACCCATCAATGGCGTATTCAGATCATTTCTCGCCTGCCTGGCGATGTATTCCAGCAATGGCGTCAAAGCGCTATCGGGGATCGGGTTGGTCAGAATCACGGGGTCTATGCGATGCCTATTCAGCAAATCATCCGGGAAAACAGCCACACCCATTTGCGCCGCCTTACATCGGGCTTCAAGCAAATGCACGCGTTCACCGCCCTTGCCCCATGATTCCACTTGCGACATCAGAGTATCATCGATTTCATGATGTTCATCGAGCATGGCAAGCATTTGGAAAAAAGCGCCGCCACGATTCAGGCAATAAGCATCAAACTTCTCTTCATCGGTCAAACCATACATCAGACGGTCGATCAAAGCCGAGATCATCCTGCGCGCCTCTTGCGCAGGCGCAGAATATTTCTCGAACCAGGGACTTAATTGCCGGGTGACGGGATGGGTCGCTTTATTCATGGTCGCGCGATCGATTTCTTCCTGCCACCAGTGCAGGCGGAGGCTGGCGAGCGCCGGTTGATCAAATTTATACTCCATCTCCCGCATTTCCACGTGAAAAGCCGATATGACGGCAAGTCGCTCATGCAGATGGGGCGGTGTGAACAAGCGCAAAAGACGGAAAGCATCCCCGAGCAATGCGGTTTTCTCATCACAATACCTGAGCTCAACGGTATGGGTGGCAGTCATGCCCTTACGCGATCAGACAACAGCGGTGCCAGGCAGATAACGTTCAAGCTGCCCCATGTGCTGAATAATATTTACATTGGGTGGAAAAGATTCCATAAAACAAGTGATTTCGGTATAGCCATAACTGGTTAGAACCATAGGGATTCCGGCGGCATAAGCGGCTTTGGCATCCTTGAGCATATCGCCTACATAGAGGCAGGAAGCGGGTTCAAGTTTCAGCTGCGCACAGGCATGCAACAATGGAGCCGGATGCGGCTTTCGAAAAGGCACATCCTCCCGACACACCAGACAATGCAGGCGATCCATCAGATCCAGATGCTCTAGTAGAGGAACGGTCAGATGCGTCAGCTTATCAGTGACAATGCCCCAGGGTAATGCCATATCATCCAGCCTTTTCAACATTATATCCACGCCGGGGAAAAGGCTGGTGTGTCCGCCGATGTTACGGAGGTAAAGTTCAAAAAAAAGCTGTTGCCATTGATCAAGGCGTGGATCATGCCACGGCAAACCAGACGAGTGCGCCAACAAGGCACGACTTCCCATGCCAGCCATAAACCTCAGACTGATATCACGACAATCACGCTGCTCTGCCCATCCCACCTGCTCAAGCACTTCACGCGTAATGGCGATCAACTCTGGCGCCGTATCCGCCAGGGTACCATCAAGATCAAAAAGAATAGCCCGAGGGGAATCAGGCGCCAGACAAGGGGCGGACTGCATAGAGTATATAATTGATTTCAGGTTTGTGAACAATTGCGAATCGCTGTTTCAATGGTTGATATTGTATACCACTCAGATCCAAAGGTTCCAGGCCAACGTTACGGCACCAGGACATCAACTCGCTGGGGCGGATCAGCATATCGTAATGATGGGTTCCACGAGGAAGCCAGCGTAAAATGTATTCAGCGCCAATAATCGCCTGTGCGTAGGATTTTAGACCGCGATTGATAGTGGAAAAGAAAACGGATCCGCCCGGGCGAACCAGACGGGCACAGGCTTCGATCATATCCCGGGGTTGCTCAAGATGTTCAAGCAGTTCCATGCAAACAACCCTGTCATAAAAAGCCTCGCTATCCACCAGATGGGTTTGTACAGGGATATTCAGATAACGGACGCTCAAATTCTGTTGCCGCGCATGTGCCTGAGCGCAGGCGATACTCGTGGCAGATAAATCAATACCCGTTACCTCCGCGCCTGCAGCAACCATGGCTTCGCTGAGCAAGCCACCGCCACAACCCACATCAAGCACACGTTGATCGGCGAGCGATACCTTGCTCTCAATGTAAGCCAGACGCACAGGATTGATCTGATGGAGTGGTTTGAACGGACCATGCGGATCCCACCACTCGTCGCCTATAGCGTCGAAGGCTGCTACTTGTCCGGAATCTGTCGTATCCATCATCATTTTATCGGCTTCTCTCATGGTATAGAGCAGGAAACAGCCGGAACCTGACTATCACCACCAGGGACGTGGGCATCGCCGAAATGCTTTCACCCACATCACAAGGCTTTTTTGAATCATAGCGCTTCTGTTTACTTTGGATAGGAAACCTTGATCAGGTCAAGATACGGTTGGATCTTCTCCGGCACGAGGGATTTGGCATCACCCAGATTCTGTTCCACGGCATCCAGACCGGCGCACAGCTTTTCGGCCTGTTGATCCATGGTTTGTGCGCCATTCTCGACCAGCTTGCGCGCCTTTTCTTCCACTTTGGCAAACTGTTCATCGGCCACGCCACTTTCACCCACCAGGGATTTGGTCAAACCTCCGAGACCGGGCATGACATTATCAGCCTGCGCTCCGGAAAAATTCGCCACCTGTTCACGAGCGAGTTTCAAGCCATCGTCGATCATAGAGTCAAGGGATAATTGCCCAAGCAACTGTTCCGATGCCTCAAGGGCTTTTTCTTCCAGGTCGATACCTGAGTTCTTCAGATATTTGCCCGCCATTTTTTCAAGTTCCCGACTCAATTCATTATATTGATCGCTTGTACCGCCGAGAATCGAGGCAAATCCGGAGCTGACACTGTTGGTCACCAGTTCAGTCTGCTTTTTTTGTAGACTGACAATCGGTCCGATCAGGCTTTTCACTGTTTCAGATACAGTGCTCAACGCTTGTTGCCCTGTGTCACCCAAAGGTACTGACATATTCCCGATCATAATTTTTCCGTCAGGCGTGATATGTAAAGCAGACTGATCCACGGGGCTAATGATCAAATCATCACCTTCGATACTCACAGAATGCATCATTTTTAGCTTGCAACTGGTCGAAGCGGCATGGGCAATCATACTCCAGGAGGGCAACAATAAAGTTGCTGCGACGATTAGATGAAAAAATCTGTTGAACATTAAATACTCCCAACAAAGTCACAATAAAAAATTCAGTTTCACACTCAAAATACCATAGCGGCTGATCCGCTAACCGGGTTCATCTGCATGGGTGTTGAATATAGCATTAAACACGTCATGTTGTTGCTTGAATATAGCGAGTACATCGGGATGGAAGTGGTCCGGTTGGGTTCGACCATCGCCTTGGGTGATGATTTCACAGGTCTTGTCATGCGGCAACTCTGGCTTGTAATGCCTGCGACTGCGAAGCGCATCATAGACATCGCATAGCGCTACGATGGCTGCGCTAAACGGGATCGCTTCGCCCGCAAGCCCAAAAGGATATCCCGTCCCGTCCCATCTTTCATGGTGACTGAGAGCAATTTCCTGGCCCATTTTCAAAAAGGGGGAATGCGTTTCAGCCAGAATGCTGGCGCCTATTTCGCTATGGCTTTTCATGATGATTGTTTCCTCAGGCGTTAGCCTCGCCGGTTTGAGCAGAACCTGATCGGGGATGCCGATTTTACCCACATCATGCAGAATACTGGCATTGAAAATATTAGTGACGAATTCCACATTGCATCCCTGCTCTTTCGCCATAAAATCCGAATAGTGCCTGATACGCTGAATATGGGCGCCGGTTTCAGTATCTTTGTATTCCGCGGCTCTGGCAAGAGTAAACAGTGTTTCCAGGTAACTTCCATTGAGTTCCCCGGTTTTTTTCATCACCTCATCAGTAAGCTGTTGGTTGAAATTGTTCAGCAGATCATGGTAAGCCTTGATGCGTAGAAAATTGCGTACCCGCAACTGAACTTCCATCCGGTCGATGGGTTTGGAAATAAAATCTTCAGCCCCTGCGGATAAACCACTGAGTTTGGTCTGTCGATCGCTTAGCGCAGTGACCAGAATAATGGGGATATTTTTGGTCGCGGGATCTTCTTTCAGTCTTCGAGTTACCTCAAGTCCATCCATATCTGGCATCATGATATCGAGCAAAATGAGATCCGGCGCTTGTTCATGAGCAACATCCAGCGCCTGTTGACCGCTCATCGCGCTCACGCAGTGGTAGCCTTCCGCCCGAATGAGGCGATAAAGCAGAGTTAGATTAACTTGTTCATCATCGACAATGAGAACGGTCTTGTCCTCGTCTTCGCGAGAGGTCTGTTCAAATTCGTTACTGCCCATACATGAACCTATAATTTATTCCCCAACAAGAGTGCTATAACCTGCCGCCCACTGATTGATATCAAACATCGGGATTAATCAGTCTGGCAATTCTGGCCTGCCGAACCACCTTACTCAGCCTGGGGAACCTCTAATCAAGTCTGGGCGAAGCTCAGGTGTGGATCATTATGTTCAGATTCGAGACGACAATCGCGCAGTGTAGCAGGTTTATTGCGAAGATTATCAACAAAGAAGCTGGACATAATGGCCGCAAGAACCGGGTTCATGACTTAATCTAAAGGTTCCCTGGTGGCTGAAGCCATCGGTTGACTTCATTGACCAGCAATTCCCGGCGCAGCGGTTTGGCAAGATAACCGTCACAGCCAGCCTCGAGCATACGCTTTTCATCCCCTTTCATGGCATGAGCCGTCAGGGCAATGATAGGTATACTTTTGGTTTTCTCGTCTTTTTTTAGGATAGTGGTCGCGACCAAACCGTCCACACCCGGCAACTGAACATCCATTAGAATTATATCAGGATTATGCTCGCGCGCCATCACAATACCTGTTTCAGCATCCATGGCCTGCAAGACTCCATGACCGGATTTTTCCAGAAACAACGTAGTCAATTTCAAATTGCTCGGGTTATCTTCTATAACGAGTATCTTAGCCATGTTTAATCCTTCTCTCCTGAAATTTATGGTACAGACTTTCCCAGCGCAATGCCACGCATATTTTCGCAAACAAGCACCTGGATTATAGATCTCTGTAGAGGATATAATTCAGATTATGGACGCCAAAACGCACATCGATCGGGTGAACTCTGCACCATACCAATCCGAATTTTCCAATCCGGCGCATTCATTTCAGGTGTGCCTCTCTGACCTCGTCAAGCCATGGCTGGCATCATTCGTATCTCTTGCGCTGATGATCACGCCGCATCATATTCGATCACCAAAATTCGGGTTGGAATGATCGACATTTGTCGCAGGGAAACAACCATGCAAAAAACCCGGCAATTCATTCTTGCCAAACGGCTTTTGGATAACGGCCTCAGAGCATTATCAGCCACATGATCATGCACCCCGCTCATCCGGTACCTATTATACTGGCCCTGCGAACTCCAAGGATCAATTTTTCAGTATAAACAGTCACGACCCATGAAACAACGACCTGTTTGTTACCCGGATAATCCTTATACAGATCCTGATTATGACGGCTTCAACAAGCGCTAAAGCCGCCTAACAGGTTGTTGAAAAACTATTGCACTTGCATTTTTCGTTAAAGACAAGCTCCTTATGCTCATTTACACCGTGTAAACTTCGCTTTTTCGCCTAGACTTTGCTACGCTCATAACGTTTTTCAACAACCTGCTAAGAAATAACGCTTCGGACAAACCAGGCGACATAAACAATCAGCGGATTTCCCCGGGCTTATCGGCGAGAAAAAGTGCACGTCCGCCATCCAGGGAACCTCTGATCAAGTCTGGGCGAAGCTCAGGTGTAGTTCATTATGTTCAGATTTGAGACGCCAATCGCGCGGGTTAGCAAAAGACTATTGCGAAGATTGTCAACAATGAAGCTGGGCCAGTAGGGACGCAAGCGGATTCGACTTCGCTCACCGCAGGCACCGGGTTCATGACTTAATCAGAAGTTCCCTGGCACAGGGTTCAAAATCCTCGTACAAGCATCGCTGCTCCGGGCTATTTATTGAGATCGATTTTTTCGGCTGCAGAGTTGATAGCGGCGTCCGCCGGAGCATCACATAGTGTTAATATCCCATCAAGGGAATCATGTACATGATAATGACGATTAATGAAATATGCTTTAAGGCACATATAACCTTGGCTTGCTATTCTTTCCTTCCGGAAATATCATATACGCTGTTAGCAAGAGTCTAAAAAATGCAATCGGTTGAAATTTAACATAATCATAAGTTGAGAATTGTGACTTCATGCTAAAACTCGTGCGCAATAGAAAGAGAGTAGAATGTACCCAATTTGCAGAATGATTCGGGTGGCCTTGTATCAGTGGCGCAAACCAAAGCTTGCAACCCTGACGGAAGAGTGTGTTGCATCCATGCGCGCTTATCCATCGGATTGCGACTTGAACCGGCACATCAACAACGGCCGTTATCTTACCTTGATGGATATTGGACGAGGACAGCTTTTCATCGGGCAGCGCATGGTGCGGTCCTTCATGGGCAGTGGTCTCAACGTGGTGGCAACTTCCGCGCACATTTTGTTCCGACGCTCCATTCCCTTATGGGGCAGATTTGAACTCCATACCCGGATCGCCGGCATCTATGAGCGCTTTCTGTTAATCGAACAGCGCTTTACGTACAGGGGTAAAACAGCGGCGCAGGCTTATGTCAAAATAGCTTTCGTCAATCAAAGCGGCATCGTACTAACCGAAGTTGCTTCAAATCAGCTCGGTTTGAATCTCCCTGACACAGTATGGCCCCCTCTGCCCGCTGCAGCTGCCGGCATGGAGACCATTGATGCAGCTATTCTAACAAAGCTTGGATCCTCCAGCGAAATACAAGGCTAGGGAGCCAGCTTTCTCTGCTACCGAACAGGGGTTTGCTCACCCGCGGCGATGAAGGCGACAAAAAGCACAAGGCGTTCTTTTACCCCAGAAATGCTTCACATGCTTTTACGACGTCGTGGCAGGCTTCTGCCATTTCAGCGCAAATCGCATGTTCCTTATGTTTTTCGCATGCCTGCTCGCAATCCAGGCAGACATCATGACAAAGCTTGACCGCGAGTTCAAAGCTGCTTGATCGATGCAGCCCCAGTTTGGTTAAGGCAGAACATACCGCCATGGCATCATCGGTTCTCTTCGCGCACTCCGCCAGAGAAGTATCACCGGAGTCGAACATGAAAAAACAATGTGCCAGGCAAGGCTCTCCGACCATGACGCAATGTGCGGCTAATTTAATCAGTGCTTTTTTTTCAGCATTTTTAAGCCCGGCGGCCGACTTTACCTTCTCTTTCGTCGCCGGGTTGGCGATAGCCGGATTCGCCGACAAGGAACCCACCGCTGCAACGGCGCTCAAAGCCGCCACGGAAGACAGAACATCCCTGCGATTCATGTTACCTTGCTCGATTGAAGATTTTGATTTCGTCATCATTTACTGACTCCTTCAAGCTTTTAGACCCCGATGCCCATCATGACTGAGCAGACATGCCCAAACCCACCGTTTACACATCTCCCGTTTCAAACATATACGTCACAGTATAGCATCCTTCCTGACGATCATCGCTGAGCAACTGTATCATGCCATCATTTCTGAAAGAGATTCCTGGGCAGATTCTCAATTATTGTTTGAATCACCAACTGATCCAGCGAAAACGCGCTGCAATTTATAAATTCAGGAAACGTTCGCGCAAAGATTTAATCGGCTGATGGAAATGGACATGGTAGATATCGGCTTCCTGGCTGCGTCGCCACAGATAATCATCGCTGCTGCTCAATTCATCGACCAGATCCTTGCTGATAGCTTGTTCTCCATACCAGTGCTCGCCGGTTGCGATCTGTTCCAGATTGATTTGGGGACGCAACCGAGCAATGAACATTTTGAACAGTTCATGCGTTTCTTCCAACTCCTGCTGGAATTTATCTCTCGCTTCGGGCGTGTTTTCTCCGAGCATGGTCAGGGTGCGTTTATAGGGCCCCGCAGTATGCAATTCATAATCAATATTGCGTTCCTTGAGCCAACGGTTCAGATTGGGCATTTGCGCTACGACCCCGATCGAACCCACCACCGCGAAAGGCGCCGCGACGATGCGATTGGCCACTGCCGCCATCATATATCCACCGCTGGCGGCGATTCGATCGACAATCACTGTTAATGGAATATCTCTTTCACGCAAACGCAGCAATTGGGAAGCAGCCAATCCATAAGCGTGCACCATGCCACCGCCGCTTTCCAGGCGCAGCACTACCTCATCGTTCGGACGCGCCATAGTCATGACTGCAGATAATTCCTCCCGCAATTGGGTAACTGCCGAGGCGCGAACGTCGCCGTGAAAATCAAGCAGGTATATCCTCGACCGTTCAGTTTGCCTGTCATGCTTTTTTTGCAATTGCTTTTGTTCACGCCGCCATTGTTTACGATCTTTACGCGTTTTTAACACAGCCTCAGCCATGCTATCCTTATAATGTTGGTAATGATCGTTTATGCAACGAATTTTTAGTTTACCGCCACTGGCATCAGATTGGCTCCTGTGTTTAAGCGCGCCTATAAATAAAAGCGCTATTATTGCCATGAATACCATTGTTCCGCTTTTTGCCAGAAATAACAGATATTCAACAAAAAAAGTTCGCATCTTGTTTTCCTTCTCTCTCATCTATACAGATTCCCGATGTTAGCATTTTTTACCTGCCCCGGGGGGCTGCCGAAGGTTAGGGGTCTTTTGGATCACCCGGTTGGTCGTTTCAAATGGTATTGCCTGTTGGTGGCAGCATTAACCTGCTATCTGGATAGCCCGGAAGCGCGTTGCCTGATCCAGGGTCATGGTGTTAATGTGGAATGGGGAAAAGGCAGAAACGATCTGAGTGCCTACGAAATGGGATGGACTTTCCCATGGCGATGTCATAGGCACCTGACCCTCGATGGAATCGTCAAATTCGGCATCTGGCGTGACGGAAATGACTTGACCCACGAAATATACAGCCTCGGAGTGATGCCACTATTGCGATTCTCCCCCCTCAAATCATGCTACCGAAACCCGTGTCTATTCTTCGAAGCAGGAGCCGGAGTTCATCTGCTGAGTGATAGCGATGTCAGCAACAGACATCTGGGCACCGAGTTCCAATTCGGCGAACTCGTTGGCATGGGCTTTACCATCGGAGTACAACAACGGTGGCGCTTGATCATGCGTCTGCACCATCTGTCCAATGCCAGTATTGACCAACCTAATATGGGTATCAACTATTTTTTGCTAGACTTGGAATATTTATTCAAGAGAGTTCCATGAATCAGTCATCACAAACTTGCAGCGAAAAATGCTGCACGCATTCACGATTTGACTTCCGGTCTCAACTATGACCAACCAAATCAAGGCGATCAATCATAAAAACGGCGCTGGAGGCCGAGAAAAACCATGCATTCTGTCATCAATGATTATCTCGAGCAGCCATGGGCTGTCAGAATCGGAGTCGAATGTTTCGCAAAAGGAGCGCAAATTGAACTTGAACTACCCTTTGCAAGCTCGAACCTGAATGCCGAAGGAGGTGTCATTCATGGCGGCATCATTGCAACCCTGCTCAATGACGTTGCGCGTTTGCAAGTCGATTCGATCTGCCGCGACGAAAATAACGGGTTATTGCCGCTTTTTGTCAATGACAGTCACATTTCCTATTTGCGCCCCTCCAGCAAGGGTCGATTGAAAGCTGTGGGCGAAATCCTTCGCCGAGGGAAGCAATTCATTTTCACCACCAGCCGGGTTGAAGACGAGGAAGGGCGTTGCATCGCAAGCGCCCATACCGTTTTCATGAACAGCAGTACTTTCAAAAATCCTGCCACAGATTTGAAAACCATTGAACCCGGCGCAGACAGTTACCTTGAAGCTCAGCACACCCTGACCTCCATGGGACAGATGATGAATCAGAATCTGTTGCATCGGTTGCCAGGGATGGAAGTAGTGCATTTGAGAGCCGGACATTCCTTGCTGCTGGCTGAACATCGTCCTCATTTTTCTGATAATCTTGGTGGCTGGGCGCCCGGCGCTATGCTGACAGTCGCGGACAATGCCGGGGTATTCGCCTCGTTTCAGGTCGGCGACCGTATGACACGCTCATCAACCGTCTCGATCGGGCTGACCTATTGCGCTGAAACCGGCGGAGAAGATTTGTTCGCGACGGGTGAAAGCCTGAGCCATAATGGCCCGCTGGTTCACAATCAGATACGCTTGTTCGGCCGACAAAGCAAACGCCTGCTTGCTTTTGGAACCCTGACATTTTTGTGCTGATGCCTGTGCGCCAAACCATCGTATGGAATAAAAGAGCGTATGGCTGACAATAAAACCCAGGTAAGCATTGAAGGTTCGGGCGGGATCCTCGAAGCCCTGATAGAATCACCCGACGGCGTCATTGAAGGAACCGCTATCGTCTGCCACCCCCATCCGCTTTATGGCGGCACCCTCAACAATAAGGTGGTTTATACACTGGCCAAGGTCTATCGCCAGTTGGGTCTGCGTTCGGTGCGCTTCAATTTCAGGGGGGTCGGGCGCAGCGAAGGGCGTTTCGATCACGGGAATGGCGAAATAGAAGATTGCGAGGCTGTCATCCAATGGTGTCGGCATCAATGGTCGCAAGCGCCACTCCACCTGGCTGGATTCTCATTTGGAGCCCATGTCGCCCTGCGCGTAGCGCTGGCGCAGCCTCCTGCGAGCCTGATCACCGTAGCACCCGCTTTAGGCAAGGTAAAAAGAGATCCTTCTGGACCCATTTGCCCCTGGAGCTTGATTCTGGCAGATGATGATGATGTGGTGGATCCTCAACACGCCATCCGCTGGGCGAAGTCTTTGCCTCAAATACCGACTATCTGCCATGTGAATGGCGGCGGTCATTTTTTTCATGGTCGCCTGACCGAGCTTGGCGCTTGCGCTCGTGAATTTTTAATGAATGAAGTGAAACAGCATCGATGACAAACCAGAATAAGCTAAAGCGGCAACTACAAATCGCTGTACTGACCTTATCCGATACACGCAGTCTGGCAACGGACACTTCCGGCGATCTTCTGGCAAGCCGCCTGAAAGAGGAGGGTCATGAACTGACGGATCGTCGTCTGCTTCCCGATGACCGCTATCAAATGCGCGCGATCGTCTCTCACTGGATTGCCGCTCCCGAGGTTCAGGTCATTCTGACCACCGGCGGAACTGGCATTACAAGCAGGGACAGCACTCCCGAAGCTCTGACCCCCCTGTTTGATAAAACCATTGAAGGTTTTGGTGAATTATTCCGGCAATTGTCGTGGGAGGAAATCGGCACCGCAACCATCAATTCCAGAGCAGTTGCCGGTTTGGCGAACCAGACCCTGATCTTTTGCCTGCCTGGATCCACCAGCGCCTGCCGCACCGCATGGGATCGCATTTTGCGTGAACAGCTTGACAGCACCCACAAGCCCTGCAACCTGGCTCATTTGCTGTCATAAACCCACCATAAACATACGATATGCTAACCATAGCATTCGTGAAACGGCCATACTTAAGGAGTCTCTAGATTAATTCCGAACGAAGGTGATTGTGGTCCCTACTGTTTAGATTCGAGGCGATTATCGCGCATAATAGCAGGGCTATTGCGAAGATTGTCAACGAAGAAGCTGGGCTTAAGGGACGTCTGCGGGTTCGACTTCGCTCACCGCAGGCACCAAGTTCATGAATAGATTACAGGTTCCTTAAATGCAGATTGTCTGCAGTTTCATTCTCAAGGATTATTAGGGTTCAAATCTGGCGACAAGGCTTGCGATATCGGCTGATGGAACAATAATGGAGGCTCTACTGCTATGGAAACCACCAGACGGCGTTTTCTGGAATTCACCGGCGGGGCGATGGGTCTGGCGCTTGCTTCACAGACGCGGGCTCAATTCGATACCGTAATACAGCGAACACCCCATGCGACCAAGGCTTTCGCTCACGGCATCGCCAGCGGTGATCCCTTGTCTGATCGGGTAATATTATGGACACGCCTCAACCCGCCGCTCACAAGCGTGCCCAGCTTCAAGGTACGCTGGGAAATCGCCCACACCCCGGAATTCAGCGACAGGATAGCCGAAGGGGAAACCCTCGCCTCAGCCGATCGCGATTTCACGGTGAAAGTCGATGTTGGCGGACTGCAACCCGCTACCACTTATTATTACCGCTTTTTAAGCGATTTTGGTCCTTCGCCTTCCGGACGCACCCGCACCCTGCCCGACTCGGGATCGGATGAACTGCGCATCGCTTTTGTGTCATGCGCCAATTACGGCGCCGGTTATTTTAATGTCTATCGTCGGCTGGCCCAGCGTGACGATCTGCACTTTATTCTTCATCTCGGTGATTATATCTATGAATATGGCGATGGAGAATTTGGAGATAGACGCCCGCTTGATCCACCTTATGAAACCATCACCCTTGATGATTACCGGCGGCGTTATGCCTGCTACCGCAGCGATCCCGATCTCCAGTGGGCGCATCGCATGCATCCTTTTATCCCGGTCTGGGACGATCATGAAACCGCCAATAATTCATGGGAGGACGGCGCCGCAAACCATAATCCAAGTGAAGGCGAAGGATTGTGGCAGGAACGGCGCCAAGCGGGGATACGAGCGTATTCTGAATGGCTGCCGATCCGTCCGAACCCCGACCGCGGCGATCCCTTATATCGGCAATTCGAGATCGGCAATCTGGCGGATATCATCATGCTCGACACCCGCCTCGAGGGGCGGGATCGATCCCAATGGATGGCGCGGCGGCATTTTCCACCACGGGACATGCTCGGCGAGGAACAATCGTCGTGGTTGCTGAATCGTTTAAGTTACTCACAAAATCGGGGCGCTATCTGGCGCATATTGGGTCAGCAGGTCATGTTTTCGCCATTGAACGCGATCGGTCTGCCCAATGCGTTCGGTGGTGGTCTCAAACTTAGCGGCGATCAGTGGGATGGTTATCAGCAGGCGCGGATGCGCATACTGCGATTTATTGAAAACCGTGGCATTCAGAATCTAACCGTACTGACGGGCGATATTCACAGCAGTTGGGTCATGGAACTAGCGCTCGATCCCAACAATCGTCTATATTATGATCCAGAAACCGGCGCCGGATCACTGGGCGTGGAACTGGTAACCCCGGCGATTTCCTCACCCGGCTTGCCTGAGGCGGCCAGCCCTTTGAGTCGCGTGGTATACAACCAGAACCCGCATATCAAATACGTGGAATTTTCCCGTCGCGGCTATGTATTACTCGATCTCAATCCTCAAGAACTACAGGCCCGTTGGTATCACATGGCTCGGGTGGATCAACCCAGCGACGAAGAAACCCTGGCTTGCGCTTTTCGGGTACGTGCTGGCAGTCATCATCTGGAACCCATTCTTGATGATTGATGGAAACAGCGCTTGCCCCAGGCAGGTTGCGCTTAAAACCCAGCCTACGATAGGAGAACCGCGTTCTGCGTAATCTTGATCAATTTTGAGAACGCGGCTCAACGGTCGTCGGATAAATCCCCCGGTTTGCTCAGGAGACGGAAGGTACGCCCTGTTGTATTGATGGATCGACCGCCTTCAGAATCTGCAGGGCTCTTTTATAGCTGCCCAGATTATAGGCTTCGATACCCTTTTGATGCAAAATGGTCGTCGCCTGCTGGCTGCGGGAACTACTCTGACAGTGGAGCAATAACGGTTTGCCCACGCAGATTTCCGGCAACGACTGACCTTGTGCAATCCACTCTGAAGGCCAGTTGATGGCTTCGGGGATATGTTGCGCTGCGTATTCGTTGACGCTGCGCACATCGACCACCAAAGCACCTTTTCCTAGCAGATGCCTGGCCTGGCTGACTTCTATAGGAGCGTTCCAGCGACCAATCAAGCGCATGAAACCTTCATACATCCAGGAGAGTACACAAAAATGCGTGCTGATGACAATCGCCTGCAAAAAAAGCAAAACCACCCCGACCGACCATGCCACGACGGGATGATCAAACAAAAACATGGTGGCGGCGAAGGTATTGAGCATGGCCGCGGAAAAGCATGCCAGCCGCCGCTGAAGCGGATTGGGCGGCAAGCGCACTCCGCCATGAAAATGCCGGAATAAATGATTGTACAGCCAGTCCATGGGATGACCGGCGGGAAACAGAAACGCCCAGATGCCAAGAAAAGCCACAAAAAATAACAGGTAAGCATTCCCCAGCATTAAGCCGGTGAATGTCAATAGTGCACATGCCATCGGAGTGAAACGCAAACCCCACTCAAGCTGGCGCAATTCGGCAGCGCTGTAAGCCACGTACCCCTGCTGTTGCAATGATTTTTCCTGAAATCCAAGGGAGCATGATGATGAATCCATGATTTTCTCCATAGCGTAAGATTCAGATTGATAACTCGAAATATGCTTATAATTATATCATATAAGATTGCAAACAACAGACATTTTCCACGACGGTTAAAAAACAAGCAGGGCGTGTCATCAGTTGATCCGGATGACAGGTGCGGCGGGGTATATATTGCCGAGGAAAGCACAGCCCCTTATAATATCTTGTTGCTGTAGCGCGGTATTGCTTGAGTCTTGCGAAGAAATTTTCAATCTGGTACATCTCTTCGTCATAGTCATATTCGCATTGCTCTGTGCACTGTGTCCGAGTGCAGGTTTTTGTTATGTGTTTTTTTGCCATAGTCTAAGTTTTAAAGGCCATTTTACTGATAATACTTTTTCTGATTCCCCCCATGTTTTGGTGATTTTCTCATGTATTTCTTCAACCGGATTAACGCCAAATTTTTCCTGATATTGCTTGGTAGCTGACCACGTACATAAATAACCGATTAACCGGGATAGATTCCACTCAGCTATCATATTAAATACTGGCGCTTCCATTTCTTTAAAAGGAAGCCGAATGCTTTTATATCCATCTTCAACCATTTTTCTTTCTTTAGGCCAATACTCGCCAAGGATTGCGTTATACAAATAATATATTATTTCATCAACATCCTCTTGTACTGATAACAAATTGTACGCCCATACTGAAATAACGCCCTTATCCTTTAATACTCGATTTGCTTCTTTCGAAAACGCTTCGATGTTAAACCAATGAAATGCTTGTGACACAGTAATTAAATCAATTGAATTGTCCTCAATGTTGCTGTCTTCCGCTGTAGCAACCTGGTATGTAATGCCATGTTTCTTTTCTGCATTTTTAATTTGTGTTTTGCTTGCATCAGTGGCAATAACTTCTGAGAAATAATCAGACAGAGATACAGCTGATTGTCCTGTTCCTGTAGCACAATCCCATGCTTTTTGATGCTGATCAGCAATAGAAGACAGATAAGAAAATAATTCTGCCGGGTATCCTGGTCGGAACCTGGCATATTCTTCTGAATCTTTGGAAAAGTAATCTTTGAATTTAACCTTCACTGAAACTCCAAGGTTCTATTACACGTAACGTCCAAGCGCACCTGCCACCAGAGTGATATGTCAGCTTCCGAACATCTCATGACCCCAGATAGCAGAACAAGACTCGCAAATCATCAATGCTCTGGTGCTTGGGTACAGCGCTTTGTTAACCCGCACCTTCCAAATCAAAGCCGCCCTATATAGCACCTGGGCAGTACAGATACTACCTTAGAGCGTATGTCTAAGCATACCAGGCGGGGGCATGCTTATGCTTCATCCAGCTATATTGAACTGACTATCAGGTCATGGATTGACGCAAACGCCTCCACGCACTGGTACTTATGCCGCAATCCGCCGACTGCCAAGGAACCTCTGATCAAGTCATAAACCCGGTTCTTGCGGCCCTTATGCCCAGCTTCTTTGTTGACAATCCCCGCAATAGCCTGCTATAACGATCAATGAGAAATTTGATGCATTAATGAACCGCGATCACCTTCGCCCAGACTTGATCAGAGGTTCCCTAATAAGAACTTTGACTATTGCGACGTTTTCACAGCTTCACTTCGCTAATCTGAAACGTCGGCTGAATATTGGTGTAGTTTGGGATATCTTGCATAAATGTCTGTGCCTGAGGCCCAAAGGAGGTTTGCAATGCCTCCAACGAATCGAAATATAGATGCCCCATGGCGACATAGGTAGCAGGTGTTCCAGGCTCTACCCCGCCCAGTCCCGCCTCAACCGCCACGCCCTTGCATGTGTCCCCCAGCTTTTGCTGGACCATAGGTATGTGCTTCTTGCAATAATACTGCATATCGAATTCGCTGTCTTCGGTATTCGGATAGAATATGCTGAGTTTAATCATGCTTGCCCCCATAGTAGTAAATAGTGTGCGGTTCGTTACAAAACGCACCAATGGTTGATAGTGTGCGGCACGATAGTTCAGGTCCCTTGCTGATAGGCGTTTTTTCTTTCATTTCATGAATGGATCAGAGATTCCATGAATTTTACTATCATCCCTTATACCTGATACCAATTTATTACCGCATATGATATACCAAATCCGCTACTCCAGACCAACACAGGAGGCCACTCAGTTTTGCTGGGGAGGAATTTTTGAAGCCCGGCATTTACCTGCACCCCCAGATGCACCCATTCTGATTAGGGTGAACCTAAGTAGAAAAACGATATCTAATTGGATTACAATGCTTATTTATGTAAATTCGGTTGCCATATTTTTAACAATTTTATATGGAGAACAAGATGGCACAGGCGACGCGAGAAAAAATTAACGAGATGATCGGCTCCCATGGCATGTGGAAATGGCGACTTAAAAAGGCTGTCGATACAGGCGAGAGTGAATGGAAACCCGAAGAAATACGGGCCGATGATCGGTGTGAATTCGGAAAATGGCTCAATCATTCTCCGCCGACGGATCGCGGCAATCACCACTGGGAAAAGGTACGAACCCTGCACAGAGAATTCCACCTGGAAGCTGCCCGGATTTTGGAACTGGTCCTTGCGGGAGAAAAAAAACGCGCCGAGGATAGTCTGAAACCTCTAGGTCGCTACACCACCACCAGCTCTCAACTAACCCTGGCGATGACCCAATGGGCAAGCGCCATAGATCCTGTTTATGCCAAAACCCCTCAACTTGTAAGAACAGAGATCGTCAAATATATTGCGCATATCGGCGTACATGGTGTAAGGAAACGACGGCTGCTTGAAGCCGTGCAAGCAATGCAGCAAGGTGGACGATTTCCGGGTACGCAACAGCTCGTAACGGCTGAACCCTGCGAGTTTGGGCATTGGATGGACGTTACGGCACATAAATTCCAGAACCACCCCTGTTGGCGAGCAGTGGAAAACGCCCACGATCATTTTCATGACGAGGAGCGCCGCATCGTGCAACTGGCCCGTTCGGGCGCCATGAATGAAGCCTTGGCGGAACTTGATCGTGGTGGGAGCCTTGAGCGTGCAAGCCAGGCCTTGACACGAACCATGATGGCCTTGCTGGCCGAAATTGACGCCAACCCGACAACCCCATATGAGCCTTCTGCAATCAGCGCCGCGCCCAAACCCGCGCGTTGGGGAAATTAGATTTCTGATCATGTCACCCGAAGATCATTGATTCTATGACCATGGTATGGACCACCTGGATCATATTGGGTGGCATGGCTTCAGCGATAGGTGTGGCTCTGAGCTTGGCTGGGCTTTTATTACGTCCAGAGGAAGATGCTCTGACCATACGGATAGAATCATTACTGCCACAGACCCAGTGCGCACAATGCGGCTACCCCGGTTGCCGCCCCTATGCGCAGGCCATTGCCCAAGGAGATGCCCCTGTCAACCGTTGTCCACCTGGTGGGCAGGCACTCATCGAACAACTGGCTGGCATGCTCGGGTTGGAGGTTCAAACCCTGGATCCGCACTATGGCGAAGAGCCGAGCGTCCCCCAACGGGCGCAGATTAATGAATCCCGATGCATCGGTTGTGCTTTGTGTCTGAAAGCCTGTCCCGTTGATGCTATCATCGGCGCGCCAAGATTCATGCATACGGTGATCGCCGATCAATGCACCGGATGCGCACTGTGCATTGCGCCCTGTCCGGTAGACTGCATATCCCTGCATGCCGACGAAACGCCACGCTGGCAATGGCCCTTGCCTCAATTGGCCAAGCTGCGCTCCGTTCCCTGATCCGAGATGACGTCGCGCCCCAGGCTCTTTCCATTCCGCGGCGGTTTGCCATTGCTTCGCTATAAAAAGGCGCTCATATATCCTCCTCTGGATATGCCTTTATCGGAACACTATGTGGTTCCTTTGCAGGAGTATGGCAAACCCGAAGCCCGTGTGATCGTACGCGTCAACCAGCGCGTCCGTCGTGGTGAATCGCTCACTGCTTCAGAACACGAAACCACGATTCCCGCACATGCACCTACCTCCGGGTTCATTGAAGCGATCGGACTTCATCCCGCGCCCCATCCTTCCGGGGAACCGGGGCAAGCTGTGGTGATTAAAAGTGATGGCCGGGATGAAGCTGCACTTCCTCTGAGCCGCCCCTGGACGCACTGGCGTTCGGCAACAACAGTTCAACTGCTTGCTCTTATCCATCAGGCCGGGATCACCGGTTTGGGTGGAGCAGCTTTCCCGACGGCAAACAAATTATTAAGCGCCTGTGGTAACATCGATAGCCTGATCGTCAATGGCATGGAAAGCGATCCTTCGCTGCAATGCGATCAGCTGCTCATGCAGATTCAGGCGCGCAAGTTAATTTCAGGCGTAGCCATCGCCATACATATTCTGAAACCCCGTAATTGCATCATCGCCATTAATCAAAATAATCACGCTTCCCTAAGCGCGATGCGGACAGCATTAAAAACCATGAAAGCTCTGGACAACGGAGTAGAAATCGTAGCTTTGTCACCCCGCTATCCCGGAGGTAGTGAGCGTCAGTTGATCCATACTTTGACAGGTATAGAAGTTCCCGCGATGATGACCCCGATTTCCGTGGGATTACTGTGTCACAATGTGGCAACTCTGGCGGCTATCAGCACTGCGGTCATTGAGGGCGAACCGTTCTATCGTCGCTGGCTCACGGTGGCTGGAGAAGGGTTGGTGCAACCTCGAAATCTGTGGGCCCGCATCGGGACTCCGATCCGTGATACGATCCGGTTTTGTGGCGGATTCAGTTCCCGGTCGCATCGCTTGATTATGGGAGGGTCGATGATGGGCTTTGAACTGCCCAACATTGATGCGCCTATCAATAAAAGCTGCAACAGCGTGCTGGCATTACCGGAAGCGCACACCAGACCGCCCCGGCCCTGCATCAAGTGCGGCGCCTGTACTGCGGCATGCCCGGTAGGGCTGTTGCCTCAGCAACTGTATAGTTTCAGCCGGACTCGGAATCTGGATAAAGCGCACACCTCTCATATCCAGGATTGTATCGAATGCGGATGTTGCGAAGTGGTTTGCCCGAGCACCATCCCGCTGGTGCAATATTTTCAATCCGCCAAAGGCGCACTACAGGTGCGGCAACAATCTCAAACCAATGCACAACTGGCGAAACAACGCCATGAAGCACGTCAAACCCGAATGCAGAGGGAACAAACCGAGCAGGCTTCCGCACGGGCAGCGCGCAGACAAACGCTGCGAGCGGCAGGTAAACCTCAACAACAGCCATCACCAGACAAACTGATTGAAGCCGGCCGCCCCGGTGAAAAAAGGCGCCACCCATCCAAGGAACCCTGATCAAGTCATGAACTCGATTCTTGAGTCCCTTATACCCGGTTTCTTCATGGTAAATCTTGGCAATAGCCAGGCTATTTCGGTCGATATGCGCCTCGAATCTGCACATAAGGAACCACACCTGAGCTTCGCCCCGAATGAACCAGAGGTTCCCTGATGTTGACTGAACAAGATCGGAAAGCTATGTTTGCCATTTTTGCAGACCATTGCCCGCAACCTCGATCAGAGTTGCTGGTCACCACACCTTTCGAATTGCTGGTTGCAGTCATGTTATCCGCGCAATCCACAGACAAAGCCGTTAATGATGCGACTGGTCCGTTGTTCAAAGTAGCCGATTCCCCTGAAAAAATGCTCACCCTCGGAGAGGATGGTATTAAACCATATATACGCAAACTCGGTCTGTTCAACAGTAAAGCCAGGCACCTGGCCACTTCCAGCGCTATACTGGTTCACGAACATGCGGGGAAAGTGCCCGAGACGCGCGAAGCGCTTGAACATTTGCCGGGCGTTGGCCGTAAAACCGCCAACGTCATTTTGAATACCGCTTTCGATTGGCCCGTCATTGCCGTGGATACCCATGTTTTCCGTGTTTCCAACCGTACCGGTCTGGCACCGGGGAAAACTCCGCGACAAGTGGAAGAAAAGTTGTACCAAATGGTGCCGGAGCAATTTCTAAAGCACGCGCATCACTGGCTGATACTGCATGGGCGCTATATTTGCCGCGCCCGCAAACCTTTATGTGAAACTTGCCTGATCCGCCATCTTTGTTGTCACATGCGTTCTCAGGCCTGATTCATCGCTATCACTTGAATAAAACAAGAGTGGATCAGTTATATTTATCCATCGATTCCTGATAAGCATCCGGATCAATGGGTTGTGGTATAGCGATGCCGTAACCCTGAGCAAAATCTACCCCGATACCATGCAACACACTCAAAATAGCATCATTTTCCACAAATTCGGCAACGGTATAAAGCGATAAAGCATGCCCCAGTTGGTTGATAGCAGCCACCATAGAATAAGCCACCTCGTCTTTGGTCACATCGCGAATGAAACTGCCATCAATTTTCAGATAACTCACCGGCAAGCGGCGCAGGTAGCTGAAAGAACTCAGCCCGGTTCCAAAATCATCAAGGGAAAAACGGCATCCCCGTTCACATAGCGCCTGCATGAACTCAATAGCATGGTCTATATTGGCAATAGCGGCGGTTTCCGTAATCTCAAAAATAATCCGCTTGGGGTCAATCCTGGATAGCTCCAGGCTTTCAAGCACAAATTTCAGGAATCCGTGATCTCCGATGGATTGCCCGGACAAATTAATCGAACAGGCATGTAAAGAATCCAGTACAGCATTACCCTCACGCATGGCCTTGAGAACCGTTTCGATTACCCAGCGATCGATGCGTGGCATCAGATGATAGCGTTCCGCTGACGGCAGAAACTGCCCTGGAGAAATACCCTGACCATGCTCATCTACCAGCCGCAACAGGATTTCTGCGTGACTGGCACCCGGCTCATCACCGCTTATCGGTTCAATGGCCTGGACAAACAAATGAAAGCGGTGATCAGACAGAGCGCGAGGTATTCTTGAAATCCACTTGTCGGATTGACCCCCGCTTTTCGGGCTCAGATTCAGGTCAATGCCCTGGTATACTTGATTGCCACCTGCGCCTTTAGCAAGGTAACAGGCTGATTCGGCCGAGATCAGCAAACTTGATGGATCATGCACATCGGCAGGAACCTTAGCCAAACCTATACTCAAGGTCATTTCAAAGGAATCTTCTTCCCATTCAAAAGGTTGCATTCGGATCAAAGTCAAAAGTTCATTTGCCAGGTCCTGCCCCCGTTCCATACTGCAATTTTCGATAAAAACGGCAAACTCATCATCTCCGAGCCTACCGATGATAGCATTTACCGGCTTCCATTGATTAAGTGTCATCGCTACGGCACATAAGGCCTGATCCCCTGCCATGGGCCCGGCGCTTTCATTGATCAAACCAAAACGGTCAATATCAAGGTATAACAAAATACGAGGCTGTTTCTGAAAAAGATCACGCTCCATAGCCGAACCCAGAATGCTGGTAAAAGCGCTTCGATTTAAGATGCCGGTCAACTGATCATGTTGCGCCTGATAAAGCAGATGTTTGGTCAGCCCCTTGACTCTGGTCAAATCGTGGAGTATCAGGATCACACCCGAACAGCCCTTATCTGCACCAAGAATCGGCGCCGCCGTCATCTCCACCATAATATGATTCTGTTCACGCAAACTGGCGCATGGTAACAGGGTTCCCGCCTGCTTGAAGGCTTTCCAGTGCTTCGTGCATAGCTGCACCAGATTTTCCAGCTCCTCGCCTGTGGTTTCGTCGACAAGTTTGAATATTTGATTGAGCGGGACACCCAGCGCCTTGGTCTCTGCCCATCCGATAAGTTGCTCGGCTACAGAATTCATATAAATGACCCGTCCGCTTCGATCCGTCGATATGACGCCATCGCCGATCGACTCCAGCATGATCTGCGCCCGCTCCTTCTCCAACTTGAGCGCCTTGCGTGTTCCAATTCCCAGCTCTATTTCCCGCATGAATTCCTGATTAAGCCGATCCGTACGCCCCTGAACCAGTTTCATATCATGATTAATACGATTAATGTGCCCGGCGGTGGCACAGGATTTGTTGATCATTTTCACGTATTGCGCGGAAATGATCAGCATACCGATGATAAAACCGATCGGGGACATCATGACAAAAAAGTACCATTGTTCCTGAGGATTAAAATCCCACTGGATAAAACCCCATAGCGCAACGTTACCGCCACTTGCCAGGCAATTACCGATAAAAGCGGGATGGTAGAAGGAAAGGTGTACCAGTTTTATCGCCAATCCAGCGCTGAGAACCAGCAAAAAAAAGATCAGAAGCCACAAAGGGTCGCTCGAATCCAGCAACCAGATCAAACTGGAACTAATCAGCCCCATAGCAGCAGAGCAAAAAACAAAGCGCCTCAGATACGGACTCAGGTTTGCCATTTCAGCACTTTCATCCCGTTTCTTGTTTTGGATGAGGCATTTAGAAATACGCCGACCTGTTTTGAAACAGACCCCGATCGCTATAATTCCGACAAGTATCCAGACGCTCCAAATCAATAGCAAATGCAAAGATGGGCGAGTTATGAAAAGACTCAGGGGAAGAATAAACCAGGAAATGGAATCAAATGCCAGATAAGGGGGGCCTTCCGCGGCAAGTAGTCCCATCCGGGTCCTATCGGTAAAATTCTGATATTCGCCAGCTTTATCTTCAACAAAAAGTTGTTGGCTCTGAGATGGGAAAATATAATAACGCCAGCTTCTGATCATTGGGAATTACTTGGTGTGTTGCTCATGGCTTTGATATGGACGCCAGATTGTCAGCGACAAAAAGAGGATGGTTCGCCCATGAAATTCCGACATGCGCGATGATTTTGAAACAAATGCCGAAATATATAAATATATAAAGAGATCACAGCTTTGTGTTTCAATAATTTATGCATGATTCCCCCAACATAACAAAATGTTATACTTTATGCCGTGTATTAAATTCATCCCATACCCCATAGTATCAGCATTGATATGGAATTTTGCAAGGCATCTGCCTATCGTGCTTCCCCTAATCAAGGGAAGGCAACAGCCGGGAATTCCAAAGATTGAAACGCACCACGTTACGATATTCAGCGAACCAGGTGGGGGTTCATGCGACCCATGTTCTTTTAGCTGCTATGATATCATCACGCCGGGTTTGTAATCTGACTTGAACCCATCTATGCTGATAAGATTATCAATGCATTGTCCAACTCTATGCACTGAAGCATTTCATTGAGCCGTTCCCGCACACTACGGGTATTTAAAGGTAAGGACTTATGAGTGAGGAAACCCTTTTCAGCAAAATTATTGATCGTCAAGTGCCGGCACATATCGTTTACGAAGATGAGAAATGTCTGGCTTTTCGCGATATTAACCCCCAGGCGCCGATGCATATATTGTTAATCCCGAAACAAATCATACCGATGCTTTCCACGAGCGCTCCGGAAGACCAGGATCTATTGGGGCACTTGCTTCTGGTGGCCCCGAAAATAGCGCGGGATCAGGACCAGGAATCCTTCCGTCTGGTCATTAATAACGGCGCTGATGCCCACCAGACAGTCTATCATCTGCATTTGCACATCATCGGTGGTCGGCGTATGGGGTGGCCACCGGGTTAGGGAACCTCTGAGCCGGTCATTAACTTGGTTCTTGCGGCCCTTAGTACTGTGGGCAGGTGAGAGGAAGCCCCGGAATTCGCATGGACGCTAATGGATTGTCGCCAAGGTTAAACATTAAACGCTACTGGCGTCGAACCAGGAGAGATGGCTGCGCATCCGCACAACCTCCCCGACAATCAATAACGCAGGACTTTGAACCCGGTTATCCGCAAGCATGGTCGGTAATTCATCCAGACGCCCGGTGAACACCCTTTGATTTTCAGATGTTCCATGTTCCACGATCGCCACCGGATGTTGTGCGGGTAATCCATGTTTCAACAAACGCTGGCTTATCAATGCACCTTGCCCGAGACCCATATAGATAGCAATGGTTTGCCTGGGTTGACACAACACCGACCAGTTGATTTCAGAACCTTTCTCGTGAGGATGGGCTGTCACAAAAATACAGCTATGCGCTAATTCCCGATGGGTTAGAGGAATACCCGCATAAGCCGCACACCCACTGGCCGCCGTGATACCCGGGACAATCTGGAAGTCAATGCCATGCTCCATTAACGTTGCGATTTCTTCCCCGCCGCGCCCAAAAATGAAAGGATCTCCTCCTTTGAGTCGAACGACACGGTTTCCTGCGCGAGCCAATGCGATCAATTCACGGTTGATCGCATCCTGAGGCCAGCTGTGATGACCACTTTTTTTTCCAACCCGGATGCGGACAGCTTCAGGGCGTGCCTTTGCCAGAATTGCGTCTGAAACCAGATTATCATAGAGGATGACATCCGCCTGCTGCAGTAAATGCCATGCCTTGAGCGTCAGCAAATCCGGATCTCCTGGGCCGGCACCGACCAAAGCCACATGGCCTGTGTAATCCGCCTGTTCAACTGTTTCGATCATTTCGCGGGCGGCAAAGCGCATTTTTCCACTCTGCCCGCCCGTCGCCATAGGCTCTATCCGAGATAAAAAACGCTGCCAGAATTCGCGCCGCTGCCGGATATCCGGCCAGCGCTTTGCGACTTGCGGACGGATCTGCGCCATCAGATCGGTCAGAACCGCATAATCCTGCGGAATCATGGCTTCAAGTCGATAGCGCAACCAGCTCAACAAAGCAGGTGCGTGTCCTCCACTTGACAGCGCGACCACCAGAGAACCGCGATCAATAACTGCGGGAACGATCAGGCTTGAAGATTCACCATCATCGGCGACATTGATCCAACAGCCCTGCTCTCGGGCTATTCTAGTTAATTCAGCATTGAGCGCCGGATCATCTGTAGCAGCGAATATGATGCGAAAGGGACGATCCATCAGAGAATCATGGAATGGTTGCGCCAGATATTCCAAGACTTCCTCAGACACGAGCTTGCGGATTTCCTCGCAAGCCTCCGGCGCTACTACCGTCAAACGCGCGCCAGCGTTAAGCAATTTACGGACCTTGGCTGCGGCAATAACGCCTGCGCCAACCACGAGGCAAGCCTCCCCCTCAAGATCCAGAAAAGCCGGATACCATTTCAATTCAAAATCTTAGTAATAATTTAAGGAATCAATAAACATTTTGTAATATTATTAAATCCATTTTTGAAACGCAAGCAAAACCGTTGGCAAAGAACAAGATTATGACAATGACCATCAGTTTAAGTAATCTTTAGAATGCCTGTCGTTTTCTATCAATCAACAGTAATGCCTGCTTGCATGCCAGGCCGAGTATTTACAGACGCCTCTGCTTCGATCTTATTGCAACCCTGGTTTAACTCACTCCTTAGAAATTCCACGAAAGGTCTGCTTACTGCAACGGCTAACCACTATTACCATGATCCTCCATAAACTCGTATCTTGCGTTTCCTTAGGCTTAACGCAAGAACTGCAATTCATGGCAGAATAGTCCCATGCCATCCATGCACCTTCACACGGATACCCGGAAGATGAAATCATCATGAACTGGCTGTGGCTATCGTACGCTCCGGCGCTGATATGCTCCTGCCATGCGCTGCTGAACAAAAAGGATTCCAGATCCGCGCTTTTGTGGATCGGTTTTCTATGGCTGGCGCCAATAGCAGGTGGAATGGCATATTTATTGTTTGGCGTTAATCGTATCGAGCGCGACGCCCGATCGCATCCGATCGAGCATTGGATGACTTTTCAGGAAAGCATGCATGTAGAACGGCAACAATTGCGGGATATTCTCGGAGATCACAACCATATCATACCCATCGCCGCAGTTCTCGATCGTATAGGCAGAGAGGATCTGCTGGCCGGGAACCATATTGAAACGCTGGCGAGTGGTGAACCAGCCTTTTCCGCCATGCTGCAAGACATTGGCAAGGCACAGAAAAGCATCACCCTCGCGAGCTATATTTTCAAAAATGATGCGGTGGGAAAAGCGTTCGCGCAGGCACTGGCAAATGCGCAAGACAGAGGTGTGCAGATAAGAGTCCTGATCGATAATGCCGGGGAGCATTACTCATTTCCACCTATCAGTCGGGTTTTAAAACGCTATCAAATCAACGTCAGTCGCTTCAATCCACCCAGACTTTCCATCCAGCGCCTGATTACCATGAATCTGCGCAATCATCGCAAGCTTATGATCATTGATGGCAGCCGGGCCTATACGGGTGGCATGAATATTCAGGCGGCCCATTTGCAGACCAAGGCCATCGATGAACAGGTTCGAGACACCCATTTCGCTCTCGAAGGGCCCATTGTACGCCAGCTACAAACCGTCTTTGCTCACGATTGGACTTTCGCGACCGGCGAACGGCTGCAAGGGGCGCCATGGTTCCTGGAGAATTATGAGGCGAAAGGAGAAATTCTGGCCAGAGCAGTACCCAATGGGCCGGATCAGCAGGATATGAGCAAACTGCACTGGACGCTGCTTGCAGCAATCAACAGCGCATGGCGATCGCTTTATATCGTTACTCCCTATTTCCTCCCTGCCACCAGTTATATAGACGCCCTGAACCTGGCGGCCTTGCGCGGTGTAGCGGTCAATATCGTACTGCCGATGCGCAACAATCTGCCTTTTATGAAATGGGCCGCTCAAGCCCAGATAGAACCATTGCTTTATGGCGGGTGCCGCATCTGGCAAACTGATGGGCCTTTTGACCACAGCAAACTGATGATCGTCGATGACACCTGGTCTCTGATTGGTTCCGCCAACTGGGATGCGCGCAGTATTCGGCTCAACTTCGAACTTAACGTAGAATGCTATCAGACCGCTTTTGCCCACGAAATCGTTCAGCGTATCGAAGAACGCATTGCCGCAGCAACGCCTGTGTCGCTGCCCGGACTGCAACAAAGAAGTTTGCCTGTTAAACTGCGCGACAGACTGGCCTGGCTGATGCTTCCCTTGCTTTAGGATCCTCTGATTAAGTGCTGGACATAAGGGCCGCAAGCGGATTCGACTTCGCTCACCGCAGGCACCGAGTCCATGACTTACTCGGAAATGGCTATTCCCGGAACGGAAGCTTGAGGTTCATGTCGGCGGCATGAGCTTTTATTTGAATGTGTAGGGAGCCTCTGAACAAGTCCAGACTTTTCAGAGGCTCCTTATAGGGTTTTATGAGGACTCTTTAACCCCGGCAATCAATTTAGCGACCACGCTCTGGGCATCGCCATAAACCATGCGGGTGTTATCGAGGAAAAACAATGCGTTCTGAACGCCCGAAAAACCGGTTCCTTTGCCGCGTTTGATCACCATGACCTGCTTGGCCTGATCCGCAGCAAGGATAGGCATGCCATAAATCGGGCTGTTGCGATCGGTTCGCGCCACCGGATTAACGACATCATTGGCGCCGATCACCAACGCTACATCTGCGGTTGAAAATTCAGGATTGATCTCATCAAGGTCAAAAATAAGATCGTAGGGTACACCTGCTTCTGCGAGCAATACATTCATATGGCCCGGCATCCTGCCAGCAACCGGATGAATCGCAAACCGGACTTTAACGCCACGATCAATCAGCAGTTTAGCTAATTCCCATATTTTATGCTGCGCTTGCGCCACAGCCATGCCATAGCCCGGAACGAAAATCACTTTATCGGCATAAGCCAGCGTAACGCCGGCATCATTGGGTTCCATTGATTTCATGGAGCCTTCGATAGCTGTTTCCGCGGAACCATCGCCATCGCCATCGCTGACACCCAGTCCACTGAACAAGACATTGCCCAGGGAGCGATTCATGGCGCGAGCCATTAATTGCGTCAGCAATGAACCTGCCGCGCCAACCACAGTACCTGCAATAATCATGGCGGGATTATTCAACATAAAGCCTTCCAGGGCCACAGCGAGACCGGTCAAGGCATTAAACAGGGATATGATTACCGGCATATCCGCGCCGCCGATAGGCAGGGCTACCAAAATACCTGCGGTTAGCGCCAGAAGGAAAAAGGCGATGACTATAATCGTCGGTGGCGTATTTCCGATAATAGCAGTCAGCAACCCAATAAGCAGAGCAATGCCGAGAGCTATCATATTGACCTTGCGCATTTGCGCCAGTTGCACGCGGGTAAAGCTGCGGTTCAACCGACCATCGAGTTTGGCGTAAGCCACCAGGGAACCACTGAATGAAACCGAACCAATGATGGCGCCAAGCACGCCAAGAAGCAACGCCATACGTCCGATATCGGCATCGCCCAGAAAAGCAACTGCGGCAATCGCGCCAGCCGCGCCACCGCCCATTCCATTGTACAAAGCGATCATCTGCGGCATATCGGTCATGGCGACCCTTTTGCCGCCGAACCATGCAATACCACCCCCGATGATGATGGCTCCGATCATGAGCAGGTAGCGATCTGTATCCGCATGGGCCATGATTTGTGGATGGATCAGTGTGACCACCACCGCCACCAGCATGCCCGATCCCGCCCATTTAATACCCTGAGCCGCGGTTTTAGGTGAACTCATCCCCTTCAGACCGAGTATGAACAGCACGGCTGTAACAAAATAAGCAAGGTTGATCAACCAACCGCCGATTCCCCCCAATTCTGATTCCATATTTAGGCGTCCTTTTTACTCGTCTTAAACATCTCCAGCATACGCTCGGTTACGACGTAACCACCCACGGCATTGCCAGCACCCAGAATTACGCCGACAAAGCCCACCAATACGCCCAGCTTCGTTTCAGCATGACCCAAAGCCACCATGGAACCGACAAGGACGATTCCATGCACAAAATTCGAGCCGGACATCAGCGGTGTATGCAATATCGCTGGCACGCGCGCAATAACTTCATAGCCGGTGAACCCGGCCAGCATAATGATGTATAAAGCAATAAATCCAGTAATCATGATGCATTCCCCTCTATCTGAGCGCGAATCGCTTCCGGAATAATTTTTCCCTCGTGGGTCACAATACTGCCCGCTATGATTTCATCCTCCCAATCCAGTGAAATGCCACTCTCATGGATCAGCAACTCCGAAAAATTGAACAGATTACGCGCATACATATCGCTGGCATGTTCAGCAAGACAGCTGGGCAAATTTTTCGGCCCGTAGATGATGACACCACCTTGCTTAATTCTTTTTCCAACCTGAGTATAAGCACAATTTCCTCCGGTCTCGGCGGCCAGATCGACAATAACAGCACCGGAATGCATATTGTCCACCATATCGCTGGTGATAATCACCGGCGCCTGGCGCCCTGGTATCGCCGCGGTGGTTATCACCACATCGGCAGCCGCCACGTGAGCCGATAACATGCTCTGCTGTTGTTGCTTTTCATCCTCAGTCAGTTCCCGCGCGTAGCCGCCAGATGATTCTGCGGCTACCGGCAAACCGACAAAACGCGCGCCGAGAGATTGCACCTGTTCGCGGGTGGCGCTGCGAACATCATAAGCTTCCACGATGGCGCCGAGCCGCCGCGCTGTAGCAATTGCCTGCAGACCAGCCACACCGGCGCCGATAATCAGAACTTTGGCGGGGCGTATGGTGCCGGCAGCAGTGGTCAGCATGGGGAAAAATCGCTGGCTCAATCCGGCAGCAATGATGGTTGCAGCATAGCCGGCGGCGGTTGCCTGGGATGACAGTGCATCCATCGCCTGAGCGCGCGATATGCGAGGTATCAGTTCCATCGCAAAGGAGGTGATACGTTGTTCGGCCAATATCTTGATGATTTTCGTGTTGCTGTGCGGCGAAAGCAGCCCCACCAGCAAGCTGCCTGCGCGCATGCGCTGAATATCTTTGATATAAGGTATCTGTACCGAAAACACGATATCAGCAGTGCCGAACAATTCATCCCGCCCTACCACGCGTGCGCCGTCATAAGCTTGATCATCAATAAAACAGCCGGCTCCCGCATCTTGCTCCACGCAAACATCATAACCCTGCTGAATCCAGCGTTGTGCTACCGCCGGCACAATAGAAACCCGTTTTTCATCGGCTGCCGTTTCTTTGGGAACGGCAAGCGTAATAGACATACATTCCTCCTTTCCATGCATTCGCAAGTCCTTGCGCCTACCCCATACTATATCGAACCCGGCGCAAATGAATATGGCATACATCGTCGTCTCTAATGCCACAAGACGCTCAATCACGCGGGATTATAACATTTTTATCAGGGTCTGCTAAGTAACCTCTGAACAAGTCATGAATTCGGTTCTTGTATCCATTATGTCCAGCTTCATTGTAGTAAATATTCGCAATAGCCCCGCTATTACGCGCAATCTACGCCCCGAATCTGAACCTGATGAATCGACCTGAGCTTCGCCCAGACCTGTTCAGAGGTTACTTGCGCCCAAACACATTATTTTTACGCAAGCTCCAATGGATTTTACTTTGGTCGTAATCAATTCTGAAATCGACATGTTTTAATACATCCATGCCCAGCAGACCATCTTCACTCCATGGTGGCCCCAAATAATCGCGCTCGGTATGATACCAGACGATGGCGTCTTTCCACTCCAGATCGCCGAGGCGCAAGCGTTGCAGATTGGCAGACACCAGTTCGGTTTGTTTTTGACGCCCCTGTCCATCAGACAAAACATTTTTATAACGTTGTTTGGGAACAAGGGCTAGTTTGTCCGCCAGATTTCTATGGAGTACCGTCATAGCGGCGCCGGTATCCAATATCAGATGTGCTTTGACTTTTCTGCTATAATGACGCAGCTCTACAGGGATATAAATACTGTTGTTGCGGATAATGACGGGGGTCGTAATAATTTTCCGCTCGCCACGCTTTTTGATTTTTACTGGTTGTCCACGTTGTGGCGAGGAAGTGGGCGCGGCAGCGCCGGATGGCCATTCCATGCTTCCAGCGCCGTCAGGCAAATTCCCGCTCTGATCGGTAAAAACAACGACACCACTTTCATCCCGATAACGAAAAATTTTGTAATGGTTCGCAGTTTCGCTGTATGCTACAGAAAACACCATGAGACTCGGAAATAAAGAGTATGCTAACCATGCGGATCGTTTTGTTATCTTGAAAAAGGATGCTGGAGATGCAGGCTTCATAGTCTCTATCCGTAGCCAGTAGGAAATGACCGGGCGATATCATATTAATATCGGTATTATCATAAAATTGAAGCACTGAGGCAATGCAGCATGATGCCCTCCCCTTTTCTGCCCGCCGGCTGCCTGATGGTTGATCTGCAGGGAGCACACCTGCAGCCGCATGAGAGAAACTATTTGAAGCACCCACTCGTTGGCGGGGTGCTGTTGTTTTCCCGAAATACGACCGGAATTGAGCAATTATATCAACTCATTGCTGAAATTCGCGATGCCGCGCCTGACATCCTGATCGCCGTCGATCAGGAAGGCGGTCGGGTACAACGATTCAAGGATGGTTTCACCCGTCTGCCGCCACCGGGACTATTAGGGTCTGAATTCGATCGCAATCCAGACCAGGCGTTGGCATGGGCACACCACTTCGGCTGGCTGCTCAGCGCTGAATTGCGCAACCTCGGGGTCGATCTTTCCTTTACCCCCGTCCTGGATCTTGGCGGCGTCAACGAAAGCGTCATCGGCAACAGAGCCCTGCATGCCGACCCCGGCGTAGTTGCCAGCCTGGCAATAGCCATGGCTCATGGATTGCGGCGTGGAGGACTCCCGGTCATCGGCAAGCATTTCCCCGGGCACGGAAGCGTCATGGAAGATTCCCATCTTTGCCTACCCGAAGATCACAGTTCATGGGATTTCCTGTGGGAACGATCCATGGCTCCTTATCGCAGCCTTATTATGGAAAATATCCTCGATGGCGTGATGACGGCGCATGTGCGCTATACCACGGTAAACGATGAAATTGCCAGTTTTTCCAGTTTCTGGCTGCGAGAAATATTACGCGATCGGCTTGGTTTTGAAGGCATCATTTTCAGTGATGATCTTCACATGAAAGGGGCTGAAACCGCCGGCACATTCCATGATCGGATTCTTTCAGTGATAGGAGCCGGTTGTGATGTGGCCATACTATCGGGCTGCAGCGCACAGATACCCTGGATCCTTGAACAACTGACACCCTATATGGATGCCCGCCAGAACCTGAACCCGCGCCTGCATCTGCTGCGCAAACCGCTGATCCTTCCCGCGCCGCCGAAAGACGATGCATTTTATGATTGGCTGGCGCAACAGGCTTCCCCGGATCCGCACGCAAAAATTGGGGCTGGGGAACTTAACAACGATGAAAACCCATGGATTCATGGGTAAGGATGAACTCGTTCATGCCTGTAAAAATGCTTGATTACCCAGCCATGCTGTCCCATCTGGAACTGCTGCACGATGAAATGGAAGTTACGGCGGCCTATGAGCGTATTGCCCGGGAAATAGATCGCGATTACCACACGTCCAATCCTGTCGTCATCACGGTTCTCACCGGAGGCATGATACCGACGATTGAAATCACCAATCGGCTTCGTATACCGTTGGAGCTGGATTTCCTGCATGCAACGCGGTATCAGGGTCAGCTGAGCGGCGGCGAAATAGCATGGATGGTTTCTCCGCGCATCCCGATCGAAGGGCGGAATATACTGATCATTGATGATATTCTCGATGAAGGTGATACTTTGAAAGCGATTGTCCATTTCTGCCAGGAGCGTAAAGCCGCGAATATCCGTAGTGTCGTCCTGGCGCGCAAAAACCAGCCACAAAAAATCCAGGCCGATTATATCGGGTTCACTGTTCCCGCAAATCGCTATCTGGTCGGTTGCGGCATGGATTATCGGGGGCACTGGCGGCACCTGCGAGCAATTTATACGTTAATAGATGACCCTGAGTAGCTCAACAACCAGTCAATCTCACGCCTCCTCATGCAGTAAAATAGGTGCGAGCCGAGCCACTATTTGCAAAAAAAACTTGCGCACGCAGGTCTGAAGCGATATTCCCAGAACTTCTGGATGAGCGAAAAGCCATCGTTTCTTTATCCCATACCGGGGGTTCCAATCGGATGATATTGAATCAGGCATGAAATATTCTCTTTTGAGTTCCACGCCAGGGCGTATGAGAATCAAGTGGATTCATCGCTCGCTCTCTCGCGCCATAATCGAAGCATGCCTTGAGGATGTAACAGACGCGATCAGAAAAATTTCATTCAATCCGCTCTCTGCCAACCTGTTGATTCACTACGACCCAAGCCTGGATCCAAATGCGATTTTGCTCCGCCTGGATCAATTGCTGCCTGTAACGCAGGCTGGAGATCACGGTAAAAAAAGAAAAAAAATCCGGCATAGGCTTATAAAATCCGGAGCAAACCGAGGCTCCGTGGTAGCGGCTGCGCATACTCCACAACCCGACCATGCCTGGCATCTACTCTCTGCAGCTGAAGTCATCCCCAGGCTTCATGCCGATCCCGACAATGGGTTGGCAGAGGCCGATTGCCGTTCGCGAATACTTAAGTACGGTCTCAACCGGATTGAAGAGCCCAAACGTGCTTCACAGTGGCTTATGTTCTCCCAACAGTTAACCAGCATCCCCGTGGCTTTGCTCGGCGTTTCCTCGGTTATCTCTATCTTAACAGGCGGGATTGCCGACGCGGGTGTGATTCTGGGTGTCGTGGGCATCAACGCCATGGTGGGCTTTTTTACCGAGCGCCAGGCGGAACACGCCATCGCCGCGTTGTCTGATGTCGCGCCGCAAAAGGCGAAAGTCATACGGAATCATGCTGTACAAACCATCGACGCCGAACAAATGGTGATCGGGGATACCATCGTTCTGGAACCCGGCTCGTTTATACCGGCCGATGGCAGAATTATCCGGGTACAACAGTTGAGCATTGATGAATCCTCTTTGACCGGTGAAAGTTTCCCGGTGCTGAAACAAAACGCAGCGCTCAGTAGAGCAGATACCCCCATGGCCGACCGTAACAACATGGTCTACACTGGCACCATGGTCACCAGTGGGAGCGGTATAGCCATCGTCGTCGCCACCGCCCATAATACCGAGCTTGGCAAACTCCAGGCTCTTGCGCATAATGCCAGAGCTCCCGAAACCCCTATGCAAAAAAACCTCGATCATCTCGGCACTCAACTTGCCCTGATCAGCAGCGGGATCTGTCTGCTCTTGATCCCTATGGGTCTGGCGCGCCGGATGCCTTTGATGGAACTGTTAAAAACCTCCATCTCTCTGGGCGTGGCTGCCGTGCCGGAAGGCCTGCCTACCGTAGCCACATCCATTCTGGCGCTGGGGGTTCAGGATATGAAACGCTGCAATATTCTGGTTCGCCGTATGGATGCAGTGGAAAATCTGGGTCAGGTGCAAACCTTTTGCATGGACAAAACGGGTACGCTGACCCAGAATAAAATGACGGTGGTGGCCTGCCAGCTTGGGCATCAACGCTTGCATATTCCATCGGGCGATGAAAATCCAACCGATAGCCCGGATATTGGCCGCAACCCACATTTACAGAAAATCGCCCGCATTGTTTCTCTTTGCAGCGACAGCACCATCCAATGGCATGGCAATCATTACGAACTGACCGGATCCCCAACAGAAAACGCGTTGCTGGAACTTGCCGTGCGCTGCCATATCAATATTCACGCCCTGCGTGAGGCATTTCCTCTCTTGGAAACACGGTATCGGACCGAACAACGCCACTATATGCAAACGGTGCATCAGAGCAAAAATGACTATATGATCGCGGTCAAGGGCAGCCCCATGGAAGTGGCGGATCTGTGCCAATGGTATTGGGATGGAGCGGTGTTGCAGCCTTGTACGCCGATGTTTCGGCAACAGCTACAGAACCATAACGAACAGTTTGGCGAGGAAGCATTGCGCGTACTCGGCGTGGCATTCGCGGAAACGCCATCAGCGCCCGATGACGGCGCCGTGGAATCTCTGATCTGGCTGGGACTGGTGGGCATGATCGATCCGGCGCGGAAGGGCATCGCCGAACTGATCGATCGCTTCCATGGCGCAGGCATACGCACGGTGATGATTACAGGTGATCAGAGCAGTACCGCCTATGCCATTGCCAAGTCCCTTCATCTCAGCGGTGAAACTCCGCTCGAATCGGTGGATTCAACCCGCCTCGATAAACTGGACCCAAAGCTGCTACAGGCACTGGTAAAAAAGGCGCACGTTTATTCCCGGGTCAGTCCCAGTCATAAATTGCAGATTGTCAAAGCTCTGCAGGACGCCGGGCAGATCGTCGCCATGACCGGCGATGGCATCAATGATGGGCCAGCGCTCAAAGCCGCCGATATTGGTGTTGCCATGGGAAGGGATGGAACCGACATTGCCATCGCCGCAGCGGATCTTGTGCTGGAGGATGATGATTTAACCACGATGCTGGTAGCGCTGAAAAAAGGGCGCGCCATTTACAACAACATTCACAAAACCCTTCACTTTCTGCTCTCGACCAATCTGTGTGAAATCGAAGTGATGATGATCTGCGTTGCCATGGGCTGGGGACAGCCATTCAACCCCATGCAACTGCTATGGATCAACCTTGTCACGGATATATTTCCTGGACTGGGTCTGGCTCTGGAGCCTCCCGAGGACGATATCCTTCAATGTCCGCCCAGAGACCCGAAACAAGCGATGGTTCAGGCAAATGACTTTTATCAATTCGCGCTGGAATCATCTTTTATCTCCACCGGCGCACTGCTGGTTTACCGTTATGGCATCCATCGCTACGGACAAGACCCAAGGGCGAACACGCTGGCTTTCTATTCCCTGAATAGCGCGATACTGCTCCATACTCTGAGCTGCCGCTCGGAGCATAAACGTATCTGGCAAACCAAACCGGACAATCCTTATCTATGGGGCGCCTTGGGCATTTCATTTGGATTGCTGGGCTTGACGCTTTTGCCCGGCCTACGGCGCATTTTGCGGGTGACGCCATTGCGCGGAACCGACTGGCTGGTGATTCCTGTCGCAGCTCTGGCGCCATTGCTGGCCAACGAAAGCTGGAAAGCGGTTCAACAGAAACAAGCGCCGAAATGGTCTCAAAAAATCAGGGCATTGAAAAACAGGTTAAAACTGTTGACAATAATGGCAACAAGGTGATTTTTCCCATGACGACGACTGTTTTTACTTCTGAATCGGTAACACGCGGACATCCGGATAAAATCTGCGATATCGTAAGCGATGCCATTGTGGATGCGTTCCAGCGCAACCAGCCGGGAAGCAAAGTCTCCGCGGAGTGCGCTATTTCAAAAAACATTATGTTTATTGCCGTTCATTTTAGCGGCGGCATGGAAATAGACATTCCAGAAGTTGCTCGCGGCGTCATCCGTGAATGTGGCTACCACAACCATGATTTTAACGCGGAAGAATGCACCATTCTCACCAGCTTTGTCGCCTTGGAGTCTATGGGTGTACGCTCCCTGAAAGCCGAGGATCTGGAAATCGATGATCCGGATCGGATTGTGGTGCGCAATCAGGTGAATCAGTTCGGTTTTGCCTGCGATCAATCCCCCAATCTTATGCCGACACCCATTTGGCTCGCCCACGAATTGGCTAGAGCTTTGGACTACATCCGGGAATCCGGCTCCTTTGCTGGCATCAGCCCGGATTGCAAAATCGAAGTCGGAATTCGTTACGCCGGGAACCAGCCGGATTCGGTGAATAATATAACGCTGTTCGTTCCGCTGGAACTTCAGGCAGAAAATACCGATCGGTTGCGAGAATTTCTGATCGAGACCGTGATTCTACCGGTGATTGAAAGAACCACCCTTAATATCGATAAATCTGGCGCGTTTTTGGTCAATCCCGGGGTTGTTGGTTTAACCGGGGGGCCGAGCTTTCATTCCGGCCTGACAGGGCGGAAAACCGCCATCGATACCTATGGCGAATATGCCAGAAACAGCAGTTCGGCGTTGAGCGGCAAGGATCCTTTCCGCGCGGATCGTATCGGTGCCTATGCCGCCCGTTATGCCGCCAAAAATATTGTTGCCGCCGGTTTGGCCCGGCAATGTGAAGTGCATTTAACTTATATATTCGGCAAACCCGGGCCGGAAAGCATCTCCGTTGAAACCTACGGCACAACCAACTACAGCAACCAGCAACTCAAGGCGGCCATTGAAAAACTTTTTGATTTTCGCCTTGGCGCAATTATCAACCAGTTCCATTTGTTCCATGCCGCCGCTTACCCTATTCGATTCAAGAATCTTGCCTGTTACGGACAGATCGGGCGCGAGGATCTCAATGTTCCATGGGAGATTTCCGATCAGATCGAAGCATTGCGGGCCTTTTTCCATTAAGGGACCTCTGATTAAGTCATGAACCCGGTTCTTGCGTCCCTGCTGGCCCAGCTTCATCGTTGACAATCTTCGCAATAGCCCGGCTAACCCGTGCAATTTAACCCGAGAATCTGAACATGGGGAACCACAATCTCCTTCGTCCAGACTTGTTCAGAGGTCCCTTGCCACTTCCGTGCGCAAGCTATCGAATCCGCCCGGAATGGGAGCGCCACTGAAACCCTGGAATATGTCACCTGCATTCCATTTCAAATGAAATGCGACCGATTTATAAATAAAAGTATCGTCCACGCTTGCAACTGAGCGTATACTCTCAAAGAAAAGCGTAGTCCGATTCAATCAGCAACAGCCCAACGCCAAAATCATCGGACATCGAATCCGTAAAATCGGATAAATCCGCGCCATCCGATTGTCTAAACCATTTGACCATAGAATTTATATATTATGTTGCGCATATTAGTCGCATTTGTTAATATTCCTATATGCTTCAAGAACTTTCACCTGCGCAACATGAACCGGACCAATCCGTTCAAGGTGATTCGATCATCATAATTTGCGAGTATGATATGCCGATATCTATGTTAAACAGGCAGAAGGCGCCCTGATGTTGTGGATCAAGGCATGGCACATTATCTTCATGGTTACCTGGTTTGCCGGATTATTCTATCTGCCCAGGCTTTATCTTTATCATGGAAAAGCCCATGATGAATTAAGCCATGAACGATTTAGGCGCATGGAAACCGGGCTGATGGTCATCACCACTATCGGAGCTTCGCTGACTATTTTTTTCGGTTTGTGGTTGTTGTTCGCCTACTGGATGGATGTACTCGGCGACAATAGCTGGCTGCACGCTAAATTATTGTTGGTAGCACTGCTGATCGGCTACCACGGCGTATTGCTCCACATCATGTTGCGCCTGCGAAAGCGGAACTATTCTTATTCCGCTGGATTTTTACGTTGGTTCAATGAGCTGCCGACTCTTCTGTTGATCGCTATTGTTATTCTGGCGGTGGTCAAACCCTTTTAATTTTAATGGATTCTGGAACCCCCATGAGCAAGTTTGCCGCGTCACTACCCCTGCTGCTCGCAGGTCTTTTATATGCGATCACACCCTCTCTTGCCGCTGATTTTCTGTCGGCCGATCAAGTGTTTAAATTGCATGCCGAACGTCCGGAAATCGGAGTGATCATTCTCAACTGGGATATTGAACCCGGTTATTACCTGTATAAAGATAAAATCCAGGTGGAGATAACTGCTCCCGATCAAACCCGGATCGGGCAGTTGATTCTTCCGCAAGGGCAATGGCACGAAGATGAATTTTTTGGGCGCAGTGCAATCTTTGTCGGCGCAATTCAGGCACAATTGCTGCTCGAACACATTAAAGCCGATGAGCCCGTCACTATTTCCGTCGGATATCAGGGATGCGCCGATGCGGGTTTGTGTTACCCACCGATCGAAGAAATCATCGAACTTAAGTTTTCCACCAATACTGGATCAATGATCGACGCCGCATCAAACCGATTTATGGATCTATTGAAACAAGGGCATGCGCTCACGGTGAGTCTGCTTTTTTTTGGTTTTGGTCTTATGTTGTCTTTCACTCCCTGCGTCTTGCCTATGGTGCCCATTGTCGCGGCGATTGTCGCCGGCGGAAAAACTGCCCAGAGCGGCTGGCGCGGCTTTAGACTTTCCGCCGCCTACGTCCTGGCCATGGCGCTCGCCTATACGCTATTCGGAATCATTGCCGCGCTGTTCGGTCACAATTTACAGGCGCTGCTACAGAACCCGTGGGCTATCAGCGGCTTTGCCGCCGTTTTCGTAGTCCTTGCCCTGAGCAGTTTCGGGGTCTACGAATTGCAGGTCCCGGCTTCATGGCGCAATCGGCTGGATGACGTCGGAACGAGCGGCCCAACAGGCGCGGTCGGTGGGGCTGCTTTACTGGGATTTATATCAGCGCTGATCGTGGGACCATGCATTACGGCGCCGCTTGCGGGCGCTCTGCTCTATATCGGTCAAACCGGCGATGTGCTCATAGGCGCAACAGCACTTTTTTCCCTTGGTATGGGTATGGGCGTACCTTTGCTGGCCATTGGGACAGCAGGCGGAAAATGGCTTCCCAAGAGTGGGCCGTGGATGATTCTGGTCAGCCGATTTTTTGGTTTTGTCTTGTTAGGCATGGCTATATGGATGTTGAGCCGGATTCTGCCCCTGTTCTGGATTAGCCTGTTATGGGCCGCACTGCTACTGATGGCTGGCATCGCACTGCTACTGATGGGCGACATCATGCGGATCTTTACCAGGGAATATGCCGCCACTCCCACCCGTTCGGCTTTCACGGCTGCTGGTGCAGTACTCATTATCGCGGCTGCCGTCATGTTATTTTCCAGTCTCCATCATCAACAACCAACCGTGTCTACGCAAGCTCAGGAAATCCATGCCGCTTTTGAAAAGGTGCATGGTTCCGGTGAACTCATGTCTGCGCTACAGCAATCCACATCAGTCGGTCAATGGACCATGCTTGATGTGTATGCCGACTGGTGTATCAGTTGCAAATATATCGAGCGGGACGTATTGCCTAACCCTGAAGTCAGCGCCTATCTGTTGAAAATGCGGTTGCTGCGTGCGGATATCACCGGCTATGATGCTGAAGATAAAGCCTTGCTCAGGCAATTCAAGATTATCGGCCCCCCTGCCATGCTGTTTTTCGGCCCGGGGAAGGATGAGCCAGTGTATCGGATTGATGGAGAAGTCGATGTCAAAGAGATGTTGTCCCACTTGAAGGCCATGCAGGCACCACCGCCCTAAGGAACCTCTGCCCAAGTCATGAACCCGGTGCCTGCGGTGAGCGAAGTCGAACCCGCTTGCGTCTCTACTGGTTCAGCTTCATGGTTGACAATCTTCGCAATAGCCTTGCTAACCCGCGCAATTTATCCCGATAACCTGAACATGAGAAGCCACAATCTCCTTCGTCCAGACTTGATCAGAGGTTCCTTAGGATTGAGAACGCCCCCTAAGGATTTCTCGACATCTTCATTGGCTCTGCCAAGTTCCCCGCCTTCTTCCCTTAGCCTCGCTTCATGGCAACGTACCATGTGGCTTTGCGCGTTTTCATCTTTTCACGATGCTCTATGTCAGTGTAACCAGCATCAGCAAATGCGATATCTTCTTTATTATGCAATAGGTTATGGGTTTCGCTGATATCGCTCACATTGGCTGCCGTACCTGTCAGGCTGTGAACCAGGCCGCTATCCAGGTCAATGCCACCATTGTTGATGCCCCAGGTTCGACTCAAAATCTTTTGGTGGCGGCAGCCGTAATTCGAATATTAATTGAACAATTGTGATCATTCTGAGTTGTTATTCCAGCCCTATAGTTCGGTGACACCCAATAGTCAGGGAATAAATATTGACGCCAGTCAAATAGCCGACTAAAATAGACCGATCCAGTTCGTTTTCGCTGGATAGCTGAGCGTGTTTTATTTGTTGTTTAGCAGGGCTTGTGTAAATCACCCATATGGATGTATTATGTCAGCGAGCAACATTTCCCCGTATAATTCGAGGGTATAATGTTGTGGTTAATCAACACTATTTAAAGAGAAGAAAATGAGTCAAGGTAAAGTTAAGTGGTTCAATGCAGACAAAGGTTACGGGTTCATTACGCCAGATGATGGTGGTAAAGACCTTTTTGTGCACCATTCGGAAATCAAGAGTGGCGGCGGCTATGCCACGCTGAACGAAGGTCAGGCCGTCGAATACGAAGTGGGCCAGGGTCAGAAAGGTCCATGTGCAAACAATGTGATTCCTGGCTAATTCACAGCTGGCGTTCACAAACAGCCGCGTTTGACGTCTCAAATTATGCCGGGCGTCTGCTGTATAGGTGTTTGGCGCTTTAAAATTCGAGCAGGATGGCGAGCTTCTCCAAACAGTGCGAATCTATTTGGATGATGGTTCAATATCTTGCCCGGTAATTTTGGCTTCGAGGACACTGTTCAAAAAACTCTGTGTTTGAATGGGTTCCGAAAGGCTGGGGGGGAAGGCGCATGGTTCAAGGAGTCTCTGATCAATTCATAAACTCGGTTCTTGCGTCCCTAACCCCGGTTTCTTGGTTGTAAATCTTCGCAATAGCCTACTGAAAGAAAGATATTCGCCTTCGTCCTGAATTAATCAGAGGCCTTTGTAAGTAAAACGCAACGCGTTTTGATTCTTCACTTTTGGGGTGGGGGCTTTAGCGTTGGGTGTGAATCAAAATTGAGCAACATCTGAACGGGTATCTGTATTCCGTGATTGTTCATATCTTATAGTTGCCCCTGCTCCATAATCTATGCCAAGCCTGATAAGCCCGATTATTGATAGCGCGGGTATTAAAAAATAGCCTGCTAAATGTCGCGCGCCGAATCAGCATGCGAAAAGCATTATATCAACCGTTGCTTTTCGAACCACCTCCGGCAAGTCACCCTGTAATGCCTGTTCTTTAGCCGACAGTTAAGCATGGCGAAACAGGATAAGTGCTTGTACAATTATGAGTTAGAGTAAACCAAAAATTGGAGAAGATGCTATGCCTTTATTTATTGGTGATAACCTGGTGGTCAGCATGCACTATAAGCTCACTGACGATGCAGGAAACGTACTGGACAGTTCCGAAGGCTCTGAGCCAATGACATATCTGCATGGTTCGGGCGATATTATTGCAGGGCTGGAAAAAGCCCTTTTGGGCAAAGCGGAAGGCGCTACGCTGCAGGTTCGGGTAGAGCCTGAAGAAGGCTATGGAGAAGTGGTTCCGGATCTGATACAAACCATCGATAGAGCGGCATTTAAGGGCGTGGAGGCGATCGAAGTGGGAATGCTTTTTGAAGCCGAGTCGCCGCAAGGTGGAGTACAGCATATAGTGGTAAAGGAAGTGGCTGGCGATGAAATCGTTATAGATGCCAATCACCCGCTGGCCGGAGTCGTTCTTGATTTTGATATAGAAATTATTAGTGTGCGTGAAGCGACGCAGGATGAAGTCGCCCATGGTCATGTGCGCTAAGGAACCTCTGCCCAAGTCATGAACTCGGTTCTTACGGCAATTAAGTCCAGCTTCTTTGTTGACAATCTCCGCGATAGCCCTGCTAACCCGCGCGATTGTCGTCTCGAATCTGAACCTGATGAACCGCAATCACCTTCGCCCAGACTCGATCAGAGGTTCCCTAAAGCGGATAACGGTACATTGCTGGTACCATAACAAACACTTCGCCCGGGAGTCCGTTGAGCTGGCGGGGTTCGGTATGGCTGAGAGTGCGCTGTGTGCTTGAAAGCTCAGGCTTTGTCCTTTTTTTGTCGGCGTGCGTTGGTTCATGGTTTTGGCAGAGTCACACCGGATTGCCCCTGATATTTTCCGCCTCGGTCGCGATAAGACATCATGCAGGTCTCATCGGCCTGGAGGAAGATCATTTGCGCCACACCCTCATTGGCATAGATTTTGGCCGGCAATGGCGTGGTGTTGGAAAACTCAAGCGTGACACATCCCTCCCATTCGGGTTCGAGGGGCGTGACGTTTACAATGATCCCGCAGCGGGCGTAGGTAGACTTGCCCAGACATATCACCAGAACGTCGCGCGGTATGCGGAAATATTCGATCGTTCGCGCTAGAACGAATGAATTGGGCGGAATGATGCACACATCGCTGTAACTATTGATGAAACTATCATTATTAAATTGCTTGGGATCAACGATGACAGAATTAATATTGGTGAAAATCTTGAATTCCGGGGCACAGCGTACATCATAACCATAACTGGATGTTCCGAATGATATGATCGGATCTCCTGTTTGACTGCGGATTTGTTCAGGAACAAAAGGGTCGATCATTCCTGCGTGTTGCGCCATATGGCGAATCCAGCGATCGGATTTAACAGACATGGCGCACGCAGGAATCTATCATTGATACTGTTTCTGGTTTAATCATCGACTTCCCTAATATCCGGCATGGAGCTTCCGCTGTCGATCATGGTGCCATAGCAAAGATTGGCCGCAGCCCTGCGCGCGATATCACGATACATCAGCCCGATCTTTCCTTCCGGTTCCGCGGCGACGGGCGGTGTTCCGCTATCGGTCTGCAAACGTATTTTAAGATCAAGCGGTAAGGTGCCGAGCAATGGGACTTGGGTTTCTTCGGCCATGCGTTCCCCTCCACCGCTGCCGAAAATGGGTTCTTCATGACTGCATTGACTGCAGATATGCGTACTCATGTTCTCGATAATACCCAGAACAGGCACGGATACCCGTTGAAACATACGCAGCCCTTTGCGCGCATCAAGCAGCGCAATATCTTGCGGTGTGGTGATAATAATGGCGCCGGCTACCGGGATGTGCTGAACCAGTGTCAGTTGTATATCTCCTGTCCCCGGTGGCAGATCGACCACGAGATAATCAAGCTCGCCCCAATTTGTGTCGGAAAGCAACTGCTGAAATGCTTGTGTGACCATCGGCCCACGCCAGATCATGGGGGTGTCTTCTTCAATCAGGTAACCTACCGACATAGTCGAAAGACCATAACGGCGCACAGGCTCAAGTGTTTTACCATCATGGGAAACCGGTCTGCCGTGGTGACCGAGCATCTGCGGTTGACTTGGACCATAAACATCGGCATCAAGCAAACCCACATTGGCGCCTTCCACATGCAGGGCTAGTGCCAGGTTGACAGCTGTGGTCGATTTGCCCACGCCCCCCTTTCCGGAAGACACGGCGATCACGTTCTTGATGCCGGGCAAGGGATTGAGCGAGGATTGCCCTACATGAGGTTTGATCTGGTAATTTATCTGGACCGTGACATGGTCCGCCAGATTTTTTTCCCGGAACAGGCGGTTGATTTCGCTTTCAAGGACGGCGTGATAGCCTGCTGACGGATAACCGAAGACCAGTTCGATCTCAAGCTGTCTGCCGACGATGCGAACGTCTTTCAATATGCCACAGGCGATCAGGTCCTTTTCCATATGGGGAATCGTCAGCGTGGACAGCAGTTCCCTCACTTCTTGTATAGTCAACATCGATACATTCCTCTGTGTCCCATGCAACCCAGTCCTTGTCGTATGATTCAAGAGACGGCGCTGTATTATTGCTCGCGGAATAAGTTTGGCTGATCTGTGGTGAGCCGATACAAGGTTCGAGTTTAGATGGAGCCTAAAATATTTTATCCATACCAATTAATGATAGCAAAATTCTGATGAGGAAAAACCTGGATGTGGTCCATGGCGCTGCTGATGGCGGTAAAGCCGGGAATAGGCGCCAGGGTGGCCGTTTGATGATAAAATCTTTTCAAACTATCGAACAGATGAGCGGGGCAGACTTTTGGCTGGTTTCCGGGCAGCCTCAGGTTTACTCCGACCATGGAGCTCGACCAGTTCCATGGCTTCCCCATGTTTCTGGCTGAAGACTTCAGATGGTTTCATATGAAAAATATAATACTCGTTTGTTTACTCGTTAAAGTATCTCGATCAGGCTTTTCAACAGCCTGCTCAGTGTACGGATGCGGAAAATGTTGAGCATTCAAAAATTTCCGCTGGTGGCGGTTCAATCCTCCTGCTCTGGTTGGCTAATACTCTTGCGGCACAGTATACTCTGGATCGTTACATAGGGTTACATTTCCAGATTCCATGGTTTCAGCATGACCTATGTCCTGGCGGTTTTTTGCCTGGCTTCAAATCGGGAGTACCTCCATGTTATGCTGCACAAAAAACCGGGAATCGGCTCGGGAATTGAATGGCCGATTATTTCACATAGAAGCGAAATTATGTCATCCGATATTCAGTCATCTACGCCCAAACAAGGCTCCATTTACCATCCGATCTATCTGGCGACAGCGCCGGTGGAAGGCCAGAGCTCGCTGCTCGAATTGTGGCTCAAATTGCGTCCTTACCGATTCATGATTATAGCGGTGGCGGGCTCGATTTCCGTGATTGGTTTGACTTATGTTCTTCTGACACCTAAAGAATATCGTTTTACCACCGCAATTGACCTTGGCATGATCGTTGACTACAATGGTCGGTCTGATGTGATTGAGCCGGCATCGGCGGCAATAATCAGATTAAAGGAGACTATTATCCCAACGCTTCTGTTAACGGAGTCTCCCGACGGTGATCCAGAAAACTGGCGCCTGAATGTGGAATCCGAGGATGATGAGGATTCACGCACGCTGATTTTGAGTGCCAGCGCCCCTTTAGCCAAGGCGGAAGCCTACACTGATCTGGAGCGGGCAATTGTCTCGAAGCTGATAGCGTTTCATGGCGCCCGGATTGATGCCATTCGCCAGGTCTACAGCCATAAGAAGCAGTCTGCGCAGGCTACCCTTGCGGAAAATGCTCTTCTGGTTGCTTCTTTGCGGGCGGAATATCAAAAAACTGTCGAAACCATGGATAGGTTATGGCTGGAGTCGGAAAACCTTCAACGCCGGATCCGGGATCATGATGCCCAAGAACGCGGATTGGCGGATTCGCGTGCCGATCTTGCCGATTTGAATATGCGCCTTAACGAGATTTTGCCGATGCGTCAGGCACAGATTACTGGACAACTGATCGAATTATCTTCGGAAGCGCAACGTTACCGTAACGAAATCAACGCGGCTGAAGCCAATCTTGCACGCATTAAGCTTACGAATGCGATGGATATTGGCGTGCGTTCCCGTTTGCCCGTTGGGCCTCGGCGCTTGGTGGTGCTGGTGTTATTTGGTATGACTGGATTGGTGCTTGCGATAATGCTGGCACTGCTGATCGATTTTTACCGTCATGCCGAAGCATTGGCGCGAGAGCAGAGGGTTGTTTGATCAGGGAAGCTTGATCAAGTCACGAATATTGTTGCTTCGAATCTGAACCTGATGAATCACACCTGCCTTCGTTCAGAGGTTCCTTAGCGGCTTGAAGCCGGGTGATGGGTATGCAGCAGGGCGCTGGCATGCTCATGCGCTACGGAGGCATCACTGCTTCCAAGCATGGCTGCGAGCACGGAAATACGTTCATGGTCGCTGGTTAGTTCCCGGATGATGGTGTGAGTCTCTGTGTTGGACAAGTGTTTTTCAACATAAAAGTGATGGTCGGATTGGGCGGCAACCTGTGGCAAATGGGTGCTATAGAGAATCTGACGGTTCTGACCTACGCGCTGAAGCAATTTGCCCATCATGGTAGCGACATGACCACCAACTCCGGTATCAATTTCATCAAAAATCAGCACGGGTATCGGGTCGGCGCCTTGGCCCGCTGTTTCCATCGCTAGCGTGAGCCGTGCCAGTTCACCGCCTGATGCTATCTGAGAGATCGGCATGATGGGAAATCCCGGATTGGCAGTGAACAACATCTCAATCCCATCTGATCCTTCCGGCCCCGGTTCTTCCAGGGCGTCAGGCTCAATCACTATTTCCATTTTCGCTCCAGGCATGCCGAGTTCGTGCAGTATCTCAACCACTTGGCTGGCCAACATTTCAGCTGCTCGACACCGACTTTGGCTTAACGCGTGGGCATGTTCGTCGTAGATAGCTCGGGCTTTGGCTACCGTACTCTTGAGTTTGTGGTGCCGAAGATCAAGATCTTCGGCAAGGGATAGTTGATCCTGCAACGCCTTCAAGTGGCTTTGCAGATTCTCGGGGTTGACATGCAAGCGTCGCGACCAATGGTAAATTGAACTGAATTGGGCTTCGATAGCTTCACATTCGCCCGGATCCGGCAGATGATGTTCCATGTACGCGCGCAGGGAATCCACAGCTTCGGTTGTCAGGATACGCGCTTGATCCAGTAGGGAAGCCACTTCTTCCAGCGATTTTCCATTCTGGTTCATGGCTTCGGCCATGGTCTGGGCTTTGCTCAGACCTGCGTTGATGGCGGTGGGCGCATCTTCCAGCAGATCGAGCAAACTACAGCCACTTTGTTGTTGATCGACTACGGTCAGGCAGTCACGATGTCGCTGCGCCAGTTGCTGCCATTGATCTTCAGGCAAAGCCACTGGAGTGATCTGAACAATCAGTTGTCTGATTTCTTCGAGATCATCGGGCAACTGACTGCGTTTTTCACGGATATCCACGATGGATTGTCGAGCCTGTTGGTACGTCTGGCAGGCATGTTTGACGTTTTCGATCAACGACGGATGCCGGGAAAAACGATCCAGGAAATGCAGTTGATTGCGCGAATTGAGCAGGCGATGATGGGCGTGCTGGGCGCAAAAGGCTATATTCATGGCGGTAAAATTTCGCAAAGATCCCAGTGATGCTGGATGATCATTGATATAGGCGCGTGATCTTCCGGACGGCGTGAGCACTCGGCGAATATGACAGGTGGTGTCATCGTGATCGCTCAGATCGTGATTTGCGAGCCATTGGCGCAGGATATCATGACCGCTTAAATCCAGTTCAAGGCATATTTCGGTTGCACGCTTGTCCAAATTCTGGAGACAGCTGGGCGCAGGCTCGCCGCAGGCAAAAGCAAGTGAACTGAACAAAAGCGATTTTCCTGATCCCGTTTCGCCGGTAATGGCAGTGAGACCAGAAGAAAAATCCAGTTCGGCTTGTCTGATCAGGGCAAAATTGGCGATGCTCATCCACTTGAGCATGGTTTCGATTCCTTCTGTGCTTTCAGGCTTTGTTTCCTTTGCCCCAATTCAGCTTGGCGCGCAGAATCTTGAAATAATCGTGGTTTAATGGGTGGACGATCATAAGGCGGAAGGGAGCGCACTGAACGCGTACTGTGTCGCCATAGGCAAGATTGCGGGTGCGTTGACCGTCGCAGGTCAACTGGGTATGGGCAATATGCCGATCCTCGACTTCAACTTCAATGACATGCCTGCCGTTGATGACCATCGACCGATCACTCAGGGTATGTGGGCAAATAGGCACTAGAACGATGGCGTCCATGTCGGGATAAATAATCGGCCCGCCACTTGAGAGCGCGTAGGCGGTTGAGCCGGTTGGTGTGGCGACGATTAATCCATCCGCCCGGTGGTTACTGACGTATCTGCCATCAATGCTGATATCGTATTCCATCATTCGAGCTATATCGCGCTTGTTGATCACCACGTCGTTCAGTGCGTAACCTGTGGCCAGGCATTGATCTTGACGCTGGATTTCGGCTTGCAGCATCAGACGTTGCTCAATGACGTATTGGCCCTCGAGAATGGCTATAAGACTCGTTTGCAGGTCTTGCGTCGTGATATCTGCCATGAAACCAAGTCGCCCGGCATGAATCCCGACGACGGGAATACCCAAAGGTGCGGCTATGTGCGCGGCATTAAGAAAGGTTCCGTCACCTCCGATGGCGATGAGAAGATCGATTTCCTCAGGTATTTCGGGATGCGTAAGACTGGTCCAGGCCAGTGAATCGAGTTGGGCATTGGCGGATGAAATACAAAGAACGGGACGGGATCCGCACTGGACGAGGATTCTTTCCGTGGTGGCGATGACATCAAGCAGGCGTCGGTTGTCCTGACGGTAATGTGAAGAAATCACCAGGCCGATCGTTGAAAAACATGGCGTGCTTATGGTCATGGGCTGCCCGGAGATGGTTCTGAAAAGCTTGAAAGATTCATTATTTAAGGGATTTATTGGTTATTGTAAGGTATGGTAAAAAAATTGTTTAATCTATTATGCCGAATCCCATGACATTATTGCTATTCGATGTGGATGAGCCTGGCATTTCAATCGGGAGGGGAGTCCGGAATCATCGACCCAGTTTGTCCGCTTGGCTCCAACGTTGAATTGGATGCTTGAAGTCGCGCCTGGAAGAGTAATTGTCAGGAAATTTTTGTCGTATTCTCAACTCAATCAATGAATTATAGAAGGTTTGATTCGAAACAGTATCGGGTTATTATCAAAATTGGTTACAGTCTCGGTGATTCAGGGTGCATGCGAAAAATGGACGATGCCGATTTGAAATTGGGAACCCGCGCTAAATTGTTTTATGTATTGAGTTTGATACCGCCCCGTAGGCTACATTTCACACTGGCAGTTGCACAGAATCCATCACTGTTAAGTTTCATGAGAGTACTACATTAATTCCTGCAAACAGGCTAAGGAACCTCTGAGTCAAGTCTGGGCGAAGGTAATGGTGATCCATCATGCTCAGATTCCCGGGTTAAATTGCGCGGGTTAGCAGGGCTATTGCGAAGATTGTCAACAATGAAGCTGGACATAAGGATCGCAAGCGGATTCGACTTCACTCACCGCAGGCACCGGGTTCATGACTTGTGCAGAGGTTCCTTAACCCTTGGGCTTCTATTGATAGCATGATTCATGTATAGTGTGGCGCATGTTTATGTTAATCGCTACACTTGTAGGCATTTTCCTGAAAAGTTCGCCCATATTGGAAAATATCTCGTCGGCGCATTGCGCAGCAGGCCGTGCCTCCAGCAGATCAGGCCCCCCGGGGGGCATTTGAATAAATCATTGCAGAAGAGCCATGCTCAATCAACGTGAACAGGTTTTACTCAAAGCATTGGTGGAAGCCCATATCCGGGAAGGAATGCCTGTAGGATCAAAGATGCTGGCTCGTGAGAGTGGTCTTGATTTGAGTGCGGCGACGGTGCGCAATGTTATGGCTGATCTGGAGCAGATGGGCTTTCTGAATTCGCCGCATACATCGGCTGGAAGGATTCCTACCGCCAAGGGTTATCGTTACTTTGTTGATTCGCTTAACCGGATGGAATTGCTTCCGCAAGGCATGGCGGATGATTTGCGTCAGCGATTCGGTACTCTTGGTTTGGCTCCAAAAGCGGTGGCGGATGCGGTTTCGCAAGTGCTTGCCGAAATGACGCAAATGGTAGGCTTGGTGACGATCCCCAAGGAAAATTTTGCGCTCATCCATCGTATCGAACTGATGCCATTGTCGGAAAACCGAATACTTGCAGTACTGGTGTACGAGGATGATGAAGTTCAAAATCGCATCATCAAGGTTGAGCGCCCTGAGTTGATGGAAGAATTGCGTCAAACCAGCAGCAGGTTGAATGAATATTTATGCGGCAAAAGTTTGCTGGCAGCGCGTGAATTTCTCATCGAAACGCTGGCCCAAACCCGGGCGGTCATGAGCGACCATATGGAAATGGTTATCGATATCGCTCAGGTGCTTTTTGCGGACTCCAACGATTATGATGGCTTGTCAGTCCAGGGTCAGAGCAATCTGATGGCTTTCGATGAGCTATCTCACCTGCAAAAATTAAAGGCATTATTTGATGCGTTCACCGAGCAGGGGGATCTTCTGCACTTGCTCGACCAGTGTGTTCAGGCTCCCGGTGTGAAAATTTATATCGGAGAGGAATCGGGTTACCAGGTTCTCGATGATTGCACGATGATAACCGCGCCCTATGTGGTTCAGAACAGGGTGCTCGGCGTATTGGGTGTAATTGGTCCTTCGCGGATGGAATATCGTCGCATTATCCCCATGGTAGATGCCACGGCGCGTCTCCTCGGCGACGCCTTGAATTATTCATCTTGAGACCTCATCCTACATAGAGCAGAGTTCAAATTGCTTTGCTGAATTAGGGTCAATTCGTGAATGGTTTTTTATGGAGATGATATAGTGGATCATGAACAGCCTGATTCGCAGGATATGTATAACGAGAATGCTCCACATTTGGTCGGAGCAAAAGATCCGTTAGCTTCGGATTGCGCTGCGGGTCTCCAGGCGGGAGATGAGCAGGGCGAAGAGAGCGGGCAGGCATTGCTTCTGGCCTTAGAGGCAGAAAAAGAGAAGTCGCAGAATTATTTTAACCAGTTGGCGCGCGCCGAGGCGGAAATGGCCAATTTGGTCAAGCGGCAGAAACGGGAAATGGAGCATGTGCGAAAATTTGCCCTCGAGCGTTTTATCTCAGATCTTCTTCCCGTGCTGGATTCGCTGGAACTCGGGCTACAGGCGGCGTGTAGAGAAGGGGAAAGTTCGGCCGAATCGATAAAAGCTGTTGTTGAAGGCATGGATATGACATTAAAAATGCTGATTTCCACGCTGGAGAAATCGGGGGTGAAGGTTATCGAACCGGAACGGCATGAAGATTTCAATCCAAGCTATCATGAAGCGATATCGACCCAACCGATAAGCGAGTGCCCTTCGGGCAAGGTGTTGCAGGTTATACAGAAAGGATGTCAACTCAATGAGCGTCTGGTACGTCCAGCGCTCGTAGTGGTATCCGTTGCCGAGTCTCAAGCGGGAGAATAAATCTCCGGCATTTCCAGATGCCGCTCTGGTTCTGGGTGGAGGCAGTTTTTTCATGGGATGACCAGATACTGCCTGCATTGGGGGTGGTTCTGCTTTGCAGATGATGCGGCAAAGCCATAAAATTGCTTGCTGTCAAATGCTGCTGACGGGTCAGTTCAGTTGCGGGAGCTTTCCTCAAAATAAAATCGTTGTTGTGATGGCAGGTATGAGAAGAAAGCCATTGAAATTTTCCTATACGAACCCCACGTTAAATATAACCGAAATAACGAATTTGTTCGGAATGAACCAGGTTCATGCTGGGGAATTTTGTGGGGTATGCGGATCAATAAAATATTAGTTGTGATGGAGTAAATGATTATGGGTAAAATTATAGGGATCGATTTGGGGACAACCAATTCATGTGTGGCAGTCATGGAGGGGAAATCCGCGCGTGTGATAGAAAACAGCGAAGGAACCCGCACGACACCGTCTGTAGTGGCTTTTGCCGATGATGGCGAGGTCCTCGTAGGACAGGCTGCCAAACGACAGGCGGTCACCAACCCCAAACACACTGTATTTGCCTCCAAGAGGCTGATTGGCAGAAAGTTTGACGATCCTGTGGTTCAGAAAGACATCGGGCTGGCGCCTTATAAAGTCGTTCCACATGATAATGGCGATGCCTGGATCGAAGTAACGGGCAAGAAGATGGCTCCGCCAGAAATTTCTGCGCGCGTGTTGCAGAAGATGAAGAAAACAGCGGAAGATTATCTGGGTCAGGAGATCACCGAAGCAGTGGTTACCGTTCCGGCTTATTTCAACGAGGCTCAGCGCCAGGCAACCAAAGATGCTGGGCGGATAGCAGGGCTTGATGTGAAAAGAATCATCAACGAACCTACGGCTGCCGCACTTGCTTATGGCATGGACAAAAAACGCGGCGATCAGAAGATTGCCGTTTATGATCTCGGAGGTGGAACATTTGATATCTCCATCATCGAGATTGCTGAAGTCGAGGGGGAGCATCAGTTTGAAGTACTTGCGACCAACGGTGATACTTTTCTCGGCGGTGAGGATTTTGATCGGGAACTGATTAACTATATGGCGGATGAGTTCAAGAAGGACAACGGGCTTGATCTGCGCAACGATCCCCTGGCGTTGCAGCGTCTGAAGGAAGCGGCGGAAAAGGCAAAAATTGAATTGTCTACAAGTCAGCAGACTGAAATCAATCTGCCCTATGTCACGGCGGATGCTTCCGGCCCCAAGCATTTGAATCTGAAAGTCACCCGCAGCAAGCTTGAATCGCTGGTGGAGCATTTGATCGAGCGGACTATCGGTCCATGCCGTCAAGCGCTGAAAGATGCCGGTTTGCAACTCAGTGAGGTGGAGGATGTCATTCTGGTGGGAGGGCAGACGCGCATGCCCAAGGTCCAGGAGGCTGTGCGCGGTTTTTTTGATCGCGATCCGCGTAAGGATGTCAATCCTGACGAAGCTGTGGCGATCGGAGCAGCTATCCAGGCGGGGGTATTGTCGGGTGATGTCGGAGACGTGTTGTTGCTTGATGTCACGCCATTGTCTCTGGGCATTGAAACCCTCGGTGGCATTATGACCAAGCTGATCGAGAAAAACACCACGATTCCCACTAAGGCAACGCAGGTTTTTTCAACCGCGGAAAATGGTCAGACGGCGGTCACGGTGCATGTGCTGCAAGGTGAGCGGGAGCGTGCGGCCGCCAACAAGTCGCTGGCGCGTTTTGATCTCACGGAGATTCCTGCGGCGCCGCGAGGCGTTCCTCAAGTTGAGGTCTCCTTTGATATCGATGCCAACGGTTTGCTGCATGTATCTGCCAAAGACAAATCCACGGGTCGGGAACAATCGGTTGATGTCAAACCCTCGAGTGGTCTTGATGATGCGGAAATCGATCGTATGGTGCAGGATGCTGAAGCCCATGAGGAAGAAGATCGCAAGTTCCATGAGCTTGCCAACGCACGCAATGAGGCTGATGCGTTGATTCATGCGGTCAGCAAATCGATTTCCGATGCTGGAGAATCGGCTCCAGGTGCCGAGAAAGCCGAGCTCGAGTCGGCCATAGAAGAGCTTAAGTCCGCTATGAAAGGGGATGACAAGGATCTCGTATCCAGTAAAGTTCAAACGCTGAACGAGAAATTCAGTGAATTCTCGGCTAAAGTGGCCACGTCCTCGGCAAGCCAGGAATATCAGGAGCCGGAAACGGAGGCGGATGTCGTGGATGCGGAGTTCGAGGAAATCAAGGACGATGATGACAGCAAGTCGTCCTGATTTCTGCTGGTCGGGCATGGGCGTGAACGTCTTTGCCCGGCGCGGGAATGAGGGTTGTTGATTGTTTTAAGTCATGCAACGTTTATCCTCAAGGCAGAACGATTTTACTATGATGTTGTAATGGATATGAAACCGGGTCGGGAGTCTGTTTGAGCTTATGGCACAACGTGATTATTACGAAATTCTAGGAGTCGATCGTACGGCGGAAGAAGGCGAAATTAAAAAAGCTTTTCGCCGACTCGCCATGAAATACCATCCTGACAGGAATCCTGATAACCCTGAAGCCGAGCAAAATTTCAAGGAAGCCAAGGAAGCTTATGATGTATTGAGCAATGCACAGAAACGCGCCACGTATGACCGCTATGGTCATGCGGGTCTGGGTGGCGCTTCCGCTGGAGGCGGGGCTTCCCCTTTTGGTGATTTCTCTGACGTATTCAGTGAGATGTTCGGAGATATCTTTGGCGCCGCTTCGGGTCGGGGCGGTCGGCAGCGTTATAAGGGCTCTGATCTGCGTGTTGTCGTTGATATCGATCTTGAGGAAGCGGTCGGTGGCACCGGCAAGGAAGTGGAAATTCCCACCAAAGTGGTATGTCCAGACTGCCATGGTTCCTGTTGCGCCAAAGGTCGTGCTCCGAGCCGCTGTCATGTGTGCGATGGTATCGGTCAGGTCAGGATGCAACAGGGCATATTCGCGGTTCAGCAAACTTGCCCCAAATGTCGCGGCAGTGGAGTGGAGATTACCGATCCTTGCCTGAGCTGCGATGGTTCCGGTCGTATTTCCGAGGTGCGAAAAATCAAGGTGGAAATTCCGGCAGGCATAGACAGCGGAGATCGTCTGAGGTTGCAGGGTAAAGGTGAGGCCGGCTTGCAGGGTGGTGAAGCCGGAGATCTGTATGTGGAGGTTCAGGTTCGAGCGCACCCCATCTTTCGGCGTGAAGGAGATGACCTTCATAGTGATGTGCCGATCAGTTACGGAACGGTGTGTTTGGGCGGTGATGTTGAGGTGCCGACTTTGTCGGGGACGCTCAATCTTCATATTCCGCATGGGACGCAGTCTGGGCGTGTTTTTCGTTTGCGTCAGAAAGGCGTGCGTTCGCTTCGGGGTGGTCATGTCGGGGATCTGTTGTGTCATGTCAAAATCGAAACTCCGGTTGATTTGACCCCGGAACAAAAAGATCTGATCATGAGCCTGGAAAAGTCTCTTGGTCATGATAGCAATCGACATAGTCCGAACACGCATTCGTGGATGGGTAATGTCAAGCGTTTTTTTGAACGCTTTACGGTGTAGATAAATATGATGTTGAGGGAAGAGCCGGGATGACAACTTCTCTGTTAGCGCTTGTTATGCATGGCGCAGGTGGCAGAATGGGGCGGGAGATTATCGGGTGTAGTGCAGAGGATGATTCTATCGCCCTGATTGGCGCCCTTGATGCTGCCGATCACCCCGATGCATGGAAGGATGTCCGGTTAAGCCCGGATTTTGATGCGGCATGGGTGCGTGATAGTGACTTGAAACCCGTGGTAATCGATTTCAGCATTCCTGAGGCTTCGTTGCGAGCGGCAAAATGGTGTCAGCAGCAGGGCTGCCCTTTAGTGGTGGGCACTACGGGTTTTACCGAGGCGCAAAAACAGGAACTGATACTTGCGGGACAACAGATACCTTTGTTGATATCGGCGAATATGAGCCTTGGTGCCAACGTGTTGCTGGGAGTGCTTTCCCAGGTGGCGCATTCTCTTGGCCGATTGTCTGATATTGAAATTGTTGAATGGCATCATCGTTATAAACGTGATGCGCCGTCGGGGACGGCATTGGCGATGGGTGAAGCGATTGCTTCCGCTCTTGATCTGGATTGGCCAGAAAGTGCGTGGCTGGATCGACAACAAAATCAGGATCCGGATAAACGCCGTAATATGATCGGTTTTTCGTCTCTGCGCGCCGGCGATATGGCCGGGCAGCATTCGGCGCTATTTGCCCTGGAAGGGGAAAGCCTGGAGCTTGGGCATCGCGTTACCAGTCGCCGTTGTTTTGCGCATGGTGCGCTCACAGCGGCCCGTTGGTTGTCGCAGCGCTCTGCTGGCTGTTATAGCATGCGCGATGTGCTTGGCTTGAATGGCCAGGCTTATGGATAGAGTTCCCGCAATTCTGGTTCTGGAAGATGGCAGTGTCTTTGACGGCATCTCGATCGGGGTAGAAGGTTCTCGGGTCGGGGAAGTGGTTTTCAATACTGCGATGAGTGGTTATCAGGAAATACTGACCGATCCTTCCTATGCGGAACAGATGGTGACGTTGACATCCCCACATGTGGGGAATACCGGCATCAACACGGAAGATTATGAATCATCCCGCGCCTGGCTTAGCGCACTGATCGTGCGAGATATGTCGGATTCGGTGAGCAATTGGCGTGCAACGACGGATCTAAGCACTTTTTTGCATCAGCATCGCGTTGTGGCGATGGCAGGGTTGGATACGCGAGCTCTGACAGTCCTGTTGCGGGAAAAGGGTGCTTTGCGTGGCTGTATGGCGGCGCCTGGAATAGCAGTAGACTCGGCGCTGGCTATGGCGCGTGATTATCCCGGGTTGATGAATCGCAATCTGGCCTGCGAGGTGTCTACCACTCAGACGTATACATGGGATGCGCCCGGATGGGATCGTATGGTTCAGCCGGAAATATTATGTCACGTGGTTGTCTATGATTTCGGTGTCAAGCGGAACAATTTGCGTTTTTTGGTGGATTCCGCGTGCAGGGTGACCGTGGTTCCAGCGTTGACGCCGCCGGCTGAAGTTCTGTCGATGCGCCCGGATGGGATTTTTTTCTCCAATGGTCCCGGCGATCCGGCGGCTTGTACGGAAATCATCGCGAATATCCGAACACTGTTACGGGAGAAAATCCCCTTGTTCGGGGTGTGCCTGGGGCATCAATTGCTGGCTCTGGCTGCCGGTGGGCGTACGGTTAAAATGAAATTCGGTCATCATGGCACCAATCATCCGGTCATGGATATTGAGCATGAAAAAGTCATAATAACCAGTCAAAATCATGGGTTTTCCGTCGATGAAGCCAGTTTGCCGCCGTCGGTCAGAGTAACCCATCGTTCGCTTTTTGACGCTACAGTTCAAGGCTTACGGTTCCTTGACACCCCGGCTTTCGGTTTCCAGGGACATCCTGAAGCGAGTCCGGGACCTCATGATGGCGCATATCTTTTTGCCAGTTTTCTGGCATCCATGCGCGTGCATCCGAGACTTTAGGCGGTGGTTTGAATCCATTCATCCTTAAAAGCATCATGGTCTCAGCGCCATGGTGATTGATACATATAAACGGTGTTTTCAGTTAAATGGGTAAGCGCAGGGATATTGAATCCATATTGATTTTGGGTGCCGGACCAATTGTCATCGGTCAGGCCTGTGAGTTTGATTATTCTGGCACCCAGGCCTGCCGCGCTTTGCGTGAGGAAGGCTTCCGGCTGATTCTGGTCAATTCCAATCCGGCTACGATCATGACGGACCCATCCATGGCAGATCGGATCTACATTGAGCCATTGCGTTGGCAGACGCTTGAGCAGATCATTGCCATTGAACGTCCGGATGCTTTGCTTTCGACCATGGGCGGGCAAACTTCCCTGAATGTTGCGCTGGCGCTTGAGGAGCATGGCGTGCTTGACGCGTATGGCGTGGAATTGATCGGCGCCAACTATGAGGCTATCCGGCTGGGTGAAGACCGTGCGTTGTTTAAGCGCGCCATGGAGGAAATCGGGCTCTCCACGCCGGTTTCCGTGACGGTTTCCAGCGTGAAAGAAGCTGTTGAGCAGGCGCCTGGCCTTGGCTTTCCTATCATTTTACGACCATCTTTTACCTTAGGCGGAGCCGGAGGCGGCATAGCCTACAATCAGGACGAGTTGTGTGATATGTGCGCCTTTGGCTTGGCGCAGTCGCCGATTGGGCAGGTCTTGCTGGAGCGTTCGGTCAAAGGCTGGAAGGAATACGAACTTGAGGTGGTGCGTGATCGCAAGGACAACGCCATCATTGTGTGCAGCATTGAAAATGTGGATCCCATGGGTATTCATACGGGTGATTCCATTACTGTGGCCCCGGCGCAGACATTAACAGACAGGGAATATCATCGTCTGAGAGATCAGGCCATCGCGGTTTTGCGCCGCGTAGGCGTCGATACCGGGGGAGCCAATGTTCAGTTTGCGATCAACCCCGAAAATGGGGCGGTGGTTGTGATTGAGATGAACCCGCGGGTATCGCGTTCTTCAGCGCTGGCTTCCAAGGCCACAGGTTTCCCTATTGCCCGGATCGCCGCCAAGCTGGCGGTAGGCTATACACTTGATGAACTGCGCAATGAGATTACTGGAGAGGTGATCGCGGCTTCGTTCGAGCCAACGCTGGATTATGTGGTTACCAAGATACCGCGCTTTGCTTTTGACAAATTCCCTCAGGCGGATGCGCATCTGACTACTCAGATGAAATCCGTGGGTGAGGTGATGGCTTTTGGGCGAACGTTCAAGGAATCTTTGCACAAAGCGCTGCGCTCAATGGAAGACGGTACGGCAGGTTTGGATGGGCAGATTGATGTCGGTCAGTCGACGGATTCGGTGGAAACAGAAGCCGTGCTGGAACTGGAACTGAGTGCGCCAGGACCGCGCCGACTGTGGTATGTGGCGGATGCGTTGCGTTTGGGCTGGTCCACGGAGCGCATCCATGCATTGACGCGTATTGATCCGTGGTTCGTGACCCAGATAGCCGGGTTGGTGGATTGGGAACGGTGGTTGTATGGTCGTCCTCTGGCCGGAATCAGTGAAGAGGATATGCGCCATCTCAAGCGGGATGGTTTCTCCGATCAGCGTTTGGGGCATTTGCTTGGGTGTGAGGAGGATGCTGTGCGCAATCACCGTCACGGTCTGAAGATTCGTCCCGTGTATAAGCGTGTGGATTCCTGCGCCGCCGAATTTCCCGCAGTGACGCCTTATCTGTATTCCACCTATGAACAGTATTGTGAGTCTCGCCCCAGTCAGCGCCGCAAGATCATGGTTCTTGGCAGTGGGCCCAATCGTATTGGCCAGGGCATTGAATTTGATTATTGTTGCGTTCATGCAGCGCTGGAATTGCAGGAACAGGGCATTGAAACCATTATGGTCAACTGCAATCCCGAGACGGTTTCCACCGATTTCGATATTTCCAACCGCTTGTATTTCGAGCCATTGGTGGCGGAAGATGTGCTCGAAATAGCGATGCTTGAGAAGCCGGATGGCGTAATCGTTCAGTTTGGAGGTCAGACGCCGCTCAAGTTATGCCATGCATTACAGGCGCACCATATACCAGTGTTGGGGACCAGCCCTGATTCGATTGATCTGGCTGAGGATCGTGAACGCTTCCGTCATCTGCTTGATAAGCTTGGTTTGCTTCAGCCTCCGAATGAAGTCGCCATGACGGAAGCGGAAGCCTTACGCAAGAGTGCAAAGATCGGTTTTCCGCTAATGATCCGCCCTTCTTATGTTTTAGGCGGTCAGGCAATGCGGGTAGTTTACGATGAGACGGATCTGAACGCTTATCTAAAGGATATGCAGTTGCAGTTTTCTCATGGTGCGCTGTTGCTGGAACGGTTTCTTGAAAATGCGCTTGAACTCGACGTGGATGCCGTTGTCGATAAAGAAGGCGGTGTTCTGGTGGCGGGAATCATGCAGCACATCGAGGAAGCCGGGATTCATTCAGGGGACTCAGCCTGCATGATTCCACCGTTGGGTGTCGGGCAAGATATGCAGGGGATCATCAAGGAACAGGTCACCCGGCTGGGACGTGCGCTCGGCGTAGTGGGTCTGATGAATGTTCAGTTTGCACTACAGGGCGATGAACTGTATGTCCTGGAAGTCAATCCGCGTGGATCCCGGACGGTGCCTTTTGTATCCAAAGCCACCGGGTTGGCATTGGCGCGGCTGGCAACCCGGTGCATGCTTGGAGAGCGTCTGCGTGATATGGCATGCGAATTGTCTGACATGCACTACGTGGCGGTAAAAGAAGCGGTGTTTCCTTTCAGCAAGTTTGCTGGGGCGGATCCGGTTCTGGGTCCTGAAATGAAATCCACCGGTGAGGTGATGGGCCTGGCGAGTAGTTTTGGGCAGGCTTTCGCCAAGGCTCAGGCGGCGGCTGGATACGTCCTGCCACAGGAAGGTCGCATTCTTTTGAGTGTGCTCGATCGGGATAAGCCCGCCGTGGTGAAGCTTGCGGATCAACTGGTGCAGGCCGGTTACAGTATCGTGGCTACCGGTGGAACGGCTAGAGCCTTGCATGCATCGGGAATAGCGTGCGAAGTCGTGCAAAAAGTGACCGAAGGACGACCTCATATTGTAGATTTGATTAAAAGCAATGCTGTCGCTCTGATTGTGAACACGACCCAGGGCAAGCGGGCTTTTTCGGAAGGCCGCACGATCCGGCGGGAAGCGCTGCATCGCCAGATTCCCTACTTTACGACGATGGCGGGAGCCTGGGCTTGTTGTCAGGCGCTGGCGGAGAAAATGCCAATGGAAATCTGCTGCCTGCAGGATGTCCATAAGGAGTTGAAGAAAACATGAAAAGAGTCCCCATGACGGTTTCTGGCGCCGAGAAATTGCGCGAGGAATTGCGTCAGTTGAAGCAGGTTGAACGACCATCGGTGATTGATGCCATTGCCATTGCCAGGGCGCATGGCGACTTGAAGGAGAATGCCGAGTATCACGCTGCCCGGGAGCAACAAAGCTTCATCGAAGGGCGCATCAAAGAAATTGGACACAAACTTTCGCTGGCGGAAATCATTGATGTCACCAAACTGCATCAGGATGGACGCATCGTTTTTGGCGTAACCGTTGACCTGCTTGATGAGGAAAGCGGCGAGGAGCAACATTATCAGATTGTGGGCGATGAGGAATCTGATATCAAACAACGGCGCTTATCCATCAATTCGCCGATGGCACGCGCCATGATCGGGAAATCGGCAGGAGATCAGGTGGTGGTGCGCGCCCCCGGCGGAGAAATCCGCTATGAAGTATTAGAGGTGCATTACCGATAATTGCGCCCGAACGGGCTATGAACCGATATTGAAGCTTTATGATCGGAATCGCATCGGCATGAGTGGTTGGCATGGTAGAGACAGCCGTGACTTGGCGGACTGTTGATTGGCTTTCACCGGTTGATCTGTGTAATCATGTAGATTCCGGTTTTCTATTTTTTGTGCCTCCCGATGTGCCAGGTCGCCCAATAGTCAAAGCTCATGCGATATGAAAGGAGAAAGGTTTGCATGGCGGAAGTACTGGATTGACAACAGATACTAAAATCGCTGTAATGATGAAGACGATCATTAGCGTAGCATGTCGCTGGTGGGCGGGAGCGGCCTTGTTTACTGGCTTGATGGCGGCGCCGGCGTTGTTTTCCGCAGACATTGATCTGGCGATGGCGGGTGAAATGGCTGGCAGGCTTTTTTGGGTGGTGAATGTATTTGGCGTGATCGTTTTGACGGCTGGTGTTTTATGGCTATTATGGCACCGTGCGTGGCGAATGGTTCCGGGCATGCAGATCTGTACTGGTCTGGCATGGGCTCTGGTGGTCGTTGAATTGGCGGTGATTCATCCGTGGGTGCAATTTGCCAAAGATTTTCACGGTGCGGATTCATCCTATTTCACCTGGGTTCATGGTTTTTCCGAGCTGGTTTATCTGGCGATTTGTCTGCTGGCGCTCTGGATGTTGAGTTGGCAACGCTTTCCTCCTGAAATCAGAGCTGATGAGCCGTCCACGTAGTCGCGATTGGCTTAAACGCCATGATGCGGATCCGTTTGTGCGACAATCCCGCGCGCAGGGTTACCGGGCGCGCTCGGTTTACAAGTTGATAGAACTCGACGAGAAGCTGAAAATTTTTCGTCGTGGCGGGTATGTTCTCGATCTGGGCGCGGCGCCAGGGAGCTGGAGCCAATACGCCGCATCCCGGGTTACGGGTTCAGGTAAAGTCGTCGCGGTGGATAGGCTGCCTATTGCGCCGATTTCTGGGGTGTCGATCATCCAGGCGGATATTTGCGCGCCGGATATCATCGAAACCCTGGGGTTGGAATTGGCTGAGCGAAAAGTTGATGTGCTCATCAGTGATATGGCGCCGGATATCACCGGTATTTCCGTTGCGGATGCCGCGGCCTTTTCCGAGATTGCCGATGCGGTACGCGACTTGAGCCGTACAATGCTTATCCTTGGCGGAATTATGGTGTTCAAAGTGTTCGAGGGGCTGGAAAGCCAGGCGATCGCAAAAGAGTTTTCCACTTCTTTTACCGCTCTTCGCAGGTATAAGCCCAAAGCGAGTTTGGGACGGAGCAGAGAGTTATACTTCATTGGGTCGGGTTTTCGTCTATAGTTATTACATTAGAGCGTTTGCCCTGAGGGTAAGGTGCGAGTGGCAGCAAAGTGGATATTCCATTCAAAGCTGAATGGGTTACCGATGTGAGGGTATAGTAATGAATGATATGACAAAAAATATAATTTTGTGGGCAATCATTGCGGTAGTTTTGATTTCCATTCTCCAGGGTTTTGGTCAGCGGATGCCGATGATGGAGAAGATGGCTTATTCGGAATTTCTGCATCATGTGGAACAGGGCACCATCAGGAGCATCGTTATCGATGGACAAGCCATCAATGGGCGTATGACCGGCGGTGAAACTTTCCGCACTTACAGTCCGAACAAAGAGCAAGATCAACTGGTTCAGGAATTGAGGAACAGTGATATTCGCATCGAAGCGCAGGAGCCGCGGAAACAATCACTGCTGTTGCAGATCTTTATCTCATGGTTCCCGTTTTTGCTGCTGATTGGCGTATGGATATTTTTCATGCGGCAGATGCAAGGTGGTGGTGCTGGAAGAGGCGCTATGTCCTTCGGTAAAAGCAAAGCCAAGTTGTTGGGCGAAGATCAGATCAGAGTAACGTTTGCTGATGTCGCCGGGGTGGATGAAGCCAAGGACGAAGTACTGGAGCTGGTTGAATTTCTGCGTGATCCAGGCAAATTCCAGCGCCTTGGGGGCAGGATCCCGCGGGGCGTTTTGATGGTCGGCCCTCCGGGAACGGGTAAAACCCTGCTTGCACGGGCGATTGCCGGTGAAGCCAAGGTGCCTTTTTTCTCGATTTCGGGTTCGGATTTCGTGGAAATGTTTGTGGGTGTCGGGGCTTCCCGGGTGCGCGACATGTTTGAACAGGCCAAGAAGCAGTCACCATGTATCATTTTCATTGACGAAATTGACGCTGTAGGTCGCCATCGTGGTGTCGGTCTCGGCGGCGGTCATGATGAACGCGAACAGACATTGAATCAGTTGCTTGTGGAGATGGACGGTTTTCAGGGCAATGAAGGCGTCATTATCATCGCTGCTACCAATCGTCCGGATGTGCTTGATCGTGCTCTGCTGCGCCCGGGCCGATTCGATCGCCAGGTGGTTGTAGGATTGCCGGATGTGCGTGGACGCGAACAGATTCTGCGGGTGCATATGAAAAAAATCCCGGCAGAAACTGATGTCGAGCCGGGAATTATTGCCCGCGGCACTCCAGGTTTTACCGGTGCCGATCTGGCCAATCTGGTCAATGAAGCCGCTTTGTTCGCAGCGCGGAGAAATCACAGTGCGGTGGATATGCAGGCTTTCGAGCGCGCCAAGGATAAAATCATGATGGGCGTTGAGCGTCGTTCCATGGTGATGAACGAGGATGAAAAGAAATTGACCGCTTATCATGAAGCCGGTCATGCCATTGTCGGTCTGCTGGTTCCTGATCATGATTCGGTTTATAAGGTGAGCATTATGCCACGCGGTCAGGCGCTGGGAATTACCATGTTCCTTCCGGAAGATGATCGTTACAGTTACAGCAAGCGTCGGCTCTACAGTCAATTGTCGAGTCTGTTCGGTGGTCGTGCGGCGGAGGAGGTTGTGTTTGGTTCCGATGCGGTCACCACCGGAGCCTCCAATGACATCGAACGTGCTACTGAAATCGCACGCAACATAGTCACTCGATGGGGTTTGTCTGATGTGCTTGGCCCACTGTCCTATCATGAGGAAAAAGAAGGTTCCTCCAATATGCATGGGGGGTTGGGGATTTCCGATGAGACTGCGCGCCGTATTGATCATGAAATCAGAAGTGTCATCGAGCTTAATTACGAAAGGGCTAGAGAACTCCTGCTTGAGCATATCGATAGTCTTCACATGATGGCAGAAGCTCTGATGAAATATGAGACCATCGATAAAGCGCAGATCGATGACATTATGAGTGGGCGTATGCCGGGTCCTCCAAAAGGCTGGGGTGCCGACGATTCAGCGAGCCAGGTTCGTTTGGACAAGCCTGCCCAACCTTCATCCGGTGGGGCGGCGGTTCCGGTGCAAAGCAAGGTAACCAAGAAGAGCGATAGCGATAAACATACTGTGCAATCGTGAACCTATGATTATTTGAGTAATGACACCTTTGTTTTTACAATGCGGGGAGCGCAGACTTGATCTGAGTTGCGCTCCCTTTGTTATGGGGGTTTTGAATATCACGCCCGACTCTTTTTCCGATGGCGGGCAATTTATGTCCTCTGAAGCGGCATTGTGCCAAGTTGAGCTTATGGTTCGCGAAGGCGCTGCCATTGTGGATGTAGGCGCCGAGTCGTCCAGGCCAGGGAGTGAACCGGTCTGCGTGCAGCAACAGCTTGATCGCCTGGTTCCAGTGGTGGAATCCATTCTCGACCGCCTTGATGTGGTGGTTTCGGTAGATACCAGCGAGTCTGAAGTGATGCGGGAGTCTCTGGTTCGAGGAGCGCATATGATCAACGACATTCGAGCGCTGCAAGGCCATGGCTCCATGGAAGCCGTGGCGGAGTCGGGTGCTTGCGTATGTCTGATGCATATGCGGGGAGAGCCGCAAACCATGCAGGAAGCTCCCTGCTATGGGGATTTGATGGATGAGATCAGGGTATTTCTTGATAAAAAGAAACAAGCTTGTCTGAGCGCCGGTCTTTCTCCGGAGCAGATCGTAGTCGACCCCGGTTTTGGCTTTGGTAAAACTTTTGAACACAATGCCGAAATATTGCGCCGCTTGCATGAGTTACAGTCGCTTAAGGCACCGGTTTTAATCGGATTGTCACGCAAATCCTGGCTCGGGTATGTTCTTGGTGGCGCGGATGTGAGCAAGCGGCTTCATGCCGGTGTCGCGGCTGCTGTGGTTGGCGTCATAAAGGGTGCGCATATTGTTCGTACCCATGACGTGGGTCCGACAAGAGAAGCTTTGAGACTGGTATCAGCGCTTGCTGGTTGAATTCATTTATTTCCAGGGCATACCAGGACATAGAGGATATGAATAGATTTTGAAAGATTTTCATCCTTTTGGCACCGACGGTATTCGCGGAAGGTCAGGGCAATGGCCCATGGTTCCGGAGTTTGTCTGGCATGTCGTACGTGCGGCGGTGTTGGAATTGTTTTCGCAAGGCGGCGCGAAACTGGTGGTCGTTGGGCGTGATACACGCGCTTCCAGCCTGTTATTTGAGCGTGTGGTAAGCGCTGCGGCTTCTTCGTGTGGCATGGATATATGGTCGCCAGGGGTGGCGCCGACTGCTGCTGTAGCTTTCCTGGCAGCACATGCTGACGCCTGCTGCGGAATTATGGTTAGTGCATCGCATAATTCGTGGCAGGATAATGGCATCAAGTTTTTTGCGCCGGGCGGTCGAAAGCTGAGAGAATCGGAAGAAATCGCTATCGTTGAGCGCTTGAGTCACGCCAGCAGCGGTAGTTCCCGGCTGTTTCGCAGCCATGGCAGGGTGCGCGATTGGTCCGAGGGTCTCGAATCCTATAAGGATCATTGTCTGGAAACCGTTGCGGGACGTGGTTCGTTGTCCGGCATGCGCCTTGTGGTGGATGGCGCCAACGGCTCGGTGTCCGAAATTGCGCCGCAGATTTTTTCGGCTCTGGGCGCCAATGTGGCGTGCGTGTCGGTTTCACCCGACGGATACAATATCAACATGAACTGCGGTTCTGTGCATCCGGAAACTTTGATTGATCGCACCTTAGGTGAGAAGGTAGATGCGGGTCTGGCTTTTGATGGTGATGGTGATCGACTCATGATGACCGACAATCGGGGTCATGTGTTTGATGGTGATGATATGCTCTATATGCTTGCATCGTCCTGGCATGTCGCTGATCGATTGCGCGACCCGGTTGTGGGCACGGTGCTGAGCAATATGGGGCTGGAGACGGCGCTGAAACGAATGGGTCTTTCTTTCGAGCGGGTGCGGGTAGGCGATCGATACGTTTCGGAACGGCTTGCAAAGACGGGGGGCGTTCTGGGAGGGGAAACATCCGGACATGTGGTGATGCCCATGTTGACGCCTACTGGTGATGGCATTTTAACTGCATTGCAGGTATTATACCACCTGAAAGAAATCGGGGGCGAGCTGGCACAACTGACTGAAACTATGGTAAAATATGCCCAGCTAATGTTTAATGTGCCGAGTAATGGCAAGTCGGCAGACGTTTTGTTGCGCGACCCATGCTTTAGAGCCGCCATGGAAGAAACGCAGTCCAAATTGGGTTCAGTCGGGCGCGTGGTGGTGCGGCCTTCGGGTACGGAACCTGTCATCCGTGTGATGGTGGAGGCAGAAGATCCGGAACTTTCCCGTTATCATATGCAACGACTTGCGCACATGCTGATGCGGGCGGTCGAATGATGCGCATGTTTCTACGCTGGAGAACAGGAGAATCTCAAGTATGCCGAACTGGATAATGGCAAACTGGAAAATGAATGGTTCCCGCGCCATGTTGAATGCATTCGTCTCCGCTGTTCGGGAAAGCGGGGTTCAACACAGTAGTGAATGGATATTGTTTCCTCCGTTTGTCTATCTGGGAGAAGCCCGAGAGATGTTGGTGGGGTCCGGGATGATGTCAGGCGCTCAGGATGTCAGCCAACATGTGAACGGAGCCTATACTGGCGAAGTGAGCGCGGGCATGCTCAAAGAAGCAGGTTGCGATTATGTTCTGGTTGGGCACTCGGAGCGCCGTCAATATCATGGCGAAGATGATGTTTGCGTAGCACGCAAGCTCACGCGGATATTGGAATATGATATGATTCCGGTTCTGTGCATTGGTGAGCATCTGGAAGAACGTGAACAGGGGCAGATGGAAAACGTACTCAAGCGACAGCTTGATACCGTAGTTCATGTCGTTGGCAAGGAGGCGGCGAGCCGGATGATTATTGCCTATGAGCCCATATGGGCAATCGGTACCGGGCGTACAGCAACGCCTGTACAGGTTCATGAGGCTCATCAATGGATCGTGTCTCACATGAATGCCTTGCTGGAGGGTGAAAAAGTTAAGGGCGTGGTTTATGGTGGCAGCGTCAAGCCCGAAAACGCAGGTGCTTTGTTGTCGATTGAGCATGTCAGCGGAGCTTTGATCGGAGGCGCTTCGCTGAAGGCTGGTGATTATTTGTCCATAGCCCGTGCTGGAGAGTCGAGCAAAAAACGATGATATATTATACGATACTCGCAGGTCATGCCCTTGTTGGGGTGCTGCTGATCACTCTGGTGCTGTTGCAGCATGGGAAAGGCGCAGACGCCGGAGCCGCCTTTGGCAGTGGCGCATCGGCCACTGTGTTTGGTGCTCGCGGTTCCGCGAGCTTTCTCAGCAGGTTGACCGCGGGTTTGGCAGGACTGTTTTTCCTCACCAGTCTGACGCTGGCTTATATGGGAATACGGGCTACCGAGAATGCTGGCGAAGAAACGGTTTTTGATCGGGTTGATCTGCCGCGCGCAGAGCTTGAAAACGAGAATGCGCCTGTCTCTGATCTGCCAGAGATAGACGCAGGGCTTGAAGACAAGAATGCGCCTGTCTCTGATTTGCCAGAGGCGAATGATTTCTCCGGATCGAATTTATCTGATATCCCTGATCCGTATTCTTCTGAATAAAAGTAAGTCAGCACAATAAGAGGTGATGTTGCGCTGAGGAAAGCCGATGTGGTGGAATTTGGTAGACACGCCGTCTTGAGGGGGCGGTAGCGCAAGCTGTGCCGGTTCGAGTCCGGCCATCGGCACCAGTTCAAAAAGTTCTTACATCTTAATATAGCTCAATCTTCATAGAGATGAATAGGGAGTAGTTGTGCTTCAAGGGTATATTCCGGTTCTGGTCGTCCTTATGGTGGCTTCCGTGGTGGCGGTTGCGCCGTTGGTGCTGGGGTATTTGATAGGCCCAAGACATCCCGATAAAGAAAAGCGCTCGCCCTATGAATGCGGTTTTGATCCCTTTGAAGACGCACGTTTGCGTTTTGATGTCCGTTATTATCTCGTAGCTATTTTATTTATCATATTCGACCTGGAGATCGCTTTCCTCTTTCCATGGGCGGTTGCGCTAGAAGATCTCGGTCTGGCAGGAATGGCAGTGATGGGCGTTTTTCTGGCGATCCTGGTCATTGGTTTCGTCTACGAGTGGCGCAAGGGGGCTCTGGAATGGGAATAATGGATGTTTTTTCGGAACATGGAGTGGTTACCACTTCGGCGGATCAATTGCTGAACTGGGCACGCACCGGTTCCTTGTGGCCGGTGACATTCGGTCTGGCTTGTTGTGCGGTGGAGATGATGCATGCTTCCGCCGCCCGGTATGATCTGGACCGATTTGGCACGTTCTTCCGGCCGAGTCCGCGTCAGTCCGACGTGATGATTGTGGCGGGAACACTGGTCAATAAAATGGCTCCAGCCTTGCGCAGGGTGTATGATCAGATGGCTGAGCCGCGTTGGGTGATATCCATGGGTTCGTGCGCTAACGGCGGTGGCTATTACAGTTATTCGTATGCGGTCACCCGTGGTTGTGATCGGATCGTTCCGGTAGACATCTACGTTCCGGGTTGCCCTCCGACAGCGGAAGCGCTGGTTTACGGGATTCTCCAGTTGCAAAATAAAATCAAACGACCGCGTACTATTGAGCGTTAGAGGGGCAGGATGAATCAGCTCGAGCTTGAAACGTTGTTGGAAAAGGTGGTTCCCGGTGGAGTGGTCACGCGGGATGTTGCTGGCGATTTGGTTCTGGAAGTGGATGCTGGTCAATGGCTGGAGGCGGCCAAACTGCTTAAAGATCATCCGGATTTATATTTTGAGCAATTGATCGATTTGTGCGGCGTGGATTATCATACCTACGGCGAAAGTGAATGGATCGGTCAACGCAGTACCTTTAGCGGTTTCAGCCGCGCCGTTCATCGGGAAGGAGAAGCAAAAGGTGATTCTCTGGCTGAACGTTATGCCGTGGTGGTGCATTTCCTCTCGCTAAAACACAATCATCGCCTGCGTGTACGCACATTTTGCCCTGATAATGACATGCCCCTGGTTGATTCATTATGTTCATTATGGTCGGTGGCCAATTGGTTTGAGCGCGAAGCTTTTGATCTGTACGGTATTGTTTTTGATGGTCACCCTGATCTGCGGCGCATCCTGACGGACTATGGTTTTGTCGGCCATCCTTTCCGGAAGGATTTTCCTTTGAGCGGTCATGTAGAGCCGCGTTTCGATCCGGAAAAGGGTCGCGTGATTTACGAGCCTGTGACGTCTATTGATCCAAGAACCCTGGTTCCGCGCGTCATTCGAAGCGATCATCGCTATGAGGTTAAAAGCCCTCAATCAGCAGTGGAAAAAGAATAATCTATCATGCGTGAAATGCACCATTATACAATGAATTTCGGGCCTCAACATCCGGCGGCTCATGGCGTATTGCGCTTGATTCTCGAGATGGATGGAGAGGTGATCCGCCGTGCGGATCCGCATATAGGATTGTTGCACCGCGGAACGGAAAAGCTGGCGGAAAGCAAACCCTTTAACCAATCCATCGGTTATATGGATCGGCTTGATTACGTTTCCATGATGTGCAATGAACATGGATATGTCCTGGCGATTGAAAAGCTGCTCGGCATTGAGCCGCCCGCGCGGGCCCAGTATATTCGCATCATGTTCGATGAGATCACACGTATTTTGAACCACCTGATGTGGCTGGGCTCTCATGCGCTCGATATTGGCGCCATGACGGTCTTTCTGTATTGCTTCAAGGCGCGCGAGGATCTGATGGATTGCTATGAAGCCGTTTCCGGTTCCCGTATGCACGCGACTTATTACCGCCCGGGCGGTGTGCACCGGGATCTGCCTGGTCAGATGCCGCGTTTTGAATCGGCGCGTCGGAGTCAGGCAGAGATCAAACGCTTCAATCGCGCCCGGGATGGTTCATTGCTGGATTTCATTGGTGATTTCGCGCAGCGCTTCCCTGGTTCCATTGATGAATATGAGACATTGCTTACAGATAATAGAATCTGGAAACAACGTACCGTGGGGATTGGCGTGGTCAGCCCTGAGCGTGCCATTGCCTTGGGTTTTACCGGGCCGATGCTGCGGGGTTCCGGTATTGCCTGGGATTTGAGAAAAAAGCAGCCCTATGATGGTTATGCCAACATCGATTTTGATGTCCCGGTCGGAGTGAACGGCGATTGTTACGATCGATATCTGGTGCGTATTGAGGAAATGCGGCAGTCGGTACATATCATTAACCAGTGTGTGACATGGTTGCGCTCTAATCCGGGCCCGGTAATGACGGATCTTCACAAGGTGGCGCCGCCATCACGGGAAGAGATGAAGCATGATATGGAGGCGCTGATCCACCATTTCAAACTGTTTACCGAAGGTTATTGTCCTCCTGTTGGGGAAGTATATGCCGCTATCGAGGCGCCCAAAGGCGAGTTTGGAGTGTATTTGATCTCGGATGGGGCTAATAAGCCTTATCGGGTCAAAATACGCCCGCCAGCGTTTGTACATCTGTCCGCCATGGAAGAAATGGTGCTCGGGCATATGTTGCCTGATCTTGTGGCGGTAATTGGAACTATGGATATCGTTTTCGGAGAGGTGGATCGGTGAGTTCAGCGCAGGATCGGCAAGTTGAAACGCTTTCTTCTGAGATCAAAGAAAAAATTGACCTATGGGCTGAGCGTTATCCTGCGGATCGGCGTCGCTCCGCAGTTTTGATGGCGCTGCATTACGTGCAGCATGATTATGGTTTTTTGAGCCGTGAATTGATGGATGCGGTAGCCGATCACTTGAGTATTCCCCCCATATGGGTTTATGAGGCGGCAACTTTTTATTCCATGTTCCATACCAGTCCGGTCGGGCGTCATGAAGTCGCTGTATGCACCAATATTTCGTGCATGCTGCGTGGCGGCGAAGATCTTTTGCGTCATATCGAAAACAGATTGGGTATTCGTGCCGGGGAAAGCACATCTGACGGGCGCATTTACCTGAAAAAAGAAGAGGAGTGCCTGGCAGCGTGTGTCGGAGCACCGATGATGATGGTTGATCATCATTATTATGAAGACCTGACACTGGAGCGGGTGAATGAAATCATTGACCATTTGGACTAGGACGTGGCGATGAAATTGAATCAGGTTTGTTTCAACACCTTACAGTATGATGAGCCATGGAGCTGGAAAACCTATCTTGACGTGGGCGGATACAAAGCGTGGCGTCGAGTTGTCAAGAATAAAACGCCTCCGGATGACGTGGTGGAACTGGTCAAGAAGTCAGGATTGAGAGGTCGCGGCGGAGCCGGATTCCCTGCCGGTGTCAAATGGAGTTTCATGCCCAAAGGCAGCGACAAGCAGAAATATATTGTGTGCAATGCGGATGAGAGCGAGCCTGGCACATGCAAGGATCGCGATATTCTGCGCTATAATCCCCACGCCCTGGTCGAAGGGGTAGCCATTGCAGCTTACGCAATGGGGGCGACCGTGGGTTATATTTATATCCGTGGAGAATTCATTGACGAACCATTCAGCCGATTTCAAACGGCTTTGGATGAGGCCTATGCCAATGGGTTGCTGGGTGTCGATATTCTGGGTTCCGGTATCTCAGTGGATCTTCATGTTCATCTCGGTGCGGGGGCCTATATCTGTGGTGAAGAAACGGGACTTCTCGAATCGCTCGAAGGGAAAAAGGGATTTCCGCGCATCAAACCTCCATTTCCTGCCAGTCACGGGCTTTATGGCAAGCCGACGACCATCAATAATGTCGAAACGCTGGCGTCTGTGCCCATCATTTTGCGCAATGGTCCCGAATGGTTTGCAGCATTTGGCCCTGATGAGCTTAATGGCGGCACCAAGATTTTTTCCGTAACCGGTCATGTGGAAAAGCCGGGGAATTTTGAGGTTCCTTTAGGTATTCCGTTTGCCGAACTGCTTAAAATGGCAGGTGGTGTGCGCGGCGGAAGAGCGCTCAAGGCGGTAATCCCGGGTGGCTCATCTGTGCCGGTGTTGCCTGCGGAAATCATCAAGGATATCAATATGGATTACGACTCCATTGCTAAAGCTGGCTCCATGCTGGGTTCCGGGGCGGTTATCGTGATGGATGAACAAACATGCATGGTTCGGATGCTGGAGCGCATTTCGCGCTTTTACTATGCCGAATCGTGTGGGCAATGTACGCCTTGTCGCGAAGGCACAGGCTGGCTTTATAAAATGGTGTCGCGTATTGAGCGTGGTGAAGGTCAACCCGATGATCTTGACCGCCTGGAAGCAATAGCCGGCAGGATCGCCGGGCGAACGATCTGTGCGTTTGGTGACGCGGCGGCAATGCCGGTACAGGGGTTCCTGCGTCATTATCTGGATGAATTCGCTTACCATATCGAGCATAAGCGGTGTCTGGTGGGTTCTGAATCCCTTGTGATCGCAGCAGCCTAGTGCCAACCTGTGCGCAGCCTCGGATGAGAGCGCTGATTAATTCAAAAATATTATGATATGACTCAAGTTATGGCGGTAACATGACGGAACAGTTGGTTACAATCGAAGTCGATGGGAAAACGCTTCAAGCTCCGAAAGGCGCGATGTTGATAGAGGTTCTGGACGAGAAGGGTATTTACGTGCCCCGTTTCTGTTACCACAAAAAGTTGAGTATCCCCGCCAATTGTCGCATGTGCCTGGTGGAGGTCGACAGGCCGCCCAAACCCGTTCCGGCTTGTGCTACTCCCGTAGCTGACGGCATGAAAGTCTGGACCCGTTCCCCTAAAGCGATCGAGGCCCAGAAAGGCACCATGGAATTTTTGTTGATCAACCATCCGCTGGATTGTCCCATCTGTGATCAAGGTGGAGAATGCGAGCTTCAGGACATGTCCATGGGGTATGGCAGCGATGTGTCAAGATTCTGCGAGGGTAAACGTGTCGTTGCGGATGAAGATCTCGGTCCTTTGGTGGCAACAGAGATGACGCGCTGCATTCATTGTACCCGGTGTGTTCGTTTTGGCGCGGAAATCGCCGGGATGCAGGAACTGGGAGGCATGTATCGTGGCGAGCATACGCGGATCGAAACGTATGTCGGGAAAACTCTGGAATCCGAGCTTTCAGGCAATGTCATTGATTTGTGCCCGGTTGGGGCGCTAACAGCCAAGCCTTCCCGGTTCCGGGCGCGTGCCTGGGAATTGATTGCTCGTCCGAGTATTGCACCGCATGATGGTTTTGGTTCCAATATTGAATGTCATGTCCGCAACCAGGAATTGATTCGGGTGATTCCCCGTGAAAATGAGGCAGTCAACGAGACCTGGATTGCCGATCGGGATCGTTTCAGCTATCTGGGCGTTTACCATGAAGATCGCATGTTGCATCCTGCGATCAAAACAGATAATCAATGGCGGGAAACTTCATGGGACGAAGCTCTTGAGGCGGCGGTCGAGGGATTGCGGAAAATCGCTTCAGAATGCGGCGGCGATCAAATCGGGATTTTGATTGCTCCGGGGGCTACGCTTGAAGAAATGTTGCTTGCTCGTCGCCTGGCCGAGGGTCTCGGCGGCGCTTCGATCGATCATCGGTTGCGGCAGCAGGATTTTTCACAGGATGCATGGATGCCCCGTAGTCCCGGGATCGGTGAAACATACCCGGATTTCCAGCACAGAGATTATGCCTGGATCGTGGGCGCGGATCTGCGGCGCCAGATACCCATGTTTGCGCACCGGGTGCGTGCAGCGGCAGAGGCTGGCATGCGAGTGAGCGCGTTGCATGCGCTTGATTGTGGGTGGAATTTTGAATTGGAAAACAACTGGATTCAGGCCAATATCCCGAACGCTGTAGCGCAAGTCGCCAGTGCGGTACGTGATAAAACGTCCCGGAAGTTGCCTTCGGCGCTAAAGAAACTGATGCCCGATCTCATCACGGACGAAGCACGGGCGATAGCGGAAGATTTAATTGCCGCATCATCGGCTGGTTTGCTGCTCGGTGCTGATGTCATCCATCATCCTGCTTTCGGTCAGATTTTTCTACTGGCGCGATGGATTAGCGAGGTCTGCGATGTAAAATTGTCCCTGTTGCCCGAAGGTGCCAATGGTACGGGTGCGTGGTTGGCCGGGGCAGTGCCGCATCGGGAGATCGGGGGGTTCAGTTCAGATGTTTCGCGTTTGGATGCACGCGCCATGCTGGATTCGCCTCGCGCGGCTTATATTCTGATCGGCATTGAGCCGGATATGGATTGTGCCCATGAAGCCATTGGGCCAGCATTGAAGCAGGCGCGGCATGTGGTAACGATCCATTCATTTATGAATGACGCATTGCGTGAATTTTCTCATGTGGCTTTGCCTGCGGCTACTTTTGCCGAAAACGAAGGTAGCTATATAAATTTGGCGGGAGCGTGGCAGGATTTCAGTGCTGTAATCCCGCCTCTGGGCGAAGCACGACCTTGCTGGAAGATTCTGCGCATGCTCGGTTCCATGATGGAATTCGACGGATTTGATAGTGTTTCAGCGTCGCAGATAGCAACGGCATTGCGCCAAAAGATCGATAAAAATCCAGAATCTGTGGCAACCGGGTCGGATGGTTGGGATATGCAACAGTCCATTGAGTCATGGGAAATGCCTCGCTGGCTCAGGATGGGTTCCATGCCTGTTTATCGCGCCGATGGTATGGTGCGCCGCTCCGAACCCTTGAACCGAATGCCGCAGACACAGCGGAATCAGCGTTTGCATATGCACCCGGCGGATTTGCATGAACTCAACCTTGCTACTGGCGATCATCTGAGTGTGCGGCAAGGGGCAACGGAGGCAGTGCTCGAAGTGTCGGCCGATCCGGCTTTGGCAAGAGGTGTGATTTACATTGCGCCGGGGTTTAAATCCAGTGCCGAACTGGGGTGGCATTATGATGCCATTCAAATCATCGATCAGCCCACTACAACATAAATCTGCAGGAATTGGGAATGGAAGCACTCTGGCAATCAATACCTGAAAGCATACGCTTGATTACGCTGTCGTTGATGAAGTTTGGCTTGGTTCTGAGTGTGCTGTTGTTGGCTGTGGCTTATATGACTTATGCCGAACGCAAGGTTCTGGGCTGGATGCAGTTAAGGTTCGGTCCTAACAGGGTTGGCTATCGCGGCTTGTTACAGCCGATTGCGGACGGATTGAAACTGCTTGCCAAAGAGCTGATTTTCCCTGAAAAATCGGATCGTTTTCTTTTTATCATTGCGCCGGTTTTATCGTTTGTACCTGCCTTGGCTGCCTGGGTTATTATGCCTTTCGGCGAGAATATGTATATTGCTGATATCGACGCCGGGTTGCTGTTTGTCCTGGCTCTGACTTCGTTTGCAGTATATGGTGTTTTGCTTGCAGGTTGGTCTTCCAACTCGAAATATGCGCTGTTAGGCGCCCTGCGGGCTGGTGCCCAAATGGTGGCTTATGAAATCGCTATGGGTTTTGCCTTGGTGGGCGTGGTTATGGCTGCCGGCAGCCTTAACATGAAAGATATCGTGCTGGCTCAGGAAGGAAATTTGCTCCATTGGTACTGGTTGCCTATGTTGCCGCTGTTCATAGTCTACTGGATATCCGGTATTGCGGAAACCAATCGGACACCTTTTGATGTCGTAGAAGGCGAATCGGAAATAGTCGCCGGTTTTCATGTTGAATATTCAGGCATGATGTTCGCTGTTTTCTTTCTGGCAGAATATGCCAACATGATTCTGATTTCTGCTTTGATCAGCACTCTATTCCTCGGTGGTTGGTATTCTCCTTTTCATGGCATGGGTCTGGGTTTGCTCTCAGCGTCCGGGTTGCACTGGTGGATGTTGAAGGTTACTTTTTTCCTTTTTGTCTATCTATGGTCCAGAGCCACGTTTCCGCGTTTCAGGTATGATCAGATCATGCGTCTTGGCTGGAAGGCTTTTCTTCCAGTAACCATCGTCTGGTTGACGGTTGAATCCATCGCTATTATTTTTGGTTTGGGTCCATGGTTTGAGGGGCTGATATGATCCGGGTATTGCAGGATTTTGTAAAAAGTTTTCTTCTTATCGAGCTGCTAAAGGGCATGGCATTGACGGGTCGCAAAATGTTCGCCCCTAAAATCACGCTTTATTTTCCGGAAGAAACAGCGCCAAGAAGTCCAAGATTCAGAGGTTTGCACGCTTTGAGACGTTATGCCAATGGAGAGGAGCGGTGTATCGCGTGCAAATTATGTGAGGCAGTTTGTCCGGCGCTTGCGATTACCATCGACTCGGAGCAGAGAGAGGATGGGTCCCGCAGAACCACACGTTATGATATCGATTTATTCAAATGTATTTATTGCGGCTTTTGTGAGGAAGCGTGTCCTGTAGATGCGATTGTTGAAACCAATATTTTAGAGTATCATTTTGAGCAGCGAGGCGAACAGATCATGACCAAAGGCAAGCTGCTTGCTGTTGGAGAACAACACGAACAGCAGATAGCCGCGAATCGATTATTGGATGCGCCGTATCGCTAGGGAACTTCTGATTAAGTCTGGACGAAGGAGATTGTAGTTCCCCATGTTCAGATTCTCGGGTTGGCAGGGCTATTGCGAAAATTATCAATAAAGTATCTGGGCCAGTAGGGACGCAAGAACCGAATTCATGACTTGGGCAGAGGTTCTCTAAAGGCTCATCCATTATATTTGAGTGTTAGATTTACGCTCGCTCATCAACTGAAAGCAGTGAGTCGGTTTATGCATGCAATTTTTTTCTATATGTTTGCCGTTATCGTGGTTTTATCTGCCATTGGGGTGATTACTGCAAGCAATGCTGTGCATTCGGTTATGTGGTTGGTGGCATGCTTCATTGCTACATCGGGTTTGTGGTTGCTGATGCAGGCGGAATTTCTTGCTATCGTGCTGGTGTTGGTGTATGTTGGCGCGGTCATGGTGCTGTTCCTGTTCGTTGTGATGATGCTGAACGTAAAAAATGCGCCGTTGCGGGAAGGGTTTACTCGCTATCTGCCGATTGGCGGAGTAATCGTATTAACCCTGGGCATAGAGTTTGCGCTGATATTTCTGGATGGACGATTTGATCTGAATCATTACCCGGTTCCTGAGGCGTATCCTGCTGATTATAGCAACACGCGCGAACTGGGCCGGATATTATTCACCGAATACGTACTCCCTTTTGAATTGGCTGCGGTTTTGTTGCTTGTGGCGATTGTTGCTGCTATTGCCTTGACCTTGAGGCGCCGGGAAGGGACACGGCATCAGGATCCGGTGCAACAGGTCAAGGTTCGCGCCAAAGACAGAGTGAGACTCGTCAAAATGCCGGTTGAATCTCCCAAGGAACCTCTGAACAAGTCTGGACGAAGGAGATTGTAGTTCCCCATGTTCAGATTCTCGGGTTGAATTGCGCGGGTTGGCAGGGATATCGCGAAGATTATCAACAAAGTATCTGGGCCAGCAGGGACGCAAGAACCGGGTTCATGACTTGTTCAGATGTTCCCTAAAGGCGATCAGGGTTTTTCATCTTAAAAACCAAGAACGACACCGAAAACCACGGAGTAAGTCGTAATGATTACACTGGAGCACTATCTGGTGCTGGGGGGGATTCTTTTTTGCCTCAGCGTCGCGGGTGTTTTCCTTAACCGGAAAAACCTGATCGTTCTGCTGATGGCGCTGGAATTAATGCTTTTGGCTGTCAATATGAATTTTGTCGCTTTTTCTCATTTTATGGGTGATCTCAGCGGGCAGATATTCGTGTTTTTCATTTTGACTGTCGCCGCCGCGGAAACCTCTATCGGTTTGGCAATCATGGTTTTGATATTCCGTCAGAAACAAAGCATCAATGTTGATGATCTTTCCAGTCTAAAAGGATGATGGATATGAAATGGCTGTGTTTGGCGGTGGTGATCCCGCCGCTGATCGCTTCCATAGTTTGTGGTCTTTTCGGCTCTCGGATGCGCCGGGAATGGAGTCATTGGCTGGGGGTGATCGGAACAATAATTTCATTCGCTGCTTCTTTGATGCTTCTGCGGGCATTGGTTCAGCAAGAGTGGCAACCGGCGGATTTAACCCTGTACGTTTGGGGCTTCAATCCAGAATGGGGATTTCAGGTCGGGTTCATGGTTGACGCGCTATCGGTAACGATGATGTTGGTCGTTTCCTTGATCTCGTTGCTGGTACACATTTATTCCGTCGGTTATATGGCTGAGGATCCAGGGTATGCGCGGTTCTTCTCTTATATAAGTCTGTTTACCTTCGCCATGCTGATGCTGGTTTCGTCTAACAATCTGTTGCAATTGTTCTTTGGTTGGGAAGGCGTCGGTCTGGTTTCCTATTTGCTTATTGGTTTCTGGTACACGCGTCCGAGCGCGGTCACAGCCAACATGAAAGCCTTTGTGATTAATCGTGTGGGTGATTTTTCTTTTGTCCTGGGTATCGCGATCCTGTTTTCCGCTTATGATACCCTGGCTTTCGATCGTCTTCTTGGGTCTGCTGGAGCCCTGGCGCAGATGGATCTGGCATGGTTGCCGAAAAGTGCTTCGGCCCAGGAATGGGCCTGCCTTTTATTGTTCATTGGCGCTATGGCCAAATCAGCTCAGATCCCGCTTCATATCTGGTTGCCTGATTCCATGGAAGGTCCTACGCCCATTTCGGCGCTGATTCATGCTGCAACCATGGTGACCGCCGGAATTTTTCTGGTGTGTCGTTTTTCACCTTTATTTGAAACTGCGCCAGGAACATTGAGCTTTATGCTGCTTATTGGAGCAAGCACTGCTTTGTTGCTTGGTCTGGTCGGGTTGGTGCAGACAGATATTAAAAGGGTTGTGGCTTATTCCACCATATCCCAGCTTGGATATATGACGGCCGCTCTTGGTGCCTCGGCTTATGCGGCGGGTTTGTTTCACCTGGTTACGCATGCTTTCTTCAAGGCATTGCTTTTTCTGGCTGCCGGATCGGTGATTATCGCCATGCACCATGAGCAGGATATGCGTCAAATGGGTGGATTGCGGCGAAAAATGCCCATAACCTATCTGACTTGTCTCATCGGTGCTTTATCTTTGTCGGGCTTTCCGGGTTTTGCGGGCTTTTTCTCCAAGGACGCATTGATCGAGGCAGTTTCGGCATCGACCGTGCCTGGCGCGCAGATAGCTGCCGTGATATTACTGTTTTCTGTTTTTGTTACCGCGCTTTACACCTTCCGTATGATATTTCTGGTATTTCACGGGGAGCCGCGGCATGATGCGTCGCATGTCCATGAAAGCCCTCATGTAGTTACCGGGCCGTTGGTGGTGCTGGCAGTGTTTTCGCTTTGCGCAGGCGCTTTTCTGGCCGAACCCATTTTGTTTTCATCTCCTATGCAGAACGCCATACCTATGGCTGCGCATGGGGGCATGAGGCATCTGGCGGACCATTGGGAAGGTCCGGCGGCCTTTGTCGTTCATGGCCTGTTCAGTCCCGCTGTTATTTTGATGTTGGCGGGTATTGTCACAGCCTGGCTTTTTTATGGCGGAGCAGCAGCTCGAGGTCAAAGGCTGCTTTCCAAATTCAAGCCGGCGCAATGGATTCTGGATCGGGGTTGGGGATTCGATGCTTTGTTCATGAATTTCTTTGCCTCGGCAGGTCAGAAGCTCGGCGTCCGACTATGGCATGGGGTTGATCAGAATTATATCGATACGGGGATGGTGATGGGTACGGCTCGGCGTGTTCGGTCTATGGCATCCAGAGTGTCTTCGTTACAGAGTGGTTATTTATATCATTACGCATTTGTCATGATTATCGCCCTGTTCATGTTGATCACATGGTTTGGATTTTCATTTGTCTTATAAAAACATCTATAACGATAAGAGGTTGAAACGGGCATGTTGAGCGAAGCTCCTTTGCTGAGCCTTTTGATCTGGCTTCCCATAGCCGGTGGTTTACTGGTGCTCTGGATGAGGGATCAGGAAGCTGCGGCAGAGCGTATTGCCCTGATTATAACGGTGGCTGGTTTTCTGATCAGTCTGTACTTATGGGCTGGTTTTGACCCGAATCAGACCCAACTGCAATGGGTCGAATCGGTAGCGTGGATAGAATCCCTGCATATTTATTATGCGCTTGGAATCGATGGTATAGCACTCCCATTGATTGTGCTGACTACTTTTATGACCATTCCGGTGGTGATTCTGACTCCATCGAGTGTGTCTCAGCAACAGTCTTTTTATCTGAGTGCATTCCTGATCATGGAAGGGCTGATGATCGGGGTATTTTCCGCGACCGATGCTGTGCTGTTTTACGTTTTCTGGGAAGCCATGCTCATTCCCATGTTTCTAATTATTGGTATATGGGGCGGAGCAAACCGCATCTACGCTACCATAAAGTTTTTTCTTTATACTTTTCTGGGCTCGGTTCTCATGCTGGCGGTTATCATCTATCTGTACTGGCGCAGCGGTGAGTTCTCCATTTGGGCATGGCATGGGATGCATCTTTCGGCCAAAGAGCAGTGGTGGATTTTCATGGCGTTCTGGGCGGCCTTTGCGGTTAAAATCCCGATGTGGCCCGTACATACCTGGTTGCCTGATGCCCACGTTGAGGCGCCCACCGGCGGTTCTATTATTCTGGCGGCTATCATGCTCAAATTGGGCGCTTACGGTTTTCTGCGCTTTACATTGCCCATCGTTCCCGATGCCGCTGTTGCGCTTCATGGTTTGATGATCGGATTATCATTGGCAGCCATTGTTTATATCGGGTTTGTCGCCTTGATGCAGGAAGATATGAAAAAGCTGGTTGCTTATTCCTCTATAGCCCATATGGGTATTGTGACACTGGGGATATTCCTGCCTTTTTCCATGGCTACGTTGGGTGTGGGTGTGGATCAAGAAGGTGTACTGCTGGCGGTACAGGGCAGTATTGTGCAGATGATATCGCATGGTCTGGTTTCGGGGGCTTTATTCGCGTGCATCGGGGTGCTTTACGATCGCATGCATACGCGGCAGATTTCAGAATACGGCGGGATTGCTACGTCCATGCCGATGTTCGCGGCTTTCCTGGTGTTTTTCGCCATGGCTAATATCGGTTTGCCGGGCACATCGGGGTTTGTCGGAGAGTTTGCAGTGATTCTTGCAGCGATGCATGCAAACTTCTGGGTCGCCCTGTTGGCTGCCACGACACTGGTTTTGGCAGCGTCGTACACTTTATGGATGGTCAAGCGGGTGGCTTATGGGCCTGTGAAACGTCCGGCTATTGCCATGCTTGCGGATCTGAGCTGGCGTGAGGGGCTTGTTTTGACGATGCTGGCTATACCTGTGCTGATTCTAGGAATCTGGCCGGCGCCTTTGCTCCAGGTAACGGAGCCTGCTGTCCATACTTTGCTGGAACCTATTTTTGGCTTGTAATCGATGAAAACAAGAATCAAGAAGCAACGTATGCTTTGTCTGACCGGGAGATGTCGATGAGTTCGGCGATACCACACGCGCTTGTATTTCTGCCTGAGTTGGTCATTTTATTGATGGCTGGAGTTGTTCTGGGCGTGACTGTGACAGGTTCCGAACCTGTGATTCAATATCAAAGAGCGCAGCGCTTGGCACTTTGGACGACATTACTTGTCCTCGGGGCTTTGGTGCTCACGCAACTGGATCCAGCAGCAGGATGGGAAGCCACCGGTGGTTTCATACTGGATCCCCTGGCTGTGTTGTTCAAGGGGTCCATTGTTTCAGGTACACTGATGACCATTGTTTATGGAGGGCGATACTGGCACTCAGAACGCCCGATGATGCCCGAATATCATCTGCTGATTTTGTTTGCACTGCTGGGTATGATGGTCATGGCTTCAGCAAGCAATACCTTGATGTTCTATCTGGGACTGGAGTTGATGTCACTCAGTTTGTATGCGCTGGTGGCGCTGGATCGTTCCAATCCAGAAGCCACGGAGGCAGCGATGAAATATTTCGTGCTCGGCGCTGTGGCATCCGGAATGTTACTTTACGGCTTTTCGCTGCTTTATGGTCTTACAGGATCGCTGGAACTTGATGCCCTTGGGGTTGCCATGTCTCAGGGATTAAACCATGATCCGGCTATGATACTGGCGTTTCTTCTGGTTATTAGTGGGCTGATGTTCAAACTCGGGGCAGCACCTTTCCATATGTGGCTACCCGATGTATACCACGGATCGCCTTTGCCCAGCATGCTGGTTATCGGGGTAGCACCCAAGCTTGCGGCGATGGTTTTTATTTTGCGCTTGATGATGGAAAGTGGGGATGGACTAAACGGGCTTTTCGCTGATGTCGCTGTGATTTGCGCTTTATTGTCGATCATCATCGGCAACCTTGCAGCCCTGATGCAAACGAACCTCAAAAGACTGCTGGCCTATTCCACCATTTCCCATATGGGTTTCATCTTTCTGGGCTTCTCGGCAGCGGATACCAGTGGCTATGCCGGTGCAACCTTCTATATGTTCATTTATCTGCTTGGATTTATGGCGTTTGCAGGTTCCCTGGTTTATCTGTCCCAAAGCTGCGATGCCGAAACGCAATCTGATGATATAGGAGCGCTTTCCGGTCTTTATAAACGCAATCCTTTGATTGCGGCAGTTATGGCAGTTTCGCTGTTTTCTATGGCCGGGGTGCCTCCGACAGCCGGATTTTTCGCAAAACTGGCTGTATTGATGTCGGCAGCGCAAGCCGGATTTTTATGGCTGGTGGTGGTGGCTTTGATCTTTTCTGTCGTGGGCGCCTATTATTATTTGAGGATCATACGCTACATCTATTTCGAGACCGGAGAGGAAAAGACGGCGCTAATGGAATCATCTGGCAACCGTGTTTTTTTGGGTTTGAATGGATTGCTCATTCTGGTGCTCGGGTGCATGCCTGGTTTGTTGTGGCAATTTTGTTACACGATGTTGGCAAATAACTCATACTTGTGATATCATCTATATCTTAAATAAAAGCCGTTTAATGTTCAGGTGCGGGGTGGAGCAGTCTGGCAGCTCGTCGGGCTCATAACCCGAAGGTCGCAGGTTCAAATCCTGCCCCCGCTACCAATTTTATCTTGGAAGGCTTGAGGACTGTTATCGTTTACCGCTGATAGCTCAAGTCGTTCAATAATCGACACCTTCTTCATCTCTTTGCCTCTCCCTGCAGCAGTATTCAAAATTCCGGCCAGATCGCCATAGAGATCGATTTGTAGGCCGTTTCACCCTCGCTGGGTGTTAGAACCACCTTTTCGATCAATCCGCGCAAAAGCCCTGACGCTTCGGCTTGTCTGTCCTCTTGGTTCAGGGCCTGACGCAAGGCGCTGACTCTTAATTGAGTTTGAGCAATCTGACATCGCCAATAAAGCTTTCCAATGTTTGTAGATGTGGTCGGATTTCGTCAGCATAGGATGATACGACAGGTGCGGGTACTACCAGTTGGACGTTTTCTTCCTGCATTTCCCTGAACTGATTAGCTGATATGCCTTCCTGCAAGGTCAGCAAATGCTTGGTGTCAATTCGCTTTGCTTCGTTGAGTATTTGTCGCCAACGATCCTTGCAGGTAGTTTTGACAGCCAGCATTCTGAGCTGTTTTTCTGGAAAGCTGGAATTGTGATAATCATCTGCTGACGGGAATAGAAAATCCGGCTTTTTCCCCAGTTCGGAAATAGGCTGGTGTGAAAAATCCAGACCATCTTGCAGTCCTTCTTGAACAAAGACTTCTTTGGCATGCAATTCCAGTGAGCGTCCAGATCGTGATTTCCGCCGTTGCAGTATTGATAGTGCTTTCTTGATGAATTCTTCCATGGAAGAAAAGCCTGCAATTATATGTGGAAGCTCTATCGCTTCCTCAATACTTCGGAAAAGCTCGAATTCACAGTTGCGACGCTTGATCAAACGGTTATCCGGATCAAGCCCTGTACCTTGACTCAATTCGACAGCCTTTTGAGTGATCTGTGCACCAGTCGGGAATGTATCAATCCATTCAGAGGGTATTTCTGATGGTGTAAGCCAGCACGGATTTTTCTTTTCAGTCGCTGTTTCGGTATCAAACAGGGGCATTTCAGAAGACCATATTCTCCAGTTACCTGGATCAACGGGGCCGATACGGTCCTCTATGATGTCTTCTTCTGTTTCATGCCGTGCGACCCACGCATGGCATTCTCTTGCTTCGCCATTACTATCAAGTTCGAATGCAAACACAGTTAATGCGCCAGTGCTCTCGGGATCAAGAATCGGGGAGTTCTGACCGCCAAAGTTGGTCAGACGCGCTTCATTTCTGGTTCCCCCTCTGAATTTATTGTTGTACCATGCCGCTCTGGCGGTCCGATAATCACCGTGAGAGTCAACATAAAAATCAAACCACCGCTCTTGGTTGTCATCGTGCTTCCCAGCCATTGACGGGAAGATGTCGAAAATAAATCCCTTGGGAACATACGGGCCAGCCTGATGAGAACCATTGGCAAGTGTGTCGTTACCTGAAAGTCTTTTAACGTACCAGATATATTCATTCCCCGATACTTCATCCAGCCAGTCAGAAACAGATGTCAGAATTCAGTGCCCCTGTATGTCGATGTTGTTGTCTTCACTCATGATCCAGTTTTCAATTCTGTTGAGCAACATATTAATGTCAAGTTTTGTCTTACCTTTGAGGGCGCATTCCCATACTGTGAGGACACGCCATCCAGCTTCTGATAGTTGTAGTCTGACTTCCATATCTCTTTCACGGTTTCTACCGATCTTGCTTTTCCAGAATTCAGGTCTGGTTGAAGGCCATTTGAAAAGATAACATTCATGTCCATGCCAGAAACATCCATGGATCATGATCGCGGCATGATATTTGTTGAAAACAAGGTCTGGCTTTCCAGGCAGGGATTTGTCGTGAAGGCGATATCGCAAGCCTTTCGCATGAAGTGCTTTTCTGATTTTCAATTCCGGACTGGTATCTTTTCCCTTGATACCAGCCATCATTTCACTTCGTTTTCTCTTGCTTACAATATCAACCAACGGCAAGCAATTCCTTCTGCACAGGGCGGACACCGCCTTCAAACTCACTCGTAACCAGCCATGGTTGCATCAATCTGGCGATTGACTCAACAACGGGTACTACAACAGCATTGCCAAACTGTTTGTATGCTTGCGTATCTGAAACAGGAATAATAAATTTCTTCCGTCCTGGTTGGTCAAACCCCATCAGGCGTGCGCACTCACGCGGTGTAAGGCGTCTTGGGTTTCTGCTCCTTTGTTTGATCAGGATTTCGGAGCCGTCTTTGTAATACCGTGCAGAAAGTGTCCGGCTGATGTCATTGGGGCCGACGAGTCCGAAGCCGAAGCCATTGCCTTTCAGGCGATGCTTTTCTGCATATCCTTGTAAATAATTCCATAGCTTGTCGGATAGAGTGTATTTGTCGAGTACCCTGCCTTTCTTGCCATGAATAAATCGGGCGCAGGACTCCAGTTTTTCGCTGCCATCTTGCGGATGCAAAACGCTGGACATCTTCGGGCCATTCTCCAAGGCCGGTATGATCAGATCATCCAAAGAGAAATTGCTATCATCACGAAAACCTGCAATGAAGATACGTTCGCGGTGTTGCGGCACCCAGGATTTTGCATCAATTACCTTGTAGCTCACATGATAACCAAGCTCTTTTGTCAGTATCTGGTGAATAACTCTGAACGTATTGCCTTTGTCGTGATTAACCAGGTTCTTTACATTTTCCAGCAAAAAAGTTTTTGGTTGATGATGTTCGATAATGCGTGCGACATCAAAAAAAAGGGTGCCTTGAGTATCGCAGCGAAAGCCATGAGGTCTGTTCAAAGAGTTTTTCTTGGAAACACCGGCAATTGAGAATGGTTGGCACGGAAAGCCTGCTAACAACAGATCATGTTTGGGGATCTGATTTGCCGGTATTTGTGTGATGTCTCCAACTACTTCATGGTCACATTTGTAATTGGCCTTATATGTCTGGACAGAGTATTTGTTCCACTCGCTGGTAAATACACATTCGCCGCCGATGGAATCAAACCCTCTGCGCAGGCCACCGATACCTGCAAACAGGTCTATGAACCGGAAATCCGGCCCGTCGCAATCGCTTGATTCACTCTCAACGAGTGAATTTAGTAGCGTGATTGCTGCTTTTCGTGGTCTGGTTTCTCCATTCTCCCATCGATATAAGGTTCTGGCAGAAAAGCCTAGTTGGGTGGATAAATCTTCGATAGATAGGCCTGTGCGTTCCCGAAGGGCTGAAAATTCTGACATATTTGCGTAGGCCTCTGTGGGAGTTATATTGACACTTTGTCAAATTATGACCCAGAGAATGATTCATGGCAAGGCCGGATTCGAATATTTTTGTACTGTCCGTGTATACAGTAGTTTCCAGGTGGCATACCTCATTTGTGGAAAATACCCCGAATCAATTCAAGTATTTTGAAAGAGACGTTACGAAATCGCATTAAGGGAATGGCGCCCTTGAAGCCAGTTCGCCTTGAATGTTTTCCAGTGATGCGAGAGCGTTTCTTCGCTGATGAGTATCAGGCTCACTTCTGGCGAGTTCGTTAAAAGCGTCACGTAACAACGCATAAAGCTCGTTTTCGTCTTTTGCGGCCAGTTCAAAGCGAGTAATCAGTTTCATTTTGATCTCCTGAATGTTGAAAGCCGCGACCTTCTTCTGCAAAAAAGTAGAGAAGAAGGACAGCGAAGGCGACGAGCCGGAGTTCTACAACTGCCTTAAATTTTACTGTGTGTTTAATGCGGATCAGATCGAAGGATACGAGCCGACAACAGGACGAGAAAAAGGAGAGTCTGGAACGGTAGAACGTCTTGAGGAAATAGAAAGTTATATCAAGGCAACGGGAGCCGAAATTCAGGAGGATAAAGATCAAGCCTGTTTTTATCCGGTCAGTGATCATATAGATATGCCAAGCAAAGACCTGTTTTTTGATAATGGACAAAGTGCAACCGAGAATTATTATGCTGTGTTATTGCATGAGCTTACCCACTGGACAGGCGGAGCCAAGCGTTTAGATCGTGAGCAGAAAAGCCGCACCGATAAAGAAGGTTATGCTTTTGAGGAACTGGTAGCTGAGCTTGGTAGTGCCTTCCTATGTGCGCAGTTTGGTATCAAGCAACAAGGGTGCGATGATCACGCTATGTATATAAAGTCATGGTTACAGGCACTCAAAAACGATAAAAAGTTAATTTTCAAAGCAGCGGCGCAGTCTCAAAAAGCTGTCAATTTCCTAAATGAAAAGGCAGGGGTTTAACCTCTGCCATCTATGATCGACTACTACAACTGGCACCGGCCACATTCCAGGAATAACGGAAAGGCGCCTGCAGTTGCAGAAGAAAATCCTGACTTACTGTCCGGAATTAGTTGACCACTACAGTTGTCCGTTGATCTATAGAATCAAAAAAGCATAAGTTGGTTACAAAGGGAGTAACAAGGATTGTTTCTGCGATAAATACCAGTTTTTATATACACCAGGGTGTAACATTTTTCGCTTATCAGGATGTTCGGTTATTCGCTTTATGTGTTGAGCTATATTTCCGGTGGCTCGATCCGTGACGGTGATGTGATTGACGCGGTTTGTCATGATAAAATGGTTATGGATCTGTCCGGCAGACGGAATTTTCTTCATCGACGTGATCTTCACAAGGTTCTTGGGGTTTGTCTGTGTGGTTGGATCGTATGATCCTCTGGTATAACTGGCAGATTTTGCTGGCGGCTGTGAGGAATATACAGAAAATGCCCTCCAGCCTGGTTCTGGAACAGCCAAAAAGCCCTTTGAAAACAGGAGTAACGATGACCAAGATGACCAAAGATGAAAATTCAAGCCGTTTATTGTCCGAATCCGTTGGTAGCGAGAATGTCGATAGTTTATCGGCGGCTCCTGGCCTAAAGGAGTACAAGGCGACCAAGCTCGGATCGGAGGAGAAGATACTCGGTAGAACCTTAAAGAAAGTCGCGGCTTTGAGTCCTGATGATCTTGCCGCAGTGAATACAAAAAAAGGTCTGTATCAGCTTCTGGACACCAAAAACATTGATGTCGGTAAAGCACTGATCAAACTGCGTTATGAACAGGATCTGGAAAAACTGCAGATAGAGCTGGTGAAATTACAGAGAACCATTCAGCTCACAGGTCGGCGGGTGGTTATACTCTTTGAGGGTCGTGATGCGGCGGGGAAAGGCGGCGCAATCCGTCGTTTTATCGAACATCTGAACCCACGCAGTGCCAGAGTGGTCGCTTTGCCTGCGCCGACGGAAAAAGAAAAAGGTCAGTGGTATTTCCAGCGTTATGTAGCGCAACTGCCAAATCCAGGGGAGATCGTATTCTTCGACCGTAGCTGGTACAACCGAGCGGTGGTGGAACCGGTTATGGGTTTTTGCACAAAGAATCAATATCAGGTGTTTATGCAGCAGGTGCCTGAATTTGAGCATATGTTATACGAGGATAACCTTGAGTTGGTGAAATTCTGGTTCTCCATCTCCAAAGATGTTCAGGCCGAGCGCTTTGCGTCCCGGCGCAACGATCCTCTCAAGCAGTGGAAGATCAGCCCGGTGGATGAATTGGCTCAGGATCACTGGGATCTCTACACCAAGCACAAGCTGGCTATGTTCAGCAAGACCCATACTTCCTATAGTCCCTGGATCATCGTCAAGGCCAACGACAAGAAAAAGGCGCGGCTTGAAGGTATGCGCCACGTGTTGTCGGCTCTTGATTACGATGGCAAGGACAAAAAGCGCACCGTCCTGTCGCCAGACCCGGATATAGTATCGCGCTACCATCGCTCGCATGTCAGCATCGACTAGGATTTTAGAGGAAGGCGCACTTGCTACCATAGGGTAGCAAGTGGCTGGAACAATAAGGGTCAGGTCTTGCGATCATGCGCATTACTATGCGCGCGCAAGACTTTACCCCATTCCCCACTTGAAAGTGTTGAATCTTGACACTGGCTCCCTGGAAGTCTACGCTCGAAAAATTGGTTGGCTTGATATAACAAACAGCAAGGGATTGGAAATGCAGTTTAAGCTAAGGGAACTCCCGGCGATTTTTGCCGCACTGGTTTTTATTGGATGCGGATTGGCGTTTACCGCCTCGGCCCAAGCGCCAGAAGAAGAATGGAGCAGAACCATCGGCGACTCTTCTTCTGATGAGTCTGGTGCCTCAGTCCAGCAGACCTCCGATGGTGGTTATATCATCACAGGTTCGACACAATCTTATGGCCCTAGTGATGTATTCCTGATCAAGACCGATGCGGATGGAAACACACAATGGGTCAAGACCTTCGACGGCTCTTTCGATGATTCTTCTCGCGGCGCTGGCGGTGCCTCAGTCCAGCAGACCTCCGATGGTGGATATATCATCACAGGTTCGACAAGCTCTAATAGGGGGGAGGTATTGCTGATCAAGACCGATGCGGATGGAAACACACAATGGGTCAAGACCTTCGGCGGCTCTTTCGATGATTCTTCTCGCCGCGCTGGCGGCGCCTCAGTCCAGCAGACCTCCGATGGTGGCTATATCATCACAGGTTTTATAAGCTCTAATGGGGGGGATGTATTGCTGATCAAGACCGATGCGGATGGGAAACAACAATGGGTCAAGACCTTCGGCAGATCTGAGACCTTTGCCGGTTCTGCAAGAGATGAAGGCCAGTCAGTCCAGCAGACCTCCGATGGTGGTTATATCATCACAGGTTCGACAAGCTCTAATAGGGGGGAGGTATTGCTGATCAAGACCGATGCGGATGGGAAACAACAATGGGTCAAGACCTTCGGCGACTCTTCTTCGGATGATTACTCTTTTTCTTATTATTCTGGCGCCTCAGTCCAGCAGACCTCCGATGGTGGCTATATCATCACAGGTTCGACAAGCTCTAATGATGTATTGCTGATCAAGACCGATGGGGATGGAAACAAACAATGGGATAAAGCCTTCGGTGATTCTTCTGATGATTCTGGCGCCTCAGTCCAGCAGACCTCCGATGGTGGCTATATCATCACGGGTTCGACAGAACCTTATCGCTCTAGTTCGGATCTATGGCTGATCAAGACCGATGTGGATGGAAACACACAATGGGATAAAACCTTCGGTGGTTCTTCTGATGATTCTGGCGCCTCAGTCCAGCAGACCTCCGATGGTGGCTATATCATCACAGGTTCGACAAACTCTTATGGTGCTTATGGTGCTGCTCAGTCGGATATATGGCTGATCAAGATCGATGCGGATGGAAACGAATAATGGGATGAAACCTTGGGCGGTCATGCTTCTTAATTAGTAACTTTTTCCAGATCCGGATTCCTCTATGACTCGCCCCGTCAGGATTTCATTTCCGCGGTAATACCAGACGGGGCTGGACAGAAGCGAATAATTGGATAGATAGAAAGCAGGGGGTCAGGTCTTGCGGTCATGTGCATTATTTCGCTCACAGTTGAGAGCAACTAAAATGCATGAATACAAGACTTGACCCCATTTTTCTGTTTGAGTTATAACCAGATCTGGTGTTTGAGCTATTGGAAAGAAGCGGCGCAGCGCAATACGCAATAGCCGCGCCGTTTTGGCTGTCAGCAAAATTTTTTGCGTGGCTTGTCTTAAATGAAACTACTTGGCTTATTTGCTTCAGTCAATTTTGCCAAGCCTGATATTTTTAGCATGGATCCAGTATATTACAGATAGCATAAAAGAAAGCGCAGCAGGAAACAAAAGAGCGTTAAAGTGAATAATTAAATATAACTTTGCGCCAATAGCGCTCCCTAGAAAATAACCCATTATAATTATTAAAAGCAAAATAGCTTTTCTGCTATCAAATTCTCTACCTCTAATCCCTTGCCCCAGCATCAACCCAAGGTCAGTAAAGATCCCGGTTAAATGAGTTGTTCTTAAGATTGCGCCACTGTATGTGGTAAATAAAGCATTTTGAAGACCACAAGCCATAGATGCGAAGTAATGACCTGACGATAAACCATTAACTAATAACTCTAATGCCAATAACAGTAAGATTGCCTCAACAACTAAAACAACACTATAATTTCTACCAATGTTTAACCCACTATCTTTAATTGAGAAACCACATATTACGGCTCCCAGAATAAAGCTTAGCAAGGTAAATGCTAATTCCAATGAGGAATCAACCGAAATAAGTATTTCTACCCCCAGTTGAGATACTGTGCCCGTTACATGGGATACCGCTTGATTCTTAAAACCCATTAACCCTACGACATTAATGCAACCTGCCGAGACGGAAAGCGAAAAAGCACTATATTCCACCCACCAGGGTAGTTTCTCAATCAACTTTTAAATTCCTGTTTGATATCTTAGAGTAAAAATAATGTCTTTCCATGAACAAAGAAAACTCAATTGATCCCCATCTTCGGTGAGATGGAGCGCACTTGTATTTTTGCTGGCCACCCTGACGCTTACTTACAACCGGATAAAACAAAGCGGCGTATCCGGTTATTTGATGTCTTCCAAATAACTTCAACGCAAGTCATTGATTTATATGGGTAGTGGTTTTTTGAAAAAAACTGATATTCTATGGGTAAACTTGAGAATCCGAGGAGAAGTTTCTAACACGATGCGTGCGGGTTTCCAGCTACTTCGCCTGACAAATCAACCAGATATGCCACCATGAACAAGAATACCCTTATTTCGTTCCAGGATCGAGAGCATTAAGGAACCTCTGAACAAGTCATGAATCCGGTGCCTGCGGTGAGCGAAGTCGAATCCGCTTGCGTCCCTTATCCCAGCTTCATTGTTGACAATCTTCGCAATAGCCCTGCTAACCCGTGCAATTTATCCCGAGAAGCTGAACCTGATGAACCACAGCTGAGCTTCGTCCAGACTTGTTCAGAGCTTCCATAACGCCGGGAGAGATGCTCCCCGATGCGGTTTCAGTTGTAAATCTCCGTAACGCCTTGAGGCAGCTAGAAAAGGTCAGGTCTTGTAACAGTTGAGAACCACTAAAATACATGAACGCAAGACCTTCGGCGGCTCTGATTATGATGTCGGCAACTCAGTCCAGCAGAGCCCAGATGGTGAATATATCATAACAGGTTGCTGGTGAGGGTGATGTATTGCTGATCAAGGTGGTGCCAGAACAAAATATGCAGCGCTTGGGTCTGGATTTGGATTAGTCGCTAAGCCAGGCTATCGTTTTTCCACGACTCGCCCCGTTAGAATTAAATTTCAAGGCTTGGTATCACCTCATTTCCCGAGGTGATAGCGGGCGGGGTTGTGTATGCGGGTGAGTGTGTATTGAACCTGGATCTGAGTCCTTAATTAATTCCTTGGCTCATCAATTAAAACGCTATGCGCGTAATCCAGCAGGGAAGGCTCAATCGCTGCATAAGCATAGTCAACTACGGATTGCAGCCCTATGGCTTCGAGCTTTTCTCTGGGCCCATCACCTATCATGGCGCAAAACACCGCATCACAGTCTCCAATGGTGACCAGAATTTTTTGCATGGCGCTTTGACTGCCATGATGACCGTGGCAATAATGCTCGACAACGCGTTTCTCCAGAAGGGTGCAATGCGGGAGCGTCGCCGTATAAATCCAGAATTCCCTGGCGTGACCAAAATGTTGATTGATAGCAATGCCATCGTTGCTGGCTACTGCAAGCCTGACAGACTGCTTCATCGGATCACCATTATTTGATCCGATCAAGCGTTATTTCATGCGCCAGGCAACTCACTGGTGGACCGAGATCGCCTTGCTCGTTTTTGAAGCTGACCAGATAAACCTCCTGCTCTGGATCATCTTCGAGATGCCCGGTATTGAGCAACATGCCCATCGCGCCAGGTTGAGCAAAGATTTCATTTTCAGCCGTATTTGGTACCGATCCATCGTTGGCGATGGTCGTGGCGGCATAAACCGCATCGCCCTTTTGTAAATGCCTGAAATCCATAGAATATCCCACATGTGATATAACGTCGCAACTTCAGCTAACTGGAGCCTGCCTGTGATCAGACAGTTTGCGAACCAAAAGCATGGCATAATGGGATGCAAAAACTTTACCAGCATTGCTGCAAGCCTCCATGGAATTCCCTCGAACCTGAATCAGGCATGAAAAAAGCGCATCACTATAGGTCAGGCAACGAGACTTTCAAAGATACACGACAAAACAAAATACATCTCCCTTGTCTTGTTGCCGACATCACTCCGCTCGTATGTCAGGGAAGCTCCGATCCATCTATGAACTCGAGAATAAACGGGGCCAGGTCTTGCAATAGCGCATATTACCCTGTTCACAGTTGAGAATGACTAAAATGCATGAATACAAGACTTGACCCCAATCCCACTTGCATGCCCGGAAGAAGGATATCGATCCTCAGGCAGATTGTTCATGTCAGAATTGTTAAAATAGACTATTCTGATCTTTACGCTTGCCTGGCAGAAAAAACCAATACAGGAAACCATTAAATTCATGGCCGTTTATACCAGCATCAGCCGGAAAGAACTGGAAGAATTTTTACGTCGCTATCCAGTTAAAAACCTTGTTGATTATCATGGAATCAGCAGCGGTGTTGAAAATACCAATTATTTTGTTACCACAGAAGACGGCCAATGGGTTCTCACCTTATTTGAAACCGTTGAACCGGAAGCCCTGCCCTTTTGTTTAGCCCTTACAGACTTTCTGGCAAGCCAGGGGCTGCCGAGCGCCGCGCCTCTGCGTGGTTATGACGGAAATTTTATCCATTCCCTGCGCCAACGCCAGGCGGCGCTGGTTCATCGCCTTCAGGGACAAAGCCTTGAACGTCCAGATGCCGGACAATGCGCTGCCATCGGCTTGATGCTGGCCCGGCTCCATATCGCTGGGCAGGGCTTTAACATGTATCGGAAAAATTCCAGAGGGCCGCACTGGTGGGCATGTGCTGTCGAGAAGCTTCGTCCGCACTTGTCAGCCCGGGATAAACAGATCATCGAAGATGAGATGCGGATTCAGAAACAGATATCCCATGCCGGATTGCCCCGGGGCGTGATTCATGGTGATTTGTTTGTGGATAATGCCCTGTTTAAAGGCGGCATGATTTCCGGAATTATTGATTTTTATTTTGCCTGCCATGATGTGCTGATCTTTGATGTCGCGGTAACGGTCAATGACTGGTGCCGATCCGGGGACGGAAGTATCAACGAGAGCCGATTTCACTCCCTGAGCCAGGCATATAACAGTGTGCGCCCCATCAACGATCAGGAACAGCGCGCCTGGAATCTGCTCCTGCGGGCGGCGGCATTGCGATTCTGGTTATCCCGCCTGCTGGATATTTTTTTTCCCCGCCCCGGCGCCCTGACCCAGCAGCATGACCCGAATGAATTTTTACGTCTTTTGCTCTGGCACCGGGATCATCAGCTCAATCTGCCTTCCCCTGCCTTCTCAGACCCGATCAACACGAGCAAAAGCCAGGCATAATCACGCGCAATGTTTGGCTAAACGGTTGCCTTGAATGCAATCGGTTCAATGATCGTTGATATTCATCTTAAAACGCGCGCCAGAAAAGCCTGGGTGCGCTGGTGTTGCGGAGCAGTGAATAACTGGATCGGGGGCGCCTCTTCGATTATCTCCCCGTGATCGAGGAATAGGACTCGATCTGCCGCCTCGCGCGCGAAAACCATTTCATGACTGACCACGATCATGGTCATGCCACCTTGCGCCAGATCCTGCATCACATTCAACACCTCTCCCACCATTTCCGGATCAAGCGCTGAGGTTGGCTCATCGAACAACAACATATCTGGTTCCATCGCCAAAGCGCGGGCAATCGCTACCCTCTGCTGTTGCCCACCAGATAGTTCGGCCGGGTATTTTTGCGCATGCAATTCCAGTCCTACCCGTTTCAGAAGCACCATAGCCATGACTTCAGCTTTTTCCTTATCGTGGCCCAGCACTTTGCGGGGCGCCAGAGTGATATTATGGATCACCTTGAGATGGGGGAAAAGATTATAGTGTTGAAAAACCATGCCCACATGCTGGCGAATCTTTTGCGCCTGCTGTTCGAAACGGACGCGCCTGTGCCGTGGTTTAAGTTCAATCCCGTCTACTACCACCGAGCCGCTCTGAAAAGGCTCCAGCCCGTTGATGCACCGAATCAAGGTGGATTTTCCAGATCCGCTAGGCCCGATGATGACGATGATTTCCCCTTTCCGAACCCTGGTATCAATGCCGCGCAATATCTCCACCGAACCAAATGATTTGCGCAGCCCGTTTACTTCCAGTGCATAATCCGGAAGTTCGGCTTGCCCCACATGCGGTTTGCTATTCACCGATTCATCCTCTCCCTGGAAAAGCGAGCTTGCGTTCCAAAAGACGCACCATCAAGGATAAAATCAGCGTAATCGCCAGATACAGCAGTGCTGCCAGAGCATATACTTCAAAAGCCTGGTACGTTGCATTGCTGTAGATCTGTGCCTGTCTGAGCAATTCGCCGACCCCAATCACGGAAAAAAGGGACGTGTCCTTGATGCTGACGATTGCTTGATTACCCAGAGGCGGTATCATGCGCCGAAATGCCTGTGGCCAAATCACAAAGGTATAAACTTTTTGCCGGGTCAATCCCAATGCCAGACCGGCTTCTTTTTGCCCGGAATCGATAGAAATGATTGCGCCACGCACCACTTCAGACATGTATGCGCCCGAGTTGAGTCCAATGCAGATAACGGCTGCTACCAATGCATTGATGGGGCCGATGAAAGTGGGAAGTCCGTAATAAATGAATAACACTTGAACCAGTACCGGTGTTCCGCGGAACAACTCAACGTAGATCAGCGCCGGATAACGCAGGTATGGAGTCGACAGGCTGGCCAGTCCGCATACGACCCCGATACCATAACCCAGAATCAGACCAACCACCGATATACCGATGGTATAAGGCAAACCTGTGAGCAAAAAAGGCAGGGCATCTCCCAGAGTACCAATCCATTCACTTCCGATCATGGAAAAACAGACCTGAAGGTCGGTTGCTTCGCGTCTTCAACAAGCATGGCTTGTAAAAAGTTCCGAATGCAGCCATAACTGAATATTCCAACTAAGGCGCCACTGATCCATTCATGAACTTGTATTTTGCGTCCCTTATGCCCACTTCTTCGTTGCTTATCTTCGCCATAGCTCTGCTGTTACGCGCGATTGTCGTCTCGAATCTGAACATAAGGAACCACCATTTACTTCGTCCAGAATTAATCAGTGACTCTCTCATAGCGTTTGCGAACAGGTCGCCATCCAGCATGAGCCTCCCTGTCATCCGCGCAAAACGCCTTTAATGCTGACCATCAAACCACTTACTCCTGATGCGGTCGTAGGTTCCATCCTTTTTCATACTGTCGAGCGCTTCATTGACAGCATCGACCCACGGAGAATTTTTTGGAAAGGCTATGCCATACTGTTCGCCTCTATAAACCGGACCCATCACTTTGACCTTGCCATGGCTCCGCTGGAGCGCAAAATATTCCAGCGTCGGGCGATCAAGAAAGGCTGCATCAATCGTTCGGCTCATCAAAGCCATGAACATCTGCGATTGATCCGGATATGGGATAATGTTGCGGGCATTTTTCATCCTGGAGCGCAGAAAATCATAACTGGTGGTTCCAAGTTGCGTCCCTACCTTTTTTCCTTCCAGATCTTCGATCCGTGTGATCCCTTTCTGGCTCGAGTGTACCATGATACTCAACTCGGCAGTATAATAGGGTTCAGAGAAATCCACTACCTTCGACCGGGCAGGCGTTATGCTGACGCCGGAAATTGCAATGTCGATGGCTCCGGCCTGCAAAGCCGGAATGATGCCGCTGAAATCAAGATTCTTGATGCGATAGTCAAAAGCAGCGTAGCGTGCGACCTCATGCAACAGGTCGATATCAAATCCGACAATCTTTGTGGTGCGGATATCCATAAACTCGAATGGAACAAAACCCGGATTGGTTCCAACAACCAGTTCCCTGGCTGGAACCACATCAAGAGGAAGAATTGCCATTATCATCGTGATCCACACACGGATGAACCGGATTCTTCCCGGTAACCAGGTTTTGGGGGGGCGTTCGTTCATACTGTTTCATAGCTCTTGGCTGACGGCAAATACAGATCCAGGATCAATACTACAGCAATCATTATGCCAGAACTCATTTTAATTGGGCAATGTGCATGCGCATGCAAACTGTTCTGCTTCTAGCAGGTTGTTGCTTTTCTACTGACTCGGCCATCTACAGCGTTAAAATCAAGCTCAAAGTGATCATTTACAGGTGTAAACTCCGTTTTCGCTCGATTTTGCCTTGTATCTGGCTCGACTCAGCGAATTTCAACAGCCTGCCAGGTATATCATTCACAAGTTATGGTCCTTGATCAAAAAGCCAGTGTAGATCTATCCATACTCGTCGGAAAAAATCGCTTCGACCCTACTCATTTAACCCGCCTGTCGTACAGAAGCAAGCGTAATTTTCCCGAATTGTCCTGATTTGGACTGATACATGCAGTAGTCAGCATGGCGCATCAATGCGTCTTCCGTTGTACCATGATCGGGGAAAATGCTGATGCCGATACTACCAGCCGGGTAGATGGTCATCCCTTCCCATTCTACCGGCAGAGTCAACTCAAACAGGATCTTCTCGGCAATTTTCTCAACCATAGTCAGATTATCATCACCCAGTTCTTCCACGATCGCCACGAATTCATCTCCGCCAAGGCGGGAGACGCTATCGGTTTTTCTCACTGCATTTTTCATGCGTTGCGCGATCACCCGAAGCAGCATATCGCCAACATGATGACCCATGGAATCATTAATCTGTTTGAAACGATCAAGGTCGCAAAAAAGGAGCGCCATTTTGTTGCCGGAATGCTCAGCCCGGAGAATGGCCTGGCGCAAACGCTCATGAAAACAGGAACGATTGGGAATACCGGTAAGATTATCGTAATGCGCCAGATACTCAAGCTTGCGTTGCACTTCGATACGATTGGTCATGTCCCGGATGACACAACGATAACCTGTAATGTGTTTGCCACTATCACGGATCACCCGGATCACGATCTCGCCCACAAAACTGATGCCATCGAACCGCCGCATATTTACCGAACCGGGATACAGTATTTCTTGATGCGTATGCTGTTCGGGCTGAAAAAAAATAGTTTTTTGCTCCAAAGGGTCAATGAAATCCAGCAAACACAGAGAGGTAGTATTCTCCGGGTTGATGCCAAGCATTTGGCTGGCGGACTGATTGAGATAAGTGATGGTATAGCGCGCGTCAAGTTCGCACACCATATCTGGAAGAAGATTGGTAATATCCTGGAATCGCCGCTCGCTGCCATGGTGCAATTCAATGTGCTTGATCGTTATATAAACCAGCCCCCCCACCACCAGGGAAAAAGCTGTCATCAATATGATCTCAATCCAGACCCGGAAACCCGCTTCACTGTAAGCCTTTCCATGTCTGGTGATATAGACTCTTAATGGGCGATTGAATGGCGAAACCACTGCATCAGTCATGTGTTGCGCCGACCGGGATCCTTGCCGATTTCCTATGGTATCGAAAAAAATGGATTGGCTCCCTTCGTCCACCACCCGAAGCATGTAGTTGTCAGAAAATCCTGGGGGCAGTAAGCCACTTACCAACAAATCCAGGCGTAAAACGGGATTGAGATATCCGTCGAGGTGGTCATCATGGTAAAGAGGTATATATATCGCCAACGAAGGGAATTCCTGCGCAGAGGAGAATGGGGGTGAAAACATGACCCGATCTTCGAGATAGGCCTGGAGCATCAGTTCATGGCTTAGAAAGGTCTCAAGTTCGATTTTGGTTTCCTCGGGAAGGATCCAGGTCAGCCGGAAATCGGGGGCGATCAAACCAATAATCGCAAAAGCGTCAAAATGGCGTTGAATAAGCGAGATCGACTCACGCAAAGCCTTTTCTGAATTCTCATGATCCAAGGCCCAAGCACTTGCCAGAACCTGCATAAGGTCGACATAACCTTCAAGCCGAGCGGCGATACTCTGGGCCATATGCTCCGCCTGAATCGACAATTCTACGCGTTGCTTTTCTGCCAGGATTCTGTGTCTCCAGCCCAAAAAAGTAACTGCCAACACAAAAATGATGCCGCCGATTATGACGGATAGAAACAAAGCACGCTTCCCCCCGACTCTTTGCAGGGCTGAAATAAAAAAACTTCTGAGTCGTGGGCGAACTACGATCATATGCTACCAAGCCTGGGCGAATACATTCAGGGAACCTCTGAACAAGTCTGGACGAAGCTCAGGTGCGATTGATTCGAAGCGTAAATTGCGCGGTATAACGCCTACCTAAGCCGCCCTGCGGAACAGGGCGATAATTCCAAGGCTGTGATGATGCTTAAAAAGCCCATGACCTTGAATTACGCACCGACCCGCAGGGTCGGTTTGAGGTACTTATTATGCCTTTGTTTATGCAAAGAAAGTATGTCCATGCAATTAGTATTGCTTGTAAAGGTGCGCGAATGAACAAATATGCCGCACCCCACTGGTGCCCTCCAAGGCCAACACTATTTAATGCTGAATATATGTTCGGCGGAAAGAAAAGCACAAAAATTACGATAGCGACCCAAGCCGCTTTTAATCTAAAATGTCGAAAAAACAGGGCAATCCCAACTAAAAATTCTAAAACTCCTGTTGCATAAATCATCTCTGTACGGAATGGTATAACAGAAGGCAACATCTCAACCATTCCTGCTGTTTTTACAAAATGACCAATACTAAAAAAGATAAATGCAATGGCTAATCCCCAGCAGGAATATTTATGAATGCTTAATTCAGTACCTTTTGCTTTAGATACTAAAAATGCAAGAAGCAACGGAGACGACAAAAGAACTAATATTATTGCTGGCGCCGTCATATGTTTCTCACTAGAGCATAACAGGGCTATTGCGAAGATTTGCCACAATGAAGCTGGGCATAAGGGATGCAAGAATCGAGTTCATGACTTGCTCAGAGCTTCCTTAGCCGAAACATTCAAGTCCAAACATTTTACAGGCCACTTTTAATATATAGTATGATGCATTGGATTCTGCAAGTGGTTCACTTGAAAATAAATCATAATACGTCTCATTATTATACATGTGGCATACTTTTTCAATATGCCAGGGCAAATCTTCCAGAACGGCCCATTCCGAGTGGCATCAACCTATAGCCAATTGGTTTATTCCAATCGGAGCCATCTATTCGTCACTCAGATACCGTGGAAGTTTCATGTGGTACACGGCTTAATTTTGAGTCTCAGTTGGAATATCTGACAATTTCTTTTGTTAGGGCCTGTTCACAACGCGAAAACGGGGTCAAGTCCTGCATTCATGCATTTTAGTTGTTAGAGTGTGTTTATGGCTAGACCAATAAGAATTGAATACGCTGGTGCGCTTTATCACGTGACTTCTCACGGTAATCGACATGAAGATATTTTTGTTGATGATGAAGATCGCTTGATTTGGCTGGATGTTTTTTCTCAGGTTTGTTCTCGGTTTAAGCTTTTTCTGGTTTGTCGGTGGTGTTATGGCGTCGGGCAACCTGCCATTTGAAGTTACAGAAATATGCTCGCTAGAATTTGTAATTTCCAAGTATTTCAAAAGGTTAGCTCTAAAGTCGCAAAGTCGCTTATATTGATAGTGCGCATAATGCGCGTCAAATAATCATGATACAAAGTCATGGTACAAGTATATGGTCTAAAGCATAAGTAAGGCAAAGCAGTCTGCATGAGAATGTTCTCAACGATGGAATGAGTGCGGTTTAACAGGTTTGCGTGGCGGATATCCAGGACGCCCAGGGCGTCTGGGACGGTCTGGGTGATGATATTTCCTGACGCCGGGGGAATAATAGGGCGAATTCAGGCGTGAATGCTCGTTTCTGTAGTAGGTTTTGGAGCGAAAACCGCCGGGCAAAGGTTGCAAGCCCTTGGGCGGCGCGGGTACATAATAATTCCAATGATGGAAAATGCCGGGTATGGGTGATCGATAGGGGTGGTGATGATGTCTGCGACCATGATATCGGGAATGAGAATGATCGCTTATGAGTTGATTGGTCCGATAAATAATCACCGGCTCAATCCGTGGAATGCTGCTGCCGTACCCATAATAGTAACGGTTCCCCCAGTAAGCATCATAGCCACCATAGCGGTCTGGCTCTCGGTACTCCCGGTAATAAGACGGATAGGTACAATCGAAGCAAGGAGCTCCGCCGCTGCTGCGCGCGAGATCATCATCAAGCAGAAGATAAGCATCGGATGGAATGATATCCTCGCCCCCGAAGCTGCTTGAGCCTTGCTGTTCATACGCCGAGGATAATTCAGCGGATCCGGCCTTTTCCTGTGGCTCGGCATTGAGGTGTGAGCCCAGGTGAATGTATCCGCATCCCGTGATTATCAACGACCAACCCATCAGGGAGATCAAGAGAGTTGTGTTGACAAGCCTGCGCTTTAACATCGTATTTGTACCGCCGATGATGGTTCCGGTCAATGATGGCTCCGATAAGAACAGTTCATAGTTCATTAGAGCCATGATTCGATGATTCGGTTCCGATGAGATAGAGCATCAGGAAATGGAAAACCCGAATACCGGGTGAATTTCCAAAAGGCTCAATGGATCAGTACTTGAGAAGATAGCGCAGTGAAATTCACGCTTACCGTGGGCATTCACTGCAAGCGGGTTGACAATCTCCGCAATAGCCCCGCTAACCCGTGCGATTTGCGTCTCGAATCTGAACATAAGGAATCGCGCCTGAGCTTCGCCCAGACTTGATCCGAGCGTCCCTAACGCAAGGTAACCAGTTCTTCGGCGCCACTGGGATGAATAGCAATCGTCCGGTCCAGATCCTTTTTTCTCCCTCCCATTCTCAATACTACGGCAAAACCTTGCAGCATTTCGTCTGCGCCTTCACCAAACAGATGAATCCCGCGCAATGTTTCTTCGGCGCCACTGACAATCACTTTAAAATGGCTTTTGACCTTGCGCTGGGTTATGGCGTGGGATAAAGGGTTAAAAGAGGATTGATAGACTTTGACCTGATCGCCGAAGGCTTCCCTTGCCTGTGGCTCGCTCATCCCCACGGTTCCGATGGGAGGATGGGAAAAAACAACCGATGGTATGTTTTCCTCGTCAATGTGCGCATGAGGTTCGTTTCCGAACAGACGATCCATAAGTTTGCGTGCCGCGGCGATAGCTACCGGAGTCAAAGCTGGCGCGGATGTCGCATCGCCCAAGGCGTAAACGCCATCGGCGCTGGTGTTTTGATAGAGATCGGTGACAATAAAACCCCGAGCATCGGTCTCAACCCCGGCGCATGGCAAATCAAGTTCCTCGGTGTGCGGACTGCGCCCAGTTGCCCAGATCACAGTATCAAAGCTATCATGGCTCTGAGCATGATCGGTAATGACGTTGAGACGCCCATCGGCACTGCTTTCCAAAGCTTCGATATTGTTCGAATGAACCCAGTTGAGGCCATCCTGTTGCATCTGTTCGATCAGCGCGCTTCCCAGCATGGGGTCAAACTGGCGCAATACCGCGTTATACCGGGTAAACAGGGTAACTGAGCTGCCAAGAGCCAGCAAGACGCCGGCCAGTTCTACTGCGATATAACCGGCGCCGATGACCGCCACGCTTTGCGGCATGCGATACAAGGAAAAAAAACCATCCGACGTGATGCCCATGGCTGCGCCGGGAACTTTGGGCACATCGGGTTTTCCTCCACTGGCAATGAGAATATGGGGGGCGTGCAAGCAGCGGTTTTCTACCACCACATGATGAGGACTCTCCATGCGGGCACTGCCTTTGAGCAGTGTTATTTGACGATGATCCAGTTGTTGCTGGTAAATGTCGTTAAGTCTGCGCAGATAAGCTTCCCGTTTCTGGACTATAACCACCCAGTCCAGATCGACATCGGGCTGGGCGAAACCGTAATCCAGTGCATCATGGCGCAATATGTGCGCAATACTCGCGGCATGCCACATGATTTTCTTGGGTACACATCCCACGTTGACGCAGGTTCCTCCAAGGCGGGATCGTTCGATCAGCGCGCAGCGCGCCCCATGATCCGCTGCCTGCTTGGCAGCGGCGACCCCGCCACTGCCGCCTCCGATAACAATCAAATCGAAGTTTTCTGTTGCTCTGTTTGCTATCATTTTTTTCTACTCAAGTCCGGCGATTTACTTTATCCGCGCGCGCCTGATCCAGGGGACGGATAAGGATATGATCGATATTGACATGCGGTGGGCGGCTGACTGCCCATACGATAGCCTCGGCCACATCCTCAGCGCTCAAGGGCTTCATGCCAGCATAGACTTGACTGGCGCGCCGGGCATCGCCACTGAAACGAACCATGCTGAATTCGGTTTCAACCAGTCCGGGGTCAATTTCGGTTACCCGCAGGGTTTGCCCGAGCCATTCCAGGCGTAGCGTTTCTGTAACGGCGCGTACTCCGTGCTTGCAGGCGCTATAGCCTGCCCCGCCGATATAGGTTTCGATGGCGGCGATGCTGCCGATATTCACGACGTGTCCGACAGGCTCGGCATGCAGCAAATGGGGATGGAACGTGCGCGTTACGCGCGCCAGTCCCAGCACATTGGTTTCATACATGGCGCGCCAGTTTGTTTCGGAGAATTCCGCGATCGGCTCAAGTCCGAAGGCGCCGCCGGCATTGTTGACCAGCACATGTACGCTCTTCGGAACCGATGCGGCGAAAGCGTTCACGGATTCGGGATCGGTGACATCCAGCGCAAGAGCATGTGCGCCAATTTCCTGGGCCAGGTCATTGAGCTTGTCCAGACGGCGTGCGCCCATGTAGACATCATAACCCGCCGCTACGAGCTGGCGGGACGCAGCCGCGCCGATCCCGGAAGAAGCGCCGGTTACGATAGCCGTTTTTGAAGTTTGATTATTCATACCAGGTTCATCGTTCATGGTTGGGTGACGCCGGGATAAGGGGGAGGTTGAAGTTCCTTATGCCGGCTGTGATGGAGTTTCAATACAAGCTCAATGGCTTTGTTCAACTGAATATCCTCGCCTTTGGCCAGCAGATCCGGGCGTTGCGGCACGGGATAATCAGGATCGACGCCGTATCCTTCAGCTATCCAGTTTGGCTGCGGCTCCGGGGCCCAAAGCCCGAATTCCGGCGCAGTGACTATGCCGCCATCGATCAGCGGAACTCGGGGTATGTTGAAACCCACCAGTCCACCCCAGGTGCGTGATCCGACCAGAGGTCCGATGTCTTGCTGTTTGAACAGCCACGGGAACAGATCGCCCCCGGAACCCGCACTTTCGTTAATCAGCATGACTTTTGGTCCGTTTACGCCCAGAAGCGGAAAAGCAACGTTCTTGCCTTCGCGCGGCGCGACATAGGCGAAAGTGCTACGCGCGAGTTTTTCAGTATAGAATGATGGAATCGCTCCACCCCGGTTAAAACGTTCATCAACAATCAGACCTTCCTTGTGGCGTTGTGCCGCCAGTTGCTGATCGAACATGATCATGCCCATGGTGGAGGTATCCGGCACATGCATGTAGCCGATGCGCCCATCGGTTGCTGTGTCTACCAGAGCCTGATTGCGCTCGACCCAGGCCAGGTATCTCAAGGCGGATTCATCATTAATGGCGCGAACCTGAATACGCCGGGAGCCGGTCATTTCGGGCTTGTCGTGAATGGTAAGGTCAACTACTTGACCGGCGCGACCATCAAGCAGTTGAAACAGGTTATCACGAGAATCCAGTTCAACGCCTTCGATAGCAAGGATATAATCGCCTTCGGATACATCGAGCCCCGGTTGATCGAGTGGCGCGTAGGCATCGAACAGCCACGGCTGATTGCGGTAAATGCGCGCGATGCGCACGCGACCACGCTCGAAACTCACATCGGCGCCGAGCAGACCCGGTAGGGAACGTTCCACATCGGCGCGTTTGCCGCCGGAGACATAGGCATGGGAAGTGCGCAGTTCAGCGATCATCTCTCCGATGAGATAATTCAGATCGCTGCGATCTGAAACATCAGCCAGCAAAGGCTCGTAGCGCTTGCGTATGGCGTTCCAGTCAATACCGCTCATGCCCGCGTTCCAGAAAAAATCGCGCTCAATACGCCAGGCTTCCACGAATAACTGGCGCCATTCACGCGGGGGATCAAGGCGCAGGCTCATGTGCTCAACAGCTACCAGACCATCGCCGACCCTGGCTTTGTCCGGCGCGGCTTCGATAATGCCATAACGATCACCAGCGCGGTACAATAGTTTTTGATCGGAATGCGCCAATCTGTAATCGTCAATGGCGGAAAGAATCGTCTGCTCCTCGCGCTCCTCAAGCGCGAAACGCTGCAGGGTGGCATTTGATCCCGGTTTCAGGTGGAAAATCGAACCGGGTTTACTCTGCAGCGAGCGAAATTCTTTTCTCAGATAATACACATGTTTATCGTCGGCGCTCAGATGCGCAATCACGCCCGGCGGCACCGACAGCATGGCAATACGTTGACCCATGCCTTCCAGTTCAATATCGATTAGCTCCAAAGCTTTGCTTTCGGCATCATCCGCGCTTTTTTCGTCGTCGCTTTCCGTTTCCTTTGTGGTCTCTTTCGGCTCGGATTCTTCATCGTTGCGCAGCGCCATGGGTGATGCTTCATCGGCGCTCAATGTGAGGGCATAAACACCGGTGGCCAGATGATAGCTGTAACGATTCGAGTCGATGGTGCCGCTGGCCGGATAAAAGCTGCGATCAGAGAGAAAATACAGATAGCGCCCTTTGGGATCAAAGGTCGGTCCATAACTGGAATAGACCCCATCGCTGATGCGATGGATGTCTGCACTTTCGAGCGCATAAATATAAAGGGAGCGTTGAAGATTTTCTTCTGACTTACTGTAGGCGATATAGCGCCCATCCGGCGACCAGACCGTGTCGCCAAAGGCGCCGTCGGCAGAACCGGCGGCAAAATCAGCTTGATCGATGAGAATGGATTTGCCTGCGTTTATATCAAAATAATACAGGTGCAGCGACTTGTCCCAGTAGAGTAGCCTGGAATTATCCGGCGACCAGCGCGGACCGTAGCGATACTCGGCGCCGTCATGGGTCAGTGCCCTGGTTTCTCCGCCCTGGGCGGGTATGACGTACAGTTCATATTCCCCGCTAGCGTCCGATAAGTAGGCGATTTGTTTCCCATCGGGTGACCAGGCTGGGTTGCGCTCATAGATTCCCGGCGTTTGGGTCAGATTGCGCGCCACGCCGTGTTTGGCTGGCAGGGTGAAAATATCGCCTCTGGCCTCAAACAATGCTCTCTGAGCATGGGGAGAAATGGCATAATGATGAATTTGATCGTTAACCTTGGTTTTTTTCGCCAATGTGAGTTGCGCATCCCCCGCCGCTGTGATGGTCAAGATCTGCGTCTGCTCTGTTTTCAGGTCAAATCGGTGCAGGCGCCCACCCTGCTCATAAACGATGGCATCCGGCCCCATATTTGGCGATTTAATGTCATAATCTTGATGATCGGTCAGCTTGATCGCCTTTTTCAAAGCCTGATCAAAGCGGTATAAATTGACGACGCCGTCCAGGTCTGAAGTGAAATAAATGCCGCGCTCATGCCACATGGGAAACATGTCATTGGCGCCGCTGATCGGCAATGGGGTATAGCGCATCTTTTCGAGATCGAAGATGCCCATGAACATGCTCTGGCCACCGCGGTAGCGTTTCCATGTTCGATTCTCGCGCGAGACAGGATTGTAAACGATGCGCCTGCCATCGGGCGCAAAACTGGCGGGGCCGCTGCGTGGCAGCGGTAAGGCGGAGGGCATGCCGCCTTCTCTGGAAACCAGAAAAAGCTGATCTTTGCCATTCGGATGGTGGCGCGCCGAACGAAACAGCACGGATGTTCCATCCGGGCTCCAGTCCAGAACTTTATCCGCAGCGCCATGGTAGGTCAGGCGCTTGGGTTTCCCGCCCATGGCAGGGATAATATAAACATCAAGGTTGCCGCCGTATTCTCCGCTGAAAGCGATCCATCGCCCATCGGGAGAAAATCTGGGATAATATTCAACTCCGGCGTGACTGGTGAGACGGGTTGCGAACCCTTCGGTGATGGCGGCTTGCCAGAGGTCGCCCCCATAGGCGAATACGATACGATCTTTATGGATATCCGGGAAACGCAGCAAAAGGGTGTTATTCCCGGCTGCGCCGACCGGGTGCGGCATGCCGGCCAGAACCAGCATGAGCAACTGGATAAAACCACCGAAAAAGAACCGGGGCAAGCGTATCATTCCATTCATTCCTGTGCGTGTTTATGTGGGAAGTATTTTGAATTATCAGTCGCCCATCAGGGTCGTATTATTGACCGACATTATTATAGCAATTTAACATTTGGACTTTATCAGGGAAAGACCATTCATAAAACCTGATCGGCTTGGAGTATTAATCAAATGGCATTTGTGGATGAAGCGCAGATAGAAGTGCAGGCGGGTCGAGGCGGAGATGGCTGTGTCAGCTTTCGCCGTGAGCGCTGTGTCCCGCTTGGCGGGCCCGATGGCGGAGACGGCGGACATGGCGGGAATGTCCATGTGGAAGGTGATAGCGGCATTAACACGCTGGTTGATTTTCGTCACCTGCGCTTGTTCCGTGCCGGGCATGGTGGCGGGGGTTCCGGGCGCAATCGCGCCGGCGCTAATGGCGATGATATTACTATCCGCATGCCGGTAGGCACGATCATCAAGGATGTGGAAACAGGGGAAAAGCTCGCTGATTTGCAGGTGCATGGCGAGCGGTCGCTGATCGCTAAAGGCGGCATACGCGGGCTGGGTAACACCCGCTTTAAAAGCAGTACCAATCAGGCTCCGCGCCAGATGCGCCCCGGGAAACCCGGGGAACACAGGAGGCTGTCTCTGGAATTGCGTCTGCTGGCGGATATCGGCATGGCCGGCTGGCCCAATGCCGGAAAATCTTCTCTGCTACGCGCCATCAGTGCTGCACGCCCGAAAACCGCGGATTATCCTTTTACTACGCTGCAACCTGAACTTGGCGTAGTGCGTCTGGGCGTAGATCAGAGTTTTGTCGTTGCTGATATGCCCGGATTGATCCTCGGCGCTTCCGAAGGAGTGGGGCTGGGCAACCGTTTTCTACGGCATTTAAGTCGCACGCGTCTGTTGTGGCATGTCGTGGATCTTTTCGCCGATGATGACATTCATAAAATGGCAGAATTGATCCGCCAGATCGAACATGAGTTGCAATCCGCGCCCGAGGAGTATCTGCATCAGGTGCAGCGCTGGCTGGTATTCAATAAAGTTGATCTGGCGAAGGAGGCTGACATTATGAGCAGAGGTGAGGAAATCATCAAGGAACTGAATTGGTCAGCGCCCGTTTATTATATCAGTGCTGTTACCGGGCAGGGATGCGAGGCCCTGTGCCGCGATACTTTCAAGAAACTCCAGGAAAAACGTGAAGCGGCTGAAAAGCCGGATTATGTGGTTAATGTGTAAGGGATTCTATGATGCAGTCTCCGATTTCGCCTTCCGGACCAGATGCTGCCCGCCATCCGAATCTGGCCGGGTCACGCTGGATCATCAAAATTGGCAGCGCCATGCTAACGCCTGATGGCGTACATCTCGATCTGGAAGCGATGAACCACTGGTGTCACCAGATCGACGCGATGATTGGTGCAGGTAAACAGGTCATTCTGGTGTCTTCCGGAGCCATTGCAGTGGGCATGGCGCGCGTGGGCTGGAAAGTGAGGCCGCATGAATTACCGTTGCTCCAGGCCGCTGCCGCGGTGGGTCAGATGGGACTGATTCAGGCTTATGAACGTGCTTTCATGTCACTCAATCGTACGACGGCGCAAGTGTTATTGACCAATCTCGACCTCGCGGACCGGCGCCGTTATCTGAATAGCCGTTCCACCATGCGCGCTTTGCTCAACCTCGGCGTTGTTCCAATTGTTAATGAAAACGATACGGTGGTCAATGAGGAAATTCGTTTCGGCGATAACGACATCCTCGCCGCCATGGTGGCCAATTTACTCGATGCTCATGTTCTGGTTATCCTGACCGATCAGGCCGGTTTTTTTGATCGCAATCCCCGTTTATATCCGGATGCCAGGCTGATCAGTGAAGCGGATGCCTGCGATGCCACCCTGCTCCAGATGGCCTCGCCCGAAGGCAATGCCTTGGGTCGAGGAGGCATGCGCAGCAAAGTAATGGCGGCGGCGCGCGCCGCGCTGTCGGGGACGATTACCATCATAGCCCATGGGCGGGAGCCTGATGTTTTGACCCGCCTGACCCAGGGGGAATCCATCGGAACCTTGCTCTATCCATGCAACAAGGATGTTCTTGCTGCTCGCAAACGCTGGCTTATGGGTCATATGCGACCCCGGGGCTGCGTGATTATCGACGAAGGCGCGGTGCGTAAACTGCGTAAGGATGGCGCCAGCCTTTTGCCCATTGGTATTGTGAAAATCCAGGGCGCCTTTCATCGGGCGGATGTGGTCGAGTGTCTCGATACCCAAGGCAAGCTGGTTGCCCGGGGGCTCAGCAACTATTCAGCCGGAGAAATTCATCGCATCTGTGGACGGCATAGTGCCAATATTGAATCCATTCTGGGCTATGTCAGTGAAGCGGAAGTCATTCACCGAGACAATATGGTACTCGTTTGATAGATTCAAAGTTTTTTTGTTGCCTTTTCAGCGCGTTGCGCTGAAAAGGCTTTTATGTTGCGGGTTAACCTGCCCAGCATCCACTTTGGTTGTTTTTACAAAACGTAAATATTCTCTATAATTTTATACAATGATTCGAGTTTGCTTGCAAACAAGGAGGCATCATGGCAATTGAGTCATATGGATTCGATTTTCCGTTAGACAATTTCTCCATAGATATCACCGCCGGTGAAAACAGGCACGCGGTGCTGGGTACATGCATGGCGCCGCCCTATCCAGACCATTGTGACAGTGTGCTTATGGGTCTGGGATGTTTCTGGGGCGCTGAAAAACAATTCTGGGAGCTGCCGGGTATTTATACCACTGCAGTGGGTTATGCTGGCGGCAACACCATCCATCCAAACTATGAACAGATTTGCGCCGGCAATACCCAGCACGCTGAAGTCGTGATGATCGTGTATGATCCGGTGCTTATTCCATTTTCCAATTTGCTGCGGGTTTTCTGGGAATCGCATGATCCAACGCAGGGCTGGCGCCAGGGTAATGATGTGGGTTCACAGTATCGTTCCTGCCTTTTCTGTACCAGAGAAACACAGTTTAAGCAAGCGCAAACCTCACTGCAGACTTATCAGCTTGCTTTACAGGATGCGGGTTATGGGGAGATTACCAGTGAAATCATTATGGCGCCGCCTTTTTATTATGCAGAAAACAACCATCAGCAATATCTGGCGAAAAATCCCGGCGGGTACTGCGGCATTGGTGGCACCGGGGTTCCCTGCTATCTGACTGCAGCCAATTATTGATCTGTTCGATGGTTCGTGTTGCGATCGGTATTTTCCGCAAGCCTGCGCAGAGCGAGCATAGAGCCATGCATTTTTTGGCGGTTCATGCTTGCTCGCGCCAACTGCGGGCGATGGCGGCGCAATGATCCCATCGGCGCCGGAATATGCTTTTCATGAAGCGTCCGCTGCTTCCCACTCCATTGGACCACCATGGGCAGGGGCTGTGTTTTTTGAAAAACATCAGGGCGGAGCGGTTATGATATTCGATCAGCTTTGGGTGGCCGCGCCCAAGCGTGGCGTTACCTTCATGCCACAGGCTTGCATCTTGCGCTACGCTCAATGTCCAGCCCTTGTTTTTCAAGCGCAGACAAAGATCAACATCTTCCCAATACATAAAAAAACGCTCATCAAACAGGCCGATTTCTCGCAGGGCGGTCGAGCGCAGCAACATGCAGGCACCAGTAATAAAATCAAGCTGAGAAGCACAGACCGGCGCATGAAATTCCCGCGCCCGTCCCTGAAGCCATAAAACACGGCCACCACCGTAGGTTATTGGTGTGTTTTCTTCAGGCGCAAACGGGTAGATTCGGGCGCCGACAGCTCCGATGCGGGAGTTGGTTTCGCCCTGCCGAAGCAACGTTGGCAACACATGCGCCGGAACATCGGTATCATAGTTCAGTATCCAGCACCAATCGGCGCCATGCGCCAAGGCATAGCGCAACCCGACATTGATGCCACCGGCAAAGCCCAGATTGCGTCGGTTGCGCAGAAAAACCATATCCGGCCATTGGCTTTGCATCACATCCATGATGCCGTCATCGGAGGCATTGTCCACCATGATGATCGATAGGCCGTGCTGGTTCTGGGCGCGTAGATGCTGAGCCCAGGCGAGCATTCGCTGTCCACCGTTGTAATTGAGTACAATAAGGCTGGTTTTTCGCCCGGCTTCAGCGCCGTCCATGGGAGTTCCGCCGTATCAAATCTTCCATCATGGTTTGCGCCTTTTGCGTTGTGACCTCGGTTTCGCCATGTAACCGACGTTCCCAGCGTTTTACCAGAATGATCCATTCATAGGTGAAGAAAAACAGGCTCAACCACAGGCCGCGCCAGCCATCGAGAAATCCCCGGCGTTTGAAATAATGGGAGGCGAAAGCCTTGAACGGGCGCCATAATAAGCCGATCAGCAAATCACTCCGTCGCACCATTGAAAACTGAGCCGCTTCCACCGTAGTGTAATGGTTGAGTTTGTTTAGCAAGTCTTCCATGGTTGGATTACCAAAATGCCATAAACAGTGATCGGGAAAATCCGCGGGCAGACGTATAAAGCGGCTATCCTTCCGGAAAGAGAAAAAATGGTGAAGAAGACCGTCAAAATCGGAGATCAGGGCACACTCCTTGCGAAATAAACGCGGATGATATTCCGGAAATCCGGATTCATGAGGCGCGAATCCGGATAAAGCCATATTGGCGCGCGGCACTTCCACGACATCATACTGATTCGCTCTGATCTGATCCGCCATGCTGTGTAACAGTCCGGGGGAGGGAACTTCATCGGCGTCGAGCACCAGAATCCATGGTTCGATGGTGTTCTCCAGCGCCATGATTCTTGCCTGGTCAAATCTGGGGATCAGCGGATGGTCAAAAACCCTGGCGCCGTAAGCCGCGGCAATTTCCCGGGTGGCATCCTCGCTTTGCATGTCCACCACAATAATTTCCCTGGCGTAGTTTTGAATGGATGCCAGGGAACGTGGCAGATTGTGCTGCTCGTTGCGGGTGATATAAACTACCGAGAGTGGTAGGGACGCTTTATCCATGATTCATAAGTCTTTCGCATTGATGCAGGGTTTGGTTGATGGCTTGGTGGGTTTAGGGATCTCAAATGTACCGGTCATTGCATCCGTTGAACGCACAAGATTATGCGTGCTTCGCTGGATTGATCGGTATTCCAGGGCTTGTTCGATGTTGCTTTATCCGATGCGGCGTAAAACCCCGTCGTTAAGGGCGGGGATATAAGGCGCGGGTTTAGTCTGGTGTTTTTTGCTGTTCGATATATTGCCGAATGATGCTAATCGGCGCACCGCCGCAGGATGCGGCAAAGTAGGACGGCGACCACAAAGCCCCTTTCCAGTAACGCTTGACAAGGCTTGAATGGCGTTTCCGCAAGACGCGGGACGATGCGCCCTTAAGACTATTCACAAGGCTGGATATGGCGACTTTGGGCGGATAGTTCACGAGTAAATGAACGTGGTCGTCCTCGCCGTCAAACTCGACAAGTTCCGCTTCAAACTTTTGGCAAATGCCGGCAAACACGCCGCGCATATCCTCAAGAATGGCTTTGGTGAACACATGGCGGCGGTATTTGGTCACAAAGACCAAGTGAACATGAAGATTGAATAAACAGTGCCGCCCTTGTCGAATATCGATTGATTCTGTCATAGACTAAACTATAATAGAACCTATGAAACAACTCAAGGCTTTCAAGTTCCAACTAAAGACCAACGAAGCAGAGGCAGCACAATTGCGCCGTTTCGGGGGGTGTTGCCGTTTGGTTTGGAACAAAGCGCTAGCCATGCAAAAGGAACGGCTTGACAGTAAGCAAAGCATACTCAACTATCCGAAGATGGCGGGTGAACTCATTAAGTGGAAATATGCGCCCGAAACCACCTTTTTAAGTGAAGCTCCGGCGCAAGCGTTGCAACAAACGCTTAAGAACCTTGATAGAGCGTTGCGGGATGCGTTCAACAAGAAAAGCCCTAAACGCTTCCCACGCTTCAAGAAAAAAGGCACGGGCGACAGTTTCCGCTATCCGCAAGGCTTCAAGATAGACGAAGCCAATAGCCGCGTATTCTTGCCTGAAATCGCTTGGGTGAGTTACCGCAACAGCCGCGCAATTGAAGGTACGGCAAAAAATATCACGCTATCCGAAAGCGGCGGGGCGGCATAGTCATTGCCATCAACCCACGCAACACAAGCCGCGCCTGTGCGTGTTGTGGTCATATCGCCGCCGAAAACCGCACCACACAAAGCCGTTTTGAATGTGTGTCTTGCGGCTATGCGGAAAACGCCGATATAAACGCGGCACAAAACATACTCGCGGCAGGTCATGCCGTGTTAGCGTGTGGAGAGGCAGTAAGACCACGGGCAACCGTGGCGGCTTCGTTGAAGCACGAACCCTCCGAAAGGGCGGCGTAAACCGCTTGGCAGGAATCGCCGTCCTTTAGGGCGGTGAGGATGTCAAAAGCCGCGCAAATGGAACGAAGGCGTGCTTGATTTCAAATAAAATGCGCGGGATTTTGTCATGTTGAACGCCAAATCAGCAATTTTAGTGATATTGCTAAGTATATCTATATTACTCTTTCCACCCATTGTATCTGCTGCGAAAAAGGAAAAAACCGATTATCCGATGCACCGTAAAACCCCGTCGTTAAGGGCGGGGATATAAGGCGCGGGTTTAGTCTCGTGTCTAAACGCCGATATCAACGCGGCACAAAACATACTCGCGGCAGGTCATGCCGTGTTAGCGTGTGGAGAGGCAGTAAGACCACGGGCAACCGTGGCGGCTTCGTTGAAGCACGAACCCTCCGAAAGGGCGGCGTAAACCGCTTGGCAGGAATCGCCGCCCTTTAGAGCGGTGAGGATGTCAACATGGGTTCGTGGAATCACTCGAATCCAATGTGCGCGGATAGCTATTCCGGGGTTTCAAATCTCCCGGGACCGCAAATGGACAAAAACCGTGCTGTAGTCGCTTTTTTGTTCAATCGAAACCGATCCTCTGCGCGCCAGTTCCAGCGTCGCCAGCATACTGACCACTATTCCCATGCGTCCCTGCGCAGCTGTCGTGAAATGGCTCAGATCCACGGCGGCCCCTTCGGAGGCATGCATGAGACGCAGCATATGCGCCATATGCGCCTTGACCGACCAGGTCGCCTTCTTGATATGGTGGGGGTCAAGCAAACGCTTTTTACCCAGCAACGACTTCATGACCCGACCCCAGATAACCGGGGCGATATCCGATGGCAATGGCGCGATATCCGGTGGCGGAGCGTAGTCATCGCACAGGACGGATACCGATAAGACATCTCGTTCCAGGCGCGGTCGTTGCTCCAGCATGAGCGATGCTTTTTGAAAACGTTCGTACAGCTCAAGCCGCCGCATCAGTTCCATTTCCCCAATGGGTTCGGCGACTGTGTCGTCCTCGGTTGAAGGCAGTAACAGAGCAGACTTGATCGCAGCTAAAGTAGCCGCCATGACCATATAACCTGAAGCCACCTCAAAACGCCATTGCTGCATCATGTCCAGATAGCTCATATACTGATGCACAATTTGGGTCAGCGGGAGTGCGACCACATCAATACGATGGCGCCGCACCAGATACAGCAGCAGATCGAATGGTCCGGTGAATTCATCGAGCACCAGTTGCAGTGCATCCGGAGGAATCAGCAATTGCCGCGGCAAGGGTCCGAATGGCTGACCCCTCAATAGCGTCGGCAAGGCGGGAAGATGAGCGATTTCCTCACGATCTGGCATGGCACGAAACTTCAGGTGATCTGGCGGGCATTTGTGCGCAAACCCATGGCACGGCGCACTTCTTTGATGGTCGCCTGGGCTGCTTCGCGGGCCTGTTCGTTGCCGCGATCAATAATTTTTTGCACCACATCCGCTTGGGATGACCAATCGTCAATGGCGCCCTGAATGGTGGAAAGTTCCGATTTGATGGCTGAAATTAATGGTCCCTTGCAATCAATACAACCTATTTCGGCACTGCGGCAACCTTCATCTACCCATGAGAGCGTCGCTTCGTTGCTGTAAATCTTATGCAAGGACCAGACCGGGCATTTTTGCGGCTCGCCAGGATCGTTGCGCCGCACGCGCGCCGGGTCGGTGGGCATGCTGCGTAATTTTTTTTCAACCGCAGGAATGGGTTCCCGCAGACTGATGGTATTGCCATAGGATTTTGACATTTTCTGTCCGTCGAGACCGGGCATTTTGGCGGCTTTGTTGACGATGCCCTGTGGGGGCTGCAAAATGGCGCGCCCGCTGCCGCTCAATGTTGTAAACAGCAATTGCCGTTGCTCCGGGCTCAGATTTTTCTGCCGGGTGAGTAGATTCTGCGCTTGCTCATAAATCTCTGGAGCGCCTTGCTGCCGATAACGGTGGACCAGTTCCTCCCAGCGTTGCCGAATTTCCTGCGACTCCAGTTTTTTTAGTGCCCGTCTGGCTTGTTTGTTATCTTCTTCAGAGCGTCCGTAAATATCATTAAAGCGTCGCGCCAGCTCACGGCTTAATTCCAGATGAGCCAGTTGATCCTCGCCTACCGGAACCCAGTGCGCACCATAAACCAGCACATCGGCGCTCATTAGCAAGGGATAACCGAGAAAACCATAGGTGGAGAGGTCTTTATCCTTCAGTCGGATCTGCTGGTCTTTATAGGAAGGCATTCGTTCAAGCCAGGACAAAGGCGTTAACATAGACAATAGAACGTGTAATTCAGCGTGTTCCTGAATATGTGACTGAATAAACAGGCAGGCTTTTTCGGGATTTACACCGAGCGCGAGCCAGTCCACCACCATGTTCCAGCTGTCTTGAGCGATGGACTCGACCTCGTTGTAATTAGTGGTCAAGGCATGCCAGTCAGCAACGAAAAAATAGCAAGTGTGCTTTTGCTGTAACTCTATCCAGTGGCGCACCACGCCGTGATAATGACCCAGATGCAGGGCGCCCGTCGGACGCATGCCCGAAACGACGACGTCCCGCGTTATATCGGGTTGCCTGGTTTCAGCCATTAATGCTTAATCCTGCAAGCTGAAAGAAAAACCCGTAGAACGACTGGACGATGGGCCACAGGATTTTTCCGAGCACTCCGGTGAATAGCAGCGCCATGATGATCAGCAAACCATAGGGTTCAATCCGGTATATATTTCTCGCCCAATCTGGTGGTACTATCCCGGCCAGAACCCGACTGCCGTCCAGCGGCGGGATGGGCAAAAGATTGAGTACCATCAGGATCACATTGATGATGATGCCTATTTGCGCCATTAACGCGGCTGGAACAGCCAGGTTAATGCCTTCCAGGTTGAGACTCATGCTGAGCACCCAGGTCCAGAATAGCGCCATCAATAAATTGGCTGCGGGGCCAGCCAGCCCTACCCAGGCCATGCCACGTCTTGGATCTTGAAAATGTCGCGGGTCGATGGGCACGGGTTTGGCCCAGCCGAAAATGAAACCTCCGAACATCATGGTCAGCAGAGGTATCAGTATGGTGCCCAGTGGATCAATATGCGCCAGTGGATTTACAGTCAGTCGACCCATTGAAGACGCCGTGGGATCTCCCAGGCGGCGGGCGACCCAGCCATGGGCGAATTCATGCAGGGTAATCGCGAACAGAATGGGAATCACCCCGATTGCGATTTTTTGTACCAGTGAAAATTCTTGCATATTCTTTAGTTCATTAAGCCAAGGGCTCTGTCATCCGAGCATTTTGTTGCAACAGGCGGTTCAAGATATTTTTTCCTCATCAAGGGAATTATAACCCATCCTCGACATCGGCGCATGGCGTATCGGAGCGATGATGGAAGGGACTCGAGTCAAAAATCATGGTCTGCATCCGCCTGATTGGGTATTGCCACGGAATTGGGTTAAAATACTCTCTTGAATTAGCTATAGCCGTACAGGAATAACTGAATATGATAAAACAAACGCTCATTACTGCGATAATGGTTCTGTCAGGCTTTTATACGGGACTTGTATCGGGTGAAGTTTCCGTAGAGAAGGACAAGGCGATTCGCCAGTTGGTCGAGATCGTCCAGATTGATCTTATGCGAGAACAGATGATTGATCAGATGTTGGATCAATTCAAAGCCGTTTATCCTCAGGTGCCGCAATCATTCTGGGAAGAGCAGATCGCCGCCCTTAATAAAGAGAAGGGCGAATTTGTCGACAGAATTGTTCCTGTTTACAGCAAAAATTTGACAATGGAAGAAATTAGCGCCTTAACCAGGTTTTACTCCACTCCCGTGGGGAAAAAAGTCATTGAGAAAATGCCGTCCGTTACGCAGGAATCCGGTATGATCCTGAGCCAGTGGGGGCAAAGCAAGGCCGCATCGATGATGCAGGAACTTGCGGTCAAAGGATATAAACCGGAACAAGGGACGGGATCTTATTGAGGACTCTCCGGGATTTGCGCTCATTCAGGCTGGTAGAGGCTCACGAGTTCTTTAGCCAGGACGAGGGCGTCTTCACGACCGAATCCTCTACGATAATAGTTGCGTCGTTCTCCAATCTGGTTGAACCCCAGCCGGGAATATAACCGCTGTGCCGCGATATTGGAGATTCGAACTTCCAGAAACATGCGTTGACAATTCCGCTTGTGCGCCTCATTGATAACATGGTGCATTAATGAGGTAGCTATGCCCTGATTTTGAAGGGATGGTGCCACGCAGAGATTGAGAATGTGCGCTTCGCGCATAGCGGTGCTCATGACGCAATAACCAGAGATGATGTTACAGGATAGCGCAAGCTGCATGGAATAGCCCATGGTATAACATTGCTGGAAAATGTTTCGCGACCATGGATATTGATAGCATTGATATTCAATGTCTATGACGGCGTCAAGATCACTCGGTTCATACGCTTTAAGAGAAAATCCATTCCGAATCGCTGTACTCATGAGCGGTTCCCCAGGAGGGTGATAACCTGCTTCAAATCATCCCAGGATTTGCGTTTCTGATCTGGGGATCGCAATAAATAAGCCGGGTGATAAGTTACCACAAGCTTGCTATGATCATTGAGTTGATGAATGGTGTGACGCAAACGAGCCAGGGGCTCACCGGATTTCAAAAGGAATTGCGCGGCTACCCGCCCGAGGGCGACAATGACGGTGGGTTTTATCAGTTCGATCTGTTGGTGCAAATAAAGGCTACAGGCTTCCATCTCTCCGGGTTTTGGATCGCGATTTTCCGGTGGGCGGCACTTGACGATATTGGTGATATAAACCTTGTTGCGCTCCAGCCCCATGGCCTGGATTATCGCGTTCAACAATTGACCAGCTTTGCCTACGAACGGTTGACCCTGTTGATCCTCCTGTGCGCCAGGACCTTCCCCGATGAACATCAGTTTGGCTTGTGCATCGCCTGAGCCGAAAACGATATGCGAACGCTCTGAAGCCAGAGAGCAGCGTTGACAACCCGCTGCTTCGCGTTCGAGTTGCGCCAGCGTTACCCTGGCTTCATGGAACTCGACGGATGGTTCCGCGACATGGATTTCCGTACGGTGCGTTCTTTCCGTTTTTGGTTCAGTCGAGGGATAGAAATCTATGCCCAAAAGGCTCAAATACTGAGCGAAGTCGCCTTTTCCGTCCAAAGCTCATTTATCCTGTCAGCATTACTGTGTTTAAAAAAACAGTTCAACACCTGGAGACCTGGGTCTCACTTGATATTTCTTATTACAAGGCGCCCAATTGTGGATGGGTGTGGGCGGATCCCGAACGGTCGAGCTTGTTCAAAGCATCAATATAGGCTTTTGCCGAGGCAATGACGATATCGGTATCTGTGCCATGACCATTAGCGATACGACCGTTTCTTGAAAGGCGTACCGTGACTTCACCCTGGGCATCGGTACCCTGGGTGATGTTATTAACAGAATACAGCCCCAGCATGGATCCGCTGTTACTCACTTGTTCAATGGCTTTGAAAATGGCATCGACAACACCACTGCCGCTGGCCTGACCATGAATGATTTGATCGTTCAGCTTGAGAGCGACCGTTGCCAATGGCAATTGCATGGTATCGGAGCACACATGCAGGTTTACCAGTTGCAGTTTTTCAGGTGTTTTTCCGCCGGCATACTCGCTGACCAATGCCAGAAGATCCTCATCGTAAAGCTCGTGTTTTTTATCGGCCAATTGCTTGAAAGCCTTGAAAAGCTCATTCGTAGTCTGGTCGTCCAGTTCTACACCGAGCTCAAGCAGTCGGTTGCGCAGTGCATTTCGACCGGAATGTTTGCCCAGAACCAGTTGGTTGGATTCCCAGCCAACATCCTGAGCGCGCATGATTTCGTATGTCTCGCGGTTTTTCAAAACGCCATCCTGATGAATGCCGGACTCGTGCGCAAAAGCATTGGCGCCAACAATCGCCTTGTTGGGTTGAACCGGAAACCCGATTATATTCGCGACCAGACGGGAACAAGGCACAAGTTCCTGGGTGGTAATCCGGGTTTTACAGGGAAAAATGTCGTGGCGGGTGCGCACAGCCATGACGATTTCTTCCAACGCGGCATTACCAGCTCGTTCACCCAGACCGTTGATGGTACATTCCACCTGTCGCGCTCCGGCGAGGACCCCGGCCAAGGAATTGGCCACCCCCATGCCGAGATCATTATGACAGTGAACCGAAAAAACAGCCTGATGCGCGTTGGGGACTTTCTCCATGACGCGGGAGATCATCTCGGCATATTGATGAGGCAGTGTGTAGCCGACGGTATCAGGAATGTTGATGGTTCGCGCGCCCACGGCAATGACCGCCTCGATAACGCGGCATAGAAAATCGAGATCCGAACGCCCACCATCCTCGGCGGAAAATTCAACGTCATCCGTATGCTGTCGTGCCAGGCGTACCGATGCCACTGCCTGTTCGACCACCTGATCAGGTTCAAGTTTGAGTTTCTCGCGCATATGGATGGGTGAAGTTGCGATAAAAGTGTGAATTCGTCCGGAATTTGCTGGAGCAATGGCTTGAGCCGCACGCTCGATATCGCCCGGGATGGCCCGGGCAAGCCCGCAGACGGTGCAGTCTTTGATGGCGGAGGCAATGGCATGAACTGCTTCAAAATCGCCAATACTTGCAATGGGGAACCCGGCTTCCATGACATCGACCCGCAGGCGCTCAAGCGCATGGGCAATCAACAATTTTTCCTGCAGACTCATGGAAGCACCTGGACTCTGCTCTCCATCCCGCAAGGTTGTATCAAAAATAACCAAATGTTCTTTTTCCGATTCCATGACTATCATGCACCACTCATGTAATTAATAAACAAAACATATTGCCGCGACATCATTCATTATATAATTATAAACACCGCGATTGCAGTGGTTGGTTATTTTTTTTGCGGTAACTGCCTTTGGATCGGTGGCAGGAATTTTGGACCATTCGAGATATCCCTACTGTTTCAGTGTAGATCAAGGCATCCGAAAATTGGAATAGCGGGTCTTTTCTTTGGTCGGTTCCTTACGCCAAATTCGATATGAAAGGCGCAGCACACAAACAGGTGGATGATTGCGCAGTTTCTCATGCGGGTCTGAGTAGAACGACGGCATAAACCGCAATGCCCTGTTCGTTGCCGATAGCTCCCAGCCGCTCGGTGGTGGTTGCTTTGATGCCCACAGGTCTGGGCGCGATTCCCAGGGTTTTGCCCAGGGCAGAGCGCATGGCATCAAGATAAGGCGCCAGCCTGGGTTGTTGCGCCACAATGGTGGTGTCGGCATGCCATAGTCGCAAACCTTCGTTTAAAAGCAGGGCACGGACGCAATCGAGCATTTCCATGCCATCAAGTCCATGGTATCGTGAATCCGAATCGGGAAACTGCTGACCGATATCCGGTAGCCCGGCTGCGCCAAGCATGGCGTCAGCCAGTGCATGAGCAACAACATCGCCATCGGAATGCGCGATTAAACCTCGGTGATGAGGAATGGAGATGCCACCCAGGCGAATATGATCTCCCGGACCAAAGGCATGTACGTCAAATCCATGACCAATGCGCCAGTCATCATCTGCGCCGCTCATGTCAGATTAGATCCATTCGATGCTGCGATTGCAGAATCAGTCGCGCCAGCAGAAGATCTTCCGGGCGGGTGACCTTGATATTATCTCGGCGACCCTGGATCAAGCGGGGATTCCATCCCGCTTTTTCCATGGCTCCGCATTCGTCGGTTGGAGTCAAGCGTTGTTGCTCGCAATCGCATAATGCGTGGTAAAGGGCGGAAAAGCGGAATACCTGTGGCGTCATGGCAGACCATAAATCCTGTCTGTCCACTGTATTTTCAACGCGACTATTGCTTGTGTTCAATCTTTTTATGGTATCCGTTACCGGCGTGCCGAGCAGAGCTCCTGCGCTTTCATCCTCAAGCCCGAGCCGGAGCGCAGCGATATCGTCGGGATGCAGGCACGGGCGGGCGCCATCGTGCACCCAGACCCAGTCCTGATCTTTCGCCCAGGCTGATAAAGCATGGAGACCGTTTAATACTGATTGATGGCGTTGTTCACCCCCAGGCGTGCCACAAAGACGCTCGGAATGAGCCCATCGGTTCTCGTTCCAGCGTTTGTCGCCCTCAGGATGTACGACCATAATTTTGTCAATCCACTGATTTTGCCAAAATGGCAGGATCGCGAAATCTACCACTCGACCGGCTCCCAATGCCATGTATTGCTTGGGTTGATCGCTGCCAAAGCGCTGACTTCGACCGGCCGCTACGATAATAACCCAGTGTCCGGACGGGGGCGCCAATATCGATTACTCAGGTTCCAGCGGGAAGCTGTATAAGGTTTCATCAGGGTGCACCATGCCAAGTTGCTTCCGTGCGGCAAACTCAAGCGCGGTGGGATCGTAGCGTAAAGCCATGATCTTTTCATGCATGAGATGGTTGCGCTCCTGCAATTTTTGATTCCGTTCTGTCTGCACCAGGATTTGATTTTTAAGCTCTATATTGCGGGTGCGGCCATCGGGATCGAACCAGATCTGATATTGTAGATAAGCGCACGCCATCAATAAAGTCAGAAATATCCAGCGCATCATTTGATTGCCCCTTTATCCACGATACAAAGCGGATTTCTGTGGAAAGACCTGTCGTTCGCCGAGTTGTTCCGCGATGCGCAGCAACTGATTGTATTTGGCGACGCGATCCGAGCGGGAAAGGGATCCGGTTTTAATTTGTTTTGCGCCGCTGGCAACCGCGAGATCAGCGATGCTGGCATCTTCAGTTTCCCCGGAGCGGTGGGATATGATCGTACCGAAATCAGCCTGTTTGGCCATATTAATGGCGTCGAGGGTTTCGCTCAGGGTACCGATCTGGTTCAGTTTGATGAGAATGGCGTTGGCGATTCCCTCGCGGATACCCCGCGCAAGGATTTTGGTATTGGTAACAAAAAGATCGTCACCGACCAGCTGCACCCGTTGACCGAGTTTTTCCGTTAATAATTTCCACCCTTCCCAGTCATTTTCAGCCATCCCGTCTTCAATGGAGACAATGGGATAACGATTCACCAGATCTTCCATCATGTGACAGAATTCGGCGGCATCGTAGCTTTTTCCGAATGAAGTCAGATTGTAGCGGCCATCGGCATAAAATTCGCTGCTGGCAACATCAAGCGCAAGAGCAATATCCTCGCCTGGTCGATAACCGGCTTTTTCGATCGCCTGCAATAATGTATCGAGCGCCTGGTCATTGGATTGCAGATTGGGCGCAAATCCGCCTTCATCGCCTACGCTGGTGGCGAGTCCCTGCTGATGCAGAATTTTTTTCAGGGTATGGAACACTTCTGTGCCGTAACGCAGAGCTTCGGAAAAAGTGGGCGCTCCGACAGGTACGATCATGAATTCCTGTACATCCAGACTGTTGTCCGCATGGGCACCGCCGTTGATGACGTTCATCATTGGCAGCGGCAGGATTGAGCAGTCATCGCCGCCGATGTGTCGATACAGAGGTATTTTCCTGTGCGCGGCGCTGGCATGGGCGCATGCCAGGGAAACGGCGAGAATGGCATTGGCGCCAAGTCTGGATTTGTTTTCAGTGCCATCCAGGGCGATCAGACGTTCATCGATCGCTTTTTGATCATCGGATGCCATGCCGATCATTGCCTGGTTGATTTCACCATTGACATAAGCGACCGCTTCCAGTACTCCCCGGCCCATATAGCGATTTTGATCGCCATCGCGCAATTCAACAGCTTCTCTGCTGCCGGTAGAGGCGCCCGAAGGCACGGCCGCACGACCCGTGTCACCGCTTTTCAGATAGACCTCGGCTTCAACGGTTGGATTGCCGCGGCTGTCGAGTATTTCCCTTCCTTGAATACGTGCAATCAGACTCATCGTATACCTCTCCTTATGCTGAAGCTTCCTGCTGAAGGAAACGCTTGCTTTTTACCAGATCATCGAGCATTTTCAGTTGTTCGAGCAATAACGGCATTTGTTGCAACGGAACCGAATTGGGACCATCGCTCAGAGCCGCGCTGGGTTTGGGATGGGTTTCCATGAAGACACCACAAATTCCTGCGGCGACCGCAGCCCGCGCCAGGGGCGCTACAAATTCAGATTGCCCGGATGATTGCGTTCCGGCTCCGCCCGGAAGCTGGACACTGTGGGTGGCATCAAATATCACCGGACACCCCGTCTGGCGCATGATGATCAATGAGCGCATATCGGATACCAGATTATTATAACCAAAGCAAGCGCCCCGCTCGCAGACCATCAGTTGATGATTCCCGGTAGCCCGGGCTTTCTGAACGACATGGAACATATCCCAGGGCGCCAGAAACTGCCCCTTTTTAAGGTTGACGGGTTTTCCCAGGGCGGCCACCTTTTGAATGAAATCGGTCTGGCGGCATAACATGGCTGGAGTCTGAAGCACATCCACCACAGCTGCGACTTCGCTCAACGGCGTATATTCGTGGATATCGGTCAATACAGGGACATGGATCTGATCGCGTACGCTGGACAGGATTTTGAGCCCTTGCTCCAGCCCTGGCCCCCGATAACTGTCAACAGAGGTGCGATTGGCCTTGTCAAAAGATGACTTGAAAATATACGGGATCCCGAGGCTATCGGTGATTTCTTTGAGCTTTCCTGCGACATCGAGAGCGAGTTGCCGACTTTCGATGACACAGGGACCCGCGATAATCAACAGCGGATGTTCCAGATCGATATCAAATCCACATAGTTTCATTACGGTCGGTTCCAGATAGCTAACGCAGCTGATTTCGCTCTATGGCGCCCTTGATAAAACCGGTAAACAGCGGATGCCCATGGCGGGGCGTGGAAGTGAATTCCGGATGGAACTGGCAGCCAAGAAACCATGGATGCGTCGGGAGTTCAACGATTTCCATCAATTGTTCATCCATCGACTTTCCGCTAAAAGCCAACCCGGCCTGTTGCAAGCGTTCCACATAATTATTGTTGATTTCGTAGCGATGGCGGTGGCGTTCGGCGATGATATCCTTGCCGTACAAGTTCCACGCAAGGCTCCCGGGCTCCAGGCGGCATTGCTGGGCGCCAAGCCGCATGGTTCCACCCTTATCGTCCGCGGCGGAACGTTGCTGGAGCTTGCCGTCACGATCGGCCCACTCGCTCACCAGTGCTACGACCGGGTTGTAGGCGCGGGACATGAATTCGGTGCTGTTTGCATCCGCCAGACGGGCTACATGACGCGAGTACTCAATGACCGCCACCTGCATGCCCAAACATATTCCGAGAAATGGAATGCCATTTTCGCGTGCATATTGAACTGCTGCGATCTTGCCTTCGACACCACGAATGCCAAAACCGCCCGGCACCAGAATGGCATCCGCGTTATCCAGGCAGCTACAACCTTCACGCTCGATCATTTCGGCATCGACATGATCAATCTTGATATGGGTTCCTACATGAATGCCGGCATGATTGAGCGCTTCATTCAAAGACTTATAAGCATCCGCCAGTTCCAGATATTTACCGATCATGGCGATCCGCACACTGCCTTTGCGATTCTCACTCGCTTTGAGCACATTTTGCCACTCATGCAGATCCGCATCCGGGACTTCAAGGCGGAAATGCTCAATCACAATGCGATCAAGCCCTTGTTCATTCAGGAACAAGGGTATGCAGTAGATGTTGTCCACATCGACTACCGAAATGACGGCGTGTTCCGTGACATTGGTAAACAGCGCGATTTTACGCCGCGCTTCAGGAGGCAGGGGGCGGACAGCGCGGCATAAAAGGATATCAGGCTGGATACCAATGGAGCGCAATTCCTTGACGGAATGCTGGGTCGGCTTGGTTTTGATTTCTCCGGCGCTTGGAATATAGGGAACCAGCGTCAGATGCATGAATAACACCTGCTTTCTTCCGAGTTCAATCCCCATCTGACGGATGGATTCCAGGAAAGGCAGGGATTCTATGTCACCAACCGTGCCGCCGATTTCAACGATGCATACATCCGCGTTGCCGGTTCCTTTACGAATACTGCGCTGAATTTCATCCGTGATATGAGGAATCACCTGCACGGTCGCGCCGAGATATTCTCCGCGCCGCTCCTTGCGGATGACCCGCGCATAGATGCGCCCTGTGGTGTAATTGCTGTGCTTGCCCGTGACAGTATGGACAAAACGCTCGTAATGTCCGAGGTCAAGATCGGTTTCGGCTCCATCAGTCGTGACGTATACTTCGCCATGTTGATACGGATTCATGGTGCCGGGATCCACATTAATATACGGATCCAGTTTGATCAGGCTGACCGATAGCCCGCGGGCTTCGAGCAAGGCACCGAGAGATGCGGCTGTAATGCCTTTGCCCAATGAAGAAACCACGCCGCCGGTCACGAATACATAATGAGTCATGATTCACGCTGAATCGGCTGACCGGATTTTCACTTCAGGCCAACCTGATGTTGTTATTGCTGGAGAGCGATTATTTGTATTGAATGTTGTGAATTATAACCCAACGCGCGCGTCAGTGTAATAACAAATCGTGTTTCCAATGCAAACTCCAGCCGGTAGCATGGGTATCTTGTTGGGTGAAGCGGGTATCCATACACAAATTGGCGACGGCTCCAAGCTGTCCGTCGATATAGAGCAAGGGGATTTTTTCGCGCATCCATGGAACGATACCCGCCTGCTGGAGAATGGATTTCAGGGTTCGTTCATGCCGGTCGCCTGCCGGAGTCATCACTTCCCCTCCCCGGCGCCAATCAAGGCTCAATTTTGCGCCCTGCAGCTCGGGGCGAAGACCGGGGGAAACAGATGGTCTCAGAAGATGCAAGGATCCCAGGTCGCCCAAGGGCAGCGGGGCATGTGGATCCCATGGGCATGGGAAAGGTGCAGGCGTGGATAGAACTCGCAGATTACGCCCATGCAACAGGTAAAGGGTCTGACGATAGGTACGCAATTGCGCATCCGGCCATTTCAACTGCAATTGTCGATCCGTCCTTGCCTGCTCGATCTGGCGGAAAAATTCGCGTACACGCGTTAGAGGCGGTGTGGAACAACCCTGCAAGCGCAGCCAGTGAAGCAGTATAAAGTAACGCTGACTTGCATCCAGTGCCAGCAGCGCAGGAAGTGAGAGGCGCGACGAACCTTGCTCCACGGAACGCAATTGATGTTCTGCGTACGCTTCTGCCATGTGCTGGGTCTCGCCACATAAAGCTGCTGCCCTGCTCAAGGCCCGGTTTGTCGCAGGCCAGCGCGCCGCTAAAACCGGCATGACTTCGCGGCGCAGATAGCTGCGGGCAAAGCGCGGATCATCATTGCTCGGATCGTCGATATAGCGCACATTCTGAGTGTGCGCGTATTGGTATAATGCGGATCGGGGCAAAGGCAGCAGTGGGCGCGCCAGTGCGCCTCGCTCCCATGGCTTCCAGGGCTTCATGGCTGATAATCCACGGGGACCACTCCCACGCAGGGCGTGAAGCAGGAAAGTTTCCGCCTGATCATCGGCATGGTGCGCCGTTAGCATGCAATCACCTGGTTCCATGCGTGCAGCCAGTGCTTCATACCGATATTTTCGGGCTGCACCTTCGATGCCTTGATCATGATTCGAGGGGATGGTAACAGGAATGAGCCAGATCGGCATTTTTCGCAGCCAGCACTGATAGCGGCAATGGCGCCACCAGGCATCGGCGCCAGGCTGAAGTCCGTGATGGATATGGACTGCTCTGAAATGAAAATTGGGGCAGCGCGCCGCCAGATCCAGCAATACCATGGAATCCAGCCCACCGCTGAGGGCGATCCAGTAATGACGAGCGCTCTGCCATGAAGCCAGTTTTTTCGCCAACCATTGTGGATTGAGCGGATCCATTGCGCTCAGGGTTCCGAATACAGACCCATCTCAAGCCAGCGCGCGTGACGTTGCGCCAGTAATTCATCCATTGATATGCTTGATAGTGTCTCAAGGGCTTCGGTCAGTGTATTTTTCAATCCGGCGCAAGTGAACGCAGGATCGCGGTGTGCTCCGCCCAAAGGTTCGGGTATAATCCCATCCGCCAGGCCTAGTTCCAGAACCCGTTCGGACCGGATGCCGAGAGCTTCGGCGGCATCGGGTGCTTTTTCCGCGCTTTTCCACAGGATGGACGCACATCCCTCAGGGGATATTACCGAATAGACACTGTATTGAAGCATATAAACCCGATCACCTACGCCGATCGCCAGAGCGCCGCCCGAGCCGCCTTCTCCGATCACGGTACAGATAATGGGCGTGCGCAGATGCGCCATTTCAAACAGGTTGCGGGCGATGGCCTCGCTCTGCCCCCTTTCCTCGGCTTCGATGCCGGGGAAAGCGCCGGGTGTGTCGATGAAGGTCAGCACCGGCAAATGAAAACGCTCCGCCATTTTCATCATTCTCAGCGCTTTGCGGTAACCTTCCGGTCGTGGCATGCCGAAATTGCGTTGGATCTTGCTTTTGGTATCGCGTCCTTTTTGATGCCCGATGATCATGACGGGCCGCCCTTCCAGGCGTGCCAGACCGCACACTATAGCGGCGTCATCACCAAAGCTGCGGTCGCCATGCAATTCCTGGAATTCTGTAAAGATCGATTCCACATAATCGAGGGTGTAGGGCCGCATTGGGTGACGTGCCAATTGCGTCACCTGCCAGGCGTTCAGTGAGGAGAAGATCTTCTCTGTCAGCTCGCGGCTCTTTGCCTTGAGATGCTCGATTTCCTCACTGATATTGAGCGCGGTGTCGTCGCCAATATGGGATAATTGTTCGATCTTGGCTTCAAGTTCGGCGATAGGTTGTTCAAAATCCAGGAATGTTTGAAGTTTTAGCATATTCGTAAGAGTAAGGTTTGCCATACTGTTTGAGCTCCGATGGCTTGATTCCGAATCTTTGCCGCGGACATGGGGTTTTTGTTGTCCGGTCGGAAAACAATAACTGAGTCAGCAATAATACGGCTCATCTAAAGTATCGAGTTCGATATGAACCCATTATAGCTTATCGTTTCTATGAAGGAGAGCTAGTATAGCGCAACAGGATTGTCTTGACGAGATTTATGTTGCCCTTGTATGCGCAATTCACCGAGCCTGATGCTTGTCGCTGTGGAACCATAGCGGTTCCGCAGGCTTTCAATCAGCGCATCGCTGGGGTGAACCCGCCAACTTGAGCTGAAGCGAAAACGCGGTAAAATCTTGCCTACCTGTATAGTGAGGAGAATTTCCCAGCCCTGTTCATGCAGAAAGGGTCGCAAAAGTTGCGCCAGTCCTTCCGGCATGTCCTTGCCCGAATGTTGCTGCGGTATCGTCATATCCAGCCATCCGGGATGCCCAAGCCGCCATTGTTCCAGTGTTTGAAAATGTTGCGCTTTCATGCGCCACTCGCCATGATAGCGGTCTATAGCCATCATTCCTTGAACGATTAATATATCACTGCTTTCGAGTAAAGTTTGATGCTGGCGCCATTGTTCCTCGAACAACATGATTTCGAAGCTGCCGCATTCATCTTCCAGTGTAATGAATACTCGGGACTTGCGGATGCGAAGGCTGGTAATGCATCCGGCGATCACTACTTTTTTCTGTTGCCCGGGTTGAGACCCCGCATTGTTTGCATTGTTCAGGGTCGCCGTAGTGACGGAACGAATCTGATTCACCTCCTCGGATCGACACGATACCGGATGGCGGCTGAAATAATGACCGAGAACCTGCCGCTCTGCCCTGAGGATCACTTCCTCGCTCCGTGGGATATGGGCGGCGCTGGATTTCAACAACTGTGCCATATTGATTCGGGGCCGTCCGAACATGTCATGTTGCTGGCCGGCTTCTTCCGCATGGCTGGTATTTTCCATCCAGCGCCAGATTTCCGGCAGAGTCTGTATGATTTCGCTTCTTGTAGACACCATACCGTCAAAGGTTCCGGCATGCGCCAGTGCTTCAAAGGTGCGCCGGTTCAGGGATCGCGCCGGCAGACGCATACACAGATCAGACAAATCGGCGTAAGCTCCACCATGATTGCGCTCATCCTGCAATTCGTCAACAGCCTTGCGTCCTACGCCACGGATCGCGCCAAGACCATAGCGGATTGTGGTGGGGTCTTCGACAGTAAATGTCCAGGCGGAAGCATTGATGTCGGGACCAAGAACATTGAGTTTCATGCGTCGGCATTCCGCGATCAAGTGCGCGATTTTTTCCACATCGTCCATTTCCGAGGATAGCACCGCAGCCATGAAAGGTCCGGGGAAGTGTGCTTTCAAGTAGGCGGTACGATAAGCCAGCAAAGCATAGGCGGCGGAATGGGATTTATTGAAACCATAACCGGCAAATTTTTCCATCAGATCGAAAATAGCTGCCGCATTTTCCACATTGTTTTGTTGCGCTCCCGCCAGAAATATCTCTCTTTGTTTCGCCATTTCGGCAGGTTTTTTCTTTCCCATGGCGCGGCGCAACAGGTCGGCACCGCCCAGGGTATAGCCCCCGAGTTTCTGGGCGATCTGCATGACTTGTTCCTGATAAACAATGACGCCATAAGTCTCTTTGAGGCTGGGTTCCAGTTCAGGGTCCAGATAGGTAATCGCGGCGCCATGTTTGCGTTCGATAAAATCATCCACCATGCCCGATTGCAACGGGCCGGGACGGAACAAGGCCACCAGTGCGATCACATCTTCGAAGCTATCGGGTTGCAGACGGCGGATCAAATCCTTCATGCCGCGGGATTCGAGTTGGAATACCGCAGTTGTTTCACAACGGCGCAACAGTTCGAAAGCACTCTGGTCTTCAAGAGAAATGGTGTCGATCAGGACAGAAGGCTGCCCGTCTATTGCGCGCAGTGCATTGACCAGGCGTATAGCGTCATCAATGAGAGTCAATGTCCTCAAGCCCAGAAAGTCAAATTTGACCAGCCCGACTTTTTCAAGGTCATCTTTGTCAAACTGGCAGATCGTGGTTTGGGTTTTTGGGTCCCGATACAGTGCGGTGTAGCGTGTCAGTTTCTCGGGTGCGATAACCACGCCACCGGCGTGGGTTCCCACATTACGCGCCAGCCCTTCCAGTGAGCGGGCGAGGTCGATCATGTCGCGCACCTGGGTATCGCTTTCATAAATTTCACGCAGCTCGCTCTGGTCTGCCAGTGCTTTATCGAGCGTCATACCCAGTTCAAACGGGATCAGTTTGGCGATTCTGTCAACGAAGCCATAAGGATGGCCCAGGATGCGTCCCACATCACGCACCACGCCTTTGGCCGCCATGGTGCCGAAAGTGACGATCTGCGCCACTCTGTCGTGACCATAGCGCTGCGCCACATAGGCAATGACCCGGTCACGCCCGTTGATGCAAAAGTCGATATCGAAGTCGGGCATGGAAACCCGCTCTGGATTGAGGAAACGTTCAAACAGCAACCCATAGGCCAAAGGATCCAGATCGGTGATGCCCAGCGAATAGGCAACCAGAGAACCGGCGCCTGAGCCACGACCGGGACCGATGGGAATGCCTTGATCGCGCGCCCATTGTATAAAATCGGCGACAATCAGAAAATAATCGGGATAACCCATCTGGACGATGACCGCGAGTTCCTGGTCAAGACGTGTCTGATAGGTTTCCAGGGGCTGTGCTTGGGCTCGATCTGACTCGCGACGCCATTGCAGTCCCTTCAAAGCTTTGAGGCGCAAGGCTTCATCGGCAGTTTGACCATGGCCGCGCTGCAAAACCGGAAGATGAATCGCATCTGATGGCAATTCCACGTTGCAGCGCCGGGCAATTTCAACCGTGTTCCTCAGAACCGAAGGGATGTCATGAAACAGCTGCGCCATTTCCCCAGGAGATTTAATATATTGTTGCGCACTTGCCATCTGCGGTCGCTGTTTATCGTCGATTTTGTGCCCGGTATGGATGCACTGGCGCGCTTGCTGCGCATCATAATCCTGCGGCTGGAGAAAACAAACTCCGTGCGTGGCGGCAACCGGAATGCCCAGATCACTGGCCAAGGGCAAGACCTGTTCGCCATAGTGCGCTTCGCCTTCACGCCCAACACGCTGGATGGTAAGATAAAAGGCATCGCCGAACCATTGCTGCCAATGATGCACGCGCTGGCGGGCTTCTTCATTATTTTCGTTGCGTAAAGTGCGTCCGACGTCCGAATCCATGCCTGCCAGCATCATCAGCCCGGCTGAATGTTCATGGATCCAGGCTTGTTCCGCAAGCGGTTCAGCATGGGTAAAGCCGTCGGTGCATATCCGGCTCAGCAGAGCGGTCAAGGAACGATAACCTTCGATATTTCGGCACAGCAGGATGGCACGATAAGGCTCGTCGGCAGGTTTTTCCACCCAGGCAATTTCAGCGCCGATCAAGGGTTTGATGCCCATCTGAAGGGCGGCTTTGTAAAAACGCAAGGCGCCAAAAAGATTGGATCTGTCCGTCAGGGCGACTGCCGGCATGGCAAGTTCACGGCAGCGTTGCAATAGCTGGGGAATACGGATAATGCTGTCGCTCAGCGAATATTCGCTATGAACATGCAAATGGATAAAATCTGGTGCTGACATGGTTAGAGATCCTTTAAACTTCAGGGAACCTCTGAACAAGTCATGAACTCGGTTCTTGCGTCCCTTATGTCCGGCTTCATAGTGGTAAATCTTCGCAATCGCCCTTCTAACCCGCGCAATTTACGCTTCGAGTCTGAACACAATGAATCACACCTGAGCTTCGTCCCGACTTGTTCAGAGGTTCCTTAGCCCAAACCCTGATCGGCAGTGCAGTTCCGAACTGGAGCAAAACTGCGTCGATGCGTGGGGCAAGGGCCGAGTTCGCGCAATGCCGCGATGTGACGCGCCGTGGGATAACCCTTATGCTGCTCAAAACCGTATCCGGGATAGGTTTGCGCCATGGCATGCATCATGCGATCGCGTGTTACTTTGGCCACAATCGAGGCCGCGCTGATCGAAGGTTGCAGGGCATCGCCACGAATGATGGTGATGGCCGGGCAAGCCAGGGCTGGACTGTCCCTGCCATCGACCAGGGCAAGCGCCGGGGCCAAACGCAATCCTTCGACGGCTCTTTGCATCGCAAGCAGGGTCGCCTGGCGGATGTTGAGGGCGTCAATTTCCTCCGGGCTTGATTCTCCCACGGCCCAATCCAGCGCTACGCGGATGATATGCTGATACATCGTTTCACGCTGCCCTGCGCTCAGACGCTTGGAATCGGCAAGACCATCGGTATTTATCTGATGTGACCATATCACTGCTCCCGCTATTACAGGGCCTGCAAGTGGACCGCGACCGGCTTCATCAACGCCGACGACAAGCCGGATGATATCAGGTTCCACTATAGATGTTCCAGAATGGCCGCCGCGGCTTGTTCGGCCGCGCCAGTAGCGAGTTGTGCGCGTATGAGGGCGCCGGATTGCTGTGCAATATGCCGGGCCTGTTCATCGTTGAGCAACTCCAGCAACGCTTCACCCAATGGTTCCGGCTGGACCTGTTCCTGTAGAAATTCCCGGATGTAAGGCTGGGGCGCGAGCAGATTGGGCATAGCCACATGCGTGGTGGTCACCAGCCGATTGAGCAAGGCATAGCTTAACGCTGATACACGATAGGCTACCAGCATGGGCTTGCACAGCAAAGCCGCTTCCAGGCTCGCCGTACCTGACGCCAGCAGTATGATATCCGCAGCCGCCATGACCTTTTGGCTCTTGCCATGGATCAATTGCACCTCGGGCAATGCACTCACATGGGGTTCCAGCCACTTGTAGCAACATTCATTGGCGGCGCACAATAAAAATCGCGTCCTGGGTCCATGTGTTCGCCACCATTGTACCATTTGCAGAAATGTCGGCGCCAAACGGGAAATTTCTCCCAGCCGACTTCCGGGAAGTAACGCGATGACGGGGCTGCTGTCATCAATTTCCAATGATTCTCTGGCGTGTGCGGTGTTCAAATTCTGGTCTGTGGCAATTTGATCCGCTAAAGGGTGACCCATAAAATGGGTCTTGATGGGAAGATTTTCATAATAAGTGCTTTCAAAGGGGAAGAGGGTCAGCAACAGGTTGGCTGAACGGGCAACGGCATGAACTCGGCGGCGGCGCCACGCCCAAACGGTCGGGCTGACGCAATGAACGGTAAAGATGCCCTTGGAGCGCAACGCTCTTTCCAGACCAAGATTGAAATCGGGACCATCCACACCGATGAACAGATTCGGCTTATGGTGAATGAAATGCCGAATTAGTTGACGCCGCAATTTTAATAAACGCGGCAAGTGGGCGACAATTTCCGTCAATCCCATCACCGACAACGCTTCTGTCCGAATCAATGGGTGGCAACCGGCAGCGCGCATCGCCGGGCCTGCGATTCCCTCAAACACCCATTCCTGCTCGGGTGCCCTTTTTTTTAGCCCCTCAATCAACGCTGCTCCAAGCGCATCTCCGGATGGTTCGACCGCTGCAATCCCTATGCGATTCATGGTTTAGAGGTTCCTTAGCGTACGATGCCGCGCCCCGGAACGCCAAGAAACGTGTTCAGTTCGTTTAATACGGGATTTTCCTCCGCCAGGTTAATCAGTGCTTCCCGTGCCTGTTCGAGCCGCAATCCGGAACGATACAGGATCCGGTATGCCTTTTTCAGCGTTCCAAGATCTTCGGGCGAAAAATCACGTCGGCGCAGACCTTTGCTATTCAGACCGCAAGGGTGGGCGGGATTGCCGGCAACCCGGATAAAAGGGGGGACATCACGGCTTATGCCCGAACCCATGGCCGTAAAGGTAAAGCTGCCAATGCGGCAAAATTGATGGATCAGGGTAAACCCGCCGAGCGTGACCCAATCATCAAGTTGTACGTGACCGGCAAGGCTCGCGGCATTGGACATGATCACATGATGGCCAACCCTGCAATCGTGCGCGATATGCACATATGCCATGATCCAGTTATCATGCCCCACTTGCGTTTGCCCGGTTTCAGGAAGGGTTCCCCGGTTGATGGTGCAGTATTCACGGATCACATTCCGATCACCGATATTCAAATAGGTGGGTTCACCCTGGTATTTCAAATCCTGGGAACGACCTCCAATGGAGGAAAAAGCGTGAATCTGATTGTCTCGTCCAATGGAGGCAGGTCCTTCTATGACGCAGTGGGGACCTATTCGGGTGCCTGAACCCACGCGTACATCGGGGCCGATGATGGTATAAGCTCCGACTTCAATATCAGGGTCAAGTTGCGCGGAAGAATCAATATTTGCGGTTGGACTAATCACCTGATTTCTCATCAACGCAGCACATCAATTCTGCCTGGGTGGCAATCTGATCATTGACCCTGGCTTGACCGCTGAATTTCCAGATGCCACGCACGACCCGCAACAATTGGACATGCAGAATCAATTGATCTCCCGGCGCAACCGGACGTTTGAAACGCGCGTGATCAATGCCGACCAAATAAAACAGGGAGCCAGGTTCCGGGCGTCCTTCAGCGGAATGAAAGGCAAGCAGTCCAGTGGCCTGAGCCAGCGCCTCGAGTATCATGACTCCTGGCATCACGGGTTTGCGCGGGAAATGCCCGTTAAAAAATGGTTCATTAATCGTGACGTTTTTGATCGCTGTCAGGTATTCGCCTGGAACGCAATCGACCACTTTATCCACCATCAGCATGGGGTAGCGATGGGGCAATAACTCACGAATAACGTTGACATCAATGGGTAGCGATGGCGATCCAGGTTCTTTGCGATCGATCCGTCCACTCAAATGCTCTTGTTCAAATCCTTTTGTTGCCATGAATATGCCTCATTGGTCTTCGGGCTTCCCCTCTGATATTGAATTGATATGATGGTGTTCATATTGTTCCAGCCTTTTTTCCAGGGCCTGAATGCGCAGAAACATCTCATCGATATGCTTCATACGAGCCACGTTTCGCCTCCATTTACCGCTTGGTTGGATGGGTAAACCGGATGAATAGATACCGGGTTCAAAAATAGAGCGCGTTACCATACACATGCCGGTTATGGTAACATCATCGACGATGCGCAAATGCCCGGCAAAACCCGCTCCGCCTCCTATCAGGCACCGCTTGCCGATATGTGTGCTGCCAGATACTCCAACGCACGCTGCCATGATCGTGTGTTCGCCGACAAAAACGTTGTGCCCAATCTGGATCTGATTATCGATCTTGACACCATTTTCAATGATGGTATTGCCGAGACTGCCCCGATCAATGGTCGTACTGGATCCAACGTCCACGTCGTCACCAAGAATGACCGAACCAATCTGGGGGATATAACGCCATGCGCCCTGATCGTTTACGAAGCCAAAACCATCGCCGCCGATGACAGCGCCGGGGTTGATATGGCAGCGTTCTCCGATAACCGCATTATCACATACTGTCACATGGTTTTCGATGATAGTCTCGGATCCGATTTTAACATTGGTCCCGATATGGCAGCCTGAACCGATGCGAACATTTTCAGCAATGATAGAATCGGCGCCGATGACGCTGAAAGCACCGATGCTGGCCTGAGGATGAATAGTGGTACCTTCTTCAATCATCGCGCTCGAATGAATGCCAACCACTGGTTTTCCGGGAGGGTGAAGCAATTCAATGGCTTTGGCGAATACCAGTTGAGGCTTGTCATGAATCAGGGCAGGGATCGGGGATAAATGGACGTGTTCTGGCGCGACGATAACTGCGTCTGCGCAGGTTTGGGCGAGCTGGGATATATATTTGCGCTGGGCGACAAAAGCCAGATGCCCCGGCTCACCCGGGATCAGCTCACATACACCCATTAGTTTCTTGTCGCCGTCCCCTTGATAACGGCAGTCCAGCTTCTCCGCCAGATTCGCTAATCGCCAGCTTTTCACAATATCGCCTTCCAGAACGCTATTTATCTTTTTTCGCTTTCATTTCTTTTATGATCAAATCGGTAAGATCCACGTCTTTGCTGGTGTATAAAGCGCCTTCCGCCAGGATGATGGCGTAGTGGTGTTTTTTTGCAAGGTCCGCAGCTACGGAACGTACCTCATTGGTGAAATCCTGAATGGCTTGATTGGAACTCGCTTGAAATTCCTGCCGCAATTTTTCTTGCCGCTGGTAGAGCCCGCGTTTTTTTTCCACGATCTGGTTTTGCAACTGTTCTCTTTTTTCAGCACTCATGACCTGGGCGTCGCGTTGATACGTTTCCTGCATCTTGCGCAGTTCTTCCTGCGAATTCCGTAAACCCTGTTCCCTGGCCGCAAATTTCGTCTTGAGTTGCTGGCGAATCATCTGGGCCTGGGGCGCCTGTTCAAGCACCTGTTGCATGTCAATCCAGCCGACTTTTCCGTTGGTGGCGGCCCAGGCTGGCGTCAACAGGCATATAATAAAGCCGAGGGTCGCGAAACGAAGGTTCAATCTGTTCATAAATAATCCCGCAAGTTAACTTGTTTTTTGGATAGCGATAATTTAAGGCTCATTATTCGAGAGCTATAATTATATTAAATAGCGAAACAATGATGAAATCAAAAGCAAATATTACATTCTATACCTTTGTTTTGGTTCAAGGTGTAATATTGTACGGAAATATTAAAGTTTTTAGAAATATTGGTTTAATTGGTTTGATTTAAGGGAACCCCTGAACCATTCTGGATGAAGGTGATTGTGGTTCCTGCTGTTCAGGTTCGCGGCGCTCATCGACCGTAATAGCAGGCTATTGCGAAGATTTACAATGATGAAACCGGGCATAAGAGACGTAAGAACCGGGTTCATGAATGGTTCAGAGGTTTTCGGAACCTGTTAATACTAAATCAGATCATGATTGTTGTGGCTAAAAAAACGCCTGTCAAGGCACGAGGAGTGAAGTTTGGTTGTTCCAGATAAGCGACAAGTAACGCTGAGAGGCGCTTTTTTAGCCGCAACCCGGAGGGTCGGGGCTATTTCCTCCCCACTGCGTTGACCGTCGTTTGTGTAGAATCACTACACCACATTCCTTCGCCTTGTTGGACGAAAAAATAGTCCCGGCAGTTATAATCTAATTAGCATTAACAGGCTCCAAGGTCGAGCCTATTAAATGGGTGGTATTTATTCATGGTGTTTCTTTTAAGTAATGACGATGGTATTTACGCTCCGGGTATCCATGCGATGCGCGAGCAGCTATCAACCCTTGGGAGGGTTGTCATGGTTGCGCCCGACCGAAATCGCAGTGGCGCCAGCAATTCGCTGACCTTGAGTCGGCCGTTGCGCGTTCAAATGGTTGGAGAAGATGCGTATTCTCTGGATGGTACTCCTACGGACTGCGTCCATATCGGTATTACAGGGCTGCTTGATCAGCCGCCGGACATGGTCATTTCCGGTGTCAACGAGGGCGCTAATATGGGGGATGATGTATTATACTCCGGAACCGTGGCGGCGGCGATGGAAGGCCGGTTCCTCGGATATCCTGCCATGGCGGTATCGCTCGCCAGTCCGCGCAACGGGTTTTTCTCGACCGCTGCCAAAATCGCCATGCGTCTGGTACGCCATATGCTTGATGTGCCTTTGCCAGCGCAAACAATTCTGAATGTGAATGTCCCTGATGTGGCGTATGATGAAGTGCAGGGCATCACCGTGACGCGGCTTGGTCAGCGCCACAAGGCTGAACGGGTGATCAAGGATTCGGATCCCCGTGGGCGACCCATCTACTGGCTTGGACCAGCGGGAAATGAGGCGGATTCTGGCCCAGGCACGGATTTCCACGCTCTGACACAAGGGAAGGCTGTGGTTTCTCCGCTGACCATTGATATGACCGATTATCGTTTGATTGAACCGCTTACCTATTGGCTTGAGAAATGCGAACAACCGGGAGCTGGCGATAATGGATAACCTTGAGGGCGGACTGGAGCGTTTGATTCAGTGTCTTAAGGCGGAAGGCATCCATGATCAGCGGGTGCTTACTGCGATGGAACATGTGCAGCGGGATCAATTCGTACCCGAATCCTTGCGCGGCGTCGCTTACGAGAATATGCCACTGTCCATTGGTAATGACCAGACCATTTCCCAGCCTTATGTAGTCGCTTATATGACTGCAGCGCTGCTGCCTCCTCGGGGGAAACTGCGGCGCGTGCTGGAAATCGGTACCGGTTCGGGTTATCAAGCTGCCGTACTGGCTAAACTGTCTGATGAAGTTTACACGATCGAGCGTATCAGAGATCTTTACGAGCAAGCCAAAAACCGATTGTCCGAACTCGGAATTTCCAATGTTCATGTTCGTTATGATGACGGCGCTCATGGCTGGGCGGAACATGCACCCTACGATGGTATCATCGTAACCGCTGCCGCCGGGCAGATTCCTAAAATCCTTCTGCAGCAGTTAGCGCCGCAGGGGCGTTTGGTGGCGCCTTTGGGCGGTTCGGACATGCAGTATATCGAACGCTGGCGAAAACATGAAGGGAAATGGGAATCTGAAAGATTGTTGCCCGTGCGCTTCGTGCCATTGCGTACAGGGATGGATGATGTTCAGACGCGTTATTGACCGGTGGCGCAAATATCTGATTAATGCTGCACGTCATCGCCATGCGCTGTGGTATCTGACCGGCGTCAGTGCCAGCGAAGCCGTATTCTTCCCCATACCTCCTGATGTCGTGCTGGCGCCCATGGTTGCTGCTGAACCTCGGCGATGGGGTCAGTATGTACTGGTGACCACGCTTTCATCGGTGGCGGGAGGCATCGTAGGTTACGCGCTTGGCGCCTTCCTGTTTGATCAGATGGTGGAGCTTTTGGTTTCCCGGGGTTTTGCGCAGGATTTGGCCATGGTGCAGGCATGGTATGATCGCTGGGGTGTGCTGGCTGTGCTGATAGCGGGTTTCAGTCCCGTCCCTTTCAAACTGTTCACCATCGTTTCCGGTTGGATGGCTTTGCCGCTGGGGGGCTTTGTAATCGCGGCGTTGATCGGGCGTGGCGCTCGTTTTATTCTCGTGGGATTAATGACTCGAACGGGTTTATACTGGTATTCGAAAGCGCCGCTAAGCCTGTGGGTGGCGGTTGGCTCCTTTATTGTGGGTGCCGGTGTCCTTTTTACCTGGTTCAGATGAAACTCAAGCCTGTATCAGGACTTTAGGGAATCTCTGATCAAGTCTGGGCGCAGCTCAGGGGTGGTTCATTATGTTCAATTCGAGACGATAATCGCGCGGCTTGGCCGGACTATTGCGGAGATTGTCAACAATGAATCCGGGCATAAGGGACGCAAGAACCGAGTTCATGACTTAATCAAAGATTCCTTAGCGCATCCGCAATGGATGCCATTTGCACCAAATCCGTGTTGTCAAGATTGATTCGTCCGGGGAATAAAATTTAGGGGTTGGTTCAAATGCACTGGATGGTCGTGCAAAAAATACTGGGGATCTTCATGCTGTTGTTTAGCGCCATGATGCTGCCCCCGGCAGGAATTGCCTTGTGGTATGGTGATGGCGGGCTGTTGGTTTTTCTCCTCTCCTTTGTGCTTACGATGGCTTTAGGGCTGATCCTCTGGCTATCGGCGCGCCATAAACAAGCTGAATTGCGTCGCCATGACGGTTTCATGATCGTCTTTATGTTCTGGATAAGCCTTGGATTGATCGGCGCCGTACCTTTCATGTTGGCGCAAACACCGCACATGTCCCTCGCGGATGCCGTGTTCGAATCCGTTTCGGGTTTGACGACGACGGGCGCAACCGTGATTGTGGGGCTGGACGATCTGCCGCACAGTATTTTGTGGTATAGACAGCAGCTTCAGTGGTTCGGCGGAATTGGCGTGATCGTTCTGGCAATTGCCATTCTTCCCATGCTCGGGGTGGGGGGCATGCAATTGTATCGGGCAGAGACGCCTGGCCCTTTCAAGGATGTCAAACTCACGCCGCGCCTAAGCGAAACCGCTAAGGCGTTGTTTATGCTCTACTTTTTTTTTACGGTTCTGTGCGCCCTGTTATATTGGGCGGCGGACATGGGTCCTTTTGATGCCGTCGGACACGCTTTTTCCACCGTTGCGACCGGTGGTTATTCCACCCATGATGCCAGCATGGGTTATTTCCAAAGCCCTTTGATTGAGGGAATCACCATTGTCTTCATGCTGCTGGGCGGAATTAATTTCAGCGTTCATTATTTTGCTCTGCGTGCTTTTAATTTCAAGGTTTATTGGCATGATGCCGAATGTCGCGGATTCTTGCGCTGGATGTTATTTTTGACCACCATCATCAGCATTTATCTGTTTTTTCACCATACTTACGTGAATCCTCTGGATGCTTTTTTGAAAGGGATCTTCCAGGTCGTATCCATTGGTACCAGTACGGGGTATACGACCGCGCAGTTTTTTATCTGGCCCGGTTTTTTGCCGGTTCTGCTGATATTCAGCAGTTTTGTAGGCGGTTCGGCGGGTTCCACCGCCGGCGGTGTCAAGGTGGTGCGTTGGCTCCTCTTGCTGGAACAAGGCAAAACAGAAATTCGGCAACTGATCCATCCCAATGCCCTGTTTCCCATTCGTCTGGGTGAACGGGTGGTCGATGACGCTATTATTAAAGCCGTATGGGGTTTTTTTTCCGCCTATGTCATGGTATTTGCTTTGATCATGCTGATACTGATGGCCGATGGGCTGGATCAGGTCACCGCCTTCTCGGCGACTGCAGCCTGTCTCAATAATCTTGGTCCGGGGCTCGGTAAAGTTGCCTCTCATTTTGGTGATTTGCATGCTTTTGATAAATGGATTCTGAGTTTGGCCATGATATTGGGTCGGCTGGAAATATTCACGCTGTTGGTCGTATTTTCTCCATCGTTCTGGCGTGCCTGATCATTTCCTGTCAAGGTTTGTGGGAACCTGAAGAGTTTTCCCCGAGCCATGGAGTCGGCCGGACAGGAACTTCTGATTCGACTTTCCTATGGTTAGGCGCGTGGCGTTTGGTTGCACTCGATATTGCGCTATAATTCATATAGTTAATGACGTTTGTTCAGGCGGTCTGCGGATCAAGGCGCGTGGATACCGCTTAGGGGATCTCTGCACAAGTCATGAAGGTTCCAGCTACAATCTGTCACCGTCGCTGAAGCATTGCTATCACAAACAGGGGAATCTCATTGAAAAGGAAAGTCCAAAAAAAATGGCTGTTCTGCGTATCATGGATCGCATTGATGTGCTTGGCTCTCATGCCCTTTAGCGTCCTGCCCGTATCGGGAAAGGCCGAACTGGAAACAGATGTGCTTCATGATTCGGCTCGCTGGCAGGCTTTGCCTGATACACCCCCAGTTCCGTATGACAACCCTCAGAGCGCGGCTAAAATCGAATTGGGGAAAGCGCTATTCTTTGAGCCGCGCTTGTCTCTGACGGGTACCGTTTCATGCAACAGTTGCCATAACCTGGCTGAAGGCGGGGATGACAGTCGCGCCGTATCCATGGGCATTGACGGAAAGCTGGGAACGCGTAATGCGCCAACCGTCTGGAATGCCGCTTTTCATTCCGTCCAATTTTGGGATGGTCGCGCACCATCGCTGGAAGAACAGGCGAAAGGACCCATCATCAATCCGGTGGAACAAGGGCTTAATGATCATGCTATGGCAATCCGGCAATTGAAAAAGTTGCCCGGCTACATGGTGGCTTTCAAGCAGGTGTTTGGAGAGAAGGATCCTGTCAATATAGACAATGCGGTGAAAGCCATAGCTGCATTTGAGCGCACCCTGATAACACCAGACAGCCCTTATGATCGCTTCGTGCAGGGTGATGAGACAGCGCTGAGTCGCACGCAAAAAGAAGGCATGCGTTTGTTTGCGCAGAAAGGATGTATGTCTTGCCATTCCGGTTCCATGTTCAATGGCCCCCCAATGCCGCTTGGCACTGGCTTTTATCAGCGGTTTCCCACTTATGCCGGGCATGAGGAGATTAAGCGTTATCAACTTGATGAAGACAAGGGACGTGCACAAACCAGTGGTAAGGATGCTGAAGCTCATTTATGGAAGGTTCCGAGCCTGAGAAATGTCGCCTTGACTGCCCCTTATTTCCATAATGGTTCGGTCAATGAATTGAGCGATGCCGTGGATATCATGGGCAAAACTCAGCTTGGTATCGCACTCAGTGACAACGAGATTGAAATCATTACCCAATTTTTGTTTGCGCTCACAGGTGAGCGACCTGAAATTCAATTGCCCAAACTGCCCGTTGCGATGGGAAGATCCATCATCGAGTGAAGCGGGTTGATGGCAATTTCGGAGTATTACCTCAGGAGCTTGTGTTATGGGCAGTATCATTGAATACCTGCGTCCTGATGGGCGCATGGCCTCGGGTTATCTGGCCGAGGCTTCCGGTGATTCCGCGCCGGGCGTGGCAGTTATTCAGGAGTGGTGGGGGCTGGTTGATCAGATCAAAGGCGTATGTGAACGTCTGGCGCAGGCAGGTTATCATGCTCTGGCACCCGACCTCTATGGTGGGAAATTGGTTTCCTATCATAATGTGGGAGGAGCCGCGAAAGCCATGGAGGAACTCGATTTCATCGACGTAGTCGATCAGGCGGCGCGTGGAGCGGTGCAGCATCTCAAGACTTTCGCCCCAGCCGTTGGTTTGACCGGTTTTTGCATGGGTGGCGCTATTACCGTGCTTGGTGCCTTGCGAATCCCTGAACTCGATGCCGCAGTGGCGTTCTATGGATTGCCTCCCGAAGAGGCGCTGCAAATGGATCAGCTGCGGGTTCCGTTTCAGGCGCATTTCGCTGAACTAGACGATTGGTGTACACCGAAAGCAGTTGATGCATTTGAACAAAAACTCAAACAGAGTCCGCATGTCTGTGAATTGTATCGCTATCCCGGGGTTCATCATGCTTTTATGAACGAACAACGTCCGGATGCTTATGATCCGCAGGCGGCGCAACAAGCCTGGCAGCGCATGCTGGATTTTTTTCGCCAACAATTCAGCGTATAGCAGGCGAGCCGGTTTGAGCAAGCCTGATTAATTGCGTTCTCAAACCACTGTAGCGATCGGTTGGCGTGCGAAGCGCTTTGGTGAATGACTGTTCCAACCCTGCTACCGTAATGCTCTTGCGCGCCCGGGTAATGGCGGTATAGAGCATTTCTCTGGTCAGAAGCGGATGGTCTGCATGATCAGGCAGCAGGAGCCAGACATGATCGTATTCCGAACCCTGGGATTTATGCACCGTCATAGCATAGGTGGTTTCATGCGCTGGGAGCAGGTGGGGTAAAAAATAACGCACCTTAAGGGATTGATCGGAATGATCTGCCAGAACTTCTTGCCCTTGTGTACGAAACCAGGCTTTAATGAAGCCCTTCTCATCTTCCCATAGAATACCTGTATCTCCATTGAAAAGACCGAGACGGTAATCGTTGGCGCTAATCATAATCGGTCGCCCATGGTACCATGAGCCGCCCAACCCTGAAGTGAGTTTCTCGGCAATGCGTTGATTCAGTTGCTCGATACCGGCATCGCCTTTGCGTGTCATACACAGCAAACGTTGACTGTCCATCATGCCCAAAGCCGTATGGACGTGATCTGCCTTGGTTATTTTTTCAAAATGGCTGCTCATGCTGCTTATGGCTTCGTTGATGAGAAGGCTCATGTCTGCCCGCCCATCTGGAACCAGTTTCAGATGAACCTGCGCCCATTCTTTTGGAGTGTGTTTCGGATCAAACGATGCATCGCCTTGACGCACCATGGAAGCAAAAAGCCCGATTCCGCTTTTGTGGTCAGAACGATAGTTTTTTTCCAAAACCACCGTATTCTCCGCCCATGGCAGCGAAATCTGTGGATCCGAAGGACGTAAATCCTGGAGGATCGATCCACTGCTGACCGAAGCAAGCTGGGCGTGATCACCCACCAGAATCAGGCGCGACCGTTGCAGGTTCAGAGCATTCAGCAGTTTAGCCATTAACGGCAAATCAACCATGGATGTTTCATCCACGATAATGACATCATAGGGCAAGGGTCGGGGCGCGTCATCACGGGCGCGCGTACTGTTTGGAACCAGACCAAGCAGCCGATGCAGGGTGAAAGTTTCGTAGCAGGGAATAGTGTCAGAATCATGCGCCTGGAAATATTGCGCCACTGAAATTTCCAGGCGATCCGCCGCTTTGCCGGTAGGAGCGGCAAGTGCAAAGCGCGGCGGTGGATCGCCTGCAGCGCGGGCTACTTCAATCAGTCGGCGCATCATTTTTGCAACGGTCGTGGTTTTCCCCGTTCCCGGGCCACCCAAGAGTAGCATCAACGGATATTGTATCGCTTTGGTTGCGGCAAGCGATTGAAGATCTTTGGCTGCTGCGCGCGCTTTAGGCTCATCGGTTGCAGCAGCGCCAGGGCGCGCACGTAACAGTTGCCCCAGTGCCTGTGCAACCTGTTGTTCATAATTCCAGTAACGTTGCAGATACAGAGCATCACCGCAGAGCACCAGGGGAGTGCCACGACTGTCCGCGCCTGGCAAGTTGGCGACCAGTTCGCTCTTTTTCAGAGCCGGGCGCATAGCGCCAATCCGAGCATATTTATCCCAGAATATTGTCCATGCCTCAGGGCGAGCAAGATCCTGATTCGATGATTCAAGCATGATTTGCGTATGGATCCGATCCAGTGCTTCCTGTTGCAACGGCAGGCAGGTGTGCCCAAACCGAGTGGCGCAATTGACCAGCGCCCATGCGGCGGCAACATACTTGTCTCCCCCATGTTCAACGCACCAGCATGCCAGCGCGGTATCGAGATGGGTTAAAAAGCCCGCCTTCAGACATTGTTTGAAAAAGGCTTGTGGCTGCTGCGGGGAATGCGTCATGAAAAATGCTCGTCGAGTTTGCGAATCACGCTTGTATCGGATTTTGTGAAATACACGCCTTGTTCCGGTCGCTCAATGTCCATGCCGCGCGTGAACAGATAATAAATGCCCCCGAGATGAATATCCGGGTCGTACTGATTCAGACACGTGCCAAGATAACGATGCAGTGCTACCTGATAAATAAGATACTGGATGTCATAATTGTTTTGACACATGGTGCGTTCAAGCGTATCTGCATTATAATCCGCCAGGTGATTGGTCTTGTAATCGACGATATAAAAACGATGATCATGCTGAAACACCAGATCAATGGAACCATTCATCATGCCGCGCAATTGCGTGTTAAGTGCTGCAAGGCTGGTTTTGCGGTTTAATGCGCCCGGATCATCCAGAATGTCAGTCCATATGGCGCCAAGCTCATTTCCAGCGGCAAGCGTGAAGAAAAATTCCATTTCAGCCACGCGCTGACCGGAGCCGATTTCAGCCAGAGCGACCCCAGCCGAACCGGTCGATAAAGGTGTATGCAGCGTATGCGCGATCATCTTCACTATAGCATTGCTCCACGATTCCTCTTTTTCGGCGTGGTCTGGAATCATGTCTTCATGCTTTAGTGCCTTAATGGCGCGTTCGCGACAGCTTTCATTAAATGCTTCCCCGGGTTTTGGCCATTGCTGAAAATCAGCCTGCTCAAGCAATTGATGTACAGCAATCCCCAAAGCAGCGCCGCGTGGCAAGGGATATGCTGGCGTTGTTGCTATTTTCTCGCTGCGCGCTGCCTCTTCAGCGGGTTCATCTTCTCCGGGTTGATCCGCCATCATCGGCGCCCACGCTGTGTGATGTGTCTCGCGCGTTAAGCTGGTATAACTGATTACACTCCATCGCTTGGGCAGTTCGGGAACATCGCTGCGCGCATGGAAGCTGGTCACCTCCTCTGTGGGAGAATGACGCTTGTTTGCATCGGAAGAGGCAAGGTCGGGACTGGATTTCACATCAAGCACGCCGCCCGCCTGTTTTTTTAATTCCTGCAATGCCTGCGTCACTGTTGCATGGTTGAACCAGGAATAAGTTTTCTTCTCGGATGGATTCGGGCGCTTGTGTATCAACCAGCTTAATGCGCTGTTTTGGGCTTGATTAATGCCCCCATAGCCCAGAAAGACGGCGAATTTGGCGCGGGTCAAGGCGACATAAAGCTGGCGCACACCTTCTCCGCGATGTTCGATGATACTGCGGCTGCGGGCTTTGATGCCTGGATCGTCTTCGAACATAATCCTGGTCTGATCGCCGTCATGATAAACATACGGTGGTTTGCCCGGATCTCTCTTCTTCCCAATGGCATACGACCCGATGGCATAAGCAAATGGCACCAAAACAATGCCGTATTCCAGTCCTTTGGCTTTATGCAAGGTGCTGATGCGAACTGCAGGTTCATCGCTTTCGATGCGATACTTGCTCTGCTCATCGTTTTCTGGTTGCGCAATCATGCGCGCCAGCCAATCGATCAGATGATGTGAGCCAGCGGTTTGGTCCTGCTTTTCCTGCAACAGATCGGTCAAATGCAGATAATGACCCATGCGGGATTCTCCGTCACCCCATTGCAGGATGCGGCTGGCTTCCTGCTGCACAAAACCCAGCAGCATACTTGCAATGCCATCGCTGCGCCAGCGTCGATGCGCTTCATCAAAGCGGTCAAATTGCTTTTGCATTTGCATGGGGTTTTGATGCAGTGCCCCGAGTTTTTCAACATCAAAACCCAATAAATCAGTCATCAATGCACTGAATAGCATCTGCTGATCCATGGGATTGTGCGCGGCGGACACCAGACGCAGAATATCGCGCGCTTCGCTGGTGGAAAATACGCTCGCCTCCTGCAAACAAACTGCCTTGACGCCATGTTTCAATAAAGTTTGCCGCATCAGCGCAACGTCACTATTGGTTTGAACCAGAATAGCAATATCTTCGGGCTTAATGGGTCGGCTGGGCTGTTCTTTTTTATGTAGCTGACCCTCGGCGAGCAATGTCTTGATCTGTTGCGCGCTCACCTTCAGAAAATATTGATGCGCCGATTCGACTGTATCTAATTTGTCAGGATCATTCTCAGGCTTTCGCCAGATGGTCAAAGGTGCAATGGGCTGTTTCGTAGTGCCAAGGGTCAGTCGCACATCGTCTTCCTTTGATGTAACGCGCTGATACTCAATCCCGGGTTCGACGAAAGGCTCTTGGGAAAACGCTTTTTTGGAAAAACTGAATAATATATTGAGCGCATCTACCATTGGTTGGACGGAACGATAATTATCCGTCATGGTATAGCGGGTTACATTATTCCGCTTACTGGTTCTAAGGTAGGTATGAACATCCGCGCCGCGAAAACGATAAATCGCCTGCTTGGGATCGCCAATCATGATCAAGCCGCCTTCTTTAGCACCTTCTTGCGTACAAGGTTCGTCGTAAATCCGGCTCAGGATTTGATATTGTTCCGCATTGGTATCCTGAAACTCATCTACCAGGGCCCAGGGATATTTCTCCCGCAGCTGCCTGGCAAAATCCTTGTTCTCCATGGCATCGAGCAGTTGCATATTGGCATCGGTATAACTGAATTGACGCTGCTTTGCTTTGAAAGCTTTGGCGGAGCTTTGGATTTCGCGCAAGGCATGGGCCAACGCCGTGGTTTTGCTGCTGGGGATAAGAGCTTCCAGCATTGTTAATGGCTCAAGCTCTGTAGGCATGTCTTTGGTTTTCGTTTTACTGATCTGTGCACGTAAGCCGAGCGCCCATTCCGGAACCAGAAGGATTCCGGCAGCAGAGTCGAGCAAGCCTTGTTTCAATTTGCCCACCAATGTCTCTGCGCCGTTTCCATTAGCAAGCTCCTGTTTTAGCCGACTATTTGTGTTGAATGATTTTTTTGCATAAAGCGCATCAATCACGCACGCCACATCCTCGCCTTTACGCTCCAGATGTTTTTGGATGGCTTGCATTTTTTGCTGGTAGTCGTCGTTTGAAAGGCTTGGGACCACTTCGATACGAGGGCGCGCCAGCGCCGATTCTATTGCCTCGTATAATGCTTTCGGTGATGACCATAAACAACGGAAATGTTTCGCCTTTATTCCGGCGCGGCCAACAATGTGACGTACCCAGTATTCCGTAACCGCAAGGCGAAATACTTCCTCATCGTCCACCAATGCGCCACCTGTGACCCAATCATCGAGTTTCATGGGAAAATCCGCGATCGTCTTCTGGACAAAACCATCGATGGTGAATATAGAGGTTTCATCCATGCGCGAAGCGGCCTGGATTAAACGGCGATAGACCTTCTCCTCCCCATCCGGTTGATCTTTGATTAAGTCCCGGACTTTTTTCATCTCCGGTTCAGGTGGTGACGTTTCGCTTTTGTCTTTCCACCGCGCGACCTCAATCAAGCGCTTGCGAATGCGCTCGCGCAGTTCAGCGGTGGCAGCCCGGGTGAAGGTCATCACCAGCAAATCGCGTACATTGCATTTCTTTTCGATAATCAGGCGCAGGTAGATTTGCGTCAGGCTATAGGTTTTCCCGGTGCCGGCGCTGGCCTCTACCAGACTTAGGCCATTGAGTTCCATGGTGGAGGGATCGAATGGCTCAAGATCGTTTTTTGGAGGCTGATTCATGAGATGTCAATTCCGATTTTTTTCCGTTTTTCTATCACCAGCTCGCAAATATCGTGCGCGAACTCGCCAAAATCTTTGCACGCCGAATCATTGAGCGGAAAATGGAGCTGGAAAGAGGGATCGTTCAGGTCCCAGTCATCTTTGTTTAGCGTGGCGAAAAAATCTGTTACGGAAATGTTCCCTTGCCGTTTCAACTTTCCCAGGTATTCTTCCGCCAATCCCGGCATGAAACACATGGGCTGCCGCATGCCCTTGTGATAAATGACGCATAATCGTTGCAGCAGTTTTCTGGCAGCTTCCGGATCGGAAACTTCGAAGACATCAATTTTGAAGATATCTGGTTTTTTTGGGTCCTGCCTGCCCGCCAACTCCATGACGCCTTCGTTTCCCTGCGCTGTCCATGCCAGATAATCAATCCATTCGGGCAGAACATGTTTCATCGACCATTGTCCGGGGCGGATGCGACGCAATCCCTGCGCCCACACATTTTCAACCCTTCCGGTCAGGCGAATGGAGTTTAATGTCAGATCAATGTCACTGCTGGTCGAGGCGCCGAGAGTTTCGTACGCCTTGCTCCACCACTTAAGAAGCTCTTGCGCCGGGTCGGTGAGTTCATTATAGACCCACTGATCCAGTGGCGGGGGCGGCAGATATCCCCGGGCGCTCCACAACTGCGCATCATCATAATCCCGGATCTTATTCTCCGCATCATCGCAATCCGGGCGCGGATCGTTCATGTTCTCCTGTAGCCAATGGTGCAGGAATTGCCACTTTTCCAGCTTATCCAGCTCCCATGGTTCCACATCCTTGAGTGTGGGTTCCCTGGCTGTCAAATTGATACTCAGAACGCGTTGCAGGTAGTATTCGGTTGGATGGCGAAAAAAGCGCTTCAGCGCGCTCAAGCTTATATCATCACCTGGTTGTTCCAGAGGAAAGCAACCGTTGAGAAGTCGCGGCTTTTCTTTGAGCCCGGGATGACTGGCCTCAATGCTCCAGCCTTGCTCAAAAGTCAGGATTCTCGGATCGCTATCGTTGCCATAACGCGAACTGAACGGTTGCAGGGGCTGTTTATGGATCAGTTTGTCGAAATCAGGCGCATGATATTGTTCGATAAATTCGAGCAGTTCACCTACCACGACCGAGGGCGGCAATTTCTTTCCATCGCGTGGCTCGAAACCTTGATAACTGATATACAGCGTATCACTGGCGGACATAAGCGCCTGAAGAAACAACAGACGGTCATCGTCGCGCTTGCTGAGTTCCCCGATACGCCGCTGTTTTCTGATGATATTGTTCGTCTGGTTCATGTCATGACGCGGGAAATCGCCATCGTTCATTCCCAACAGCGCGATTACTTTGAAAGGCAATACGCGCTGCGAGATCAGACTACAGAACGTGATGCCGCCCTGATAAAAATTCTGGCGCGAGAAAGGTTTTTGTAATTCGTCTTCGATGAGCGCGGCGATCATCTGACCATCCAGCTCACGTACATCCGGATAAATTTGCAAAACTTCTGTGGCATCGTTCAGGATTTTTATGGCTTCGCGGATCGCAGTGCGTGCTTGTTTCTCATTTTCCTTGAACAGAAAAAATGCTTCGACCAGCTCGAATAGACGCTGCAGCCATTGCTCAGCACTGGCCGACTTTTGCAATTCGCCGCGCCAGTATTCGAGGCGGTCGATCAGCCACCACAATTTGCCCACGGCTTCTGCGGATTGACCCTCTACATCGCTGAAGGGCGCAATTCCATGGGTTAGCTCTTGCTCATTCACTTGAGCCGTGCCCAGTAAAAGGCGGTCCAGCGCGAAAGCCCAGCTATAATGCCGATATTGGCTATCCGGATGACGCATATGTTCATCGAGCCCCCAGCGGACACCGGCGGGTTCGATCCAGCGCCGCAGATTCTGTGCATCGCTTGGTGTCAGATCAAATTTTCGTGCAATGGCCGGGATTTCCAGTAAATCGATAATCTCATTGGCTGCGCAGCGCGATTGCGGCAACTTCAGCAATTGTTGAAACGCTTCCACTATGGGGCGCGCTTCAGCGCTAATACGCGAACTGTCGGTGATATAATAGTCCCAGCGCTGATCCCCGGCCGTGGAATTTCCGGTCTGGGGAACAGGCTGCTTGAAGACAGCGCGGATGGCGGATGCGTAACGATTGATATCCGGCATCATCACCGCAATATCCTTGAATTCAAGCGTCGGATCGCGCATCATGAGGTCCAGCAGTTGATCGCGCAGCACCTGAACTTCGCGCAAAGGCGTATGACAGGCGTGAATCTGGAGTGAACACTGGTCACGCTGGTCATCATCGGTGGTGGGTCTTGATGTTTCGTCGGAATGGGCGTTCATTTTAATAATGCCTGCCTGAATGCGTTTGAGCAGGGGGTCTTTTTCGCCCGCAGAATCAATCTCCTTGCTTTCAAGGTCTTCCCACGAGTCATCAAACTCCTGTGCCTGCAATTGATCGCTGTAAAGCATGCGAATGAGATCGCGTTGCGCGCGCCCGAGGGATGCTAGCAATGGATGGCTGGTTGCGATCTTATGTTCATAGGGGAGATTGTCAACGCTTTCCGCTAGATCGTACAGCCTTACCCTCTGAGTCTTGATGTCTCCCCAATACTCGTTACATGGGTTGTTCAGATAAAACAGTACCTCAATTTTTTTGCTCAAGCCGGCCAGCAGTTGCACATAGGGAGGAGCCAGATGCGCCAGACCAAAACAGATCAGTCTTGATGGAAGGAACTGGGCTATTTGATCGTCAGGCATGCAGTCGAGCCTGGTACTACACTCTTCCATCAAGCGGCCATGATGCTGATTGCCGATAAGTTCTACCAGGTCAAGCCACCATTGCACCTGTTGGGGATCCGCGGATCGATCCACGCTTTTTCTTTCCCATTCCAGCAGCATATGGGGACGATAAGTCAGATATTCATGGAAAATACGCCCCAGTTCCATAGCTTGGAACCATTGATGTGTCATGCCATTGGGGTTCTGACTCGTTGTTCCGGTTGAGCCGGATTCAACTGCGCGATTCTTTTTATCGAGCAAGGCATAGATATGCCAGACTAACCGTTTTGGTTCATAGGGTGATGGCTCCGTCATACTGGAATCCATTTTACGCAACAGTTCCCACAGGTAACGCGAAGGCAAGTGCATCTTCAGATTCGCGGATATGTGATTGTTTTGCGCCAGTTGAATATTCAACCAGCGTCCAACGCTGGAATTGGGCACCAGAATATCAATCGGCGTCAGCGCATTGCTGCAGGTGTTGGCGCGCTGCTCTGAAATTGTCGCGGCAAGTTTGCGTGCTAATAGCGCAGGATTATGATGGCGGACGATTTCAAACATCAGGATTACTCCACGGAACCCCTGTGAGATCCAGGTGGGGATGGTTGGGTCGGCATTGGTTTAAAACAATAAAACAGCGCGACCAATAAATAAACACTGCCACCCATGATAAACGGAGCCTGTGGGCTATATTGCCAGAGGCAAGTTCCAATCACAGGGCCTGCCGCCATGCCCAGACCTTCGATGGTCATCAAGGCGCCCCAGGCGGTTTCCAGTTGCCGATCCGGAAGTTGGGTAATAACCATGCCGTTCCATGCCGGAAATATCAATGCAAACCCAATACCGCCTGCCGCTAGAGCCAGCGCAGCTTGCCACCATGCTGGTGGCGGCATCATTCCGAATAACATGAGCGCAGAGCAAAGGTAACCCAGAATCAGGGGGCTTCTGGCGCCTCTGCGCTCTACCCAGTGACCAGCGCGATGAAGGGAGCCAACCATGATTGCGCCGAATAATCCGCCGCCAACCAACAGATGCGCCGTCTTCATATGCAATAGATCAAGATATGCCCAGATCAAAGGTCCGAACATTGCTCCGGCAAACATCTGGGTAAAGCCCGCAGGCGTGAGCCACCGCAATTGATGACGCAGGCGCCATAATGTCTCAAGCGGATGAAAGCCGATTCCGGAAGCATGCCTGTCTTTGCAGGATGCCAAAGCCAGGCCCAGCGCCAATAGTTGGCTGATCAGAATCCCGCCAGCACCCCATGCGACGTGATGGCGAGTCAGGGTTCCAATGATCAGCCAACCCGCCATGTAGCATGGTCCAAGAGCGGCAAACACCAATCCAAGAACCAAAGCCTGATAGCCTGGTTTCACGGATCGTTTGACCTGCGCCATAATGCCCGGGAACCAGGGTGCAGCCGAAGCGCCGTGTAACAGAGCAGCCATTAGCATGAAAATCGGCTGTTCCAGCATCAGTAATGCGCCTGCGCTGATCAGCGCCAGTGTCGCGGAAACAAGCATCATTGGTCCAAGACCGAATTTTTGCACGCCGTACCCGCCAGGACTACGCCCGATAGTATCGGTCAGGAAATGAATCGATGCCAGTGCACCAATCCAACCCAGTGTAACCGTGGGAGCATGCGCTGCCAGAATATTGAGATGTCCGAAATACAAACCATTGCGGGCGAATTCGAGCAAGGCCAGGATAATGAGGAAGCGTATGGTGGAACGTGCATAAACCGGCTCCAGATGCAGGCGTCGGTAGATCCAGCGGCTTGGGATTTCGTTGGTTTCGGTCATGGATTTTCAGGATATGCCCAGATAGAAAGATTGCTATGCAATGATCATTGGCCAAGCTGGGACTACTGTGCAGGTCAAGCTTGAACGGATCGTGGAACCTCTGATCGAGTCTGGACGAAGCTCAGGTGTGGTTCATTATGTTCAGATTCTCGGGTTAAATTGCGCGCTTAGCAGGACTATTGCGCTCCTGCTAGATTAGATAGATGGTACCCAGCCCAAGAAATGTCAGAAAACCAAGGATATCGGTAATCGTAGTCAGTATCACGCCGCCAGCAAGCGCCGGGTCAATATTAAGTCGCTTGAGAAGAATCGGTATGCCCACGCCGGCGCCTGCGGCGCAGGCCATATTAAGGATGAGCGCAGCGGCGATAACAACGCCAAGTGCGCTATTGTCAAACCACATAGAGGCTACTAGTCCTACCATAGTAGCCCAGCTGATCCCATTGATTAACGCGACCATAATCTCTTTCCTTAACAAACGGCGTAAATTGGTCGGGCCGATCTGATCAAGCGCCAGCCCACGGATCATGAGCGTCAGGGTTTGGCTGCCGCCGATTCCGCCCATGCTGGCGACGATAGGCATTAATACGGCAAGTGCTACCACCTGGTCGATGGTATCCTGAAAAATGCCGACCACGCTGGCGGCGAGAAAAGCCGTGAATAAATTAGTTCCCAACCAGATCGCCCGGCTCCGGGCGCTTGAAATGACCGGAGCGAACATATCATCATCCTCATCGAGACCGGCCATGCTTAGCAAACGCTGCTGGCCTTCATCATGGATGACATCCACCACATCATCAATTGTGATACGTCCCTGGAGGATTCCTTGTACGTTAATCACTGGTGCGGAAAGCAGGTCATGATCCTGGAATGCCTTGGCGACCTCCTGAACCGGTGTATAGGTGTCAAAGGTGATAATATCGGTTTCCATGATTTCTACGATCAGCGACTGTAGCTCGGAAGTTACCAGTGTCATCAGCGAAATCATGCCTACAAAGCGTCCATATCGATTGATCACCATCAATTGGTCGGTGGATCCAGGCAGTGTTCCTTTCATTCTCAAATAGCGTAGAACGACATCCACAGGGACATCCGGCCGGATGGTCACGGTATCTGTGTTCATCAGGCCACCAGCGCTGTCTTCCGGATAGGATAATGCTTTCTCCAGCAATTCCCTGTTTTGCTGATCCATGGACAACAGCAACTGCTGGGTGAGCGCTTGTGGCAGATCGGCGGTGAAGTCTACCAGATCATCGAATTCAAGATTTCCCGTTACCGCGATTAACTGATCGGCATCCATGGTTTCTATTAACCCGCTGCGTACATCATCATTGAGATACAGCAGGATCTCGCCTTCATCTTCAGATTCCACCAACCCCCATATCAGCAGTCTTTCCTGCCTGGGAACCGATTCGAGCAGGCGGGCAGTTTCGGCCGGATGCATGGCGCGCAGCATATCCTTGATCTGTTGCAGGGTTCCGCTGCCCAGAGCCGCCCGCAAAGTTTCCTGAGCGTTGCTGGAATAGAGTTTGTTTTTGGCTGGTACGCTCATGGTATGTCCCGGAATCTGTTAATGCTAATTAAATCATGGCTGTTGCGGCTAAAAAAGCGCCTCTCAGCGTTACTTATCGCTTATTTGGAAAGCCAGACTTTACTCCTCATGCCTTGATCGGCGCTTTTTTAGCCGCAACCCGGAGGGTCGGGGCTATTCACTGCGTTGACCGTCGTTTGTGTAGAATCACTGCACCACGCTCCTTCGCCTTGTTGGACGAAAAAATAGTCCCGGCAGTTATAACCTAATTAGTATTAACAGGCCCTGGCAGGTTGTTGCTTTTCTACTGACTCGGCCATCTACAGCGTTAAAATCAAGCTCAAAGTGCTCATTTACAGGTGTAAATTCCGCTTTTTCGCTCGATTTCGCCTTTTATCTGGCTCGACCCAGCGAATTTAAACAGCCTGCGAAGGAACCTCTGAACAAGTCATGAACCCGGTGCCTGCGGTGAGCGAAGTCGAACCCGCTTGCGGCTCTTATGTCCAGCCTCATTGTTGACAATCTCCATAATAGCCCTGCTAAGCCGCGCAATTGTCGTCTCGAATCTGAACCTGATGAATCGCACCTGAGCTTCGCTCAGACTTATTCAGAGCTTCCCTAAAGCTTCAACGTCGAGAGTCGTGCATGTTGTGAGTGCGAGTTTAAGCCTCGGGTGGAATGCGATCAGGTTTTCGCTTTTCCGTTGAGGCGGAACTTGTCAGCCTGGATGAGACAACTTGCATTGAAGTATCTGCGGTGTGCCCGGTTAACAGCGGGAACTGATCGGATTCCGGTTCAGTTCGCTATGACGAATTGAAATCCGCGGTATGCTGTCACGGAAAAAGTCCGCCAGACGCTCCACCATGTAAACAGAACGATGTTGCCCCCCGGTACAGCCTATGGACACAGTAATATAACTGCGATTGCTGGCTTGAAACTCCGGTAGCCATGTTTCCAGAAACCCGCGGATGTGATCGAGCATCCGCCCGACCGCCGGTTGTGCTTCGAGATAAGCCATCACTTCATCATCAAGCCCGGTTTTGGCACGCAGATGCGGTTTCCAGTGTGGGTTGGGCAAACAGCGCACATCAAAAATATAATCACTGTCGCCCGGGATACCGTGTTTGAATCCGAAGGACTGGAACAGCAGTGAAAGCCCGGGGAAGTTATGTCCGATCCGTTGCGCGATCAGGCCGCGCAAGTCATGTACACTCATTTGAGAGGTGTCGATGGTCAGATCGGCGCATTCGGCGATAGGCGCCAGATAGCTTGTTTCACGCTCAATGGCATCGCGCAACGCCAATCCGCTACGAGTCAGTGGATGTTTGCGCCGAGTTTCACTGTAACGCTTGAGAATGACGCTGATATCCGCACTGAGAAACAACACCTCGGCGTCAATTCCCGAAGCACGCAAACCCGATAAATAACTGGGAAACAGGCTAATATGATGCGTTCCAGCGCGGGCGTCTGTACCGATGGCAATTTTCCCATCAGCCGAAGCGTTGGTATCCCGGATGTTGAGTGCAAATTCAGGCAACAATTCGACCGGGATATTATCGATACAATAATAGTCGAGGTCTTCCAGCATGTGCAATGCTGCGCTTTTTCCGGCGCCGGACAATCCGCTGACAATGATCAAACGCATGGATCATACTCTCCTGCTCCAGGGTTTCGGCCTATTTTGCGCCAATGGCCCGGTTCAACGACTGTGGTGATCGGTTAATCGGTCCTTATGCTTTGTGACGTGACTATCAAGCTTGTCAACGAGAATATCAACGGCGGCATAAGCATCGCGCTGTACGGCTTCGGCAAAAAAGCGCTCTCCTTTCAGAGCGCCGGTGGCTTCTGCTTTCACGCCCCCCTTTTCTGGTTCGATAATGACATGCAATTGCATAATTTCGCTGCAGTGTCGCTCGAGACGCTGCATCTTGTTATGGATATATTCCTGCAGGGCGGTGCTCAGATCGATATGATGACCGGTGATATTGATTTGCACGGAAGCTTTCCTTTGATAGTTTCAATAATGACATAAATTACCTGATATCATAGCATGTCAATGATTTTCATGGTCGAATATGGGCATCAGCGCTGATCGCGAAAGTTATTTGGAGAGTTATTAGCGTGCAAATAACTTTCGCGCATGGTAAAATAAAAAGTCAGGCTTCTGATGCGCATAAATGGATCAGAAGGCCCTAAGGAACCTCTGATTAAGTCATGAACCCGGTGCCTGCGGTGAGCGAAGTCGAACCCGCTTGCGTCCCTTATGTCCAGCTTCTTTGTTGACAATCTCCGCAATAGTCCTGCTAAGCCGCGCGATTGTCGTTTCGAATCTGAACATGGGGAGCCACAATCTCCTTCGTCCAGACTTGATCAGAGGTTCCCTAAATGTTGATAGAATCTCTCACGCTTAATTCATAGAGAAAGCTTACGATTCCAGAAGGCAAGAGGTGTCTTTTGCCTTTTCCAGGTTCTTAAGGCGCTGATATTCAGTGACCTGAATATTTTTGGTCTTCAAACATGATGGGATATGGCATTTTAAGGAATAGGCAGAAATGCATGATCAGGGTTCTTTTGCGATTTGAACATTTCACGCTTGAAGTCGGCTTGATGCTTGCACTGACCTGGATATTTCGGTTCTTATGGTGGCGCTGAGCGCTCGTTACGCACGCCATCCCATGTTCTGGGTTGCGTGCCTGTATATCGTGGAAGGATTGCCGCTGGGGGTGTTTTTCGAGCTGCTTCCGGTATTTATGAGGCAGGAAGGCGCTTCGCTACCAGCCATCGGCAGCTTGAGCTTGCTGGGCTTGGCATGGCCGCTCAAATTTTTATGGGCGCCCCTCGTTGATCGTTACCGCTTTCACCAGCGATGGATGGTGCTGGTGCAGATGGGTATGGCCTTATCGGTTTTGATGCTGCTGTACAGTCATAATATGAGTCCCTGGATGTGGTGGTGGATCGGCGTATTCGTAGTTCTGGCGGCAACCAACGATGTCGTCATCGACGGTTATACTATTGAAATGCTGCATGGACAGCGCCTTGGAATAGCCAACGGCTTGCGTATCAGTTTTTATCGCGTCGGACTTCTCCTTGCGGGCGCATTGCTCATGGTTCGTGATTCCCTTGGTTGGCAGGTGGTGTGGGGTCTTACAGCATTGATGCTGTTCCTGTTCGCCCTGGTATGCGCTCGCGTCCCTCGTCTGCCGAACCCGTCGGAGGGCAAGGATGCTCAAGCCACATTAAACTGGCCTACACTGGCTTCTGCCGCTCTACTGGCATTGTGTCTGGTCGATCAAAAAGCGGAATTCATCACGGTGCCAGTGATGTTCTGGCTTTTGATGTTGGCGATCGCGGCTTTATTTTTGTTGCGAAAATATGCAGGTTCAACACCAGTGAAGGGAGAGAATCAGGAGGATCGGTCGTGGTTGATGCGCCCGGTCATGATACCGGTTTTGCTGTTTATTCTTTTCTATAAATTGCCAGACAGCGCCATGGGGATGATGGTCAAACCGTTCTGGCTGGATGTGGGCATGTCGGCGACAGCCATCGGCGCGGTTTCGGTTAATTTGGGATTGGCACTGTCGATCGCTGGCGGACTCACGGGCGGATGGCTTACCGAAAAGTTGGGTATTTTTAGGGCGCTATGGTTGCTCGGGCTCACGCAGGCCATGTCTAATCTGGGCTACGCCGGGGTGGCCTGGTGGTTTGCCGCCACCGAACCGGAACAAATGTCGCGCCTGGCCCTGTATGGCGCAAGCGCCGTTGAATCGTTCACGGGTGGTTTGAGCACGGCGGCTTTTCTTGCTTTTATGATGGCGATTGTGAAAATGCGCGGCGCAGCATCGCAATATGCATTGCTGTCTTCGTTCTTCCTGTTGAGCCGCTCACTGGCTGGGTGGGCCAGTGGCTATGGCGCAGAAGCTTGGGGTTATGCGCCCTATTTTCTATTGACTGCGGGGCTGATGCTCCCGGCTTATGGATTGCTGCCCTGGGTGCGCAAGATGCTGGAATCACAAAACCGGAATATGCCCGAGCAGCATACATAAAACCGGCTGCGCAGTGCTGAAGTCGTTCTCCTGAACCCGGATTATTTTTCGTGGGGGATGGTGAAAATATTTTCCTCGATGGCGATCACCGCTTCAAGCTGATAAGAAATTTTCGACGCCCCGGCTTTGAGGCCTGGCGCTGCGATGGCTGCCGATTTCATCATCATGCGCGGCTCGGGTCTCTGATTTTCCCGTAATCGCAATTGAACCAGCCGATAGCGTTTTCGCCCAAGCTCCCGTGTGATATCGATAGCCTGTGTCTGAAAACGGGCCAGCAGTTCGCGGCGCAGTTCCACTTCAGCCTGCGCTTTGTGTTCAGGTAAAGGCTCAAAACTCAAGTGACGTACGATCAAGCGATCCTGTAGTGTGCCAATGGCTTGCATTAATTGCTGCATATCGTGCGCCCGGATCTCCAGACCTTGTTCTGCTTTCCAACCAATGACTTTTCCTTCGGAGCGGGGGGCGTAACGGGGACTGGTTTGATAATCGGTCGTTTGATACTCAAGCGCTGCTTCTTCCCCGAGCAATTTTAGCGCCCACTGCATATCCGTATTGATTTTCAGGGCTGCCTGCTCAGCGGTTTCCGCTTCGCCAAAAACCGCCATATAAGCTACGGCTTGTTCATTGATCAGGCTTCTGGTGGCGTTTAGGCGAAATTCTACCGTATTGGTGACCCCTTCGGGCCAGTCGTTGGCGATGACGGGCAGCGACACCATGAAAATCAGCAATCCATGTATGATCCGGTGGTTCATAATTGCATGACCTCACTCAGTAAGCGGCGCACATGATTCAACTCTGGTTTCATGGTCCGGGTTTCAAATCGTGCCGTCTGCATGGCGCTGTCCGTATCTTTCAAACCATTGCCGGTCAGAGTGCAAACCACGGTAGCGCCGGGTCTGATTCTACCGCTGGCGTAGTCTTGCAGCATCCCGGCGATGGATGCCGCCGAAGCCGGTTCACAGAAAATGCCTTCCGTTGCGGCGAGCAGGCTTTGTGCCGAGAGGATTTGCTCATCGCTCACAGCGTCAAACCAGCCGCCCGATTCTTCCCGCGCGCGCTGCGCCAGATCCCAGCTTTGCGGATGACCAATACGGATGGCGGTTGCTACTGTTTCTGGATGATCGACCATGTGTCCACGCACAAAAGGAGCGCTGCCTTCAGCCTGGTACCCAATCATGACCGGTCGGCGCTGCTCATAATTCGGTGCCCATTCGCTGTATCCCATCCAGTAGGCGCTGATATTGCCGGCGTTGCCAACCGGAAGGCAATGATAATCGGGCGCTTTTCCCAGGGCTTCCAGGATTTCGAAAGCGGCGGTTTTCTGTCCCTGGAGGCGGAAGGGGTTAACGGAGTTGACCACCGCTACAGGGAAGTCCTCCTGCGCCAGTTGTCGCACCAGACGCATACCATCATCAAAATTGCCTTCAAGTTGCATGATATGGGCGCCATAAACCACGGTCTGTGTCAGTTTGCCCATGGCGATCCGTCCTGCCGGGATCAATACAAACGCTGGAATGTTGGCGCGAGCGGCGTACGCCGCCGCCGAGGCGGAAGTATTTCCGGTGGAGGCGCAAATGATACCCCGTGCGCCTTGCGCTACAGCTTTGGTAACCGCCAGACACATGCCCCGATCCTTGAAAGATCCGGTAGGATTCATGCCTTCAAATTTGGCAAATAATTGCATATCGATGCCCGCTTTGCGGGCAAGGTTCGGAAGGGAGAGCAAGGGTGTGCCGCCTTCGCCGAGGCTGACCGGTTTTTCACTTCCGTCCAGAGGCAAATGGTTGCGGAAACGTTCAATCAGACCGGGAGGGTAGCACTGGCTTGGTATAGCATTCAATGGTAAAACTCTCTAGTAGATGGTCAAAACCGGTAAAAACACAGGTTTGGCGTGGACACAGTTCAGGTTGCGAATATGTTCCATGGCAGCATCCATGCACGCACGCGGAATTTCATGGGTGATGGCGATCACGGGAACCCGATCCGTATCGGTATCACCTTGTGGCTGAACGATGCGCTCAAGGCTGATATCATTTTGCGCCAATGCACCGGTCAAGGCGGCCATGGCGCCGGCTTGCTCTTTCAGATGCACATGAAGATACCAGGGATGGTGAATCAACCCGGGTTGTATCATGGGTTGAGACGTGATGCCTTGCGGAAGGAAACCCAAAGGTGGCGTTGAAGCGGATGATGGCGCTGGTAACAGGTCGGCAATGTCGGACAGTATCGCCGAAGCGGTGGCGAGTGAACCCGCGCCGGGGCCGTAAAACATCATGTCACCCACGCCTTCGGTTTCGATGACAATGGCATTCATGGCGCCCTGCACAGAGGCGAGCAGGGACTGATCTTCGACCAGTACAGGTTCCGCTCTCAAGGACAGGCCATCTTCGCGCCGTTCGGCAACGGCCACATGCCGGATGCAGTAGCCCAGTTCTCTGGCGCGGAAGACATCGATAGCGGCGATATTTTCAATGCCAGTGACGGTAAGCGCTGATAATTTTAATGGAATCCCGAATGCCATGCTGGCGATAATGGTCAGTTTATGAGCGGCATCAAGACCGCCGATATCCGTCGCCGGATCGGCTTCGGCAAAACCGAGCGCCTGCGCCTCGCTTAAGGAGCGGGTGAAGGTTTCGCCATTTTGCTCCATATGGCTGAGGATGAAATTACAGGTACCGTTGATGATTCCGGTGATGCGCGTAATGGGCGCATTGATCATGGACTGACGCAGAACATGCAGGATAGGAATGCCGCCGGCTACCGAAGCTTCGAAGCCGATTGATACATTCTCGCGTTGCGCCAGATCGAATAGTTCATGACCGTGGCAGGCGATCAACAGCTTGTTGGCGGTGACGACCGGCTTGTGGTTTTCGATGGCGCGTTGGATATAATTCAGTGCCGGCTGCGCGCCGCCCATGACCTCAACGATGATATCGATATCGGGATCATTGAGCACCTCGGCAGCATTTTGCGTGCAAACGATGTGCTCACATCCTGGGCGGTGGCGCGAAGGATTCCGAACCAAGGCCTTTCGCACATCGACCCGAGTATTAAAACGGCGTTGCCACAGTTCACGCTGCTGTTCCAGCAGTGCCACCACGCCGCTACCGACTGTGCCGAGCCCGAGCAGACCCACGTTGATTTGCCGCATTGCCAACCCCATCGCTTCAACTATTTCAGCCTGAAAGCATATCACGCAATGCGCCTGGGCGCAAAACGAGCGTGGGGGTCAAACCGATATGTTCAGAGGTTCATTAAGGAGTTGGGCGCGGTGATGGTAAAGCCAGGGCAGCCCAATCAAACAAGCATGGTGAGCACAATTCCGCACCCCATGAGAAGCAGGAAAACGCCCATCAGTTGTTTCAACAGGGCGCCGGGGAGTTTGTGCGCGATGCGGGCGCCGAGCGGGGCGAACAGCATGCTGGTGATGACGAGCGGTAGCAGCGTCGGCAGATAGACATAACCGATGCTGCCAGCGGGCAGGTCGGTCTTGTCGAGACCTATGAGGATAAAACCGGACATGCCCATGATGGCGATGGGCAGACCGCACGCAGCAGAAGTGCCCACGGCCCGGGAGGGCGGAATGTTCCAGTATATCAGGTAAGGTGCTATCAGGCTGCCGCCGCCGATGCCGGCCAGAGCCGATATGGCGCCGATGAGATTGCCAGCGAGGATGCCTGCCGGCCATGGCGGCAAGGTGCGTTGGAGGGAAGGTTTGTGTTCGAATAGCAATTGCCAGGCTACCATAAGCTGAATAGCGACAAAAATGCCTTTGAGCGCGTTCGATGAAAAGAAATCGGCCACGATGCCGGCGATAAAAGCTCCCGTCACCAGCCCTGGCATCAGGTGCATGCAGGCGCTTCTGAGCACGCCGCCGCGGCGGTAATGTGCGATCACCGAAACGCTGCTGGTCAGCACGATCGAGGCCAGCGAGGACGCCACTGCCATATGCATGATGCTTTCTTCGGCAAAACCATAAAAATGAAAGGCGAACAGCAGCGTCGGTACGACGATGATACCCCCGCCGATACCGAAAGTTCCGGCAGCCAGACCGACGAAGGCGCCCAGAATCAGAAAAAGCGCAATATCCACTGTTGTCAGTTCGTATTGCCAGTGTTCATTCAGGTCGCGGTAGCTGCATTAAGCAAGGCTTCTATACCGTTTTCGAGCTGCTGCAGGTTCATGCATTCGCGTACCATCAGGCACAGTGGTTCATACTGCGATACGATGGAATCCCCCATATCCCAGTTGGCGCGGGTTTCGGGATTGAACCAGATGATCTGGCGGCAACGCCGCGACAACAGGTCGAACGTTTCAAGCTGCGGATCAAGACCATTGTTGCGTGCATCTCCCAGAATGACCACCGTGGTTTTAGGGGTGAAAACATGCAGATATCGCTGTTCCAGGGTTTTCAGGGTCTGACCATAGTCTGTCGGCCCGATGGGCGCCGCGCGCCGGGCTTGTTCGGCGGCTTCTTCAGGCGCTTGCGTTCGGAACAGATCCGTGACATCCGCGACATCGGAGCAGAACACGAAGGAATGGATTTTGCTCATGACACTGGTCAAATGATAGACGAAAAGCAGCAGCAACGCGGTATAATCCGCCACCGAGCGGCTGACATCACAAATGACAACCATCTGTGGACGTTCCACATGCTTGCGCCGCCAGTGCAGATCAATCAGATAACCAGCATTGCTCATATTCCCGCGCAAGGTGCGCCGTATATCGAGTTGACCGCGCGCGGCGATTTTGCGGCGCCGCGAATGAATCTGGCGCAGACGCTGCGCCATTTTTCTGACCATGTGCTCCATGCGTTCCTGATCCCGCTCATCATATTCGGAAATTGGTTTGTAGCGCAGAATATCTTCCTGCATCGCTTCGGTAGCACTATGTCCATACAGGGCCATCTGCTGTCCCATGTGGTTGCGCACTTGATCAAACAGAAAGCTGCGCGCTTCCTTGAGTTTTTGCGCCATTTCGGGATCGGCATCCGGTCCATATTCTGCCATGGACAGCCGTTTGTCCAGTTCATCAAGCCCCATTTTGCGGATGATACGCTGTAAAAATACGCCTTTCTGGGTGAAGAAGGTCATGTTGCTGACTCCGGTCTCCTGAGCAGCCTGCTGTAGTTTGGCGGAAAGCCCAACGGCATCGCCTTCAAGCAGCATTTCAACCAGCCCACTATCGGCGGCTTCCTGCCCAATTTCATCCGAAGACTGGTCATCGGCGCTGCTTTGATTGTTCTGATCATCCGACAGGGACTGGGACGTTTCATCCATGAAGGCCTTATGCTGAAAGAACTGATCGAAACAGTGAGAAAAACGCTCCTTTTCCGTTACAGTTTTGGCCATAGTGGCGCCGAGCGCGGCTTTCAGGGTCGGGCGATCATGGTACCCTACCAGCCGCAAAGCCTCATAGGCTTCCATGACTTCCGGCACCGATACACGTATCCCGGCGGAACGCGCCGCCTGAATAAAATCCTCAATCCGCGCCTGCATGGGGGTCTTCTCCGGCTTCTTGGCGTGCTTTTGAGACCAGTTTGGACAACTGGCGATCGAGAAAACGCACATCCTGCTCAAATTTCAGGAACACATTCATAGTCGAGCGCACCAGGGCGTTGTCGAGGCTGTCAGCATGAAGGAGCAGCAGCACTCTCGCCCAGTCGATAGTTTCGCTGACCGATGGGTGTTTCTTGAGTGGCAATTCGCGTACTTGCTGGATGAAATCGACGAGTTGTCGGCGCAGAGTATGGTCGATATCGGGCACCTGTACGGAGACGATGCGGTTTTCGAGTTCGCGGTCGGGATAGGGGATGTAAAGATGCAGGCAACGCCTTTTCAGGGCGTCGCTCATCTCGCGGGAGTTGTTGCTGGTCAGGATGACGAACGGGCGCTGGTCGGCCACGATTGTGCCGAGTTCCGGCACCGTGATTTGAAAATCGGATAATATTTCGAGCAGCAGCGCCTCGAATTCCTGATCGGATTTGTCCACCTCATCGATCAGCAGCACGCATCCGCCCGGCTCCCGCAACGCTTGTAGCAAAGCTCTGGGCTCGAGAAAGTTTTCCGAGAAAAAGACATCATCGTGCTGGTGTAAACGCTCCACTGAATTAGCCAGAGAGGAAGCGCCCTGTAGAATCTCGCCGAGTTTTTCCTGTAGAAGCTGGATATACAGCAACTGCTTGCCGTATTTCCATTCATAAATGGCGCGGCTTTCGTCGAGCCCTTCATAACACTGCAAACGGATCAGCGGACGATTGGTATGCAATGCCAGTTTTTTGGCCAGTTCGGTTTTGCCCACTCCGGCAGGCCCTTCCGCCAGAATCGGTCGTCCGAGATGCTCGGCGATGTACAAAGTGGTCGCAACTTCATGGCTGGTAATATAGCCCATGGCCTCAAAGTCGGCTCTGAGTTGCGCCACCGATTCAAAACCCTTGCCTGGAGCTTCATTCATTTCTGCGGCTGATGACACCGTTTTTCTCCTTATGAATCAAGTTAAGTGAATTGTGGCGCCGCTTTAGGAAACCTCTGAACAAGTCTCTGATTAAGTCTGGGCTAAGGTGATGGTTCATTGAAGCTGGACATAAAGGCCGCAAGCGGGTTCGACTTCGCTCACCGCAGGCACCGGGTTCATGACTTGTTCAGAGGTTCCTTGGCGGTCTGCTCCGCGCTTTTTCGGGTACGGAATTGCAGGGTCATCTGCATCAAACGCCACTGGCCGGTCAGATAATCCGTAATATTGACACATCCTACCAGATTTTCCACTGCAGACAGAACATGGCACCACTGCATGCTGGAAATGGCGGTGATATCAGCATGTTCACGCTGCCCTGGGGACCATAATGCGGCTTTTCGGCGCAGCCAGGCGCTCTGCATGGCGACACTGGTTTGGGCCTGCATCCATGCGTTCCAATGCGCTTTATCCGTGCATGCGCCCCGCAGCTTTTGCAAAAAGCCATGGAGTGCGCCCGAGAGCGCCATATCAAACATGAGCTGTTCCAGTGCCCGGAACGGTCTTGCGATGTGTTCATAAGCTTCAATCTCCGGCGAGAGGATGTTTCCCCGCTCGATCCGGCATTGATCCAGTGCCAGTTGACCATGGGAAACGTCCTTCATGCCCGGGAAAGCAGGGAGTGTTTTGACATATAAGCCGGGAGCGGAGCGCGGAACTATGAAAAATGCAAAGGATTTGCGGTTCGGCGCTGCTGTATGATGACCAGTTACCGCGAGCACCAAAAAAAAATCGGCTTCAGCGGCGTGGGTGACAAATGTTTTGTCGCCGTTGAGAATAAAATGATCAGATTTGGTCAGCGCTGAGGTCTCCAGGACTTTAGCGCTTGCGCCTCGTGTTTCGGTAACGGCAACGGCTCCGCCGAGCCCGCCCCATTTTTCCTGCTGGCTCTGATCGCCCCAGACGCCCAGATGCCACCATGCAACCAGGCTTTGGATCACCCACATGGGTGTGAGTTCCCACGGCAGACCACGGGAGAAAACGTGATGCGTCATCTCAAGCCATTCCAAAGCATCCCGCCCACGGCAAGCCTGCCCATGGCGGATACAGAATTGGAGCCAGGAGCTTTGCGCGATGTGCGGCCACGGGTTCGCGGAATTGCAGGCTTCTTCTGTCAGAGCGTCGAGCCGCAGACGCAGGTTGGTATCCATTACGCTGTCCAGGGGATGGATCATAAGCTTGCGTCTCCATGTTGTTATGTATTCAAGGGACCTCTGATCCATTCATGAACCCGCTTGCGGCCCTTATGCCCAGGTTCCTGGTTGTAAATCCCCGCTATTACGGTTGATCTTTGCCTCGAATCTGAACAGTAGCAACTACAATCACCTTCGTCCAGCATGAATCAGAGGTTTCCTGGATCTTGTGTTCACTTCTACGAGTAGTATAGAATTGGAAAGGTTAAGGGGGATTTAATGATTTTCATGATGCATGATATCAATTTTGCACAAGGCAGCGAGGCCCACACTTGATGGATGCCCATCTTTCACGAGCGATCGTATCACCTAAACGTAAAAGCGGCATTGCCTGTGAATTGCAGGGCAATGTGATGACCCTTTTTGCGCTGCATCTTTTTACGACCAACGAATCTGCCATATTGCAGGAAGTTGAACGGAGAATCCAGAAACACCCCGGGTTTTTTGTGCATACCCCACTGATTATAGACATGACTGCTTTGGAGCAGCCTTCATTCGATCCGCGCGGACTGATCGAAAAACTCAGGCGCTTGCGTATGATGCCGGTTCTGTTGCGCGCAGCCCCTCAATACGCTTCTTTGGCGGAGCTGCTCCATCTCGGTTTTATCCCGCCCGACCATCAATCAGCCAAATCGGCGCCTGATGCCGGGCAGGCCGCGAATTCCGATACGAAGAGCCGAATGATTAAGCAGCTCGTGCGTTCCGGGCAGCGGATATATGCCAGAAACGGCGATTTGGTGGTGGTGGGTTCCGTTAGCAAAGGCGCCGAGATTATGGCCGATGGCAATATTCATGTCTATGGCGCTTTGCGCGGGCGCGCGCTAGCCGGTTTGCGCGGCGACGAAAATGCACGGATTTTCTGCTATTCCCTGGAAGCGGAACTGATCTCAATTGCCGGAATTTATCGGGTAGCGGAAGATATCCCGCCGGCTTTCAACGCTGAAGCCGTTCAAATATATCTTGACACGGCGGGTGAGCTAGTCACGGAAAGTCTGAGTCGTTAAATTTTCTAAGGGTGATTTATGGGAAAAATTGTAGTGGTGACCTCGGGCAAGGGAGGCGTGGGTAAAACCACCACCGCCGCTTCGTTTGCTGCTGCGCTGGCTTTGCGCGGTCATAAGACTGTAGCAGTGGACTTTGATGTCGGTCTGCGCAACCTTGATTTGCTCATGGGGTGTGAGCGGAGGGTGGTTTATGATTTGGTCAATGTCATTTATGGTGAATCCACTTTGAAGCAGGCGCTGATCCGGGATAAGCGCATTGAGAATCTCTACATGCTTGCCGCATCGCAGACCAGAGACAAGGATTCTTTAACGGTCGAAGGGGTGGAAGAGGTATTGTCCATGTTGGTGAAAGACTTCGATTATATCGTTTGTGATTCGCCAGCAGGGATTGAAAAGGGCGCACAGCTTGCCATGTATTTTGCCGATGAAGCCGTGGTGGTGACCAATCCTGAAATTTCCTCGGTTCAGGATTCCGACCGCATGATCGGGCTGCTGGATAGCAAAACCAAGAAAGCCGCGGAACAGGGAGGAAGCGTCAAGGTTAATATGCTGATTACCCGTTATGATCCCAAACGGGTCACAAAAGGGGAAATGCTCAGCATCGAGGACATTCAGGACATACTGGCCATACCTCTTATCGGCGTGGTACCTGAATCCCCCTCTGTTCTTCATGCCTCCAACGCGGGAACACCGGTGGTCTTTTTTGAAAAAAGCGAGGCCGGGCAGGCTTATATGGATATGGTGTCGCGTTTTCTTGGTGAGGATAAACCCATGCGTTTTATCCAGCAGGAAAAAGGTTTGCTGGGCCGACTGTTTGGGGGAGTATCGTAATATGGCATTGTTCAGGTCGTTTTTTACATCTTCCGCTAAAACAGCGCGGGTGCCAGAACATGACTCTGCTACTACTGCACGCGAACGCTTGCAGATCGTGGTAGCTCATCAACGGAGCAAACGTCTGGGGGAAAGCGCTTTTGTCAATCTGCATCGTGAGTTGCTTGAGGTGGTGCGACGCCATGTTCAGATAGAGGATGATGCTGTGAGTATCCAGATGAGCAAAGAGAATGATGTGGATATTCTGGAGCTCAACATCATCCTCCCCGAACAGGGTTTTCCTCCCAATCAATTAATTCAAGAAGGTCGGCAGCCTCCGCCATAGCGTACAATGATGCCGGCGTATCGATGATTAGCAGCTTTTTCCCCATGGCACTTGCCTGACGGATAGCTTCAAGTATAAGTGCCAGGGCAGAACTGTCGTTCTCCGTCGTATGCTTTAGACTGATGCGAACCAGTTGACTGGACATTGAATTCAAAGCCGAGAGCATTTCAAGGCTCAATTGCGGAACGGTGTTAAAATTGAGACTGCCGCCGAATTCAATATAACCGTCATGCACGGCCTTTAATTCGGCGTTATTTGCTTTCTGGTTTGGGGAGATCTGTTTCGATTTCATTGCGTTTCATTTTATTGATCAAGCCATCAAGGCCATGGCGTTGAATTTCCGAGGCAAAATTTTTCCGGTAAGTCACCACCATGCTGACACCATTGATGTTGACATCATAGACTTGCCACCCACCATCTCTGGTACCATACATGCTGTAGGTGACGGGAACCTTTGGACCACTTGCGGGGATGATTTCTGTCCGTATGGAAGCATCCCTGGCTTCGGTCTCACCCCGGTAAGGAAGCACCCTTACTTTTTCATCGGTATAGGAAATCAATCCATTGGCGTAAGTGCGCACCAGCAGGCCCTTGAAATTTTCGGAAAAGTCAACCTTTTGTTGGTCGGTGGCTTTATTCCAGTAACGCCCGAGCACGATTTGGGAAATATATTTGAAATCGAAGTGTGGCAGGATTTTCTCCTCCACCAGATCGTAGAGTTCCTGCTCATTATTTTTGAGACGCGCCTTCTCGGTGCGTAAAACTCCGAGCACATCATCGGTGACCTGTTGCACCATGGTATCCGGTTTTTTCGGCGCAGACCACGATGGCACGGCAACCAAAAGGGGTGCAAGCGTGAGAAAAAACACCAGAAAGCACAAAGGCGAACAGGGGCGCTTATGTGTCTGCGCTGAAAAGGACCCAAAGGTTGTGGTCAGCCGTTTCATGCCGCTTTACTCCTCGTTTTCCTGTGCGTAAATGAATTGCCCGATCAGTTGTTCCAATACCACCGCAGACTGGGTGAATCTGATTTCGTCGCCATCTTCAAGAAAGCGTGGATCACCGCCGGGCCCGATAGCGATATATTGCTCTCCAAGTAAACCGGCCGTATTGATGCTGGCATCGGAATCTCTGGGCAAGTTGGCGTAGCGCTGGTCGATCGCCATTGTCACCACCGCCTGGAAACTAATCTGATCAAATGTAATTCCGTTCACCCTGCCTATATTGACACCGGCTATGGTGATCGGCGCCTTGATTTTGAGCGAACCTATGTTTTCAAAGCTGGCGCTCAGAGTATAGGTTTTATTGCGCGAAGGCATGCTGACGGAACTGACCTGCATGGAAAGAACAAGCAACGCCGCCAGACTCAGCAGCACAAACAATCCGACGACAGCTTCAAGAAGACGTTGTTGCATGATTATATACCTGTAAACATAAACCCTGTCAGAATAAAATCCAGCCCAAGTACCAGAAGGGAAGCAATAACCACAGTGTGGGTGGTGGCTCGACTGACGCCTTCAGAGGTGGGTGTCGCATAATAACCATGAACCATGGCAATCCACATGATGACGATGCCGAACACGAAACTTTTAATCAGGCCGTTCCCTACATCCTCGCCAAAGCTGGCGCCCGATTGGATCTGTGCCCAGTAGGTGCCTGAGTCAACTCCGAGAAATTCAACGCCGACCAGATATCCGCCCAGAATGCCGACCACATTAAAGACGATGGTGAGCAGCGGCAGTGCCAGTATGCCTGCCACGAAGCGCGGCGCAATCACCTCTTGAATGGGATTGACCGCCATCATTTCCATGGCATCCAGTTGGTCGGTCGCACGCATCAGACCTACTTCGGCCGCCAGAGCCGAACCGGCGCGTCCGGCAAAAAGCAGCGCGGACAACACAGGCCCCAACTCCCGCAGCAAAGAAAGCGCGACAACGACCCCCAGGGTTTGCTCTGCGCCAAACCGAACCAGGGTGTTATAACCCTGTAATCCCAGTACCATGCCGACAAATAGCCCGGCTACGATAATAATCACCAGCGACATAACGCCGATAGCATGGATCTGCTGGATAAAAATACGAAAATGATTCCTCAGCGATGGCAGGTTTCTCAGAATGTCCAGGAGAAAAAACACACTGCGTCCCAGAGATGCCAGCATCCCAAAGAGTGGATGAAAAAATTTTTTCATCATTGGAAAAAATCAGTATTCATCGGCGGGGCAGGATAATGGAAAGGCACTGGCCCGTCTTCCAGCCCCAGCATGAACTGGCGCGCCAGTTCATTGGTTTCATGGCGCAATTGTTCGGGCGTTCCCTCGGCGACAATTTTTCCACCGGACAGAAGGTAGGTGAAGTCAGCGATACTGCTCGTTTCAGCCACATCGTGCGAAACGATGATGCTGGTCAGGTTCAAGGCATCGTTAAGAGTGCGCAGCAGTTTGACGATCACGCCCATGGATATGGGATCCAGCCCTGCAAATGGCTCATCGTACATCACAATATCCGGATCAAGGGCGATAGCACGCGCCAGAGCCACCCGGCGCGCCATTCCGCCTGAAAGCTGTGCCGGCATCAAATCCCTTGCGCCGCGCAATCCCACCTGCTGTAGTTTCATCAGAACCAGATCACGAATTAGTCGTTCCGGAAGGCGGGTATGCGCCCGTAAGGGGAAGGCTACATTCTCGAAAACAGTGTAATCGCTCAAAAGAGCGCTTTGTTGAAACAGCATGCCCATTTTTTCGCGCAACGTATATAATGGCTTTTGTCGCATTCCTACGATATTGGCACCCATGACGACGATGCTGCCGCACTTGGGTTGCAACTGTCCGCCGATCAGGCGCAGCAGCGTGGTTTTACCAGTGCCGCTTGGGCCCATAACCGCAGTGATGGAGCCTTTTGCCAGACGCAGATTAATGCCCTCAAAAATGCTCCGGCCATCGCGGGCAAAATGAAGATCGTTGACTTCCACCGGATAAGGACTGTCGCGGGATTCGTGCATGGTTGTTCCTGCGTTTTCGCCCGGAACGGATGAGGGCTATGCTGAAATTTTTAATTATTTTGCGTATTATACATGAACTTGGAACTATACCCAATTGAGTTTATGACAAGGGAATATGATTTTATGACTTTTCTGTTGAATGCACTGCTGGTTCTTGTGGCCGTTTTTGTAGTTATCTATATGGTGCGGCGATTTTTGATCCGCGCTGAAGACGTGGGTCATTATGTGGGGTCTTTTTCGGGAGAGGTTTATCATTTGGGGCGCGCTTATGCCAGTGTGCGCCGTGCGCAGGGAAAGCCGCGCGCTTCTGTGATTTGTTTCCCGGGACTGATGGTTGACCAGGTTTATTTTCAGGGATTGTACGAGGATTCTGATCTGGAGCTTATCTGGATAACGGCCTCCAACTGCCATTTGCCGGTCCAGGTAGATGAGCGCCTGCGCCCGGAGTGGGGGCGCAAGAACCCGAATGAACCTGGAACAATTGCTTACGACGCCCATGCGCTGCTATTAGCATTGAAGAATCTGGTTACCACCCCTCAGGTTCGGATTCACGCGGTCAGTCGCGGGTGCGCGGTGGTGCTGGAAGCCGGGAAACAGGATCCGGATGCGTTCGCGGAAGCGTCGGGCAAGCATGTCGAGTGCGTTCTGGAGGCGCCGGTGTTGCCGGGATCGCGTGTTTTGCCTCCGTTATCATGGTTGGCATCTCCGCTGATGATCTGGTTGATCCCCCTGCTGCTGCCTCTGGGGCGTCTTTCTTCTGCCGAGACCACGATAAAACGTGTGTTCCCGCCGGTCAATGAACAAAAGCTTAAAGTCGCTGAACGGTTTTTGTACGTTCTCCGCACTCCCGAAGCACTGATGATCACAGAGAGAGATCTCATGGATTGGATGACCAGCCGCGATACCAGTCTGCTGGCTCATCTCAATCATGTATGCGTGCTTTCCCCTTTGAATGATTGTATATTGGATGTGGAGCGTCAGCGGGAACTGCTTCATTCCGCTCCCGCGAGTTGGAACATCATCGAGGTGCCGGAAGCCAGCCATATGGTGATTTTTGATGCGCCGGAAGTTTTGCCGCCGTTGCCGGATCAAACCCAGGCTTAAATCAGTATCTGGGCCCGGGAGGCGCCCCGCTCAGCGGGGCGCCTATCGCCAGGCGTGGTAGATTCATCTTTCATCTGTTCCGGTCGCGTCTTCTATGGCGCAAACAACAGCAACGCTTCATTCAAATGCAACCAGCCCTGGCGGGTCGGCTTGATGGAATGCGCTGTCTCCTGGAACCATCCGCGACGTGTCCCTTCCTGGAGCGCGGGCAAAAAGAGTTCCTCGCCGATTCCGGAGCGGCGCAGAAGTTTTTTGTCGATGCCGTCGCGCAACCTGAGTGCATTGAGCATAAAATCCAGTGGACGCTGGCTTTTATATACCTGCTCCCATTCGATCAAGCTATGCCAGTTGCCCGCATGGTGCATATAATCGTGGGGCAGCAATCGTTTGCGATAGCGCAAGATGTTGGTCAAACCCGTCAACTTGCCATATGCGCCGGCGCCAAGGCCGATATAATCACCGTATTGCCAGTAGTTTAGATTGTGACGGCATTGATGCCCGGGCAGGGCGTAAGCCGATACTTCATAGTGGTCGTATCCCGCCTTCTCGAGTTGATGTTCGGTGCAGCGATACATATCCCACTGCGCATCTTCTCCGGGCAGGCGGGGCGGTTTGCGCCCAAAGGGGGTATCCGGCTCAATGCTGAGCTGATAATGAGACACGTGTCCGGATTCCAGTTTGAGCGCCATGCCAATGTCAGTCTCTACCATGTCGGGGTTTTGCCCCGGGACGCCAAACATTAAATCTACGTTGATGCGATTAAAACCCGCCTGATGCGCCAGTTCAATCGCTGCGATGGCCTGTTTTTCATCATGGCGACGTCCAAGTCGGCGCAGCACTTCCGGGTTGAAACTCTGAATGCCCAGGGACAGGCGGTTGACCCCGGTCTGATGCCATGCGCGAAGCCGTTCGAGGTTCACATCTCCCGGGTTGGCTTCCATGGTGATTTCGATTTGCGGGTCAAATGACCACAAGCAGCGCAATCCTTGCAGTAAGCGTGCAAGCGCTGGTGGCGGTAACAGGCTTGGTGTTCCGCCGCCGATAAAAATGCTGCGGATGGTGCGCGGGAGGCTCCAGCGCTGTTCAAATGCCGCATCCGCCAGCAGGGCCTGAATATAATGATGCGCATCAAAGGGTGTCTGGCGTATGGCATAGGTATTGAAGTCACAATACGGACACAGGCTGATGCACCACGGGATATGCACATAGATCGATAATGGTACGTCAACCGGTGCCCCGGGAGTTTGCTCAGTTTCCGGATTCGGCTGCAACATCGTTGTGTTCCCGTTCGTCGATTAATGCTTCCACCTGATCGAGCATGGTATTCATCCGATCCATGAGAATCTGGTAAGGTTCGGGTTCGGACAGATCAACTCCGGCGTTTTTGAGCAGTTCATGCGGCGGCAAAGAACGTCCGGCGCGCAACAGGTTCATATAGCGTTCCCGGCTGCCTTGTTGTCCGGCGAGAACCTGGTCGGCGAGCAGGCTCGAGGCCGCAAGGCTGGTGGCATATTGATAGACATAAAAATCAAGGTATAAATGCCGCACACTCGCCCATTCTATGCCATAGATGGGATCAATTTCGATGATGCCTTCATCGTGGCCATAATAACGACGCAGCAGCTTCAAATAAAGACCGGATAGTTTCTCTCCGGTCAGGGTTTCGCCCTGCTGGGTGCGCTGGTTGATCTGTTCCTCGAATTCAGCGAACAGAGCCTGGCGGAAAAAAGTGTTCCGTATCTGTTCGATGGCCTGAATCAGAAAAAATAATTGAATCTCGACATGATCACTTTGCTCGATCATAAAATTTAGCAACAGCGCTTGATTGAAGGTGGATGCCACTTCCGCGATGAAGGTCGCATAATTGGACACCAGATAAGCTTGCGCTTGAGACGAATAGAAGCGGTGCATGGCATGACCCCATTCATGCGCCATGGTTGAAACCGAATTAAAATCCCCGGTATAGTTGAGCAGAATGTAAGGATGAACGTTGTGGGCTTTGCCATTCATATAGGCGCCCGAACGTTTTCCGGGCCGGGGGAACAGGTCCATCCAGCCGGCGTTCATGGCTTCGGATAATGTTTTCTGGTACGTTTCACCCAGAGGATCAACGCTCGAAAGTATCAGCGCTTTAGCTTGCGCGGGGGAGAATTCCTCCTTGACCAGTGATAGGGACGCATAGAGATCCGGATACTCCAGTGTTTCCACACCTAGTATTCGCTGCCTCAAACGCATGTATCGATGCAGGTTGTCCATATGGGCATGCACTTCGGTCATCAGGCGCCGATAAATCTGTGGCGGCACGCCTGGTTCATGCAATGAGGCGGTCAATGCCGTTGGGTAATGGCGCACCTGGGCCAAAAACCAGTTTTTTTGCAACTGTCCCTGCAGCATCATGCCCATGGTAGGCTCAAAGGCACGCCATCTTCTCCAGTAAGCCTGGTAGAGACGCCGACGCAAGGGCCTGCTGCTATGGGAGCGCAGGCTTTTGTATGTGGGTGGATCGAGTTTCAAATGATTGTTATTCGCTATGTCAAGCTCTGCCCATGGCATATCGGAGCCGACAAAAATTCTGTAAGTATTATAGGGTGTTGCTGCCATGAGTCCGCTTTGCGCCACGATTTGTTCTTGAGGAGTTGAGAGCGTATGGGTACCTTGGCGCAGCAGATCCTTCAGCCAAGGTGCAAAAGATCGCAATTGAGGTTCTACGGCAATAAATCCATCAATAACGCCAGACCCAAGCTTGATGATGGCGGGGCGTAGAAAGCTGGTTTGATCCGCCACCTGTGTGGTCAAGACCTGCGCTCTGAGACGGAGATTGACATAATCCGGGTTCTTGGTATCACTGTCGACAAGCAGGCGCGAATAGACCCTCAGCCGGGACATTTGTTGATCGATGCGCTCGAAAAGCAGCAGGCATTCGAGCAGGCGGGCCGCTGATGCGCCAAGGTCATTGGTGCATCCCCGCCATTGTCCAAGTTTTGCAAGCATCTGATCCTTTTCTTCCAGCCAGGCACCTTTGTCCGGGTAAATATCACTGAGTTGCCAGCGGGTTTGAAGTTCCGGCTGCTTATCTACCGGTACAACTTCCGTAGGTATAAGCGGAGCGTTCGATGCCAGGCTTTCCATTGGGTACCATCCCAAGATGATGATGCCCGCTATAATGAGAGGTTCTCTAAGGGTTGATAATAGCCGTGCCGGGAAGTTCATCATAAAAACGGTTTGCGTGAAATACGATAGAATAGAATGGGCGGATGAGATTCTATTATATACATTAGGCTGGCTTGTGTCGCAGGCATGGGTATCCATCGATTGAAATTCGCCCATAAAGCCAGATAAAGAACCACAAGCCATAAGAGAGCCTCTGATCAAGTCTGGGCGAAGGTAATTGTGATTCATTATGTTCAGATTCAAGGCGACAATCGCACGTAATAGCAGGGCTATTGCGAAGATTGTCAACAAAGAAGCTGGACATAATGGACGCAAGAACCGGGTTCATGACTTGTACAGAGGTTCCTGAGAGCCAAAGGGGGAAGCACGATGATTAAAACACTTGAGGATCACCGGGCGCTTATACGCGGTCTGTGCCATCCATCCGCATATTCTCATGCGATCCAGCAGCCTGTACTTGTCATCGAAACTCATATCTCAACCGTTATCTTAACCGGAAACATTGCTTATAAAATTAAAAAGCCGGTGAATTTTGGATTTTTGGATTTTTCAACCCTTGAGCGCCGACGCTATTTCTGCCATGAAGAAATACGCTTGAACCGACGTCAGGCTCCCGAGATCTATGACACAGTGGTGGGTTTGCAGGGTCCGATTGATGCGCCACAAGTGGTTTCATTATCGGGGGATGAAGGCTTGATGCTTGAATACGCGGTGAAAATGCGTCAGTTTGAGCAGCAGGCGCGCCTGGACAATCTTCTGGAGCAAGGGGATCTGACGCAAACCATGTGCGATCAGATGGCGCGCAGTGTAGCCCGATTGCACGCTATGGCGGATCGATCAGATGCGCAACAGGTATTTGGCACTGCGGAGGAAGTGATCACGCCCATGCGCGATAATTTCGCGCCGCTCGAATCCATTTTGACAGATCCGACGCAAGGGGAACGCCTGGAGGCGTTAAAAAACTGGACCGAATCGAGTTTCCATAAGTTTGGTCCGCTGATAGAACAGCGCCGTGCGCTCGGATTTGTCCGCGAGTGTCATGGCGACCTTCATCTGGCGAATATGGTTTATTTTTCCGACCATGTGGTTTTGTTCGATGCCATTGAATTCAATAATCAGTTCCGCTGGATCGACGTGATGAGTGATGTCGCTTTTCTCGTCATGGATCTGGATCTGCATGACGCCACGCAGATGCGCTGGCGCTTTCTTAACCAATACCTGGGTATTACCGGGGATTATGACGGCATCGTTTTGTTAAATCTTTATACCACATATCGGGCTTTGGTTCGGGCTAAAATCCATGCCTTGACCGCAGCCCAGCTTGAGCAGGGAGAGGAATGCAGTCAGCATCACTCCAGTCTGCGCCATTATATTCAGTTGGCTGAACGATATACCCAACCCGTTCATCCAGGCCTCATTCTGATGCATGGATTTTCGGGCAGCGGTAAAACCACATTGGCGCGCCTGCTCAGTGAAAACCCTGGCATGGTATTAATCCGCTCGGATGTGGAACGAAAGCGCATTGCCATGCATGGAGAGGATTTGTATAGCGAAGCCATGAATCGTCGTACCTATGATCGTCTTTATACCCTGGCCGAAAGCCTGTTGAAATCCGGTTTCGATGTGATCGTCGATGCGGTTTTTCTCAAGGCTCAGCAGCGCGCCCATTTCACTGCGCTTGCCCATCATGGGAATTGTGACGGATTGATTGTGCATGTGGATGCGCCGATTGATGTTTTGCGCGCGCGCCTTGATCAACGCACATCTGAAAACAGTGATGCGTCGGATGCCGATCGGCAGGTGCTCGAATTGCAGTTGGCCCAAGCCGAGCCTTTGGCGGACGAAGGCTTTGCAGTTTATCAGGCAGACAGCACTCGACCGTGGTCGATTCCCGATATCATTGCCGCTCTGCGCGCTGCTTCACCCGAGCCTGGTTGCGCATAGACTTGGCATCTTACTCGCCTTGCGCCAGCAGCAGGCCACGCTGGCGACTGATGCGAAAACTCCATAAAAAAATTCCGCTGCCCAGGGCGATATAAGCGCCATTGAGGATCAATGCCGCCAGCGCCAGCATAAAGTCAAAGTGACCTTCGAGCAGCAATGATCGCATGCCTTCAAACACATAACTGCTTGGCAGCGCGTAGCTGAAAGGTTGAACCCAGGCCGGGAGTACTTCGAGAGGGTAATAAATGCCGCTGATCGGCAACAGGATGACAACAGCTGCCCATGCCAGTTCTTCGGCTCCGCGCCCATAGCGCAGCAGCGCCGCCGATACCATCAATCCAATCGACCAGCCCAGTACCAGGAGTTGGCTGAGAAAGAAAGCCAGCGGCAATCCCATTGAAAGCAGGGAATAGTCAAAAAACCAGAGCGCCAGTATGGCAGCGATGCCTACGCCGAGCAATGTGCGGATCAGACTGATCATCAGCAGTGCGGCGATCAACTCCATCGGACGCAAAGGGCTGATGAAAAGCTGACCGAGGTTGCGAGCATAGAGTTCTTCGAGAAAAGCCAGCGCTACGCCGAGCTGGCTGCGGAACAACACATCCCACAACAGTACGGCAGAAATCAGAATTCCCGCCGCCTGATCTCTCCAGCCCATTGCATCGGATAGATAGATGGTCATAAACCCCCAGACCATCATTTGCAGCGTTGGCCAGTAAGCTATTTCCACCAGACGCACCCATGATCCATGGATCAAATACCAGTAGCGCAACATCATGGCGCCGGCGCGTTGCCAGGAAAACCGGTCATGAAACAAGGCAGTTCTCCTCAATTATGCGAGTTTGACAGGGTGCATTCCTTTGCTGAGCGTAACACAGGTGGGCCAAGCCAGAAACGCGATCAATCCCGCACACAGAAACATGGTATGCCCGCGATCCAGATCCCACAAAAATCCCGACAGCAACTGGCTGCATGTCAGGCCGGCGCCGAGTCCCACGCTCAGATAAAGCGCATGTCCTTCGGGCAGGTGTTCCGGCTTGAAATGGCGTGCAAGCGCTTGCATGGCGGTGGCGTGCAAAAGCGCGAAGCTGATCATATGCAGAACCTGCGCCCCGGCAATCACGCTGAAACGATCCGGGAAAGTGGCGATGATGATCCAGCGCAACGCGCTTAGTGGCGCAAGAATCTGGATCAGTCTCATGTCTGACACATAGCGGCGCACGCGAGGTAATGTCTGAAACATGATCACTTCGGCGACGACCCCGAGCGTCCACAATCCTCCGATGACATGGGGAGCGTAACCATAATCAATAAGATAAAGGGAGTAAAAGGCATAGTAAGGACCATGACTGGCATGGATCAGGAACCAAACCCAAAACCATCTCAGCAAATTGGGGTCAGAAACCATCAATTTCCACGAAAAAGGCGTGGTGCGGCGCGGTTCACTTTTTGCTCGCGGAACCATGAATCCAGACAGCGCCATGCATCCAAGGCTTGCCCAAATGATCCATCCTGCCCGGTCATAGCCGAAGCGATTCAGCCAATAACCCGTTGCCAGCACGGCTATCACATATCCTGCGGAACCCCACCAGCGAATTCGTCCGTAGTGTTCAATGTGACCACGCAGATGATACAAGGTGTTGGCTTCGAAAGAAGGCAGGCAGGCACTCCAGAAAGCGCTGAACAACAAGGTTGCCAGTGCAATAGACCAGAGGTTGGGGGCGAAGATGGTGGCGATAAAAGTGGCCCAGGCGAGAAAAGCCGCCAGTTTGCCCATGCTCAGCGCTCCGCCATGCTTTTGCGCCCATTGGGTCCAGAAATAGGGCCAGAGTATTTTAGCCAGGGACAGGCATGCCACCAGAGGGGCGATCTGCCTGGCTTGCAGACCTTTGGTCGTCAAATAGGGCGCCCAGAAGGGCTGAATAATACCGATGGTGGCAAAATAAAACCAGTAAAAAGCCGATAAGCGCCAGAAAATTTGCGGTCTGGGCAATCCATTCATGAATTAATCAGAGTTTCCATGGCAAATACGGGTTCAAGCGCAAGCCTGGGTGAGGTATCGCTCGAACCGAATCGGCTTGTTGGGTCGATGTTTTCGCAAACCTACGCCATGGTGGGAACATGTGTATTTTGGGCGCGGTGGCGCAGGGCATGATCCATGAGTACCAGCGCCATCATGGCCTCGGCAATGGGCACTGCGCGAATCCCGACGCATGGGTCGTGGCGCCCTGTAGTGATCACTTCAGCCGCTTGACCCCACTGATCAATGCTATCCACCGGAAGGTGGATGCTGGATGTCGGTTTTAGTGCCAGGCTGGCGATAATGGGCTGACCGCTTGAAATGCCGCCAAGTATACCGCCGGCATGATTGCTGCTGAAGCCTTCGGGCGTGATCGGGTCGCGAAACGCGCTGCCGCGGGCCTGAATACAAGCGAAGCCAGAGCCAATTTCTACGCCTTTGACGGCATTGATGCTCATAAAGGCGTGAGCCAGATCGGCATCAAGCCGATCAAATACCGGCTCACCCCAGCCTGCGGGAGCGTTGGTCGCCATAACGGTGATTCTGGCTCCCAATGAATCGCCCTGGCGGCGAATTTCGGTGATGGCGGCTTCGAGTTCCGGTATGCGTTCCGGATCGGGGCAGAAAAACGGGTTGGAATCGACCTGATCCAGATGGGTTGGTTCAAGGGTGATTTCGCCCATCTGAGCCAGATAAGCTCGTATGGTCACGCCATAAGCCTGGTGCAGATATTTGCGGGCGATGGCGCCGCCAGCGACGCGCATGGCGGTTTCCCTGGCTGAAGATCGCCCTCCGCCTCGATAGTCGCGGATGCCGTATTTGGCATTATAAGTATAATCGGCATGCCCGGGCCGGAAAACATGCTTGATTTTGTCGTAATCGCGTGAACGCTGATCGAGATTTTCGATCATCATGCCGATGGACGTTCCGGTCGTGCGCCCTTCAAAGACGCCGGATAAAATCACGACCTGATCCGGTTCCCGGCGCTGGGTCGTATAGCGCGAGGTTCCGGGTCTGCGCCGGTCCAGGTCTCGCTGGAGATCGTCTTCGCACAATTCCATCCCCGGCGGGCAGCCATCGATACAGGCGCCGAGCGCTTTGCCATGGCTTTCGCCGAAAGTGGTCAGGCGAAAAAGCTCGCCTATCGAATTGCCGGCCATTTACGCGCCCTCGCCCTCGTTCCGTTCCAGCAAACGCAGTTCTTTGGCGGCCAGCACGCAGACGCCGGTGGCGCCTCCTTCAAAATCCAGCCAGTGGAAGGGAAGCGAAGGGTAAGCATCCTTCAGGGCCACTTCTGCTTCTCCAACTTCCAGCAGCAGGTGACCTTCAGGCGTCAGAAAGCGGGCGCTCTGATGCAGCAGCCGATGAATGGTCGCGAGTCCGTCCGAGCCTCCATCAAGGGCGAGCCTGGGTTCGTACCTGCATTCGGCGGGCAACTGTTCAATGCTTTCACTGCGGACATAGGGTGGATTGCTGACGATCAGGTCGTAACGGATATGAGGCAGGGGCGCGAGCAAATCACCCTGATAAAAGTGAATCTGCGTTTCCATGCCATGGGCGTAGACATTTTCACGCGCTACAACCAGAGCCTCGGCGCTGATATCGGTGGCATCTATTTTCGCGTTCGGGAACCCATAGCCGCAGGCGATAGCAATGGCGCCGCTTCCGGTGCCGATATCAGCGATGGAGCTAATGTCCTCAATATTCACGTCCCATGGAAGCGTAGGGAAAGACAGCATGCCCACCAGTGGAGAACGGGGTATCAGGGTTCTTGCGTCGGTTTTGAATCTCAGGCCGGCAATCATGGTTTCCCCCAGCAGATAAGCTGCCGGAATATGGTCGTGGATGCGCTGCTCAAAGATACGCTGCACTTTTTCGCGTTCTTCGGCTAATAGCCTGGCTCCGAGATAAATATCGGGCAAATCCAAAGGCAGATCAAGGCTTGCCAGCGCCAGCCAGCGGGCTTCATCAAGGGCATTGTCGGTGCCGTGGGCAAAACACAGATGGGCGCGACCAAATGCGCTGGCGCCCCAGCGAATCCAGTCGGCAAGCGTAACCAGAGTATGTAGCATGGTGTTATGAGTCATCGCTTGCGCGGTGTGTTTGGTTTATCAACCTCAGAAGCATAGCATGTTTTGGTGCGCATTTGCGGGATCGCGAGTACACGGCGTTATTGATCCGCCCGGGATCCGCCAAGTGTGTTGGGGAGCATGATCCCGCCTTCTGCCCTTGAGCGGGCTTGCAGCGCGCCATTCGGAATGCTAACCAGAAAGATTTGTTTCTCGCGGCCAGGATGCGTAGAATACTTTGGCATCAGGTGAACAAACACGCGCTGCGGAGGTTATATGGCGGCATTGGCTTTGGGGCTCCTGGCAATAGTGGCAGTATTTTGGGGTGATGCCCCGGATAATGATGCGGATGCTATTGCGAAGGAAAAACCAATCACTACCGAGATTTATGTCAACACGCTTGATCATGTGCTGCGGATGTCTGTCCCGATTGAAAGCCAGCATGGGATGGCTCGTAAGCGCTTGGTGCGCCAGCGTTACGATTATAGCTGTGGATCTGCGGCGCTGACAAGTGTTTTGCGCTTTGCGCTCGGAAAACCGTTGCTGGAAAACGAGGTCATGAGTGGCATGATCCAGTACGGAGAAATCGAAGCCATCAAGCAGCGGCGCGGTTTTTCCTTGCTGGACATGAAATATTACACCCGGGCGCTTGGTTTTGAGTCCGAAGGGTACCGGGCTGAGATCTCCGATCTGAGAGAGCTCGAGAACCCTGGCATCGTGCCAATTGAATATGGAGGATTCCACCACTTTGTGGTGCTGCGCGCCATCATCGGTGAACATGTGTTGCTGGCGGATCCGGCGCTTGGGCATTTGACCATGACGCTCAAGCGTTTCGAGAAGATCTGGCGCCCGCAGGTGGTTTTCCTGGTTTTCCCGCCTGAGGACATACATGCGTCTACATGGGATCGATTAGAGCCGCATGAATTGCGATTCATTGATCCCGACCGTATCCGCTCCGTGCTTAACCATAGTTCGCCATCCATGGAACGTCTGACCCGGAGCCCATGAGGCCGTATATCCAAGGAAGCTCTGAACAAGTCTGGACGAAGCTCAGGTGCGATTCATTGAAGCTGGGCATAATGGCCGCAAGAAGCGAGTTCATGACTTGTTCAGAGCTTCCCTGACCATAATTCCATCCCATCATTATCAGGAGTGTAAGATTTTCATGAAGCTCTCTTCAAAAGTTAAGGTATCCTCCACGCCTTTTTTATTTCGCAGCTGGGGTTCAGGCGTGCTTGCGATGGCCGCCGTTATGTTCCCTGCCTATGCTCAGGAGCCATCCGACGAACAGGAAGACGTGCGAGATGTTCTTGCTCCCAAGCCTGAAGATCTGGGTATGAATCAATGGCTTGAGGATGTCTTCAGCCAGACCGAGCGTAAATACTCTCTGGTTAAACGTGGAACCGCTGAGTGGGTTTACGATGTTGACTACAGTTATTATGGCGATGAACATCTTGATCAGGATTTGAGCGGACAGAATTTGAGCGGAGAATTTACTTTGAACGACCTGACCCAGGATAGTGAACATCGCTTCGATCATGTTTTGTCCATAGATTACGGCATCCTCGACAACGTCAGCCTTGGGATCAGGCTTCCGCTTGTCATGAAATACGATGACGTCAATGATAACGATGAAATCAACATCGGCGACATTCAATTACGCCTGCGCTGGCAACCATGGGCAACCCGTGCGGGTGAAACGCAATGGACCATGCTGGCATCCGCGACTTTCCCTACCGGAGAAAGCCCGTTTGAAACCGATTTTGGTGAAGAGCTTTCAACGGGCTCCGGCTATGGGTCCTTTTCTCTGGGCGCTTCGGCTTTCCGTATGATGGATCCTGCTGCATTATTCGCCAATGTTCAGTACACCTTCAATTTCGAGGAGGATGGCTTGTCTCAGAGTCGGCCCTTCCTTGCGAAGGATCCAGTCAGTGGTCGGCCCGTTTATCGCCCCGTGATCATGGAGGGCATTGATCCGGGTGATACGCTGTCTTTTGCTCTCGGATTCGCTTATGCCATATCTTACGAACTATCAATGATACTACAGTACCAGTACAGCTATTTTCTCGCCAGCGATCTGCAGTTTTCAGGCATGGAAGGCATAGAAACGGTTGATCAAACCAGTGGTTTGATGGCGTTGACCGTTGGCTGGCGTCGTTCCCGCAATCAACTGATCAATGTGACCGCCGGATTTGGCACGACGGATAATGCGCCGGATATGTACCTCGGATTGTCCTTGCCGTTAGGGGAAATATCCTGGAATGCATTTTCTAATATCCCGCAATGGGCATCATCATTCTCGCTACGGAACTTGATGCCAGAGGATAAGCTGGAAGAACAGACGATTCCCTGATGCCTTGCATGTCAGTCATCTAAAAGCGATGTTTGGCGCGGGAGAGCGGCAGAGAGGTTTATGCAGTTCCACGGCAAGTTCAAGTGTGTGCCAATATACTTGTCAGACGCGGTTCAGGTGTATACTGTGAAGGTCGGCATGCCGCTAATATAAAAGCGGCGACTTGGAGTACGCTCTGTATTTCTTGCATGACGGAGTTTGCGCAAGTTGGAAAGCGCAAATCATACTATAGAAATGGCTTGACACTTTCACTATTTGCAGGTAGCTTTGAACTGGGCATCCGTGGCGTAATGCGTTCATGGGTTGCCGAAGAAAGTCCGTGACTTTGGCAAATATGGTGTTGTGCCGGGGGGAAAGATGTCTTACACTTTATACGGTGCTAGAGTACGGCATCCGATGGCAGACGGAAGTCACAAGATTAATTTTGACACAACTAAAGCAATACAGGGAGTTGGAAGCATGATTAGCATTCAGCGGGTGAAGCAAATCGTTGCAGCGGCGGCAATTGTGGCAGTGCCACTGACCGTCAACGCAGAATTAACAAAGTTAGAAGAATCAGCATTGCGCAATGTAGACGGGCAGGTCAGTCTGAATCCGTGGGTTCGTTTCAAGGTGCGTCGGACCAACGAAGGACCAACCATTACTACAACGCGGCGCGCTGGGCGCGCCAAGCCGATTCGTGATCGCTTGAGAGGGCCTATCCCATCTTTAGGTGGTTTCGGTGGTCCATCCTTGGGTGGTCTCGGCAGAGGTCTGAGACCTAGTCTTCTGGGCGGTCCTCTGGGTTTCCTTCCGGTTTATGTATGGGTTGGCGTAAGGGATGTTCCAATGGCTGTTGGGCCGGCGTTTAATGGTGTGGTGAACATCACCAATATAGGCCCGACCATCAGGCCATACTTTAGACCGTTTATGTTCATCGGTCCTGTTCCGGTTGGTCTACCCCTTCCTTTCTTCTATCCCACCGTTGGCTTGGTCGATACGCCATTTTCGGTCGGTCCGGCGCTGTTCGAGCTCTATGATCCTATCGATCTAACCAACTTCGGTATCGGCCCGAAAATCGGTATATTCGATACGCCATTTTCGATCGGTCCGGCGCTGCTCGAGATCTATGATCCGATCGATCTAACCAACTTCGGTATCGGCGGTGGCATATTCGATTCGCCGTTCTCTATTGGTCCGGCGATCGTTGATTTCCCGCGGGATTATATCGATATGCTGGTGCCATTTGATGGCGTAATAAAAGGAGCCTTTGGTCTTGGCGGACTTCTGGTCGGCGGTACTGTGATCGGGAACGCTTTGGGTCTTGGTGTGCAAAACGGCTTGTTCGAGTTGCCAACCATTGATATCCAGTTGCCCGAGCTTCAACCGGTCACGCCGTAAATCGGGTGATGGTGATCTATAAATAATTATATGGATTGTGCGTCTAAGGTCGCATAACGATTAAAAAACCTCGCGGATGTATTCCCGCGAGGTTTTTTTTGGTTGGCCTGACATACGCTTCTAAGGAGAGATCATGTTTGGAAAGCAATGTTGGATGATAGGAATTCGATTCGTTTTTATTGGAGTTCTGACCATGTTCGGGCTGAGCGCTCATGCGGCGCAACCCATGAATAATGAAGAGCTTGCCCAGATCAGCGGTGCGATGAGCCTGATGCTGTGGACAGCTCCGTCGATTGCGCATCAACCCTTGTTGAACTGGACGCAGGAAGGTTCCATGCATGAACGCCTGTCTGCTCTTGGGCAACCCCAACCCATGCAGACCGATACGGATGCGGTGGGCGAAACGGTAGTAATGACGCTCGACAATATTTTGAACTGGTACGTGATGCCTTTTGCATCATGGTCGGTGGGTACCATGCTTGCCCGGAACTCGATCGGCGGTATCTGGTTAACGGGTCAGCTCGATCAACTGGGAATTCTTGATCTTCCGGCTGCCTGGCTGCCTCCCCCGACGCCTGAACGTTTGCCTTGACGTATTTATGGCATTTGATTGAAAAAGACTTTGTCGGTATTTGTGCCGTAAGGTTCGGTCGGTGTTTCCCAGGGTGATCTGACGGAATTGGTCAGGCGCTCCCTGGTAATCATCCTGTCGGTGTTGTGGTTGAGCGCTTGCGCAACGCTGCCGCCACAACAGCCCGATAACCTGTGCTCTATCTTCAAGGAACACCGGGGCTGGTATCGCGATGCCAAAGATTCATCGCGTGACTGGGGCGTTCCGATACCCATACTGATGGCTTTTATCCGCCATGAATCAAGTTATCAGCCCAAAGCGCGTCCTCCCAGAACCAGGCTTCTTTGGATTATCCCCTGGAAACGCGAAAGTTCAGCCTTCGGTTATGCTCAGGCTTTGAGTGAAACCTGGGCGGAATATCAACAGCAGGTGGGCGGGAGAAGGAATCCAGGCTCATTCGGTGACGCAGTTGATTTTGTCGGTTGGTATATTGATCGCACGCATCAAAATATCGGTATTTCCACCAGCAATGCTTATGCCCAATATCTGGCTTATCATGAGGGTGTGGCAGGCTATAAACAGGGTAGTTATCGCAGCAAACCGCAAGTCAAAAAGTTTGCGTGGCGGGTTTCTGCCACCAGCGGGCGTTATAAGCGCCAACTGCTAACCTGTCGTCAGGATTTGGAGCGCCCATGGTGGCGGCGCATGCTACCATTTTGAATATCTTGGTATCAAGTTTGAACCGCGACAATAACTCCTGTCCTCTGGGGGCTGGATGAGCTTGGGTGGATAGCTTTAACCGGAGTTATTGCCCTGGAATTGCGCGGAAAGCTCCGCCGTTCAGGGGTTCGCCTGTTCGGAGCCGCAAGACTTCGGATCGCAAGCACAGCGATTGAAGATCCATCGGGGTCTGTTCCGGCTAGTGGCTAGTATGACGCCGGGAATCTCCGTACTTTAGGGAACCTCTGATTAAGTCTGGGCGGAGGAGATTGTGGTTCCCCATGTTCAGATTCGAGACGACAATCGCGCGGGTTAGCAGGGCTATTGCGGAGATTGTCAACAAAGAAGCTTGACGACATAAGGGCCGCAAGCGGGTTCGACTTCGCTTACCGCAGGCACCGGGTTCATGACTTGATCAGAGGTACCTTATAGGGCGGGGAGCATGTCAAACGATGATAGCGGATGCCCTGTGATTCCGCTTGACCCATGTAAATCTCCAGCATCGCGTGATCGTAACAGTAAAAGTGAATGCTTTTTAGTTCGGGATAGGTTTTTAATGCCCTGAGTGCTTCATCAAGAGCGATCGCGCTGGCTTCTTCAGGCGGGTAACCATGGGCGCCGCAACTGATAGCGGGTAGCGCGATACTTTGAATCTTATATTCGTGCCCGAGCTGGTAAGCATGGCGGTAACAGAAACGGAGCATTTGCGCTTCTCCACACCGCCCGTTATTCCACACAGGTCCTACGGCGTGGATGACAAGACGGGTGGCAAGCTGATATCCGCTTGTGATTCGCGCTTCACCGACAGGGCAGGCACCGAGATCCCGGCATTCTTCCAACATTAAGGGGCCGGCAGCGGTATGAATGGCGCCATCCACTCCGCCGCCGCCGAGCAAGGATTGGTTGGCGGCGTTGACAATGGCATCGGTTTTGGCTTGGGTAATATCGCCATGGGTTATCGATATTTTGGGTTGAGACATCCGGTCGGGAGCATCCGGGTATTCCTGATGAATCTGCTCGATGGCCTGATACAATCGTTTCAGCGTGGTTTTTTGTCCGAGCAGCGCCAGTGTGACGTCGATAGGAGGAGAGATGGTCCCTCCAGAGACGGCAACCCTTAAAGGTTGCGCCAGTTGGCCCAGATTCAGGTCCAGTTCTTGGGTCAGTTGGTCAAAGGTGGCGTGGATGTTGTGTGGATCCCATGGCGAGAGTTTTTCAAAACGCAGCATAAGTTCTTGCAGGATTAGCAGTGTTTTCAGGTTCAGAAATTTAATCTGGGCCTTGCTGTCGGTTGTTTCGGGCTGGCGGTAGAAAAAAACGCTTTTATCCGCCATTTCTTCCAGGGTTTTACAGCGTTCTACCTGCGCTTTAACGACTTCAGTCAAATCTGGCCCTTGCGAGCTGTCCACGCCCCGGCGATCCAGATGGCGCCGCAGCAATTCAGCTATTTTTTCAGGTCTGGCTTGCTGGAGATGCTGATGATTGAGCCAGATCAGTTTTTTGATATTGAAAATGGCGGGGCTTTTCTGAACTTTGCCCAAATCAAACTGCTGAATCATCTCATCGACGCTGAACAGTTCCTGATCTCCGTGCGACCAACTCAATCGAACCAGATAATTGAGCAGGGCTTCGGGCAAAAAACCATCTTCACGAAACTGAGTGACACTGACGGCGCCATGGCGTTTTGATAACGGGCGCCCGTCTTCCCCGCAGATCATGGGAACATGGGCATAGTCCGGGATGGTGGCACCAAGGGCATGAAAGATATGAAGCTGTCTTGGAGTATTGTTGACATGATCATCTCCGCGAATGATACAGGTCATGCCCATATCAATATCATCCACCACGACCGTCAGGTTGTAGGTCGGTGAACCATCGGAGCGCGCGATGATCAGATCATCGAGTTCTGTATTACGCCAGGTTATGTGGCCTTTAATCAGATCATTGAAAGAGATCTCTCCCTCATCCGGAGTGCGGAAACGCACTACAGGATTGATGCCGGGTCTGGGTTCGGTGCGGTGTCGGCAACGACCATCATAGCGCGGTTTTTCCTTGCGCTGCTGTTGCTCCTTGCGCATTTGATCCAGTTCTTCTTTAGTGCAGGTGCAGTGGTAAGCGTGACCCTGAGCCAGCAGTTGATCGATCACTTCCCGATAGCGATCCATGCGCTGCGTTTGAAAATAGGGTCCTTCATCCCACTCCAAACCGAGCCAGCGCATGCCTTCGAAAATAGCCTCAATCGCCTCAGGGGTGGAGCGCTCTCTATCCGTATCTTCGATGCGCAGGATGAATCGGCCAGCATGGCGGCGTGCCCATAACCAGGCGAACAAGGCGGTGCGGGCGCCTCCGATATGCAGATATCCGGTGGGACTGGGCGCAAATCGTGTTACAAGCATGATTTTCTCACATAAATATCAGGGAATCTCTGAACAAGTCTGGACGAAGCTCAGGTGTGTTTCGTTATATTCAGATTCGAGGCGTAGATTATACGGGTTAGCAGAGCTATTGCGAAGATTGTCAACAATGAAGCTGGGCATAAGGGACGCAAGAACCTGGTTCATGACTTGTTCAGAGATTCATTAGTGGTGGATGCGTTTCAGCCCAATACGAATCAGGTGCGCATCAAGCTGGTATTCCGCGGTTATTTCGCCATCTACTTCCCCGGATGAGGTGATATCAATGGCCAGAGTCTCATGTGCTATCCAGGCGCCGTGCTCCTGGAAAACAGAGCGGAGCAGCGGAGAATCCGTAAAGCAGGCGATGTGCATACGATCGGTGACCTCAAAATCCGCTTGTTTGCGCAGATTCTGGATGCGGTTGATGATCTCACGCGCCAGACCTTTCGCATGCATCTGCGCATCGATCTCGGTATCCAGTGCAACCGTAATACCGGACTGGTGCTCAATCAGCCATCCGGAAGTCCCCTCATGCTCGATAATCAGCTCGTCGAGTGCGATCGTGAGTGGTTTTCCGTCGAGATCCAGGGACATTTGCCCCTCGGATATCAATTGCTCGATGCGTTCCTGACTCCATTGCGCAACAAGATTCGCCATGGCTTTCATGGTTTTTCCGAGCCGCGGTCCGAGTTTGCGATAGTCGGGCTTGGCTTTATAGCGCACCAGTTTGCGGACATCTTGAACCATTTCGATGCGCTCGACATTAATTTCATCCACGATAATGCTTTGCATGCGCATAATGTCGGCGTGGGATACCCGCGGTGAAGTGGCAATCAGAATGCGGCGCAAGGGCTGACGCACGTTGATATCGGCGCGATTGCGCAGTGCCAGGGCGGTGGTGACCACCTGCCGCGCCAGCACCATGCTTCTTTCGAGATCCGTATCAATGGCTGCGTGATTAATGCCAGGGTAGGGTGTCATATGGATCGAAACGGGTCTTATTGCGGGGTTAGTCTCAAGCAAGGCCCGATACAGCCATTCGGAATAAAAAGGAGCGATAGGCGCCATCAGGGTAGCGATTTTCAGCAAACATTCGTGGCTTGTCTGGTAGACGGCAAGCTTGTCTTTCAGATCAAGGCTTGCGGAATCTTCTTTCTTGGCGGCCCAGAACCAGGGGCGGCTGCGGCGGATGTACCAGTTGGACAGATCATCCACCAGCATTTCGATAGCGCGGGCGACAGCGGTGACATCATAGCGTTCCAGATGTTCATTGGCCATGGCCACCGTACTGTACAGGCGGCTGAGTATCCAGCGGTCAAGTTCGGGGCGCTGCTCAAGCGGAACCGGCGTTTCCGATGGATCAAACCGATCGATATTGGCATAGGTCGCAAAAAAATGGTAAACATTGTGCAAGGTGGAAAACAGCTTGCGCCGGGTATCTTCGATGGCGTTACGGGCGTAGCGCACGTTCTCCCAGGGCGGAGCAGAGCTGATCATGTACCAGCGCATCACATCGGCGCCGTGTTCATTGAGGGCTTCAAAAGGATCGACGGTATTGCCGCGGCTTTTGGACATTTTCTCGCCATTCTCATCAAGCACCAGTCCGTTGACCACCACATTGCGGTAAGCCGGCTGCCCCATAACGAGCACGGATATGGCGTGCAGGGTATAAAACCAGCCTCGGGTCTGGTCCAGTCCTTCACAGATAAAATCGGCCGGGAAATGCTGTTTGAACCGTTGCTGATTTTCAAAAGGATAATGCCACTGGGCAAAAGGCATGGCGCCCGAATCAAACCACACATCCAGAACGTCTTCCACCCGGCGCATGGTACCGCCATCCGCTGCCGGCCAGGTCAGGTCATCGACATAGGGCCGATGAAGATCCAGCGGATTCATGGCTTCCACAGCCTCTCCCGCATGGTGGCGCAATTCGTCCAGAGATCCGATGACCACCATTTCCTGGCTGTCGGGCGCATCGCTGACCCAGATGGGCAAAGGAGTACCCCAGTAGCGCTGGCGGCTCAGCGCCCAATCGACGTTATTTTTTAACCAGTCGCCGAAACGTCCGGTGCCGATATGGGGTGGATGCCAGTTCACGGTTTCGTTCAGTTCCACCAGTTGATTTTTCAAGCTGCTGGTGCTGATAAACCAACTGCTGACCGGATAGCTCATCAAGGGGGTATTGCGGCGCCAGTCAAAAGGGTAGCTATGAGTGATGGTTTCCTTACGGTATAGAAGCCCCTGGTTTTTCAAAAACTGGATCACCCGGGAATCGGCATCCTTAAACCAGGATCCCGTCAAAAGCCCCACGTCTTGATTAAAATAACCCTCGGGAGATACCGGATTGATCAGGGGGATCTGTTCCCGGATGGCGGTGTCATAATCGTCGGCACCGAATGCCGGCGCGGTATGAACCATGCCGGTTCCATCATCAGCCCGCACATAATCCGCCATCACGACGCGCCAGCCATGGTCTTGTATCACTTCGGCATAATCATCGAAAACCGGACGATAGCGCATGCCAACCAGTTCGGCGCCGCTCATGGTAGCGATGATCTGATAGGGTTCGGTCAGGCAGTTCAATCGCTCAAGCGCCAGAATGAGTTCTTCGCCGTTGTCATCGAGTTTAACCCTGGCGTAGCGCATGGCCGGATTCACAGCCAGAGCGACATTGGCAGGCAATGTCCATGGCGTGGTGGTCCATGCCAGAAAAAAGGCATTTTGCTCTCCGGCAATGGGGAACCGGACATAGATGCTCGGGTCTTTCGTTTCCCGATAACCCAGGCTGACTTCATGCGAAGACAACACGGTTTCACTGGCAGGACTGTACCATTGAATGCGGTATCCGCGATAGAGCAGCCCTTTGATGTGCAATTGTTTGATCAGCCACCATACGGTTTCGATATAATCGTTGGTGAACGTGATATAGGGATGTTCCAGATCGACCCAATAGCCCATGCGAACGGTGAGATCATCCCAAAGCGATTTGTAGCGCAGAACGCTTTCACGGCAGGCCTGATTGTAAGCAGCGATGCCGTATTCCTCGATCTGCCGGCGTGAGGCGAGACCGAGCGTTTTTTCAACCTCGATCTCAACCGGTAGACCATGCGTATCCCATCCCGCCTTGCGTTCGACAAAATAGCCGCACATGCTGCGATAGCGGCAAAAAATATCCTTGATCGTGCGACCCAGCACATGATGAATACCTGGGCGACCATTAGCGGTGGGTGGGCCTTCGTAAAAGGTGAATGCTGGCGCCTGACGTTTCTGCTGCTGCAGTCGTTCAAAGATCTTTTCCTGGGCCCAGAATTCGAGTATCGACTGTTCCATGTCAATGAAGTTCAGGTGTCGAGCTTCGGGAAAGCGGTGGGTCATGGGGTTTCCTGTTCCATGCTATGGTTCTGTTTGCTCGGCACGGGATCATAACCATGCCCACCCCATGGATGACAACGTCCGAGACGTTTCAATGTGAGCCATGTGCCTCTGATTGCGCCATGGATTTTTATCGCTTCGAGCGCATAGGCGGAACAGCTTGGCTGATAGCGGCAGTGAGGCCCCAGAAGGGGTGAAATCACGTATTGATAACAACGGATCAGCGCGACTAAAAGATATTTAAGCATCATAGATTCTTTGACGAGTGTCATAGATCGGGAAAAAATTATGAACCATGTTATCCCAATTATGCCTCTTTTGTCATTGAGTATGGTTTACGTTGTTCTTTGGGTGCTGTCCTGTCAACAGATCACCTGTGCCGAGACATAGGGTGGAACCTTATCTTGCCCATATCGGAACGGAGCCAAAAACGATATCAAAAACCGGGATGATGATAAGATCAAGTGAGCAGAGTAACCACGATAACACCCATAAAATCAAGTATCATGCCGCTTCTGACCATTTGCATAATGGTAACATAACCTGTGCCGTAAACCACGGCATTGGGCGGCGTTGCTACGGGAAGCATGAAAGCGCAGGAAGCCGCGATTACTGTGGGAATGACCAGCAGCAGAGGATTTTGACCCATGCTGATGGCTACTGCAGCGACAATCGGTATCATCAGCGCTGTGGCGGCAAGATTGGAAAGTATTTCGGTCAAAAAAATGACCAGCAGAGTCACGGCGATGATCAGCGTGATCAGTGGCGCCTGGTCCAAAAGCTGAGCCTGTGAACCAATCCATGCGCCAAGGCCGGACTGGTTAATGCCTTCCGCCAAGGACGAACCACCGCCGAACATGATCAGAACGACCCATGACCAACGTGATCACCGCCATGCCTAAAGGCATCATGACCGTGGTTGCTGAATCAGGGAACCTCTTGTATTCCACAGCGGCATTGTGTTTAGCTAACCACTGTCGCGCAGTTGATCAGGCTGAGGAACCTCCAAGGCCTTGAGCCCGTTATTCAGATCAGCCGATCAACTGATTTCTTTCGAAACCGGATGGTATCCCAGTCCCCTGTAAAGGTGAGGCTGAATGTACAAGAAGAGTTGAAGGAATGAAACAGGCAACGGTTTATTTTGGTATTGATGTAAGTAAGGCCAGGCTGGATCTGTGTTGGTTACGGGATCAAGACAAGGGTAAGGTGAAAGCCAAAGTGTTTGCCAATACGGCTGAGGGTTGTGAAGCCCTATGGGCATGGATGGAGCATCAAACGGGCTGCCAAGCGCAAGCGTGTGTCGTGGTTTTAGAAGCCACGGGAGTGTATCACGAGCGTATTACGTATTGGCTAAATGGACCTGGTGTACAGGTGCGCCTTGTTCAACCGCAACAATTCCATCATTTTGTTTCCAGCTTTGGTGTTCGCAGTAAAACAGATCGACGGGATAGCCACTTGTTGGTCCGCTATGGTCAGCAAGGTTATGGTCGCATTTGGGAGCCGGAAGCGCCGGAGATTCGCCGCTTCAAGGCCCTGTTATCACGCTTTGAAGCCCTGGCGCAGGACATAAGACGTGAAGAGAATCGGCTCGGGAAAGCACAGATCAGCGAGGTCTCAACGGTGGTAAGGGACTCGATCGAGACTGTGCTGGAAGCCCTTAATCCGGAGAAGGATCGGGTGGAAAAGGAAGTCGAAGATCACATCAACCAGCATCC